>ERZ840517.27-NODE-27-length-234399-cov-12.362322_pt1 | contig 234399 bp, 183 predicted proteins | sample MGYA00519876_ERZ840517 | MGnify/ENA primary metagenome ERZ840517 (study PRJEB31850, sample SAMEA3708882) | human gut metagenome | biome: human gut; feature: human-associated habitat; material: faeces | place: China | collected 2014 ... | reverse complement strand
TGACCTGACGGAACTGGGCAGCGGTCATCTCGATCATCGGGATGCGCTTGATGATACCGGCGTTGTTGACCAGCACATTGATGTGGCCGACCTCGGCGGTGATCTTCTTGACCATCTCATTGACGGCATCCTCGTTGGTGACATCGCAGACATAGCCGTGGGCCTCGATGCCGGCCTCCTTGTAGGCAGCCAGACCCTTATCAACCAACTCCTGCTTGATGTCGTTGAAAACGATGGTAGCGCCGCAGTTGGCCATAGCGGTGGCAATGGCAAAGCCGATGCCGTAGGATGCGCCGGTGATCAGCGCGACCTTGCCGGTCAGGTCAAAGGATTTCGGGGTGCAGACAGACATAGGGATACCTCCGTTATAAATTCGTGCCCCAGACTTCCACCTGCGTCAGCGCAGGAAAGGGGCTGGGATCGTCAGCTTTTTTCAGGTCATCCAGCATCAGGCTTGTGATTTCCTGACCGTGCAGGTCAAAGTACTGGCCGTGGCCGTCCTCAGCCTTTTGCAGCGCCAGTATGCGCTTTTCGCCATTGGAAAGCGTCACCTGCACACTCTCCCACCACGCATCATGGGGAAAGTCTGCGCGGGTGGTCAGCACAAGCGCTTCGGCCTTGACGGGGCGGCCGAATTCCAGCGTCCAGCATGCCTGCGGATCGCGGTTGATGCCCCAGCTTTGGTAGGGGTATTCGCCGTGGCTTTCAGGGCAGATGATGCCGTCAATCGCGTTGCGGGCAGCAAAAACCGCCTCACCGCGTGTTTCGACATTTGCCCACGCATGGGGAAAACAGGAGGCGTTGCCATGGCAGTCGTAGACATTGCGGGCCAGGTTGCGCGGTGCAGTGATTTCATGCGCACGGGCGGCGCGGGCCGCCAGATAGTGCATCTCACCGGCAAAGGCGCGCGGGCTGTAGCTGACATGCTGCTCCCCATAGGGCACCTCCAGAACAAAGCTTGTCTCCTTCATGTAGACAAGCTCCTCGCCCATGGCGTCATCCAGTTGGATGACATAGTAGCCGGGTGCGGGTACGGTCAGCACAATGCGGTCGCCGGGGGTGTAGCTTTCAGCAAAAACCAAATGCCCGCCGCGCTCGGCGCGCAACTCGTCCTGCGCATTCTGTATGGAAATTTTACATTCGTTCATTAGTTTCTCCTTTTACCACGCCAGACACAACCCCAGCGGGTGGTCGGCGTCAAAGACGACTGCCTTGCCGTAGGCGGCATAACCGCCCGCCGTCAGCAGGTCGACCTCGCTGATGACCTCACCGTGGCAGAGCAGCACGACCGTTTCCTGTCCGTTGACAGCCAGCCGCACAGCCTGCGCCTCGGCATCGGTCAGCGGGGTTTGCAGGCGCAGCTTGCGCACAGGCAGCAGCTCGGCGGCCATATCGGGCGCGGCAGCATCAGGTTTCAGCCGCAAAGCCGTGACAAACCAGTTGCCGTTTGTTGCCGTGCGCTGCACGGTCAGGGCATCGGTCTGCTCCAAACGGTTGTAGACAGGGGCAAGCGGTGCCTTATGTGCGGTCAGCGTCAACCCGCCGCCCAGACAGTACAGCACGGCAGCGGCGGTTTTTCCCTGCCAGTGTGCCGTCTGCCCGGTCAGTGTCAGCGCGCCGGGAGCAAAATGGAAGCTTTGTTCAAAGCTGTGCGTACCCTTGCCCGTCAAGCGGTCAAAGACCAGCAGCACACCCTGCTGCTTCAAAAATACCAGCTTGCGCTCGGTGAACAGCCCCTTGTCAAGATAGCCCAGATGCGCGCCGCTGACGAAGTCCGCCGTTTCGGTAAAGCGGTACTCGCCCTTGACGGGCACTGCCAGCGCACTGTAGCCCCAGCTGTCCAGACAGGTGCTGAAATCACAGCCGTCCACCCGGGTAGTATTGTGCGCAGCGGGGCCTTTTAAGGCATGGCGGGTCGGATCGTTGACATAGGTGTAGCGCCCGGCATCGGTCAGTACATCCTCACCGGCAATGCCCGCGTCAATATGCAAAAGGTCGGCATGGCCGTGGCCGGAGCCAAGGCAGCCGCAGTGCATATGTACAAAGCTCTCGTGCGCGCCGCGCAGCATATAGTTTCCGCTGTCGGGCAGAGCGGCGGAGGCTGTCTGCCGCTTTCCTGCCGGGCGGGCAGCCCAAAGCGCCTCGGTCTCAGTGCCGAGATCCCAGAGGTTTTCCTCCCAGAGCTGTCCGCCGCCGCAGGCGTACAGGTCGGCGTCGTTCAGCAGCGCCGCGCCCAGCACCAGCAGGTCGCGCGCGTCCACCGTGTCGGAATCCGATTGCAGCAGCAATTCACCGTTGGGCTTGCACCATTTTGCCAGCGCCGCGCACATACGGCGGATATTTTCCACCATGCGGTCGGGCAGCGTCTGCCCGGCAGCCTGTGCATAGTGCAGTGTGTTCAGCGCGCAGTGCAGCACTTCGCAGTGGTACAGCGGGCTTTGCTCCCACTGGCTGCCATCGGCAAAGACCGAGCGGTGCAGGTTTTCGTCCATGCGACGGGCTGCCAGCGCGCACCAATCCTGCCGCCCCAGATACAGACCCAGCAGGTACAGGCCGTTATCCTGTAGGATGCCCCAGTTGGAAAGCTTGTGGAAAGTATCGTAGCTGCGCACCAGATGCTCGCCATGCCGGGTAAGGCTGGCGTCCATGCGGGCACGGCGCTCGTCCGTCAGCACGCCGCTGCCCGCCAGCAGGGCGGCGGCGTGCAGCCAGTTTTCACAGCGCAGACCGGTTTCCAGACTGCGCCAGGTGTTCGGTGCGCTTTCCTCGGTCAGCGGCACGCGGGCGATCCAATCGTCCAGCAGGGCGGCAAATTGGCGGGCATAGCGGTCATCGCCGGTGTACAGCCACGCCTTTGCCAGGTTGACAAAGCTTGTGTGGCGGTTCATCGCGTAGAGCCACTCAGGATCGCCGAAGGGCACTGCCGCCCAGTCTATGCCCGCGATTTCTGCACCGAAATCCACCGCTGTGTGGGTCGGCTCCATCTCCCAACGATCTTGGAACAGATACCGCCCGCGGCAGATCTCATCGGCAATAAAAATCGTATGCTCGGCACTTTTCGGCCAGCGGCGGCGCACTGCATCAGCAGTGGCCTGCGGGTTTTGGCACCAGAAATTCTGCATGGTGTGCCCCCTTTACCAGTACATCTGCCAGTCGGCAGTCAGGCGGGTCAGCAGCTCCATATAAAAGTAGTCACCCCATGTGTTGCACTCGTCCACGCCGCGATCCTTCGGGATGGGATTGTACGGCGAATTTTTGGCGTAAACACCGTGCAGCAGCAGCCCGTTGGAGACTGCCGGGTCGGTCACCGCGCAGTGGGCAATCAGCGCATCGGCCAGCTTTTCGGCGTCGGCGCGGTATTTGTCAGCCTCGTTCTTTTCAAGATACGGCACCATCGCCAGCATGCCGCAGGCGGCAATCGCAGCGGCAGAGGAATCGCGCGGCTCATCCCCGTCCACAAAGGTCAAATCCCAATAGGGGATATCATCCTCCGGCAGGCGGGAGAGGAAGTAGTCGGTCACCTCGCGGAACAGCTCGATGCATTTCGCGTTGCCCGTATAGAAATAGGCCAGCGCCATGCCGTACACGCCCCACGCCTGCCCGCGCGCCCACGCCGAGCCGTCACGGTAGCCCTGCTGGGTCGAGCCGCGCACCGGTGCGCCGGTCTCGGGGTCAAAAAAGAAGGTGTGGTAGGTCGAGTGGTCGGGGCGGACAAGGTTTGCCATGCTGGTCGCTGTGTGCGCCAGCGCAATTTCGCGGTAGCGCGACTGCCCTGTGACCTCACTGGCCCAGTACAGCAGCGGCAGGTTGAGCAGGCAGTCGATGATCAGGCGGTAGTTGTCTTTGGCGCCCAGCGTCCCCCACGCCTGCAAAAACTGCCCTTTTTCCTGAAAGCGGGTACACAGCCGGTCGGCTGCCAGCAGCGCGGCCTTTTTGGCGGTCTCATTGCCGGTCAGCTTGTACGCTGCCACACAGGACGGCATATACAGAAAGCCCATATCGTGGTGGTCCACATCAATGCCGTTTTCAATGCGGTGCAAAAAGCTGCCTACCTGCGTCAGCGCGGCCTGTTCAAAGGCGTCCTCGCGGGTATGCTCCCACGCCAGCCAGTATTCGCCGGTGCAGAAGCCTGTCGTCCACTCAACATTTTCAGACGGCAGATAGAAGTTATGCTCACTGTTGGAGCTTTGGAAATTCTCGGTAAATGCGGCAAGATTATTGCGCAGCAGCGCACAGGCGGTATCCAGTGCGGCGCGGTAGGCTGCCTGTTTCATGAACGATTCCTCCCTATTATAAAAACGGGGTGCAGGGCATTTCGCCTTGCGCCCCGTGCGGGTTGTGATGTTTTAGCCCTTCAGGCCGCTGGTGGCAATGCCCTGCACAAAGAAACGCTGGCAGAACACATACAGAATCAGCACGGGCAGCAGCGCAACAACGCTGGCCGCCATAATCAGCTGGTATTCGCTGGAATACTGGCCGATAAACATGCGGATGCCCAAGGGGATAGTCTTGTTGGCCTCGCTGCTGAAGTAGATCATCGGGCCCATAAAGTCATTCCAGATGGTAACAAAAGTGAAGATAGTCAAGGTTGCAATTGCAGGTTTGGCCAGTGGGAGCACAATGCGGAAATAGCTGCCATACTCGGACAGGCCATCAATACGGGCGGCCTCGATCAGCTCGTCGGGCACGCTCTGATAGAACTGGCGCAGCAGGAACACGCCGAAGGCGGCAAACGCCTGCATCAGCACATAGCCTATATGGGTGTCGACCAGGCCGAATTTCTGCATCATAGAGTACTGGGGCAGCATGTAAATCTGCCAAGGAATGGCGATGGTGGCAATATAGCACAGAAACAGCGTATCGCGGCCGCGGAACTTGCACTTGGTAAAGCCGTAGGCGGCGAAGGAGCAGGTCAGCACTTGGATAAAGGTAACCAGAATGGTCAGTTTAAAACTGTTGAAGGTGAACAGGCCGAAGGGAATCTTCTGCCAAATGCGGGCGTAGTTTTCAAAGTGGAAAGTCTTGGGAATCCACTGGATCGGCACGCTGAAAACCTCGCTGTCCAGCTTGAAGGACGCCGACAGCATCCAGACCAGCGGCAGCAGGGTGGTTACTGTGATAAGTACCAAAAATACATAAATCAGAAGCTGCGGTATATAGCTCTTTTTCTTTTCAATCATGAGAAGCAGACTCCTTTCTTTACATAAAATCGTTGAATTTTTTCTCAGCGCGGAACTGGATCAGCGTGATGGTGCCCACAATCAAAAAGAGAATGATTGCTGCCGCACTGGCTCTTCCGTAGTTCCAGGAGATGAAGGACTGGTTGTAGATGTACATACTCAACAGCGTGGTCGAAATGCCAGGGCCACCTTCGGTCAGGGCAAAAATCAGGTCAAAGGTCTTAAAGCTGTTGATGGTCAGCATCATAAACACAAAGAAGTGGCTGGGGGTCAGCATGGGCAGCGTGATGGATTTGAACTGCTGCCATTTGGAGGCACCATCAATGCTGGCGGCCTCGTAGAGACTGCTCGGGATGTCTTGCAGAGCGGCCAGATAGATGATCATAAAGTAGCCCATGTTTTTCCAGACCTGTACAACGATGACTGCCGCCAGCGCCCACTTGGTGCTGGCCAGCCAGCCGGGCAGCAGATCCGCCGGAACGCCGATAAAGCGCAGGAACTCGTTGATGGGGCCGCCGTCTTTCAGGAACATTGCTTTGAACACTGCGCCCACCGCAACGACTGAGGCAACATATGGGAAGAAGATAGCTGAGCGAAAAAAGTTTACAAACTTAAGCTTTGTGTTCAGTAAAATGGCCAGACCCAGCGCCGTTGCCATACTGAATACAACAGTGAAGCAGGTAAACACCAGTGTTTGCCATAGCGCTGTGCGGAAAACGCGGTCCTTAAAGATGGTGGCAAAGTTCTGCAGACCTACAAATTCCATGGGAGTAAAGCCATCCCACTTCATCACGCTCAACACAAAGGAAAAGATAACCGGGATCAGGATGAACACGGCAAAGCCGATAAAGTTCGGCAGAATGAAGGACATGCCTACCAGCGTGTTGCGGGTGTTCAGGGACATCGTATGTTTTTTGGGATTGTTTTTTGCGGCAGACGGCACAGGAAGTTCCTCCTTTCCTGAAAAAAGGCACAAAGAGAGGGTGGGCGGTTTGCGCCCACCCTGTTTTACAGATAAGTGGTTGGATAATTAACCCATGATTTCGGCTGCGCGCTCAGCCATCTCGGCAAGACCTTCGTCGATAGACAGCTCGCCCAGCATGATCAGGCTGTGCTCCTCGCCCAGCATCTGGTTGATTTCTGCGACCTTGTCGGTGATGGGACGGTCCAGCGTGACATTCTTCACGGTCAGGGCCTCAGCAGCGCCCTCAGGCATGCCTTCCATCTTGGCAATCTCAGCAATGGCATCAGCATCGGAACGGCCAGGGATAGCACCGCCCTTGGCGTAGAAGCTTGCGCCTTCCTCACCGGTGATGAACTCAACCAACTTCCAAGCGGCGTCCTGCTTAGAGGAAGCTGCATTAACAGCGATGGGGGTCATGGAACCAACAGTGTAGCCTGCCTCAACACCCTCAGCATGGGGGAGGGCGGCAATACCCCAGTTGACATTGCTCTCGCCGTCCTTGATTTTCTGGATTATGGTGGACATGAACCAGGTGCCCATGGGCATCATGCCGACGGTGCCCTGTGCAAAGGGGCCGGAGTAGTGGATGTTGCCGGTTTTCAGGGTGCCGTAATCCTGCACGGTGCCCTCTTCCTGCATACGCAGAGCCATCTCGTAGTAGGGCTTGAAGAAGTCGTAGCCGCCCTCATAGTCCATGATGGTGTGCTTGGCATCCTGCACGCCCCAGTTTTCAACGCATGCCTGCCAGGTGTGGATGTAAGCGCCGTAGATCTTGTTGGCACCCTCGCCGCTGGTCAGCTTCTTGGCGGTTTCCTCAAAGTCGGCCCAGGTCCAGTCGTTGGTGGGGTAGGCAACATTGGCGGCATCAAAGATGTCCTTGTTGTAGTACATGACGTAGAAGTCGGTACGGGCGGGCAGGGCATACTGCTTGCCATCGAAGGTGAAGTTTTCGGCCAGACCGTTGTAGTCAGCCAGATTGACGCCATCGGCGGCGATGTAAGCACTGAGGTCAGCCAGCTGGCCTTTCTCAACCAGAGACTTGGCGGTGTCGCCGTCTTTAATAAAGAAGGCGTCCACATCGCTGCCGCCGTTGAGCATGACGCTCAGCTTAGTGGTGTAGTCGGCAGAGGGGATGTCGATGATCTCGACCTTGATGCCGGGGTTGGCGGCCTCAAAGGCAGCGACAGAGTCGGTGACCATGTTCTTGGAGGTGTTGTCCCAGGTGGCCAGCTTGATGGTTACATCACCGGCAGCAGCGGTAGTGCTAGTGGTAGCAGAGGAGGCCGGACTGGAGGAAGCTGCGCCGCCGCAGCCTGCCAGCATGGTGCCTGTCAGCGAGGCAACCAGCAGCATGGAAACACTCTTTTTCATAATGATTTCTCCTTACTTCTTTGTTGTAGAGGGCGCATCAGGAGCGTCCCCTTCGATGTCCTTATTGTACTCTTTTTCCGTAAATGCGTAAACGCAAAAAACCACACAGTTATTATACTTTTTTAGAAATTCGCTTTTTGCGGATAATACTTTTTTACGATTTTATACTATTTTACACACTTTTTCGCAGTAAGCTTGCTGAGTCTTGCAATTTGACGCGGTTCGTTGTACGATGATAAAAGATTGGATGTATACCGCATGTAAAGAGCTCCTATTTTGAGGAGACACCGTATAATAAAGGAACCGTCTATGAATGTCACTGCAGCGCTGTCCGCCCCGTCGGGCAAACCGCCGTTTTTTGCAACCTTAAAATGGAAATTGATTTTGACCTCGGTGCTGTGTACGGCAGCGGTCAGTTTGTTTGGTAATCTGTTTTTATACTACAGTATGAACGCCATGCTGACCCAAAAGGCAGAAAGTATCAACGCGCTGCACCTTGCCACCCTAAGCAATCAAATCAATGACGCATTGGAAGATTTGAGTGACCTTGGTAATCTGTGCGCCAGCGATTTGCAGGTTGTCGCGGCGCTGGAATGGCGGGGCAGTTCTGCCACTGCGATGAAACAGGCACTTGAAGCACAAAACCGCCTCAATGCCTACCTGGCAACCTCGCCTGTGGGGGAGGAAATCTATCAGATTACTGCATTCAATACGGATGGACGGTTTATCTCAGGCAGCGGTTTGACCTACGGTATGGTGCAGGATTACGCGCTGATCGCTGCGCAGCCGGTTTTTCAGCAGATGCTGACACAATCCGCCCCCGGCGGGGTCGTGATGTACACCACCCGCTCCATCCATAAATACGGTGGAAAGTGCCCCTATGTGGTGGCACTGCTTTGCCCTGTGCGCGGCCTTGGCAGCACCGTCGGGCACAGCTTCATTTATATGGAACTGGGATTAGAGCTGTTCAATGCCGTACTGACCCCCTACGACAGCTGGAGCAGCCTGTACTTGGCCGATGAAGGCAACCTGCTGCTTACCCCTGCGGGGTTGGACACCGATCATACGCCGGATGTTGCCGCGCTCGCCGCTGCGGCGCAGAATGAGCGCGAGTTGAAATTGGCTGGACGCGAGTACCGTGTTACCGCTGTGCCGCTAAACGCTGCCGGACTGTCGCTGTATTCCTGCGCGGAGCTGAATGTGCTGGACGATGACGGCGCGCAGACCCGGATGGTTGTGCTGACCGTGCTGCTGAGCAGCCTTGTGCTGACCGTTGTGCTGGCATTTTTGCTGGCTACCTACCTGTCCGAGCCGATCCGGCTGCTGAACGCGCGGCTGCACCGCATTGCCGAAAACGACTTTTCCTACGATCCTGTGATTGAGCAGGCCGATGGCGAGTTGGGGCAGATCGGGCGCACCGTCAACGAGATGACCATGAGCATCGAAAACCTGCTGCGCACACAGCAGCAGGACTACGAGCAGCGCCGCCGCATTGAGATCCAGCTTCTGCAAAGTCAGGTTAACCCGCACTTTTTATATAACACATTGGATTCCATTCGTTGGATGGCCGTCATACAAAAATCCCCCGGAATCGAAAAAATGACTCGCAGCCTGTCCAATCTGTTGAAAAACATTGCCAAGGGCACGCAGGATAAGATCACCGTGCAGGAGGAACTTGCCCTGCTGCACGATTATGTTGAAATTCAATCGGTGCGGTATATGGAGGCTTTCTCTTTTGATGACCGGGTGCCGCAGGAACTCTATTGCTATCGCGTCATCAAGCTGACTCTGCAGCCGCTGGTCGAGAACGCCATCTTCCACGGTATTGAGCCGACCGGCGAGGGTGGTACAATCACAGTATCAGGGCATGAGGAAGGCAGCGACCTGTTGCTGTATGTTACCGATGATGGCGCAGGAATACCCGCCGACACACTGGCCGGCCTGCTTACCGCCGAGCGCCCGCGCAGCCATGCTTCCTTAAACGGCATCGGCGTCTACAATGTCCACCGGCGGCTGCAGATGCTTTACGGGCCTGGTTATGGTCTGACCATAGAGAGTGAGCCGGGCTGCGGCACCTGCGTGACCGTGCGCATCCCGAAGGAGGAGTAAAATGTATCAGGTTTTGCTGGTGGACGATGAACCGTTGATTTTGTCTGGTATCAAGTTTATGATCGACTGGCAGAAGAACGACTGCCAAATCGCGGACACAGCCCGCAACGGCCAGCAGGCGCTGGAAAAACTGCGCACGCTACACCCAAACATCGTCATCTGCGACATTGCCATGCCCGGCATGTCGGGCACCGAACTGCTGAAGCAAGCCGCCGAGGAATTTCCCGATATTGTATTTATCATGCTGACGAATCACCCGGATTTCCAACTGGCGCAGCACTCGTTGCGCTACCGCGCTGTGGACTACCTGCTGAAAAGCGATCTGGATTCCGCCGCATTGGAAGAAGGCCTTGCCCACGCCAAGGCCGAGTGCGACACCCGCGCCAAGCTCAACCGCGTGCAGCTGGTAGACGACTATTTAAGCAGCAACCGCCGCAAATTGCTGGAAAATGCTTTTTTGAATCTGGTACAAAGCCGCCCCGGCGCTGCGGACGCCAAATCCACAGAACTGCTGCAAAGCGCGGGCGTGCTGGATCGTTATGCGGTGGCCTATCTGCCGCTTGATTTCAGCGACACTGATTGGGACTCGGCCCCACCGGATGAGCGTACCAAGCTATTTGCTTGGGTGCAGGAACTGTGCGAGGGTGTGGCTGAGAGCTGCTTTACTCGCCATGCGCTGCTTTCCACCAATGCTGCCAGCCAAAGTCAATCGCTGTTTCTGCTCTGTTGGCAGCTCGAGAGCCCTGTTGCATGGGAGAAGAGACTGACGACCTTTGCTGAGAAAGCGGTATCTGCCTGCCGTACCATCGCTAAGACCGGTGTTTCGGTCATGGGTACAGACTTCTTTGCCGATGCTATTGCGCTGGAAAGCTTCCGCGTGCAGGTATTTGGTCTGCGAGACCACTACTATTGCTTTGGAGGCACGCCGATGTTTTATGGCGCGTTTGGGCCTACCGTTTGGCAACCGCTGAACCTGAACGGCTTGGGCGACCGACTGGCTGCTGAGATACATGCCAAAAACGCATCCGGCTGTGAGCTGCTGCTGGACCGCGCCATAGAGCGGGTGCGCACGGTGCCTCATCGACAGAGTCAGGCGCTATGGCTGTGCGGAGGCATTGACAATGCAGCCTTACAGCTGCTTTTGCAGAAGGATGCCGAAAACCGCCCCTCCATCGAGGCATTGATGACCCGAGACCAAGTGTTGAATTGGCTCATCCGTGTCAAAACTGAGCTGACGGCGCAGCTGGGACAAAACGACCCTGCTGGGCGCAATGCACTCTTGGAAAAGGCTCGTCAATATGTGCGTGACAACGTTGATAAGCGAATCTTGCTACAGGACGCGGCGGACTATGTTTGTTTGTCGCCGGGCTATCTGTCAGCACTGTTTAAAAAGCAGTATGACCAGAGCTTTGTGGAATTTATCAATGAGGAAAAATGCCGCCGTGCCTGCGAGCTGATTCGCCAAGGCCAGCACCGCATCAACGAGATTTCTTACATGTTGGGCTTTGAAAACGCCTATTACTTCACCCGTGTATTCAAGCGATATACTGGTATGACCCCCACCGAATACCAAAAAAAGCTGATTCGGGAATAATAGTCCTGTTATTTTAAAAACTATGCCCGCTTGGCTAAACTTTAAACCCTAGACACTACTCTCAAAAACTCTCCCAAAGGAGGTTCGTCCTTGAATACCCGCACTGTACCTGAAACCCGAGCATCAAGGCTGCGAAAGCTGTTTCTTACAACACTGTACATCAGCAGCTTTACCTTCGGCGGTGGCTTTGTCATCGTCACCTTTATGAAGAAAAAATTTGTCGATGAGTTGCATTGGATCGATGAGCAAGAAATGCTCGATATGACTGCACTGGCGCAATCAAGCCCTGGGGCTATCGCCGTGAACGCCGCCATTTTGGTCGGCTGGCAGGTAGAAGGGCTTCTTGGTATGCTCATTGCCGTGTTGGGCACCATCATCCCGCCAATGCTGATTCTTTCTGTTATATCGCTGTTTTATAATGCTTTTGCTACAAACATCTATGTGGCGCTGGTGCTCAAGGGCATGCAGGCGGGTGTGGCGGCGGTCATTCTGGATGTCGTCTGCGACTTGGGTGGCAAGGTGGTCAAGAGCCACTCGCCGCTGTATATCGGACTGATGGTTGCTGCCTTTGCGGCGAACTTTGTGTTCAATGTTAATGTTATCCTTATCATTTTGGCCGCCGCTGCGTTGGGTATCGTCCGCGTGCTGCTGCAGAGCAGGAAAGGCGGTGCGGTATGATTTACTGGCAACTTTTTTTGAGCTTTTTGCAAGTGGGCATGTTTAGTGTCGGCGGCGGGTATGCCGCGATGCCTTTGATCCAAAGCCAAGTCGTTGAACAACACCCCTGGCTGACGATGCAGGAATTTACCGACCTCATCACCATTGCCGAAATGACTCCTGGTCCCATTGCGGTCAACGCAGCAACCTTTGTTGGACTTCGAATGGCGTCCTTTCCCGGCGCAGTCATTGCCACGCTGGGGTGCATCACGCCGGCGCTGGTGTTCGTCTCGTTGCTGGCGTATATCTACCGCAGGTATAAGGATATCTCGCTGCTGCAAAATGTGTTGGCCTGTCTGCGACCTGTGGTTGTGGCTTTGATTTTGGGCGCAGGGCTGTCGATTTTACTGCTGGTTCTGTTTGATGGCGCACCTGTCGCAATTGCCAATGTGGATTGGATCGGTGCTGCGAGCTTTTCCGTTGCCTTTGTGCTGCTGCGCAAGTACAAGTGGAACCCTATTCTGACGATGTGTTTGTGCGGTGCAGCTGGGTTGGTGCTGCAACTGGCGATTTCACAATAATGGTTCCTATTTAAAACACGGATTTTAAAGCACCCACAAGATTTCATATCAAAGGAGGCCTCCCAATGAACCCCAAGAAAAAGAATGTCCTTATGATCTGCTGCGATCATTGGTTTGCTGACCTGATGGGCTGTGCCGGACGGCATGATATCATGACCCCCACACTGGACTATCTGGCAGAGCACGGCGTACGGTTCGACAACTGTTACAGCGAGTGTCCCGTCTGCATCCCGGCGCGCCGCACCATGATGACCGGCCTGCTGCCTGCCACCCACGGAGATCGCGTCTACTCTGACCGTATGCCGATGCCGCAGGTTGCCACGCTGCCGCAGGTTTTCCGTGACAACGGCTATCAGGCCTACGCCGTAGGCAAGCTGCATGTTTTCCCGCAGCGTGACCGCATCGGCTTTGACGATGTAATTCTGGCAGAGGAGGGCCGCTACGAGTTCGGCGTTGTGGATGACTATCAGGCATGGCTGGGCGAAAACGGCTATGTTGGGCAGGAATTTATGCACGGTATGGGCAACAACAACTACCTGACCCGCCCCTGGCATCTGGACGAACGCGCCCACCCCACCACATGGGTCACTACCCAGATGATGAAGACCATCAAGCGGCTGGACCCCACCCGTCCCGCCTTCCTGTACTGCTCTTATGCGTTCCCGCACCCGCCGCTGGTTCCGCTGCAGCAGTTCTGGGATATGTACGACGATGCGGAGCTGTGCGCCCCCACGGGGCAGGACTGGCTGGATGACCGCTACATATTCCAGGCTCTGCGCGAGCCGGAAATCGATTATTCCGAAAAAGAAAAGCGCCGCGCCCGCCGTGCATTTTACGCCCAGTGCACCCATATCGACTACTCGATCCGTTCGCTCATCGGCACCCTGCGTGAGTGCAACATGCTGGACGATACCGTTATTGTGTTCCTGAGCGACCATGGGGATATGCTGTTTGACCATGATATGGTCGCCAAGCGCTGCTTCTATGAGCAATCGGCAAAGATTCCTCTGATCTTCACCGGAAAGCCGGTGTCTGATATGGCTGGCACCGTTCGCCATGATCTGGCTGAGATGGCCGATGTAATGCCCACAATTTTGCAGCTGTGCGGACTGCCTATCCCGTCCACGGTCGAGGGCAAGGCTCTGTTTGATGCATCGTTGCCCGCACGAGACTTTGTCTTCGGTGAGATAAGCGAGGACAAAAAGGCTACCCGCATGGTACGCCGGGGCGATTACAAGTTCATCTACTACCCCTGTGGCAACGTCAAGCAGCTGTTTGATTTGAAAAACGACCCCACCGAGTCGCATGATCTTGCAGGCGATGCCGCCTACGCCGCGCTGCTCGCTGAGATGGAGGCGCTTATGATTCCGCAGCTGCACGGCATGGATCTGGACTGGGTGCGTGACGGCCGCCTGGTCGGCTATCCTGCACCCGAATACCGACCCACCTCCAACTACGGTCTGTACAACCAGCGCGGCTACCACTGGCCCCCGCCGACCCAGTGCTGACCCCGTTGCATCATAAAAAAGGAAAACCGCCCATGCCCAATCTTTCACTGCTTATCAAGCCGGTATCCGGTGCGTGCAACCTGCGCTGCCGCTACTGCTTTTATCTGGATGAGTCTGCCCGCCGCCAAACCGCCTGCTTTGGCACCATGAGCGAGACTACCCTGCAAACGCTGGTGCGTCGAGCATTCGCCTACGCCGACGGCCCGGTCAGCTTTGCGTTTCAGGGCGGGGAACCGCTGCTTGCGGGCAAGTCGTTTTATCGGCAGGTGTTGGCGCTGCAGAAGCAGTACAACACCCGCTGTCTGCCCGTGACCAATGCGCTGCAGACCAACGGAACCCTGCTGGACGATGACTGGGCAGAACTTTTTGCCCAAGGTCAGTTTCTGGTGGGCATCTCTTTGGACGGCCCTGCGTCCCTGCACGACCGTTACCGTGTCGATGCTGCCGGTGCTGCCACCCACGCGCGCGCTCTGCAGGGAGCAGAACTTCTGAAAAAACACGGAGTGCCGTATAATATCCTGTGCGTTGTCACGCAGCAGATCGCCGCCGCGCCCGATACGGTATTTGATGCGCTGGCCCCGCACGGGTATCTGCAATTCATTCCCTGTCTGGATGCGCTGGATGGGCAGCCGGGCGAGTTTTCTCTGCAGCCAGAAGCCTATGGTCGATTTTTGGTGCGTACCTTTGACCGCTACGAGGGCGCATGGCACAGCGGCCGACCTGTCAGCATCCGTGCGTTTGACAACTGGGTGGGTATGCTGCTGGGGCATCCGCCCGAAAGCTGCGGTATGTCAGGGCGTTGCGGCCACTATTATGTAATCGAGGCCGATGGCAGTGTCTACCCCTGCGATTTTTATGTGCTGGATGAATGGCACTTGGGGAATATAAACGATACATCATTTTTTAAGCTGGCGAATTCGCCGCTGGGAACAGAATTTCGCCGCCTTTCGATACCTCTGTCGGAGTCCTGCCACGCCTGCCCGTACCTTGCCCTTTGCCGCGGCGGCTGCCGCCGCGAACGGGAGCCCTTTGTCGGCACAGCCCCCGGGTCAAACCGTCTGTGCGCAGGTGTACGCCTGTTTTTTGACCAACGCTTGTCCCGCCTGCAGCAGCTGGCCCGCGAGGTTGCCGACCGCAGGATAAACTAAGCCCCTTCCATAAGCGCACCCTCCTGCAGCCAGCAGGGGGACAACGCTTGCTTTTGTGCTACAATGGAAGCAACGATACATGGAGGTCTGTTTTTAATGTCACTTTGGATCAACGATGGTCTGCACAAGGCGGAGGATGGGATTCGCTCGTTTCTTCTGGTGGGACAGTCCAATATGGCCGGGCGAGGGGATCTTTCAAAGGAGAACGCCCTTACAGCACCGGACTGCTTTATGCTGCGGATGGGGCGCTGGCAGAAAATGAGCGAACCGATCAACATAGACCGGGCAGTAACCGAAGGAAGCTGTCCCCGCAGCGGAGCGAACCTTGCCGCCAGCTTTGCTGCACAGCTGCAAAAAGAGACCGGAGCAAAAATCGGTCTGATCCCCTGCGCAGACGGCGGGACCCGCATCTCGCAGTGGCAACCGGGAGCAGTTCTGTTCGATCATGCCGTGTTTCAGGCAAGGCTGGCACAGCGCACCTCCACCTTGACCGCCATCCTGTGGCATCAGGGCGAGGGCGACTGCCTTGCCCCGGAGCAGCTGGAAGCCTACCCGGAGCAGTTCCTGCGCATGATGCGGGAGTTCCGGAATGAACTGGGAGAACTGCCCATTGTAGTCGGCGAACTGGGCTGGCCGGAAAACGGCTTCCACGGCGTGCCTGCAGAACTTCTGCGTACATTCAACCGCCGACTGCCGGAATGGGCAACACAGCTGCCACGGTGTGCGGTGGTATCGGCAGATGGACTGACCGCCCGACCGGACGGCCTGCACTTTACCACAGAGGCCCTGCGCACACTGGGTCTGCGCTATCTGGAAGCCTATAAAAGCCTGATGTAATGCTGGGTGCCCATAAAACAGGATACACATATTATCTATGATTATGGTATCTGGCAGTCGAGGTTAGCAAAAAAGAGAATGAGCGATACTTGGTCATTCAGACCAAGTATCGCTCATTTTACTTCTGCGACAAAGTTCACATTTTGAGATATATCCATTACAAACCAAGTGAAAACAAACGATTGATTGGAGGTATCATCATGGCGCATAACCTGACGTACACCAAATGCGGTGATTACTATATTATGAAAATTGCTATAAGGGGCTGATTTGTGAATAATTATCCCTGTTCTGAAATTTTTGTGTTCGCATCTTCGCACGGTTTCTTTATAATAGTAGGTAATACAATATAAAGGAGTCCCTTGACGATGCGAGCAATAAACCTTAAAACCAACCATCTGACAGCGCCTGTCGGTATTGATGCTGGGCCGCTGTTCTTGTTCTGGCAGTGTGCTGACGGTGTGCGTCAGACTGCCTATGAAATTGAACTGACCGCGAACGGCGAAACGGTTTGGCACAGCGGCAAGGTGCAGAGCGCCGCTATGCACGCCGATGCCCCGGCAGTGGGCGGCTCGCGTGTGCGCGGATTCTGGCGCGTGCGCCTGTGGGATGAAAACGGTGCCCCCGGCGCGTGGAGTGAGGCGCACTTTGAAACGGGCTTGGCGCAAAGCGACTGGCAGGGGAAATGGGTAGACCCCGAAACGGAAGAAATCGACATCCCCGGGGATGATGCCATCAACGCCTTTGCCCGCCCGAACTGGGAGCGCAAACAGGTCGAGAAAGAAGCAGCCGGAAAAGGAACAACCGAGCCGTACAAGCCCCACCGCCCGGCATCCTACCTGCGCAAGGTTTTCACCGCGCCCAAGAGCGAGGCACGGTTGTACATCACGGCAAAGGGACTGTATGTGGCATGGCTGAACGGCGTGCGCGTTGGTGATATGGTTTTGGCTCCCGGCAGCTTTACCGGGAACAAGCATCTTGGTGCGCAGACCTACGATGTGACCGCGCTGCTGCACGAGGGCGAGAATGAGCTTTTGATTGCTCTCGGTGATGGCTGGCACCGCAGCACGGGCGGTGTGGACGGTGACCGCGACTTGTTCGGTGATACGCTGGGCGTGCTGCTTCAGCTGGAGGTGGACGGCCAAGCCGTTTGCGTTTCTGACGGCACGATGCAGGCAACGCAATGCGGGGCGATCCGCCAAAACGATATGCAGCAGGGCGAGGTCTACGATGCACGGATCGAAGGCGAACTGACCGGCTGGCACGGTGTGCGCACCTACCGTGATGATCTGCCCATCACCGGTATGAATACCGTGCCGATTCTGGAACACGAAGCCTTCCCCGGCAAGCTGCTGCAAACGCCCAATGGAGAAACCGTGCTGGACTTTGGGCAGAATATCGCCGGTTATGTGGAGATGACGCTGACCGCCCACACAGGACAGAAGGTCAAGCTGACCTGCGGCGAAGCACTGGACGAAAACGGCAACTTTACCCAAGAAAACTTTCAGGACCGCAACCGCCACAAGGAGGGCGGCACGGCGCAGATGCTGGAGCTTGTCTGTAAAGAGGGTGAGAACCACTTCAAGCCCCACTTTACGATCATGGGCTTCCGCTATGCCAAGGTCGAAACAGATGCCGATTTGACCGATGCCGTGTTTACCGCCCACGCGGTCTACTCCGACATGGCGGTGACGGGCGCGTTTACCTGCGGAAATGACGCGGTGAATCAGCTTGTCAAAAACAGCATCTGGAGCCAGAAGGGCAACTTCTGCGATATTCCCACCGACTGCCCGACCCGCGAACGCGCAGGCTGGACAGGGGATATGGGCGTGTTTATTGAAACCGGTCTGACCCTGATGGACTGCTACCCTGTGGCGGAAAAATGGCTGGCGGAGTGCCGCCTGAACCAGTACCCGGACGGGCGTATGGCGAATATTGCCCCGCCGAACGCCCGCCCCGGCTATATGACCCCGATGCTCTGCATGTCGGCAGGGTGGGGCGATGCGGCGATTCTGGTGCCGTATGCCATGTACAAGCGCACGGGTGACCGCAAAATTCTGGCGGACAACTACGAGATGATGCAGCGCTGGTACGGCTTTTTGCTGGGGCGCGCACAGCAGACGACCGATGAGCAGCAGGGCGGTGATTACGCCAAGTTCACCGTTTTAAACGGCATGGACTACGGCGAATGGTGCGAGCCGGGCATCACCCCCATGCAGGCGATGATGAACCCGCGCAAGAGTGTGGGAACGGCATATCTGGCCTACTCTGGGCGCTTGCTGGCGGAAGTGGCGGAAGCACTGGGCAAGGCGGACGATGCCGCCAACTACCGCGATACTGCCGCCAACGCAGTGAAAGCCTACCGCGCAGCGTTTACCGAGAATGGCGTTATCAAGTCTGACCGCCAGTGCGAGTATGTCCGCGCCATTGCCTTTGCCCTGCTGGGTGAGGACGAAAGCAAGGCCGCCGCCGCAACGCTGAACCAAATGGTCATCGAGAACGGCTGCCACCTGAACACAGGCTTTTTGTCCACGCCGTTTTTGTGCGATGTGCTGGCAAAATACGGCTATGCGGACACTGCCTACAAGCTGCTTTTGCAGCCTGACGCCCCCGGCTGGCTGTATGAGGTCGGCAAGGGCGCCACGACTGTTTGGGAAACCTGGACTGGCATTGACGAAAACGGCAAGCCGCACGAATCCCTGAACCATTACAGCTACGGTGCCATCTGCGGCTGGCTGTTCGGCGGCGTGTGCGGCATTCATTACGCGGACGGCACACTGACGATCGCCCCGACGCCCGACAAATTGCTGGGCTGGGCGAAAGCTGCCTACGATTCCCCGGCCGGGCGCATCGTAAGCGGCTGGCGATATAACGGCGATGCGGTAGCGTATGAGTTTGAGATCCCCGCCAACCTGACCGCCGATGTCACTCTGCCCGATGGGCGTAAGCTGACCCTTGCCCCCGGAAAGCACACAGTATAAGAAGAAACGCCTGCCCTGCCGTAAGTTTTACGGCAGGGCAGGCGCTGTTTTTGATAAACTGGAAGTTGTTGTTACAAACGATTCAGAAATTCATTTGCTTCCTTTCGCTCCTTAAAAATGTAAATGTCTTTATTCGCATATTGATTTAACAGTTCCATCACCCTTGGTCTGTTTTGGCAAGTATAGTTTTTTACAAATTCAATAAACTCCCCATCTTCTTCATTTTCTATCCATGGCATATCCGTCCGGGGTTTACCTCTTCGTTTTTTGATGCCATCAAGACAGACATTTACTGTGTAATCCAGAAAAACAACAGTATCACATGCTTGCAATCTCATTTCTAATGTGGATTTGTAATTTCCGTCAATAATCCATTCTTCACTTTGAATTGCATTTACTAACCGTTCGCGGAAAACAGATTTATCCACAATCGTTCTATCCGGATTCCAATACATCAAGTCTAAATGATAAAGCGGAATGCCTGTCAATTTATGCAGCTTTCTTGAAAATGTGCTTTTACCGCTTCCGGGACAACCTATTACTATAATTCTTTTCATAGCGCTATACCATAAACTCCCGATTTTCTGGCCTAAGTATATCACACAAAAAACCGAATTTCAACGCAGGAAAAACAAATCCCCTGTCCTTTCGGGCAGGGGATTGCGGTTTAAGTATACTGTTTCAAATATTCGGCGCTGACCTGCAAACTTTTGACGGGGGAGTTATCCACCCAGTTGCGGTGGCTTTCCAAAATCACGGCATCCACGCCGACAGAAAGCGCCTGTGCCATCAGGCTGTCGAGATCCATATTGCCGGTACCCAGCTCCATGCTGTCGGTTTTCAAAATCGGCGTTACGGCGCTGCCCGAAATGCGGGTGCCGCGGTCATTGATGTGCCACAGCTTCATGCGGGGTCCCAGACGCTGCATCCACGCAAGGGCAGTCGCGCCGCCCTCGGTGAACCAGTAGCTGTCAAACTCAAAGTTGACGAACTGCGGATCGGTTTCCTCCAGCAAAATGTCGTAGGCACGCTTTTCGGCGTTCACATGGCGCAGCTCACAGTTGTGGTTATGGTATAAAAGCTCCACGCCCTCGGCCTTCAGCGCCGCGCCCGCCTTGTTCAGCCGTGCGGCAAGGTCGTGCATCGCGGCTTCATCGCCGTAATCAAAACGGTACATTCCGGTAATAACAACATACTTGGTGCCAAAGCCTTTGGCTTCATCTGCCACCGCCTTGGCATCGCGCTCCAGACTGCCTAAATCCGTGTGCAGGCTGACCACCTGCAGATCGGCGTCTTTGACCAGCTTGTGCCAGTCAAGATTGCCGCCTTTGCCTACAGGCATACCGGCCGCTTTGGTCAGCAGCCGCACCATGAAGCCGATGGGGTGGATCATGAACCCGCACAGCTCAATGCCATCGTAGCCTGCGGCTTTCATGGCGGCCAGCGTCTGGCGCGCCTCGCTTTCATTGCTTAAAACAGTTCCCAGCATAAACTGCTGGACTGCTTTTATGGGCATGGCTCAACCCTCCATCTTGATGATTTCACCCGTTGTGACGCCGTTTTCGTTGAAGCTGTCCACGCAGACGTAATAGGTCTGCCCGGACATCAGCGTGGAAAGCGTGACCTCGTCGGCATCATAGACAAGCCAGCTTTGGTAGAGCTTATCCGGTGCAATGCCGTAGCGCACATTGCAGCCCTGCGCGTTTTCAATGTGCTGCCAGCTGATTTTGCCGTCCAGCGCGTCCACACGCACGGCTTTGGCGTTGGCTTGGGCAGGGCAAGCGCCCTCGCCGTTGCCGAACACACGCAGCCCGCTGATGCGCAGCGTTTGGCCGTAGGGAAGTGCACCGCCCGTCACGCGGACATACCGCGCGCGGATGCCATCGGCATACTCATAGTAGCCGTTGGAGCATTCGCGGGCAACATCCTCGCGCAGCGTCCAGTTCTCGCCGTCCGGGCTGGTTTCCACAGTGTAATGCGAAATCTGCGGGCGGGTTTCGATGTGGCGCGTCTTGCGGTCATCGCCGTAGCTGTCAGCAGGGAAGTCCACCGCCAGCGCTTCGTCCGCCATATTGACCTGAACCGCGCGCACATCGCAGTCTCTGCCCAAATCCACGCACAGCCATTCGCCGGGCTGGTCGCTGCCCGCGCTCCACCAGCGGCGGCAATCCTCGTCCACGGCATTCACCGGGTCGCTGCCCGTTGCGGTGGAGGATGCCGTAACGGGCTTTCGGTAGCTGAGCAGCATCCACTTGGGCTGCTGGCTGGCGGCGTCAAATTTGCCTGCCGGAATCTCATGCGGGTAGTCGGCAAAATTCTGGTTGCAGTACAGCACGCCGTCCGCATCAAACCCGGCAGGGAAAAGCCCCACCCGGCGCTCAAAGTCGTGGTTGACCGAAATGCGCATCGTGGCGGCGTGCCAGTAGTTGCCGTATTTATCGGCAATCGTGCTGCCGTGGCCCGCGCCGGTCATAAAGCCGCCCGGCACGGCGGAGAAGGGATTGGACGTTTGCGGCGTGAAGGGCCCCAGCGGATTCTTGGAGGTGTACACGCCGTCCGCGTAGGTGTTGTACTGGGTGCCGGGGCAGGCGTACTGCAAATAGTACGTTCCGTCGTGCTTTGTCATGAACGCGCCCTCGATATAGGGCTTGCCGACGGCGTTGAACATGGCGGTCAGTGCCTCGGCGTTCAGCCCCGGAATCTGCGCCATCTGGGGCGGCAGCTCCAGCTTGCCGGTTGCCTCGTTATAGAACGGTTTCATGGATTTGTAAAGCACGCTGCTCTCTTTATCCACAATGCCGTTGTTGCCGGGGCGCTCATAGCCCAGTTCGTTTTCACGACCGAAGATCAGTTCTTTCTTTTCCCCGATGGGCGTCATGGTTTCGGGGTCAAGCTCCACGCCCCAGATAGGGGATGTGTTGGAGCAGCCCCAGTAAAAATACACACGCCCATCATCGTCACAGAACATGTCGGGGTCCCAAAAGGCGAATGGGGCGCTGACCTCGGTAAACGGCTCGGTCAGCGGGTCAGCCGTGCGCAGAATCGGGCAGTTGCGCCCCTTGCGGCTGGCAGAAAAATAGAGATACTCGCCGACCTGACGCACATCGGGGGCGTAGTCGTAAATCAGCAAATCGGGGTCGGCGTGGAAGTCCCAGTGCAGCAGATCGTCCGAGTGCCAGAACCCGGCCGACATCGACACAAACAGGTAATATTTGCCCTTGAAGTACACCAGTGTCGGGTCAGCGCCCTCGCGGAAACCGGCGATGCGCTCACCCTCCTTCATGTGCTGGTAACGGTAGCCCAAATCCAAGGGGTTGCAGTAGGTTTCCATAAAATCACACATCCTTTTTGATGCCCTGCAAAACGCGGTTCAGCTGCTTGATGCTCTCGGCATCTGCGCCTGCCTGCTTGAGCATACTCTCCACGGTCATGCGCTGCATGGCGCGCTCCATCATGGCAACCAGCGCGGGATTGTCCTTGACGGCGGCGGCTACATCACCGCGGGCGGCAGCCGCCTTGTCTGTGATGGCTTTCAAAACGGGGCCCACCTTGGCATCCGCCATGGCCGCTGCCATATTGTCCTTGATGCTCCAACAGGTTTCGTCCAGCTCGCCGTCAAACCAGTTGTTCACGACCTGACGGTTCGACATAGCGTAGGCAGGGTTTGGTTCGGCAGCCTTGTTGACCAGAATCACGCTGGAATACGCGCCTGCGCGGGCCTCGATGCTGTGCTTGCCGGTGATGGGCACATTGAAAACAAACACCTTGTCGCCTTTTTTCGTCTCAACCAGATGCCCGTCCTTGTACAGCGAAACCTCCGGCAGGTTGGAGTAAACCCGGACTTCGGTCACATCCTCGGTGCGGTCCACATAGCGGCTGCCGCAGGTATGTACAAAGGGCTGCTTGCTCCAGTAGGCCTTGTACAGGTAGAAGGCGTCTTTCTTGATTTTGCGGTCAAAGGTGACAAGTCCCTTTTGGTTCTCGCCGTTTTTGCCGCCCTCGTCTCGGCCATCCGCGGCAAAGTCGAACATATTCCAGACATGGGTCGCCCACAGCCACGGGCGTTCGGCAATCATTTTTGCCATATGCTCGTGGTAGACGCACTGGTAGGTTTCGGTGTAGTCGCCCTTTTCGGGATGGGCGCTCTGGTAAGCGGGGTTGGCGTCCGCGCCGTACTCCGAAAAACCGATGCAGCGGTCGGGATATTTGGCGTGGTAGGTATCAAAAAAGTCATCGTTCTGATCCAGCTCACCCAGATACCAGCCAAAGTACAGATTGTAACTGTTTACATCGGGAATTTCCAGAATCGGGCTGGTGATTTCCAGCATAAAGACATTCGCCATCGTGGTCGGTCGGGTCGGGTCGAGCTTGTGCGCCAAATCATTGAGGGCACGGTGGTTTTCCAGCAGCTCCTCATTAACAGGCGATGCGGCGGTGATCTCGTTGGACAGTCCCCAAACGGCAATGCAGGGGTGGTTGTAGTTCTGCACGATGAGTTCTTCCATCTGGGTCAGCGTGTTGGCGCGGCCATTGTGCATGTGCATTGTAATGTAGGGAATCTCCGCCCAGATGACAAGACCCTTTTCATCGCACAGGTCATAGAATGCCTGCGCGTGCTGGTAGTGGGCAAGGCGGATGGTGTTGGCGCCCATCTCCAGAATCAGCGCCATATCCTCTTCCATCATTTCGCGGGTGATGGCAACGCCCGCGCCCTTGCGGTCCTGATGGCGGGAAACACCACGCAGGGGATAGGGGCGCCCGTTCAGGATAAAGCCCTTTTGCGGGTCAATTTCAAACTTGCGGCAGCCGAAGCGGGCCGATGCCTGCTCGCCGTTATCGAGGCAGGCGGTGACGGTGTACAGATGCGGGCCGTCCACACCGTCCCACAGGCGGGCGTGCTCGAGCGTGAACACGGCCTTGGAGGTGCCGTCCTTGACGGCACTGCTCGTCTGCTGGCCATCCAGTGTGAAGGTGACGCTTTCGGCACCCACCACAGCGGCCTCCACCGTCACTTCACAGCGGCGGGCGTCCAAATCGGTTACAATCGGCGTAACCTTGACGGGCACAGCGCCGTTTTCGGCAAGGGCAAAGTGAACAGCGGGTACAATATGCAGCGTTACATCGCGGTAAATACCGCCGTAGAAGGTGAAGTCGGCTTTCTGCGGGTAGACGGTATCGTTGTCGCTGTTGTCAACGGTAACAATCAACTCATTGGCACCATCGTGCAGAGCATCGGTAATGTCCACGCGGAAAGTCGAGTAGCCGCCCTTGTGCTCGGCCACTTTCTCCCCATTCAGGCTGACAACTGCAGTCATAGCAACGCCGTCAAACTGCAAAACCACGCGGTCACCGTCGGACAGCTCCGGTTTCTCCAGCGTACGGGCGTAGCTGCAGGTGCCGCGGTAGTAGTCGTTGCCGCCGTCCTGACCGTCTACAGCGTTCCAAGTGTGGGGCAGGGTGATCGGCTCGTCATGACCTTCCTTGGTAAAAGTCCAACCGGTGTTCAACAGAATTGCTTTGCTCATAGAATGACTCCTTATGTGTGGTTTTAACTTCAAAGAGCCGAAAGGGCTGCAAACCCTTTCGGCTTTGGATAATGGGCTTACTGAAGCTGTTCTTTATAGAACTCAGACTGCGCAGCGGCCTTCTTCTCGGCAATGCGCTTCTGGACATTGACCATTTCCTCCTTGCTCAGCGGGCATTCGCGCATGGCAACCAGCGTAATGATCCAGCCGATGATAGGCAGACCAAACTTGAGAGCCATACCCATCCAGAAGATAGCGGGGGTGCAAGGGTCGGTGGGCTGGGGCATCGTGGCGGTGTAGCCCAGCAGCGCAACAGCACCGGTAGCAATCACGGCGGCAAAAGAGGTGATGAGTTTATCGACCAGGCTGTAGGTGCCGGAGACAACGGCGGGAATATAACGCCCGCTGCGGTCGAGCTCAAAGTCGATGGCATCGGCCATGTACGAGGTGTTGGAGGTGGTGATGCACATATTGGAGCCGTTCTGCAGCAGAGACAGAATGACATAAATAATCATGGCGGGGCTGCCCATGACACCGATCTGTTTGGGGTCAATGACAATGAAGAACACGATCATAACAGCGGTGATGACCATGCTGATACAGGTAAAATTGACAATGCCCTTTTTGCTGCCGTGCTTGCCGACATATTTGGCACCGAATGCGGCGAAGAAGATGGACGGCACCATGCTGATAACCGTCAGAATCGTGCCAAGAGCTATATTGCCGATGATAATGCCGCCGAGAATTGTGTTGATGATGGCCTGGCTGCCGACCTGCTGAGCCAGCTTGTCGGATGCGTTGGACGCAATGTAGCACTGCAGGGGCTTGTTGTGCTTGAGGACCTCAACAATATCGGCCATCTTCAGCGGTTCGGCTTTCTTGGTGCCGACAAAGTTTTCGGGTTTGTCGAAGGCGGAAACGCCGAGGCATACCAGCAGGGTGCCGATGGCGGCCACAATTAGGGTGATATTGCAGGCAGCGGTCAGAAATGCCTGATTATAGGTGCCGCCGCACTTGGGCAGCAGGACAACGTTGAGCACCATGGACATAACCATCGGCACCAGATAGTTGAATGCGGTCGTCCAGACGCCGAGGGTGGGGCGCTGGCGCGGGTCATTCGTCATAATGGCGGGAATCGTCTGCGCGGTCATATTGGTGACGGTGTAGCCGATGACGTAGACCACATACAGCAGCGTGAATGCGACCAGCCCCATCCCCTTGGAGGAGAAGCCGGTGAACATCGCGTAGAGGGCAACGGCCTCAATCAGGTAGCCAGCGATCAGCAGCACACGCAGCTTGCCGAACTTGGTGTTGACGCGGTCATACACAAAGGCCAGCAGCGGGTCGGTGATGCCGTCCAGAATACGGGTGCAGGTCAGGATGATGCCAACCGCGGCGGTGGTAATGCCGTAGCCGATGCTGGCCGAATAGCTGGCCATACCGATGAGCGAGTAGACGCTCATACCGACCAGCGCGTTGCAGGCGTAGCAGATGATTTGCCATGTTTTGGCGCGGCGGTATTGTACGCCGTCAACTTCTGAAGCAGTGGGTTTCTTTTTGAACATTTTGTTTTCCTCCTAGAATAATTCCGCGGTGGTTTTTCTCACTGATACCACTATACCAGCAGCAAACCGGCAGCAGGGGATAAAAATCAGAAGGTGAGGAACAAAAATTCGTGCGTTTTTTCGATACACATGAAATATTATCCCGTTTTACTAAATACTATCCTCACGGCTTGCGCTTGCTATGCTATGATACAGGTACAGAAGTTTCTTGATTTGCTTTAGACAGTACAGGTAAGGAGAAAATTATGCAGAAATTTGAAAAAGGCTTCTTTGTCGGCGCGGCCACTGCCGCCCATCAGGTCGAGGGCAACAACATCCATTCCGACTACTGGGCGCAGGAGCAGCTGCCGCACACAAGCTTTGCTGAGCCGAGCGGCATTGCCTGCGACCATTATAATCGGTATGAGGAAGATATCCGCCTGCTGGCAGATGCCGGACTGAACGCCTACCGCTTTTCCATCGAGTGGGCACGCATCGAGCCGGAGGAGGGCAAGTTCGACCCTGCCGAAATCGAGCATTACCGCAAGGTCATTGCCTGCTGCAAGGCGCACGGCGTGGAACCCGTTGCAACGCTGCTGCACTTCACCAGCCCCAAATGGCTGATTGCCAAGGGCGGCTGGGAGGCAGAATCCACGGTCGAATACTTCAAGCGCTATGTCAGTTATGTGATGGAGCAGCTGGGCGGGGAGCTTTCCTATGTCTGCACCATCAATGAGGCCAACATGGGCCTGCAGCTGGCGGCAATCTCCAAGCGGTTCCGCCTGATGGCAGAGCAGGCCGCCAAGGCTGCCGCCAACGCGGGCAAATCCGCCGAGGGCAGCGTGCAGGTCGGGATGAACTTCCAGAAGATGATGGAGAATATGAAGTACGCTGCCGCTGAAAACGCCGCTGCGTTCGGTACGCCGCAGCCGAAAATTTTCGTCAGCGAGCGCACGCCGGAGGGCGATCTGCTGGTTTTGCGCGCCCACGCCGCTGCGCGGGAGGCCATCAAGGCGATTTGCCCCGGGGTCAAGGTCGGCCTGACCCTCTCGTTGCATGACCTGCAGGCCCAGCCGGGCGGTGAAGCCTTTGCCGCCGCTGCGTGGGAGGAAGAGTTCACCCACTATCTTCCTTATATTAAAGAGGATGACTTCCTTGGTGTGCAGAACTACACCCGCACGCTGTACGGTGCGCAGGGGCAGTTGCCCGCACCGCAGGGGGCCGAGCTGACCCAGATGGACTACGAGTTTTATCCCGCCGCGCTGGAAAATGTCATCCGCAAGGTGGCGCAGGATTTCCACGGCGATCTGATCGTGACCGAAAACGGCATTGCCACCGCCGATGATACCCGCCGCGTGGCGTTTATCGAGGCCGCATTGGCTGGTGTGCAGAACTGCATCGCCGACGGTATCCCGGTCAAGGGATACTTCCACTGGAGCCTGATGGATAACTTTGAGTGGCAAAAGGGCTATGCTATGAACTTTGGCCTGATTGCCGTAAATCGAGAAACGATGGAGCGCACCCCGAAGCCCAGCCTTGCGACGCTGGGCGGATACGCCAACGCATAAAAATAGCAGTGGTTGTCTGTACGGCAGCCACTTTTTTGTGGTATACTGGTATAAAAGAGGGTGATTCGATGGATGTTTTTCAAAATATGGAGTTGTTTTCGGAGCTGATCCAGTGCGGCGGCAACATTTATACATGGTGCTATAATGCCGATGGCAGTCTGCTGCAGAGCAACTGCCCGGAGGCGGGGTTCCTCTCCGGCGCATTCGACTTATTCGGCTGTAAGAAAAAAATGCTGGACTACAGCAGCCGGCACACAACGCCGGTCACGCTCGGCACGGCTATTGGCATGACGTGGGCGGCGGCCTTTGAAAAGGACGGCAGCGCACTGAAGCGTGTTTGGATCATCGGGCCGGTGTTTTATCAGGATGTTTCGCTGCGCGGGATTGAGCAAGGGCTGCAATACTATAACCGTCTGGAAACGAGCGTGGCATGGACCATGCAGCTGTATGAGGTTCTGAAAACCGTCCCAGTGCTGCAATGCTCAATTTTGCACCGCTACGTCCTGATGATGCACTACTGCCTGACCGGTAACCACATTGCTATCAGCGACATCAACAGCGAATTTTTGGCGAAGGAGCGCAATACAGTGCAGCAGCCCGCTCACGACCGCCACAAGGTCTGGATGGCGGAGCAGGGGCTTCTGCAGATGGTGCGCACCGGCGACTTGAACTACAAGCAGGCGCTTTCCGCCAGTATGGGCATCAGCGCGGGTGTGCCGGTGCGCAGCGATGACGCCCTTCGCCAGAGCAAGACAAGCATCATCGTGTTTACCTCGCTGGTATGCCGTGCCGCCATCGAGGGCGGGCTTTCGCCGGAGGAAGCCTACGCGCTGGGGGACAGCTACATCCAATCTGCCGAAAATGCAAAAACGATGGATGACCTCGATCCTCTGCCACTGATGATGTATGACGACTTTGTCCGGCGCGTGCATAAATGCCGCACCAACCCGCATCTCAGCCAGCAGGTGCAAAAGTGCGTGGACTATATTGAGATGAATCTCGATAAAAAAATACGCGCTGCAGATATTGCAGCGCTGGTGGGCTATACGGAATATTATCTGACCCACAAATTCAAGGAGGAAACGGGCTTGAGCGTGACAGATTACATCAAATTTGCCAAGATTGAGCGCGCCAAGGTTTTGCTGAAAAGCACCGATCAGACTGTGCAGGACATTGCCGCTGCACTTTCTTTTAGCACACGCAACTATTTCAGCCGGATTTTTCAGGAGGTCACAGGCCAAACCCCGATGGAGTACCGCGAAAAGTAAATGCTTCTCCCAAAAACCTCTGTCAGGCAAACAGTCTGGCAGAGGTTTTTATGTTTTATTCTTGTGTCAGCGCCCGCGCCATTCTGACCACGCGGGAGGCATTGATTTTTACCTGCTCCAGCGTCACTGCACCGCTGTCGATGCCCTGCAGCAGGTTATCATAATCACCCTTGTTGCCGGGCATGAACAGGTCGCCGCCTGCTGCAGCTACATACTGCGCCTGCGAATCCCGGTGGGCAGAGCGCGCATCCCCGGTAATCGGTGAGACCCAGTCGGTCATGACGATGCCCTCATACCCGAACTCGGCACGCAGAATATCCATAATCAGCCCGCGGCTTTCGGCGGTGTGGGTGCCGTTCAGCAGATTGTAGGAGGTCATAACGGCCTTGGGCTGGGCTTCCCGCACGCAGATGCCGAAGCCCTTCAGGTAGATTTCACGCATGGCACGCTCGGAAACGATGCTGTTGTTGCGGGTGCGGTTGTACTCTTTGTTGTTGGCGGCGTAATGCTTGATAGTCGTGCCGCAGCCCTTGTGTGCCTGCACGCCGCGCGTCATCGCGGCGGCCATCTTGCCGGAGACAAGAGGGTCCTCGGAGTAATACTCAAAATTGCGCCCGCAGCGGATCGAACGGTGGATGTTCAGCGCCGGGGCAAGCCACAGATGCACACCGAAGCGCTCCATCTCCTCGCCGACAATGTCACCGCACTGCTCCACAAAAGCAAGGTCAAAGCTCTGTGCCAGCGCGGTGCCGATGGGAATGGCTGTGCAGTATTGGGTTTTGATTTCACAGCCGGGCTTCGGCTTGCTGCTGCCGCCCATCAGGCTCATCACAAGCTTCATTGGGCCGGACAGCATTTCCTGAAGGGAAGCCGGCATTGCGGTGCTGCCGACAGCGTGCTTGCCCTTATCGTCCTCATAATACTCTTTCGCAAGGCGCAGACCGGCAGGGCCATCGGCCATAATAAGGAAGGGGAAGCCGCTGATCTTGTCGCAGCTCTCACCCGCAGCACCGCAGACATGGCGGCCCGCCGTGCCGATCATCGAAGCAAACCCCTTTGCGTTCGGATCGAAATCGCCAATCAGAAGCAAGGCGGCGTCCTCCTTGGTCAGGGCGTCCACCTCAGGCAGAACTTCCTCGGTGCGGTCGTAGGCTACCGTTTCACAGGCAATCGCGGCCGGGTCGATTTCGATGACCGGCACACCTGCCGGGCGCTCCATCGTGGCGGCAGGGGCAGTAAGGTCGGTGAAATCCGTGCTGCCAAGCACATTATTTGCCTGCAGGGTCGTGACCGTCTTGTCCAGATGCAGGACGGCGGCAGGGGCGGTTTCAACGCTGCTGACACCGACACGGACAAGGTAATTGCCTGCCTCCAGAATATAGGAGGCAGTCTCGGTATCATAAGCTGCCATCTCCGGCAGGGTAAAGGAGCAGGTGACCGATTCCGTTTCACCGGGGGCAAGCTCGCGCGTTTTGGCAAAGGCGCAAAGCTCCTGCCAAGGTGCATCGAGCTTACCGGCAGGCTTGCTCAGATACACCTGCACGACCTGCCGACCTGCCAAAGCGCCGATGTTTTCCACGGAGGTACGCACAGTGATCTGTGCGCCGTTTGCCTCCACCGCGACAGCTCCAAGGCGGAACTCTGTGTAGGAAAGCCCGTATCCAAAGGGGAACAAAGCCTGTTTGCGGAAGGTATCAAAATAGCGGTAGCCTACATAGATGCCCTCGCGGTAGCGGGTTTCGTTCATGTCCTCAAAGTCGGGCATTTCAGGGTATTCCTCAAAGGCGGCCCAAGTGGTCGTCAGCTTACCGGAGGGATTGGCCTTGCCCAGCAGAATATCCGCCAGCGCACCGCCGGTCTCGACACCGAGCTGAGAGAGCAGCAGAATGTTGCGCACGCCCATAACGGGGGTGAGATCCACCACGCCGCCGACATTCAGCACCAGCATAAAGCGGGTGAACTTTTTGTCCAGCGCCAGAATATCCCGCACCTCGGAATCCGTCAGGCGGATGTCGCCCTTGAGCGGCGTGCGGTCGTTGCCCTCACCGGAAATGCGGGAGACAACATAAATCGCTGCATCGCCCTCAGCGTTGAGCGGCAGGTTATATTCGGGCTCAGGCATGGCCTTGCCCATGCCGTAGAGGATAAAGTTCTGATTGACGGCTTTGGCGTCCTTTTTCAGCTGCTTCAAAAAGGCCTTGTGGGCCTTTTTCCGCGCCTGCTCGTAGCCGGTGTGCCACTCCATCCCGGTCAGGGTAAAGCCTGCCTGCTGCAGCCCTTCCTCAATGGTTACGCTATAGCGGGAATTTACCTCACCGGAGCCGGTGCCGCCGCGAATCGTGCGGCGCACGCCGCTGCCATAAGCAGCAAGGGCGCAGGGCTTTTCCAGTGGGAAATTGCCGTCTTTTTTCAGCAGCACGGTGCAGCCTGCTAAATTTTTACGCAGCGCTTCGATGTGGCGCAGCTCATAATCGGCCATTGCAGTGGTATTTTTCATGGGAAACATCCTCCTTTTTCATTAGTATACAAGAAATATCCGCAGGCAGTGAAGTGAACATTTCGTGTTTTGAGATAATAATTAGGAAAGCTTACGCATTTGTCAGTACCCTGACTCCGCCTTCCACAAAAGTCGCAATCGTGTCCAGCTGTGCTTCTGCCAGCTCCGGTGCGGAGGCCTGCAGCCCCGCAATGCCGTTGAAGATGAAAACCAGTACCGCACCGATGTTTTCGTACTGTGTACTGTCAATGCCGTCCTGCTTTACCTTTTCAAGAATGGCATTGCGAAGATGGGCAGTGAACTGTGCCATGGCCGGTGCAGGGAAAAGCTCGGTGCAGAGCTGGTTTTTGCTCAGCAGGGCGTACATTTCCTTGACGAAGGCGCGTGGGGCGCTCAACAGGCCCTGTACGGTGTTGAGTTGGCTGATGACTTCGGCAACGGCCTCCTGCTCCAGCTGGTCAACAAGATCATGAATCGTCTCATAATGTGCGTAAAAGGTCGCCTTGTTGATCTCTGCGCGCGCGGCGATTTCTGTTACGGTGATTTTTTCTAAGGGCTTTTCTTTGATAAGCTCATAAAAAGCAGTGCGAATGGCACGCTTCGTTTTCTTGATACGCAAATCCATAACGATCCTCCATCAATAATCCGGAATACTGACGCTTAAACAACGCTTTGGCCTGAATGGGTTGGGTAAGCGTCAAACCTGCCCAAAATTGCTGATTGTAAAGCGGCATCAACAATGGTAGTATAACACCAACGAACAGAATAAGCAACGGTTGGTTGATTATCCGATACGCAAACATATATTTTTAGGAGTGAAACAAAATGATGGATTTTAGCAGCGTTCAGGGAAAAGTCGTCATCGTCACCGGTGCAAGCCGCGGTATTGGCCGCGCGATTGCCGAGTGCTATGGCGCCCAAGGTATGAAGGTCGTCTGCGCTGCCCGCAGTGTGGAACAGGGCGAAGCCGTTGCAAACGGTATCCGTGAAAAGGGTGGGGATGCCATCTTTATCCAGACCGATTGTAGCAAGGCAGCCGCCATTAAAGAGCTGGTGGACAAGACGGTTGCCCACTATGGCAGGCTGGACGGTGTTGTCAGCAATGCGGGCATCGGTATGGGCGGTACGCCGCTGCATGAGTATGATGTGGCCGACTATGAGAAGATTTTCGCCCTGAACAGCGAGGGTGTTTTTGCCGGCATGAAGTATGGCGCAGAGGCTATTCTGAAAAGCCGCAGCAAGGGTGGCTTTCTCATCAATGTGGCTTCTGTCGCAGGGCTTGTACCGCAGCGCGGGCAGGCCTTGTACAGCGCCACCAAGTTCGGTGTGGTAGGCATGACACGCGCAGCAGCGCTGGATTACGCTGCCTACGGCATCACGGTGAACGCCATCTGCCCCGGCTATACCATGACAAGCATCTTCGGGGACGCACCCGCCTCGGCGATGGATTTCTTCGCCTCGGACTGCCCCGCCAAGCGTATGGGCGACCCGCAGGAGTGCGCGGCGCTGGCTTTGTTTCTGGCCAGTGATTTGGCGCGGTACATCACCGGTGCGGCGATTCCGGTGGACGGTGCGCTTTCCGCAGGGCATCAGAGCATCAGCAGCTGGAAGCACCCTGAAATTCTGACCGATGGCAAGCTCAACAGCAAGAGCACGATTGCTGCCTTGATGGAAAATGACGAAGCAAAGGCCGTCGTTGAGAAATTCCTGCCCGGCTTTGCCGCCAATGAGCAGGCAAAAGCAGCCTATGGTATGACCTTCGGGCAGATCGGTTCGATGCTTGGTTTGCCTGATGCCGCATTGCAGGGTCTGCTTTCGGCACTGGATACGCTGTAAGAGGAGGATTTTCTTGAAAAACGAAGCAATGTTCCGCACCGGCTCTGTCTGGCGCGCCATTTTCACGATGGCTGTACCGTCGGTCGTTATCATCTTTGTGATGTTCCTGTACAATATCGCCGACATGTTTTTTATTGGCTGCTTGGGCGATACGGCACAGGTGGCGGCAGTTTCGGTGGTTGGCCCGGTGTTTTCAATTCTGGCTGCTGCTGCAACGATGCTGGGCGCCGGCGGCTGCACCATCATCGCCCGGTGCTTTGGGGCTGGGGAAGTCGAAAAGGGGCGTGTTTATTCCTCGCTGTGCTGTTGGGCAGGAACACTGCTGGGCGTGTTGGTCTGTGCAATACTGCTTCTATGCGGAACGCCGCTATTGCGAATGCTCGGCTCCACACCGGAAACCACCGCGTATGCCCTGCAATATCTGCGGGTTTTAGCCATCGGCTCCCCGTTCTTGATTTTGGCCAACACTGCGGCGATGCTGCTGCGTGCCGAAGGTGCAGTCAAAGACGGATTGATCGGTAATCTGTTGGGCACGGTTACAAATCTGCTGCTCGATCCGCTGTTCATTCTGGCTTTCCGATGGGGCGTCACCGGTGCGGCTGCCGCCAGTGTGCTGGGCAATGTCGTGGCAACAGGGTTTTATATGCGCTACATCATCCGTAAAGGCACCGTGCTGACGGTTGACCCGCGCTTCGCATTGCAAAAGCCTGCTGCGCTGGGCGAAATTCTTGTCATCGGTCTGCCCAACGGCATCGGCAGCCTGCTTTCCGGTTTTGCCTCTACCTTTAGCAATCGGCTGCTGTCCGCCTACGGTACGGGCGCGATTGCCGCAATGGCCGCAGCGGGCAAGACAACGATGCTGATCGGCATGATCACGATGGCAATCTGTATGGGCTGCCAGCCGTTACTGGCGTACAGCTACGGGGCAGGGGATAAGCGCCGCCTGCGGGAACTGCTCAAAAACATCGGGCTGCTCACAATGGGGATTGGCTTGGCCGCCGGTGTGGCGTGCCTGCTGGGGCGAAAGGCGCTGATCGGTATGTTTATTAAGGAAGCTGCAGTCACTGCGCTTGGTGAAAAGCTTGTTGTCTGGCTCGTGCTGGGCAGCCCGGTCATTGGTCTGACCTATCTGGCTACCAATCTTTTGCAATCGGTCAACAAGGCAATGTCGGCTGTTGTTCTTTCGCTGCTGCGGCAGGGTTTGCTTTTGCTGCCGCTGCTCTATGGCTTGAACTTCTTCTTCGGCGTGACCGGCATCGCCGCCGCCCACTTTGCGGCGGACACGGGCGCGGCACTGATCGCCGCCGTGATGCTGGTGCGCATCTGGAAGAAGGAGCTTACTTGAAGGCCGCCCATACAAGGATTGCTTCTGCTGATTCAAATCGAAACGGCTGAAAAAAGCCGAACAACAGCTTAAAACCCTAAGGGCAACACTGCACAATTCCCGCCTGAGAGGGACATACAAAAAAACACCGCATAATTCCATCTGCCAATACAACGGCGTTCGGCCGTCAGGCGGGAACTATGCGGTGCTTTTGTTGCCTTGAGGGTGAGTGTTAAGCCCAATTCATCCGCCCGTAGCGGGTGGTCATCTGGCAAATTTCCTTTTGGAGCTTTTTGGTAAGCTGGCTCTTTTTCAGCCGCCAGCGCCAGTTTTGCCCTACGGTGGAGGGCTTGTTGATGCGGGCGGAATTATCCAGCCCCAGCCAGTCCTGCATCGGAACGATGCAGGTTGCCGCTGCACTGCGCAGAATCAGCGCAATCATGCTTTTGTAGAGCTGATCCTCCGGCGTGGCGTAGTCGTACAGATAGTCCCGCACCATGGCGCGCTCGGCGCCGGTGATGGTCTGGTACCACGAAACCAGCGTCTCGTTGTCGTGGGTGCCGGTGTAGGCAACACTGTTCACCGGGTAGTTGTGGGGCAGATAGTCGCTGGCGCTGCCGGTATCGCGGGAATCAAAGGCAAACTCCAGCACCTTCATGCCGGGAAAGCCGCTGTCCCGTACCAGCTGCCGCACGGTATCGCTCATGTAGCCAAGGTCTTCCGCAATGATATTCCGCTTGCCAAGTGCCTGCTCCACAGCACGGAAAAGTTCAATGCCGGGGCCTTTTTCCCAGTGACCGTCTGCAGCGGTCTCGCTGCCGTAGGGGATGGAAAAATACTCATCGAAACCGCGGAAGTGGTCGATGCGCACTACATCGTACAGTTCAAAACAGTACCAAAGGCGGGTGATCCACCACTGATAGCCTGTGCTGCGGTGTGCTTCCCAACGGTAGAGCGGATTGCCCCAGAGCTGACCCGTGGGCGAAAAGCCGTCCGGGGGAACACCGGCTACTGCGGTGGGGATATTCTCCTTGTCCAGCTGGAACAGACCGGGGTTGGCCCATGCGTCCGCAGAATCCAGCGCTACATAGATGGGAATATCGCCGATGATCCGGATGCCTTTGCTGTTGGCATAGTCCTTCAATTTGCGCCACTGCTCATCGAACTTGAACTGCAGATACTTGTTGTATTCTACTTCAAAGTAGAGCTCGCGGCGGTAGTAGTCCATGGCGGGCTGCCAGCGCAGACGAATATCCGCCGCCCACTCGATCCACGGCTTGCCCTCAAAGCGGGCCTTTACCGCCATGAAGAGCGCATAATCGTCCAGCCACCACTTGTTTTTTTCACAGAACGCCGTAAACGCTTCGTTGTGGCCGATGTCGCTGCGGGAATAGGCCAGCCGCAGCAGACGGCCGCGCTCGGTATACAGGCGGCTGTAATCAATGTCGTCCGCCTTGCGTCCGAAATTTGCCTTTTTGCACTCGGCAGCAGTCAGAACGCCGTCCTCCACCAGCGCATCAAGGCTGATGAAATACGGGTTGCCCGCAAAGGCGGAAAAGCTCTGATACGGGCTGTCGCCATAGCTGGTTACCCCCAGCGGCAGAATCTGCCAGTAGGTCTGCCCGGCTTCTTTCAGCCAGTCTACAAAGTCGTATGCCTCCTGCGAAAAGCAGCCGATGCCGTAAGGGGACGGCAGACTGCTGATGGGCAGCAAAATGCCTGCGCTTCTCTGCATTTCCTACACCTTCCTTTATAACTCGATCAAAATACCGGCATGGTCGGATACCTGCGGCTCCCGCAGGCCATTGAAGACGACCCGGCTGCTTTTTACAGCCACTGGTTCAGAACACCAAATCTGGTCGATGCGCTTTTTGGCCGCTGCATTCGGGGCATCCCGCCAGCCATCAATGGCCTGCACAACGGTGCAGCCCTCGTCCTTCTGCTGCGCCAGACGATAGGTGTCGTGCCAACCGCTGCGGAGGATGAGGTCATAGCCCTCGCCGCGCACATCGGCTTCGCTGTTAAAATCCCCGAGCAGAAACGCGGTCTGCTTTGCACCGGCCGTCTGGGACAGCTTCTCCCACTGGTAGGGGAAAGGCTCCTCCTTGTCGTTCCACCAGCCCATGTGCACTGCATAATACCAGACATCATCTGCACATACGCCCAGTGCGCGGCGGGTTTTCCAAGAGCGGTAGTTGTCGGCCTTGCTCAGCAGCGTGTTTTCGGCGGCGGTGATGGGGGCACGGCTGAACACCGCCATGCCCTCATCGTATTTGTCATAGCCGATCTTTACAGCAAACCAGCACCAATTGTAATGCACGCCTCGTTCGTCCAGCATCCGGGCCACAGCTGCAGCGTGATTGTCCGCTTTCAAAGCCACGGTGTTGCCGGGGCAGGGGAGATACCCCGCCGGAATATCCTCGAGCAGCGGCGCACAGGCGGTCTGGCTCACCTCCTGTAAGGCGAACACCTCCGGCTGCTCCCTTGCGATGAAGCTTACAAAAATCTCCCGCTTCGCCTCATAGTCCGGCTCAATGAGGCTGTGGGTATTCAATGTCAGCAGTTTCATAGTATTTTACAAAATATCATTGATGTCAGATTTCAACACATCGGCCTTGGGGCCATACACCGCCTGAATGCCGTCACCCTTGACCATCAGGCTCAGCGCGCCCTCGGCCTTCCAGGCTGCAAGGTCTGCAACCTTGGCAGGGTCCTTCACGGTAACACGCAGGCGGGTCATGCAGGCATCAACCAGCACGATGTTCTCACGGCCGCCCAGCAGGGCAATGATGCGCTCGGCCTGACTGTCGTTTTTCTTGTCGGCGCTCTTTTCCGTTTTGGCGCCAGCGGCAGAATCGTCCGCGTTGTCATCGGTATAGTTGCCAAGACGGCCCGGCGTTGCCAGCTTCAGCTTGCCGATCATGAAGTAGGCAACGAAATAACCGATGATAAAGAAGGCGATCACACAGACCACAAAGTTGATGATGTCGCCGCCCAAGCCGGCCTGCAGGGACATGGGGATGCGGGTGATAAATTCCAGATTGCCGAAGGAGTGCAGGCGCAGGTGGATGATGCCCGCCATGGCGAAGGCACAGCCCTGCAGCAGGGCGTACACGATGTACAGCGGCATGGCGCAGAACATGAACATAAATTCCAGCGGCTCGGTAACGCCGGTAAGAAAGACAGCCAGCGCGGTGGAGATGAACATGGACTTGTATTTGGCGCGCTTGTCAGCATCAACACGGCGGTACATTGCCAGCGCGATGCCCAGCAGCAGACCGGTTGCGCCGATCATCTGGCCCACCTTAAAGCGGGCAGGGGTAACGGTGGTCAGCAGCTCGTTGTAGGCGGCCATGTCACCGGCCTTTTTGAAGTTGATAAGGTCATTGGCCCATGCCAGCCACAGCGGGTCCTGACCAAAGACCTGACTGCCCGCGTTGACACCGGTGGCAATCGTGTAGGTGCCGCCGAAGGAGGTGTAGTTCATGGGGATAGTCAGCATGTGGTGCAGACCAAACGGCAGCAGCAGGCGCTCCAGCGTACCATAGACGAACGGAGCCAGAACAGGAGAAGTTTCAGAGGAGTTTGCGATCCAGATGCCGAAGTTGTTGATGCCGGTCTGGACCACAGGCCAGAACAGCGCCAGCACCAGAGAAATGACCACCGAGTAGACGATGACCACCATGGGGACAAAACGCTTGCCGTTGAAAAACGCCAGCGCGTCAGGCAGCTTGCGGAAGTTATAGTATTTATTGTAAGCAACACCGCCCACAAAGCCGGCGATGATGCCTACGAACACGCCCATGTTCAGCGCCGGAGCACCCAGCACCGAGGTGAAGTAGCCGTTGACGGCAATCTCCTGCCCAAACAGGGTGTGGGTCACGGCGTTGGAATCCTGCAGCATGGCACTGGTGACGCCGAAGATGTTGCCGGTGATGACATTGATCAGCGCGAAGGCCAGCACGGCCGCAAAGGCACCGCCGGCGCGCTCCTTGGCCCAGCTGCCGCCGATGGCAACGGCGAACAGAATGTGCAGGTTATTGATGACCGCCCAGCCGATGTTTTCCATGGTGGTGCCGATGGTCATGACTGCCGCAATATCGCCGCCGCCCATCTGCACCAGCTTGCCCAGACTGATCATCAGACCGGCCGCGGGCATGACTGCGATAACGGTCATCAGCACCTTGCCCAGCTTTTGCAGGAAATCGAAATTGATGAACCCCTTTTTCTCAGGAGCCGCTTGTGTGGTTGCCATGTTGTTCCTCCCAATTCCTATTTGCATTGATGTGCGCAAGCGTTGCATTGCGTTTGCGTAACCTTACGCAACTAGAATAGCGCAATCGCATGCTTTTTACAAGAGAAATTTGAGAAGAAAACAGACTTTCTACGATTTACACAACCGGGCAAACAATAATTTGTGGAAATTGGCAAGAGGTAGGCCGAGATGCGTTGCATAAATTACGCAATCGCGTGCGCAAATGTTGACTTTGCGTGCAAACAGCTATACAATAAAGGTACTACATCAGGGAGGAACAGATCATGGCAGTTACGATCAAGGATGTCGCTGCAGCAGCCGGTGTTTCGCCGTCAACCGTGTCGCGCACCTGTAAGGACAGCTCTTCCATCAGCCGGGATACCAAAGAGCGGGTGCGCCGTATTATGGCACAGCTGGGCTATGAGCCGAACTTTGAGGCAGAGCCTGTGGAGGCTTTTTCCAAGACCATCGGCATTATTTTGCCATCCTCCCAGCGGGATGTCTACGAGAACGCCTTCCATCTTGAAATCATTCGCGGCATCGGGCAGTTCTGCAACCAACGGCGGTATGTGAACACAGTCATCACCGGGCAGGACGATGCGGAAGTACTGGACGCCATCCAGAGTATGGTCGCCAACGCACAGGCGGACGGCTTTATCCTGCTTTATTCAAAAAAGAACTGCCCTGTGGCGGCGTATCTGCGCAGCGAAGGGCTGCTCCATGTCATTGTGGGCAAGGCGGCGCAGTCGGCAAACCAGACCATCTACATTGATAACGACAATGCCCTCGCCGGGGAAGAAGCCACCGACCATCTCTATGAGATGGGGCATCGCCGCATTGCGTATTTTGGTGTCAACAATGCCATGCTGTTCTCTGCAGAGCGCAAGCGCGGGTATCAGATGTCCCTGCTCAAGCACGGCATCACCCCGCGGGAAGGGGACTGTGTGGAGATCAACACCTTAAACGATGCTTATGAGGAGAAGCTGAAGGCCCTACTTACGGCGCCGGACCATCCCACTGCCATGCTGGTCAGCGATGATATTCTGGCGGTCGTGCTGGAGCAGTTCTGCGGCAAGCTGGGGCTGCATATTCCGAAGGATCTTTCCATTGTATCCTTCAACAACTCCCTGTTCTCCCGCATTACCAGCCCACAGCTGACCACCGTGGATGTAAACCCCTACCAGCTCGGCATGGAAGCCGCCAACCAGACCATCAACCACATTGAGAACCCGAATCTTCTGGCAACAAAGATCATTGTGCCGCACCGGCTGATCCCGCGTGAAAGCTGCTGCCCGCCTCCTGAGGTCAGATAGCTGCTGGCGGCGATGCGTACATTAGTGAAGCGCTGCATCCGGCACAAAATATTTCCGCAGGGGAAAGCGGTCGTAAACGCCCCACGCTACCAATACAATGCCCAGAACATAGGCAAGCTCAGTGCTGAATTTTTTCTTCATAAGAACCTCCTAAACAAAAAATGAGCCTTTTCCGTTTGATAAAGAAACGGAAAAAGCTCTTTTTTAAGTATACCATGTCTGTCAAGCCGCAGTAATAAACGGCCCGCGATGCCTCAGGTCTTGAGCTCGGGCAATGGGATCTCAGGCATCAGCTCATCGGAAACGATGCGCAGCATATCCTCCAGCCGGGCAAGATCCTCGGGGGCAAAGCGCTTTTTGGCGCGCTCCATGACAAGGTGCAGATAGGAATAGCTGATGTTGTAGTAATCCAGATATTTCTGGGTCGGCCGCAGGTGATATTCCCGCTTGTCGGCGGTGGAACGGATACGCTCCACATAGCCCTTTTTGACAAGGGAATTGATTTTATAGGCGGCGTTGGGGGTGGACAGATTCATCATGTGGCTGAACTGGGCGATTGTCGGCTCCCCCAAAGCTATGATGACCTCCATACAGAAGGATTCCACGGTCGTAAGGGTGGCTTCGCGGTCCTCAAACCGACTGAAAATCTGCTTATAAAAATGCAGCTTGAATTTAGTGTATACCTGACCGAAAGCCTGATCCAGCATGGCGCGTATCCTCCTGTTGGTTAGTGGCTTTATTATACCACAAAACGCCGCGCAAAACCAGTCCTCAGGCATCTGTGATCACAAAAGTCAGCTCTGCATTTGCGGCACGCTCATTGCCCACCCATGCGGTGGCTTTGCCTATGCCGATCGGCCCATGCTGTTCCACCAGTTCACATTCCAGCGTCAGCACATCGCCGGGCACGACCTGACGGCGGAACCGGGCGCTTTTTACACCGCCGAACAAAGCAAGCTTGCCCTGATTCTCGGGCAGGCTCAGCGCTGCTACGGCGCCGGTTTGGGCTAAAGCCTCCAGAATCAGTACGCCGGGCATGATCGGCCGGCCGGGGAAATGCCCCTGAAAGAACGGCTCGGTGCGCGTCACGCATTTGATGCCGCGCGCCCACTGGCCGGGGGTGTAATCGGTGATCTTATCCACCAGCGCAAAAGGGGAGCGGTGCGGCAGAATCGCTTCGATTTCCGCTGCCGTCAGCGTGCGCGGCGGGTCATTGGGGGTGATCTTCATGATTGTCCTCCCAGCGTTTTAAGACGATGCAGGCGTTATGCCCGCCAAAGCCAAGGCTGTCGCTGATGGCGTAGTCCACCTGCACATTTCGGCCCGTGTTGGGGATGTAGTCAAGATCCAGCGCAGGGTCGGGCGTCTGCAGGTTTACAGTGGCAGGCAAAAAGCCGTCGTACAGGGCCAGCGCGGTGAAAACACCCTCCACACCGCCGGCACCGCCCAGCAGATGCCCGGTCATGGATTTGGTGGAGGATACAGCCAGCCGGTAGGCATGGTCACCGAAAACAGCCTTGATGGCAGCGGTCTCGCAGCTGTCATTCAGGTGGGTGGAGGTGCCGTGGGCGTTGATATACCCGATCTGCTCGGGGGCCACACCGCCGTCCGCCAATGCCAGACGCATGCAGGCGGCACCGCCGACGCCGTCCGGTGCGGGTGCCGTGAAATGGTAGGCATCGCAGTTGGTGCCGTAGCCGACGATCTCGGCATAAATTTTGGCACCGCGCGCCCGGGCAGCGTCCAGCTCCTCAAGCAGCAGCACGCCGCTGCCCTCGCCCATCACAAAGCCACTGCGCTCTGCGTCAAACGGGATCGAGGCACGGGCCGGATCTTCTGCAGTGCTGAGGGCCTTCATGCTGGCAAAGCCGCCGACACCCAGCGGGCTGATGCAGCTTTCCGTGCCGCCGCAGAGCATACGATCCTCATAGCCGTCCCGGATACGGTGGAAGGCATCGCCGATGGCGTTGGTGCCCCCGGCACAGGCGGTCGTGGGGCAGCTGCAGATGCCCTGCAAACCGAACAGGATGGCTGTCTGCCCGGCGGCCATATTGCCGATGGACATCGGCACAAAATAGGGGCTGACCCGCTCAAAGCCCTTTTGCAGGCCGCGGGTATGCTCGGCCTCGATGGTGGGCAGCCCGCCGATGCCGCTGGAGAGAATCACGCCGAACCGTGTGCGGTCAATGCTCTCCAAGGCAAGGCCGCTGTCCTGCACGGCTTCGATGGCGGCGGCCACGGCAAACTGGGTGAAGCGGGCCATCTTGCGGGCTTCGCGGCGGTCCAGGCGGGTGTTCGGGTCAAAGTCCTTGACCTCGGCAGCCAGCTTGACCTTGAAATCCGCCGTGTCGAAGGCCGTGATCGGCCCCACGGCGCAGCGGCCAGCCTTGACGGCGGCCCAGCTTTCCTTCACAGTGCTGCCGGTCGGGTTGACTGTCCCAAGACCGGTTATGACGACTCTGCGTTTGTTATTGCTGTTCATAGATAACCTCACATTCCCATGCCGCCGTCTATGCAGAGCAGCTGTCCGGTGATGTACCCGGCGCGTTCTCCTGCCAGAAAGGCTATGGCGGCAGCAACATCCTCAGGGCGGCCGGGCTTGCCCATCGGGATGGCGGCGCTTGCGGCGGCGCGGGCAGCCTCCGGCATGGCCGCTGTCATATCGGTCGTGATAAAGCCCGGGGCAACGGTGTTGGCCGTTACGCCGCGGGAGGCGTATTCCTTCGCAACGCTCTTCATCAGGCCGATAAGCCCTGCCTTGCTGGCGGCATAGTTTGCCTGACCCGCGTTGCCGTGCAGGCCCACTACGCTGCTGACGCTGATAATGCGGCCGTACCGCTGGCGCATCATCAGGCGGGCGGCGGCCTTTGTGCAGAAGAAGGCGCCCTTTAGATTGGTCTCGATAACGGTATCAAAATCGGCCTCTGTCATCTGCAGCAGCAGTTTGTCGGCGGTGACGCCTGCATTGTTGACCAGTACATCCAGCCGCCCGAAGGCGGCTGCTGCATCCTCTACGAGCTGCTTGCAGGCCTCGGGGCGGCGTACATCCGCCTGCAGGGCCACTGCCTGTACGCCGAGTGCGCGGCAGTCGGCAGCGGTCTGCTCGGCTGCTGCGGCGCTGCCGGCGTAGTTGACGGCTATATTCATGCCCTCGGCAGCCAGTGCCAGACAGGCGGCGCGGCCAATGCCGCGCGCCCCGCCGGTCACCAGTGCGGCGCGGCGCGGTGTTTCGCTTTGCATAATAGGCTCACGCTCCTTGTAGTGTGCGGATAAGCTGCTGCAGCTGGGCAGCGGTCTCCACGGGATAGCAGGCAATCGCGCTGCCGACTGTCTTTTTCACAAAGCCGGTCAGCGCTCTGCCGGGGCCGATCTCAATGGCCGTATCTACGCCCAACTCAGCCAGACGGCGGACGGTATCCTCCCAGCGGACGGCGGAATGTACCTGCTTTTCCAGCAGGGAAGGGATCGTATCAGCAGCATCCTTTTCGCGGCCCAGACAGTTGAAAAGCACCGGACACTGCATCGGTGCAAAGCACACCGTCTTGAATTTTTCCTGCAGGGCGTCCCCGGCCGGCTGCATCAGGGCGGTGTGGAAGGGCCCGCTCACCTTCAGCGGCAGGCAGCGCTTTGCACCGGCCTGCGCAGCCAGTGCGGCAGCCTTGTCAACAGCGGTCTGGTCACCGCCGATGACCAGCTGGCCGGGGCAGTTGTAGTTGCAGATCTGTACAACGCCCGCATCGGCAGCGGCATCGCAGCAGCGCTGCAGGGCATCGCAGTCCAGTCCCAGCACTGCGGTCATGCCGCAGCTGCGCCCGGCTGCGGCTGCAGCCATGGCTTTCCCGCGGAAGGCCGTCAGTGCAACGGCAGTGCGGGCATCAAATACGCCCGCGCAGGCCAGCGCCGAGTATTCGCCGAGCGAAAGACCGGCAGCGTAGTCGGGTGTGATGCCGGCAGCGCGCAGCACGGCGGTGACGCCGCCTGCAAAGGCGGTTATGCAGGGCTGGGTGTACTGGGTTTCGTTCAGCACACTCGCTGCATCGGTAAAGCAGACCTCTTGTAAGTCAAAATCAACAGCGGCAGCCGCCTCATCGAAGGCCGCGCGGAACTCGGGACAGGCATCGTAGAGATCCGCACCCATGCCGGGGTGCTGGCTGCCCTGACCTGCGTATAAAAAAGCAAGCTTCATGCAAAAACCTCCTTAGAACGTCAGGGTTGCAAGGCACTGACGCGCACCGGATACCATTTCGTCCAGAATTTGTGCAACGGGGCGGACCTCATGCAAAAGCCCCGCCGCCTGCCCGGCCATCAGGCTTCCGTTGACCGTATCACCGTCAAAAACTGCCTTTCGCAGGCTGCCGAGCGTGAACTGCTCCAGCGCCGCTTTGTCAGCACCGGCCTTTTCCTGCCGGACATATTCGCGGCTCATGCGGTTTTTCAGCACACGGACCGGCGTGCCGCCAAGGCGGCCCGTCACGATGGTATCGCTGTCACGCGCCTTGAGGAGCGCGTCCTTATAATTTTCGTGGATGGGGCACTCGGTGCTGGTCAGCAGACAGGTGCCGACCTGAACGCCGCAGGCGCCCAGCGCCAGCGCCGCCGCAAGGCCGCGTCCGTCCGCGATACCGCCTGCGGCAATGACCGGCAGATCCACAGCATCCACGACCTGCGGAACCAGAGCCATGGTAGTCATCTCGCCCACATGGCCGCCGCTTTCGGTGCCCTCGGCGATGACGGCGTCAATGCCGAGGGGTGCAAGATGTCTGGCCAGCACGGCGGCTGCCACGACCGGAATCACAGTGATGCCCGCCGCTTTCCACGCGGCCATGTACTTGCCGGGATTGCCGGCACCCGTGGTCACGATTTTAACACCCTCGTCGATGACGATTTGGGCAAATTCGTCCGCCTGCGGGTGCATCAGCATAATGTTGACGCCAAACGGCTTATCGGTCAGGCGGCGGCATTGGCGGATGTTCTCCCGCAGTGTTTCGGGGGTCATGCCGCCCGCACCAATCAACCCCAGCGCACCGGCGTTGGAGCAGGCCGCTGCAAACTCACCGGTCGCAATGTTGGCCATGCCGCCTTGTATGATCGGGTATTTTGTGCCCAGAATTTCATTCAGCAGTTTCATTTTCTCTACCTTTATAAGTAAGCAGCATACCGCCCCATGTCAGCCCGCCGCCAAAGCCGATGCAGGCCAGCTGCTGGCCGGGCTGCAGCAGACCGCTTTCGCACATCTCATGCAGGGCCAGCGGGATGCTGGCGGCGCTTGTGTTGCCGTAGCGGTCGATGTTTTTGTAAAACTTGGCGGGGTCGGCGTTCAGCTGTTTTATGCAGTGATCAAGGATACGGCTGTTGGCCTGATGGCAGACCACCCAGTCCAAATCATCGAGGGTCTGGTTTGTCTCATCAAGCACCGTATGCAGACAGTGCGGCAGGGCCTCCACCGCAAAGCGAAAGACGGCGCGGCCGTCCATCGTGATGGGTGCGGTATCGCGTGCGGACACACCGCCGACCCGGATCGCGTCACTGCCGCGTGCGCCAAGCATGACGGCAAACGGCGCGGCATCATTCAGCTCGAGAACAGCGGCACCGGCACCGTCACCGAACAGCACGCAGGTGGAGCGGTCGGCAGGGTCTGTCAGCCGGGAGAGCGCCTCGCAGCCGATGACGAGTGCGTACCGCCCACCCAGTGTGGCCAGCAGCCCATGGGCTGCCGCAGCAGCGTACAGAAAACCGGTGCAGGCCGCGTTCACATCAAAGGCCGGACGGTTTTCCGGCAGGTGCAGCGCCGCCTGTACGCGGCATGCCACGCTCGGCGCGGCAGTGGGGGAGGAGAGGGTGGCAGCAACGCAGCAGGCAATGTCTTCCGGGGCAAGGCCGCTGCGTGCAAGCGCCTGACGGGCTGCGGCGATGGCCAGTGTGGCCGCGTCCTCCTCATCGGTGCAGTAGCATCGCTGCCGGATGCCTGTGCGGGTGGTGATCCATGCATCGCTGGTGTCCACCTGATGGCTCAGTTCCTCATTTGTCACAACGCGGCCGGGCTTGGCCCCGCCGGTCGCAATCAGCTGCAGACCTCTCATGCGCCCCTCATTTCTCCGATGCGGCGGTACTTTTTGTACCGCTGATCGGCCAATGCCTTGCCGCTCATGCGGCAGAGCTTTGCCAGATGTGCCTGAATGGCGGTATCCATCCGGGCAAACAATGCCTGCCGCCCGCGCTGTGCGCCGCCCAGCGGCTCGGGAATGATCTCCTCCACGATGCCGTCATCGTACAGATCCTGCGCAGTCAGCCGCATCATGCTACAGGCCTCACCGCTGCGGGCGGCATCCTTCCAGAGGATGCTGGCAAAGCCCTCGGGACTCAGCACCGAATAGACGGCATTTTCCAGCATCAAAATATGGTTGGCAACGCCAAGGCCCAGTGCGCCGCCGCTTGAGCCTTCGCCGGTAACAACTGCCAGCACGGGCACGCTCAGGCCGCTCATCTCCATCAGGCAGCGGGCGATCGCCTCGCCCTGACCGCGCTCCTCGGCATCCTTGCCGGGGTAGGCACCGGGCGTGTCAATAAAGGTGATGATCGGGCGGTTGAACTTTTCCGCCTGCTTCATGACGCGCAGGGCCTTGCGGTAACCCTCCGGCCCCGGCATACCGAAGTTACAGTGCAGGTTTTCCTCCAGTGAGCCACCCTTGCGGTGCCCCAGCACCGTGACCGGCATCCCATGGAACCGGGCAATGCCGCAGAGAATGGCGGCATCCTCCTTGCATTGCCGGTCGCCGCATTGCTCAAAAAAGTCGGTGAACAGGTTGTCGATGATCTCATCAATGTGCGGCCGGTCAGGTCGGCGGGCCAGAAACACACGATCCTCCGGCGTCAATGCCGTGCAGCGCTGCAGAAGAGCGTCCTCCTGCGCGGCAAGCTCTGCCAGCTCGGCTGCGTGGGCAGTCAAAGCAAGCATCTCGCCGTCCTCTGCACCGCTTAGTGCATCGATCTGTGCGTCCAGCGGTTCAAGCTGCTGCAAAACCTCTTTGATCAACTGTACTTCCTCCTTTGGGTGTGCAGGCGCAGAATACGCTCCAGCGTTTCCTTCATCGCAGCGCGCGGAACGACCTGATCGAGAAAGCCATGCTCCAGCTGAAACTCACTGCGCTGAAAGCCGTGGGGCAGCTTTTCGCCGATGGTCTGCTCGATGACGCGCGGCCCGGCAAAGCCGATGAGCGCCCCCGGCTCTGCAAGCATGATGTCGCCCAGGCTGGCAAAGCTGGCGGTCACGCCGCCGGTGGTGGGGTGGGTCAGTACGCTGATGTACAGTCCGCCGCGGCGGCTGAACCGCTCCAGCGCGGCGCTGGTTTTAGCCATCTGCATCAGGCTGAAGATGCCCTCCTGCATGCGCGCGCCGCCGCTGGCGGAAAAGATGATGAGCGGCAGATGCTTGTCTGCCGCGTATTCAACGGCGCGGGTGATCTTCTCGCCCACGGCGGTGCTCATGCTGCCCATGAAAAACCGACTGTCCAGCACGGCAACCACCGCCTGCACGCCGCCGATTTTGCCCGTGGCCGTGACCGCCGCCTCCTTCAGCCCGGTCTTGGCGGCGGCTGCCGTCAGCTTTTCCGGGTATTGCGGAAAATGCAGCACATCCTGCGGGGTCAGATCGGCGTTCAACTCCTTGAAGGTGCCGTGGTCCAGCACAAGGCTTAACCGGTAATAGGCACCGATGGGCAGATGCACACCGCAGTTGGGGCAGACATACAGGCTTTTGGCCCAGACCTGCCGTGTGGCGCGGCGCCCGCACTTTTCACAGTCCACAAACTGGGGCGGTGTCCAGTTGGGGGCTGCTGTACCGGCATCGCGGCGGGCCTTCAGCTGAAAGCAGCGCTCCTGCGGCGTGGCCGGGAACAGCTTTTCAATGGTGCTCATAGCTTTCGGCTCCCTCAGGCAGCGCGGGCGGCCAGATAATCAAAGATATCGCCCACGGTTTTGAGATTCACAAGATCCTCATCGGCAATCGAAACACCGAATTTATCCTCGAATGCCATATTCAACTCCACAGCGTCCAGACTGTCCGCCTGCAGATCCTCGGTCAGGCTTGCCTCCGGGGTGACCTTATCGGCATCGCAGCTCAGGGTGTCAACAAATACTTCCTTCAGTTCCTCAAAGCACATGGTATGTACCTCCTATATATTTACCTAAATTTATTGATGCAAATTTGCAACGAGGTCATTATACCATGGATTGTTGATATGTCAATAGAAATATCTAAAATAATTTACCTATAATTTTTGCAATAAAAATAAATGTGCTGCCGGGATTGATTTCCGCAGCTTCCCTATAAAAGTATAATAGATGTATGTATACTTGCTGCAATATACCTGCAGCCTAATGGGGGGAGAGCAGATGGCCAAAATTACAGAGCTGGTTCGCCGCGTATACCGCTATGAACAGCGCAGCGCGGTCGAAACGGCTTATCCAACCGCTGCTACCGCAAGCATTGCGCACACGCTTATATTTTGGGCGAGCTGCGCAAGGGCAGTGGCACACGGTTTGACCCTGCGTGTGTGCAGGCGATGCTCGAAATTATGTAACAAAAACTGCCTTGCCGTCAAATGCGGCAAGGCAGTTTTTTGTCAGGATTCTTGATCAGGGTTATATTTTTTCACGCCGAACACAAAATACAAAATATGTGCCAGCCAGATGCCGGCCAGAATGCAGCAGGGGAGAATGAGCCCTGCGCGCAGCATCATACAAAAGCCGAACGCCATCAAAAGCGTGACCGTGCCCATGATTTTCAGCTTTGCGCGCCGCGTCATGCCCTGCCCTTGTACAAAGGATTCCAGATTATTCCTGTAGAGCTTTGTGCCGGTAAACCAGCTGTGCAGTTTTTCGGAGCTTTTACCAAAGCTGAACAGCGCCAGCATCAAAAACGGCACAGACGGCAGAAGAGGCAGCACTGCACCCAGTGCGCCAAGCCCCAGCCCGACCAAACCGAGCAGCAGCCATACGATCTTTTTAAGCTTCATTGTTTTCTTTCTCCAAGCGTTTCTTTTCACGAATAGTTTCTATACCGTGCCGAACGACCAGTACCGGGTGGCTGAACAGCATACGCGGTCCGGAATACCGCATAACAGCACGGATTTTTTCCCGCATGGCGGGCTTATAGCAATGCACCCGGCAGTTGGAGCAAAAGGTCTTTGTTTCGATAAACGGGCAGCGGTCGGCGCGCAGCAGCGCGTACTCCTGCAGGGTCTGACATTCCGGGCAAAGCCCCTGCCTTGTGCCGTGGTGCCCCCTGCAGTAGGTGCGTATCATCAGTGAAACGATGCGTTTTTCCTGCTCGCGCTTGGCGGCGATGTTGTTTTGATTCATAGCTTCCTCATCAAATTTCTGCCATTCTGCCGTCCTTTACGCGGTAAATGCGGTCGGCAATGGCCATGGTGGATTCGCGGTGCGACACAAGCAAAATGCTCTTTTTGCGCTTCTGCTCCTGCAGGGCTTTCAGGATGATACCCTCGTTGATGCTGTCTACATTGCTGGTCGGTTCATCGAGCAGGATCCATTCACTTCCCCGCAGGAAGGCCCTCGCCAAGCCGATGCGCTGCTTTTCGCCGGCAGACAGATTATCACCCAGCGCCCCGACCCGCGTTTTGTAGCCGTCAGGCAGGGAAAGTATGAACTCATGCACCGAGGCCATCCGGCAGGCGGCCTCGATCTCCTCCTGCGTGGCATCAGGCTTGGCGATGCGCAGATTGTCCTCAATGGTTTCATCAAACAGATAGGTCGTCTGGCTGACCATCGTTACATTTTTCAAAAGCTCGTCGGTGCGGATGCTGTCAACATCCACGCCGCCAAATTTGATTTCACCGCTGTCTTTTTGCCAGAAACGAAGCAGCAATTTGAGGAAGGTCGATTTTCCGCAGCCGGATTCGCCGACTATGCCGATGATCTCTCCCTTCTCGGCGTGCATCGTAATATCCTGCAAAACCTCACAGTCGGCATTGTAGGAGAAGGAAAGGCCGTTTACGGCAAGGCTTTCAAAAGCTGTCGGCCTACCGCTGGTTATAGGCGTTACCGCAGGCTTTTCCGCCAAAAGGTTCAGCACACGATCACCCGAGGCAAAGGTCTGGGTCAGGTTACCGGGCAGGGCGGAGATGGCAATGACCGGCCCGAATGAACCAAACACGCCGACAACGCCAATGATCATGCGCCCGGCTGAAAGACGACCGTTTGCTACAAGAAAGATGCCGACTGCAAGCGTTGCCAGGATAAAAACAGACACGCAAAGCTCGGTCGCGGCGGTGGTTTTTGTGATGTCGTGCTTCATCTTTTTGGTCTCGGTGAGAAGTGCCTCAGAACGCGCGTTGACCTCCGTTTCCCGCTGCTGACCGGCGTTATTGAGCACGATGTCCTTGATGCCTTTAATGCTGTCCAGAAAAAAGGCGTTGAAGCTTGCAAATTCCGCACGGTATCGCACGCCGGAGGCTTTTAAGCGGCCCGATGCGATGACAGGGACAACGATACCGATGGTAAGGTAGCCCAGCATTGCGACCAGAGCGATCGCCCACGAGGAGACCGCGCCCACAAAGCAGAAAACACAGGCGGACACGAGGACGGCAATGCAGACGGGGGAGATGGTGTGGGCGTAGAATACCTCCAGCGTTTCAATGTCGGAGGTAATCATGGCGATGATAGCGCCCTTTTGCTTGCTCTCCAGCTTTGCAGGGCAGAGCGCGCGCAGTGCGCCGAAAATTTTATCGCGCAGCACTGCCAGCAGCCGGAATGCAATGTAGTGGTTACTGTACTGCTCAAAAAAGCGCATAATACCGCGCAAAACGCCGCAGCCGATGGCAAGGGCAATGATTGTGCCATAGGACAGAGAGATGCTCTCACCCAAGGCTTTGGCAACGCCGACCGCACCGCACAGCGTTACGCCCATGGCGCACAGAAAGCCAACGGAGCCGTTTATGACCGCCAAAAGCATAATGTAGGCAAGGCTGCCCAAAAGCAAAATAAGGTTCGCCATAATTACGGCGCCGCTTCGGCGAAGCTTGGAATCCTGTTTCATTTCAACACCTCTGCATAGCCTTCCTCAAGATTTTTCTGTGTGGTGTAGAGTCGGGCATATCCGCCGCTTTGCGCCATAAGCGCGGCGTGCGTGCCGCTTTCGACCAGATGACCCGCCTCCATATAATAAATAAGATCCGCCGGGACCACATTGGCCAGCCGGTGAGAGATCACGATGACGCTTTTGGTCTTAGACAGCTCACGGATATTCTCCATAATGACGGTTTCGCTCTCAATATCAATGTTGCTCGTTGCCTCGTCAAAAATGTAAATGTCCTTGTCGGCAACAAGGCTCACGGCCAGCGCCAGACGCTGCTTCTGCCCGCCGGAGATGTTGGCCGCATCCTCGGTAATAATTTTGTCAAGCCCGCCGTTCTCCTGAAGGAAGGTGAGCAGGTTGACCTTTTCAAGTGCGGCGCAGATTTCCTCATCGGTGACCTGCGGCTTGGCAAGCCGGAAGTTTGCCCGTACCGTTTCGTTGAAGATATAGGTGTTGTAGCTGACAACGGCGAGGTGCGAATAGTAAGATGCGCGGGAAAGGCTCTCCAATTTTTTCCCGCCGACTGTGACAACACCGGCATTCGGGCGGAACGCGCCGAACAAAAGGTTCACAACAGTGGATTTGCCGCAGCCGGACTCGCCCACCAGGGCGGTCATGCCGTGGCGGGGGAAGGTCATCGTCACATTTTCAAGGACATCCCGCTTGCCATCGTAGGAGAAGGTGACACCCTCAAGCTTCAGCTCGGTATCCGTCACAGCCTCCTGCCCCCAGACAGGGTCGTCCTGCCCGAGAAGGGAGAGAATTTTCTGCCCCGCAGAGACACCGTTCATGGCAATATGGAACGCTGAACCGAACGCGCGCAGCGGCAGGAAAAAGTCCACGGCAACCAGAATCAGGAACAGTGCCGCAATGGGGGAAAGCCCCCACCTTATCACGGAGAGCAGTGCCATTGCGATGCCAAGCCCTGCACCGCCGTAGGCAACCAGATCCATAATGGTCGTGCTGGCAAGCTGCATCACAAGGACCTTCATTGTGATTTTGCGGAATTCCTCGCTTGTTTCGTTCATCTTGCGGTGCTGTGCGGCATCGGCGCCGAAAATTTTCAGCTCCTTCAAGCCCTGCACGCTGTCCAAAAAGGAGTCACCCATCGAGGTGTACTTGCCCCAATACTTGGCAAATATCTTTTTCGCCCACTTAGAAACTGCAATAATGGATAGCGGAATCAGCGGTACGCAGCACAAAAGTACAAGCGCCACGCGCCACGAAATGCCCACGGTAATGGCAAACAACAAAAGTGGTGCAAGCATGGCGTAAAAGAACTGCGGCAGGTAGCTGGAATAGTACAGATCTAACTGCTCCACACCCTCCAGTGCAATCTGGGTAAGACCCGCCATGCTCATATCATCGGTAGAACGCACGCCAAGCCGAACGATTTTGTTGTAGACGCGTTCGCGCAGATCTTTCTTGACGCTGCGCCCCAGCGTATCCTTCAAATCCCCGACAAGGCGAGTGGTGGCATAGCGAACCGCCAATCCGATACAAGCACAGACCGCCGGTGCCAGAAAAACACCCGCGCCGCCGTTGTACCGGACGGCAAGAGCAATGGCCCAGCACAGGGATGCAGTGATGCCGACATTCGCAAACAGCCCCAGCACCATCAAGCCTACACAGAAGGCGATATACTTTTTGTTGCCGCCGAGCAGGCGGAGAAGATCCTTGTCTATCATGCGATACTCCCTTATAGCTTGTTTGCGCCGTAGCAAGAGCGCAGATTTGCGAATTAGCGTTATCTAACCTGATTGTAAAAATTATCAGCCTGCAAGCACGCGCAGCGCGCGGCATTCATCACATACATAAGAATGAAATGATTTTGCAAGCTGGCAAGAATGCGATTATTGCAGCCCCGTTGGTGCGCAATGAAATCAAAACGGGGTTAGAAAAGGCTAACAATCTATTATTTTACAGATTTTTTCACATTTGTCAAGCGGAAATATTTGCATGTGCCGTATTAATTGTCAGGCTGCGGGAAGAATCGTCGGATATGACAAAATAGTGGTTGAGTGACAATGAAATACGAAAGAAACAGTATAAAGAAAATGAAGCAGTGATGCCTTTGCAGCTGCGGCCATAAAAACACAGGCTGTAACATGAACAAATAACGCGATAGTGTTTCAAAATGGGCGCGTACAAAAATCGACACAAGAATAACATCGCTATATCGAGCAAATGAATTGATGCAAAAAATGTCACATCAAATAGAAGCTGTCTGTTTACATTGTCACATCGTGGTGATAGGATGAGGGTGCAGTGAAAAACAACCGCCAAACGGATGAAGATACACGGCAAAGAGGAGTGAGCAGAAAATGGAGCAGGCAGTGGTAAAGATTCTGCTGCTGGGAATCTGCGGATATGGCAGTAACTACATCAAGGAAATTTCGGAACGCGACATTCCCGGTATAAAAATCGAGGGCATCTGTGAGGTCGTTCCCAACGCTGCAGATTTGTATTCCATCATTAAAGAACAGAACATTCCGATTTATCAAACGCCCGAGGACTTCTATAAAGAACATACCGCCGATCTGGCTGTTGTTTCAACGCCCATTCATCTGCATTATTCGCAGATCGTCACCTGCCTGACGCACGGGTCGAATGTGCTGACCGAAAAGCCCGTCTGTACTTCGGTAGAGGGCGCACGCAAGCTGGAACAGCTGGAAAAGGAGACCGGCAAGTTCATTTCGGTGGGTTATCAGCTCAATTATTCCCGCGATGTATTGGCTCTGAAGCAAGACATTCTGGATGGCCGCTTCGGCAAACCTATCTACATGAAAGCACTGCATGCGATGCGGCGGGGTGATAAATACTACGCCCGCAACAGTTGGGCGGGGCACATTGATGTAAAGGGCTGTGCTGTGAACGACAGTCCGTTCAACAACGCCTGCGCACACCAATTTCAAGTGATGACTTTCCTGCTGGGGGAGCGTCTGGAGCGCGCGGCCGAGTTGGCCGATGTGCAGGCCGAACCCTATAAAGGAAATTCCAATGTCGAAAATTTCGACACGATTACAGTCGAGGCGCATACGGCATCAGGTGTTCCGCTGTGGTACGGCACAGGCCATGCCATTGTGGACAAGAAGCTGGGCCCTATAGCCGAATACCGCTTTGAAAAGGGCACGGTTTACTTCGGCAAAGACTTCGGCAGTGGGCCAATAGCCGAATATATCTACATCGGCGATAATGGTGAGCGCATCGACTATGGCCGCATCCCCAAGGGGGAGCGCCTGCAAAAATTCTACGATGCCATTGAAGCTGTGCGCACGGGGACGCATCCTGTCTGCACTGTGCAATGCGCAATCCCTCATTTGGAGGCAGTCGAAAAAATAGCGAAGCTGCCGATTGTACCCATCCCGTCCGAAAGGGTGGAGGACATCAGGGAAGATGATGACACATTCCACACGATCGTTGGGCTGCACGACATTTTTATCACTTGTTACAAAAACCGGGAAATGCTTTCCGATGAAGGACTTCCCGGGAATAAATAAGAAGGAGAAACACTATGAAAAAGCAAAGCACCCTCAAGCGCGCACTGGCGCTTGGCATGTCGGCCACAATGGTCGGCGCTACGCTGGCAGGCTGCGGAGGTTCTGCATCCTCTACGGCAGCAACCTCTACCGAAACCGCATCCTCTGCAGCCACTGAGGCACAAGCAACCACGGACAGCGACAAACCCTATGCGGGCACTACGCTGACCTGGTACACCACATTGAACGGTAATGTTTCGGATAACTTCGCAAACCTTGGCGACACACCGTGGGCCAAGTATGTGCAGGAGCAGACCGGTATTACCATCGAATTCCAGCATCCGACGCAGGGCTCTGAGGCCGAAGAATTCGCCGTTATGCTGGCCTCCGGCGAGTATCCCGACATCATTGAGTACACTTGGACGCAGTACTCCGGCGGTGCAGGCGCGGCCATCAATGACGGCGTCATTATCTCCTTGGATGATTATATGAAAGACGCACCGAATCTGAGCGCGTTGATGGATGAAAACCCTGAAATCACTAAGATGATTAAGACCTCTACCGGCAACTACTACTGCTTCCCGTTCCTGCGTGGTCTGGAGACCCCCAACAAGACCGAGTTCTCCTCTGGCTTTACTTATCGTGCCGATGCGCTGAAGGAACTGGGCTTTGACCAGGTACCCGAGACGATGGATGAGTGGGAAGAAGTCCTGCGCGCCGCTAAGGCCGCCGGTTACAGCAAGCCGTTTACGACCCGTAAAGAATGGGTCAAGGATGTCTGGTCCGCCGCTTACGATAACTGGGGCAGCTTCTATGTTGATGACGGTGTCGTGAAGAATGGTCTCATTGAGGACAGCCGCAAGGATTTCATCCAGAAGATGGCTGACTGGTATGCCGAAGGTCTGTTGGACAACGACTGGATGCAGGCTGATAAGAAATCCACCCAGACCGACTTTGTTTCTGGTAACTGCATTCTGGGCTATGCACCGTTCGGTCAGGGTCTCGGCAACTATACCAAGGCTATGATGGAAGCCGATCCCAACTTCCAAGAGGATTATATCCAGTGCGCCGCACCCGTTACCTCCACTAAGGGTAAGAACGCTAAGTTCTCTAAGATGAACAACATTTACGACCAGTCTGGCACCTCTGCTGCAATTTCCTCTCAGTGCAAGAATGTTGAAGCTGCCGTTTGGCTGCTCGACTGGCTGTACAGCGAAGAAGGACAAATTTGCTACAACTTCGGTATCGAGGGCGAAAGCTACGAGATGAAGGACGGCAAGCCTGTCTACACCGATCTTATTATGAATAACCCCGATGGAATGAGCGTTGCACAGGCACTGGCTGCGTACACCCGTGCTTCCACCTCCGGTGTTGGTGTCCAGAGCGAGGACTACATCGAGCAGTACTACTCTCAGGATAACCAGAAGAAGGCACTGGAGCTTTCCATGAAGACCGACATGGGCGAGCATATGTTCCCGCCGACATCCGTTTCCGAAGAAAATCAGGATCGCTACTCTGAGATCATGAGTCAGGTCAAGACTCTGTCCGATGAGATGGAAGCCAGCTTTATCTGCGGCACCACCCCGATGAGCGAGTGGGATTCCTACCAGCAGAAGCTGAAGGACGCCGGCATTGAAGAGGCAGTCCAGATGATGCAGGAAGCATACGACACCTACATGGCAAACTAAGTCCCGATGCGATAAAGCAACAATAATATGTTAAAAATGGCATCCGGAGGAATGCTCTTTCGGATGCCATTTCTATAAGGAAACACTACGGGGTGCTGACAAGATTATGAACAGAATGGCAGAACTGCTGGAACGGATCAATTATGATCTGCCCGGGCTGGAAAAAGCAAAGATGTGCTATGCACAGGGGGACGCGGACGGCGCAATGGATGCTGTGATTGAGCATTTCCGCACACGCGCAACGCCGAAGTATCTCTTTACCGCCAAGGAGATGGAGCAGTGTAAGGTAGATGGCATCCTGAAGGATGCGCAGGAGACGCTGGATCATTATATCTATGGTCACAAGTTTGACGGCGAGATCGACTGGTTCTTCAACCCGACGGAGCATACCTCCCACGATAACGAATGGACCTGGTCGCTGTACCGCCACATTTATTGGCAGCCGTTGGCTCGCGCTTACGCAATGACCAAGGATGAAAAATATACGAAAGAGTTCCTGCACGAAATGACCGAGTGGGGCAAAGCATGGCCTGTGGCTCCCTTCATGGAAAATGAAGAGGATGCTGCGGCCAAGTACAAATTCCCCGGCCACTCATGGCGCACCATCGAGACGGCCATGCGTATCTACACGGTCTGGCTGCCCTGCATGGAGGCGTTCCGCACCTCTCCTGCATGGGATCGAGAGGGATGGGTTACATTCCTGACGCTGCTGTGCGACCATGCTGACTTTTTGATGACCCATTACAGCAACCACAAGAAGTCGTCCAACTGGCTGACGATGGAAAGCGGTACGCTGCTGGAATGTGGTATTCTCTTCCCGGAAATCAAATCCGACTGGTTCATGACCGGCTACCGCCGGGTCATGCAGGAAGTAAAGTACTCCTTCGATAATGACGGCATCCACATGGAGCGCACCCCTATCTACCACATGGTGGCTGCGGGCGTCTACTTCCAGTGCTACCGTCTGTGCAAGCTGAATAGCATCCCTGTGCCGCCCTACATGGAGCCAACACTGGAAAAATCCGCACAGTTTATCATGAGTCTGGTCAAGCCTGACCTGTCCACGCCGATGATCGGCGACGCCGACCGGGACGACCTGACGACCCGCCGCTGCGATACCTCGCTGTACGAGGGTATGAACCTGACATTCGACCCCTACGATTTGAACGAGATGCGTGCGTACTTCCGCACATGGTACGAGGAAACAGGCCGCGAGGACTTCCGGTTTATGGCCACGGCGGGCAAGCAGGGCACACCTCCGGTACAGCGCAACTACAAGTACATCCCGGCGGGTATCTATGTCATGCGCACAGGCTGGGGCCCGGAGGACAGCTACTTCCATGTACACGGCATCCAGCTTGAGCGTGGTGAGGTCAGCTCGCACTCCCACAACGACACGGGCCATGTGGAGATTCACGCCAAAGGGGAGGACATTCTGACAGACTCGGGCCGCTACATTTACAACAGCTCCTGTTGGAAAGATTGGCGCCACTATTTTCTGTCCGCCAAAGCGCACAACACGCTCTATGTGGATGACCATGAGATGGGTACCGTGCCCGGTGTCACCCGCACCCGCGGTGTGCGTACCTATCTGCATGCCTTTGAGGAAAACGAGCAGTATCAGCTTATCGACCTTTCCCATAACGGCTATGACTTCATGGATGACCCGATGTTCCACCGCCGCCGCGTCGTGCGTCTGCCTGATGATATCTATGTCATTGAGGATCGTGTAACCGGCATCTGCGGGGAAAACCACGACATTCGCCTGTACTTCAACTTCGCGTTTGGTCATCTGGAGGGAGAAAACGGTAAGTTTGACTATATCTCCCAAAAGGGGCGCAGGTATACGATGACCGTGCAGGCTGACAAGAAGCTCGATTTTGAAATCCTTGAGGGCAGTGAGGATCCCATCGGTGGGTGGATCAGCTACGGCTACGCATGGCGTAAGCCCATCCCGCAGCTGATCGCCAAGCATAACGGTAAAGCACCCATTCACTTTATTACGGTGCTGGCCCCGGCGGGAACCAGAGCCGAAGCTGCCATCAATGGTAATGCCGCCACGGTCACGCTGGCTGGTGGCAAGGTATTGACACTGACAGAGAATGCGGTAGAACTGCGCTGAGAAAGGAGCCTGCAAGATGAGATACGGTATCTGTACCGGCATCGAAAATGCCGGGCTTGTAAAAAAAATGGGCTATGACTACATCGAGCTTTCGGTGACAAAGACCATGGGCCTTGACCCTGCGGCGTACGCTGCAGGCAAGAAAGCGCTGGAGGAAAGCGGAATCGAGGCTGAGTGCTTCAACATTCTGTTTCCCAAAACGATGAATTTCGTTGATGGTAAGACAACGAGCCTTGATGAGCTGGAAGCGTATCTGGAAAAGGCGATGGCAATGATTGCCGATTTGCATGGTAAAGTGGTCGTGTTCGGCAGTGGCAAGTGCCGTACATGCCCGCCGGAGGTCAAGTATCTGGACGCTTACGAGAACCTTGTCAAAGCCTGCCGACTGACGGGTGAAATCGCAGGAAGGTACGGCATCCGGGTGGTGATCGAACCGCTGAGCCGAAAAGAAACCAATATGGTCTGTACCGTGGCCGAGGGTGCATTGCTGCAGAAGGATGTGGCCAACGAAAATGTAGGGCTGCTGGCCGACTACTTCCACATTTGCGCCAACCATGATGACCTCAACTGCATCGCAGTCATCAAGGACTTTGGGCATATCCATATTGCGTCCGGCAATGGTCGGCGGTATCCGCTGCCCGGCGATGGCGAAAGCTATGGCGAGCTTTTTGCTGCTCTGCACGCTGCGGGTTACAACGGCCGCATGAGTATCGAGGGCAAAACAGAGAACATCGAGCAGGACGGTGCGGCCGCCCTTGCTTACTTAAAACAGTTGGAGGCGCAAAATAATGGCTGATAAAGTAAAACTTGGTATCATCGGCTACGGTCATATTGGCAGCCAGCATGGCCGCGCGATTCGGGACGGAAAGTGTCCGCAGGTCGACCTGACTGCGGTCTGCGACATTGACCCCGCCCGTCTTGAACTGGCAAAAAAGACGAACGGTGAGGACATTCAGACATTTACCGATGCGTCTGAACTGATCCACTCCGGCGCGTGCGAGGCGGTCATCATTGCGGTGCCGCACTACCTGCACCCCTCCATGGCAATCGAAGCGATGGAAACGGGCCTGCATGTCATCGTAGAAAAGCCCGCGGGCGTCTACACCAAGCAGGTCGAGGAAATGAACGCTGTTGCGGCCAAACACCCGGAGCTTGTCTACTGTATGGACTTCAATCAGCGCACGAACCCGCTGTACAAAAAGGTCAAGGATCTCATCGACAGCGGTGATTTGGGTGAGATGACCCGCGTTATTTGGATCGTTACGGATTGGTACCGCTCGCAGAGCTACTATGATCAGGGCGGCTGGCGTGCTACCTGGGATGGCGAAGGCGGCGGCGTGCTGCTGAACCAGAATCCCCACAATCTTGATTTGTGGCAGTGGATGTGCGGTATTCCGAAGCGCGTGAAATCTCAGGTATACTACGGAAAGCACCGCAATATCGAGGTCGAGGACGATCTTTATGCCCTTGTTGAATACGAAAACGGTGCGACAGGCTGCTACATTACGACAGTAGGGGATGCCCCCGGTACAAATCGTTTGGAAATTGACGGGACAAATGGTAAAATTGTAGTTGAAAATAACGAGCTTACCTTCTACCGTCTGCGTATTCCGGAACCGGAATTCAACGCCACCTACAAGGGTGGCCTTGGTAAGCCGGAAGTCTGGGAGTGCAAGATTCCCATCAAGGGCACTTACACCTCTCACCCCGGCATTATCAACAATTTCTGTGACTGCATCCTGAAAGGTGCAAAGCCCATTGCCCCCGGCGCCGAGGGCATCCGCGGCTTGCAGATTTCCAACGCTATTCATCTTTCAAGTTGGCTGAACGGCGAATGGGTCAACATCCCTGTGGACGGGGATCTGTTCCTAGAGAAACTGCAGGAGCATTGCAAGGAACCGGTCACAAAATAACAGCTGCCCGCAGCAGAAGCTAAGCCGAAGAAACGGAGTATATAAACGTGGCTGAAAAGAAAAAGTGGACCCCTACAAAGATGTTTTGGCAGTGGTGCCTTTCCTATCTGCTGATTTCTGTTATTGCCCTGACGCTGCTTTTGGCATCCGGGTACAGATATCTTGATGTGCTGCGGGAGAATTTGGAATACACTAACGGCATCCAACTGGATATGACGCGGGTCTGGCTGGATCAGAAGGTTAAGCTGCTACGCAATATCACGGCAAAGGAGAGCAGCACAGCAGCTATTGATGCCGTACGCCAGGCTGATGACTATGATGATATTCCACGGTATGATTACTACATGCTTACGAGGAAAATCTCTACAGATGTCATCAACTACGGTATAGGGGATGCATACTTTCTCTATTTTCCGTCCACGGATGCGATAGTGTCCAACACCAAATATGGTCAAAGCCGTCGATTTTATGACCTTGTGCTGGAGGCTTATGGCATCAGCTATGAGGATTGGATGGAAATATTAAAGCAGAACTTAGTGACAACGCGGGTATTTCAACCTGTTGTACAGGGCAGGGATAGCAAAAACTATCTGGTTCTGATGCGTCCGCTGAACATCACAAGCCGAGACTCCAATAAGGCAGTGGCGGTTATGATCGTCGATTTGGAGGATCTGTTCAAGGCATCTGATTGGCTGAATAACGATACACTGTGCATCAATGACCGTAACAACGGTGTGCTGGTTGCTAACCATGAACTTCCTGAAGCAACGGAAAATGCTGTCACAGAGCTTATTAAAAGCAGTGGAAGCCGTAAGTTTGACGAAGCAGCACATACAACGAGCAAAGAGGAATACATCTCCATTATTTCTTCCACCTACGAAAACTGGGACATTGCAGTCATTCTGAAGGAACAGGCTTTTGCATCGAAAATCATTGATATACAGAAGCTTTTGGCTGTTGTTGTCATCATCTACCTGCTGTTGACGGTGACAGTAATTGCCAACAGCGCAGCCAAGCGTTATTTGAAGCTGCGCAACATCGTGCAGGTGCTGCACCGTGGCAATGCGGCTGACCCGGAGGAAAATCTGACAGACGCCTTCGCCTATATCGACAGCCGCGTACAGAAGCTTGTGCAGGATAATGTCGAAAGCTCCGATCTCATTGAACAGCAGCGCACCGCGATGCTGCGTGAGCAGTTTCACGCGATGATAACGAACGCAGATGCGGCAAACGAGGCCGATACAGACCAGCTGGAAAATCTCGGCTTGCCAATCCACAGGGCAAAGCAGTATTATCTTCTGTCCTACCGCCTGCAGGAACAGGATCTTACGAACGAGAAGGATCCTGACAAAATATATGAGATGCAGTGGTTCATACTCCAGAATGTTACCAGAGAGAACCTTACGAGCCGCAGTCTTGAGAACCTTTGCTTCCGTGAAGGAGGCATGCAGCTTTACATTATCTGGACCGAGAAGGAAGACCCGGAGATGCTTGAAAGCATTTTGTGGAGTTATGAATACTGCCGCAGCTTTTTGGCCCAGCATTTTGAGTTTCGCTATGACATTGCCGTAAGCAGTGGGCACACCGGTCTTGATGGGGTATATAAAGCTTACCGCGAGGTATGCCGTGTCTATCAATATCAGCAACGCACGCAGGATACCGGTACGATATTCTACAGCGACCTGAAGGTACAGCCCGGCGACACGACAGTACGCTATCCGGTTGAAACGGAGAATAAGCTGCATCTGGCTGTGCGCAGCGGCGATGAAGGCGAGGCCTGTACACAGATTCAAGCGTTGATGCGTCTAAACCAGGAGAACTACTTGAGCCCTGCAGGTATGCAGTTCCTGGTGGGTAAGATTATGTCGACCATCGTGCGTGCAGGCGAACAGCGGAGTGATGATCCCGAGCTGGCCGAAAATCAAAATCGCGTTATGGAGGCCGCCCGCCGTGGTAACACCGAGGCGATGGAGCAGGCGCTTTGTCGGTTGGCGGGCACTGTCTGCCAAGCGGTCCGCGCCTCTGAACAGGAGGCGGCAGCGGATGAAAAAGGCCGCCTGTATCTGGAGATGCGGGACTACATTGAGGCTAACTATTCGGATGCTGCGCTGAATGTAAATGCACTCTCAGAGCATTTTGACCGTCCTGCTCCGTTCGTTTCCCGCTACTTCAAAGAGATGAACGGTACGAACCTGACCCAGTATATTCACAAAGTGCGCTTAGAGCATGTGAAAGAAAAGCTGTTGCAAGGCGAAAAATTAGAGACGATCGCCATCACCTGCGGGTTTGGCAGTCTGCGCAGCTTCCTGCGTATCTTCAAACAATATGAGGGTGTAACTCCTACTCAATATAGGGAGCTGCACAGCAAAAAGGAAGAAACAACCAATGAAAACATTTAAAACGGCAGTTATCGGCTGTGGTATGATCTCCAAAAATCATTTCAAGGCCCTGAAAAATGTCGAGAACGCCGAGTGTGTTGTCGCTTGCGATATTCGCCCGGAGTGTGCCGCAGCCGCCGCAGAAACCTACGGCATCCCACACACGGAGACAGAGTATCACAGGGTGTTGGATAACCCGGAAATCGATGTTGTGCACATCTGCCTGCCCCACTATCTGCACGCACAGGTTGCCATAGAAGCCATGGAGCATGGTAAGCATGTGCTTTGCGAAAAGCCAATGGCGCTGGACCCCGCCGATGCCGAAAGGATGATCGAAGTCCGCGACCGCACGGGCAGGACGCTTGGAATCTGCTTCCAGAACCGTTACAACGATTCGTCCAGGTATATGCGCAGCCTGATGGACTCGGGCAGGATGGGCAAGGTTCTGGGGGCACGGGGCGCTGTGTTCTGGAACCGCAACCCTGAATACTATACCGAATCTGATTGGCGCGGTACCTTGGACAAGGAGGGCGGCAGCGCACTGGAAAATCAGGCAATCCACACATTTGATCTGATGCAGTGGCTCACAGTGCCGATCAAGACTGTGGAGGCAAGCTGCTCCACAAAGCGTCACAAGGGCGTTATTGAGACAGAGGATACCTGCGATGTCTTTATGACCGGCCCCAACGGCGAGCGGCTCGTCTTTTTCTGCACGAACTGCTATGTGAAAAATGCCCCCGTGGAGTTAGAAATCGTCTGCGAGAATGGCAGTATTCGCATGGTCGGCAACCTTGTCACTACTGAATTGGACGGCAAGACCGAGACGAAGGACTTCTCCTCCGGCACGGTGTTCGGCAAGGATTATTGGGGCAGCGGCCATGGGTTCCTTATTGAGGACTACTACACCAAGCTGGCGGCAGGGGAGAGGTTCCCCGTCAGTGGTGAGGAAGCTATCGTCAGTACCAGGCTTCTCCACGCGGTTTATTCTTCCGCTAAAAATCACGAGGTCATCCGCCTTGACACAAAGGAGAATCAAGCATGAGCACAAAGAGTAAAGCTGCGGCGGCCGAAGAAAAAAAGCCGATCACCTTAAGCTCAGAGCATGTGCCTCTGAGCTACCGCATCAAAAAAGATTTGCAGCGCAACGGCATGATCTATGCGATGCTTATTCCGGTGCTGGTCTACTATGCCGTCTTTAAGTTCGGCCCGATGTTCGGTCTGTATATCTCTTTCATCGACTATAAGCCCGCCAGAGGCATTTTTGGCAGCAAGTTTGTCGGCCTCAAATGGTTCAAGTCTTTCTTCTCGGACTATTACTTTGGCCGTCTGCTCATCAATACCGTGCGCATAGCGGTGGCGGATCTGCTGACCTTCCCCCTGCCTGTCATTCTGGCGCTGCTTATCAACGAGTTAAAAAGCAAAAAATTCTCCAAGACTGCACAGACGCTTCTGTATGTACCGCACTTTATCTCCACAGTTGTTATCTGCGGTATCGTTATCACGCTGACAAGCTCCACCGGTGCCATTACCGAGGTGCTGCACAACTTGTTCGGCATCAAAGAGCAGGCGCTGCTAAATAGTCCTTCTAACTTCCTGCCGATCTACATTCTGACAGAGCTTTGGCAGACGCTGGGCTGGAACTCCATCATCTATTTGTCAGCCCTTTCCGGAATAGATCAGGAATTGTATGATGCGGCTAAGGTTGATGGCGCGAATCGCTGGCAGCAGTGCCTGCATGTTACGCTTCCCGGCATTGCGCCTACCATCGTCATCATGCTGATTTTGAAGATGGGCAAGATCTTCAATGTTGGTTATGAGCGCGTTATGCTGCTGTACAACCCCGCAATTTACAACACCGCCGATGTCATCAACACATATGTTTACCGTAAAGGCCTGATTGATGCACAGTTCAGCTACAGTACGGCGGTTGGTATGTTCAACTGCCTTGTCAGCTTCGCACTGGTTATGATCACAAACAAGATCAGCCAGAAGGTCAATGGCAGCGGTCTGTGGTAAGGAGGAAACGATCATGGCTAATACAAATACCAAAACCGCACCGCGCAGCACCAAGATCAAGGAATCCTTCGGCAGCCGCCTGTTCGATGTCGTGGATGTGCTGATTATCTGCGTGCTGCTGGCCTGCGTGCTGATTCCGCTGATCCATATTGTGGCGGCGTCCTTCAGCAACCCATCGCTCTTCGTGGGGCATAAGGGAATTCTGCTCTGGCCGGAAGGGTTTTCTCTTGCATCGTATCAGGCAGTGCTCAAGAATGCCTTCCTCTGGACCGGCTACGCAAACACACTGTTTATTGTTATCGTGGGTACGGTTCTCAATGTTCTGCTCTCGATGGTTGCGGCCTACTGTCTGTCCCGCAAGCATGTGGCGGCCGGCCCCACCATTATGAAGCTGCTTGTCTTTACGATGTATTTCAGTGGCGGCATGATCCCGCTGTACCTGGTTGTCAAGGGCGTTGGCCTTTATGGCTCCCGCTGGGCGCTGATCCTGCCCACACTGGTCGATACCTACAACCTCATTATTATGCGCACCGCCTTTGCGGGTGTGCCCGATTCCCTGGAAGAATCCGCCAAGCTGGACGGTGCCAATGCGTGGACGATCCTGTGGCGTATCATGGCCCCGCTGGTAAAGCCTACGGTTGCTGTCATTACGCTGTACTACGCAGTCAGCCATTGGAACTCCTGGTTCAATGCTATGCTGTTCCTGCGCGATAAGACCCAGTACCCCCTGCAGCTGATCCTGCGCCAGATCCTCATCCAGAATGACACGGCCGATATGACCGCCGGCGCGGATTACCTCGTGAGCGAGACGATCCAATACGCGACTGTTGTGGTTGCCACACTGCCCATCCTCTGTATTTATCCGTTCGTTCAGAAGTACTTTGTCAAGGGTGTTATGATCGGCGCCATCAAGGGCTAATCTGCACAGTAAAAAGGAGAAATTACCATGCGCGTACCTTATGAGGAAATGTATAACGAATTTGTGCGGGTTCTGCTGAAGTACGGCTTTGACAAGGAGAAAGCGGAGATCTCCGCCAAGCTCTACGCAGACGCCAGCCGTGACGGTGTATATACGCACGGACTGAACCGCTTTCCGAAATTCATCAAGAGCATCCATGACGGCATTGTGGATATCCACGCCGAGCCTGTGCTGAAGGAGAGCTTTGGCGCATTTGAACGCTACGACGGCTGTCACGGCCCCGGTAACCTGAACGCCTACGCCTGTACGAAGCGGGCCATTGCGTTGGCCAAGCAGAACACCATCGGCTGTGTGGCGCTGGCCAACACCAACCACTGGATGCGCCCGGGCAACTACGGCCTGATGGCGGTTGAGCAGAATTGTATCGGCATTTTTTGGACGAACACCGTGCCCAATATGCCGCCGTGGGGCGGGCGTGACGCACGCCTTGGCAACAACCCTATTACGCTGGCCATACCCCACGGGGATACGCCCGTGCTGGTGGATGTGGCCATGTCGATGTTCTCCTACGGTAAGCTGGAAGTCTATAAGCGCAGCGGCCGTCCGCTGCCTGTGGACGGCGGCCTGAACAAGGACCAGCAGCCAACGAAGAACGCTGCCGAAATCCTTGAAACGCATGAGAGCTACCCTATTGGTTATTGGAAAGGCTCCGGCCTGAGTCTGGCGCTTGACCTTATCGCGGCTGCGCTGGCAGGCGGCCGCACGACCCGTCAGGTCGGTGAGCTGCCGCTGGAAACCGAACTGAGCCAGGTATTTATCTGTATCGACCTGAACAGCCTGCCCGACAAGGAGAATATCGCTGCCAATGTTGAGGCAACATTGCGCGATATGGAGACCTCTACCCCTGTGGAAGAGGGCCGCCCGGTTCATTTCCCCGGCGCGCATATGGCCGAGGTCCGCAGCGACAACATGGAGAACGGTGTCCCTGTCGAAGATGCGATCTGGCAGCAGGTGTTGGCACTGTAAAGGGGAGGTACGCGGTATGATCATACCCGGACTGGTATCGGCAACATTTAAAGCAGAAAGCTCCGATTTTGTGCTGGCGGCACTGCAAAAAGCTGAATTGTATGCGGTGGAATGGTCGGAAAACTGGCATATCCCGGCGGGGGATACCGCGCTGGCCCGCGACCTGCGGGAACGGACCCTTGCGCAGGGGGCTGACATTGCGGCCTACGGCTCTTACTATCGCTTGGGGCAGAGCAGCGACCCCGCCAAAGATTTTTTGCCTACGCTGCAGAGCGCTGCTGCACTGGGCGCGCCGCTCATTCGCATCTGGGGTGGCGATAGACCATCAGCAGAGCTGGATGGTGACACACGCAAGAAGTTGGCGGCCGAGGCAAAGACCGTCAGTGATATGGCGGCATCGGAGGGCATCAAGGTCGCCCTGGAATGGCACAAAAACACCGTCACCGATACGAATGAATCGGGCCTGTCCTTTTTGGACGAAGCCGCCGCAGATAATCTTTACTGCCTGTGGCAGCCTACCGTGGCATTGAATATGGACGAGCGGTGTGCGGGGCTGGACCTGCTGGAAGCCCGTAGCCGCCTGCTCAACCTGCATGTTTATTACTGGCTGGAAGGCAAGCGCCGCCCGTTCGCGGAAGGTCTTGACGAATGGCGGCAGTACCTACAGCATGTCAACCGTAACGAAAAACGCTACGGTCTGCTGGAATTTGTGTTGGACAACACCGAGGAGCAGTTTCTGGAAGATGCCACTCAATGGAAGCGGCTTTTGCAGGAAACGGCGATGAACTGAAGAGGAGAAAGGCAAAATGGCAGATTTATATGTAAAGAAATTTGATATGATCAACCCCTTTGTTGTGGCATCTAGCCCCGCAACACAGGGTGCGCTGAATGTTTTGAAGAGCGCTAAAATGCGGCCCGGTGCCATTGTGCTGCGCAACTATGGCCACGGTTCGGGCGGCGGCAGCTTTATCGGCCCGGACTCCAAGGCAATGTTCGGCGGAGAGATGGCCATTCACAGCCATGCCGTGGGTCGCCAAATCCCAGACAGTGTTGACACGCTGGAAAAATATTGTGAGGAAGTTCACAAAATCAAGAAGGAGATGGACTCGGACATCAAGCTGTGGGTGTCTGTCGGCCATTACAGCGACATCGTCAAGAGTGGTGACTGGGAGAAAAACTGGGCTCATCAGGCTGAGGAACTCGCTCTCGCGGGTGCGGATGCCATTGAACTGCATTTCAATACCCCCGGCGTTGCTGTGGCAAAGGACCGCACATTTGCTTATCATCAGCTGCTCCGCCATTCCATTGAATTGATGAAAAAGACAGTGCCCAATATGCCGATCATGGCCAAGCTTGCCATCGAGTCCACCGACGCGCTGACCTCGATGCGCATTGCCGAGGCAGCGGGCGCAGCCGCCGCAGGCCCCACCGCCCGCTGGAAAGGCTATTACATGGATCTTGACTGGCGCGGCACCGAGGCCCGCCCCGGTGCAGGCTACGGCGGCACGCAGGCCACCCCGTTGGTGTGTTACTCCATTGCCGAGGCGCGCACTGCAGGCGTGAAAATCCCTCTCTACGGCGGCGGCGGTGTCTTCAATTATGAGAACGCAGCCCGTATCCTGATGGCAGGCTCCGAGATGGTACAGCTGGGTGCCCTGGCCTGTGCCGGCGGCACAATGGCCTGCAAGAAGCTTATCAGCGACCTGAACTGCTGGATGGACGAGAATGGTTATGCCGACATGGATTCGCTTGTCGGTGACAGCCTGAAGCTGTTCCAAATGGATGCTGATTTTACGAAAAAACGCCAGAATAAGCTCGCCGATGCCTACCAGACCGCCGATGCCGACCGGGCCAAGTGCATCGGCTGCGGCCGCTGTGAGGATGTCTGCTGGCATCAGGGCATCGAGATCAAAGACCGCAAGGCTTATAAAACGGATAAATGCATCGGCTGCGGCTACTGCTTCCAGATCTGCCCGACGCAGGCCCTCTATGTAGATAAAAAAGGCATCCTGCGCGCCGCCTTTGAGGAAGCGGGCATCGAGCGGGGAAACAGATAACAGTGCCCTGTTATCACGGCATCCTATAATCAACTTATCGTAGGGCGAGATGACCTGCTTGCTGTGCAGCCAGTCGGCTACTACAGTTCATCCTAAAAATGACTATGGCGCAGCATGTGCACGCTACGGCTGCACGGCTGCGCCAATTTTTTGTAAGGAGATGTAGAATGACACTCTTTGATACAGCCCTTGAGGCTGACCCGGAGGCCCTGAAGCAAGCGATTGAATATGAGGGTCAGAACTTCCGCGAGCGCGATGCTGACGGTAATACACTGCTGCACTGCGCCGTGCGTTCGGGCAGCCTTGCAAAAGTGGCTTACCTGACAGACTTTCTCGCACTGGATCCGCTGGATGCGAATCTCTCAGGTATCACGCCTTTGGACTTGGCTCTGCAAGGCGGCTTTGATGAAATTGCTGCATACCTTGCGAATAAGGCAGGCGTTGATCCCGCGCGAATCTTCCACAACCCTGTGCGCCGCGGCTTTTACCCGGACCCATCGTGGATCCGCGTGGGCGAGGACTATTACATGGTCAACTCGTCGTTCAGCTTTTTCCCATGTATTCCGATTTCCAAGTCCCACGATTTAGTACACTGGACAACGGTTGGCTACGCCATTACAAACCCGGACTGGGCCAGAGTGGCGCGGTCAGAAGGCGGGCGCGGCTACTGGGCACCTGATATTTCCTACGATGCAGTGGCTAAACGCTATTTTATTACGGCTACCTACCGTGGCAATGAGGGCGATTCAGAGCGGCGCTGCCAGATGGTTGTCAGCGCCGCGCGCCCTGAAGGCCCCTACGGTGAGCCTGCGTGGATTCATGAGGACGGTATAGACCCATCCATCTTCCACGATGACGATGGACGGCATTATATGCTGTTCAACCGCAGTGTGCGTATGGCGGAGCTGACACCCGACTGCCGCGCTATGAGCGCCCCTGCACGGCTGATCTGGGGCGGTGATGTCAAGAACAAGACCGAGGGCCCCCAGCTGATGAAGCATGACGGATATTACTATCTGCTTGCCGCCGAAGGGGGAACGGGCGCAGGGCACCGCATTTCGGCGGCACGCAGCAAAAATGTGTGGGGACCTTATGAGAACTGTCCCTATAACCCGATTCTGCGCCAGGATGACGCGGGCGGTTATCTGCAAAACTGCGGCCATGGCAAGCTGCTGCAGACAGCTGACGGACGGTGGTTTCTCTGTTTCCTCTGCCTGCGCCGTGATCCGGACGGCACAGCTCCGATGGGGCGGGAAACTTCAATTGCAGAAGTGACTTGGACGCCTGATGGCTGGCCTGTGGCCGCTTATGGCCGCCGCCCACGCTCTGTGCTGAATATGCCGCTCCCCAAGGTGACTCTGCCTGCGGCTCCGAGCGGAATAACTAACTGGAAGGGCGGCGAATGGATTACCCAACGCGCGTTGGACACCGCGAATTTTACCGTGGAAAAGAATGTCTTGACGCTATGCGGAAACGGTCTTGACCTGTGCGATATGAAGATGCAGGGCTTGCTTCTCGTCCGCCAGCAGGAACGGGCGTTCACAGCGGAAACTGCGTTAGATATTCCCACTGCAGGCACTGCAGGTCTGACCTGTTACTACGATGAGCACAGCTATTTGAAATTCGGCATTGGGCCGGAGGGCCTTTTGCTGGAAGAATACGCAGGATATGAGGTAACTTCAAAGCAAACAGCCCCGCTGCCTGCGGGCACATCTCCTGTTCGTCTGCGCGTTACGGCAACGGGTGGTCAACGACATTTTGCTATACAGGACGGAACAGGCTGGCGCACGCTTTGGAGCATCCCGGAACCACGCTACCTGACCAGTGAGGGCTTACAGTGTGGAAAGCGGTTCACAGGGGCTATGGTGGGCCTATATGTGCATGGTGTGTCTGCAATCCGTTTTACCGATTGGGCCGCAGTGTGGCCCCACCCCGAAGAAAAGAGGTAATACAATGCCGCAAGAAAAATTCCACTATAAATCGTTAGAAGAAGTCAAGCTGCGTGCCGCAGAGTTGGGTGTTGACCTGCCCTTTGCAGCCGACACTCATGTGTTGGCACAGCCCCTGACCGTGCGCAATATCACCTTCCCGAACCGGCTGGGCGTTGCCCCGATGGAGGGTGCGGACTCCACACCGGAGGGTGCACCGTCTGACTACACCGTCCGCCGCTATGTCAACGAGGCCATCGGCGGCAGTTCGGTCATCTGGTTTGAGGCCATCTCGATTGTCGAGGAGGGGCGTTCCTCCAAGACGCAGCAGCTGCTGACCCGCGACACGCTGGACGAGTTCAAGAAGATGACCGCCGCTGTCAAGGAGGCCGGTATCAAGGCCAACGGCTTTGCGCCGTACCTGATTATGCAGGCCAACCACAGCGGCCGCTACTCAAACCCCGGCAATAAGCCCGCCCCGATGATCGCCTATCGTCACCCGATTCTGGAGCGGTACCGCGCCGCGGATGACTCCTGCATCGTGACGGACGATTACCTGAAAGGGCTGGAAGAAAAGTTCGGCGAGGCCGCCCTGCTTGCCAAAGAGGCCGGGTTTGACGCGGTTGACATCAAGAGCTGCCACGGCTATCTGCTGGCGGAACTGGCCTCCGCCTACAACCGTCCCGGTGAATACGGCGGCAGCTTTGAAAACCGCTTCCGTCTGCTGAAAAACGGCATCCGCGCCGCCAAGGTGTACGAGGACGACAGCTTTATGGTCACGGCGCGCGTCGGCATCTACGACGGCTACGCCTACCCGTGGGGCTTTGGCGTCAGCCCGGAAAGCGGCACGAACCCCGACCTGACCGAGCCCATCCGCCTTGTGCGCGAACTGCATAACGAGCTGGGCCTCGACATGGTAGACCTGACGATGGGCAACCCCTACGCCACCACCCATGTGACCCGCCCGTTCGATTTTGGCAAGTATGAGCCGGACGAGCACCCCTTTGTGGGTCTGGCCCGTATGATTCACGGCATCGGCGATGTAAAAAAGGCTGTGCCGGAGATGACCGTCTGGGCATCGGCCCCCAGCTATCTGCGCGCCTATGCCGACCTGTTCACCGCCGGTGCGGTGGAGGAGGGCCTGTGCGATGGTATGCTGTTCGGCCGCATGGCCTTTGCTGACCCGGATTTTGCCAACGAAATCATCAAACAGGGCCGCATTGACCCCAAGCGGGTCTGCCTGACCTGCGGCAAGTGCGGCGATTTGATCCGTGCCCACAAGCCTACGGGCTGTGTGATTCGTGACAGCAAGACATTTATGCCGTTCTACAAGGAATTCTTGGAGATCAAAAAGACCCAGCCTGCGAACTTCCGCGGCTGATGAGGAGTAAACTGGTATGAAAAAAACTGCTATTGTTACCGGCTCCAGCCGCGGCATCGGCTTTGCCATTGCCAAGCAGCTGGGGCTGGATGGATACAATATTGTTATGGTCGCCACCGGCGCACAGGAGAAAAACCAACCTGCGCTGGATGAACTGAAAAGCTTTGGCATCGACTGCGCTTATGTGCAGGCAAACATCGGCTGCACCGACGACCGTAAGAAGATTCTGGACGGCGCACAGGCCGCCTTTGGCCGCGTGGATGTGCTGGTCAACAACGCCGGTGTGGCCCCCAAGGTGCGCACCGATTTGCTGGAAATGACCGAGGAGAGCTTCGACCGCGTGGTCGGCATCAACACCAAGGGCAACATGTTCCTGACCCAGCTTGTGGCCAAGCAGATGATTTCGCAGGAGCCGGTCGATGGCCGCAAGGGCGTCATCGTCAATGTGTCCAGCTGCAGCTCGGTGGTGTCCAGCACCAGCCGTGGCGAATACTGCGTTTCCAAGGCAGGCGTGTCGATGCTGACCACCCTCTATGCTGACCGCCTTGCCTCCGAGGGCATCCTCGTCAACGAGGTTCGCCCGGGCGTTATCGCCACCGATATGACCAGCAAGGTGCAAGGCAAGTACGATGACCTGATTGCAAAGGGCACCTTCCCGATTGCCCGCTGGGGCACGCCGGAGGATGTGGCCGGTGCAGTCAGCCTGCTGTGCAGCGACCGCCTTCGCTACACCACCGGAAACTACATCGATGTGGATGGCGGTTTCCACATCCAACGCCTGTAAGAGGATAGCAAATGGAAAACGAGATTTTCCGCATTGGTAAGTACACTGCAAGGGTGTATCGCTGCAATACGGCCGTTGTCGGCAGCGGCGCGGCAGGCTTCAACGCCGCCGACCGCCTGTGGCAGCTGGGCCAGCATGACATTCTGCTTGTGACCGAAAACCGTGTGGGCGGCACCAGCCGCAACACCGGCAGCGACAAACAGACCTATTACAAGCTGACACTTTCCGGCGGTGACCCTGACAGTGTGCGCGAGATGGCGCAGACGCTATATGAGGGAAAATGCGTGGACGGCGATATTGCCCTGTGCGAGGCCGCGCTCTCGACCCAGTGCTTCCTGAAGCTGGTCGAGCTGGGCGTGCCGTTCCCCCGCAACCGCTACGGCGAGTACATCGGCTACAAGACCGACCACGATCCCCGCCGCCGCGCAACCAGTATCGGCCCCTACACCAGCAAGCAGATGACCGAAAGTCTGGAAGCTGCCGTGCAGGCTAAGGGCGTGCCAATGCTGGACAAAACGCAGGTCATTAAAGTTCTGAGCGAGAACGGCACGGTCTGCGGCCTGCTCTGCCTGAATGTCACGGCGCAGAGCGAGGACGAGCGCTTTGTGCTGATTCGCTGCAAAAACGTTGTGTACGCCACCGGCGGCCCGGCCGGTATGTACGCCGACAGCGTCTATCCGTTCAGCCAGTACGGTGCAACGGGCCTTGCGCTGGAGGCTGGTGCAAAAGGCAAAAACCTGACCGAGTGGCAGTACGGACTTGCATCGGTGGCACCGCGCTGGAACGTGTCCGGCACCTATATGCAGGTGCTGCCGCGTGTCTACTCCACGGCGGCGGACGGCAGCGACGAAAAAGAGTTCCTGATGGAATTCTTCACCGATGCCCACGATATGCTGAGCAAGCTGTTCTTAAAGGGCTACCAGTGGCCGTTTGACGTGCGCAAGGTGGCGAACGGCAGCTCGATTATTGATATACTGGTCTATCTGGAAAGCTGCAAGGGCCGCAAGGTCTATCTTGATTACCGCACCAACCCGGTGGGCAGCGCGTTTGACTACAAGGCGCTGCTGACGGAGGCACGCGAATATCTGGAAAAGGCGGGGGCCTGCTTCGGCACGCCCATCGAGCGCCTTGCCCATATGAACAAGCCTGCGATTGATTTCTACCAAGATAAGGGCGTGGATTTGTACACCCAGCCGCTGGAAATTGCTCTCTGCGCCCAGCACAACAACGGCGGATTGGGCATTGACTGCTGGTGGCAGACCAATGTCAAGGGACTATTTGCGGTCGGTGAGGTCGCTGCCAGCCACGGCGTCTACCGCCCGGGCGGCACGGCGTTGAACGCCGGGCAGGTGGGCAGCACCCGCGCTGCACAGTACATTGCCGCCCGTTGCCAAGGCGAGGCCCCTGCCTGCTTTGACACAGTCGCTGCAGCTGCGCTGACTGAAATGGCCGCGCTGGCAGATACCTGCAAGGCCGAAACCGGCAACGTGCGTGCCCTATGGCAGCAGGCCGCCGAAAGCATGAGCCGCTGTGGTGCGGCCATCCGCGACACGGAGCAGATCCGCAGCTACTGCGCGAGCGTGGAAAAGCTACTGGTCAAGTTTAGTGCGACCGTCAAGGCTGCGAATTGCGCCGAATTTGCGATGCTCTACCGCCTGCGAGATATGCTGCTGAGCCAGCGCGCCTACCTGACGGCCATGACGGATTATACCGCCCACGGCGGTAAGAGCCGTGGCAGTGCGCTGTATACAGATATGATGGGCGGCACCAAGCCTTTTGGACAACTCCCCGATACATTCACCTTTGCCTTGGACGAAACCGAATCCCCGCTGATTCAGGAGCTGTGGTTCGAGGATGGTACCTGCCGCACCGCTTGGCGCGCCCCGCGCCCCATCCCCGAAGATGATGACTTCTTCGAGAATGTCTGGCGCAGCTACCGCGAGACAGGGAACATTGACTGAATAGATGGCTCTGCCTAGCCTGATAAAAACAACACTAGTATATCATGAAAACGAATATTCCGGGCCTTATTTCTATACACCGGCCAATGTCAGAAACTTTTTGTCGGACTGGATACCCTGCGTCAGGAATACGCCGTCCCGGAACAGTGCGTAGGTCGTGACGGGTGCGGGTACATTCTGTGCGGCTTCTTTGCCGGTGATGTGGATGGCCCGGAACGGGATGCTATGCTCCTGCGCGGCCTGCTGTACCCTTGGCACCCAATAGTAGGTAAAGGGACACTGATCGGTGTAGTAGAGGACGAAGCCTTCTCCCTCGGCTTTGGGGTGCCTGGCGCAGTCCTTGAATTTCGGCAGCGCAGCATCGGCATTGAGCGGCAGACACATAAGGGTGATTCCACAGTCCGAGATATCTGCAATCTCAAATCCCTTGTGGGACAAAAACTTGGGATCGGCGAGAAATTCCCGCTTGCGTCCCTCGGCGCACAAAATGCAGATGCCCTTTTTGCCCTGTGCTCTTGCATCGCTGAGGCATTTTTCCAGCAGGTCATTTGAGCAGCCGTGCCACTTCATGGCACCGGAGACCCACAGGCAGTTGATGTACAGCCAGCCATCCGCTGTAATGGGCACCCATGCGTTTTCTGCCGGGATGTACTCGATAAAGCACTTGCCGCGCTCAACACTGCGGTAGAAAACAAGCCCCTCGGCAAAGCGCTGCTTGAGCCATTCTTTTTTGGCAAGGCTCTGCTTACCGGACATCGCGCAGCAGATATGCTCCTTGTCGATGTTTTCTTTGGTGATTTGGATGTAGTCCACAGGTGGCCTCCTTATAGAAAAGGCGCAGTACGGCCCAGCCTGTGGGTCACACTGCGTCTTGAGCTTATATAAATTACTATATGTCAATTGACTCGAAATGTCAATAGAACGCAGAAAAAATGCGTTACAAGGTGCGGCGGCATGGGGGACATGCTGAAAAAAGTGGAGCACTGTCTAAAACACAAAAGGCGTCCTGTGCTAGGCGCACATGTACAAATTGCGCAGCATGCCCTGCGGAATGCAGCATAATTCTTATGCAAAACTGCCTTTGAAAACTTTCTGGCGAACTGCTATACTAAATTGGTACAACGAGTAGCACTCATGCGTAAAACCGGTTGCATGGGGGCTGCTCGTTGTTTTGTTTGTCCAAAAATTTGAAGGTAAGGTGAATCTCATGGAAGGCTCTAATCAATTCCTCGGCACGGAGCGCATCGGAAGGCTGATGAAAAAATATGCGATCCCGTGCATTATTTCGCTTCTGGTCGGCGCGTTGTACAATATCGTAGATCAGATTTTCATTGCAAATGCGTCCTATCTTGGCTCCTACGGCAATGCCGCCAACACGGTTGTTTTTCCGCTGACAGTGGTCGCGCTGGCCATTGCGGTCATGATCGGTGATGGCTGCTGTGCATTTGTCAGCATCAGCCTTGGGCAGGATGAGATCCGCAAGGCAAAGCAGAGTGTTGGCAACGCTGTGGTGGTGTGCATTGTCAGCAGTATTGTGCTGACAATGATCTATTTGATCTTTGCAGACACAATCCTTGCGATGTTCGGCGGTACAGTCAATGCCGAAACCTATCGTCACTCACAGGAATACTTCTTCTACATCACATTGGGCGTGCCGTTTTACATGTTCGGTCAGGCTATGAACCCCATCATCCGTGCGGATGGCAGCCCTCGGTTTGCCATGATCTCTACCCTTGCCGGGGCAGTGCTCAATATCATTTTGGACCCGATTTTTATTTTTGGACTTCGGTGGGGCATGATGGGAGCAGCCGTTGCCACTGTCATCGGTCAGGTGGCCACGGCAATCCTCGCCGTGTGGTATCTGCTGCACATGAGGATCATTAAGCCGGCCGCAGGAGACTTTGCTTTGCGCGAAAAGGTCTGCAAACGGATGCTGATATTGGGCATCACAAGCTTTCTCTCACAGATCAGCCTGGTTGCAGCTATGGCGGCGATCAACAATATGATTCGTAAATACGGTGCGCTGGACGCAGTATTCGGGCAGGAGCAGTATGCGCAGATCCCCATGGCCGTGGTGGGTATTGTGATGAAGTTCTTTCAAATCGTCATCTCCATCGTGGTCGGCATGGCGGCAGGCTGCATTCCCATTGTTGGCTTCAACATGGGCGCAAGGAAGTCTGCCCGCGTGAAAGAGCTGTTCACGAAGCTGCTGGCTGCAGAGGCTGGTGTTGGTGCTGTGGCATTGGTGCTGGTGGAGATTTTCCCGCATCAGCTCATCGCCCTGTTCGGCGCTGCCAATGAGAGCGTGTATTATACCGATTTCGCGGTGCGCTCGTTCCGTGTTTACCTCTGCATGATCATTCTGGCCTGTGTAAACAAGGCTTGCTTCATCTTCCTGCAGGCAATGGGCAAAGCGGGGGAATCTACAGCCCTTTCGATGGTGCGCGAGGTGGTGTTTGGCGTTGGGTTTGCGCTGCTGCTGCCGCATTTCTTTGGGCTGGATGGCGTGTTGTATTCGATGCCGCTGTCGGATATTCTGACCTTCCTGATTGCGGCTTATCTTATTGTTAAGACCTATCGCAGCTTGGAGGTAAGCCATACCTGACAGGGAGGCGGCGGAATCTGCAGACCGCACGAACCGTAAATATTTCATGAAATTTCGCAGCAATCGATTTATATGGCGTGAGTTTGTGATACTATAAAAAGTAGTAGAATTTTTCTCTCTGCCGCAAGATGATTTTAGGTCGGTTGAGGGATTAGAAAACGCCGGAAACCCGCATAAACTCTATGTTTTTGCGGGTTCTCGGCGTTTCTTTTATCGCCTGTATTAGTGGTGCTTTTTCGGTAAATGGTGCCCAAATCCCACGCGGGGCTATAAAACGATATAAGAAGCGGTAAAGAGATACAGCGGTTAAAGCTCTAAATCACTGCTCTTTTTCTTTGCCGCGCTCTTTGCTTTCTTCGGCTCGGCTTTCTCTGCCTTTGCCGGGTCAGCCTGTTTGACCGCCCCATGATATTTACAGTACAATAAAGGTGCAGGTGGCAGCAGGCAGGGTCAGTTCCCCGGCATGGGCAGTGATGGGGGTGATTTCGGGCAGGGAGTTGTCCTCACCCAGAACCAGCGGTTTGCCGTTGCAGAGCATCGTGCCGGCGCGCAGGGCCTCGGCGGAGAGCTGGTAGACCTCGGCATCTTTGGGCAGGCTGACAGTGGTGGCATCGGTCTTGCTGTTGTTGATGACAAGGTAGGCAGTGCCGGGCTTGCCGTCGGCACGGGAATGTGCAAAGACATGCGCGCCCTCGCGGATGGGCTCGGCGGTGTCATAGACAGTGCGGCCCATGATGCGGTTCCACAGCAAGGCGGCAAAGTAGTTGGGGCGCGGGTCAAAGACCGTGTGGCTCAGGTAGCCGTAATCGCTGGACGCCAGCGTGTTGTGGAAGATGATGCCATCGGTGACGGCTGCAAAGCTGCCCAACTCGTTCAGTGTGCGGAAAACATCCTGATAGGTCGAGGCCCAGGTGGTACCGCCGCCGCCCGCGTCACCGGACTCGGTGACCCACATCTGGGCACCCGGACAGTAGGTGTCACGCTTCTCAGCGTGCAGGCGTGCCAAATTGCCGGCCACTGCCAGATAATCCTCACTGAGGGCGCGGTCAGGCTTCCAGTAGTTGGACGGCATGACAGCCTTCAGACGCTCGGAAACGCCATTGTAATAATGGTAGCTGAATACATCCAGCTTTTCCTGCATGGGCTGCATCAGGCTGTCCAGCGGGACGGTCGGCAGGAAGTTGAACGCAGGCTTGTCGGACTTGTAGGTCGGGTCGCTGACCGGTATACCATCAGAGGCGCTGGTGCCGACCAGCAGACAATCGGGATGATTCTCGCGCAGCCAGCGGGCGAAAATGTCGTGATTCTTGGCGAACAGCTCGGAGGTGTAGCCCTTGGGGCAACCGGAAATCTCCAGCATGTGCGGTTCGTTGACGAACTCGGCGGCATCAATGGGCTTGCCGTATTCTTCACTCAGGGCAAAAATCTGCTCGGCCTGACTGGGATTCCAAGGCTCATCGGCATGATGCAGGCCGTCACAGTCAGCCACGCTGATCAGCAGCTTGGCACCAATCTCCTTGCAGAAGTCCAGCACACCCAGCCACTGCTCACGGGTCAGGATGGCATCGTAGCCATCAGGGACCTGACCGCCGGTGTGGCCGTCAAAGTCGTAATAGGTTTTGGTGGCCCATGTGCCGGAAACGCGCACCCATGCGGGGCCGATCTCCTTGGCCAGCGTGCGCAGCTTTTTATCGCGCAGGTCGATGGGATCATAGTATTGCATCAGGGCGTTTTTGTCCAGCATCAGACCGGCAGTGCCCTTTTTCAGCACAAACTCCTCCTCACCGGCAATCTGGGCGGGGGTGTAGGCTTTCCAGAAGGTGCCGCCGGTGACCTCGGCCATCTCAACATCGTAAGAGACCAGTCGTGCATCGACCTCGCGCAGTGGCTGCAGGGCTTTGGGGTTCAGTTTTACAAATTGTGCCATGACGATTCTCCTTTTGTTTTACTTCTGGCTTCATTGTAGCACAGGCCGCCCGTTGCCCATTAGGATTTTTTTGTGGACAATGCGTGTGATTTTACGAAAAGTTACCGGAGTTGGTTTCTTTCGCATGCGGAAAGAAGAAAGATAAAAAAGATTTGATTGAATCTTTCTGCCAAAGGTGCATGGCAGGCAGTATTCTATTGACAAGGTGTGGCACCGGCATTAGAATAACCAGTATCCTATAAATTACGGATACCAGCAAAGAAGCGGGGGTATGGACAAATTGAAGGTGGAGACAAAACGAATGCTGCTGCAGCCGATGTCGGACAGTGAAATCGAGGAAATGATGGCAGAGATGCCTGCTGGCTATATGTCTGCACCGTTCTGTAGCTTTACAAAAGGAAGGCAGAAAGGGTATAATCTGAACAATCGGTATAGGCGATATACGGTAAGGCAGACAGAGACGCACAGTAGCAGTTGATGCAGGGTGGTTGCCATATTGGATGGGTAGGCTGCATCAGATCAGGAAACGGGGATTTACCATGATACGCATAGCAATCGTAGAGGATGATACAGGGTATCGAAGTCAACTCGGAAAGTACATTGATCAGTATCAAAGCGATTTTTCGGAAACGGTCAGTGTATCGGAATTTTCAGACGGATTGGAAATTGTCGAAAAATATAAATCCGAGTATGACATAATTCTGATGGATATCCAAATGAAGCATATGGACGGTATGCAGGCTGCCATGCGCATACGGGATATGGATAAAAATGTCATCATTATATTTATTACAAATTCTGCGCAATTTGCTGTGCAGGGATATAAGGTTGAGGCATTGGATTATGTATTGAAGCCCATCCAATACTTTGCCTTCTCCCAAGTGCTGCACAATGCGGTTAAAAAAGTACATGGAAAATCAAAGTTCTATATTCACCTGATGCAGGAGAGCAAGATGATCCGGCTGGATGCAGACCAGATACTGTATATTGAAAGCCGCGGACATACGATTATCTACCATACCGAGATCGGCGAGTATGCAGAGAGAGGATCACTAAAAGGTGCTGAAGAAAAGCTTGCACAGAGGCATTACTATAAGTGCAACAACTGTTATTTGGTGAATCTGGCGCATGTGGAGCGTGTGAATCAGTTGGTCGTAACCGTAAAAGGGCAGGATCTGCAAATCAGCCGTGCGCGGAAGAAAAGCTTTATGGAAGCCCTTGCGGCGTATATGGGAGGCGAATAGCAGGCGTGATACAGGATATTCCGAAATTGTATACCGCGCTGGCGGAGTGGCTGGCATGTGTGCTGTTTGTAAGGCTGCTGCCCCAGCGCTATAATGCAGCAAAAACGGCCGGGATCCTGGCAGCAGCGCTGCCCTTATTCGGCTTGGTGCAGTGGTTGATCGGCGTTGTTCCGCTAAGCCTTTGGATTCCCGGCATGATTGTGGCTTTGGTTTTGATGTACGCTACGATCTGGCTGTGCTGCCGCTTGAACTTTTGTGATACGGGTTTTTGGTGGGCGCTGGCGTTCACGCTGGCAGAGTTTATTGCATCGCTGGAGTGGCAGCTCTATTCATTCGGCGCATCAAAGATGCCGGGCAGTTGGTGGATACAGGGACTGTTCCTGCTGGTCTTTTATGGCGGTGGCTTTGGTATTTTTCTGCGACTTGAGCAGAAAAGGCTGAGCGATAAAGCGCCACTGCATATGACAAGACATGAAAGCATATCGGCGGCTGTTATAGCGATCTGCACATTTTTAATCAGCAATATCAGTTATGTGACGACCGACACGCCGTTCAGCGGGCGTATGACCACGGAAATATTCTGGATACGGACACTGGTGGATTTCGCGGGGATGGCTGTGCTGCTTTCCATGCAGGATAGGTGGCAGGACATGCAGACACAACACGAATTGACGGCAATCCAGACACTTTTAAAGCGGCAGTATGAGCAGTACCGTATCAGTCGTGATAACAGCGAAGCCATCAACCGCAAATACCACGATTTGAAGCATCAGATACAGGTCATTCGGATGGAGTCGGACGCGGCCAGGCGAGAGGAATACCTTTCGCAACTGGAAAAAGGAATGCAGAGCCTGGGTGTGAATCAGCATACCGGAAATGATGTGCTGGATACGATTTTGTCGGATAAGCAGTTGTATTGCAGTCAGCATCAGATCACGCTGACGATCGTTGCGGACGGTGCAAGGTTGGATTTTATTGAAACGATGGACATCTGCAGCATATTCGGCAATGCGCTTGACAATGCAATAGAGAGTGTGGAAAAGCTGGCCGACCCCCAGCAGCGCCTGATCCGGGTGGCTGTCTATACACAGAATGTGTTTTTGATTATCCGAGTGGAAAACTACTGTACAGCGCAGCTTTCTGTTGTGGACGGCGAGTACCGCACAACGAAGCGTGATAAGGATATGCATGGCTATGGGATAAAAAGCATCCGCTATACAGCAGAGAAGTATAGCGGATCGGTTTCTGCAGATTGTTCAGATAACTGGTTCCATCTGAGCGTTCTCCTTCCATTGCCGGAAAAAGCCTGACCCTATACAGTACGGCTGTGCGGTGTTACCTTAAGTATGCGGGAGCGGTGCGGAGTTGATCCGCACCGCTTTTTTGCGGAATGCACAAAAGAGAGCGCGTCTATTTGAAAAAAGTGTTCAAGAATGCAAGTTGTGCCACTGTGGTGACGGATTATGCCAAAAGTACCCGAAAAAAGAGGGAGTTGTGCTACACTTTGAATACAACAGCAGAAAGGAAGGAGGTGAAAACTGTGAACAGACAAGCAGTGAACCCGTATTTGCCGTCGTGGGAATATATTCCGGACGGGGAACCGCATGTGTTCAATGGCAGAGTGTATGTCTATGGCTCGCATGATCGCTTCAACGCACCAATCTTCTGCGTAAATGACTATGTTTGCTGGTCGGCGCCGGTGGAAGATCTTTCCGACTGGAGGAACGAGGGAGTTATCTACCGCAAAAAACAGGACCCCAAAAATCCATTGGGATACCATCTGCTTTTTGCACCGGATGTCTGCCAAGGCCCGGACGGGCGCTACTACCTCTACTATGCGTTTGACTTCTTAGGCATTATGGGCGTGGCGGTCTGCGATACCCCTGCAGGAGAATATGAATTTTTGGGTCATATTCACTATGCAGACGGCACACTCTGGGGACGGCGAAGGGGAGATCAGCTTCCGTTTGATCCCGGCGTTTTGGCGGATGATGACGGGCGCGTATGGCTGTATTCCGGCTTTTACAATACTGTGCCTGCTTTTCTGACAGGCGGACACAAGCTTAGATGTGACGGCGGTACAGTTCTGGAACTGGAAAAAGATATGGTGACGATAAAAACGGAGCCGCGCGTGATTTTCCCTAAAAAAGGGCTGGGAGCCTTTCAAGGACATGAGTTTTTTGAGGCAAGCTCGATACGCAAGGAAGGAAAAACCTATATCTTCGTATATTCCTCTCGTCATAACCATGAATTGTGCTACGCGACCAGTCAAAGCCCTGACAGAGATTTCTCTTACGGCGGCACTCTGGTTAGTCAGGGTGATATCTTTCTGGACAGCAACCTGTCCGAAAAGCACGCAGCTAACTATTTAGGCAATACACATGGCGGGCTGCTCAAGCTAGAGGACAACTGGTATGTTTTCTATCATAGGCAAACCAACCGCCATTCGTATTCCCGGCAGGCCTGTGCCGAGAAGCTTCGGCGTAATGAAAACGGAGCGTTTCTTCAGGCAGAGGTCACAAGCTGCGGCCTAAACGATGGACCCTTAAAAGGAAAAGGCCGCTATGAGGCGCGCATTGCCTGTAACCTCTGGGGGAAGAACGGTACCGGGCGCTATGACGGACCTTTCCCGAAATGGCGGCTGCGCAATCACCCCTATTTCACGCAGGACGGGCCGGACAGAGAGAACAGCGGCAATCAGTATATTGCCAATATGCGCGATGGTGCAGTGGCAGGATTCAAGTACTTTGCCTTTAAAGATGCTGCTAAGATAAAGGTACATTGTACCGGCTCTGCAAACGGACGCCTTCAGGTGTCAACCGCACCGGATTTTTCCACGCTGTGTGCCGATATTTTCATAAAGAACGGCAGCCAGGTGGGGGAGAAGGTGACCCTTACGATCCCGGACGGAACCTATCCACTGTATTTCCGTTTTACGGGTAGTGGGAAAATGAATTTCCACTGGTTTGAATTGCAATAAATACCACATATCCATTTACTTTTGAAGGAGAAACGAAATGAAAAATAAGAAGAGGCTTGTGCCGTGGCTGATTGCTGCAGTTATCATTGCAGCATTGGCGGCAATCGGGAAAAAGCTGTACGATTTGATGTTTGGCGGCTCCCTGGCAGTTACGACCGAGGATTTGAAGAACGGCATCATTGCTTGCAGCCCGGCTATTATCTTTATTGTTGTAGTACTGATCGCGGCGCTCATCGTAGTGGCCGCGGCCGGAAAGCTTAAGCAGCCGAAGCGTGCGCTGGTGCGCGCACAGGCCCCGATTGCCATTTTGCTGGCTGTCACGCTTTCTGTCAACTGGGTTATTCTCGGCGTGGAATACTCTGTGGTGAACAGTGTTTTTGCTGAGGATGTCAAGGTTTCGGACGAAACAATGGCATCCGGCCGTGCGATTGCAGACCAGATCGCATCCGAGGGCATCGTTCTGCTGAAGAATGATGACAAGGCGCTGCCGTTGAGCGCCGGCACAAAGCTCAACTTGTTTGGCTGGTCGAGCGTTCGACCGCTGTATGGCGGCACCGGCTCCGGTGACAGTGATACGAGCAATGCAGTTTCCCTGATTGACGGCCTCAAGCATGCAGGCTTTGAAGTCAATGAGGAGCTTGTGAAATTCTACGAGAATTTCCGTACAGAGCGTCCTGTCGGTACGATTCGTCTGCGTGAGATTGGCAGCAAGCGCGGCGATTTTACCGTTCCGGAACCTACCATTGCAGAGTACGAAAGCGCTAATATTTTTGAGAATGCGACCGCTTACTCGGATACGGCGGTGGTTGTCGTCAGCCGTACCGGCGGCGAGGGCTTCGATATCCCGCAGAGTATTACCGGTCCGGATGAATACAATGCACAGTACGGCGGGCTCGCACAGTTCTATGATTTTACCACGCAGGCAGAAGACCTCGATGCCGGCAAGAGTTACTTGGAATTAAGCAACCGCGAGATTGCAATGGTAGATCGCGTTTGTAAAGAGTTCAAGAATGTTATCGTTGTGGTCAACTCCTCCAATGCTATGGAGCTTGGCTGGCTGGATCAGTATGACAGCATTAAGGCCGCCGTTCTCTGCGGTGCGCCCGGCGAGCTTGGCTTTGATTCCCTCGGGAAAATTCTGAACGGTGAAGTGAATCCGTCCGGACATCTGGCAGATACCTATGTCTACGATCTGCTCGCAACACCCACGGTCAACAACTTCGGCGGCTTTGCGTATGATAACTATGCAGAGGTGACAGGGAGCGTGGACAACCGTGCCATGTTTGTCAACTACTGCGAGGGCATCTATGTTGGCTACAAATTCTATGAAACGGCTGCCGCAGAGGGCCTTATTGATTATGATAAGGTGGTTCAGTATCCGTTTGGCTATGGCTTGAGCTACACTACCTTTGACTCTTCGATTGCAGCTGTCGAGGATGATGGCGAGAAAATCACGCTGGACGTAGCAGTTACTAATACCGGCGATACAGCAGGAAAATATGTTGCGGAAATCTTCTATGAGCCGCCGTATTATAATGGCGGCATCGAAAAGGCAGCAGCAAATCTTGTGCAGTACGCCAAGACGGAGATCCTGCAGCCCGGTGAGGCACAGACCCTGAAGATCACCTTCCGTTATGAGGATATGGCCTCCTACGATTCAAACTGCATCAAGAGTGCGAATGGTGCGTATGTGCTCGAGGCTGGTGACTATAAGATCAATCTCTGCTCGGATTCTCATACGATTCTGGATACCTATGTTGCCAAGGTGGACAAAGATGTCATCTATGACGATGCACATGATGGTGCTCGCTCCACAGATCAGGTGACTGCTACAAACCAGCTCACCTTTGCGCAGGGCGATGTGACCTATCTCAGCCGTGCCGATGGCTTTGCCAACTATGCAGAGGCTACTGCTGCGCCTGTAAACCATAGCCTGAGTGCGCAGGCATTGGCAGAATATGCAAGTGCGGCAACCTTTGATGCGGCAAAATATGATGATCCCAACGCTGTTATGCCGACCACCGGGGCCAATAACGGGTTGAAGCTCTCTGATCTGACCGGCGTTGCTTACGATGACCCCAAGTGGGAGCAGCTTCTCGATGAACTCACGGTCAATGACTTGTTCAGCCTTACGGCAGACGGTGGTTACCATACCGTTGGTATTGAATCCATTGGCCTGTCCGCAACGGAGGACTGTGACGGTCCGACCGGTGTACACAGCAACTACAATCCTGCCGCAGGTCCGAGCTATCCCGGCTCTGTGATGCTGGCTTGCACCTGGAACCAGCCGCTGGCCAAGGCGCGCGGTGAACAGATTGCAAAAGAGTGTGCCGAAATCAACTGCACAGGCTGGTATGCACCTGCAATGAACATCCACCGCAGCGCATTCGGCGGGCGTAACTTTGAATACTATTCCGAGTGCGGTGTGCTCTCCGGGCTGACCGCAGCCGCCGAGGTGTCCGGCGCAACCGAAAATGGTCTGATTTGCTATGTGAAGCATTTTGCCTTCAACGATCAGGACAACTATCGTCAGAACAACATCTGCACATGGCTGAATGAGCAGGCTGCCCGCGAAATTTACCTCAAGGCGTTTGAGCAGCCGATCAAGGCAGGCGGCATGGGCGTTATGACCTCTATGAATGCGGTCGGACCTGTCTGGGCCGGCGGCTGTAAGGCCCTTTTGACGAACATTCTGCGCGATGAGTGGGGCTTCCATGGCTCTGTCATTACGGACGCAGTCGTCAGCCCATGGTATATGGACGGCAATCTGGCAATTCGTACCGGCGGCACAAAGATGCTGGCGTTTAACATCACGAATGAGTTCTACCGTGATTTGAACTCTGTCGGTACGGTAACGGCTATGCGCAAGGCAGCGCACGGCACGCTGTATGCATTGGCAAACTCCTTCGCCGTGACGCGTGCGGTAGCTGTGCCGAAGTGGGTAAAGACGACCTACGCAGTGGATGCAGTTGTTGCAATCATCCTTGTCGCTTGGGAGGTCTGCGCGATCTGCAAATACCGCAAGGCAAAAAAAGAGGACGAAGGTACTGAGCAATAAGATGTCTTATGAAAGATAAAAGGGATACAGCAAAAACAGCCAATCAGGATATAATGCAGTGGATCCGTGAGGGTGGCTTGTTCGTAATTGTATGCAACCTGATTACGGTGTTTAAGTACATATTGCTGCAGTTTCTGCCTGCTGCTTTTGCAAATATGCCCAAGGTGGATTTTGGCTGGCCGGGAATCGAAGTGACCATGCTGGGAGCAACCTTCAAATGGAACATTTTGGGCTATGACGCAGAACATGGTGGTTTGCCTTATTTTTGCGCTTATATGATAGCCATGGTACTGGGTGAGGTAATCAATTTCCCGATACAGAGAAATGTCGTTTTCCGCAGCAAGGGGAATCTTACCCGGCAGATCGTTTGGTATGCGGTTGCATTTTGCGTAATAACCTGTATTGTAAATTCTATAAACTGCATTTGGGTCGCAACAGCTGCGCAATATGTGCCGGATTTTATTTACAATATTGGTACAACGGTATTGAACGGCGGCATTTCCATGGTAATCTTCTTTTTCGTCAACAAGGTCATTTTCCCAACCAGCGAGTAGGGCGAAGCCTCTTATCTTCTGCAGAAATCACCTGAGCAATGCCTGAACGCAGCGATAATGCGTTTGCCCGCTCAGAAAGCGTAAAACACGCCCGGACAGCTTGCACTTGTGCAGTTGTCCGGGCGTGTTGTTGTTTTTTGCAAGACCGCCAAAAGCAGGCGGCTGAAACTGTGCAATACTGCTTGTGTGAGGAAGGCACTGCGCGTGCTGCTGTGCCGGTCACAGGCTGATCATCCAGCTGCGTCTTTTGAACATGACAAGCGAGACGGTCAGGCGGAAAATCTCCTCCGTTGTAAGCAGTGCATATACGCCGACAATGCCCCAGTGCAAACCATACGCGGCCAGCAGGCACAGCGGGATGCCGATGCCCCATGTGCCGATGGTGTCAATGATCATGATTACCCTGGTATTGCCGCCGCTCCTCAGGATGCCGCCGCTTAAAATCATGTTTTCCACCTTGACGGGGGCATACAGGGCAAACACGACCAGCAATACTTTGCCCAGCGCCTGTACATCAGCGTCCACACGGTACAAGCCGGTGTATGCGCCCGCAAACAGTACCAGCAGCGAGGCTACACCTATGGCACCGACCAACCCGGTCAGCATGATGCGCCTGGCATCCCTGTAGGCGTCGTCGAAGGCTTTCCTTCCCAGCTGCTTGCCAACCATCACACCGGCTGCCGCCGACAACCCGCTCAACGCGCCTACAATCAGCGACTGAATCGGGCAGGTGAGGGTATAAGCGGCAAGGTTGGCTGTGCCGAGATGCCCATACACTGCAGACTCGACATTTTGCCCCAGACTCCACAAAAACTCACTGAGCAAAATCGGCAGGATCATGCCGCCGTATGCCCGCAGGGTGATTCTTTCAAAATGCAGCGCCCACTGGGGGTGACTGCCATCTCGTCTGAGGCAGACCACAAAGCCCAGCAAAATCAGCAAGGAATTCAGTAGCTGCGAAACAAGAGTGGCAATCGCAGCACCCTGTACCCCCATGGGGGCAAACCCGAGCTTGCCGAATATCAGCAGGTAGTTCAGCCCGGTGTTGGCAGCCACCGCGCCAAGGCTGCCCCAAAAGGGAACGGCAGCGTGCTCCTTGCAGCGCAGCCACGCGGACAAGACCGTGCTGAGCGCCATCGGCAGATAAGCGAATGCTACCGTTTTAAAATACACGGCACCGGCTTGCTGAATACGCCCATCGGCGGTGTAAAGCTGCAAAATCTGTGCCGGAAAGCCCCCGGCAGCCAGCAAAAACAGCACCGACAGCAAGGCCCCGCAAAGCAGACTGACATTCAGGCTGCACCATGCCTCCCGCTCGTTGTCTGCGCCGGTGAACTGGGCAATCAGGATTCCGGCAACGGTGCCAACCGAGCCCATCACCACGGAAAAAATCAACGAAAAATTTCCGTACAAGCCTACGGCAGCAATATTGACCTCGCCCAACTGCCCGATCATGATTTGATCTATTATGGAAAAGGATGCCTGCAGCATACTTTGCAGGGTGACGGGAATGGCAATTTTGCTCAATGATTTCATAAAGTCTGACATGGCATCTTCCTCGTGCTTTCTCTGGAAATCAGTGTGACCGGCAGAACGATTTGCGCCTCGCACTTTTTGCCGCTGCGCATCGCTTCAAGGCAGGCCAGCGCGGGTTTATGCTGCGAAAATGACAGTGCAATACATTCTTTTTATTCGCTCTTATTCCATGGTACAACACAAGAGGAAGATTCTCAATGGTTAAACGCATAATCTATAACAAAAATTGAGTCTGATTTTTGTACAAGATTTCTAATAGCAGTGTGCTGCGTGATTACAGCCTTGAAAACCGCTGTTATGGAATTTGGTGGATTTGCGCAGAAAAAGGCGGGAAAGTTGTGCATTGTGTCAACGGGCAAATTGGTTTGTGCGTGAATTTTAACGGTTTGTGAAAAGGTGCACCTATTTCGTTTCAGATGTGGTATAGTACAGGCAGAAGAACGAAAATGCGGCAATCCTGCAAAAGCCGGCATTTCAGATTTCTATATAAAGCAGCGGAAAGCGAGTACTGATCTATGAAAGCGACACCTCTTCTCACCGGCTGGACCTGCCGTCATCTGGGCAATACCGCACCCGGCCGTCCTGTAACCCTGCCCCATGATGCTATGCTGGCAGAGCCGCGCAGCGCCCTGAGCGCGGGCGGCGTCAACACCGGCTGGTATGAGGGGTATGACTATGAGTATCAGCGCACCCTGACTGTGCCCGCAAACGAGCTGTCGGACACGCATATTCTGGAATTTGAGGGCGTCTATCACAACGCGGAGGTCTGGCTGAACGGCCAAAAGGCGGCGTTCCGCCCCTATGGGTATACCAATTTTTATGTGGATTGTGCGCCGTTTTTGCGCGCAGGGGATAACGAACTGCGGGTGATTGCCCGCAATGCCGATCAGCCCAACAGCCGGTGGTATTCCGGCGCGGGACTGTACCGTCCGGTCCAGCTGTGGACGGCAGGGGAAAAGCACATTTTGCTCAACGGTGTGCGCATCCGTACGGTGTCGCTGAACCCTGCTGTGGTGGAAATCCGTGTCAGGACGAGTGCGCCCGGCACGGTTCAGCTGATGGTTGAGGGACTCCCCGCTGTTCAGCAGGAATCTGATGGGGAAGCAGTCTTTACGCTGACCATCGACAATGCCCGTCTTTGGACACCGGAAATGCCGAATTTGTACCGCTGCCGCGTACAATTTGAAGATGATGAGGTAATCGAGAACTTCGGCGTGCGCACGGTGGGCTGGGGCAAAAACGGCTTCACTTTAAACGGCGAGCGGGTCATCATTCAGGGGGCCTGCATCCACCACGATAACGGCCTGCTGGGCGCTGTCTGCGACCCTGATGCCGTGGCCCGCAAGGTGCGCTTGCTGAAAGAAACAGGCTACAATGCCATCCGCTCGGCGCACAACCCCTGCTCCAAGGCTTTGCTGGCAGAGTGTGACCGTCAGGGTATGCTTGTTATGGACGAATACATCGACCACTGGTATATCCATAAGACGGAATACGATTATGTACCGTATTTTATGGAATGGTGGCGGCAGGACCTGACCGATATGGTCGAGAAGGACTACAACCACCCTTGTGTGGTTCTCTACTCCACCGGCAACGAGGTCAGCGAGACCGCACAGCCCAGGGGTATCGCGCTGACCAAGGAGATGACAGACTTTTTGCATGGGCTGGACGATTCCCGCCCGGTGACCTGCGGTGTGAATATCTTCTTCAACTTTTTGAGCTCCATCGGCTTCGGCGTGTACAGCGATGAAAAGGCCAAAAAGGAGGCCGAAAAGGCAGAAAAAGCCAAGGCTAAGGGAAAAGCCGTCAAGAAAAAGTCGGTGGGCAGCAAGTTCTTCAACGATCTGGCGGGGCTTTTGGGTGATGAATTCATGAAACGCGGCGCGACGCTGCATGGCTGTGATGTCAAAACCCGCGATGCCTTTGCGAATATGGATATTGCGGGCTATAACTACGGGATTTATCGCTACAGGCACGACCTGAAAAAGTACCCGCAGCGGCTGATTTTGGGCAGCGAGACCTTCTGCAATGATGCCTATAGGTTCCGTGAGCTGGCGAAGGCTGAGCCGCGTCTGGTCGGTGATTTTGTCTGGGCGGGCATGGATTATCTGGGCGAGGTCATGGTCGGCTCGTGGGAGTATGAGGACTATGCCAAAAACTTTGACGGCGGCCTTGGCTGGGTTTCGGCAGGATCGGGCCGCATTGATCTGACCGGAAAGCCGCTGGGAGAAGCCTTATATACCCGCGTGGCGCTCGAAAAGGACAACGGACCGTACATAGCCGTCTGTCCGGTCAACCATACGGGTGACCGACACAGCCCCAGCGCATGGAAGATGACCAACGCCATGCCAAGCTGGAGCTGGACAGGCTGCGAGGGCCAAAAGGCCAGCATTGAGGTGTACGCCCGCGCGGCGCGGGTGGAGCTGTGGCTGAATGGCCGTATCGTCGGCAGAAAAGCATTGAAAAACGACTGCCTTGCGAAGTTTTCCGTCCCCTATGAACCGGGCAGGCTGGAGGCCGTCAGCTATGACGCGCAGGGCTGTGAGCTCGGCCGCTGCACCCTGACAACGGCAGGGCAGCAAACCCAAATCACTGCGGGACCGGAACAAAGCAGCGTGCAAGCTGGGCATCTTTGCTATATCCGGCTGCGCTACACCGATGAAAAGGGTATCACGAAGCCACTGGCACGCGGCAATATCAAGGTGGAGGTAGATGGCGGTACACTGGTCGGGCTTGGCAACGCCTGCCCGTATCATGAGCGCAGCTATCTGGACTGTGTGGCCGACACCTACTACGGCGAGGCGCTGGCCATCGTGCGTGCAGGGGAAGGGAACAGCCTGACCCTGACAGCGGATGACGGCATGTACAGCACAGCCGTGACAGTGCCGGTGACACATTAAAAAGGCAGACAGAAAGCAATTTCCCAATCCGTAATGGGCTTTGCATAAATAGCAGGCACCGGGCCAAGGCAAGAACGCTTCGGCTTGGTGCCTGCTTGTGTGCTGGGGCTTGTTCATCACGGAGAAAGGTGAGCGGCGGGAAAATACCGCACACAACAGGGAATGTAGGCCTTTGGCACTATGCATAAATGAACCGCTGTAAAGTTGTGAAACCTCCCGATAGAGGTACGGACGGTAAAGTGCGGATGCGCGAAATATCCAGATGAATGGTGCTATACTCCATAAAAGTATCTTGCATCTTAAGGGGCTTCTTGCTATACTCAGTATAAAACGCAACGATTACTTGATTATAAGTTGCGCATGTTGCGCAGCCAAAGGAGGATCTGCCATGCAGGGGCGCAAATTACTTCACGGCGGGGACTATAACCCGGAGCAGTGGCTCGACAGGCCGGACATTCTGGCACAGGATATTGAATTGATGAAAAAAGCCCGTGTCAATACCGTGACGCTGGGGGTGTTTTCATGGTCGGTGCTGGAACCGGAGGAGGGTGTGTTCAAGCTGGAATGGCTGGCGGACATCATCCACAACCTTTACGCCAACGGAATCCGCACGATTCTGGCTACACCCAGCGCGGCGCGCCCCGCATGGCTGGCACACAAATACCCGGAGGTGCGCCGTGTGCGGGCTGACCGCGTGCGGGAGCTGTACAACCGGCGTCAGAATTACTGCTATACCTCGCCGATTTATCGTGAGAAGGTGCGCATCATCGACCAAAAGCTGGCGCAGCGATTTGGGGATGATCCGGCGGTCATCCTTTGGCACATCTCCAACGAAATGGGCGGGGACTGCCACTGCGCATTGTGTCAGGCGGAGTTCCGCCGCTGGCTGCAGGCACGGTACGGAACACTGGCGGCGCTGAACAAGGCATGGAACGCCCGCTTCTGGAGCCATGACTACACCGATTGGGAGCAAATCGAAAGCCCTGCCCCGCAGGGTGAAAACGCCGTGCAGGCGCTTGCGCTTGACTGGAAGCGCTTCGTCAGCGACCGACATATCGACTTTTTGAAATTTGAGCGGGATACCGTCAAAGAAATTGCTCCCAATGCCAAATTTACCGTCAATATGATGTATCGGTTTGACGGCATCGACTATTTCAAGATGGCAAAGGAGATTGATGTCGCCAGCTGGGACAACTACCCGACCTGGCACAAGCCCAGTGAAACGGTCGAGGAAACGGCGCTGGACACCGCCATGATGCACGACCTGTTCTATTCAATGGAGGACAAGCCTTTCCTGCTGATGGAGTCCAGCCCCAGCTTTACCAACTGGCAGCCTGTTTCCAAGCAGAAAAAGCCCGGCATTGCAGAGCTTGCCGCGCTGCAGACGGTGGCGCACGGCGCAGACAGTGTGCTTTATTTCCAGTGGCGCGCCAGCCGCGGCGCGGAGGAAAAGCTCCATGGCGCTGTCATCGGCCACGATGGGCGGGAGGATGCCCGTTCTTTTACGGAGACTGCGCAGGTAGGGCAAGAACTGGAGACTTTGGCCGAAATTACAGCGGTAAAACGAGAAAAGCAGGCTGCGATAGTCCATGATTGGCAGAATAAGTGGGCGCTGGAAGGCTCCTGCGGGCCGCGCAATGCCGGTATGGGCTATTGGGATGAGCTGAAGCGGCACTATAATGCCCTTGCACGGGAGGGCATTGCCGTGGAGTTTGTTGACCAGAATGCCGACCTGACAGGCTATGGCTTGGTCGTGGTGCCGATGCTCTACCTGCTGACCGATGCTTTTGCGAAAAAGCTTTGCGCATTTGCGCAAAACGGCGGGACGGTCATCGTCACCTACTGGTCTGGCGTTGTCGATGAGAGTGATCTCTGCCGCCTGGGGGACACGCCCTACGGCCTGACCGAATTGTTGGGGCTGCGCCGCACCGAGATTGACGGCATGTATGACGGGGAAACCCGCCGCTGCGTGCCTTCAGCTGGCTGCACGCTGCCAGCGGCACAGGCATCCACCCTGTGTGAGGTGGCGGTTCTTGATGAGAAAGATCCGGCGGAGCCGCTCAGCCTGTATGATGAGGATTATTTTGCCGCGCACCCGGCTGCGGCGGTCCACCGATACGGTAAGGGCCGCGCTTACTATCTGGCCAGCCGCTTTGACGAGGGTTTTTATCGGGCGTTTTATCACGATGCTGCAAAGGAAATCGGCTTGAGCCCTGCTTGGCCGGAGGTTCTGCCGGAAGGAGTCTTGGCGGTGCGGCGCGGCAGCTTTGTGTTTGTGCAGAACTGCACGGAACAGCCTGCCACGGTGGGAAACACTGTGCTTGACCGCTACCGGACTGCAGTTTGGAAGGACATGGATCGTATTTTTTGACAAAATCGGCCTGTTTGAGCGTTCTGCTAAAAAGCGGAACGCTTTTTTGTTGCTTTCGGACATTGACAACGAAAGAATATCCCGTTATGCTGATATGAGATTTGTTGCGCAATGCATTGCAAAGGAGAAGGTTTCCCCAATGGCTGCAAAAGAAAACGAAAAAATGACTATCGAGCAGGTGGCGGAGGCACTCGGCGTTTCCAAAACAACGGTGTCCCGCGCACTTTCCGGGAAAGGGCGCATCAGCGAGAAAACTCGCGCCAAGGTGTTCGCCTATATGGGGCATGCCCGCACCGAGGCTGCGCAAAAAGACCCAAAGGTGCGCACCAACAATATTGCTATGGTTGTGCCGCGGCGCTTTATTACACTGGATCTGCCGTTTTTGCGCAAATGCATGGGCGGCATCTGTACCATGGCTGATCAGCGCGGCTATGACATGCTGCTGTGCTACGCCTCCAGCACAGAGTATACCCAGCTGCAGCGTCAGCTGGCGAGCCATAAGGTGGATGGTGTTATTCTGACCTACGCCATGGCAGACGATCCCTGCGTTGACTTGCTGCGGCAGTATGATGTGCCGTTTGTGCTGATTGGCCGCAGTGAGGATAAGACGATACCGCAGGCGGACAATGATCAGGTTACCGCCGCCTGCGAGATGACCCGTATTCTGCTGCAGATGGGTGCCAAGCGGATCGCGCTGCTGGTCGGCAGCACGAGCTACGCCGTCAACACCGACCGCACGCGCGGATACCTGCGCGGCTTTGCAGAATCCTGCGTGCCGGTGGACCAACGCCTTGTTCATTCCGGCATTGAATCAACAGGGCAGACCATTGATGCGCTGGAGGCGTCGCTTGAGCAAAAGGCGGACTGCCTGCTCTGCGGTGACGATGAGATTGCCTATGAGGTCATGCGAGAGTTGCGCAACCGGCATATTCTGGTGCCGCACGATCTGCGCGTTGCCAGCCTGTATGACAGCTCGATGCTGGCCAGTATCACGCCCTCGGTGTCTGCGGTGCAGTACGATGCCGAGCAGTTGGGGCGCACAGCCTGCCGTATGCTGCTTGACCGCCTGCTTGGCAAGGAAATGGTGCAGCGCCAAATTGAGGGGTATCAGGTTATTTTGCGTGAGTCCACCAAATGGAATAGCCGTACCCACGATGGGCGATAGCCCGCGTCCCTCTATGGGATACCCCGCAGATTGTGCAGCAGGGGAGGTACGCTGTCCTGTAATCTATCTGAAAATATATAGCGCTCCCGGCCCCCGGTTTTACGCCAAAACCGGGGGCTTTTTTTGGGAGAATACACGCATGTTGCGCAAAAGTTGCGCGTAAAGTGGGCTGTGTCACGGGTTTTTCCGTCAGAATTTCCAGTTTTCGGGATGTAATACCGTGAATATCACCCATTGACGGAGGCTTGAAAAGAGAGTATTCTATGTTTGTAACGAGGGGGTGCCCAAATGTGCGCAACATAAGTGCGCAACTTTTGGCAACATACCACTTCCAAAATCAGAAATGAAGGAGAACTCGATCATGAAAAAATGGATTTCCCGTCACAACGCTCTTGCTGCCGTGAGCACCGTGACGGCGGCCGCTATGCTGACCGCCTGCGGTGGTGCTGCATCTTCCTCTGCTGCGTCCTCTGCCGCATCTCAGGCTGATTCTGCCGCATCCTCCGGTGAGGCTTCTTCCGCCGCGGAAAGCTGGGGCGATGTGAAACTGACCATGTGGGGTGCTGAGGAAGACCAGACCATGCTGCGTGAGATGGCCGATGCCTTCATCGCGGAGAATGCCGACAAAGGCAATGTTACGATCGAGATCGGTGTCCAGTCCGAGTCCAGCGCCAAAGATACCGTTCTGGCTGACCCCGAGGCTGCTGCCGATGTGTTCGCCTTTGCGGATGACCAGCTCAACGAGCTGGTGGCAGCCGGTGCCCTGCAGGAAATCCTGCTGAACCCCGAGGATGTCAAGAGCCGCAATCTGGCTGGCTCCGTTGAGGCCGCGACCATGGACGGCAAGCTCTACGCCTACCCCATGACCGCTGACAACGGCTACTTCCTCTACTATGACAAGAGCGTTCTGAGCGAGGACGATGTCAAGAGCATGGACACCCTGCTGGCCAAGGCTGATGCCTCCGGCAAGAAGTTTATGATGAGCCTGAACGATGCATGGTACGTTTACAGCTTCTACGCCGGTGCCGGCCTGAAGGCTACCCTCGCCGATGACGGCGTCAACACCGTCTGCAACTGGAACGAGGCTCCCGGCGCCGATGTCACGCAGGCAATTCTGGATATGAGCGCCCAGTCTGCCTTCAAGTCCGGCGCGGATGCAGATATCGTTTCCGGCATCAAGGACGGCAGCTGCTGCGCCGCCATCTCCGGCACATGGAACGCCAAAACCGCGCAGGATACCTGGGGCGATAACTACGCCGCCACCAAGCTGCCCACCTACACCCTGAATGGTGAGCAGGTGCAGATGGCTTCCTTCTCCGGTTACAAGCTGGTCGGCGTCAACCCCCACAGCGCCAATGTCGGTGTTGCCATGATGCTGGCTGACTACATCACCAACGAGGACAATCAGGCCAAGCGCTTCAATGACCGTCAGCTCGGACCCTCCAACATTGCTGTGAGCAAGTCTGAGGCCGTGCAAAGCGCACCTGCCATCGCCGCACTGGCTGAGCAGAGCGACTACGCCACCCTGCAGCGCGTAGGTGCCAACTACTGGAGCTCCGCCGAGAGCTTGGGCGAGATTCTGGCTTCCGGCGACACGCAGGGCAAGACCACCCAGCAGCTGGTGGACGATGCCGTAGCCGGTATCACCGCACCCGTAACCCAGTAAAAAATAATCCAGCGGGCACGCAGCGGCTATGCAGCGTGCCCGCTTTTTTAAATCCCGCGCATAAGAAGAAAGGAGATGACTTCTGTGGCAGAAATGGTTCTTGCACCATCGCGTGGCGACGGAAAAGAAGAAAATTTCATTCAGAAGTTCAGCCGTGCATTTGTCCGCGGCGATGCCTTCACCAAGCTGTCTCTGCTTGTCTGGGGTCTGGGCTACATCGGGCATGGGCAGCTCATCAAGGCCCTGCTGGTAACGCTGGTGCAGGGGTTGGGGCTGTATTTTCTGGGCACCTCCGGCATTCCGGCTTTAAAAAAGTTTGGCACGCTCGGCACTGTCCAGATGGAGATGCAGTTTAACCCGGTGACTCTTAAAAACGAGGTCAACAATTACGATAACTCGTTTGCTATTTTGCTGCTCAGCGTCATTGCGCTGGTGGTTATTGTCTCGCTGGTCGTGGCGACCATGATGGTCGTGCAGTCGAATTACCTGCTGCAGCAGGAAAAGGCTGCCGGTAAAAAGCCCAACAGTTTCCGTCAGGACATCAACTGCTACCTTAATGAGAAATTCTATGTCACGCTGCTGACACTGCCGGTGCTGGGCGTGGTGGTGTTTACCATTGTACCGCTTTTCATTTTGATTGCCGTTGCCTTTACGAACTACGACCAGCAGCACATGCCGCCTGCCGCACTGTTTACATGGGTAGGGCTGGCAAACTTTGCTTCTCTGTTTGGCGGCCAGTCGCTGTCGATGACCTTCAGCTATGCATTCGGCAAGGTGCTGGTCTGGACGCTGGTCTGGGCGTTCTTTGCGACCTTCACGAACTTCTTCGGCGGCGTGTTTCTGGCAATGTTCATCAACAACAAAAACACGAAGTGCCCCCGGCTCTGGCGCACCCTGTTTATGATTACCATCGCCGTGCCGCAGTTCGTCACGCTGCTGCTGGTGCGCAATTTCTTCTCGGATGCCGGTATCTTCAATACCATGATGAATAATGCGGGCGTCACGGATCTCCTCAAAACCATCGGACTTTTGGGGCAGGGCATGGACCATATTCCGTTTCTGACGGATCAGCATTGGGCCAAGTTCATGATCATTATGATCAACATCTGGGTCGGTATACCATACCAGATGCTGATTGCCACCGGTGTGCTGATGAACATCCCCAGCGATATTCTGGAAGCCTCTACCATCGACGGCGCCAGCCCGCTGCAGTGCTTTATTCATATCAAGCTGCCCTACCTGCTCAGTGTGCAGGGGCCCGCGCTGGTGACGGATTTCGTCAAGAATGTCAACAACTTCAATGTCATCTACCTGCTGACGCAGGATGTCTACAAAACTAAGGATCAGGCAATGGCATCCTCCAGCGCCAAGGAGGTCGACCTGCTGGTCACATGGCTGTTCCGTCTGACGCAGGAGCAGTATAACTATAAGATGGCGGCGGTCATCGGCATTATGGTGTTTATCATCTGTGCCATCTTCACGCTGGTTTGCTTCCGCTTCATCAATAAAAAGGAGGCGACGTTCTCTTGACACAGCAAACAGTTTCGCTGCCCAGTAGTTCGCAGGCGCAGCTGCGCCAGGGTCGCATCGTCCGCGGTGTGCGCAGCGTCATTCGCCATCTGGTTCTTGCCCTGCTGGCAGGTATCTGGCTGGTGCCCATTGTCTGGCTGGTGGCAACCTCCTTCTCCACCGACCGCGGCATCAATGTGCGGCGGTTTTTCCCGGCTGGTTATACACTGGACAACTACGCTAATATCATGTTCCACCCCGATTCCGTTGCGCAGTTCCCGCGCTGGTTTGTAAACACCTTTGTGGTTGCGTGCTTTACCTGCGTTATCTCCACCTGCTTTGTGCTGATGGTTGCCTATGCATTGAGCTGCTGCCGCTTTAAGGGGCGTAGGCTGCTCCAGAATCTGTCGGTCATTGTCAACCTGTTCCCCGGTGTTCTGGCGATGATTGCAGTTTACTTCGTCTTGAAGTACCTCAACCTGACCAACTCCTACGCCGGTCTTATCATGGTCTATGCCGGTTCGTCTGGACTTGGCTACCTGATCTGCAAGGGCTTTTTCGACACCACGCCGGTTTCCCTGCGTGAGGCCGCCAAGCTGGACGGTGCCTCCGATGCGCGGATATTCTTTCAGGTTGTGCTGCCGATGTCCAAGCCGATTTTGGTGTACACCATCATCAGCTCCTTTATGATTCCCTGGACGGACTTCGTTATGGCGAAGATGATTCTGAACTCCGGCGTCTCCACCGACTGGACAGTCGCCATCGGCCTGTTCAATATGCTGCAGAGAACGCTCATCAACAACTACTTTGCGCTGTTCTGTGCAGGCGGTGTACTGGTGTCCGTCCCTATCTCGATTTTGTTTGTTATCATGCAGAAATTCTATGTCGAGGGCATTACCGCCGGCGCGGATAAGGGCTGATCGCAAACTTACTTTTTCTCCTTCAACAGTAAAGCGGCACCGCTATGTGGCGGTGCCGCTTTGGCATACAGCCCGCCGAGAGCCTGCAGCCCTTTGGCCACCAGCCCGGCAAAGGCAACGATACAGAAAGAACGGACGGCCGCCGGCGTCAGGCTTTGGCCTCACTCGGGTGGGGGACGGGCGGCATTTTGGTAAACATGGCTTTCAGGGCCAGCGGTGTGGCAACACTGGATACCACGATCAGCAAAATAACGGCGGTGAAATAAACAGGATCGACAACACCGACCTCAAGACCCTTCTGCGCTACAATCAGGGCAACCTCGCCGCGGGTCATCATGCCGACACCGACCTTGAGGGAATCACCCCAGTTGAAACGGCAGATTTTGGCGGCCAGACCGCAGCCGACGATCTTGCACAGCAGCGCAACGACCACAAAGCAGATGCTGAATAGCAAAATCTCAGGTGTCAAGCCGCTGATGTCGGTCTTTAAGCCGATGCTGGCAAAGAAGATGGGGGCAAAAATCAGATAATTGCTGATGTCAACGCGGCGCTCCACATAGGAGGCATCATGCAGGGTGCAAAGAACGATGCCCGCAATGTACGCGCCGGTAATATCGGCAATGCCGAAGTACTTTTCAGCGATATAGGCCATTGCAAAGCAGAACGCAATGCTGACAATGGTAATGCGCTGGGTATGGGGGTTGCGGGCATCGAGCCACTTCATAATAGAATGGAATATGAAGCCGACGCCGACAGCAACGAGGAAGAAGAGTGCCGTCTGGATCAGCACACCGCCGATGCCGGTCCCCTCGCCGGAGCTGGCACCCAGCACACAGGTCAGCACGATGATGCCGATGACATCATCAATAACTGCGGCACTGACGATGGTCGTGCCGAGGAAGCTTTTCAGGTGCCCTAATTCCTGCAGCGTGGCCACCGTGATAGATACGCTGGTGGCCGTCATGATCGTGCCGATGAACAGGGCACGGAAAAATTCCGGGCTGCCCACGGCGGAAAAGCCGTAGAACGCACTGTAAAGCAGCGTGCCGCCCGCCAAAGGCACCAGCACACCGACACAGGCGATAAGGGTTGCGATGGGGCCTGCGCGCAGCAACTCCTTCAGGTTGGTGCCAAGGCCGGTCGTGAACATAAGCAATACCACGCCGATTTCAGCAAAGGTGGAAATGGTATCGTTGGTCTGCACCAGATTCAAAAGGCAGGGGCCAATCAGCAAGCCGGCGATGATCTCGCCGACTACCTGTGGTGCCCGGCACTTGCGGGCTACAAGGCCAAAGAATTTAGCACTAAGTAGAATGATTGCCAAATCGCGGAATACGGAATACATAAAAGACCACACTCCCTCAAAATCAATAGGGCATAAGCAACACCGCAGGATTCGGACTGCAGGAGGGACCTGAAGGCCCGCAGCGTGGGAATTGTGCGTTGATGCCTATCGCTTATTATTGTTATAGCACTATGGAACGCATTTTTCAATCTTTTTTTGTATTTGCGCGCGGTTTTTCTATGCAGCCTCTTATAAGAGTATACCGGCTTGGGCGGCGTATTGGCAACGGGCGCTGCCGCCAGCCGAAAAATTGCATGAAATATTACGGAACTATTATTCTTTTGTGAACATTAGCACTCTGTACTTGACATTGCTAACGACCGGTGCTATAACGAAGATGTGCTCAGGAGGAAGAGCAAACGAGGAGTTGCAAAGCTTCGCGGGACACTTTTCGGAATGGACGCTTCAAAATTGTTGCCCGACCCGAACGCCGGGATTGGAGGAATGATTTATGCTTATGCCGACTGTTTTCCATGAAAACCTGTTCGATGATTTCTTCGATCCGTTCTGGAATGACGCTGCACTGGAACGTATGATGAACCGTGAGGCTCGTGATACCTTTGGTAAGCGCGGTGCAAACATGATGAAGACCGATGTCAAACAGACGGACAACGGCTACGAGGTGGCCGTTGATCTGCCGGGCTGCAAGAAGGACGATGTTCAGATGGAACTGAACGACGGCTACCTGACGATTCAGGCAGTGCGCAGCCACAGCAATGATGAGAAGGATAAGGACGGCCGCTATCTGCGCCGTGAGACCTTCTCCGGCACCTGCGCCCGCAGCTTCTATGTGGGTGAAGGTGTGAAGAAGGAGGACATCCACGCTAAGTTCGAGGATGGTATCCTGCGCATCTCGCTGCCTGCCCCTCAGCAGACGAAGGCTTTGCCTGAGAACCCGAATCTGATTGCAATCGAGTAAAACGCCGGTCATGTGCGCCAAGGCACAACGCACATAAGATGCCCCGGAGAGCTGTTAAGCCCTCCGGGGCATTTTTTGTTATACAGCGCGCAAAGCCCTGACAGAGATTTTATCTGGATTTGATTGTATCCCTGCAGCAGTTTATCCAAGCAGGTCACCCCTGCGCCTGATAAACCACCTCAAAATATTCGCAAACGCATTTCATGCTCTCGTCAAAGGTGGTGCCGATCTCGGCACAGGCGGCCTCAAACGCCTTGCGGTGAACCTCCCGCCATTGCGCGAGAGTGCCGTCCCCCTCAGCCAAAGCGCAGTCCTGCGTTACCTCCGCAAAGGGGATGATTTCAACCTTGACGGTGCGGGTAATGCAGCGCGGCTGCATCTGACTGTCAAGTACTACGGTGTGGTCACCGGTCTTGGGCAGCAGCTGCATCTGGGCCTGAAACAGGCTGTACAGGCCGGTGTTGGCGTGCTTTTTGCCGCTTATAATGCTGTCCAGTATCTCATCGGTGCCGTTGCTGTCGTAAAAGCATACCGAATAGGCCGGAATATCCAGCCCGGAATCCCTGATAAACTGTTCGATCTGATCCATAGTACCCCCCCAATAATTACTATAATGATACAACACCCATACCGGAAAGTCAATCGGACAATGCCCCGATTGTGTAACCGCAGCGGGCCGCGTATGCAAAGCGTAAAATTGCGGAAAGCGGAATTATAATCAGGTTGACTCAAGCAGATGTATAAAAAACCTTGCCCGGCTAAAAAATGTGCAATATTTGCTGGGAAATTGCTATAAAACTGCCAATTTTTGGTTGTATAAAATCAAAAGCTGTGTTATTATATAAAATAGTTGCAGCTTATCATAGAGGAAGTCAAGAGTGTACTGAATGGCAGACCCTGCAGCCGATATTTACCTGAAGGGGAATTTGAATGAAAAAGAAAAGATGGAGCCGCCTGCTTGCCCTGCTGCTTGTGCTGGGGCTTAGCGTGTCGCTGCTGACCGGCTGCGGTGCGGAAAGCGCCGAAGCCGCAGCGTCCAAAGAGGATGCCGAGACCATACAGGTCTACCTGTGGACAACAAACCTCTACGATACCTACGCGCCCTATATCCAGTCCCAGCTGCCCGATGTGAATATTGAATTCGTCGTGGGGCATAACGATCTGGATTTCTATAAATTTCTGCAGGAAAACGGCGGTCTGCCGGACATTATCACCTGCTGCCGCTTCTCGCTGCATGATGCCGCGCCGCTCAAGGGCAGCCTGATGAATCTCGCCATGACCAACGAGGCGGGCGCAGTCTACAACAACTATCTCACCAGCTTTATGAATGAGGACGGCAGCATTAACTGGCTGCCGGTATGCGCCGATGCGCACGGCTTTGTTGTCAACCGCGGCCTGTTTGAAAAGTACGATATTCCGCTGCCGACCGACTATGACAGCTTTGTCTCTGCCTGTCAGGCGTTTGCGCAGGTGGGTGTGCGCGGCTTTACGGCGGATTATGCCTACGATTACACCTGCATGGAAACACTGCAGGGGCTGTCTGCCTCGGCGCTTGCCTCCTCCGCGGGGGTGAAGTGGCGCACGGCGTATTCCGACCCGGCCGATACGACCCGTGTGGGGCTGGATGAAACGGTATGGCCGCAGGTGTTTGCGCGGATGGAGCAGTTCATCACCGATACCGGGCTGAACCGCAGCGACCTTGAGAATAACTACGATACGATTGCAGAGCTGTTTGCAAATGAGCAGCTTGCCATGTATTTTGGCACCTCCGCCGGTGTGCAGCAATACCGCGACCAGGGGTTGGACACGGTTTTTATGCCGTTTTTTAATGATAACGGCGAGAAATGGCTGATGACCACGCCGTATTTTCAAATTGCGCTGAACCGCGAGCTGGAAAACGATGAGGCGCGCCGCAATAAAGCCATGCGGGTGCTGAAGGTCATGATGTCGGCCGATGCGCAGAACCTTGTCTGCGCCGGACAGGATACCTTGAGCTACAGTCAGGATGTGCCCCTGCGCTTTACCGATGCACTGAGCGATGTGCGGCCCGTGGTTGAAGAAAATCACATGTATATCCGCATTGCCTCCAACGACTTCTTTGCCGCCTCTCAGGAGGTTGTTTCCAAAATGATCGCGGGCGAGTATGACGCCGCGCAGGCCTACCGCGCCTTCAATGACCTGCTTATTGAGAAAGAGCCTACGCCCGATGAAACGGTCTTGACCGTACAGAAGGGCTATTCCAGCATCTTCCACAAAAACGGCGGCAATGCGTCTTATTCAGCTATGGCCAATACGATGCGCGGCATCTATGGCACCGATGTGCTGATTGCCGCTGCCAACAGCTTTACCGGCAATGTGCGGCAGGCGGAGTATACGAAGAAGGAAGCCGCCGCTATGGTAATGCCGAACAATCTCCGGTCCTACCGGTGCGAGATGACCGGCGCCGAGCTGAAGGAAACCGTCAAGGCCTTCGTGGAAGGCTATGAGGGCGGGTTGCCGGTATTCAACCGCGGCTCGCTGCCCGTTGTCAGCGGCATTGCCATTGAGGTACAGGAGAACGGCGGCAGCTATACGCTGACCGGTGTTACAAGGGACGGGCAACCGGTGCAGGATGACGATACCTTTACCGTGTGTTGCCTTTCCGCGCCAAAGTATATGCAGCCCCTGCTGGCGGACGGCAGCAGTGCCTTTGAAGAAGAGGATATGACCGTCAAAAATGCATGGCTGGACTATGTTTGCGCAGGCAGCGCACTTCTTGCCGAGCCGGAAAGCTACATCGTTTTGAGGGATTAAAATGGCTGAGCAAAAGAAGGACGTCCAGTTTGGTCCGCGCATGAGCGAAAGAAAGAAGCACCGCATGAAAAGCCGGCTTGCCGCAGCGGCCGCTGTGCTGCTTGTGGTGGCTGCACTGGTTATTGCCGGTATCCAGTATTCAAAATTTGTGACGCAGACGATCTATGAGGAGAGCACCGCCCATCTGGTGGAGGTTTTGCACCAGTCCAACAAGATGCTGAATGAAACGGTCAACAAGAATATGACCTATCTGCATATGTGGTCCGGCTCTTTACAGCGTTTTTCTGATGAGCGAGAAATCCGTGAGTTTATGGAGGCTGCCCAGCAGGAAACCGGATTCACCGAGTTTTACTTCCTCTCGGCGGAGGGAAATTATATGACCGTGACCGGCGAGACGGGCTACCTTGGTCTGCAGGGCAATCTGGAGGAAAATATCTCGCAGGGAAACGATATAGTCATGAGCGCCGTCCTGCCTGGCAAGCCCCAGATGCTTGTATTTGCCTGCCCGGAGATACGGGGCAGCTATCAGGGCTTTGCCTATAATGCGATTGCCGTTGCCTATAATAATGAAGCAATCGTGAAGGTGCTGGATATTTCCGCCTTCCAGGGCAGCGCTATCCGCTATGTGGTCCACTCCGATGGGCGCATTGTCATCAATGGCAAGGCAAACCCGGAGTATACCATCTACAACCTTTTTGCTGTCCTGCAGGAGTATTCTGACCTGACGCAGGCGCAGATACGGGCGCTGGTAAGGGACTTTGAGCAGGGAAACAGCGGCTCAACGCGGGTGACGCTTGACGGTGTGAACTATTACCTGACCTATGTAAGCGTCAATGTGCAGGATTGGATGTTGGTGAGCCTTGTCCCGGCTGACATCGTAAACGCCGGCATGAATACGCTGCAATCCAGAACTGTGCTGATCGTGACGCTCTTTGTGCTCTGCCTTGCGGTGCTGGCCATCCTGCTGATCCTGCAAAAAAGCCATGTCAAGCTGCGCCGGAAAAATACTGAGCTTCTCTACCGGGAGGAGCTGTTTGCAAAGCTCTCTCTGAATGTGGACGATGTGTTCATGATGCTGGACGCAAAGTCTGCCCGGGTGGATTATGTCAGCCCGAACATTGAGCGGCTGCTGGGCCTCCCGGAGCAGGCGGTACGGCAGGATATTGAGGTGCTGAAAAACCTGCACCCGAAGGATGCCCCGGACCGGGATAAAGATTTCTTGGCGGGCCTTATAAGCGGGCAGCAGCGCGAATGGAACTTTGATTTTATTCATCAGCAAACAGGGGAACACCGCTGGTTCCATAATATTGCCATGGGCAGTGAGGTCGAGGGCCGGTGCAAGTACATTCTTGTGTTGTCGGACCGAACCGCCGACAAAAAGGTGAATCAGGCGCTTTCGGAGGCTGTTCATGCAGCGGAAACTGCCAACCGTGCCAAGAGCACCTTCCTTTCCAATATGTCCCACGACATCCGCACCCCGATGAACGCCATCATCGGCTTTACCACACTGGCTGTCAGCAATGTTGACAACAAAGAAAAGGTGCGGGACTATCTGGGCAAGATTCTCGCATCGAGCAACCACCTGCTTTCCCTTATCAACGATGTGCTGGATATGAGCCGCATTGAGAGCGGAAAGATCCATCTGGACGAGACCGAGGCGAACCTGTCCGATGTGCTGCACGATTTGAAAACCATCGTCAGCGGGCAGATCCACGCCAAGCAGCTTGAGCTGTACATGGACGCAATGGATGTCACCGATGAGGATGTCTACTGCGATAAGACCCGGCTGAATCAGGTTCTTTTGAACCTGCTGTCCAACGCCATCAAGTTTACGCCTGCTGGCGGCACGGTCTCGGTGCGGCTCAAGCAGCTTACAGGTAAAAAGCGCGGCTGCGGGCAGTATGAAATCCGTGTGAAGGATAACGGCATCGGCATGAGCCCGGAGTTTGCCAAAAAAATCTTTGAGCCGTTTGAGCGCGAGCGCACCTCCACGGTCAGCAGGACGCAGGGCACCGGCCTTGGCATGGCCATCACCAAAAACATCGTAGACATGATGGACGGCACCATCGAGATCCAGACGGAGCAGGGGAAAGGCACGGAATTTATTGTCCGTGTGCCGCTGCGCATCCAGTCGGAGCGCAGACCGGTCGAGAAGATCGCAGCGCTCGAGGGCGTGAAGGCGCTGGTGGTCGATGATGACTTCAACACCTGCGACAGCGTGACCAAAATGCTCATCAAGGTGGGGATGCGCTCAGAATGGACGCTCTCCGGCAAGGAGGCCGTACTGCGTGCGCGCCAGTCGATGGAGATGGGCGATGCCTTCCATGCGTATATCATCGACTGGCGTCTGCCGGATATGAATGGCATTGAGGTCACCCGCCAGATCCGCAGCCTTGGTGATGATACGCCGATTATTATTCTGACCGCCTACGACTGGTCTGATATTGAGGTGGAGGCCAGAGCCGCCGGTGTTACGGCGTTCTGCTCGAAGCCGATGTTCATGTCCGACCTGCGCCAGACGCTGATGACCGCCCTCGGCCAGAAGGTGACCGGGGAGGAGGAAGAACTGCTCCCCAACAAGAGCGAGGATTTCAAGGGCAAAAACATTCTGCTGGTAGAGGATAACGAGCTGAACCGTGAGATTGCGATAGAGATTCTGGGCGAGTACGGCTTCCGGGTCGATACGGCTGAAAACGGCGCTGTGGCCTTGCAAAAGGTAAGCACCTCCGTGCCGGGCTGCTATGATCTGGTGCTGATGGATGTGCAGATGCCGATCATGGACGGCTACGAGGCCACGCGGCAGATCCGCGCGCTGGAAAACCCGGCCCTTGCCGGCATCCCGATCCTTGCTATGACCGCCAACGCCTTTGAGGAAGATAAAAAGAGCGCCCTCGACTGCGGCATGAACGGCTTCCTGTCCAAGCCGATTATCATTGAAGAATTGGTGCATGAGCTGCAGAAGATTCTGTAAAAAACAAATAGCAAATAAAATTGCGGCTGTATCGTAAGATACAGCCGCGCTTTTGTATATACGCTGTTCCTGTCGCAGAGAAGGTAGGGGCGAGCATTGCTTGCCCGCAGGCTTGACGCAAAGGCTTATTCCGCTGTCGGACGCTGGGCGTTTTTGCCGGTCAGCGCAGCAATGACCTTTACAAACAGCTTGCTGTCGATCGGCTTTGTGATATGCTCATCCATACCGGCTTCTTTAGATTTCAGCCGATCCTCGGTGAAAGCATTTGCCGTCATGGCGATAATGGGGATCGTTTTTGCGTCCGCCCGGTCAAGTGAGCGAATCTTTCTGGTTGCTTCATAGCCGTCCATGATCGGCATCAGGACATCCATAAGGATGGCGTCAAATTCGCCGGGCGCACTCTTTGCAAAGAGGGTGACGGCCTGCTGGCCGTCCCACGCCTTCGTGACCGTGGCACCCTCGTTCTGGATCAGGAACTCGGCAATTTCCATGTTCAGCTCATTATCCTCGACCAGCAGGATATGCAGCCCGCGGATGGACCCCGCAGGGGCGGACGGCTGGGGCGTATGGCTGGCGGCCTGTGTGTCGATCTTAAATGGAATCGTGATTACAAAGGTCGTGCCTACGCCCTGCGTGCTTTCAAAGCTTATGGTGCCGCCCATTTTTTCGGCAAGGCTCTTGGCGATAGACATGCCAAGACCGGTGCCGCCGAATTTGGACGCACCGCCCTTCTGCTCCTGCGTAAAGGGCTCGAAGATGCGCTGCTGGAATTCCTCACTCATGCCGATGCCGTTGTCCTCGCAAACGAACTGCAGCGTTGCGATGCTGCTGTCAGCCGAGGGCAGCTCGCGGGTGTACAGATAAATATGACCGTGATCCCGGTTGTACTTGACCGCGTTGGACATGATGTTCATCAGCAGCCGCTTGAGATGGACCGGACTGCCGATCAGATTGCGATGCTCAATGGTTCTTCCCTTGTGCGCCACCGTGATATTGCGTTCGTCCGCAAGGCGGCCGACTACGCCGGTGACCTCATCAAGGAGGGTTACAACATCAAACGGCTTTTCCTCAAGCTGAATTTCGCCCGATTCCAGCTTGCTCATGTCAAGGACTTCATTGACAAGCTCCAAAAGAATGTCGGAGGCCTCCCGAATCTTTTTACGGCAATCCGCCTGCTTTTGCAGATCATCACTGTAATGCTCTGCAACATCAAGCATACCGCTGATGCCGTTGATCGGGGTGCGAATGTCGTGGCTCATGCGCTGCAAAAATTCCGTCTTGGCGTGGTTTGCGGCCTCGGCCTTTTTAGCCTCCTCCAGCAGGCTTTTCTGGTACGCCCGCTCCTTTTCCTCCTGCTTACGGAGGCTTTTCAGCTTGTCCCTGCGCAGCAGCTGCCAGATCATCAGCAGCACGCCCAGATAGACAAGTACACATACGGCCAAACTCTGGGGCAGTGTGCGGAAGGTGATGGTGTCGGGAATATAAGCGTAGATATAGTGATCGCGCTGGCGTAGCATGATGCCGTAGGAACGCACACCGTCAACATTCAGATGCATCAGGTGCCTGCTGTCGGCATTTTTCTTTAAGGTCTGGATCGCATCGTGTGTATTTGAACTCTGCCCAATCAGCGCAGTGTCGTTGGATGCAATGATCGCGCCACCATCGGTTATAATGATCGTTCCATCCGTGGCCTTCTGGTAGCCGCTCAGCAGGCTTTGCAGCGTCAGGGTATAGCGGTTGGCAAATTCAGCGGAGGTATAATAGAAGGTGACAATAACGCCGGGCGCATCCCTGCGCGCGCAGGCAGACATATCAATGTGTGAGCCGTCGTTATGATTGATTCGCTGCGAATAGACCTTTTCGTCATGAATGGCGGTATCCAGAATAATATCCCGGTTAAGATTGCCGTGGACTCTCGCCAGCGCGCGGTCATCTGAGCTGTATTCACACACGGTGTTTCCGTCCGGGTCCAGCACGACAATGCCCGTCAGCCACAGCTGCTCGGTACTCTCCCGCAGCAGCGTACGGGTAAGCTCTTGCCCGGCCGCGGTCTCAGCCTCAATATTTATGCTGACCTGACGGGTGCTTTCGATGGAGCGCAGCAGGCTTTTGGATTCGGACGCTTCATTATAATGGGTATAGGTGGCGCACTGAATCTTGACATAATTTACGATGCCCAAAAGATCGGCCTGCTCGCGGGCCTTATCGCTCTGAAAGAGCGACAGCGTGACAAGGCAGAGCAGACATATTCCCAGCAGCGCCCCGCAGATCCAGAATTTTTTGCCCGGGGCAGCAGATTTAGTTGTCTTTTTCAAGCGTATCCACCTCAAGGTATTTTTCCGGCTCATCAAGATACTTCCCGATGATTTTTAAGGAAGTGCCGTCCTGCCGCATTTCCTCCAATGTGCGGTCAAGCTCTTCGCAAAGGCCGCGGTCATCGTTGTTTGCAAAGGCAACGCCGATGCCGACCGTCATAAGCGGTTCCTCCAAAATGCGGAACCGGACATCGTAATCCTTCATATACTGCACGATGGATTCCTCGTGCGCGCCCACCGCATCGGCATAGCCCTTTTCCAGAAAGGTGAAGATCAATTCCCTGTGGCCAAGGCTGATGAGGTTGCCGAGCTTAGGGATTCTCTCGTCAGTGCGCTTCAGAAAGATGCTCTCCGGCTTAGTTGTGGACTGAACGGCAAGGTTTTTCCCGGCAAGATCCTGCAGGGTATAGATGTCGCTGCTCTCGTTCACGGCAACGACCTGGCGGCTTGCTATATACGGACCGGCCCACTGGTAATCGTCCAGCCGTCCCTCCATAGAAAAGCAGCCCATGATGCAGTCGATTGCACCGCTCTCAACGAGCTCTTTCTTTTTCTCCCAGTCGATCTGTACGATCTCGACCCGATAGCCCATCCTTGCGAAGGCCTCGGTGGCAAGCGCAACATCAATACCGGTGGGGTTGCCGTCCTCATCGAGATAGTTGTACGGCGGGTAGCTGTCACTGCCAAGCTTTATGACAGGCAGGTCAGCCGCTTTGCGGGCGTTGTTTGCAGTGCCGCAGCCGGTAAGAAGTGCGGCTGCCATAAAAAGAGAAATTACAGCAACAAGAATTTTCCTGATTTTCATCACTTGTATCCATTCTGCCCGGCCTATGCCGGGCTTTGCGCATACCAAAATATGTGACCCGGTATGCGGCAGGTAAAGATTAAGACAAAATAACAGAGTTATTATAGCACACAATCGTGATTTTTCAAGAGCAGAATGTGCGCGCCGTATCTGTATACGGTAAAGAAAAAGTAAAATATACCCGTGCGGTGCTGTGCATAAAGATTTGCTACGACATGATGTGACAAATCACACAAATGTATTTATCATAATGCTGTAATTCTGGCTATAAAGGCAAAAGCAAAATAAATTCCTATATACATAATGACATAGAAGGCAAATGGGTGTATCATACACCCATCGAATCCAAACAACTACTGCGAAGGGAGAAATCACTATGTACCGTATCAGCAAAATTGCATCCATCATGTGTTGCCGAATGCCATGCTGCCGGGCAAACTGTATGGCCGCGGTGCATTCGCTCTGTTCGCGCTGCACCGATGTAGAACACCCGCATTGCGGGTGAAGCCATACAGTGCTTTTGGTTGTGGTAAGATTTCTGGCATAAAAAACTAAAAACGCAGCTGCGATGCAATTAACCGGGGCACGCCGTTTTGTATCCCTGATATTTTTCGCTCAGCTTCTTCGTGTGCGCGTGAAGCAACTCCAGTGCCTTTGTCTGTATGCGGGAAAGGTCTGCTTGGTTTGTATGTGCGAATGCAAGTTTGATTTGCGCACAGGCCAGTGCATGACTATCCGTGATCTTCCGTTCATCCGCTGTCGACAGGAACTTTTGCAGCAATCCTAAATCGCTGCAGTAATGCAGCTCCACCAGCTTTGCCCGGTATTCTAACTCTGCAGGAGTGATTCCCGGGAATCGCTTCATGTCAACGGTGTGCTGTGCCTCGTGCTTTAAAAGAGATACAAGAAACCGTTCGCTTTCAAAATCATACGCCTGCTCAATGCAGTTGATCGTGCCATCGGGTGAAGCCCAGCCGCCCGTACCCTGCGTGCCGAAGGTCAGATAATCCAGCCAACTCCGGAACACGAAGCCTTTCAGAATGTTGACGGTGTATTCGGCTGCACCATCCGGCAATTCGACACGGTAGACGGTCGGAACCGTGTCACGCCAGACATACGGGCCGTAATAGCCCTGTGTTTTCCCGAAAAGCGCATGATAGCCGTTTGCTTCAAACACGGACTGAAGCTGTTCGCCTAAAGTATCTTCATCGGCATCCGGCATATTCAGAAGATGCTTCAGCCCGGTCAATAGCTTGTCTGCGGCCGCCGCTTCCGGTGAGCCGCAATAAAAGGTGTCCCGGAAATATACCTGATACAATCGCAAAACAGAGTTGAGCATGTCCGGTATTTCATAGGTGCGGTATATACAATCCTCAAAGATTGCGGTATAGGCGGGAAGAATCTCCTTGTACTCCTCATGGCTGCGCATATAGGCAAGAGCGCCTTTCATGTCTCCGTTGAGAAAAAACTGGCTGATCTGCATAGCTGCCCCCCTTAAAGGCAATCGGCGGTCTTTTATGGCTGGCTGCCGTCATATAAGTTGATTTTCTTTTTATAATACACAAATCCCACAAAATCTGCAAGCGCCCAGCCGATGGGAACGGACCACCAGATGCCGGTCACGCCGATGGAGGGCAGGGAGGACAACAGGTAGGCGAGGGCAACACGGGTGCCCAGCGAGATGACAGTAAGCACAACGCTCATGCCCGGCTTACCCAATGCGCGGTAGAGGCCATACAGCAAAAACAGGCAGCCGATACCGCAGTAAAACGAACCCTCAATATGCAGATACCGCACACCCTCACGCAGAATTTCAGCTTCCCCGGCATCGACAAAAAGCAGCATCAGTGGTTTGGCAAATGCGCAAACAAGCGTGGACAGCACCACGCAGAAAGCGACCGATATCAGGACGGCGCTTTTCAGACCGGAGCGTATGCGGTCGTTTTGCTTTGCGCCGTAGTTCTGTGCAATAAAAGTGGAAAAGGCGTTGCCGAAATCCTGCACCGGCATATAAGCAAAAGCATCAATTTTTACGGCAGCGGCAAAGGCTGCCATCACAACGGGGCCAAAGCTGTTCACAAGACCCTGCACCATAAGAATACCGAGATTCATCACCGACTGCTGGACACAGGTCAGCGAGGAATAGGAGAATATTTCCCGGATTCTCTGTGTGCGTAAGGTGCGCGGTCTTGCAACCGAGCGCACCTGCGGAAAGCGCACCCATGTGTAGACGGCAATACCCACACCGGAAATATACTGCGCAATCACGGTGGCCTGTGCAGCACCGGCGACCGCCTTGTTTAACCCTACGACAAACCAGAGATCCAGCACGATGTTCAGCACCGAGGAAACCGCCAAAAAGACCAGCGGGATTACCGAATTGCCGATGGCCCTTAAAAACGAAGCAAAAAAGTTGTACAGGAAAATGGCGGGTATCCCCAAAAAGACGATAAACAGGTAGATGCGCATAGCGCCCCAAACCTCGGCGGGGACCCGCAGAAAAATGCGAAGCCCGTCAAGGCATGCAAAGGCGATAAGGTTCAAAAGCACGGTGATAAGCGCAATGCAATAAAATGATGCGCAGAGGCTTTCCCGCAGGGCGGTTTCGTCCCGCTGCCCGAAACGCATGGAAAACAGTGCGCCGCTGCCCATGCAAAGCCCCAGAATGACCGAGGTCAAAAAGGTCATCAGCGTAAAGGCAGACCCGACTGCCGCCAAAGCGTTTCGTCCTAAAAATTGCCCAACGATGAGCGTGTCAGCGATGTTATAGCACTGCTGCAGCAGATCACCCAAAATCATGGGGATAGCAAACAGAAGCATCGACCGTACAACGGGACCCTTTGTTAAATCTCGGTTCATAGCGAATCCTCGCAAAACGAAAGCTGATAATTACGAATCGAAACTATTATAGCGCGGCAAAGCCGGTGCGTCAACGGCATATTTACTTTTGGAAAGAATGATGCTATGATACGCATAGAAAGTTTACAGACGGAGGGAACGCTATGTATCTGGACGGGCTGGACACACTGGATCAGAAAATCGTACAGCTGCTCATAGAAAATGCGCGCATTTCCTACTCGGACATCGGGGAGAAAATTGGCATATCCAGAGTCGCGGTGAAGGCAAGAATCCAGACGCTGGAGCAAAAAGGCATCATTGAGGAGTATACGACCGTCATAAACCCGCAGAAAATCAGCGGTGCGGTGTCCTGCTATTTCGAGATCGAGACAACGCCCGACTGTCTGGCACAGGTTACGCAGATTTTGGACCGGCACGACACGGTCACGCAGATCTACCGCGTGACCGGCAGGGATAAGCTGCATGTTCACGCCGTAGCGGCTTCTGCCGAGGAAATGGAAACCTTTTTGCACACAGTCATCGACACCCTGCCCGGTGTGCAGAGCTGCAGCTGCAATATGATTTTGTCGCGCATCAAGGATATAAAAGGACTGCGCTTATAAAAGGTGTCTTGCACCATGCGGCGCAAAAGGCCATATAACGACCTGACATGCTTGATCTGCGGTTTTCATGCGGGCGATCCGTCCGTGATGCAAAAAAGTGTGCTGCTCTGCAAAAAGTATGGCGTTCAAGTGGGCGCGCATCCGGGCCTGCCCGATCTGCAGGGCTTTGGCCGCCGCAAAATGGCGATCTCTCCTGCGCAGGCTGAGGAGAATGTCATCTACCAGATCGGCGCGTTGAAGGCATTCTGCGATGCGGCCGGGGTGCCGCTGCACCATGTCAAGCCGCACGGTGCGCTTTATAATATGGCAGCTAAGGACCCGGAGTTGGCGGCTGCCATCTGCCGCGCAGTCAAGGCGGCTGCTCCCGAGGCCATGCTGCTGGCGCTTTGGGGCAGTGAGATGATCAAGGCCGCACAGGCACTGGGGCTGCGTGTCTGCAGCGAGGTGTTTGCCGACCGGGGCTATCAGCCTGACGGCACTCTTGTGCCGCGCGGCAAGCCCGGCGCGATGATTGAAAACGAGGAGGAGGCCATTGCGCGGGTACTGCAGATGGCAAAGCAGGGGACGGTATGTGCCGTAGACGGAAGTACCGTTGCGCTGCAGGCAGATTCTGTCTGCGTCCATGGGGACGGGCCGAAGGCGCTGGCCTTTGTGCGGAAAATCTCAGCCGCACTGCCTGCTGCCGGTGTAGAGATCAAGGCACAATAGCCGTGATGACCGGCACACCGGAGGCCGGGAGCTTTAGGGCAACACCGCACAATTCCCGCCTAACGGCTTAAACACCGCTCCGACAGCTGCCGCACCTCAACAGAAAAAATCACCATCGACTGAGTAGGGCTGAGATCAGCGGGTCAGCAGCTCAAAGTGATTCCGCTTCGTGATCAAAAGGCCCTCCTTTTGCAGCTTCGACAACTCTGCCGACATGGCAGCGCGCTCCACACAGAGAAAATCTGCCAGCTGCTGCCGGTCAAAGGGAATGTCAAAGGAAAGTGCCCCCTGCCGAAGCGACTCGGCAGAAAGATAGGAAAGCAGCTTTTCCCGGGTGGTCCGCTTGCTGATATGCGTAACCTTGTCGTTGAAGATCAGGATCTTGTTTGCAAGAACGCTGACGAGATTGCGGATAAGCTTTTGATGATGGTCGCATGCGGCGGGGCAGGCGGTGAGCAGCCGCTTGACATTGAGCAAAAGGATCTCACAATCCTCCTCCGCCACAACGCTGATGTTCAGAATAGCGCCCGGGGTGGCGGCGTAAGGCTCGCCAAAAAAATCTCCGGCACTGCATTTGGACAGGATATTGCGATGCCCCCAGAGATCCTCCTGTATCACAAGGGTCGTGCCGGACAGCACAAGGCCCATGACCTCGGTGGAATCCCCGGCGCGGAAAATATATGACCCGCGCTGACGGGCAATTTCGACTGCTTGTACACAGTGCAGAATGGACAAGATCTCATCCTCATTTAAGCCGGCAAAAAAAGGGCAGCTCCGCAGGACAGAAAGATGGTTTTGCATAAAAGAAATCTCCTCGTTTGAAATCAAACATACAGGCTTGCTTTATTATACTATAATAGGGCTGCAAAAGCAAAACGATGCAAACCGGGAGGTAAAAATATGATCCGCAAAATCATTCATATTGACGAGGACAAGTGCAACGGCTGCGGTCTGTGCGCAACTGCATGCCATGAGGGCGCGATCGACATCATTGACGGCAAGGCAAAGCTGGTGCGGGAAAATTTCTGCGACGGTTTCGGGGACTGTCTGCCGGGCTGCCCCACGGGAGCCATCACCTTTGAAGAGCGGGAGGCCCCGGCGTACGATGAGGCGGCCGTGCAGGAAAACAAGAAGAAAAAAGAACTGCAGGAAAAGATGAAGCACCTGCATGAGGGCGGCTGCCCCGGCTCGCGGATGCGTATGCTGGAGCAGGCGGAGGACGCTGGCAGCAATACCGCCGCGCCGATGCGTCAGGCTCCGCAGCTCCGGAATTGGCCGGTGCAGATCAAGCTGGCCCCCATCAACGCGCCATACTTCAACAATGCAAAGCTTTTGATTGCGGCGGACTGCACCGCCTACGCATACGCGAATTTCCATCAGGAATTTATGCGCGGCAAGGTCACCTTGGTGGGCTGCCCGAAGCTGGACGCTGTGGATTACAGCGAGAAGCTGACCGAGATCATCCGCAGCAATGAGATTCAGGAAGTGACCATCGTTCGAATGGAGGTGCCCTGCTGCGGCGGACTGGAGATGGCGGCGAAAAAAGCACTGCAGGCAAGTGGAAAGTTTATCCCGTGGCAGGTTGTGACGATCTCCATTGACGGAAAGATTCTGGATTAAAATCTGTTTCTGTGGAGCCGGACAATAGGGGAGTGCCGCAAGGAAAGAGGGGCCGCCTGAGCGGCCCCTCTTTTGGAGGATATATGCTGTTATGCAAAAAAGGAGATGACAAGTGCAACCAGAAACCCGACACCGCCGACCAGCGCTTCCATGATGGTTAAGGTCTTGAGGGTGGTCTTTTCGTCCATGCCGACAACTTTTTACCACTTATTTCATAGTGCGATAAGCGTCAGCCAGAAAATTCCGACATAAAATACGGCGTAAAGTAATTTGGATTTCCACGCAAAATCTTCCAGTAAGAATAGATAATCGAATATACCGTAGATTGTCAGTAGTATACCATGAACAGGGAACAGCCTTGTTGAGCCGTCACCAAAAAACATCTCTATAACAAAGGCAATAAATATTGGCGGAAGTATCGTTGCAACGGTGTCAATCACTTCATGGATTTCTCCGGCTTGTTTCCATTGCAGTATTTTACGAAGCCCCATGTAAAGGAAAATTCCAACAAGACTTCCCATTGTATTTATCATAAGGTCATCTATGTCCACAACGCCGGTTTTGAAAACAAACTGTGCCGCCTCAATTAAAAGTGTTGTTAAGAAAGATAATCCAATCGCTTTATATATGCAAAAATTCTTTTGGTAATAGCAGTACACAATGCCGAACGGCACAAACATAACCATATTATAAAGCATATCCCATGAAACAGGGCTGTGGCCATAGCTCAAGTTCTCTTTGATGCTATGGAAAGGCACCATATTGATTGCGTCAATTCGCGTTAGTTGACCACCGATAAGGGTCATAATGATATTAAATCGGGATACGCACATACAAAACACGACTACAAAATACAGTATCGCCATGAGCCGAAAGCCGTGCTTTCTTCTGTTTTTCATGCTCTGGTGCAGCTCCTTCTTTTTATAAACTACCCTTATTATGCCTCGGTTTCAGCGCTGGCTGGCATTTGCTGCTGTGCGCTTTTGATAAATTCAAGATACAGGCTGTACAGCACTGCACAGACAGGCACACTGAACAGCATTCCCAAAACGCCGAACGCCTCACCGCCCAGTGTGACAGCCATCAGCACCAGCAAGCCGGGCAGACCAACGGATTTGCCCACCACCTTGGGGTAAATCAAATTGCCCTCGACCTGCTGCAAAATCAGCAGGAACACCACAAACCACACCGCCTTGAGAGGGTCGGCCAGCAAAATCAAAAACGCGCCGAGACCGCCGCCGATCCACGCGCCGAACACCGGAATCAGCGCCGTGGCGCCGACAAAGGCAGAAACGGCCCCTGCATACGGGAGGCCCAAAATCAGCATACCCAAAAAGCACAGAATACCGATGATAACTGCCTCGGTAAGCTGGCCGGTCACAAAGTTGGTAAAGGTTTGCCTAGTCAGCGACACAATGTGCAGTATCCGCTGTGCGCTTTTTTGCGGCAGCACCGTCACAGCAAGGGTTTTCAGGTGGGCGGAAACGACCTCCTTTTTGGCAAGCAGATACAGCGCAAATACCAGTGCCAGCAGCACATTTACAAGGCTGGAAAAAACCGAGGTTGCCGCCCCCAGTGTCACGGTGATGATGCCGCTGCCCTCATCGTGGAGCAGCCCTGTAATTCTATCCATCAACAGATCGGTATCCACCGCATATTCCGGTAAAATGACACCGTATTTAGCAGCAAACTGCACCATGCCTGCCCACCATTGCCCCAGCTTTTCGGCGTAGTTTGGCAGATTGCGCACAAATTCATAGAGAGATTCCTGTACGCTCGGCAGAATCATAAACACTACCGCAAACAAAATGCCCAGCACCAACAGCGTGCTCAGGGTCAGGCATACCGGGCGCGTCAGCTTGTCGGGCGCCTTTTTGCAGATGCGCTGCCAAGCGTGCTCTAACGGGCAGAGCAAAATGTTAATGACAAAGGCTATGGCACCGCCGATAAGAAATGGGGAGAACACCGCCAACACCCGGCCCCAAAACTGCAGTACAGCCTGCAAATTTACCAGCGCCCACGCAAATACAATCGTCAGCAGCAACGCGCGGAATATGTAGCGGGCGGTTTCTTTATCCAGAATAACACTGGGACGGGACGCGGGGGTCTTTGGCTTGTCCGCTGCGGGAGTGTTTTTTGTCATGAGTTCCTCCATAAAAAATTTTCATACATCTATTATAAGCATAGCAAAGCCGGACAGGTCAAGAAATTACAGTAAAAATTCATAAGCTATTTACAAAACCGGCTGCCACTTGCGGAAAGCAAACGCCCGGAGTAAATAAGCCGAAAACGGCTTGTTCACTCCGGGCGTTACTTTTTTAGGAGTAGGGGAGAGAAGCCCCTATGATCTGGTGTTATTCCGGCAGGCGGCCGTACAACTCCGTCAAATCATGCAGCTTGACGGCCAGACGGTCATTAAAAGCACCGCGCTTGGCGCGCCAGCACCAGTTGCCGCCCAAGGTCGAGGGGGTGTTCATGCGGGCTTCATGGCCCAGACCGAGAAGGTCCTGCGCCTGCACGATGCTCAGCTCGGCGGCGCTGGCCCAGATGCCGCGCATCATGCCCCAGTGGTAGCCCTCCTGTTTGGTCAGGTTGAGGTAACGCACCGCGCGGGCCACATCTTCGGGGGCGGCTGTAGCCATCCAGCCGTTGACAGGCTCATTGTCATGGGTGCCCACATAAGCAATGCTGTTCGTCGGATAGCCGTGGGGCCGGTAGTCGCCGCCGTCGCGGCTGTCAAAGCCGAATTCCAGCACCTTCATGCCGGGGTAACCGCATTTGCGCAGCAGGGCATTGACATCCTCGGTCAAAAAGCCGAGATCCTCGGCAATGATGCGGGGCTCACCAAGCTTTTTCTTGATAGCGGCAAACAGTGCATAGCCGGGGCCGGTGCGCCAGCGCCCACCCTCCGCCGTTTTGTTGCCGTAGGGGATGGCATAGTACCCGGCAAATCCGCGGAAATGGTCAATGCGCACCACATCATAGGTGCTGCACATGTGCCGGATACGCCGTACCCACCATGCATAACCGTTTTGCGCCATAGCGTCCCAGTCATAGAGAGGATTGCCCCACAGCTGTCCTGTGGCGGAGAAGCCGTCCGGCGGGCAGCCTGCCACCTCGGTAGGGTTGAGATCGGCATCAAGTTGGAAATCCTGCGGGCTGCTCCAAACATCAACGCTGTCAAGCGCGATATAGATGGGCAGATCCCCGATGATCTGGATATGCTTGTCGTTGGCGTATGCTTTCAGTGCCTGCCACTGGGTGTAGAACAGGTACTGCACAGCCTGCCAAAAGGCAATGTCTTTGGCATAGGTCCTGCGGGCAGCCTTCAGGGCGTCCGGCTCGCGCTGGCGCAGGGGATGCTCCCATTCCTGCCAGCAGGCACCGCCGTGTGCGTCCTTCAACGCCATGAACAGTGCGTAGTCCGGCAGCCAGAAACGATTTTTCCTGACGAAATCCCGGTAATCGGCCGGGGGTGACGCCAGCAGACGCTCACAAGCAGTGCGCAGTACGGCGTAGCGCTTCTCATACAGGGCACCGTAGTTGATCTGCTCCGGTGTGCATTGCCAGTCGATGTGCTTGTACTCTTTCGGCTTCAGCAGCCCCTGTGCCGCGAGGGTGTCAAGGTCGATAAAATAGGGGTTGCCTGCGTAGGTGGAGAAGGATTGGTAGGGGCTGTCACCGTAGCTTGTCGGGCAGATGGGTAAGATCTGCCAGTATGCCTGCCCCGCTTGGGATAAAAAGTCTACGAATTGCCGTGCCTGCTGCCCCATGGTACCAATGCCGTAAGGGGAGGGCAGGCTGGAAATGGGCATTAAAATGCCGCTTGCTCTCATCCGGAAAACCTCTTTTTCTTACGGGGAGAGTTTTGTTACGCTCTCTCCCTCGATGAGTTCAAAAGGAACCACCTCATGCACGGCGGTGCCGGGTTCCTTGATTTTTTGCAGCAGAATTTTGGCACTGCGCAGGGCCAGCTGCTCTTTATTCTGGCGGATGGTCGTCAGGCGGGGGACGCTGTACTGCCCAAGGGCGATGCCGTCATACCCCGTGACGGAGATATCCTGCGGGACGCGCAGACCGTGATCCTGCAGGGCGCGTATGGCACCCAGCGCCATTAGGTCCGACATGGCGAACACAGCGGTGATATCCGGGGCAGTCTCCAGCAGATGCTCCATCGCCTTGTAGCCGTCTGCAAGGGAAAAGCGCGCATGGGCATACTGCTTATCCGTAGAGAACGGCAGCCCCAGACGCAGCATGGCCCCCTGCACACCGGCCAGACGCGATAAGCTGGGTCTTGACAGGGTGGGATCACCGCCGATCACGCCGATGCGGCGGTGGCCATGATCGTACAGATACTCAATCATACGGTCGGCCGCTGCCATATCATCAACCGTCACGCTGGACAGATTGGAGATCTGCAGGCTGGCGGCACTGTTGGTCAGCAGCACACAGGGGATGCGCAGGCTTTCCGGCTCGGTCGTAAAATACTCAAGGTTGGAACCCAGAAACATAATGCCGTAGGGCTTGCGCTCGGCACAGATACGCCGGGCCTGTGCGACCTCGTTGGCTTCCTCATCGATATAGTAGACAGTGGGTACATAACCGCGGTTGGCGATCTCGCTTTGCAGCTGCTCCAGAATACCTGCGAACAGCATATTCTGGGTACCCTTTACGATCAGGACGATGCCGTCATTTGCCTGCTGCTTTAAGTGCTTGGCGTTGGCGTTGGGCTCGTAATTGTGGCGGTTGACTACCTCCATTATGCGCCGGCGGGTATCCTCGCTGATGCCGGGGGCGTTGTTCAGCGCCCGCGACACTGTGCCGACCGCGAAGCCGGATTCCCGTGCAATGTCTTTGATCGTCATGGTGAAGCCTTCTTTCGGTTGTGATCAACCCTTGACTGCACCGGCCACCACGCCGTCAATGATGTACTTCTGGCAGACGAGGTAGAGCACGATGACCGGAAGAACCGTGATCATGATGCAGGCCATCATGGGGGCCATTTCTACCTTGCCGTAGCTGCCGCGGAAATACTGGATCGCCATAGGAATGGTGCGGTAGGTTTTGATATCCAGCACCAGAGTGGGGAGCAGATAGTCGTTCCACACCCACATGGTTTCAAGAATAGCGGTGGAGATCATCGTGGGCTTGAGGATCGGGCAGACCACCTGAAAGAAGATCTGCAGGGGATTGCAGCCGTCAATCATGGCGGCCTCCTCAATGGCGATGGGCATGCTCTTGACAAAGCCGGTGAACATAAACACCGCAAGGCCTGCGCCGAAGCCCAAGTAGATGATGCAAATATTGTAAGGGTTGTTGAGCTTTAAGGTGTCAGCCGTCTTGGCCAGCGTGAACATAACCATCTGGAACGGTACGATCATGCTGAACACGCACAGATAGTACATACCCTTGGACAGCACACCCTGCACGCGGGTAATGTACCACGCGCACATCGAGCAGCAGAGCAGGATAAGTGCGACAGAGCTGACAGTGATAATAAAACTATACCAGAAAGAGGACAAAAAGTCCATCTCCTGAATGCCGTAGATATAGTTCTTTAAGCCCACAAAGGTATCTGCACTGGGCAGCTCAAAGGCGTGGGTAGTGGTGATGGCGCGCTCAGTCTTTAAGGAGTTCATCAGGATCATGAATACCGGGTACAGCCATGCCACGCACAAAATACCCAGCAAAACGGACAATACCGCATTGATACGGCGGTCTTTTTTTGTTGCACCCATTATTGCTGAACCTCCTTAGAACGAGTGGCCTGCAGCTGGATCAGCGAAATCACGACCACAAACAGGAAGAATACGACAGCCTTTGCCTGACCGATGCCCTTCCACTGGGGTCCGGAGCGGGCATAGAAGGTATCGTAAATATTGTACGCCAGCATCATCGACTGCTTGGCAGGCTCGCCGGCAGTCAGAGACAGGTTCTGGTCGAACAGCTTGAAGGAGTTGGTCAAGGTCAGGAAGGTGCAGATGGTAACGCTCGGCATAACCATGGGGATCTTGATCTTGAACAGGATCTGGCGGGAGGTAGCGCCGTCAATGCGGGCAGCCTCGATCAGGTCGGTGGGCACATTCTGCAGGCCGGCAATGTAGATGATCATCATATAACCGATCTGCTGCCAGCACATCAGAACGATCAGGCCCCAGAAGCCGTAAGTGGCATTCAGCGCCAGCAGCGGCTTACCCCATGCGGTCAGAAGGCCATTGAGCAGGATCTGCCAGATGTAGCCCAGAACGATACCACCGACCAGGTTCGGCAGGAAAAAGACGGTACGGAATGCATTGGTGCCGCGCATGCCGCGGGTCAGCAGCAGGGCAATACCGAAGGCCAGCACATTGATCAGCACGGTGGACACCACGGTAAAGGCAGCGGTGAACCAGAACGCATGCATGAAGGTGTCATCGGACCAGATCATTTTATAGTTGCTGAGTCCCACAAAGGAGACATTTTTAACGGTCGTGAATTTGCAGAAGGACAACCCTGCGCCCCATATAAACGGCCAGACAAAGCCGATAATAAAGGCAATAAGGGTGGGCAGCACAAATACGGGCCAATAGCGCTTTATTGCTTTTTCCATGGAAAAGCACCCCTTACTTTCAAATAAAAAAAGCGGGGTGGGCGAATTTCGCCCGCCCCACTTATCGGTGTTTAAGGAATTATTTTTACGCAGCAGCGTTCAGAGCAGCCTCGGTAGCCCAGCCATCCACGAAAGCGGAGACAACAGCGTCCCAAGTGCCGGTGCCGGCAGCGTAAGCGGTCAGAGCAGAACCAACGCCGTTCTTCCAGTTCTCAGAGGGCATGGTGGAGAAGCACCAGGCCACAGGGGTCTTGCCGGCAGCAGTCAGAGCGTTGTCGACCTTGACGAACAGGTTGGGGGACTCAACGGCCTTCTTGAAGGGGATAACAAAGCCCATGTCGTTTGCCATGGCAGCGGTGCCCTCCTCAGAGGTGACGCACCAGTACATGAAGTCCAGCGTAGCCTGAATGTCATCGGCATTGGCTTCCTTGTTGACGCACCAGAAGTTCTCAGTACCGGTGCACAGACCCTGATTGGCTTCGTCGCCGACGCCAATATAGATGGGCAGCATGGTCAGATCTTCATCGGTGAAGGGCTTGCCATCGCCAACGAGGTTGTTGTACTCCCAAGAACCATTCTGGAAGAAGACGGCCTCGTTGTTCAGGAACTCGTTGCGGCTGTCATCACCGGTCTTGCCGGCCAGCTCAGCGGGATCGCAGGTGGAGTTGTTGATGTACAGGTCAAAGATGTTCTTGTAATCGTCGAGGTAGGTGCCCTTGATGGCATCGGTGGTGTCAATGCCGTCTGCCTGATACTCAAAGTAGATGGGCAGGTTGGCCAGATGGGTCTTGTAGCGCCAGTCAGAGGAACCGTCCATGCCGGCAGAGGTGAAAGCGGCGAAGCCAAGCTCGTCCTTGCGGGCGGTGATGTCCTCAGCAACCTTCTTCAGGTCGGCAAAGCTCTTGATGTCCTCAGCCTTGTAGCCAGCCTTCTCGAGCAGGGTGGTGTTGGTGATCAGGCCGTAGCTCTCGATAACGTAGCCGATGCCGAGGGTGGCGTCGCCGTCCTTCAGAGCGTAGGAATCACTGGTCAGCTCACCAGCAAGAGGAGTGCCGGACAGGTCGTAGCAGTAATCCTTCCAGCTGGCCAGACCGACGGGGCCGTTGACCTGGAACAGGGTGGGCGCATCGCTCTTGGCCATCTCGCTCATCAGGGTGGTCTCATACTGACCGGAGGCGGCGGTAACGACCGTTACGGGAACACCGGTCTCCTCGGTGTACTTCTTGGCCAGATTCTGCCAAGCCTCATCCTGCTCGGGCTTGAAGTTCAGGTAGTAAACCTTGCCTGCGGCGGTAGAGGTAGCGGCAGCGCTGCTAGCAGTGGCTTCACTGGAAGCTGCGGCGGTGCTGCTGCTGGAGCTGGCGGCGCCACCGCCGCAGCCAACCAGCAGACCGGCAGTCATAGCGGCTGCCAGGGTCAGGGATAAAGTCTTTTTTGTCTTCATGTTTTTTCCTCCTTCTAAAGAAAAACATTTTGAAACAAATTTGTGTGTCCGTTCCGGAAACGGTTCCGTATCGGATTGACATAATAATATCCCAATTTCAATGAAAAATCAATAGAAAAATAGCAAAAACAACTAACTTTGTTGAATTACACGAAGAATGCCAGTGCGATTTGGTAAATATGGCCAAAAAATTGTGGTGTGATTGCGGAAACGGTTCACCGGTGCAGGCAAAAAGTTGACCGCCACGCAGACAGAAAGATTCCTATCCATTGTTTCGATGCAATCACAGTATCTCATTGCAGAAAGAATTCCTATTATTTCCGGTATTCCCGTGGCGTCATCCCAAAATGCGCTTTAAACTCTCTATTAAAATAGGAGAGGTTTTCAAACCCGCACTGCTCGGAAATGCTCAAAATGGTGTCCTCTGTTGTGCGAAGTGCCTCGGCGGCAGCGTTGAGACGATATTCCCGCAAAAAGATGATAAAGGTCTGTCCTGTCATCTGGCGGAACCACCGCATAAAGTGATTGGGGCTGCACTGGCACAGCGCGGCGGCGTCCGCCACACAGACAGGCTCGCTGTAATGGGCCGAAATCCATTGCAGTACCGCCCGCAGCCGCTGGGTGTTTGCCTTTTCAGCGGGGGGCAGCGCCTTGCTTTGGGCAATCAGCAGCGCCAAAAAGCGCAGCAGCGCCCCCTTGATGCAAAGCTCATAGCCAAACTGCTTGCAGCGGTTGGCCTCCTCGGCCTCCTTGAGGCAGTCGGCAGCCTGCGGATACCAAACTTCGTCCGGGGTGATATGCTCCGGCAGCGCGAGCCGCCCGCTTTGCAGCGGCAGTAGATATTTTTCCGCACAAAGATCCTCCGCACCGCCGAGAAGCTCAACATCGAAGATGATGTTTTCGTATTCCATCGTGCAGCTTTCGGCCTGCCGTATCGCGTGAAGGGTGCCCGGCGTCAGCACAAAGATGTCCCCGCTCTGTGCCATGCAGACCTGTGCACCGGTCTGCACAAGGCCGCTGCCGCGCTTTATATAGATCAGCTCCATGCTGTCCTGCCAGTGAACAGCCACCTGCCGAAAGTCCCCCGGTATGGTGCAGGGGTAGATATTGAACGGAAATCGCACTTCGCCATGGTGCTTGGTTTCCTGCAGAGAAGATCGATTGTCCATGGTTTTTTCCTCCTGATGTTAGGATAGTACCATATTTTGCAGTGAATGCGCAAGTTTTTTCTTGTTTTGTGTGGTATACCTTAGGTACAGAGAGAAACTCTGGTCGTCACAGTAAAGGAGGACTTGTTTATGAACTTTACCGAAATGCTGCAAAGCTACACCGGCAAACCGCTGGCTGACTGCACGAATCAGGAGCTGTATCTGGCCCTGCTGGAGATCGTCCGGCACAAGAGTGCCGATAAGGTGCAGCCTGTCACTGGGCGTAAACTATATTATATCAGCGCCGAGTTTCTGATCGGCAAGCTGCTGTCCAATAACCTTATCAATCTGGGTCTCTACGATGATGCCCGCGCTGCCCTCGCCGCTGCAGGCAAGAGCCTTTCTGAGATTGAGGAGGTCGAGCCGGAGCCGTCTTTGGGCAACGGTGGTCTGGGCCGTCTGGCGGCCTGCTTCCTTGATTCGCTGGCAACGCTCGGCCTGCCGGGTGACGGCGTAGGTCTGCGCTATCATTTCGGCCTGTTCCATCAGTCCTTTGAGGACGGTCTGCAGAACGAGAAGCCTGATCCGTGGCTTACCGCCCACAGCTGGGCAGAGAAAACCGACATTACCTATCCCGTGCAGCTGGCCGGCAAGGAATACACGGCCCGTCTGTATAAGCTGGCTGTCACCGGCTACGGCGCGCGCACCAACACGCTGAACCTGTTCGATCTGGACAGCATTGATGAGAGCATCGTGCATGACGGCATTGCCTTTGACAAGACCGACATTGACAAGAACCTCACGCTGTTTCTCTACCCGGACGATTCCGATGAGGCAGGCCGCCGTCTGCGCGTGTACCAGCAGTACCTGATGGTCTCCGCCGGTGCGCAGCTGATCCTTGCAGAGTGTGCCGCGCGCGGCTGCGATTACCACGATCTGGCAGATTACGCAGCCATCCAGATCAACGATACCCATCCGAGCATGGTCATTCCTGAGCTGATCCGTCTGCTGGGTGAGAAGGGCATCGAGTTTGAGGAGGCCGTTGAGATCGTCACCAAGACCTGCGCCTACACCAACCATACGATTCTGGCAGAGGCGCTGGAGAAGTGGCCGCGCGCTTATCTGGATGCCGTTGTGCCGCAGCTGATGCCGATTATTGAAAAGCTGGACGAGCTGGCCCGCACCCGCACCGAGGACGAGAGCCTTGCCATTATCGACAAGGATGATCGGGTACACATGGCGCACATGGACATCCACTTTACCCACTCCACCAACGGCGTGGCAGCCCTGCACACCGAGATCCTGAAAAACTCCGAGCTGCACGGCTTCTATGAGCTGTATCCCGAGAAATTCAACAACAAGACCAACGGCATCACCTTCCGCCGCTGGCTGCTGGAATGCGACCCGCGCCTGACGCAGGTGCTGGAAAAGCACATCGGCTCCGGCTTCCGCAAGGATGCCGCCGAGTTGGAAAAGCTGCTGGCGTTTGCAGGCAACGAGGTCGTGCTGAATGAGCTGACCGCCGTAAAGACCGCCAACAAGCAGGAGCTGGCAGACTGGCTGCTGCGCACCCAGAATGTCACGGTGAACACGAAGGCTGTCTTTGATATTCAGTCCAAGCGCCTGCATGAGTACAAGCGCCAGCAGCTGAACCTGCTCTACCTCATCCACCAGTATTATGAAATCAAGGCCGGGCACCTGCCCGCTGTGCCGCTGGTCAGCATCTTTGGCGCCAAGGCGGCACCGGCCTACATCATCGCCAAGGACATCATCCATGCACTGCTGACCTTCTCCAAGGTCATTGCGCAGGACCCCGAGGTTTCCCCGTGGCTGCAGGTGGTGTTTGTCGAGAATTACAATGTGACGGCAGCCGAAAAGCTGATCCCTGCATGTGATCTGTCCGAGCAGATCAGCCTTGCCTCCAAGGAGGCATCGGGCACCGGCAACATGAAGTTCATGCTCAACGGCGCACTGACCCTTGGCACGATGGACGGCGCGAATGTCGAGATCAGCCAGCAGGTCGGGCAGGAGAATATTTATATCTTCGGTCAGACCTCCGATCAGGTCATCCACCGCTACGACGCCGGGGACTATGTTGCTGCCCAGTGGTATGAGGGTGACCCCAACATCCGCCGCGCTGTGGATTTCCTGACCAGCCCGCAGATGCTGGCCGCCGGGCATGAGGAAAACCTCAAGCGCCTGCAGAATGAGCTGATCCACAAGGATTGGTTCCAGACCCTGCCGGACTTCAACGCCTATGTTGTTCGCAAGGGACAGGCGCTCAGCGACTACGCCTGCGACCCGATGGGCTGGCGGCGCAAGTGCCTTATCAACATTGCTAAGGCAGGCTTCTTCTCCAGCGACCGCACCATTGCGGAGTACGACCGCGACATCTGGCATCTGGGAAAATAATACCAAATCGAGTGGGAGGCTTTCTTAAATAGAGAGCCGACCTCTCACACCACCGTGCGTACCGATCGCACAATACAAAAGAGGCATTCCGGCGATGCTGACAACATCACCATCATGGGGCAGAGCGCCGGTGCGATGAGTGTGCAGCAGCTCTGCCTGAGCCCGCTGACGGAAGGGCTGTTCGCCAAGGCCGTTATGAGCAGCGGCGGCGGTGTCTCGAAGATGCTGACTGCCAAGCCCGCGGCAGAGCAGTATGGCTTCTGGAACGCGGTCATGGAAAAGGCCGACTGTGCCGATCTGGATGCATTCCGTAAGCTGCCCGTTGCCGAGCTGTTTACAGCATGGCAGGCGGCCAAAAAGGAGTGCAAGAACAGCATGTCGGCCAACGGACCTGTGCAGGACGGCGTATTCATCTGCAAGCCCGCCACCGAGGTAGTCGCAGCAGGGGAGCAGCGGCATATCCCGTACCTTATCGGCATGACCAGTCAGGACATCATGCCGCCCATCCTCTATAAAATGGCAGGGGACTGGTGCCGCACGCAGGCAGCACAGAACGGCCCGGCCAGCTACGAATGGTTCTTTGACCGCCAGCTGCCCGGCGATGCCTGCGGTGCATGGCACAGCAGCGATCTCTGGTACTGGTTCGGCACGCTCGACCACTGCTGGCGTCCCTTCACGGCCCAAGACAAGGTACTGAGCACCCAGATGGTGAGCTACCTCACAAACTTTGCAAAGCACGGTGACCCCAACGGCGCCGATGTACCCGTCTGGCTGCCTGTTGATGCTGCACAGCACAAGGTTCTGCGTCTGGGTGAGCAGCCCGCCCGCATGGGCAGCGCCTCGATGCCGAAATTGGTCTGGACGATGCTGACCACCAAAGCGGTCGGCGAATAACCGCTGTATAAGCAATGCGCACACGACTCTCTACGAGAATTGTGTACGCATTGTTTTTTACATTCCTACATCAATTATCACAACAAAAAAGCCGTATGTCGGCAATTCCGGCATACGGCAATGGGATACTATACGGGATTTTACTTCTTGATCTTGATCAGCTGGGCGTTGATGCTGTTCAGGAACTTATCACCCAAGGAGGAATCGGGCATCATCTCGCACATGACCTTGGGGCTCATCTTCTTGAGCATATCCCACATGCCGACACCCGGCTCGATGGAGAAGTTGGTGGTCAGCTTGACGGCTTTTGTCACGATGGCAAAGGCTTCCTCATTGTGGGAAAGGTCTTCGAGACTGTCGTTGACATTGTAGTAGCCCTCGGGAAATTCCATCGGGGCATCCAGATCCAGACTGCCTACCTGCTGGAACCAGTTGGCAACGCCCTCGACATGCTCGGTGAATTCGGGCAGAACGTAGCTGGCGGGCTCCTTCTCCACCTTTTCCAGCGTGATGCAGTCGCGGGCATCCTCGGTGAGGGCCATCAGGGTATTGAAGCCGGGCTGCAGGGCAACCTCAAAGCGGAAGATGCGGTGAGCCTGCTGCTTGCCGATCTCCTTGCCGTTCAGGAACAGCGTGACCTCGTCCTGATTGGAGTAAACCTTGACCTCGATGGTCTCGCCGGCGCGCTGGGCATAGCGGCGGCCCACGATGTGAACCATCGGCTCCTGAGACCAGTACGCCTGATAGAGGTAGAAACTCTCCTTGCGGGTCTTGCGGTCGATGGTAACCAGACCCTTGTTGTTGCGGCCGCCGACGCCGCCCTCGTTACGGGCTGCGCAGCCGAAGTCGAACATATTCCAGACATGGGTGGCCCAGACCCAAGGACGCTCCTCAAAGACCTGCGCCATATGCTCATGGTAGAGGGTCTGGTACTCCTCGCTGTAATCCTTGCGCTGCGGGTTGCTGCTGTGCCAGTTCACAATGCCCTCGCAGCCGTACTCGGACACGCCAAGGCAGATGTCAGGGTGCTCGGCATGGAATTTATCCAGCCACGGGCCGTTGTCCTCAATCTTGCCGCCGTACCAGCCAAAGTAGTGGTTGTAGCTTTCCAGATCGGTGATGTGGTGCATGGGACCCTCGGTCGGGGTGTGGGAAACATGGGCGATGGTAGTCAGGCGGGTCGGGTCAAGCTCCTTGACCAGCTTCTGCAGGTCGTGGTGACGATCGACCAGCTCCTGACTGATGCCGCCGATGAGGATCTCATTGGAGATGCCCCAGAACATGATGGAGGGGTGGTTGTAGTTCTGAATGACCAGCTCCTTCATCTCCTGACGGCAATGCTCATGGGCAGCGTCACCGGGCTTGAATACGCTGATGAAGGGAATCTCAGCCCAGACGGCGAAGCCCAGCTGGTCGCAGGCATCGTAGAAGTCCTGACTGTGCTGATAGTGGGCCAGACGAATCGTGTTGGCGCCCAGATCCTTGATGATCTGCGCATCCTCATAATGATCCTCAGCGGTCAGGGCATTGCCCTTGTACAGCCGGTCCTGATGGCGGGAAACGCCGCGCAGCGGGGTAGCCACACCGTTGATGGAGAAGCCGCCGTCAGGAGTGACCGCAAAGCTGCGCACACCGGCGTTGAGGATGATCTCGTCATAGGTCTCATTGCGGCGGTTCAGACGGGCGGTGACGGTGTAGAGGTTCGGCTCGTCCATGCTCCACAGCACGGCCTCGGGGACATGCAGAGTGACAGTGGTGTTGTCAGAGGGGCGCACGGCACCGGCAATCTCCCAGCCGTAGGGGTCCTCAAGAATGTACTGGACGGTAAAGTCGTCACCGGCGTTGGTGACAAAGGCCTGCATGGTGAAGTCCGCGCCGCCGTCCTCGGTCGGCTTGGGGGTGACCATGATGCCGGGGCCGCCGTAATAGTCCAGATCAAAGTGGGTCTCGGGGACGCTGATCAGGTTGACACCGCGGTACAGGCCGCCGTAGAAGGTAAAGTCAGCGGAGGCGGGGTACATCGTGGGGGTGTCCTCGTTGCTGACCTCAATGCTGATCTCATTGTCACCGGCAACGCAGAGGTCGGTGATGTCCGCGCGGAAGCAGGAGTAGCCGCCCTCATGGGTCACGGCGTCCTTGCCGTTGATACGCACAGTAGCCTTCAGGGCTGCGGCGGGGATCTCAACATACAGACGGCCGCCGGCCAGCGGCTGGGTGGACGCCTTGAAGGTGCGGGTATAGACTGCGGTGGTGCGCAGATAGCTGCCGTTGCCGTCCATGCCGTCCACGGCGTTCCAAGTATGAGGCAGGTTGACGGTCTCGGTCTCACGCTCACCCTTGGGGAAGCTGAGGGTCCAGCCCTGATTGAGGGAATACAGGTTTCTCATGAAAAAATCTCCTTTCGGTGTTTGCCTTAGGGGCTTTGTTCTTGTCTCATTCTGTAACCAGTGTACCATGAAAGCAGCAGGGCAGGGTAGAACATTTTTAAGACGGAATCGTATTTTTTTGCTGTGATTTCTCACATTTTCCTATGTGCAAGGTGCAGATCAATGGCCCAGCATTGCTTTTTTCTCGCGTCGGTATTGGGTCGGCGTAGTGCCGAGCTGTTTTTTGAAGATCTTGGTAAAGTAGTTCACATCCAGAATACCGACTGCAGCAGCCACGGCGGCAATGCTGCGGTCGGTTGTGGCCAACAGCACGGCTGCACGGTCAACACGCTGGGAGTTGATATAATCCACAATGGTGGTGCCGGTGTCCTGCTTAAAGAGACTGGACAGGTACGACGGGCTGATAAAGCACATGGCGGCAAGGCTTTTCAGCGACATCTGCTCGGCCAGATTCAGGTTGATATGGTTGATGACCTTTTGCACAAGCGGCGTGTAATTCTTGACCGAGTAACGCTGCACATAGGCGCAGTACTGGCGCACCATATCCCAGACCATCGAGGTATCATTCAGATCTGTGATGGCCTCGATCTGTGCGGCATAGCGGGCGGATATCTTGTCGATATAATACGGGTGTACCTTTCCGCGCTCGATTGCCTTGCGCATCAGGGTGTTCATAATGGTCATCTTGGTCTTGATCTGGTACAGTGTGCCGCGAAACCGCCCGTTGTAGGTATACCGCCCCATCTGGTGGCAGACGTTGATGGCGGCGTCCACATCTCCGCGGCTTACGGCATCGATCAGCCTGTTTTCTGCGGCGTAGCGCTCCTCCAGCATGGACTGCGGCAGCTCCTGTTCAAAGCTCGGTTCCCGAAAGCATCGTGTGTCGAGCGCAATGTTCAAGGGCAGGAACTCCCGCTTTTCGATCACGCGGTATTCATCGGCAGGCATCATCAGGCCCACGATCGTACTGATGGTAGAGACAAAGTGTTCGCTCTGCACCACGCGCACACTGCTGTAATAGCTCTGCACGACCTCGCAGGCTTCCTCCCCAATATACTTGCGTATCCAGTCGCTGGTTTCCTTTGTGCGGGTGCCGTTGGTCCAGGGACCCATCACGAATACAGCCTCCGGCTCATCGGGGATGCGGAACATCGCGTATTGCAGTTCAAATATATCCTCTGAAACGGTCAGCACATGCTCAGCGGTGTTTTCAATCAGCAGTTTGCCGAATGCCTCCCAATCAAACTGGGGGTCCAACGCCTTGCGCAGACCATAGTCAAAGTCCTCCAGCCCGGTAAAGGGGGCAGCGACCCGCAGGCATTTGATATCATAACCGGTGGCCAGTCTTTTCAGCACAAGCAATGGGTCCAACTGCATAAAAGACACCTCACATCATAAATTTCTGCTTTCATTATAGCGGATACCGCCGTGCCTTGCAAGGCATACCAAACAACCGACCGCAGCGCAATTTTTGCATGCAGCGGTCGGTTGTTACAGGCATAGTTATTTTTTGCGGTTGCGGTGTTCTGCCACATAGCGCATGATGGGCGGCATGACAACCGCCAGCAAAATCAGCACGGCCAGCACCCAGCCGCTCGGGGTCTCATGGTTGGGGTTGAACAGCAGTTGCATAATATCCATAGTAAGCAGCCTTTCTTGTAGAGATTACAGCTCGATCATACCGTTTTCATCCGGCGGCATCGGAATGACCGTTATGGCATCAATGATGGTCATGGCAATGGAAATACCCGTCCAGCAGGTGAGCAGATAGAATATGCCGGTCACCCATTGTTTGGCATAGAAGCGGTGTGCGCCAAAGATACCCAAGATGCACAGACGCAGATAGGTTTTACGGCTCACCTTTTGCCGCACACGGTTGGCGCGCACATTGAAAAACGCATCAATCGCGTGCCAGATCGGGCCGTGCCTGCCGGCGTCCGCAATACCGTTTTCCTCCCGCAGAGAGTTGAGCTGATCCTGCGCAATGGCAATATCCATGGCAGAGGGCTTTTCCTTCTTTTTTGTGGTCTGGTTCTGATCGTTCAATGCGGTATCTCTCCTAACAAAAAAGGGAAGCCGCACCGCCGAGGCGGGCGGCTTCCTGTGTGAGCTGCTTTAAGTATACTATAGGGAGGACTGCTGTGTCAATTAAGCCTGCTCGCTCATAGCTGCAGCCTTGATCTTGACGATCTGGTCCTGAATCTCAGCCATCTTTTCCTTGCTCAGGGGGTAGAACTTCATGGCGATCAGGTTGCAGATCAGGCCAAGGGAGATCATACCGAAGGCGAGGAAAACAATGCCGGCGCGCAGCTGCGGGGTGACAACATCGCCCAAGCTGGGGTTGTGGTCAACAAAGCCGCAGGCGGCAAAGACGATACCGGCGATCATAGGGGCGAAAGAAGAAACCAGCTTGTCAACAAAGCTGAACAGGGTGCCCATCAGACCGGGAACATAACGACCGGAACGATAGACTTCGTAGTCGGCGCAGTCAGCGGTCATGGGGATGACGATATTGCCGGAAATACCCTGGCAGCCGGCCAGCAGAACAGACAGACCAATGTGGGCGATTGTGAAGAAGCCCCAGTTCAGAGCGCCGGTGGCAGGGTCGGTGGTCATGGTGGTAGGATCGCCGAAGAACCACAGGCAGCCCAGCAGGATGTTAATGATCAGGCCGCCGATGGAGCCGATGACCATAGCTTTTTTCTGACCCAGACGGGTAGCCAGCAGAGAAACGGAGAGGAAGGTCAGGATAACGCCGGGGACCATGGTCAGGGCGGTAACAGTACCCTGCAGCTTGATAGAGCCGGCCATGCAGGCGAACATGGCAACGCCAACGGCACTGGACTTGGCTTGTGCGCCGAGCTTGTCAGTAGAGGCAGACAGGATCAGCATCTGAATGGCGCGGTTGTTCTTGAGGGTATCCCAATAGTCTTTGAGACCAATCTTGACAGCCTTGCCGGTGCCGAAGAACTCGGGACGATCCTTGGGGGTGATGGCAATGACAGCAATGATGGTGAAAAACAGAGACATAAAGGCAGACAGCATCCAGAACTCGTGGAAGAACTCAACAGAGGTGTAGTTGCCAACGTCGGCGTACTTGTCAGCAATGTTGGAAACGATGATGGCGAGCGCAGTAAACAGAACGGTGTTGAACACGCCGTCGAAGGAGGCAAACATGGGGCGCTGCTTCGGGTCGTTGGTCAGGCAGCTCTGGGCGCTCTTGGTAACAACGCACTGGCAGGTGTAGCCAAGGTAGAACAGGCAGCACATAACGAGGAAGAAAGCAAAGCGGACGGGACCCTCGGGCAGCTTGTGGGTGACGTGGAACATAATGTAGCTGGTCACGAACAGGACAGCCTGGCCGATGACGATAAACGGGCGGTTCTTGCCGAACTTGCCGTTGGTCTTGTCAACCATAAAGCCGACGAACGGGTCGGTGACGCCGTCCCACAGACGCATCATCATCAGGAAGCTGGAGGCGATCACCATGCTGACGCCGACAAAGCCCAGCAGGTAGAAGGTGCAGTAGTTCATGAACATCAGGTAGACGTTCGTGGCGGTGTTGTTCATGGCGAAGCCCGCAATACGCCAAAGCGGAACGCGGTGAATGCCGTTGCTTTCGTAGTCCTTGTCGTAATACTTGTCAGGCAAGGTTCTCATTGTAGCCATAGTTAATTACTCCTTCTTTTTCGTGTTGCGCCCGGCAGCCTGCGGCGCGGTGGGCGCATCGGGGGCAGAGACCGATGCGCCTTGCTGCAGGCAGGGCTGGCAACTTTGTGTCTATATTATGAATACATTTTTAAAAAAGCGTTAGTAATATCTTTAGGTTTTAGAGTAAAAAACGCTTATTTTTCCCCGTGTGTATAAAACTTTTGTGTATTGTTCACAAAAGCATGCTTATGCATTATATAATGTAGCTGCTTGTATGATTTCAGCCGTTACTGTAAAATTGTACGGTTTTGCCGCAAAATCCTACTCACGCCAGAAGATACGGCTGTGGCATAATGAAGATGACAATAGCAGTGCAGCTGCGGCTGCCGGGCAGAACTGCGCCAAGTATCATTTTTACGAGGAGAAAATACCATGCAAGACAAATCTTTGCTGTACCCCTGTGAATCCAGCGCCCGCCGTGTAGTCAGCCTCGACGGCATGTGGCGTTTCGCCTTCGACCCGCAGGGTCAGGGTGTGGACAAGGGCTGGACGATGGCCCTGCCCGAGAGCATCACCATGCCGGTGCCTGCATCATTCTGCGATTTCTTTACCGATAAGGACTCCCGCGAGTATTGCGGCGATTTCTGGTATGAGACCGACTTCTTTGTCCCCGGCGAGTGGGAGGGCAAGGACATTGCCGTTCGCTTCGGCTCGGTGACCCACCATGCCCGCATCTTTGTAAACGGTGTCGAGGTCACAGCGCATGAGGGCGGCTTCCTGCCCTTTGACGCTGCCGTCACCGACATCGTGCGCTATAACCAGCATAACCATCTGGCCGTTCTGGCAAACAATGAGCTGAATGAGACCATGCTGCCCGCCGGACGCACGACCACCCTCTCCAACGGCAAAAAAATGGCCATGCCTTACTTTGACTTTTACAACTATGCCGGCATCCACCGCCCTGTCAAGCTGATGGCGCTGCCCAAGGAGCGCGTACTGGACTTCAGCGTAGTACACAGCATCAGCGGCACCGACGCCGATGTTGCCTACACCGTTACAACGAACGGTGACCATGCCGTCTGCGTGGATGTGTATGACGGTGCAGAAAAGGTCGCACATGCCGATGGCAAGAGCGGCACGCTGCATATCGAGAATGTCAGGCTGTGGAATGTCCACGCTGCCTACCTGTACAGCTTTGTCATCCGCATCACCGATGGCGAGACCGTTGTGGACGAATACCATGAGAAGATCGGCATCCGCACCTTTGAGATCAAGGACGGCAACTTCCTTTTGAACGGCAAGGCCGTCTATCTGCGCGGCTTCGGCAAGCATGAGGACGCCGACATCCGCGGCCGCGGTCTGGATCTGGCCACCGTCAAGCGCGATTATGAGCTGATGAAGTGGATCGGTGCCAACTGCTTCCGCACCAGCCACTACCCCTACGCTGAGGAACTGTACCAGATGGCCGATGAGGAGGGCTTCCTTGTCATCGACGAGGTCCCCGCCGTTGGCTTTATGGAAAGCACGATGAACTTCCTGTCTGCCAGTCAGGGCAACGGCAAGAAGGTCGGCTGGTTTGAGAAGGAGACCACCCCGCAGCTGCTGGAGAACCACAAGGCTGCGCTGATCGACATGATCAACCGCGACAAGAACCACGCCAGCGTCATTGCGTGGAGCATCCTGAATGAGCCCCAGTGTACGAGCGAGGGAACCGAAGCCTACTTCAAAACGCTGTTTGATCTGGCACATGAGATCGACCCCCAGAAGCGTCCGCGCACCTATGCCATCGTAATGATGAGCCTGCCCAACAACAGCAAGGGCCAGCAGTTTGCCGACTTTATCAGCCTGAACCGCTACTATGGCTGGTATGTCATGGGCGGCATGAACATTGTGGATGCCGAGGCTGCCTTCCGCAGAGAGATGGACGGCTGGAGCATGGCTCTGCACGGCCGCCCGATGATCTTTACCGAGTACGGCGCCGACACGATGCCCAGCGAGCATAAGCTGCCCAGCGTCATGTGGAGCCAGGAATACCAGAACGAATATCTGGACATGAACCATGCTGTGTTTGACAGCTATGATTTTGTCAAGGGCGAGCTGGTCTGGAACTTTGCAGACTTCCAGACGACCGAGGGCATCATGCGCGTCAACGGCAACAAGAAGGGTATTTTTACCCGCCAGCGCCAGCCCAAGGATGCCGCGTTCCACTTCCGCGCCCGCTGGACGAGCCTGCCGGTGGACTACAAGGCAGACAAATAAACCGTAAACCACCTAGCGGGTACCGCCTTTTGCGCGTACCCGCCTTTTGCATTTGGAAAGGAGCCTCAACATGCCCAAGGCATCAACGCGAATCAAAACCTATCGCAACGCAAACGGCCCCGTTGTCTCCACGGTCGACCGCCGTGTTTTTGAGCAGGACGGTCTGACCTTCAAGGATATTGACGGCAGCGGTACACTCTCCGCTGTAAACGACTGGCGCAACACCCCTGCCGAGCGCGCCGCCGCCTATGTAAAGGTGCTGAGCGTCAAGGAAAAGATCGCCCAGCTGTTCATTTCCGACTGGCGGATGGCCAAATACCCCATGACCGGCCCGATGGCCGCCATGTACAAGGACATGGAGCGCAAAACCGATGCGTACGGCATCCTTGACGAGGGCGAGTTCCGCGGCAAGACGATCTTCGGCGAGCAGCATCTGCCCAGCACCACCACCTTATTGAAGGAGTGGTTCAATCGTCATGTGATCCTGCGCACCAATGCCACCCCCGCCGACATGGCCGACTGGATGAACGAGGCCCACGCCGTCTGTGAGCAGTGCGAGCATTTTATCCCTGTGGCAGCTGCGTCCAACTCCCGCAATGAGAACGGCGAGCTGGTCTTTGGCATGAACGATGCCGGCGGCGTGCTGGCTACATGGCCGGGAACGCTGGGCATTGCCGCTGCAGTCAAGGGCTACCGCATCGACCTTGTGGACAAGTTTGCCGCCACGGTGCGCAGGGAATGGAACGCCTGCGGCCTGCGCAAGGGCTACATGTACATGGCCGATACGATGACCGACCCCCGTTGGCAGCGCACCTACGGCACCTTTGGCGAGGACCCTGCACTTATCAGCGAGATCATGACCCATATTATTCCCGGGATTCAGGGCAGTGCGCAGGGCGTGACCGCTGACGGCGTGGCCGTAACCACCAAGCATTTCCCGGGCGGCGGTGCCCGCGAAAACGGCTTTGACCCCCATTATGCTGCCGGGCAGTGGAATGTATACGCCACACCGGGCAGTCTGGAAACCTATCATCTGCCGCCCTTTGCCGCAGCGGTCAAGGCGGGGACTGCCTCCGTCATGCCGTATTACTCAAAGCCTGCCGCCGCAAAAAGCGAACCGCAGCACGACCTGCAGGGCAATGTCATCGAGATGGAGCCCTACGGCTTCGCCTACAACCGCTATTTTATCGACACGATGCTGCGCGGTCAGATGGGCTTTACCGGCTACATCAACTCCGACACCGGCATCGCCCACAATATGGCATGGGGCGTGGAAATGCTCGATGTGCCTGAGCGCATCGGCTTTGCCGTCAACCACGCCGGCGTGGACATCATCAGCGGCCTGTTTGACAATGACGCCGGGCAGCAGGCCTACGACCGCGCCCATACTGACTACTACGACACCCACCCGATCCCGCAGGGCTTTACCAAAGACCAGCTTGTGCTGACCGATGAGGCACTGGACCGCGCTGTGACCCGCACCCTGACCGAGCTGTTTGCCCTTGGCATGTTTGAGAACCCCTTCCGCGACCCGGAGGGAGCCGAGCGTGTGGTTGCTGATCCCGCCGACCGCGCCGCCGCAGCCGAGGCCCATCGCCGCAGCGTAGTGCTTTTGAAAAATGACGGCACACTGCCGCTTTCCTCTGACAGGAAAATCTATGCCGAGGCGTTCCTGAAGAACCCCGAGCAGGCAAAGGCCGCCACGCAGGCGCTGCGTGCTGAGCTTGCGGACTGCACATTGGTCGATGACCCTGCCGAGGCCGATGCGGCGCTGCTCTTTGTCTCGCCGTCCTCCGGTGAGTATTTCAACGCTACGCCGGGCTATCTGGAGCTGGACATCTGCGAAAACAAGACGGTCCATAATGTGGATGCTGAGGGCCGCCCCACCGCCGAGACCCACACCGAGACGACCCTGTCCGGTGCAGGACGGTTGGCAGAGATTGCCGCAGCGGTACATGCCCACGGCGGCAAGGTAATCTCCAACATCAACTTCACGATGGCCTGGCAGGTAGGCAATGTGGAGCGCCTCAGCGATGTGCTGCTGGCCGGCTTTGACACTTATCGTGATGCCACGCTCGATGTCATCTTCGGCCGATTTGTTCCCACGGGCAAGCTGCCCATTACGCTGCCGCGCGGTGATGAAGTGCTGGCCGTCAATGAGGCAGGCGTCTGCGTAAGCCCCAACGATGTTCCGGGCTTTGCCAAGGACCGCTATATGCCGGATGCCCTCAAGGATGAAAACGGCAAGGCCTACGCCTACCGCGATGCAGCCGGGCATTATTACGAATACGGCTTCGGCTTGTAATGATTGCCCATATAGAGTAGAATAAAGATATTTATGGCGGCATCGCAGCCAATGCGCGGTGCCGCCTTTTTGAAGGAGTGTTGTAAGTGACTGCCGCAAAAACCAGAGATATGGGCACAGGCAGCGTACCCAAGCTGCTGCTGCAGCTTGCGCTGCCCGCCGTTGTGGCGCAGGTGGTGAACCTGCTGTATAACATTGTGGACCGCATTTACATCGGCCACATGGCTGATGTAGGTGCCGCCGCGCTGACCGGCGTGGGCCTGTTCACACCAATTCTGATGCTGATCACCGCCTTTGCGATGCTGTGCGGCTCCGGCGGTGCGCCGCGCGCTGCCATTGCCATGGGGCGCGGGGACAATAAAGCTGCTGAAAAGATCATGGCCAACTGCTTTACGGTGCTGCTGATTCTGGCTGTTGTTCTGACCGCTGTGTTTTATCTGGCGGCCCCCAGCCTGTTGGTGCTGTTTGGTGCCAGCGCCAATACGCTGCCCTTTGCGCTGGATTATGCCCGCATCTATGTCTTGGGCAGTGTGTTTGTGCTGATCGTGCTGGGCATGAACCCCTTTGTTACCACACAGGGCTTTGCTGCCTTCAGTATGCTGACCACCGTGATCGGCGCTGTATGCAACATCATTCTTGATCCGATCTTTATCTTTGTGCTGAATATGGGCGTGAAGGGCGCTGCAACCGCCACCATCATCAGTCAGGCCGTGGGTGCCCTGTGGGTGCTGAAATTTCTGACAGGGAAGCGCACAAAATTAAAGCTCCGTACCAAGGATATGCCGCTGCAGGGGCGGATCATCCTGCCCTGCCTTGCGCTGGGCGTGTCCACCTTTGTGATGATCGCCACCGAGAGCATTTTGTCCATCAGCTTCAACTCGAGTCTTGCGCGCTACGGCGGGGATCTGGCCGTGGGCGCCATGACCATCATCACCAGCGTATCCCAGCTTCTGTCCATGCCGCTGCAGGGCATCTGTCAGGGCGGCCAGCCGCTGATGAGCTTTAACTTCGGCGCCGGTAAGACCGACCGCGTGAAGCAGGCCTTCCGGCTGCAGTTCGGCTTCTGCGTGGCGTTGGCGGCCCTGTTCTGGGTCGTCAGCATGCTGGCCCCGCAGATTTTGGCGGGCATCTTCACCACCGACCCGGAACTTGTCAGCTACACGGCGTGGGCCATGCGCATTTATATGGCGGGTATCTTCTCCTGCGGCTTTCAGGGCTCCTGCCAGCAAAGCTTTGTGGCGCTGGGGCAGGCCAAGATCAGCCTGTTTATGGCCTGCCTGCGCAAGCTGATCCTGCTGATCCCGCTGATTTTTATTCTGCCGCACTGTATGCCTGACAAGGTTTTTGCCGTCTTTCTGGCCGAGCCGGTCAGCGACATTATCGCCGCCGCCGTGACGAGCATCGCCTTCTTCACCCGGTTCAACAAGATCCTCGCGGGCGCGCCGAAAAGTAATACGCAGCCGATGTAAGAGCGATACCGTAAACAAATGCTCTGCCAGCAGTAAAATACATGTGTCTATTTCACCAATCCTGTCCTGTTTCAGAACGCGGGCAGCCGCTATAATGGTAGCAACATCAGCAAGATAACCTGCTGATGCGGATGTTACCGCGGCCGCGGTCCAGCGGCCAGCGTTCTGAAGGAGGAACAAATCTATGGCTATCATCATTGCTGCAGCCGTGGCAGCGGCTCTCATCGTATTCTGCTTTCTCTGCTATAAGAAAGCCCCGCCCACTCAGGCGATCGTTGTGACCGGTCTCGGTCTGGCCCGTCCCAAGGTCGTATGCGGCCGCGGCGTTTTTGTCTTGCCCGTTGTGCAGCGTGCCGACCGGCTGAACATGCGCCTTTTGAAAATTGATGTCAAGACGCCGGAAACGGGCGTCAAAACCAAGGAGGGTGTTTCCCTCTGGCTGGACAGCGTAGTCACTGTGCAGGTCTACAGCGAAAACTCGACCGTCTCGGATGATGAAGTTCGTGCAGCCGGGTATGATGACATCAAAAAGTACATCAACTCCCGCCAGCAGTCTGCGATTTCGAACTTTCTCGGAATGGACGAGGCACATATCAATGAAAAAATCAACGATGTCCTGCAGGGCAACCTGCGTGAGATCGTCAGTGAGATGACGGTCGATCAGATCCTGACCAACCGCAAGCAGATGGCGGTCAGCGTGGTCGAAAACGCCCGCCCCGACCTTGCCAAGATGGGTCTGGAGGTTGTGACCTTCAATGTGCAGGATGTCAAGGACGCTGTGGATGCGATGGGGCATAACCATGGTGTCATCGAGGCCATCGGTGTGGAGCAGGAGGAGCTTGTGAAAAAGCGTGCCTCCATTGCCAAGGCCGAGGCCGAGCGCGATGTATCCTGCGCCAAGGCTGCCGCCGCTATGGCCGCCAACGAAAAGGAGATCGAGGCCCAGACTGCCATTGCCAAGCGCAACAATGAGCTGCAGCTGGCAAAGTCCAAGCTGAAGGCCGAGGCCGACAAGGCTGCTGCCAATGCACAGGCCGCCGGTATGATCCAGACCAACCTGCGTGCCCGTGAGGTCAAGGAGTCCGAGGCAGACGCCGAGATCGCCAAGCAGAAAAAGATGGTCGATCTGGCCGCGCAGGAGGCAGAGGTCCAGCAGCGCAAGCTGGACGCCGAGGTTCGCAAGCAGGCCGATGCCGAGCTTTACCGCCGCCAGAAGGAGGCCGAAGCGCAAAAGTATGAGGCCGAGCGCGCCGCCGAGGCTGCAAAGTTTGCCAAGCAGCAGGAGGCCGAGGGCATTGCACTGGTCGGCCGCGCCGAGGCAGAGGCCATCCGCCAGAAGGGTCTGGCTGAGGCCGAGGCGATGAAGCAGAAGGCGGAGGCCTACAAGCAGTACAATGATGCCGCCGTTGCTGAAATGATGATCAAGGTGCTGCCCGACATTGCAAAGAGTGTTGCCCAGCCCCTGTCAGCCATCGACAAGGTGTCCATCATCGGCGGTGACGCCGGCGGTGTGTCCGGTATTTCCGGCAATGTTCCGGTGCTGATGGCCCAGACCATTGAGGCCATGAAGGAGGCCACCGGCATCGACATGAAGGAGATCGTCCGTGCCAACAGCATTCAGGCCAAGACTGACCGCAACATCAACGTGACGGGATTGGACAGTCTCAAACCCGAGAACCCCGAGAACCCAGAGATCAAAGAAACCCAAACCACCGAAGTGACGGCTGAATAAGCTGCGAGCCTGCCCGGTTCAATCCGGGCAGGCTCTTTTTGTTTGCGTTGGGGGGGATACCTCTCTCATGTGCAGGCTGCACAAATGCGCAGCCTGTTTTCTTGTGAAAGGCGACGAAACTTTTTTCCGTTCATGCCAGAAAACATGCATTTTGTGCAAAATGTGTGCCAATCGCAAGAAAGCGTGGTATGCTACACTCACATCAATGAGAGGACGACCCCGGCAGGGATGCTGTCTGAGCCCTGTCAAAGAAGGAGGAACCCAAATGTTGGAGATCACCCGCCTGACCGTGGAGCATCTGACCCAAGGCTGTGTGACTGACTGCCCGGCGCCACGCATCGGCTTTGCGGTACAAAGCGACCGCAACGATGCCGAGTTGACGGATGCCATTCTGCAGGTCGGCGATTGGAACGCCCATCTGCCCCAAGATGGCCAGACCGGCACCGCTTACAAGGGACCGGCTCTGCTGCCCTTTACGACCTACGGTGTCCGGCTGACGGTCACCGATGATACCGGCGCAACCGCCGAGGCAGAAACCACCTTTGAAACCGGCCGTATGGAGACCCCTTGGCGTGGTCAGTGGATCAGCGACCCGGTCTTTACCTTTACCGAGGCCAAGGTCAGCCCCGTGCCTATGGTCTTTCGCAAAACGATTGAAACCGCAAAGACCGTTGCCCGCGCGCGGCTTTATGCAACCGCCATGGGCATCTACGAGGTAGAGCTGAACGGCCAAAAGCTGGGGCGGCAGTATTTTGCCCCCGGCTTTACAAGCTACAAAAGCTATCTGCAGTACCAGACCTACGATGTAACGGAACTTTTGACCGGCCATGACACACTGACCGCCACAGTGGCAGGCGGCTGGGCCGTTGGCAGCTTTGTCTTTACCCGCAAAAACCGCGTCACGGCCGATCGGCAGGCACTGCTTGCCGAGCTGCGTATCGAGTACACTGACGGCAGTGTGGAACTCATCGGAACCGACAGCAGCTGGGAGGTCACCGAGAACGGCCCCGTCCGTATGGCCGACCTGTATGACGGCGAGACCTACGATGCCACCCATGAGACGGATGGCTGGCACGCCGCTGCCCCCGAGACCCTGAAGATCACCCCCGCCATTACGGCAGAGTACGGTGCGCCGGTCACGGCCCATGAGGTGTTCAAGCCGGTGGCCGTCACTACCGCGCCGGACGGTGAGACGATCTACGACTTCGGCCAGAACTTTGCGGGCGTTATCCGCATATCGCTGCAGGGCAGTGCCGGTCAGGTCATTACGGTGCGCCACGCCGAGATATTGAACCCGGACGGCACACTGAACACGACCTTCCTGCGCAGTGCCAAAGCCACCGCAACCTACACCTGCCGGGACGGCAAGCAGACCTACAGCCCGCGTTTCACCTATATGGGCTTCCGCTATGCGGGAATCAAGGGTGTAAAGCCGGAGAATGTAGAGGTGGAGGCGGTTGCCCTTTACTCCGATGTGGCACACGCCGGAGCCTTCCACTGTTCAAACGAGCTGCTCAACCGGCTGCAGTCCAACATTACATGGAGCGCAAAGTCCAATTTTGTTGATATTCCGACCGACTGCCCCCAGCGCGATGAGCGAATGGGATGGACCGGAGACATCAATGTCTTTGCACCGACAGCGCTTTACAACTTTGAATTGAGCCGTTTTCTTGAGAAATGGCTGCGCGATGTCAAGGCCGAGCAGCGGCCGGGCGGTGGTATTCCCAACACCGTGCCGGTGCAGGGCTACGGATTCCCGGCCACGATGCCCGAGATGGCGGTGGACTGGTGGGGCGATGCCTGTGTGAATGTGCCGTGGGCGCTCTACGAGGCGACCGGCAGCATTGACATTCTGCGCACGATGTACCCCACGATGCAGAAATATGTCAAGGCCTGCCGCTTCTGGGCAGGGTTCGGCATCGGCAAGCACCGCTATATCTGGCACACGCCGTCCGTCCTGCACTTTGGCGACTGGGTCGCGCCCGATGTGCCCAAGATGAGCCAGTGGCAGGCGCGCAGCAAGTACACCGCCACGGCCAGCCTTTTCCACACCAGCAGCCGGTTGGCTGCAATCGCACGCATCCTCGGCAAAGATCAGGACGCCGCCCACTACACGGATCTGAGCCGCAAGGTGGCAGATGCCTACTGCAGCGTATTTACGGACGGCAGCGGCAGGGTAAAGGACGAGTTCCAGACCGCCTATGTGCTGCCGCTGTACCTGAACATCTTCCCCGAGAATGTCCGCGCCAAGGCTGCTGAAAACCTTGTGCATCTGGTCGAAAAGAATGATTACAAGATCGGCACCGGCTTTCCCGGCACACCGTACATCCTGTTCGCGCTGGCCGACAGCGGACATGCCGACACAGCCTTCAAGATGCTGCTGAACACTCAATGCCCCGGCTGGCTGTATGAGGTCAGAGTCGGCGCCACAACGGTGTGGGAGCGCTGGGACGGCCTCAATGAGGATGGCGAGTGTCCTATCAGCAATGACGGCACCGACCAGATGATCTCCTACAACCATTACGCCAGCGGTGCGGTGGGCGCTTTCCTCTATCGCCGCGTGCTGGGCGTTGAGCCGCTGGAGGCCGGGTATAAGCGTTTTCGCTTTGCACCGCTCATCGGCGGCGGCCTGACCGAAGCCGACGGCAGCGTTGATACGCCTTACGGCAAGATTCATGCAGTGTGGCAGCTTGCAGACGGTGCAATCACCGCCCGCGTGACAGTGCCGATGGGCACGGTCTGCAGCGTCCTGCTGCCCGGGGCAGGGGAACTCACCCTCGGCAGCGGCACACACGAAGTGCGCGGCAGCCTTTGAGCAAACCATGACCACAACTTATCAGATAAAGAAGGAGTGACCCCTTTCTTATGGCTACATCCAAATCCAATTTCTGGTCGTCCCCGCTGACGCGGTCCCGTATTACAAGCGATGATGTAAAAATGCCGGAAATGCTGCTCGGCTATTTTATCGGCCCGTTCGGCGCACTGCTTTCCTCCGGTATTTTCACAAGCATCCTGCAGAATTATTTCACAGATGTCCTCAAGCTGGATCTCGGTTTTCTGACCACGCTGCAGCTGATTTCGACCGTCCTGATCGTAGCGGCCAACCTTGTGGTAGGCCAGCTGATTGAGCGCACCCGCGCACTGGCCGGCAAGGCCCGCCCGTGGATTCTGCTCTCGGCGCTGACGCTTTCGGTCGCAAGCGTGCTGATGTTCGTTGTTCCCTTTGAGGGCGCGGCCAAGATGGTCTGGATCGCGGTTGCCTATAACCTTTACTACGCCGTGGCCTATCCCATCTACAACACCGCCAACTCCACGATGATCCCGGTTTCGACCCGTGACAGCAAGCAGCGCGGCGCGCTGGCCTCCTTCACGAACATTGCGGGTCTGGGCGTCATGGGCTGCGGCTCGATGGTATTCCCGATGCTCGTTTCCTTCGCACTGAAGGAGGATCAGCACCTCTGGTTCGTTGCCATGCTGGCAGTGGCTATTTTCAGCGCAATCACGATTTATCTGCAGTTCCTTTTCACCCGGGAGCGTGTTACCGAGGAGGGCCGCGGCGAGGATGCCGCCCCGAAGAAGGCGGCCTCGCTGGGTGAGCAGCTCAAGGCTGTGACCGGCGACCGTATGTGGTGGATCGTTATGGCATTCTACATGCTGTTCCAGTGGAGCGGCGCAATGAAGAACGGCTCGATGAGCTACTACTGCAAGTGGGTGCTGGACAACACCTTCTTTGGCAATGCTGACGCATGGGGTGCCTCGCAGAGCCTGCTCAGCATCATGGGTGCGATCCCGATGGCTGTGGCTGCCGTGTTTGTCGTGCCGCTGGCCAACAAATTCGGCAAGCGGATGGTCTGCGGCGTGTTTATGGTGCTGGGTGCTGTGGGCGGTGTTATCGCCGGCCTTGGCGGCGGTCATATCATTCCCGTTGCCATCGGCGTAGCACTCAAGTGCCTTGGCTCGTCCCCTGCCTGCTACCTGATCCTCGCGATGATTGCCGATGTTATCGACCATATCGAATACCGCACCGGCATCCGCACGGACGGCCTGACGATGAGCATCTACAGCTCGCTGATGGTCGCAGCCACCCCCATCTGCAACTCGATCTTCAGCGCCATGCTCAACGGCAGCGGCTACAATCAGGCCGCTGATGTCGCGCTGGGCACCGCAGCCCAGACCGCCGGTGTGCAGGCGGCCATCTCGGTCAGCTATATCTGGGTAGAAACGGTCTGCTACATCGTTGGCGCCGTGATCCTGATCCTGTTCTGGACCGTTGAAAAGGACCTGCCCCGTGAGCAGGCCGAAATCGCAAAGCGGAACAAGAAGTAATGCGGCAGCTGCGGCGGTCAGGGGACTGGCCACCCTACCGCAACCACCCCTGTAGGGCGGGCAGTCCTCTGCCCGCCGCCCCCCAGAAGTAACGCGCTCTACACGCGATTACGATATACACAAGGAGGAAAAACATGAGTAAGAAAAATTCCGGCCGCCGCGTCTGGCGCGGCGTGACCACCACTACGGCTTCACTGCTGGCAATCAGTGTCTGCGCCTCAACCGTCGTGGACGGCTTCCGCACCGACATTGACAAGTTCCTTGGCACCAAGAGCACCAAGCTCGTCACCGAGGAGACGGACGGTGCTGACCTGTACACCTTCAAGTCGGACTATACCTCCACCAGTGACCTGCTGCACGGCATTCAGGATGTCGGCGAGCGGATGAGCGAGGAGGGCAGCGTCCTGCTGAAGAACAACGGCGCACTGCCGCTGACGAAGGATGAGACCCAGAAGATCACGCTGTTGGGCTTTTCTAGCTACTATCCCGTTCAGGGCGGCGACATGGGCTCCAGCTACATTGCAAACACCGGAACCGATGCCGATACCGTCGATATGGTCGGCGCCTTCAAGGCAAAGGGCTTTGGTCTGAACCAGACTGTGGCCGATATGTACGAGGCCCTGCAGCCTACCTTCAAGTCCGAAGTCCAGAGCTGGGGCGGTACGATTGAGTACAATCACATCACGGCTCCCTCCACGACCGGCGTTTTCTCCAGCAAGGAGCCGAGTCAGGCTGCGCTGGACGGCCAGGATGCAGGCTGGAAGGACAGCATGAATGACAACAATGTCATGATTGTCACGATTGCGCGTTCCGCCTCTGAGAACGGCACTTATATGCCCGGCACTGCCGGCGTTGACCCGACCCAGAATCTGAACCAGACCGACCCTCTGGGCCTGTCCGATGATGAGCGCGACCTGATTCAGGCTGCCGTTGACGCCAAGGCCTCCAACGGCGGCAAGGTTATTGTGCTGTTGAACAACGCCAGCGCGATGGAAGTACAGGAGATTCAGGACAATGACGGCGTGGACGCCATCCTGCAGGTAGGTCTGCCGGGCGGCTACGGCTTCTACGGCGTGGCCGACATCCTCTCTGGCGATGTCAATCCCTCCGGCCATCTGACCGACACCTACGCAGTCAAGAACGCGAACTCTCCCGCTGCACAGAACTTCGGTGACCTGCAGTGGACGAACGCAAACCCCGACATTCAGATGAATGATGCCATTGTCGAGGCTGAGAACATCTACATTGGCTACAAGTACTACGAGACCCGCTACTTTGATACCGTTATGAATCAGGGCAACGCTGCCTCCACCGTGGGCTCCTCCACCGGCAGCGCTTGGAACTATGACGATGAGGTTACTTATCCGTTCGGCTACGGCCTGTCCTACACTACCTTCACCCAGACGCTGGATGATCTGAACGTGGATTTGGACAATGAGACCGTCACCGCCAAGGTCACCGTCACCAACACCGGCAGCGTGGCCGGCAAGGATGTTGTGCAGTTGTATGTCAGCCTGCCCTACACCGACTATGACAAAGAGCATGGCGTCGAGAAAGCCGCTGTTCAGCTGTTGGACTACGGCAAGACCGCAGAACTGGCCCCCGGTGCCAGCGAGACTGTGACCATCACCGCAGATATGCAGAACATGGCAAGCTGGGATTCCACAGCTGACAACGCCGCCGGTACCAAGGGCTGCTACATTCTGGATGCCGGTGACTACTACTTCACCATCGGCAACGGCGCACACGAGGCCGTGCAGAACGTTCTGGCCGCTGAGGGTCAGGATGTCGGCGGTGACGCAGACAAGGCCAAGAGCTGGAATCTGGGCTCTCAGGACACCACCACTTTCGCAACGACCAAGAATGGCACCGCTGTGGAGAACCAGCTGGCTGACATGGATGTCAACTACTGGCTGCCCGGCACTGCTACCTATCTGACCCGTGCCGACTGGGAAGGCACTTTCCCCAAGACCTATAAGGATATGACCGCTACCGATGAGATGATCGATATCCTTGACAACGACATCTACGAGATCAACGCCAACGGCGACCCCTCCACGGTTACCTTCGGTGCTGACAACGGCCTGACGCTAGCTGACCTGAAGGGCGTTTCCGATATCAACGATGAGCGCTGGGATATGCTGATGGATGAGATCACGCTGGAAGAGTGCATGATCCGCACAGGCTTCGGCGGTACCTCCACCAAGGTTATCGAATCCATCATGAGCCCCGAGACCATCCAGAACGATGGCCCCAACGGCATCTACTCCTATCCTCTGGGCCAGTATGCCAACACCGACAAAGCCAGCGGCGACCCCTGCGCCGTGGATGCCAACGACCCCAACCTCGCATACAAGTTTGGCACGATGGTCAATGAGACTGTTATCGCCCAGACCTTCAACAAGGACCTCGCCGCTGATTATGGCCGCGTGATCGGCAACTACAGCCTGTGGGCCAACACCGCTATCTTCTGGGGCATCGGCACCAACCTGCATCGCCTGCCCTACAATGCCCGTAACCACGAGTACTACTCCGAGGACGCTATTCTGACCGCCGGTCAGGGCACTGCCTACGCCGCCGCTGCTATGGAGTACGGCGTTATCATCGCACCCAAGCACCTCGCCTTCAACGATACCGAAATCAACCGTACCGGCGTTTCCGTCTTTATGACTGAGCAGCAGGCCCGTGAGAACGAGCTGCGCGGCACGCAGGGCATTGTGGAGAACGCTCATGTTCTCGGCGTTATGACCGCTTACAACCGCGTTGGCATCACGCAGGACAACGCCCACACCGGCCTGACGAAGAACATCCTGCGCAACGAGTGGGGCTTCCAAGGCTTAATTTCCGAGGACTTCATCCAGAACGCTAACTATGTTGTGCTGAAAGAGGCTGTGCTGAACGGCGTTACCATGAGCTGCAACACCGGCGACAACACGATGGCTGCTGTCAGCGAAAAGTATCCCTACTGGACCGTAGAGGCCGTAAGTCAGGATACCACCATGATGACCGCCCTGAAGCAAGCTATGAAGTACCAGAACTACGCACTGGCCAACTCCAACGCTATGGACGGCATGGCCAGCAACACCAAACTGGTCAGCGTCCGTACTTGGTACGACAACGCCCTGACCGCTGTACAGATTGTCTTTGCCGCCCTGACCGTGCTGGCTGCCGCCATGTATGTTCTGGACGAGCGCAAGTCCAAGAAGCAGTAAAGGAGAGCACACCATGACTTCTACAAATAAAAAGGGCGCAGGCTTTATCCTGTCGCTTTTGACCGCAATCGCCGGTGTGGTTGGCCTTGTGTTCTGCATGGTCAATGCCAACACTGACTCTTTCCGTGCAGTTGGCACCAGCCCGGTTGTCATTGCCTGCGCTGTGATTGCCATTGTCGCACTGGTTCTGCGCGTCCTGCTGGATGGCAAGCAGGCCATCGCCGCTGATGTTATGAGCGTTGTCGCCGGTGTTACGCTGGTGATTGCCGCTGCCCAGTTCATCAGCCCCCGCGTCAACACCATCGCCTCGATCATGACCTTTACGAACAACGCCCAGACGATGGCTGACCTGTCCAGCGCCATCTACGGCACGGCCGCGCTGCTGATCGCCGTGGTGCTGAACATCATTGCCGCGTTCACCAATGTGAACAAACAGTAATTTTGCGCCATTCCCGCGTCACTTCATCGTGACAGCTTTTTCCTCAACCACACCCCGGGGGGCTTTCTCTCCGGGGTATTTTGTATTATGATGTAGAAAACAGATTTTTTCTGAAAGGATGTGTTCCACCTGCGCCGCCTGATGTTTATTCTCGCCATGCTGGTTCTGCTGGCAGGCTGTGCCGCCGCCCCGGCAGCCTCTGCGGTGCAGTGCCGCATCGTTTTGGAATCCTCGCCTGCGTTTACAGCGCAGACCCAGACCGCAGCCGTTACCCCGGGGCAGACGGTGACCTTCACCCTGACCCCGGCCGACGGCTATACGCTGACGGGCGCAGACTATCCCGGCGCCCGTCTGACCCGCACCGGCACCGGCTATACCCTCAGCCTGCCGGAGGTCCGCTACTCGACTGCTGTTGCCGTCACGGCAGAAAAAAGCGATACCGTACTCTACTACCGGGACAATCTGGGCGGTGACTGGCTCGAGGTTCCTGTCACCGCAAGCCATCTGCGTGTGAATACCGCGATCCATGGTGAGCTGTTCACCAACCCCGGCCACACCCTGACCGGCTGGAACACCGCCCCGGACGGCAGTGGGCAGGCCGTTGGGCTGGGCAGCCGGACCGAGCCCGGCAGACGGCTCTATGCCCAGTGGGCTGCCCAGAACGATGCCGCCGAATTCACCTTTACCGTAAACAACGGCACTGCCACCGTCACAGGCTGGCAGGGGAGCGGGGAGCGCCTTGTCCTTCCCGATACACTGGGCGGCGCGCCGGTGGTTGAGATCGCCGCCGGCGCTTTTACAAACGCCGCCTGCAGGGAGATCATCCTGCCTGACACGCTGCGCCGCATCGAGCCGGGGGCCTTTACCGGCTGCGCTGTGGAATCGCTGACCCTCTTTGACAATCTGCAGACCGTCAGCGACTATGCCTTTGAAGGCTGCACGGCGCTGCGCACCCTGCACATCAACGCCGCGACCGCCCCCGTCTACAGCGGCAGCTACTACGCCACCTTTGCCGACAAGTACGACCGGCTGCTGTCGCTTTCCAAAACGCGCAAGCTCGTGTTGTTCTCCGGCTCCTCGGCGCGGTTCGGCTACGACAGCGCAGCGCTGGATCAAGCCCTGCCCAGCTATGCGGTGGTCAACATGGGGGTTTTTGCCTATACCAACGCCCTGCCCCAGCTGGAATTGATACGCGGGCAGCTGCAGGCGGGGGATCTTTTGCTGCTCTCGCCCGAGTTTGACGCTGCCAAGCGCCAATTCTGCACAACGAACGCATTCGACGATGACTTTTTCTGCATGGTCGAGGGAAACTACGATCTGCTCGCCCAGCTCGATTTACGACAGTACAGCGGCGTTTTTTCGGCGTTCGGTTCGTATCTGCAGACCCGCGCCGGTATGGCGGCGCGCTCCTACGCCGTATCGCCCGCCGAGCTGGACGAGGACGGCAATCCTGTGGACACCCCCAGCTACAATGCCTACGGCGACTATATCCTCTACCGCCCGGATGCCAATGAGGATACGCCGATCTATGGTCTGCCGGTCGATTACACGGTGGATGCCTTTCCGCAGGCGTATTATATCGACCCCGCCAACGCTGAAATCGCGCGTTTTAAGGAAGATGGTGTGCGGGTCTACCTGACCTACAGCCCCCGCAACAGCAGGGCAGTCTCCGAAGCCTCCACACCGGATGCCATCGCCGCGCTGGACGCCTATTTCAGAGAGAACCTCAACGCAGCGATCCTGACACCGCTGCAGGACTCCCTGCTGCCGGGGCGGTATTTCTATGGGACTGACAACCATCTTTCCACCAACGGTGTTGCGCTGCGCACGGCGCAGGTCATCACCGCCCTAAAGGAAGCGCTGCAGAAGGAGGGATTGACGCCATGACGGCTTTGCTGTTTATAACGGTGCTGTGTACAGTGCTGGCCCTGCTGGCCCGCCGCTTTAGCTGGGCTTGCACAGCAGGGATGGCCGCCGGTGGGGTGCTGGTGCTGGTCGCGCTGGTGTGCAGTATTCCGACCCAAACGCTGCTGCTCTGCCTGCTCATTCCCTGCACGGCGGCTCTTTGGCCGAAAGGGGGAAGCCGATGAATTTTACTGCACCCGCCTTTGTGCTGGGTCTGCCGCTGGTGGTACTGCTGCACCACCTTTTGCCGCCCCGCGCACGCTGGGTACTGCTGCTTGCAGCCAGCCTTGAGTTTTATGCGCTTGGCAGTCAGAAGGCCCTGCCGCTGCTGGCGTGCATTACGCTGGGCACCTACGCCGCAGCGCTGGCCATCGGCCGCTGTAAAAGCCGGGTCGGCAAAAGGCTTTGGCTCTGCTGTGCAGCAATACTCTGTCTGGGCGGCCTCGGCGTTTTCAAATACGCCGGTCTTTTCGGCACAGGGGCCTCGCTTTTGCTGCCTGCGGGCATCTCCTTCTACACCTTTCAGACGCTCGGCTATGTCATCGATGTATACCGCGGCCGACTGGCACCGGAGCGGCATCCCGGTTACTATGCCCTGTTTGTTAGCTTTTTTCCCCAGCTTGTGGCCGGACCTATTGAGCGCAGCACCGATCTTTTGCCGCAGCTGCGCGACCCTGCCCGCCGGACGGACAGCGGGGGATGGCTGTATATCCTGCGCGGCTTTTGCAAAAAGCTGCTGCTGGCCGACACAGCAGCGGTCTTTATAGACACCGTCTACGCAGCCCCCGGCGCAGCGTCCGGCCCCGCTGCCATCCTTGCCACGGCATTGTTTGCCGGGCAGATCTACTGGGATTTCTCCGGCTATTCGGATATTGCGGTGGGGGCAGCCGCCCTGCTGGGTGTGCGGCTGAGCCGCAATTTTGACCATCCCTATCAGGCCGCATCGCTGCGCGATTTCTGGCACCGGTGGCATATCAGCCTGACCCGCTGGTTTACCGATTATCTCTACATTCCGCTGGGCGGCTCGCGCTGCGGCGCGGTGCACTGCGCGCTGAACACACTGACGGTCTTTCTTTTGAGCGGTCTGTGGCACGGTGCCTCGCTTCATTTTGTGGTCTGGGGCGGTGTACACGGCCTGCTGCTGCTCGCCGAGAAGCGGATTTTTCCCGCTGACGGTCAGGGGCGCGTTGCACCTGCCCGCCGCCTGCTGACCCTTGCAGCGGTCTGCTTCGCATGGGTATTCTTCCGGGCCGCCTCGGTGTCCGATGCGCTGACCCTGTTCTCTCGTCTGCCCTGCGGGTGGGAGCCGGCATCTGTGCGCACGGCGGTGCTCACACTCGGTCTGCAGCCAGCCGCCCAGCTGGTGCTGGGGGCGCTCTGTCTGCGCCTTATGCCTGAAAAACCACTCGATGTCCCCACACCGCGCGGTGTTCTGGCGTTTTGTCTGCTCACACTGGCAGTCGCGGCCGCATGGTTTGCAGCGCTGCATGCGGGGACAGCCAACGCCTTTATCTATTTCCAATTCTGAACGGTATTCCGTAACGCTTATGAAGAAAATCATCGCATTTATGCTGGGTGTTTTTATCGCCGTACCGCTGCTTTTGTCGGTGTGGGGCTTTGCCCTGCCTGCACAGTACAGCAGCACCTTTTTGGGGGAGCTGCCCGCCAAGCGTGCCCTGCTGGCAGCCGAAAGCAATAAACCCCGCCTGATCCTTGTGGGCGGCAGCGCTGCAGCCTTTGGGGTGGACAGCACCCTGCTTGCCAAAGAACTGCCGGACTACCACCCTGTAAATTTTGGCCTGTATGCCGCGCTCGGCACCCGGGTGATGCTCGATTTGTCCATAAATGAATTGCGGGCAGGGGATATCGTCATCGTCATGCCAGAGCAGCAGCAACAGGCTCTGTCGGACACGGTGGGAGTTGCCGCCCTCTGGCAGGCCGTTGACGGGGACTTTTCGGCGCTGGGCTGCCTGCATGCCCGCGACTTTGGGCCGATGCTCGGGTCGTTTCCACGGTTTGCCGCCGCCAAGCTCCGCTATTTTTTGACCGGCGCACCGGAGACGGACGGCATCTACCGGCGCGACAGCTTCAACGCCGCCGGTGATCTGGCCAGCCCGCTCTGCAAGGCCAACATCATGCCCGAGGGCTATGACCCCACGATGCCAATACGGTTTGACACCGCGCTGCCCGAGGCCGCGTTCTGCGCCGCACTCAATGACTACACTGCCCGGGCGGCCGATGCCGGGGCTGCGGTCTATTACCATTTTCCGCCCATGAATGCGCTTGCCGTGGCAAATGAAGATCAGATCAATGCCTATGCCGCGCATCTTCAGCAGGGTATTACCGCACCGCTGGCCGGGGACCCCCGTGCCTGCGTGATGGAGTCCGGCTGGTTCTATGATACGAATTTTCATCTCAACGCAGCGGGGCGGACGGTGTTCACAAAGCAGCTTATCCGGGACATCAAGGCAATGCTGGGGGACACCACCGCAACAGAAATAGCCCTGCCCGCCATGCCGGAGCCGGTCGCAAGCACCGCCGCAGGCAGCGGCAGCAGCGCGGATGCCGCATACTTCACAATGGCGGAGGACGGTTCTGTGACCGTGAACGCAGCAGGCCGCGCCCGCCGCAGGCTGACCGTCCCCACTGAGATAAACGGCAGGGCTGTCACAAGGCTCTGCACCAGGACCTTCCGCGGCTGCACTGCGCTGGAGGAAGTCACGATACAGTCCGCCGTTACCGCCCTGCCGGACAGCCTTTTTGCCGACTGCCCGGCACTGCATACCATCATTCTGACCCAGCCAGACCCCGCCCGGCTGCAGGTGGGGCAGGACCTTCTGGCCGATGCCCCCGCCGCCTGCCGAATCCAGCTGCCCGACGGCAGCTACACAGCCTACTGCCTGCAGTATTCCTGGTCTGCCTACGCTGACAGATTCTGCACATAATACCGTCACTCCCGGTGCTATCTTGAATTGTGGCTGATGACATGGTATAATGAACCCACATACGGTAAGGCGGCGCGGCGCAATTTTGGCCGCTGCCTTACGGAAAATTCGCAACTGCGGAGTATAACTGCTATGAAAAAATACAAGATCGCGGTGGCCGGGACCGGCTATGTGGGGCTTTCGATTGCCACACTGCTTTCCCAGCACCATCATGTGACGGCGGTGGATATCCTGCCGGAAAAGGTCGCATTGATCAACGCGCGCAAATCGCCGATTCAGGATGATTACATTGAAAAGTATCTGGCTGAAAAGGAGCTGGATCTGACCGCCACGCTGGACGCAAAGGCAGCCTACGCCGATGCAGACTTTGTGGTCATCGCTGCACCCACCAACTACGACAGCCAGACCCAGCACTTTGACACCTCTGCCGTGGAGGCGGTTATCCGCCTTGTCATGGAGGTCAACCCAAACGCCGTCATGGTCATCAAATCAACGATTCCGGTCGGCTACACGGTGTCGGTGCGGGAAAAGTTCGGCAGCAGAAACATCCTGTTCAGCCCGGAATTTCTGCGGGAGTCCAAGGCCCTGTATGACAACCTCTACCCATCCCGCATCATCGTTGGCACCGACCCTGAGGATGCGCACCTTGTCGCAGCCGCCCACGAGTTTGCGGCGCTGCTGCAGGAGGGGGCCATCAAGGAAAATATCGACACCCTTTTTATGGGGTTTACCGAAGCCGAGGCCGTCAAGCTGTTCGCCAACACCTATCTGGCGCTGCGCGTTGCCTACTTCAATGAGCTGGATACCTACGCAGAGAGCAAGGGTCTGAACACGAAGCAGATCATTGACGGCGTATGCCTTGACCCGCGCATCGGCAGCCATTACAATAACCCCAGCTTCGGCTACGGCGGCTACTGCCTGCCCAAGGACACCAAGCAGCTGCTGGCAAACTACGCCGATGTGCCGGAAAATCTTATCGAGGCCATTGTGGAGTCCAACCGCACCCGCAAGGACTTCATCGCCGACCGCGTACTGAAGCTGGCCGGGTACTACGGCTACGATCAGGAAAACGAGTTTGACGAAAGCCGCGAAAAGCCCGTCACCATCGGCGTCTACCGCCTGACGATGAAGAGCAACAGCGACAACTTCCGCCAAAGCTCGATTCAGGGCGTCATGAAGCGCATCAAGGCCAAGGGCGCACAGGTCATCATCTATGAGCCTACGCTGGAGGACGGCAAGACCTTCTTCGGCTCGGCAGTGGTCAACGACTTGGACAAATTCAAGCGGCAGAGTCAGGCCATTCTGGCCAACCGCTACGATGCCTGCCTCGACGATGTGCAGGACAAGGTCTACACAAGGGATCTGTTCGGCAGAGACTGAACCGCCTTTCTGCCGCTTTTTGGCAGTTGAGTAAGGCTCTCTACGCCATTACCGCACAGTATCCTTGTGACTTTTCTTGTAACTTAAAAAAAGGGGAACACCTGTTGTATGAAATATGATTATCTGGTAGTCGGCTCCGGTCTGTACGGCGCCATCTTCGCCCATGAGGCCAAGGCCCACGGAAAAACCGTGCTGGTCGTGGATAAGCGCCCCAACATTGCGGGCAATATCTATACCGAGCGCATCGAGGGCATCCATGTCCACAAATACGGTGCGCATATCTTCCACACCAACAACAAAAAGGTATGGAACTACATCACCCAATTTGCCGAGTTCAACCGCTTTACAAACTCTCCCGTCGCCAACTACAAGGGCGAGCTTTACTCGCTGCCCTTCAATATGTATACCTTCAATAAGATGTGGGGCGTTGTAACGCCGGAGCAGGCAGCCGCCAAGATCGAGGAGCAGCGCCGTGAGATCACCCACGAGCCGCAGAACCTTGAGGAGCAGGCCATCTCCCTTGTAGGGCGCGACATTTATGAAAAGCTCATCAAGGGCTACACCGAAAAGCAGTGGGGCCGCGACTGCAAGGACCTGCCTGCTTTTATCATCAAGCGCCTACCTGTGCGGCTGACCTTTGACAACAACTACTTTAACGCCTTGTATCAGGGCATTCCCATCGGCGGCTATACGAAGATGATTGCCAACCTGCTCGACGGCATCGAGGTGCGGCTGAACACCGATTACCTCGAAAACAAAGCCGCGCTGGACGCACTGGCTGACAAGGTTGTCTACACCGGCCCCATTGATGCCTACTTTGACTACAAGCTCGGCACGCTGGAGTATCGCTCCGTTCGGTTTGAGAATGAGCTGCTCGACAAGCCCAGCTTCCAGGGCAACGCCGCTGTCAACTACACCGACCGTGAGACCCCGTGGACCCGCATCATTGAGCATAAATGGTTCGAGTTCGGCAAGGACGAGAACGGCAACAATCTGCCTAAAACGATTATCAGCCGCGAGTATTCCTCCGAGTGGAAGCCCGGCGACGAGCCGTACTACCCCGTCAACGATGCCAAAAACGGCGCACTGTATGCCGAGTACAAAAAGCTGGCCGAGGCCGAGCCGAAGGTCATCTTCGGCGGTCGTCTGGGTGAGTATAAGTACTACGACATGGATCAGGTTATCGCCGCCGTGCTGGACCGCTGCGAAAGCGAACTGCACTAAAGCATAGCCAAGCGAAAGCACAAAATGCAAAAGGCAGCAAAGTAAACCCCGAAACAGCCTTTGGGGTCTGCTTTGCTGCCGCTTTTATTTGCTCAATCCGCTGCCGCCGCCCGTGATGACGCATACCTTTTTCATCATGTACAACCTCTCTTTTCTTTGTCAGTGCAGGGAATCCAGCGCATGAAGATAGCATTCCCACTGCTGGTCATTCATTTGCAGAAGATTGCAGATAGCATCATACAGCTTCTTCATGCGATTTTTCCCTCCTGCTTGAGCCATACGGCAAGATCATGCAGTGTTTCCTTATAGGGACGCGGGGCAAAGCCAAGCTCATTTTTTGCCTTGGAGCAGTCAAAATGGTTGTTGCGCTCCAGATTGTAAACAGCAAACTCCGTCAGCACTGCGGGCTTGCCGGTCTTGGCGGCGCGGGCCTCCATCTGTCTGGCGGCAAAATGCGCAAAAGACAACGGCAGATAAAACAGACAGCCGCGGCAGCCAGTTTCAGCTTTGAGCATCTCACACAGCTTCTTCAGCGAAACCTCATCATTGGAAAGGATGTAGCACTCTCCCTTGCGTCCGCGGTCAGCGGCGGCGATCGTGCCGGCGGCTAGGTCGCGCACATCGACAAGATTGAACGTTCCCTGCATACCAATGGGCATCTCACCGTTCAGGATCTGAATCAGTGTGCGGGTTGTCTGCCCGATGGCGGGGTCATTGGGGCCAAGAATACCGCTGGGATGCACCACGCAGGCATTCAGCCCGTCAGCGGCGGCGTCCAGCACCTTCTGGGTTGCCATCGCCTTGCTGCGGCTGTACCAGCCGACCACGCGATCGTCATCGTAGGGAACAAAGCTGTATACCTCGTGGATGCTCTCGCCCTTAGGCAGCTCAGGGATGGCGCCGGTGCTGGAAACATAGACGAACTTTTTACACTCAGGATGATTTTTGGCGGCATTCAGCATGTTTTCGGTGCCGCCCACATTGACGGCAATCAGCTTTTCACTATAATTCGGGTTGATTGTCACCATACTCGCGCAGTGGATGCAGACGGTCTGGGTGCCCGGTTCTACGGCAAAGAATTTCTCGCAGTCCTCGGCACTGCAGAGGTCGCCCTCAAAGATTTCGACGGCCTTCGGCACAAATTTTACAGCGGGGTCGCCCTTCAGCACAAAAGCGCGCACGGCATCGCCGCGCTCCAAAAGCTGTGCGCAGACATTTGTGCCCATAAATCCGGCAGCACCGGTGACAAGATAGATGGTTTTCATAGCGGTATCCTCCGTTTTCCCGTAGGTTGTTTTTTGTTTCGATGCTCCTAAGGATACACCGCCAAAATAAACCTTTGGTAAACGGGAAGGTTTATCTTCCGTTTATTTTTGCGCTGTACTATAATAGAACCAAGGAGGATACACCGATGTTTCGTATTTTGATTGCCGAGGATGACCCCAGCACAGCGCGCCTGCTTTGCGCCATCGTAAAGCGAGCGGGCTATGAGCCGCTGACTGCTGCCGACGGTGTGCAGGCACTGGAAATGCTCGACCACAACCATATAGACCTGCTGCTCTGTGATGTGATGATGCCCCAGATGGATGGCTTTACCCTGACCAGAACCATCCGGGAAGGCGGCAGCATGCTACCCATTTTAATGCTGACGGCCAAGGATATGCCGCAGGATAAGCACACGGGTTTTATCGTTGGCACTGATGATTATATGACAAAACCGCCGGACCGGCAGGAGCTTGTGCTGCGCATCAAGGCACTGCTGCGCCGCGCGCGCATTGTGGATGAGCACAGGATCACGATAGGGGATGTCGAACTGGACTACGACACCCACACTGTGCGGCGCGGCCACGATGCGCAGGTGCTGCCGCCCAAGGAGTTCAACCTTTTATACAAGCTGCTGGCTTACCCGGATAGGACCTTTACCCGGCTGGAGCTGCTGGATGAGATCTGGGGCATGGACAGCGAAAGTGACGATAAAACGGTAAATGTTCACATCAACCGGCTGCGCACCCGCTTTTACGATTGGCCGGAGTTTGAGATACAGACCATTCGCGGCATCGGCTACCGTGCGGTAAAGAAGGTGTGATATGGCGCAATTTGTAAATAAGCTGCGCGAGGGCATGCGCACCGTAAATTTGACGATGCTGCTGGTGCTGAATCTGTTTTTCATCGTCACACTGAATCTGACCGTTGTGACGGTGCTGGTGGTATTGCAGGCTGACCACGGCTTTTTTATCCAAGACGGCAGCGTCAGCATCGTCGGCGCGCTGGTTATTTTATATGCCAGCTGTATTTTGATGGCCATCAGCCTTGTGGTTGCGATTCGCCTTGTGTTAATAAAGCCTATCAAAAACATCATGCAGGCTATGAACCGGCTGGCGGCGGGGGACTTCACCGTGCGTCTGCAGCCTGCTGCCCACGGGTACGAGCCCACCGAGATCCGGGAGTTCAAGGCAGCCTTCAACAAAGCGGCGGAGGAGCTTTCCGGCACCGAGCTGCTGCGCAAGGATTTTGTGAATAACTTTTCACATGAGTTCAAGACGCCCATTGTCAGCATCAGCGGCTTTGCTGACCTGCTGCTGGACGAGGATGTCACCCCAGAGGAACAGCGCGAGTATCTGCAAATCATCCGCGATGAGAGCAGGCGGCTGGCGCAGCTTTCCGGCAGCGTGCTGCTATTGAATCGTATCGAGGCACAGACCATTCTGACCGACTGTACAGACTTTTCGCTGGATGAGCAGCTGCGCCAGTGCATCCTTGTGACCCGGCAAAAGTGGCGCGATAAGCCGCTGCAGTTTGAGGCCGAGCTGGCCCCCTGCACCTACCACGGCAGCGAAGCGCTGGTAAAGGAGATCTGGCTGAATCTGCTGGATAATGCCGCCAAGTTCAGCCCGGAGAACGGAACCATCAGCGTAACGCTGCACCGCGAGCAGGGCAGCCCGGTTGTGGCTGTCACTGACCATGGCTGCGGTATGGATGCCGAGACCTGCCGCCATATCTTTGAGCAGTTCTATCAGGGGGACACCAGCCGTCGGACGCAGGGCAACGGCTTGGGCCTTGCCATGGCACAAAAAATAGCCGCCCTGCACGGCGGCGCTGTCACTGTAGACAGCCGCCCCGGCAGCGGCAGCTGCTTTACGGTAGCTTTGAAATAAATATGGTATAAGGTCGGCTCAGATCAGCCCATGGGCTGTGCAGTATTGCCAGATACCATCCTCCGCCACGCTTGGGCATACTGCATCGGCCAGCGCCTTGAGCTCGGGGGAGGCATTCGCCATCGCCACGCCGGTGCCGACCGCGTCCAGCATTTCCAGGTCATTGTTGCCATCACCGAAGGCAAGCGCCTGACTTTTGTCAAGACCATAGTAGGCCAGCACCTTTTTGATACCGATGCCCTTGCCGCCATCGGCCGGGATGACATCCACCGCACGGTCCCACCAGGCTGCGATCTTAGCCCCGCTCACACCCTGCAGAATAGCAGGGTAGTCCTTGGCGCGGCAGCCCAGCATAAGCTGGTAAACCGGCTGGCGGCATACCGCATCAAAGTCAGCGGTCAGGTCAGGCTTTTCGTTCGCAATGGCAAAATAGTCTGCCAAATCAGTGTCGGTACCGTTCGCAGCTATGCGGTCCCGGGTGGCCGCCGCCACCGGACGGCCAAGCGATGCCGCGTTCCGGATCAGGCGCTGCAGATCAGCGCCGTTGATCGGGCGGCTGTAGATCGTATCAGCCCCCGCATAGCATAAAGAGCCGTTGAAGGTCAGATAGGCGTCAAACTCCGCCCCGCCGAAATCCGGCAGTGTTACCGGCGCGCGCCCTGTGGCAATGCACAGGCGGATACCGTTGGCCCGCAGGCGGTGGAGTGCTTCCACCGTGCGGGGGGAGATGTGCTTGGACTGCATGTCGATCAGTGTGCCGTCTATATCAAAAAAGATGATCTTGATTTGCTGCATACGAGCTTTTCCTTTCTGTGCCGGTTGTGTTTTTTCCAGTATACCATAAAAGCTGCACACAGGCCATCAAATTTCCCGCAGAATCACAGCACAATCCCGCCAAAAAAGCGCTGCCCCTTGCCAAAAGGGACAGCGCACGGTCTGGGCCGTACAGCAGCCCAACATATTTATTATACCATTTTCTGCCCGGAGCGGCAAGATTGAAACTGCACAAATCTTTCGCTGCATCGTTGGCATATCTGCGAATAGACGAATCCCAAGGACTGTGGTATAGTATAGTCACAGAAAGAAAACAGCCGGAGATAAGGAGCAGACAACTCCAAGAGAAGCTGATTTTCCAAGGAGAAATTCCATAGGAAATCTCCAAAGAAAGCAAGACGCCGGCGGTATTTCGTAAGGAAGGAGGCTCAAGTCCAATGGCAAACTTTAAAGATCCTATTCATCACCGGCGGGCCTGGGCCTGCTGAATGAAAAAGCGCCGCATCCGAAGCCGCAGGTCATAACCTGAACAAAACATATTGAACGAGATGTCAGGCAGCTTACTTTTAAACAGCAGACTCAGGGGCCGTCAACAAAGACCCCCACGCAACATATAGATCAGGATGAAAGAAGGCTGGTTATCATGACTGGTTCCACGCCACCCAACAGAGGTTATCTGAAATCCACCTGATCCATAAGGAGAAACTCCAATGTACTAAGTGTCAGAGGTTGATCCTCAATCTCAAAGCCTGAAATTCTGCAAAGGGAATGATTCCCCATGAAAATAGGAACCAACTCCGAAAAATAATGAATAAAGGTTATGAGGCTATGACTCCAATCATTTAGGTACTGCCGGGGCGAACGAAAAGTTCGCCCCGGTTTTGTTTGTGCCACAATCTCCGGTTAATGTACAGCGTTCATGTACAGCATACTCAAGCGCACAGACTTGCATTTTCTTCCGGATTTTGTTATCATTATTATAAGTGTGATTATTAACAGGATCAAAGGAGATAAATCTGCATGAGCGTAAAAACGGTTTCATCGCAGGCTGATGCTGCCAACCCGCTTGGTTATGAAAAGGAGGGCAAGCTGCTTGTCGGCTTTGCCATTCCCTGCATTATCTCGATGCTGGTGACGGCGCTGTACAACATTGTTGACCAGATCTTTATCGGGCAGGGTGTGGGCCTGCTGGGCAATGCTGCCACCAACATTGCGTTCCCTCTTTCGATTGCCTGCACAGCCATTGCGCTGCTGCTCGGCATCGGCAGTGCGACGAATTTCAGCCTACAGTTGGGTGCCGGCAATGAAAAGCGCTCTGCTGAATATGCAGGCAACGGCCTGTGCCTGATGGCGCTGTTCGGCACCGTGCTGATGGCGGTCACGCTGCTTTTTCTGACGCCGATGCTGAAATTTTTCGGCGCTACGCCGGATGTTTTGCCCTATGCAGAGGCATACACCCGCATCACAGCGCTGGGGTTTCCGTTCCTCATTATGAATACCGGCATGAGCAAGCTAATCCTGGCAGACGGCAGCCCGCGCTATTCTATGATGTCGATGCTCATCGGCGCGCTCATCAATACGGTCCTTGATCCGCTGTTCATTTTTGGGTTTTCTATGGGCATGACCGGCGCTGCGCTTGCCACGATCCTTGGGCAGATTGCATCGTTCTGCATCAGCATGCGGTATCTCTTCCATTTTAAATCCGTACCCTTCTCACGGAGCTGCTTTACGATTGACGGTGACAGAACGCGCAAGATTTTCAGCTACGGTGCATCTGCCTGCTTTAACCAGATCGCTATGGCTGTTGTACAGATCGTTTTGAACAACACCCTTGCACACTACGGTGCTCTGTCGATCTACGGCAGCGATATTCCTCTGGCCTGCGCGGGCATTATCTCAAAGGTCAATATGATCTTTATGTCCTTTGTCATCGGCATTTCGCAGGGTGTGCAGCCGATCATCGGCTTCAATTACGGTGCTGCGCTCTACCGCCGCGTCAAAAAGAGCTATCTGCTGGCGCTGGCTGTGGCTACCGGCCTTTCTCTGGCAGCGTTTGCCTGCTTCCAGCTTTTTCCGCGGCAGATCATCAGTATTTTCGGCACCGGCAGCGAGATGTACTACCAGTTTTCGGAGCGGTACTTCCGCATTTATATGTTCCTGACGCTGATCAACGGCATCCAGCCGGTCACCTCCAACTTCTTCAACTCGATCGGCAAGGCGCGCCTCGGCGTATTCATGTCCCTGACACGCCAGATTTTGTTCCTGCTGCCGCTCATCGTCATCTTCCCGCTTTTTATGGGCATTGACGGCGTCATGTACGCAGGCCCCATTGCGGACGGTGCTGCCGCCATCGTCTGCGGCTTTTTCACCGTGCGTGAGCTGCGGGAGCTGACCCGCCTGCAGCAAAAAATCGAAAAAACGAACTAAGATACTAACAAAGCGCCCCCGCATCACTGTGCGGGGGCGCTTTGCTGTCCCGTGACATTTTTAGCACATGGGCGATATGACGAAAAAACCTGCACCTGATTGGCAAAAAGGTAGAAAGTACAGGAAACCACTTGAATCGTACCGGTTTCCGCACTACAATGGAAACCAGTAAGCTAAATCGGGTTTCCGCAGGAGGCAAGTGATGGACGAACACAACGAGCTGCGCACAAGGCTGTGCGCAGTCGGAATGGAGCTGTTCCGCAGGGATGGGCTGCGCTTTACAATGCAGCAGGCCGCTGCGATGATGCACATCAGCAAAAAGACGATCTACGCAGTTTACCCCTCCAAGGAGGCGCTGCTGCTGGATATGGTGGACGATGCGTTTACAAGGATTCACGCCCGCAAGCAACGCATTCTTGACGGCCCAGACACCCTGGCAGAAAAGCTGCGGGCAGTCATTATCGCCCTGCCGGAGGAGTACACCGCGATGGATCTGCAGCAGATGGATCTTTTGGATGAAAAATATCCCAGAGTCGCAGCGCGCGTGCGGGAGCATCTGGAAACCGGCTGGGAGCCTACCTTGGCGCTGTTGGAGCGGGCAATGGGGGAGGGCGTTATCCGCCGGGTATCCCTGCCGGTTCTGCAGCGAATGATCTCCGCTTCCATTGAGGATTTTCTTGCAGACCGCGCGCTCGATGCACAGGGCATATCCTACACGGATGCTTTGGATGAGATGATTTCCATTTTACTGGAGGGGTTGTTGGTACGATGAGATACAGTCTTTGCAATCATTGGGAATTTACAGAGCAATGGAGCGATGCCTTCTGCCGGGGTGAAGCTGTTGACTGCCGTCCGGTGCGCCTGCCCCATACCTGCCGGGAGCTGCCGCTCCACTACGCAGACCCCTCTGACTATGAGATGGTCTGCGGTTACCGCCGCACACTGACTTTTCCCGATGCGCCCCGGGTATTCCTGCGCTTTGACGGCGCCGCCCATCAGGCAGAGATCTACCTGAACGGCCAGCCGGCCGGGCAGCATCAGGGCGGCTACACCGGCTTCACCATCGAAATTACCGACCATGTGCGCCGCGGCGCAGAAAATCTGCTAGCCGTGCGGCTGGATACGCGCGAGGACCCCAGCCTGCCGCCCTTCGGCTTTGTCATCGACTACCTGACCTACGGCGGTTTATACCGGGAGGTCTGGCTCGAGACCTCGCCGCAGAGCCGTGTGAGCGATCTTTTCGTGCATACACCGACTCTGACCGAGGCTGCCGTACAGCTGACCGTTGAGGCACCGGAGCAGGCCGCTGCGCTGCGCGTCCGGCTCTGCAGCAGTGCGGGCGAAACGCTGGTGAGCTGCCAGCTGCCCCCGGCAGAATCGGCGGAATGCCGTCTTATGCTGCCTGACGCCGCGCCGTGGGACACTGAGCATCCGACTCTCTACCGCTGCATAGCAGAGCTGCTCGATGCCGAAGGGCGGGTGCTGCACAGCCGGGAAACCGCCTTCGGCTTCCGGACGGCTGTGTTCCGGGCGGACGGCTTTTACCTGAACGGGAAAAAGATCTTTCTGCGCGGGCTGAACCGCCACCAAAGCTACCCCTATATTGGCTACGCCGCGCCCGAAAGCCTGCAGCGGCAGGATGCCCGCATCCTGAAAAACGAGCTGCACTGCAACGCCGTGCGCACAAGCCATTACCCGCAAAGCCAGTATTTTCTTGATGAATGCGACCGTCTGGGGCTGCTTGTATTTACCGAGCTGCCCGGCTGGCAGCATATCGGCGATGCGGCATGGAAGGACCGCGCCTGTGCCATGCTGCAGGAGATGCTGCTGCAAAACCGCAATCACCCCAGCATCATTCTGTGGGGCGTGCGCATCAATGAGAGCGTGGACGATGACGAATTCTATGCGCGCACAAACCAAATTGCCCACGCACTGGACCCGAGCCGGGCGACCTCGGGCGTACGGTATCTGGAAAAAAGCCACCTTCTGGAGGATGTTTACGCCTACAACGATTTCTCCCACAACGGCTCAAACGCCGGTGCCAAGCGGAAAAAGGATGTAACGCCTGATTTGAGCAAGGCACTGCTGATCTCCGAATGCAACGGTCACATGTACCCCACCAAGCCCTATGACGATGCCCCGCATCGGCAGGAGCATGCCCTGCGCCATGCGCGTGTGCTGGACGCTGCCTACGCAGATGGAGAGCACGCGGGCTGCTTTGGTTGGTGTATGTTTGATTATGCCACCCACAAGGATTTCGGCTCCGGGGACCGCATCTGCTATCACGGCGTACTGGACAGCTTCCGCAATCCCAAGCTGGCGGCGTCTGTCTACGCATCGCAGGGCGGGGAGGAGCCGGTGCTGACGGTCAGCTCCACGATGGACATCGGTGACTATCCCGCCGGGCAGATCGGCACGGTCTATGTGTTTACCAATGCCGAGCAGGTGGACCTTTACAAAAACGATGTGTTTGTGACGACCCTGCACAAAAGCGGCTGGACGGCGCTGCCGCACCCGCCGCTGGCCGTGGATGACACGATCGGTGTCCTGCTTGAAACGCAGGAGCATTTTGACAAGGCCAAGGCCGACACGCTGCGCGACTGCCTGCTTGCCGCCGGGCGCTACGGCTTGGCCGGGCTGCCGCTGCGCTACAAGCTGAAGCTGGCGTGGTGCATGGTGCGCTATAAGCTGAGCTTTGCGGACGGTGTGGCGCTGTATGGCAAGTATGTCGGCAACTGGGGCGGCGCGGCTACGCGTTGGCGGTTCGATGCTAAAAACGGAGATACCGTGGTAAAGAGCGTCACGCTCTGCCCCTGCCACCGGCTGCATCTTGAGGTAACGCCCTCCGCCACTGTCCTGCAGGAGGGTGACTCCTACGATATGGCCGGAGTTCGGGTGCGCATCCTTGATGAAAACGGCAGCCCCGCCGTCTATGCACAGCTGCCGCTGACCTTTACCATAACCGGGGCCGCCGCGCTGGTCGGCCCTGCGGCGGCAACCGCTGAGGGCGGCATGGGCGGGACTTATCTGCGCACAGTAGGGCAGACCGGTACGGCCGCGCTGACCGTCTCGGCCCCGCAGTGTGCGCCTGTCACCGTAGAATTTACCGTCACAAAGAAGGAGTGTGCAGTATGGAACTGACAACAAAGCAAAAAGCCGCCTTCGGCATCGGTGCAGTGGGCAAGGATATGGTCTACGCGCTGTCTGCCTCCTATGTCATGTACTATTATCAGGATGTACTGGGCCTGCCTGCCACCTTTGTCGGCCTGATTCTGATGATCGCGCGTGTGTTTGACGCCTTCAATGATCCCTTTATGGGGGTGCTGGTGGCCAAGACCCGCACCCGCTGGGGACGGTTCCGGCCGTGGATCCTCAGCGGCACCATTCTGAATGCGGCGGTCCTCTACGCGCTGTTTGCCGCGCCTGTGCTGGAGGGCGCGGGCATGATGGTCTACTTCAGCGTCATCTACATCCTGTGGGGCGTCACCTACACGATGATGGATATTCCTTACTGGTCGATGATCCCCGCCGTGACCCGCACCCCGGCCGACCGAGAAAATCTGTCGGTCGTGGGCCGCACCTGTGCGGGCGTCGGCTCGGCACTCATTGCGATGTTTACCGTGCTGCTGGTTGGTGTTCTGGGCGGCGACAGCGAGCGCGCCGGCTTCCGCTGGGTGGCGCTGCTCGTGGCCGTCATCTTTGTGGTTACCGAGGCGATCTGCTGTGCCAGCGTCAAGGAGACCGGCAGTGCCGAGATAAAGACCGCCACCGTCGGCGAGATGTTCAAAGCGCTGTTCTCCAACGATCAGGCGCTTGTGGTCGTAGGCAGCATCGTTTTAATCAACTCGGCGCTGTATCTGACCTCCAACTTTATCATCTATTTCTTCAAGTACGATTTCGGCGGCACAGGCTGGAAGGCCAGCTACACGCTGTTCTCAACCATCGGCGGCGCGGCGCAGATTCTCGGTATGATGGTTCTCTATCCGGTGCTGCGCAAAAAGCTCAGCAATACTGCCGTATTTACGGTAAGTCTGGGATTGGCGCTGGGCGGCTATGCCGTGCTGCTCCTGCTCTGCCTGACAGGCCTTTCCGGCAGTCTGGCACTGCTCTGCGTGCCGGGCGTGGTGGTGTTTGCCTGCAACGGCATGCTCAGCGTACTGACAACCCTTTTCCTCTCCAACAGTGTGGATTACGGCCAGCTCAAGACGGGACGCCGTGAGGAAAGCGTCATCTTCTCCATGCAGACCTTTGTTGTAAAGGCTGCGTCCGGCGTTGCGGTTTTTCTGACCGGCATCGGTCTGGATCTGATCGGGCTGGCCGGCAATGCCGAAGAGACCGGCCCCATCGCTGCCCAGAGCGCCGGCACACTGCTCGGGCTGCGGCTCATGATGACCGTTCTGCCGATGGCCGTCCTTGCGGCAGCACTTGTACTGTTCCGCCGCAGGTTCACACTGACGGATGACCGCGCAGCCGAAATCAGCGCTGCACTTCACAGGGAGGAAAACCAAAATGGCTGAGATGCAGTGGTATGCCGCAACAGACAGCGGCCGGTTTGACGGCACTGCAGCCATCAACCCGCGCAGCGGTGCCGTCTGCCTGAGGGCAGAGCTGCCCGCCGGGGTGCTGCAAAATGCTGTTGCTGCGCTGCCATGGGCGATGGCAGACGATGAAAAGCTCTTCATGAACGGCTATCAGACATGGACCGCCTGCCCGGAGCTGGGCAAATGGGACCGGCAGCACGGTGTTGAGCATGTTCCGAAATTCCTTTTGGAAAAATACAGCTTTGACCGTTACGGCGATTATCATTTTGTTCCCTACAGCGGCAAAAGGGGACAGAGCCACGGCTTTTCCTACTGCTATTTCCGGCGCGGTAAAACCTACCGGCTTTTGGCCAGCTTGGACGAGGCACCGGGCTACACGATCTTTTCCTATGACAGCCGCGCCGCACAGCTGCGCATTGAGCGTGACTGCGCCGGGGTGCAGCATACCGGCGGCAGCTTTCCTGCGTTCTCCCTCTTTTTTGCCGAGGGCACCGAGGACGAGGTATTTGACGCATGGTTTGCGGCGCTGGGCTGCCGCCCCCTCACCACGCGCAGGCTGGCCGGGTATTCCAGCTGGTATAACCGCTACCAGAATATTGATGAGGCCTCGATTCGGGAAGATCTCAACGGCTGCAAAACGCTTTTCCGCGCAGGGGATCTCTTTCAGATCGACGATGGCTGGGAGCGCAAGGTAGGGGACTGGCTGGAGCCTGATCCTGCCAAATTCCCCAACGGGCTGCGCCCGCTGGCAGATGCAGCCCATAAAAGCGGTTTTCTGGCCGGGCTGTGGCTGGCACCGTTTGTCTGTGAAAAGGAATCACTGCTCTGCAAAAATCACCCGGACTGGCTGCTGCAGGTGGACGGTCAGCCCTGGTGCTGCGGCTGCAACTGGAGCAGCTTTTATGCGCTGGACATTGACCACCCGGAGGTACAAACCTACCTCAAGCAGGTCTTTGACCGCGTTCTGCGGGATTGGGGCTTCGACCTTGTCAAGTTGGACTTTCTCTACGGCGCAGCACCGTTCGGCAACGACCGGGAATCCCGCGCAGGCCGGATGCAGCGCGCCATGGCACTGCTGCGCTCATGGTGCGGTGACAAGCTGATTCTCGGCTGCGGCGTGCCGGTCATGCCTGCCTTTGGTATCGTTGACTACTGCCGCATTGGGTGTGATGTAGGGCTGGACTGGGATGATGTATGGTATATGCGCCTTTTCCACCGCGAGCGAGTCTCTACAAATCAGTCCATCGGCAACACGATTTTCCGCCGCCAGCTCAACGGGCGCGCCTACGGCAGCGATCCCGATGTCTTTTTCCTGCGTGAGGAAAACTGCAAGCTGACCGCACAGCAAAAGCAGACTCTGGCACGGGTCAACGCGCTGTTCAGCGGCATCCTGCTCACCTCCGATATGCCCAGCCGCTATACTGATGAGATGCGCCGCCAATACAATGCCCTGCGGGAATTGACCGACCACGCGGAAAATTGTACTGTAGATGCAGACGACGGCCTGACCGTACACTACACTTTGCATGGCAAGCAGCAGACAATCAAAATACCCTGACAAGCGTTCAGGCAATACTGCATAATACACCATGAATAGCGAGGAATTCCCATGAAGATGCAAGAAGATGAGAACCGGCGGCTCAATCAGGCGCTTGAGGATGCCGTGCAGGGCCTGCAGCAGGCCCCCACGCAAGAGCAGCTTGCCCATACCCTGACCGTTGTGCGCCGCGCCATGCAGGCCGGCGGGCAGTGGATCGCCGCCGTGGAGACAACGCCCGGCGCGTCTGCCGCGCTGCGCCCCAAAATTGTGCAGACCGCCGACGGCGGGCGCTGGTGGTATGCCTTCACCTCGTTTGACGAGCAGATGAAAAGCCCCGATGCCGTGAAATCCACATTCTGGGCTGACATCAACAGCCTGTTTGACGCCGCGCTGGCTGTGCAGGAGATTCAGGGCATCATCCTGAATCCGTGGCACTGTACGCTGCAGCTGGATAAAACGCTGATCCGCATCATCAAGCCGTAAAAGCAGGGGAGAGGGTAAGCATGAAAATTCGTTCTGTTGCGATTCTGGGGGCCGGTGCTGTTGGCTCCTATCTGCTGTGGGGGCTGACCGACAAGCCGGGGGTGACTGTCAGCGTTGTGGCCGAGGGCGCCCGCGCCGACCGGCTGCGCCGCGCCGGGTGTACGATCAACGGCAAGGCCTACCGCCCACAGGTACTGACCCCCGCGCAGGCACACGGCGCAGACCTGCTCATCGTTGCGCTGAAATACGGTGCCCTGCGCGGGGCGCTGGATGACATCCGTGCGATTGTGGGCGATAACACCACCGTCATGAGTCTGATGAATGGCGTTGACAGCGAGGAGATCATCGGGGCAGCGGTCGGCAACAGTCATGTGCTTCCTGCGCTTATTAAAGTGGCGTCCCACCGCACAGAGGACGGCGTCTTTTTTGACCCGGACACAACAATCGGGATCATCTACGGCGAGCCGCAGCCGCCCTTTGACAGCCCCCGTGTGCAGGCCGTGGCCGACCTGTTTGACGGCACGGGGCTGCACTACCAGACCACAGCGCATATCCGCGAGGAGATCTGGAGCAAGTTCAGGCTGAATGTCTGCAACAACCTGCCGCAGGCAATTCTGGGCGCGGGCGTCGGCTGCTACCGCGACAGCGCCCACATGCAGGCCATCAGTGACGGTCTGCGCCGCGAGCTGGAGGCCATCGCCGCCGCAAAGGGCATTGACCTGAGTCTGGTGGACAGTGCCATCAGCTACGGCAGCCTTGTAAAGCCGACCGCGCGGTACTCGACCCTGCAGGATCTGGACGCCCACCGCCACACTGAAATCGAGATGTTCTCCGGTGCGCTCATCCGCATGGGGCAGGTGCTTGGCATTCCTACGCCGTATAACGAGTACACCTACCACATGATCAAGGCAATGGAAGAAAAAAATGACGGCCTGTTTGACTATGCAGAGGGCGAAGCAGCGACAAGAGCGCGGTAAAGCGTAAGCCTAACTATAAATACTTGGCAGGGGGCGCACGATGTGCGCCCCCTGCTTCTTTGCCAACCTGACATGCTGGTCGGTACTAACACCCGCAGAGCATAACTTTGGCGGAGAAGGTGCCATTCTGATAGGTAAAGGTACTGGTGCCGCCGTTTTTCTCTGCAATATGGGTGACGGACTGGATACCGATACCATTTTCCCTCCGCTTGGATGAGCGGAAAACGCCGTTCTTTTCGTGGACCTCGCCGTCAAACGCATTTTCAACCTCGATCAGAAGAATCCGGTCGGCATGTACATAGGCGGTTATTTCGATTTGCCGCCTGCCCGGTGCGGTGCGAAGGCTCGCCTCCAGCGCATTTTCCAGCAGGTTGGACAGCACCATGCACATATCAATCTCATCGATCGGCAACGCTTCCGGCAAATCGAGCTTGGAGCGGAAGGGTATCTCATCGCGCTTTGCCATGGCGCAGTAATAGCCGACAACACTGTCCGCCGCACGATTTTCACAGAAGCACATATCGAGATTCGGGATGCGGGAAACGGTTTTTGCAAGGTAGCTTTTCAGATTCTCCAGATCACCCGCCTCGGCCAGCGCAGAAATTTGCTGGATTTGGTGGCGCATATCGTGCCGTGCCTGCCGCGCTTCCTCGATGGCGGTCTTGAGATCCTCATAGCGCTGCTGCTGCATCGAAAGAAACTGGTTTTCCTGCTGCAGCTTTGCATTGCGGTTGAGGCTGGTTGCCATCAGCAGGAAAATCGCATTGAAGCAGAACATAAAAACCAGAAGTGCACTGCTTAGCACAATATAGCCCTGCAGTACGCGGCCGGTCTGGAGCGTTGCCTGATAGCGCGGAATCATGAAAATGTTCAAAAGGATGAATGCCAGCGGCAGGACCCAGAACACATACCATGTTTGCGCAAAATTATCGTCCTCGACCATTGCACGCACCGCATGTGTTGCCGGATAATACGCGGCCAGCACGGTGATCCAGCAAACGGCGTTATAGAACACGCAGGCCCCAAGGCAGAGCCACGGCTCGTCCGGCGGCAGCTGCTGATTCCGGATGATTGCGGCGCTGACGGCGCGGGACAAGCTGTTCACACACGCGAACACGGCGCAGACGGACAGCGCAATCGTGCCGGATTTCCAGAGGGAGATGTCAAGCGTTCGGGTATACAGGCAAGCAGCAGCCAGTGCGACCACCGCAAGGGGAAAGAGGGTAGAAGCCTGAAGCCGATAGCAGACAAGCCCGCTGCCGATGCACAGGCACGCCATCAGCGGAAAAAGCCAGACGGCCAGCCTTCCGGGTGACTGCTTCAGATAGGCTTTTACAGGGAAATAGCCAAGCAAAAGGCCGGGGAGTACAACGAGCAGCTCCAAAATCGGACGCAGAATATCCTTCATCTCATACGCTCCCTTTGCAGCAAAAATTCCATAAACGCCTGCCGGGCAGGCTTCAAAAGTTCCTGACTGACATAGACGCTGCTGCCGTCTGTCATGCAGAAGGCGCCATCCCGAAAATCAGCGGCGTGCTCTAAGTTGACGATCACGCCTCTGCCGCAGACGAAAAAGCGGGGGTCCTTTTTTAGCGGCTCCGTGAATTCCTTGAAACTCTGGCGTGTGACCAGCGTTTTCAGGGCGGTCGTGCGGATGTTGATCCTGTGCGCAAAATGCTCGGCAGAAATAATGTCCCGATAGCAAAGACGGACATCGCTGCCGCTGACCTTCACCGTCAGGACCGGCTCCGGGCGGGGGAGCCTTGCGAGCATCTCGGCAAGCAGGGCGGAAAGCTCCTCCTCGGAAAAGGGCTTCACGAGATAGTGAAGCGCACGCACCTGAAAGCCCTCCAGCGCGTGGTCAGTCGAGGTCGTGGTGAAAATCAGCAGGCAGTCTGTGTCCGTCTTACGCAGCTCCCTTGCAGCGTCCATGCCGCTCATCCCATGCATGTAAATATCCAGAAATGCAGCGGTAAAGCGCTGCTCTTTTTCTGCGGCGAGAAAGCTCTCGCCGCTTTCAAATTCCAAAATCTCCGCCTTTGCGCCGCACAGGTTCAGCTGCCGCGCAAGGCGCGTTTTCAGTTGCGAACGCTCGGTCTCAAGATCATCCACAATTGCTATTCTCATGCCAGACTGACTCCTTCGGGAAAGATTCTATGTTAATTATACCACAACTGTCCGGCACCGGCACAGCGGAAAAACCCGATTTCGTGCCGGAATTGGGGCTTTCGTGCCAAAAGGCTTGAAAAGCCTGCACCGTTCCGTATACTGAAAGCAGAAACAGTCAACGACGGCAGGAAAAAAGGGAGGAGGGCGGAGCGCTATGTACCACATTGCCGTGCTGACAAAGAGCGAAACACAGGAGATTTTTTACACAGAGCAGCTTTCACGGTTCTGCTCAGAGCGCGGTCTGTTTCCGAAGGTGGACTGCTACCGCGGGCAGGAGGTATTCTTTGAGGTCACACGCAAAAATGCGCCGACCAACGCCGTGATTGCCCTTCCGGGCGTGGATGGGCTGAATGCGGTGGAACATCTGCGAGCGTTTTTTCCGGAAACGCGCATCATCTGGTGCAGCGAGCTGGATTTTTCCCTGCATGCGTTTCGGCTGCGCGTGGACTACTTTCTGCTGGAGCCGATAACGGAAGAAGCGTTCCGGCAAGGGCTTTTTGCATGGGTAGAGAAAAAACAACCGTCTGCTTCGTCCCGAGCGGATCACAACCAACATGGCAAGGAGGATCACTGATGAAAAAGAGAAACCCGATTTATTCTGTAGGCAGTTTCCTGCTGGCAGGGGCACTGACCCTGTCGATGGCAGCATGCAGCGGAGCACAGACACCGGCGGAGGATACGCAGGCACCTTCCGCTGCAGCAACACCGGCTGAGACAGCCGCACCTGCTGAGGAAACAACACCTTCTGCGCCGGTATCCGGTGCGCTCCCCGTGAAAGCTTTGCAGCCCAAGCAGGTCGAGGAAAACCCTTACATGGCAAAGAGTGACGCGAACATCCATCACGACGGCTATAACACCGATTCAACCGATGAGATCCTGCCGCTCGGCATCTATCCGGAGATCCATGTTTCCTATGAAACGACAAACCCGAATGCATCGCCCGCCATTTACTTTGACAACTACGGTCATGCGGTCGTTCCGCTGCTCGGCGGCATTGCCATCCGCGATCTGAATGCGGAAGAAACAAAGACGCTCGGTTATTTTTCCCCGAAGCAGCATGACGGCGGCAGCTACCTGATCCAAAGTTCCTATACTTTCCTGGACGCTGAAAACCGCATCGTCTGCCCGACCAGCAGCAACCATGTATTGATGCTCCGCACAACGGATGAGGCGGGCAACGTCCTTCCCGAGTTTGAAAAGGTGCTCGACATCGACATCAAAGCGGCGGCAGAGAACGCGCTCGGCAAGGAGCTGACGCAGAATCTTCTTTCCGTGGTCTTTGATTACGATGGGAACCTCTGGTTCGCCACCGGCGGCTTCCGCATCTATCCCGAGCGCCAGCAGCAGGGCGTTCTCGGCTATATCGCCCACTCGGCGATCGAAGCGATCCTCAACGGTGAGCAGACCGACCTGTCGAAGGCGGTTTTCGTCTATGAGCTGGCACTCGGTGAGGGCGCTGAGAACGGCATCGCCGCCTCCAAGGACGGCGCGGTCATTCTGACGAATATGAATTGCTATCTGCTGCGCGCCAACAATGGCGTCGAGGCTGTCTGGTGTACGCCGTATGAGAGCGTCGGCGCGAAGGTCAGCGGTGAAGGCGATAAGACCACCGGCGGCGGTCTTGCATGGGGCGGCGGCTGCTCTCCGACGCTGACGCCGAATCTTGTGATGTTCACCGACAATGCAGACCCCGTGAATCTTCTTGCGCTCGACATGAAGACCGGCGAGGTCGTGGCAAAAACGCCGGTGCTTGATGATCTGCCCGATGGCTATCAGGTGGCAATCGAGAACTCTGCGATCGTCTACGATGACGGCGCGGGCACGGTCAGCACGATTGTCTGCAACTGGTTCGGCGCGGGCAACGCAGGCCTTGCCGACCCCAACAACGATTCCTCGATCCAGAGCTACGCCAACATTTATGACCAGAACTGGCTGATGAAGGGCAATGCCATGATTGCCCCCGGCGTCGAGCGCGTGGACACCGTGAAAACGGACAGCGGCTACGAGATGAAGAGCATCTGGACCCGAAATGATCTGAGCGACACCGCGATCATGAAGCTCTCCACCGCAACGGGGTATATCTACGGCTATGTGCAGGATCTGACCACGGGTATGTGGCAGTACATCATTCTCGACTTTGAAACCGGCGAGACTGTCTTTACGATGGATGTGTCCAACAAGTACGGCTACAATAATATGGCCATTGGCATGTACACCGGCAACAGTGGAAATGCACTCTACTGCCCGACCGGCTATCTGGAGCTGCTTCGCCTGCAGGATCGCTTTGTCTACCTGCCCGAGCTTCCGTACCGCGAGGTCGATCTCGATCAGGCGGCAAGAAATGTTCTTACACAGGATCAGTTTGCACAGGACGGCGGCGAAGGTACAGTCGCAAGCTGGCGCAATACCGCAACCATCCGCAATGTGCACCCCAATACCACAGTGGCCTTCCGCATGAACAATCTGTCCGGCAGCGCCTCCGATCTGACGCTCTACGCCTATGGTGCAGACGGCAAGCTGGCAAAGGTTTCCTCCGAGCTGTGGTCGATCACGGACGAGACCGGCGCGGCTGTGACGGAGCTGACGGACGGCGTACTCTATGAGCTGCGCGTGACCGTCGCTGACGGCGGCGATTTCGACCTGAGCGAAACGGAAAAAGAAATCAAACTATCCATTGTGCTTGGAAAATAACTCCGCTTTGAATCCGGCGTTTTGAACGCCGGATTTTTTATGATGGCAGCCGCAGCCGCTATGGCAAGAGATTCACAGATTCTTCAAAAGAAGTTTCAAGTTCGTTCAAAACCCTTTTAAACTCTGCACACAAGTCCCCGCTATAATAAACTTGTAATCAAGAAACACAACTGGGAAGCATCCCATGATTACCCACTGCGCCTTAGACCATGCCAGAGCAGTCGCTCGGTCAAGGCCAGACAACAAACAAGGCTAAAACGCCATCACATATAAAAACAATGCTGTATTCTCCGGGTTGGGAGGGTACAGCATTTCTTTTTGCCGCAATTTATCGTATAATAGGCCTATATTACAGATATGCCTAAAAGAGTTGGGTGATGTGGCGTGGTATCTTGCAGAGGCTGCAACCGCATTGGATGTCCCATTGGAAACCATCCTGCGCGGAAATCTTGATAAGCTGCAAAAACGTAAGACAAATTGCGAGGAGATAAAGCCATGAGGCGCAATGAGTTAGAAGCATTCATCATGGAAACATACAATGCAGAGGCGGATTATCCATGGCGTAAATCCCCGAACCATGCGGTATTCCGGCATTGCAGCAATCGGAAGTGGTTCGCCCTCATTATGGATGTACCCAAAAACAAGCTGGGATTGCAGGGAGAAGGACTATTGGATGTGGTCAATCTCAAATGCGACCCGATTCTCATTGGTTCCCTGCGGGGAGAACCCGGATTCTTACCGGCGTATCACATGAGCAAGGACAACTGGATCACCGTTGCCCTTGACGGCAGCGCACCGGATGACAAAATCAAAATGCTGCTCGATATGAGTTATCAGGCAACGGCACCAAAAGTGCGCAGGCGGAAAAGCTGACAGCTTCCGGCTCGACAGGCTGTTTTGCCGGTCGTTAAGGCAGGAATACACGGAGGAGAACACCATGGGCTTTTGTCCCTAATAGGAAACAATGACACATTATTATAAAACACTTTTAGCCAAGTTTGCAAAGTAAAAGCAAACTCTTGCATTAAGTCTTGCAAAATTACGTTAAGAAATGCAAGTAACACAATCAAACCGCAGCCTTGTTAAACGCCGTAGCGCCCTCCCTATATTTCGCTAAATCCACATTTAGCGAAATTATGTATAGATGGATTTTACCCTATATATTTCAGCTTGCGCCTTTTTTGTGACTTCCCTAGCTTTTCCCTAGATAGTTCGACCAGATACGAGCAACCTCGGACCGAATATTCAGCACTTCCATCTTTACAGTGTACATTTTTATGCTCTGCGCCAGACTGCCCGTTGTGTTTTGCAAAAAAGCGTGGCGAATCCTATTCAAATTCGGTGCATTTATACGATTGATCATCAGCGTTGCTTGTATATTTTCTTCCGCTTTGAAGGTTTCCTCCGAGCGCATAAAAAGGCGCGCGGCGCTTCTGCAACCGGATTTACGCAGAAACGCCGCACGCTGTATGTTTATTATACGCGCCACATCACCTTGCAATGAACAGCACACCGAGCGTGCCTGGGCCGCAGTGGCTGGAAATCACGCCGCCGGCTCTTGTTTCAAGGATATCACAGAATATGTTAAGCCCTTTCAGATAAGAGCGCACTTCCTCCACTACCTCACGGCTGCAGCCGGAGTGGGTAATAAAAATCCGCTCCGGTCGGGCTGCCTTCAGGTCAGTTTCCATGTCCTTCACATAGGCCATAATTACATTGTCGATTTTACCGCGGTACTTCTTTGTTGCCCGCATGGCACCGTTTTCCACCACGATCTTGGGGTGTAGCCGCAGCGCACTGCCTGCCAAAGCGGCAACGGTATTGCATCTCCCGCCGCGCCACAGGTATACCAGCGTATCAACGACAAAGCTTGCCCGCACCTTCGGGATGAGTTCCCTGACGGCAGTGGTGATCTTTGCCGCCGTATGCCCCTGCTCCGCCATGATGGCGGCTTCCAACACAAGAAGTCCGATCCCGGTAGAGAGATTCTCGGAGTCGATGATTGTAACCTGCGCGGCGGCATCCAGCTCCTCGGCGGCAAGGCGCATGACATTGCCGGAGGTGGACATGCTGCCGGAGATTGAAAAGCAGATCACCTCACGGCCGGCCTCAACATACGGCTGCAGCAGCGCTTTGGCGTCCTCCAGAGACGGCGCAGAGGTTTTCGGCGTTGCCTTGTTTGCATCTGCCCACGCGAAAATGCGATCGGGTGTGATATCTTTGCCATCCCGGAACTCGTTTTCGCCCAGCAGGATATGCAGCGGCAGAATGTCGATATCGTACTTCGCCGTCAGCTCCTGTGAAAGATCGCAGGTACTGTCTGAGATGATTTTGACTTTTTGGCCGATTTCCATGGCGTAGCTCCTCCTCAATTCCTGTCATGCTGTCTGTGTATCAAAAACCGCATCTTCGCATCACAGAGAATGCTGGGCGCTTTTCAGGCAGCATATCCTTATTGTACTTCCATTTTTTTGAAATGACAAGAAAAATATTGCAGGCAGCCTTGAAGCCATTCAGCTCGCCAGTCACGGTCATATACAAATTATCCTTCACAAACTTGTGCCGGATCGGCTTTTATTGTATAATGGTGTGACAAATTTCAAGCACTGTTTGCCAGCGTTTGCGGCACAGCATTTGAAATGAAAATTACGGAAAAGAGCTTTCTGCCATGGCGATAAAACACATTTTTCAAAAAGAGCCTGTTCTGAGCATTGCTGCCTGTCTGGCTCTGGTTTCCTCCTGCTTCACTCTTCCGGATGCAGAATATTTTGGGTATATTGATTTCCGCACGCTTGCAATCCTGTTCTCACTCATGACGGTCATGGCCGGGCTGCGGGGGCAGGGCGTTTTCGATCGGCTTGGGCGCGCGCTGCTGTCCCGTACCCGTACAACACTTCAGCTGACCGCTGTTCTGGTGGGGCTATGCTTTTTCTCAAGCATGGTGATCACCAATGATGTGTCACTGCTTACCTTTGTTCCGTTCACATTTGTCGTTGTAAACAGTTTGGATGCCTCCGTTCGGGATAAGCTGCTGCTTCCCATCGTCTGCATGCAGACGATAGCCGCAAACCTCGGCAGTATGCTAACACCTCTTGGCAACCCGCAAAACCTGTACCTGTATGGAAAAAGCGGAATGGATATAGGTTCTTTTGTTTTGCTGATGCTCCCCTACTCCATCCTGTCGCTGGCACTTCTTGCGCTATGGGCGGTGGGGCTGTGCCACCGTGGCGCAAAGATCTCCATGGCCCATTCTGTGGCTGCTGCAAGCCCGAGCAAGGCACTAGTATCGCTGTACAGTATTTTATTCGTGCTCTGTCTGTTGGCGGTACTGCGTGTTCTGCCCTATGGTATCGCGTTTGCTGCGGTTCTGGCCTGTGTGCTTTTGGCAGACCGGGACACATTACGCCGTGTAGACTATTCCCTGATTCTCACCTTCGTTGCGCTCTTTATCTTTATTGGCAATCTGGGGCGTTTTGCCGCCTTTTCCGGATGGCTGCAGCACATTCTTACCGGCCACGAGGTATGGGTTTCTGTGCTTGCCTCGCAGGTAACCAGCAATGTGCCCGCGGCGATCCTGCTTTCGGGATTTACAGAGAATATCCGCGCCCTGATCATCGGCACAAATCTTGGCGGCCTTGGCACGCTGATTGCCTCAATGGCCAGCCTTATCTCGTATCGTGAAATTGCAAGGGAGTTGCCGTCCCAAAAAGGACGGTATTTTGCGTTGTTCACAGCTTCCAACATCCTCTTTCTGACGATTCTTATGGGCGCGTGGGCGTTGGCCGGATAAGATTTCTCTTGCCGTAGATTTTTACAGGGCGCTTTTGCGGAATTATAAGTAAATGCAGCTGCATGGAAACAAATTGCAGGGGGTCAATCCGAGAACGCCAGCGGCGTAAAGTCTGTGCTGCCTGCCAGCAGGTCGTCCAGCGCTATAACGCCGTAGACGTCCCAGTTCATCGGCCGGGTGTAGGTCGTGCCGTCCTTTTCCACGCCACGGACGGTGCCGTTCTTGGTGTCGTAAGCGGCCAGCACGCGGCCGCCCTGAGCATCCAGAATCCGGATGTTCTGCACATCCTTGCCCTGTATATAGCGCTGCTGTGTCAGCTCTGTCTTGACGCCGCTGCGGCAGAAATACTGGCGGGTCGTGTTGTCGCCTGTGCCGTTGCCGTTTTCATCGCGGCCGCATTCGTCCACCCACACCAGCCAGCCGTCGGCAAAGCCGGACAGGGAGTAGTAGCACTCCCACCCTGCGCGGGTTGTGGGAAAGCCATCGGCCACGGGGGTAAAGCTGTCTGCTGCCGCATCCAGATAACCAACCTCCCCGCTTTGGTAGTTGTAGTTGGCAAGGCCGCTGCGGCTGCCCTCGGTCAGGATATGGTAGTCGTTTCGGTAGCTGATCAGGTCGCGCTTCTCCATGCCGTCCCCGGTCACAAACACAGTGCCCGCATCGCGTTCATAGCGCTGCTGCGGTGTACAGCTCCCATCGGTCAGATCCACTGTGCAAATCTGTATTGCCTTGGTTCGGGCGTCTGTTGACTGTATCGTCTTGGCAAAGGTCATTTGCCGACCGCTGACCTCCAAAAGCGTATACATTTCGGGGGAGTACTCCCCAGCCCCATCGGCCAGATCATCCCAACCGCAGACCTTCTGCGGTTGCCCGCCTGCTTTGTCCACGGCCCACAGCGTCTGATGGCAGTCATCGTCCAGCACGCTGTAATACAGGTTTTTATCGTCCACGGCCACACCGCGGCCCACGACGGACAGACCCGGCTCAATCCTTGCCAGCACGGTGCGCCGGGTGTGGTCGGAATTGATTTGTTCCCAGCTGTAATAGCTGGTTTCATCGTTGTAATAGAAATTCAGCAGATAGACTTCGTCCCCATCGCCGTAACAGAGGGTGGTGTTTCCATCGCTCCACGCGGGGCAGGTGTCGCTGTTGTGGGCACAGCCGGGCAGGCTGCAGACAGGGCGCGCATCGCCGGTCTGTTCGTTGATGGCATAGATCAGCGCACGACCCATCGTGTCGGTGTAGTTGATTTCCCAGTCGTTGAACGCCTGATAATACACGCCGTCCGCAGCGGCAGTCAGCAGCCGCAGGACGCCGCTGCAGATGCTTTGCGGCTGCTCGGCGGGGGACGCTGCGGCTTCCGTGGCCGCAGTCGGTGTCGGCGTGCTGTCCGCTGCGGCCTGTCCGCAGGCTGTCAGGGTCAGCGCCAGCGCGGCAGTGATAGCAAGATATTTCTTCATGATATTTCCTCCCCGTATTGCGTGTTCAGTGCCGCAAAGGTCTGCGGCGTCATGCTGGCGGCGGAGAGCGTAACGCTGTACCCGCCGGCGTTCGCCACGGCGTAGACCTGCGCGGTCTCACTGTAGCCTGCCGCGCCGAAGTCCCGCACGGCTGTGCCCCATTCCGGGTACTGCCAGTCGGTAAACTCGTCCAGCCCAAGCAGGGCGCAATATTGCGCCACAGCGTCATCGGCCAGCGTATCGCCCTGCCCCAGATCGTTCTGGTAGTTAAAATATAGCGGTGCATCGTCGCCGGAAAGAATCAGCTGGATATACACATGCTCGGTATCGGCGCCTGTGTAGATCTCTTCCGGGCGGCGCACCAGCTGCGCCAGCCCGCAGGGCGCGGTGTACAGCTCCCAGCTGCCGTAGTCCAGCCGGCAGACCGAGAGCGCGGCGGCATAGCTGTCATCGCACAGCAGTCCGGCCTCATGCAGGGTGCCCAGCGTCCGGCGGGCGCGGGCCAGCGCACTGCCGTCCATCGTGCCCGCCGTCCAGCCGCCGTCCCAGAGGCTGTTGCTGCCGAGCGGCACCTTCGTCACATGCTCGGCGGCGTAGAGGGTGCAGGCTGTGGTGTTGGCCCGCCCAGCTGCCGTAAAGCGCTCCCCGTCCGTTCGGGTGTGGGGCGCGGCCAGCAGTGCGCGGTCCCACAGGGCGAACACCACCAGCGGCAGCGCCAGACTGCACAGCACCACAGCGGCGCAGCGCAGGAAGGGGCGCAGCGTATCAGCTTTGCGTGTCATTGTCAGCCTCCCTTTCGCTCGGCAGCACCTCCGGCACGGCGATAGTCACGGTCGTACCGACATGCTCGGTGCTGGTGATTTCCAGCTTTGCCCCGTGCGCCCCGGCAATGCGGGCGCAGAGCGCCAGCCCGATGCCGCTGCCGCCTGCGGCCCGGCTGCGGGACTTGTCCACCATGTAAAATGCCTCGGTCACGCGGGGCAGGTCGGCGGCGGGTATGCCGCAGCCCGTGTCGGTAACAGTGAAAACCGCCTGCCCGGCGCGGCGCTCGCACCGCAGGGTGATGGCTGCACCCTCGATGCCCTGACAGGCGCGCTGGGCATTGAGGGTCAGGTTGCGCAGCATATCCACCCACAGGCTGCGGTCTACCTGCACCACGCACCCCGCGCTGATGACACGCGGCACGGGCGTACTGCCCTGCGGCAGGCTGCGCACGGTCTGCAGCAAAAGCCCGGCATCCTGACAGGGCACCAGCTCCAGCGCCCCGGCCTGATCCAGCCCCATCAGCGCCAGCAGACTGCGGCTCAGGTTCTCCAGCCGCTGGGTCTCGTGGTAAATGTAGCCCGCTGCCTCCCGCTGGGTCTCGGCGTCATCGGGCCGGGCACGCATGAGGTCAGCATAGCCGAGCATCGCGGTCATCGGGGTCTTGACCTCATGCGTAAACGCCGCAATAAAGTCCTGCTGGCTCTGCGTAGTCCTTGATAATTCGCTGATTTTTCCTTCCACCGCTGCAGCCATCGCATCAAAGCTGCGGCTCAGCGCGCCGATTTCATCATCAGTTTTAACCTGCGTGCGCTGGGTGTACTCCCCATCGGCAATTTTCTCGCTGGCCGTCTGCAGCGCAGTCAGCGGGCGGGTCACGCGGCGGCTGAACAGCACTGCCGCGCCGCCGCCCAATACCAGCAGCGCCGCCGAAGCCGCCAGCCACACCCGCAGTTGGGCGTCACGGGTGGCGAACACCGCGCTCACATCGTAGGCGCAGAGCATATCGGCCCGCACGCCGGGCAGATCCAGCGGCTGGGTCAGCAGCAGATACCACCGCCCGGCCGCCCGGGTCAGCTGCCAGGCGTTTTCGCCGTCCGTCAGGGCCTGCTTCAGCGCGGTGCGCGGCAGGGCCGCAGGCAGGCCGGAGTAAAGCGCATACGCACCGTCCAGCCAGAGTGCCATGCTGCTGCCTGCATCGGCTGTCTGCTCGGCATACTGCTGGGCAGCGGACGCCAAAATGTAATTTTCAAACTGCGCGCTGTCTGTGGCTTGAAAGACGATGCGTTCCAGCGCGTACTTTTCCTTTTCCTGCTGGGCCTGCAGGGCCGTGCGGGTGCTGGCCAGACTGCCGGAAAAGCTCTGCCCGGTCAGCAGCAGCCCTGCCGCGCCCAGCGCGCAGGACAGCAGCGCAATGCAGCCCAGAGATAGCTTGGTTGCAAATTTCATTGCTGTTTCCTCATACCAGATCGCGGCCCTGCAGCGTCACCTGCACCCAATCCTGACTGCCCGCCAGATAGTCTGCTGCCGAAATGATCCCATACTCCCCGCGGCAGGTGGTAAAACTGTAGGGTGCGCCGTCCGTACCGATGTCATTTGTCGTGTAGTAAACCTCGCCGTATTTCACAAGCAGCATCGTGTCGCTGGCCGCCACAATAACTGGGCTGCGCTCCACCGCCTGATCCTTGAGCCATGTGGTCGGCAGCGGGGTGTAGACGCCGGTCTCAGGGTTCAGCAGCCCCTCGCTGTCATTGCGCACCGTTACAGGTATCCAGCCGCCCAGCCTTGCGCCTTCCACGACACCGTATGATATCTGTGTTCCCTGCAGGTCAAGCTGTCGGGTTTGGGCTGTGCCCGCAGCCAGGTCGAATTTTGTCACCAGCCCCGATTCGTTCAGCACATAGGCCGCACCGTTGTGGACAAGCTGGACATTGCCCGCATCACCGCGCCATGTCATGTCAGTGTCGGTCATGTTGCCCGCCGTATCCAGCAGACAGAGGTTTTTCGTCTGCTCGTTCCGCGCCTGCTCGTCAGCGGCCAGCCATGCGCGCAGCTCCTCATCCGTGGCGGCCGCTCCGGCCGGGTTCAAGGGCTGCTGCTGATAGCCTGCGCTGTGCTGCAAAACGATTTTGTCCTGCCAGCAGCCTACGGCGAAATAGTCCTCGCCGTCCGGTATGCTGCGGGTAAAGAAGCACGCCGCACCGCCCTCATCCAGACGAAAAGCGGAATATTCGTCATAGCTGCGCACAAATGTATACAGTGCTGTGCCATCCGTGTACCAGATATAGGCATTGGTCAAATTGGGCAGGTCATCACCCTCGGCCACACGGCGGCGGTCACTGCCGTCCGGATTGCTCACATCCAGATAGGCGCTGTCACTCTCATTGTGGCGGCCATCCACAAGCCAATAGAGCCGGTCGCCCACGGGCAGCAGCACGGCTTGCGGCACGCAGCCGTTACGGATGGCCGTCATGTAGGCCGGGCAGCTTTCATCCGCATGGCTGCAGCCGAGCTTTTTGCAGAGAATACGCTGCTCGCCCGTGGAAAAATCAATCGTTGTTGCATAGTATTGTCCGGCATCGTCAATGTTCATCGCGCTATAGACGGCATCTTGGCCCACCGCCGTGCCCCATGCCGTGTAAATGGGCGTAAGCGTGCCCTGCACGGCGGGTGTTTCTGTGGTGGGCTCTGCAGTCTGCACGGGCGCGGCGGCTGTCTCGGTGGTCGTGCCTGCAGGCACATCCTGCGGCTCGGCCGTGCAGGCCGTCAGTGCCAGCGCCAGCAGACAGGCGGTCAGCCTTGCGGTATGTTTCATCGTGGTTATCCCCCTTTGTTTGTTGTACCCCCAGCATAGCGCAGGATTGTTTCCGGTTGGTTACAGCTTTGTCACGGGCGGGTTACATTTTATTCTTTTTATTCCTTTTCCAGCATATAACCGATCTGCCGCACGCTGTGCAGGCGGTCGCCAAGGTTCAGCTTGCGGCGCAGGCGGGCAATGTGGGTGTCAAGCGTGCGGGTGTCACAGCCCGTGCCGTCATCGCCCCAGACGGTTTCGTACAGATAATCCCGGTACAGCGCCCGGCCGCGGTTACGCAAAAACAAAAGCAGCAGGTCGTATTCCTTACGGGTCAGGTGCATTTCCTCCTCACCGCGCAGCACACGGCAGGCCGCAGCGTCCACCGTATACTCCCACATCGTGTAGACAGCGGTGCTGCGCCCGGCGCGCCGCAGCACGCTTTCCACCCGGGCCACAAGCTCGGTAGGGGCAAACGGCTTTACGATGTAATCATCCGCGCCGCTGTTCAACCCGCGCACCCGCTCAGCCACAGCGTCCTTTGCTGTGATGAAGATGCAGGGCGTGCCCGTGGGCCGCAGGTACGCCAACAAATCGTACCCGTCCAGATGGGGCATCATCACATCGAGCAGCACAAGATCATAGCGGTTCTTTTCCAGCAAATCCGCCGCCTCGCGGCTGTCGGTCACGGCCTGGCAGCGGTAGCCAGCCTCCGTCAGGATGCGCCGCACCAGCATGGCAATGGCGGCTTCATCGTCCACAATCAAAATCGGATTCATACTGCGATCCTCCCTTATACCCCCATTGTACAACAAAATGTTACAGCTTGGTGAACTTTCCGTCAAAATTTGCAGACCAGCTTTGCAAGACTCCTCCGCGCGGAGCGTTTTTCCCGTACAAAAAGCGCCATCCCCTTATTTGCGGCGCGAATCTATTGGAAAGAATCTTTAACAATTTTTGCCTTCGTTCAGCCTTCTTCAAAATACCACAAAATTTTTGCTGTGGCGGCTGATGGAATTGCAATCATGGGGCATGGGATGGTATAATGTGTAAATAGGGTGGTATGCCCTTCCGCTTTGGCGGTACATGTTATATTGTAATAGGTTTTATCTGAGGAGTTGCGGAATGAAAAAAAACGATCTTTCCCCCGAGGCCTTCCGCTTTGAAGGCAAGATGTCCCTGAAGCAGGCACTGCCGCTGGGCATGCAGCATGTGTTGGCGATGTTTGTCGGCAACCTTACGCCGCTGCTTATCATCACGGGTGCCTGCGGCCTGGCCGGCGGCGAATTTGCCGACCTGCGCGTCACACTGCTGCAGAATGCCATGCTTGTGGCGGGCATCGTCACACTGGTTCAGCTGTATTCCATCGGCCCCATCGGCGGCAAGGTGCCTATCATCATGGGTACCTCCTCCGGCTTCATCGGGGTGTTCAGCTCGGTCGCAGCCTCGATGGGCGGCGGTGTGCTGGCCTACGGCGCGATCATGGGTGCATCCCTGATCGGCGGCCTGTTTGAGACCGTGCTGGGCTTCTTTCTAAAGCCACTGCGCAAGCTGCTGCCCTCTGTCGTTACCGGCACGGTGGTGCTTTCCATCGGTCTGAGCCTGATCTCGGTCGGCGTAAACTCCTTCGGCGGCGGCAACACCGCGCAGGATTTCGGCTCGGTCGAAAACCTGCTGCTCGCCATCTTTGTGCTGGTGGTCATCCTGATCTGCAAGCACTCCGGCAGCACCTTTTTGAATTCCTCCTCGATTTTGGTAGGCATCATCTGCGGCTACATTGCAGCGTTTCTCATGGGCTTTGTTCTGCCCACCACGGCGCTGAACGCCGAGGGCGTTGCCTACACCAAGGCATGGGTGCTGAACTGGAACAAGGTGGCCGAGGCCAAATGGTTTGCGTTGCCCGAGCTGATGCCGGTCAAGCCGGTGTTTGATATGCGCGCAATCGCACCGGTCATGATTATGTTCATCGTCACGGCGGTCGAAACCGTGGGCGATATTTCCGGCGTTATCATGGGCGGCATGGACCGCGAGGCCACCGACACCGAGCTGTCCGGCGGCGTCATCTGCGATGGTATCGGCTCCAGCTTTGCCGCACTGTTCGGCGTGCTGCCCAACACCTCCTTCAGCCAGAATGTCGGCCTTGTCAGCATGACCAAGGTCGTCAACCGCTTTGCGCTGGCCACCGGCGGCATCTTCCTGATTCTCTGCGGTCTGGTGCCCAAGCTGGGTGCGCTCGTCTCGATCATGCCGCAGTCGGTGCTGGGCGGCGCAGCTGTCATGATGTTCTCCTCCATCGTAGTGAGCGGTATTCAGCTCATCACCCGCGAGCCGCTGACCCCGCGCAGCCTGAGCATCGTCTCGGTAGCGCTCGGTCTTGGCTACGGCATCGGTGCCAACAACGGCATCCTTGCACACGCACCGCAGATGCTCTCTCTGGTATTCGGCGGCTCCGGCATCGTGCCCGCCGCACTCGTTGCCATCCTCTTGAATCTGGCCATCCCTAAGGACGAAAACGGTTAAAGTAAGCTTTCCTCTATAGCGGGCAGTGTAAAACGCACTGCCCGCTATAGACTTTTTGTTGAAATTCAAACGCACAAAAGCACCTTTAGCACCCTATTGACATTTGGGTGCCAGACTGCTATTATATGACCGAACTATCGTAGAATCGTTGCTGGTGCGCCGTTTTGGCTGCAGGCAGCTTTTTTACGATCCATCGGTTAGATTATTCTAACCCACATATACAAGCTGCCGCCGGGCAGCTTTTCAAATAAGCAGCCGTTAGTTGATGTAAACCAAGGAGCTGAGCATTACGAAAAAGAATTTTTGGGACAGAAATGCAGCAAGATATGACCGCTTTATGCGTAAGAATGCAATAGCCTATGATCAATTATATGCGCTGCTTCGCCCTGTTGTGTGGCACAAAACCGTTTTGGAGGTAGCCACCGGCACAGGGCAGGTGGCAAAGCATCTCCTGTGTTCTGCTAACCACATTGAGGCTACCGACTCCTCCGCAGCGATGATCGCGCAGGCAAAGCAGGGTAATTTTTCCTCCAAGCTGTATTTTTCTGTGCAGGATATGTTCCATCTGCCTTATGCTGACCAGTCCTTTGATGTTGTCATTGTCTGCAATGCACTGCACATTGTGCCGCATCCTGAGAAAGCCCTCATCGAGTTTCGCCGTGTGCTTAAAAACGATGGCACGCTGATTGCACCGACCTTTACCCATGCAGAGAATTCCCATTGGGGAAAGCTTCAGGCTCTTGCGCTGAAAATTGCAGGCTTTCCGCTGCACAGCAGATGGACGAGTGCTGCGTATCTGGCATTTTTGCAGCAAAACGGCTGGACCGTTTGCAAAAGTGTTGTCTTGCAGAATTCCATTCCACTTACCTACGCAGAGTGTAAAAAAGTCGAAAGGAGATAAACGATGTCATTTTTTGAAAATACGAGAGACCCCAAAGGCTTCGGCGGCAGGCTGATGGTCACCATGATGAACCTTGCCCACACCCCCATGGCGCTGTGGGGGCTTCACTTTCTGCATCTTGCGCCGGACGCAAAGGTGCTGGACTGCGGCTGTGGCGGCGGGGCGAATATCAAACGGCTGCTGAAAAGGTGCCCGCACGGCATCGTAAAGGGCGTGGATTACTCTGCTGTCAGCGTCGAAAAATCCCGCCGTCTCAATGCAGAGGCGATTCAAAGGGATCGCTGTGTCATCTGGCAGGGCAGCGTGCAGCGCATCATTTTTGCCAGCGATTGGTTCGATGCAGTCACAGCGTTTGAAACCGTCTATTTCTGGCCGGACCTTGCAAAATGTTTCCGGGAGGTTTGGCGGGTTTTGAAGCCGGGCGGCACCTTCCTCATCTGCAATGAAGTCAACGGTGACACGGACAAAGACAAAAAATGGACAGAAATCATTGATGGCATGACCATCTACAAGGATACTGAGCTGAAAGCATATCTTGAGCAAGCAGGCTTTTGTAACATTACGGTACAAAAAAGCAAAACAGGCTGGCTGTGTTTGACCGCCGTAAAGCGAAGTGACTGTGCCTGCGGGGGGCAGGAAAGGGTATAAAGTACCTGTGTTTATGTCTATATACTATATAAAGGAGGCGACTTCATTGACGGAAGCTTTTTGGGGAATTCTGATTCCCTTTTTGGGTACATCGCTGGGCGCAGCGTGTGTGTTTTTCATGCAGCGCGCACTGGGTGATCTGGTGCAGCGCTCGCTTGCGGGCTTTGCCGCCGGTGTGATGGTGGCGGCATCGGTCTGGAGTCTGCTAATCCCGGCAATCGAACAGTCGGAGGGGTTGGGGCGTTTTGCCTTTTTCCCGGCGTTTGCGGGATTTTGGTTCGGCGTGCTGTTTTTGCTTGCCTTGGATCATCTGATACCCCACCTGCATATCGGCAGTGAGGAGGCTGAAGGGCCAAAAAGCAAACTGGGCCGCACTACAATGATGGTGCTGGCGGTGACCCTGCACAATATCCCGGAGGGTATGGCAGTCGGTGTGATGTACGCCGGCTTTCTCGCAGGCAGCGCGCAGATCACCGCCGCGGGCGCGCTGGCCCTGTCCCTCGGCATAGCCATCCAGAATTTCCCGGAGGGTGCCATCATCTCGATGCCCCTGCGCGCCGAAGGAGAGAGCAAGGGCAAGGCCTTTGCAGGCGGTGTGCTTTCGGGCGTGGTTGAGCCAATCGGCGCAGTGGTGACGATTCTGGCCGCACAGCTTGTGATACCGGCACTGCCTTATCTCTTGAGCTTTGCGGCCGGTGCGATGCTCTATGTCGTGGTGGAGGAGCTGATCCCCGAAATGTCACAGGGGCGGCACTCTAACCTTGGCACAGTATTCTTTGCCGTTGGCTTCAGTGTGATGATGGTGCTGGATGTGGCGCTGGGGTAACATACGGCACAAAAAATCTGCCAAGAGCAAGGCGCACTTGGCAGGAATAAAAACGGCAGGATACGCTTTCAGCGGTTCCAGATATTATGCTCAAGGTCACGAAGGCGGCTGCGATACTCCGCAATGCGGCGGTCGGCGTGGCCATCATTGTCGGGGAAGGTGAGCAAATAGCCGTCCTCGGCATCATGAAAGCCGATTTCCCCGGTAAAGCCGCAGATGTCCGCCACCTTTAAAAGCGTGTGAAAGTCATATTGCATGGCGCTGACAAGTAGTAGTTTGTTCATGGCGGTCTCCTGCTTTTTGTTGTTTTTTGTCATTATAACGCAAATCGGAGAAAAATGCAAACAGCTTTCCTCACCTCAGCACAAAGCCGGTCAGAAAAGGTCCAGCATATTGTCCAGATACAACTCCTCACGGACAGCCAGCTGATATTCCGGTCTGGTCAGGTAGTGGAGCAAAAATTCAAGGATCAGCGCACTGCCAAGGCCGCGCCCCTCGATCTTGAATTGGGTGAAGCCCATCGGCAGGTAGGTTTTCCGAATATCCTCAATGCCGATAAAGCCGGGGTTTGCCATCGCCCGCGAGAAGCGATACCCGCCCTCTGCGCCGGGGGCGCTGCAGTGATGCTCCGGGCCGGGCAGACCCAGATTTTTGCGGCTGACGGCCTCATAGCAGGCCCTGCGTTCCGCGCATCCGAACCAGCAGCATTCATTACAGAGAAACTCCACCTTGTCCTTCTGGGACTGGGGCAGCGCTGCAAGCTTGTCAAATGCCCGGTTCAGCCGGAAATCCGGCACAACATAACGAAACTCCGGCCGCGCCAGCTCCCGCCGCAGATCGTTGAAGTCTGTCAGCACTTTTGTGGTTGAGGATACAAGATACAGCGATGGATAGTTCTTTTTCAGGTACTTTGTCAGCAGTTCAGCATGAACAATGGCGCCGTTTTGGGGGTTCCCTTGTTCCTGAAACAGTCGGCAGAGCGCATTACAGTCCGGGTCTGTGAGATGTTCCGGGCGCAGCAATGAATTGCTGAGTGTCAGCCGCGCCGAGATGCCATATTCATGCGTCAGCGCCAGCACCTCGCGTGGGGTGCGGTCACTGTACTCGACCCGGCCTCCCGCCCATAAGCAGTCAGACGGTGCGCCGTAGATTGAGCCGATGGCGCACCAGTCGTAAAAATATTCCCTATGCGCACGGTAAAGCGGCAAAAACGCCGCATACAGGTCATAAAATTCAAACAGACCGGGCAGATGAAACAGGGCCGTGCCCTGAGGGGATGTTTCCATAGCGGAGACCTTTCTTTAGCCGCACAGGCGGCCTGATGGGATATATTTATTATACCAGCAATCCCGCCGGAATGCAAAGCACCGCATCGGCACTTAGAATTATACGGTATTTCCCTAAAATTGACAGCCGCGCGGTTCGGTGGTAGAATCAAACTATAAAAGCGATTCTTTACCGCCGCCATACAAGGAGGGTTATTCTGATGGAGTTTACACAGGTCATTGAAAGCCGCTATTCCTGCAAAAATTTTAGCGCGCGCCAGCTTACGCCCGCACAGTTAGACGCAATACTGGCAGCAGGCCGGGTCGCACCGACCGCCAAAAACCTGCAGGAGCAGCGCATCTATGTCATCCAGTCTGCACAGGGGCTGGCTAAGATCGACGCTGCAACGCCTTGCCGTTATGGCGCACCGACCTGCCTTGTGGTAGCCTTTGACCGCAGCAATGTTTTTACATATCCCGGCGGCAAGCGGGACTCCGGCGTGGAGGATGCGTCCATTGTAGCAACGCACCTGATGCTGGCCGCCGCCAACGCCGGTGTGGACAGCTGCTGGCTGAACTTTTTTGACCCCGACAAGCTGGCACAGGCACTTGGACTGCCTGAAAACGAGGAGATCCTCATGATCCTTGATCTTGGCTTTGCCGCTGAGGGTGTCACGCCGCTGCCGAACCACAGCGCCCGCAAACCGCTGACCGAGACAGTCCGATACCTGTAACCCCTGCCCTTCGCATTTGGCAAAGTTATGTCTATTCCGACCCACATCGTAACAAAGGAGTATCCCCCATGAAAATCGCAGTCACTTACGACAACGGACAGATCTTCCAGCACTTTGGCCACAGCGCGCAGTTCAAGCTGTATGAGGTTTCCGGCGGTATGATCCTCAACACAGCTGTGGTCGATACCAACGGCAGCGGCCACGGTGCGCTGGCCGGATTTTTGAAACAAAACGGCGTTGATACACTGATCTGTGGCGGCATCGGCGGCGGCGCACAGGCCGCCCTGACGCAGGCCGGCATCCGTCTTTACGGCGGTGTCAGCGGCGATGCCGATGCAGCCGTGCTGGCCCTGCTGGCGGGCAAGCTGGGCTATGACCCCGATGTGCGCTGCACCCACCACGATGAAGCGCACGGCGAGGGCGGCCACACCTGCGGCAGCCATGGCTGCGGAAACCACAGCTGCCACTGATGGATACACACGCTTTTTACAAAGCTTTGTGAAAAGCGTGAAAAAATATCTCGCATTTTCTTGACAAAGCACCATATCTGTGCTATACTTCTCACGATTTTGAAAGACGAATCGAGTTTGTAAGAGTTTTTCAAAGCAATTTACCTACGGACCGCCCAACAGGGGCGGGGCGAGCGATTGCAAAGGCTTCGTTTTGCCCCATGGCCATACGGACAGCCGGGTCCACTGCCGATCGGCAACGCAGGTTGCCTTATTGATTGAGTTAGAAGCTCAAATTTTATAAGTTGGTTCCTTTACAACCATGAAATTGCACGGGTATCGTGCAGACTTGTGAAACGGTCAATAAGAGTAGTAAAAGTGTAATTGCTATATAGACTCTGACACGCTCAGCCTTTTTGAATCATACGGTAAAAATGCTCTCTCGGTGCAAGACCGGGGGTATTTCTGCCTGTGCAAAAAATGCTGAATTTAAGCGCAAGCCTGTACATCTGTGCATGGCTTGCGCTTTTTTGTTTGCAAAGGAACCGCGGACGGAGGGAAAAATGAACGGAGATCCGAAGCGTTCCCGTCTGGATCAGCGCCGTGCGCCGATCCACGAGGCACTGGAAACGTTCCGAAAAATGCGCGTTGTCCCCTTTGATGTTCCCGGGCACAAGCGTGGCCGCGGTAACCCCGAGCTGACCGCCTTCCTTGGTGAGCAGTGTGTTGGGGTGGATGTCAACAGCATGAAGCCGCTGGATAACCTCTGCCACCCGGTATCGGTCATCCGGGAGGCCGAGGAGCTGGCCGCCGAGGCCTTCGGTGCGGCGAATGCCTTTTTGATGGTCGGCGGCACGACCAGCTCTGTGCAGAGCATGGTGCTGACCGCCTGCAAGCGCGGCGATGAGATCATTCTGCCCCGCAATGTCCACCGCAGCGTGCTGAACGCGCTGGTGCTGTGCGGTGCCGTGCCGGTCTATGTCAACCCCGAGGTCGATACCCGGCTGGGCATCAGCCTTGGCATGAAGCGCGAGCAGGTTGCGAAAGCGATTGCCGAGCATCCCAATGCCGTGGCGGTGCTGGTCAACAACCCCACCTACTACGGCATCTGCAGCGATCTGCGCGCCATTGTGCGGATGGCGCATGACGCCGGTATGCTCTGCCTTGCCGATGAAGCGCACGGCACCCACTTCTACTTCGGTGGCGGACTGCCTGTCTCCGCCATGGCGGCGGGCGCTGATATGGCCTCCGTCTCTATGCACAAGAGCGGCGGCAGCCTGACCCAGTCCAGCCTGCTGCTGACCGGTCCCAATGTCCATGCGGGCTATGTGCGGCAGATCATCAACCTGACCCAGACAACCTCCGGCAGCTATCTTCTGATGTCGAGCCTTGACATTTCCCGCCGCAATCTGGCACTGCGGGGCCGACAGGTGTTCCATCAGGTGGCCGACATGGCCGAGTACGCGCGCGAGGAGATCAACGCCGTGGGCGGGTACTACGCCTTCGGCAAGGAGCTTTGCAACGGAAACTCCGTTTTTGACTTTGATACGACAAAATTGAGCGTCCACACGCTGGATATCGGCCTTGCGGGCATTGAGGTGTACGACATTCTGCGCGATGAATACGACATCCAGATCGAGTTCGGCGACATCGGCAACATTCTGGCCTACCTCTCCATTGGTGACCGCCCGCAGGAGGTCGAGCGTCTTGTCAGCGCACTGGCTGAAATCAAGCGCCGCTATCACACCGATGGCGCGGGCCTCTTGAGTCAGGAGTACATCGACCCCGAGGTTGCCGCCAGCCCGCAGGAGGCGTTCTACGCCCCCAAAAAAAGCCTGCCCCTGCGCGAGACAGAGGGCATGGTCTGCAGCGAGTTCGTCATGTGCTATCCCCCGGGCATCCCGATCCTTGCCCCGGGCGAGCGCATCACCGCGCAGATTCTGGATTATATCGAGTATGCCAAGGCCAAGGGCTGCAGCATGACCGGCCCCGAGGACCCGGACATCCTGCGCCTGAATGTGCTGGCTTGACAAGGAGGTTTGCAGTATGGAAATGTGGTTTTCGGAATTTCACACCCCGGATGTCAAGCATAGCATCCGGGTCAACCGCCAGCTCTACTCCAAGCAGAGCGACTACCAGCGCATCGACATTTTTGAGACGCCGGAGTTCGGCCGCGTGCTGACGCTGGACGGCAATGTCATGCTGACCGAGCGCGATGAGTTCATCTATGACGAGATGATCACCCATGTGCCGATGGCCGTACACAGAAGTGCCAAGGACATTCTCGTCATCGGCGCCGGTGACGGCGGCGTTGTGCGCGAGCTGACCCGCTATGACCGGGTCGAGCGCATCGATCTGGTCGAGATGGACCCGCAGGTCATCGAGGCCTGCCGCGCCTACCTGCCCGGCAACGCCTGCCGTATGGATGACCGCCGCGTGCATATCTACTACGAAAATGCGCTCAAATTCATCCGCCGGTGTGAGGACGAGTACGATCTGATCATCGTAGATTCCTCCGACCCGTTCGGCCCGTCGGAGGGGTTGTTCACCCGCGAGTTTTACGGCAACTGCTTCAACGCGCTGCGCGCAGACGGCATCATGGTCAACCAGCAGGGCAGCCCCTTCTATGCTGATGACGCGACCGCCATGCAGCGCAGCCACAAGCGCATCGCAAGCACCTTCCCGATCAGCAAGGTGTATCAGGCACACATTCCCACCTTTGCGGCGGGCTACTGGCTGTTCGGCTTTGCCAGCAAAAAATATCATCCCATCAACGATATGGACGCCGATGCGTGGAATGCACTGAACATGCGCACCCGCTATTACACGACCCGGCTGCATGTCGGTGCATTTTATCTGCCGGCGTTTCTGGAGGAAATGCTGCGCGAAGTGGAGGAACACTGATGCTGCATCGCAATGTTGAAAATTTCATCGGCTGCGACAGCAGCTACCGCACGGCAAGCATTGTTTTGTACGGCGCACCGTTTGATTCCACCACCAGCTACCGCCCCGGCGCGCGGTTCGGCCCCGCCGCCATGCGGCACGAAAGCTACGGTCTGGAGACCTACAGCCCCTATCAGGACAAGGACCTGACGGACGGCAATGTGTTTGACAGCGGCGATCTGGAGCTGTGCTTCGGCTCAAGCGAGAGCGCCCTTGTGGACATTGAATCCCGCGCGGCGGAGATCCTGCGGGACGGCAAGCTGCCGCTGCTGCTCGGTGGTGAGCATCTTGTGACCTTGGGCGCCGTGCGCGCAGCCGTGCGCAAATATCCCGATCTGCACATCGTCCATTTTGACGCCCACGCAGACCTGCGGGATGATTACCTCGGTGCGCAGCTGAGCCACGCCTGTGTGCTGCGCCGCTGCCATGATCTGGTCGGTGACGGGCGCATCCATCAGTTCTGCATCCGCAGCGGCGAGCGAGAGGAATTTCAGTTTGCAGCCCGCCACACCGATATGCACCGGTTCGATTTCACCGGTCTGGCCGAGCTGACCGACTGGCTGCGCCAGACGCGCGTTCCGGTCTACCTGACCATCGACCTCGACTGCCTTGACCCCTCGGCGTTTCCCGGCACCGGCACACCCGAGGCAGGCGGCGTAAGCTTTTTGCAGCTTTTACAGGCAATCCGCACCGTGACAAAGGCCAACATCATCGGCGCGGATGTCAACGAGCTGGCCCCCATGCTTGACCAGAGCGGCGTTTCGACCGCCACGGCCTGCAAGGTGCTAAGAGAGTTACTGCTGGCACTGGAAAAGTAAGCAGCCATCCCTGTAGGGGGCGGCGTCCTCGATGCCCCGCGGAGGGGTCAAGACCCCTCCCTACATTCTCAACCTTATCGGGGGAGAGGATGTAGGGGCGGATTCCATATCCGCCCGGGAAGCTTCCCATTATCGCAAACATGCACGGGCGAACCATGTTCGCCCCTACAAAAACATAAACTATAACACAAATGCAAAGGAGTCCCATCATGAGCAAAGTTCTTGTTATCGGCTGCGGCGGCGTTGCATCTGTCGCCATCTCCAAGTGCTGCCAGGTCAGCGATGTTTTCACCGAGCTGTGCATCGCCAGCCGCACCAAGTCCAAGTGCGATGCCCTCGCCGCCAAGCTGGCCCCGCACACCCAGACCAAAATCACCACCGCGCAGGTCGATGCCGATGATGTGCAGCAGCTCTGCGACCTCATCAACGCCTACAAGCCTGACCTTGTCATGAACATTGCCCTGCCCTATCAGGATCTGACCATCATGGACGCCTGCCTTGCCTGCGGCGTCAACTACATGGACACCGCCAACTATGAGCCGGAAAACACTGATGATCCGGAATGGCGCGCCATCTACGAGAAGCGCTGCAAGGAGGCCGGTTTCTCCGCCTACTTTGACTACAGCTGGCAGTGGGCCTACAAGAAAAAGTTTGAGGACGCCGGCCTGACCGCCCTGCTGGGCTGCGGCTTTGACCCGGGCGTAACCCAGGCCTACTGCGCCTACGCTGCCAAGCATGAGTTCGATTCCATCGACACGATCGACATTCTGGACTGCAACGGCGGTGACCACGGCTACGCCTTTGCCACCAACTTCAACCCCGAAATCAACCTGCGCGAGGTCTCTGCCCCCGGCAGCTACATGGAGAACGGCAAGTGGGTCGAGATCCCGGCCATGAGCATCAAGCGCGAGTACAACTTTGATCAGGTCGGCCAAAAGGATATGTACCTGCTGCACCATGAGGAGATCGAGTCCCTCGGCAAGAACCTGCCCGGCGTCAAGCGCATCCGCTTCTTCATGACCTTCGGCCAGAGCTACCTTGACCACATGCGCTGCCTTGAGGATGTGGGCATGCTCTCCACCACGCCCATCAACTACAATGGTCAGGAGATCGTCCCCATCCAGTTCCTGAAGGCTCTGCTGCCCGATCCCGCCAGCCTCGGCCCCCGCACCAAGGGCAAAACGAACATCGGCTGCATCTTCACCGGCAAAAAGGACGGCAAGGACAAGACCTACTACATCTATAATATCTGCGACCATCAGGAGTGCTACCGCGAGGTCGGCAGTCAGGCCATCAGCTACACGACCGGTGTGCCTGCGATGTGCGGCGCCCTGATGATGCTGACCGGCGAGTGGGTCAAGCCCGGCGTCTACACGGTCGAGGAGTTCAACCCCGATCCGTTCCTCAACGCACTGGACAAGTACGGCCTGCCCCGCAGCGAGAACCACAACCCGGTTCTGGTGGACTGATGGCACTGCACGATGCACGGCCGCCGTTTGCGGCCATCGGCGGCACCGTGCCGCCGGAATTTGCCGCCCTGCCAACGCCCTGCTACCTGCTGGACGAGGCCGCCCTGACCCGCAACGCGGAGATTCTGGGCAGGCTGGCGCAGCGCACCGGCTGCAGGGTGCTGCTGGCGCAAAAGGCGTTCAGCAACTATGACCTGTATCCCCTGCTGGCGCCGCACTTGGCGGGCACCGAGGCCAGCGGCCTGTTTGAGGCACGGCTGGGTGCCGAGGAGATGCCCGACAAAGAAGTCCATGTATTCTGCGCCGCCTACCGCGCGGACGAGATGGACGAGCTGCTGCGCTATGCCGACCATATCGTCTTTAACTCCCCTGCACAGCTGGCAAAATTCGGTGCAAAGGTCAAGGCGGCGGGCAAAAGCGTGGGGCTGCGCATCAACCCTGAATGCTCCACGCAGGACGGCCACGCGATCTATGACCCCTGCGCGCCCGGCAGCCGCCTTGGTACGACCCGCGCAGCGTGGGATGCCGCCGTGTCGCAGAACCCCAGCCTGCCGCAGCTTTTGGACGGACTGCACTTCCACACGCTCTGCGAGCAGGACGCCGATGCACTGGCCGTGACGCTGGACGCCGTGGCAGAAAAGTTCGGCGATCTGCTGCCCAACATGCAATGGCTCAACTTCGGCGGCGGACATCACATCACCCGCCCCGGCTACGACATTGCCACGCTGGAGCACTGCATCGCCCGCGCACAGAATGCGTGGGGCGTGACGGTCTATCTGGAGCCGGGTGAGGCCTGTGCACTGAATGCCGGTTACCTGCTGACCCGCGTGCTGGATGTTGTAAAAAACGGTGATACCACCGTAGCCATTCTGGATGCCAGCGCCGCCTGCCATATGCCGGATGTCATTGAGATGCCCTACCGCCCGCCGCTGCTGGGCGCAGAGGAACCCGGTGAAAAGCCCTGCACGGTACGCCTTGCCGGGCCGACCTGTCTGGCCGGGGATGTCATCGGCGATTACAGCTTTGACACCGCCCCCCGCGCGGATGACCTGCTGGTATTCGGCGATATGGCCATCTACACGACCTGCAAAAACAACACCTTCAACGGTATGCCGCTGCCAGCCATCCTCCGCCGCTGTGCGGACGGCTCTGTGCGCAGCATCGCGGCCTTCGGGTATGAGGATTTCAAATACCGGCTCGGCAGCAGAGAGTAACACTGTGCCCACGCAAAGCGGACAGTAAACGGCTGGTTTTCGGCATTTTTGAGCAAATTCTTCTGTAAAGTTTATAAATTTATAGACAATACATGCAAATAGTGTTACAATAGGTGACAGTATGGGGCGGATCATCCCCCCGCAAGTAAGGAGAATTGCCGTGAAGCTGAACAACCGCCGCACCATTCTGGTGGGCCTTGCGTTTTTGTCGATCTGTACCTTCTGGCAGATGTACGACAGCGTTATGACCCTGATCCTGACCGACACCTTTAAACTGAACGAGACCTTCGCCGGTGCCATCATGGCGGCGGACAATGTACTGGCGCTGTTCCTGCTGCCGTTCTTTGGTGCCCTGTCCGACAGGACCCACACCAAAGTCGGGCGCCGTATGCCGTTCATTGTGGGCGGTACGGCCGCTGCAGCCGTGCTGATGAACCTGATTCCCCTGTTGGACGACCGCTATGCCGCCAACCCCAGCCCGGCCACACTGGTGATCTTTATCGTGGTGCTGGGCCTGCTGCTGGTGGCGATGGGCACCTATCGTTCCCCCGCTGTGGCGCTGATGCCCGATGTCACCCCCAAGCCGCTGCGCAGCCGCGCCAATGCCATCATCAATCTGATGGGCGCAGTCGGCGGCATCCTGTATCTGGGGCTTGCGGCAGTGCTGTACCCCGCCTCCAAGACCCACGGGCTGGCGCATGTCAGCTACCGTCCGCTCTTCCTCATCGTTTCGCTTATCATGGTCACGGCTGTTTTGATCCTCTGCCTGACCATCAAGGAGCCTAAGCTCGAGGCCGAAAACCAAAAACTGGAGGCAGCCCACCCCGAATGGAACCTTGCTGCCGATGACGGGCAGGGCCATGAGGTGCTGCCCGCGCCGGTCAAGCGCAGCCTGACCTTCCTTCTGATCTCGATCTCGCTGTGGTTTATCGGCTATAACGGCGTCACAACCTGGTTTACCAAATATGTTGAGGCTGTCATGGGCGAGGGTCTGGGCGGTGCGTCCACCTGCCTGCTGGTTGCCACGGCAGGTGCCATCGTTTCCTACATTCCTATCGGCGCGCTGGCCGCCAAGATCGGCCGCAAGCGCACGATTCAGTGCGGCATTGTGCTGCTGGCCACCTGCTTTATGCTCGGCTACCTGCTGACGACCGTCTATTCCTCCATCCAGCCCATCATGTATGTGGTGTTTGCGCTGGTCGGCCTTGCTTGGGCAGCCATCAATGTCAACTCGCTGCCGATGGTCGTGGAGATGTGCCGCGGCAGTGACATCGGCAAGTTTACCGGGTATTATTACACCTTCTCGATGGCCGCGCAGGTCGTGACCCCCATTGTCGCAGGCAGCCTGATGCGCGCCATCGACTACCGCGTACTCTTCCCCTACGCCGCAGCCTTTGTGGCGCTGAGCTTTGTGACGATGTGCTTTGTGCGCCACGGTGACACCAAGGCCGAAGCGAAGAAGGGCCTTGAGGCCTTTGAGGATATGGACAGCTGAATAAAATTTTCTGCCGGGAGCCATATGGCTCCCGGCAGTTTTCTTTGTATATCGTACTATTCCCAGCCGCGGGCGGTGGGGTCCAGCATCTCGGCAGCGGAATAGAGCAGCGCATTGCAGATGGCAGCTGCTACGGTGCTGCCGCCCTTGCGTCCCATCGCAACGATGGCTGGCACGGCGTACTGCTCGCAGACAGCAAGCAGCCGCTCCTTGCTTTCTACCACATTCACAAAGCCGACCGGCACGCCGATGACAAGCGCCGGGCGCAGACCCGCCTCGATCTCCTCTGCGATGGCAAGCAGCGCCGTGGGGGCGTTTCCGACCGCCAGCACCGCACCGGGATACTGCTGCGCAGCATAATGCATGGCAGCCACCGCCCGGGTGGTTCCGGCCGTTCTGGCTGCCTCGGCCACGGCAGGATCTGCCATAAAGCAGAGGGCCCGGCCGCCCAGCCTGGCAAGACCCGGCTTGGTAATGCCCGCCAGCGCCATATTTGTGTCGGTAATGATCGTTGCACCGGCATGCATTGCCGCCACACCGGCTGCAGCGGCCCCCGGCGTGAACTGCAGATTCTCCGCATAGTCGAAATCTGCCGTGGTATGGATGACCCGCTTGACAACGGCAGCGTTCTCCGGCGGGATGTCCGCGTCCCGCGCCTGCAGTTCTTCGGTAATAATGGCCATGCTCGTCCGCTCAATATCGGCGGGCAGATGATGCTGCGGCGTCATAGGCTTGCTCCTTTCGGATTTTTCAGTCCCATTGCGGCATATACCGCATCCATATCCAGCGCACGGCGCACACCGTCCGCGAGCCTGTCAAGCTGCTGCTCACGGTAGGCTTCCATCGGCAGCGGCGCAGCCTGCTCCGTCGCAATGCCCCGGCGGCGGCAGAGATAGGCCGCCAGCTGCTCGGTCAGCTCACCCGAGTCAAACAAGCCGTGGAGATAGGTTCCAAACACATTGCCTTTCACGCAGCCCTCTGGTGTGCCGTCCGTCATGGTGCAGAAGGACGCGCCGTTCACAGCGGTGCGCCCGGTGTGGATCTCATACCCGGTCAGCGCAGCCCCCGCAAAGGGTGCGGCAGCGCGGGCCGTCACCTGCGCGCGGCGCTTTTCGGCGGTAAATACCGTCTCTGTCGGCAGCAGTCCCAGACCGCGCAAAGTGCGGGGCACCCCGCCCTCGCAGCCCTCGGGATCAGACAGTGTGCGGCCCAGCATCTGATACCCACCACAGACCCCCAGCACGGGCGTACCGCCGGCCGCCAGCTTCTGCAGGGCTGCCTCCAAGCCGGACTGGCGCAGCCAGAGCAGATCCTCCACCGTATTTTTGGTGCCGGGCAGCAGCACCAGATCGGGTGTGCCCAGCTCACGCACGGTGTGCAGATAGCGCACACCCAGCAGCGGGTGCTGCTCCAGCGGGATAAAATCGGTAAAATTGGAGATATGCGGCAGCCGCACGATTGCCACATCCAGCGGCTTTACGGTCTTTTTGCGGCAAAGCCGTTCGGAGAGGGAGTCCTCGTCCTCGATGTCCGCATCCAGATACGGCACAACGCCCAGCACCGGCAGCCCGGTTTTATCCTCCAGCATGGCAAGGCCGGGGCGCAGGATTTCAACATCACCACGGAATTTATTGATGATAAGCCCTTTGATGCGGCTTTGCTCCCGTTCCTCAAGCAGCGCAACCGTACCGTACAGCTGGGCAAACACCCCGCCGCGGTCAATGTCCCCCGCCAGAAGCACCGGCGCATCGACCAGCTCTGCCAAGCCCATATTGACAATGTCATCCGCCTTCAGATTGATTTCAGCCGGGCTGCCGGCGCCCTCGATGACAAGAATGTCATATTCCTCGGCAAGGCTGTTGTAGGCACGCAGTATATCGGGGATCAGCGCGCGCTTATGGCGGAAGTATTCCGCCGCAGGCATATTCCCGCGCACCTCACCGTTGACAATAACCTGACTGCCGACATCGCTGCTGGGCTTGAGCAGAATCGGGTTCATCCGCACATCGGGTTCAATGCCCGCTGCCTGCGCCTGCACGACCTGCGCACGGCCCATCTCGAGACCATCTCGGGTCACAAAGCTGTTCAGCGCCATATTCTGGCTTTTGAACGGCGCTGTTTTATAACCATCCTGCGCCAGAATCCGGCAGAGCGCCGTACAGAGCAGGCTTTTGCCTGCACCGCTCATTGTTCCCTGCACCATGATACATTTTGCCCGGCTCATGCAAGCACCTCCTTCATGATGGCAAGCAGCTTGGTGTTTTCTTCCTTTGTGCGCACTGCTGTTCGATACCAGCCGTCATCCAGACCCGGGTAGTTGCCGCAGCTGCGCACCACCGCGCCGTGCTGCCGCAGCTTTTCGCCAAAGTCTGCCGGGGCACGGAACAGCAGATAGTTCGCCCGCCCCTCGATAACATACAGTCCCAATGCCCGCAGCGCGTCAGCCAACCGAGGCCGCTCGGCCTCGATGAGCGTGCGCACCTCCTCAGCGTAGGCGCTCTCCTGCAGCACTGCCAGCCCGGCCGCCTGCGCCAGACTGGAGACCGCCCACGGCTGTCCCGCCGCCTGCATACCGGCAAGCAGTGCCGTATCACTGCACAGCGCATAGCCCAGCCGCACCCCCGCCATAGCGTAGAGCTTTGTGAAAGCCTTCAAGATCACAAGCTTCGGTGCATCGTTCAAAAATTGTTCTGCCGTCAGTGCATCCCTGTCCGGCAGAAAGTCGAGAAAGCATTCATCCACGACCAGCACCGCACCGCAGTCGGCACAGCGGCTGATGAGTCTTTCCACCAGTGCCGGCGGCGTCACCTGCCCGGTGGGATTGTTAGGCTGGCAGAGAAACACCATGTCCGTACCCTCGGTCACAGCCTGCACAAAGTCCTCTGTCAATACAAAATCGTTTGCCTCGTCCAGCAGGAACCGCTCGACCGTGCAGCCGACCGTATCCAGTGCGGCAGCATACTCGGCAAAGGTGGGGGCAGGCAGCAGCGCACGGCGCGGCTTTACAGCCAGCACCAGACGGAAGATCAGATCTGCAGCCCCGCTGCCGCAAAGGATATGCTCTATCGGCACACCCTCAGCAGCAGCCAGAGCGGCACGCAGCTCCCGGCAGAGGGGGTCCGGGTAGCGGTCCGCTGTCGGCAACGCTGCCGAGATAGCCGCAGCCACCCCATGCGGCAGCCCCAGCGGGCTGACATTCGCCGAGAAATCCAGCGCATCCCGGCCAAATTCTGCCCGGTAGCCCGCCCAGTCACCGCCATGGACCAACTTCATACAAACTCTCCTCACATCAGCAAAGCAAATCGGACGGCCAGCCCGATTACAAGTGCCAGCACACTCTCGGTGTACATCATCCGGTCAGCCCGCAGAATATCCTCCGCCTCGATAGGCCGCAGCGCATCGCCTATGGTCGGCTTATCGTAATAGGCGCCGAAGTAGTACGCCGGGCCTGCCAGTTCAACGCCCAATGCCCCCGCGCAGGCGCTCTCGGTCTGGGCGCTGTTGGGGCTGGCGTGGTTGTGACGGTCGCGCCGCCAGATACGCCACGCCCCTTTTGCACTGCCGCTGGTCAGCGCTGCTGCTGCCACCCACAAAAGCGCGGCCAGACGGCTGGGCAGCCAGTTGGCGGCATCATCCAATTTCGCGGCACAGCGGCCAAAATACAGGTACCTTTCATTTTTATAGCCGAGCATGCTGTCCATCGTGTTGATGGCCTTGTAGGTCAGCGCCAACGGCGCACCGCCGATGAGCATGTAAAACAGCGGTGCAATGACGCCGTCACTTGCATTTTCGGCCACGGTCTCCACAGCGGCCTTCGTCACGCCCTCTGCCGTCAAATTTTCGGTATCGCGGCCAACAATCCGCGCCACGGCCCGGCGGGCGGCGGGCAGGTCATCTTTTGCCAGCTCTTTATAAACATTCCGGCTTTCCTGCACAAGCCCCCGCGCCGCAAGTGCCTGCGCGCACCAGAACATCTGAACAGTCAGCCCCGCCAGCGGGTGCAGCCGTGCGGCCAGCGCACAGACTGTTCCCGTCACGGCCAGCGTCCCCAGCGGCAGCACAGCTGCCACGATCCCGCCGCCGAGCAACTCACCCCGATGGGTCTTGGGCAAGACGGCCCGCAGGCGTTTTTCCAGCGCTGAGATGCACCGCCCCATCCATACGACCGGGTGGGGCAGCCATGCCGGGTCCCCAAACAAGGCATCCAGCACAAAGCCGCCTGCCACCGCAACGCCGGTCAGCATGTAGACCCCTTCGTGTACTGCACAGTCTTTACAAGATGCAGGATATGCTGCGTTTTCCAGTCCCGGGCGTCCAGCACAAAGCCGCCCGCATTGGGCGCGCACCACTCGTAGTAATCCCGGTGCGGCACGGCATAACGGTCCAGCGCCGCCATCTGGGTGCCGCCATGCGCCAGAATGACCAGCATCTGCTCCCCCTCAGCCAAGGCCTGATCGACAAGGGCTGCAAAGGTCGTGCAGATGCGCTCGCAGAACTGATCCTTCCGCTCACCGTCCGGGCAGCGGCGCTCACAGTTGGAGGTGACCCACGCCAGATAGTCGGGGTCATGCTCCATCTCGACATAGCTGCGCCCCTCAAAGCTGCCGAAACACATTTCCTTCAGTCCATCGACCGGGACAAGCTTCGCGTTGGGGAACAGGACCCGCGCGGTCTGCGCTGTACGCTGCAGCGTAGAAATGTAGACGACCTTCGGGTCAATATCCGCACGGCGCAGTTCTCTGCGCCCCTCCTCCGACAGGGGAATATCCCGCTGTCCCTGATAGCGCTTCTGGGCGTTATATTCCGTCAGACCATGCCGCAAAAGATAGATCAGCATTTCGGCAGTTCTCCTTTCAAAATCGTTGGCAACCCGCAGAACATCTGCACAACGCAGTCTGCCCGGGCCGCCAGCAGGCAGGCAAGGCGGCCCGCGGCCTCGCGGCGGGCGCGTTCGGCAGGGTCGATGGGCACGATGCCGCCGCCCACCTCGGTAGCTGTGACGACATCGTAGGCGGCCAGTTCATCGGCCAGCGCCTGCAGCCCGGTTATTTCTGCGGCGCGGTCCTGCACCTCATAGATCTGCCGCCCGCCGAACTGCGCAGCAAATGTGCGCTTGCCGCTATAAAGCGGCCCCGTGATAAAAAGCATTTACAGCACCCCCAGCCATTGGCTGGCGGCCAGTGCCGCCAGCATCCAAAGCTCGCATTTTTGCAGGAACCACCCGGCCAGATCACCGGTCGTACCGCCAAACTGCCTGACTGCGACCCGGTGATACCGGGCAAACGCCAGCCCTGCCGCCAGCAAAAGCACCCAGCCGCCCAACGCCAGAATACCCACTGCCCACAGCAGACAGCCTGCCGCCAAAACACGGCAGACCGTCCGGCGGTCCGCCGCCGTTGCAAAGGTATGGGCCAGCCCTGTGTTTTTGGCCAGTGGGAATGCTGCCACCGCCAACCCGGACAGCATCCGCTCCCCTATCAGTGCCAGTGTCCAGAGCGCACCCGTGCGTGGTGTAAACTGCACACAGGCGCACAGCATCAGGTATGCAGCAAAATAGCTGCACAGCCGTATGACGGCAAAGGCCCCGCAGTGTGGGTCCTTTAATATGGCTAGCTTTTTCGCGGTATCACCGCAGCTTGCCAGTGCATCGCAGGTGTCGGCATAGCCGTCCAGATGGATGCCGCCGGTGACCCAGAGCGGAATCAGACAAAATCCGGCAGCATGGGCCGCATCGGGCAGCGGCAGCGCCCCGCACAGGCACCACAGCGCCCCGCAGATCACCCCCACCAGCGGAAATGCGCAGAGCGCATACCGCATATTTTTTTCGTTCCAGTCAAACTGTGGCATCGGCAGTGCTGAGAACATGGCAAGCGCCACCGCAATGGTCTGAAAAACTATCATCGTTTCGTTCCTTTATAGTAGACAGGAATGCCGCACACAACCCGCACGACCGTGTCTGCGCGCTGGGCGGCGGCATTGTTGATCTTGGCCAGCGCACGCAGATACCGCTCGGTATCGCCTGCATACGCAGTGCCGCCGCTGAACACCTCATTTGTCACAAGGATCAGCTCCTCACACTGCGCCCGCAGTGCTTTGATCCCCCGCAGCACGGCATCGGCGGCGGCCTCGCCAGCCCCGGCCGGATCGTACAGCTCGTTGGCTGCCAGATTGCCGAGGTCCTCCAGCAGCACCGTGCCGCGCTGCGGTAAAGTAATGTCTTCAAGTCCGCGCGGGCACTCCACCGTGGAAAATTGCTTTTGTTGGCGCATGGCGCGGTGCCGCGCGACCCGTGCCGCGCACTCGGCGTCCCATACCTGCATCGTGGCAAGGTAGGTGCGCGGCAGTGGGCTTTGCATGCAGAGTGACTCCGCAAACGCGCTTTTTCCGCTGGCTGCGCCGCCGATGACCAGCGTCAGCATTGCGGTGTGTACGGCGCGATGCCGCCCTCCGCAAAGGAATAGCAGCCATGATAGACCGCAAGTGCCATATCCCACAGCGGCAGGCTTGCTACAGCCCCCGTGCCCTCCCCCAGATGCAGATCTGCGGTGATAAGCGGTTTTTTGTGCAGTTCCTCCAGCACCAGCCGGGCGGCTGGCTCTGCCGAAACATGGCTGGCAAACACAGCCTTATCCGCACCCGGGCAGAGGCGGACAGCGCAGAGTGCGGCCACACTGCTGATAAAGCCGTCCATCACGATGGGGATCTGCTCAAGTGCGCCGCCCAAAAACACACCGCACAGCCCGGCAATGTCAAACCCGCCCAGCGCCGCCAGCACCCCCAGCGGGTCGGCAGCATCGGGACGGTTGACCGCCATTCCGCGCTCAATCACCTCTATTTTTCGCCGCAGCCCGGCATCGGAAAGTCCCGCGCCGCGCCCGGTCATCTCGGCCACCGGGCGGCCGAGCAACACAGACGCCACGGCGGAGGAGGTCGTTGTGTTGCCGATGCCCATCTCACCGGTGGCAAGCAGCTGCACACCGGCGCGTTTTTGCGCCCGCACCAGTGCAAGGCCGGCCGCAATGGCCTGTACGGCCTGTGCCCGGGTCATGGCCGGTCCTGCGGTAAAATCGCGGGTGCCGGGGGCAATGCGGTACTCAGCAGCACCCGCCACGGGCGCACCCGCAATTCCCATATCGACTGGCACCACGGCACACCGGGCCGCTGCCGCCATGCGGCAGACACTGGTGCGGCGGGCAACAAGATTTTCCAGCACCGCACGGGTCACGGCGGCATCTGTCTGGCTGACCCCCTGCGCGACAACACCGTTATCCGCGCAAAGCACCAGCACGGCACGCTGCGCAAAGGCCGGGGCGGCATTTCCGGTCAGGGCCGCCGCGTCCTCTATCATCGTTTCCAGTGCGCCCAGCCCGCCCAGAGGTTTCGCCAGCGCCGCCCAATGTGCATGGGCGGCAGCGCGGGCCGATTCATCCGGCGGGGTTACGGTGCGCAATAGGGTCATAAGTTCATTTTCGGTCATGTTCTTTCCTTTATATAGCGACCGGCCGCGTCCGCAAAGCGCTTCGGCAGCGGCGTACCGGCCCAGTACAGATGCGGAAAACCTGCATAGAGATGCTCATTGGCAAAGCCGCAGGCCCACTGCCGCCCATCTGCCTTGGCGGCTGCAAAGGCCTCGCCGTTGGCCGTGGTGTCCCAATGGTGGAACTCATGCACCGGCAGGCACTCCCCGGCGGCAAACAGCATACTGTCGGTGCGCGCGGTCAGTTTTGCATAGCCGAACCGCACAAGCCGACCGACCCGGAAGCCCTGTCCCGGCAGCACGCCCGCCATCGGATAGACGATTCCGTCCGCGCCCTCGAGCGACCTGCCCAGATAGAGAAAGCCGCCGCACTCCGCCACGGTGGGCAGCCCGCCCGCAACCGCCTTTTGCACGGCGCTGCGCATGGGGGTATTCGCCGCCAACTGCGAGGCATACAGCTCCGGATAGCCCCCGGGCAGATACAGCGCGCCGATCTGCCCCGGCAGGGCGGCGTCCCGCAGCGGGCTGAAAAAGCAAAGCTCCGCGCCGCTTTCCCGCAGTGCCTCCAGCGTTTCTGCGTAGGTAAAGCAAAAAGCCTCATCCTGTGCAACGGCAATGCGCACCGCCGGCGGCACAGTGACGCGGGGCGGATTTGCCGGGGCCGGGCGGTCAAACAGCGCATACAGTCTGTGCCAGTCGATGCACCGCTGGGCGGCATCCGCCAGAACCTCGATCTTTTGCTGCAGATCAGCGATCTCTGCTGCGGTTTTCAGGCCGAGATGGCGGCTCTCGATAGCAGCCTCCGGCAGGTGGGGCAGATAGCCCACCACCGGCAGACCGGTCTCCTTTTCCAGCATTGGGGCCAGCAGCTTGAACAAAGATTCGCTGCAATCGTTGAGCAAAATGCCCGCGATATGGTGCGGCGTGCGGAACGCCAGCAGCCCGCGCAGCTCGGCCGCCAGCGTCAGGCTGGCACCCTTCGGGCGCACGACCAGCAGTGCGGGCAGTTCGAGCGTATCCGCCAGCTGCCATGCGCTGGCCGTATCCGTCACGCCGCCCAGCCCGTCATAATAGCCCATAGCCCCCTCGCAGACGGCTGCATCGCAGTCAGCCGCCCCCTGCGCATATAGTCGGCGCACGGTGTCCGGCGCCAAAAAATAGAGGTCAAGATTATGGCTTTTGACCCCCAGCACGGCGCGGTGGAACATCGGGTCAATGTAATCCGGCCCTGCCTTGAAGGCACAGGGGCGCTGCCCCCGGGCCACCAGTGCCGCCAACAGCGCACAGGCTGCCGTAGTCTTGCCGCCGCCCGAGCGCGGCGCGGTCAGAACGAGCTGCAGCATACTTACTCCCTCACGATCAAAAACACAGGGTTATTCGCCATCAGCAGGTGGAGTGCCCCCGCCGGTTTGCTGCGGCTGACAGCGATCTGCGTGACCTGTGCAGTCAATCCATGGGCAGTCAGCGCCGCAACAGCCTCCTGCAGGGTCTCCAGCGCAATGGCGCTGATGCAAAGGCGCGCTGCGGGGTTTGCGGCCAGCACCGCATCCACGATCTGCCGCATGCTGCCCCTGCTGCCGCCGATGAAAACGGCATCGGGCGCGGGCAGCCCCGCCAGTGCGGCGGGGGCGCGGCCCTCAGTCAGATACAGATTGGATACCGCAAATTTTGCACGGTTTTGTCGGATCAGCGCACAGGCCTCCGGGTCACATTCCACGGCACAGACTCGGCCGGCCGGAACCGCCAGCGCCATCTCGATGCTGACACTGCCGGTTCCCGCACCGACATCCCACAGGGTATCGCCGGGGCGCACCGCCAGCTTTGCCAGCACAGCCGCGCGCACCTCCTGCTTGGTCATCGGCGTTTTGCCGCGCAGGAAAGCTTCGTCCGGCCAGCCCGGCACCCGGGCAGGCAGCAGCGGGCAGGGTTCGACCAAAAGCACGCTCAGCGGTGCAAATTCAAGGCTTGCGAGCGTTTCCACGGTATCGGTCACAAGGCGTTCAGCGGTGCTGCCAAGGTTCTCACCAACGGTGGCCTTCACATGCCCCCACCCGGCATCGGCCAACGCACGGCAAAGGGTAGCCGGGGTCTCGCTTCCGCCGGTCAGGAAAAAGACGGGCTTTCCGCTGCGGCAGACCGCTGCAGGATCACAGCTGCAGCCGTGAGCGCTAACCAGCTGCCAGTCCTGCCAAGGGCGGTGCAGCGCTGCCGCCAAAAGCTGTACGCTGGATATGCCCGGCTCCACCGTATAGGGCAGCCCTGCCGCGTCAAGGGCGCGGCAGAGCGCTGATGCCCCCGAGTAAAAACCGGTATCCCCGCTGAAAACAACCGCTGCAGCGGCAATATCAGCGCACCGCAGACGGGCGCAGATCTCCTGCGCCTTGTACAGGGCAGCACGGTCAGGCGTACATTCTGCCGGGAGCTGTTCCAAAAGGCGGCGCGCACCAAGGATCAGCTCCGCGCCCAAAAGCGCGTCCCGCCCTGCCGCCGTCAGGCTGGCGGGGATGCCGCTGCCCATGCCAATGAGTGTGATCTTCATACTAGCTCCCTGCATCGCTGTAAAATTGTTTCGGCGCACTCGCCCTGCTCCATGGGGCGGCGCAGCACGATCAGCTGCACGCCGCATTGCTCGGCAGCCCGGGCCTTCTCGGCAAAGCCGCCCGCTGCGCCGCCGTCCTTGGTGACAAGGAAAGCAATCCGGAACTGACGCAGCAGCGCTATATTCAACTCCTCGGTAAAGGGTCCCTGCATCGCAAATATGTTGCGGTGCGGGATGCCCGCTGCCTCGCAGGCGGTGATGCCCGCCACGGTCGGCAGCACCCGGGGGTACAGCCGCCCCGGCTCCAGCACTGCAAAAGCGGGCAGTTCCTTAGCACCCGTGGCCAGCAAAATAGCGCCGGGCTTGCCCTGCAGATACGCTGCGGCATCGGCGGCTGCGGCAAATACTGCACTGCCGGCCGGCAGGGTGCTGGCAGGGCGCAGCAAGCGGTGGTATTCCACCCCGGCCACCCCGGCCGCCGCACGGATATTGCGCGTCGCCTCGGTCGCATAGGGGTGGGTCGCGTCAACACAAAGGTTCGCATTGCGCAGCAGCGCAGCCATTTCTTCGGCGTCCTGCCGACCGGTGCGGACCGTGATCCCCTCGGCGCAGCCCTGCTCCTCGGCTCCAAGCTCAGTAGCCACGCAGACCGTGACCGCCGCCCCCAGCGCCGCCAATGCGCGGGAAAACGCCCGCCCCTCGGTAGTTCCGCTGAAAACGACCGCTCTCATACGCCGTGATACCCCCTCGGTGTGACCATTTTTCCGTTCTGTGCCTTCGTAGCGGCGTTGCCGACAAAAACAGTCGTGAACATATCCACCTCTGTTTTCTCCAGTTCCGCAAGCGTCAGCAGCCGGGCAGTCTGGCCTGTGCGGCCTATATTGCGCACCGTACCGCAAACTGTATTGGGTGCTTTACCGCCTGCAAGCAAAATCCGCACCGCCTTGGCCAGATAGTCTGCGCGGCCCTTGGATGATGGATTGTAGAGGGCAAGGCAGAAATTCCCCGCCGCCGCGCAGGCGAGCCGCTTTTCAATGACAGTCCACGGCGTCAGCCGGTCAGACAGCGATACAACGCAAAAATCATGCGCCAGCGGTGCGCCCAGCACTGCGGCCCCGCTCAGTGCGGCAGTCAGGCCGGGTATGATCTCTACTTCAACCCCCGGGTAGGCGGGCGCCAGCTCCAGCAGCGGGCTGGCCATACCGTAGACCCCCGCATCGCCGGAGCAGACCAGTGCCACCGTCTTGCCGCTCTGCGCCGTTTGCAGTGCCCAGCGGCAGCGGTCGATTTCCTTCGTCATGCCTGTGGTGCAGATTTCCTTGCCGGGGTAGCGCGCACAGATCAGCTCAACATAGACCGTATATCCGCACAGGACATCCGCCGCATCCAGCGCGGCCGCCGCCTGCGCTGTCAGGAATTGGCTGTCTCCGGGGCCGAGGCCCACCACATACACCACATTACGGTTCATCATCTCTCCATCTCCAATCCGGGGCAAAGGGGCGCAGCGCGGCGGCAAAGGTCACACCGTCCCGCGCCCATTTCGGCAGAAGCAGCTTCCCGCCTGAGGCCAGCACCGCCGCCCGTTCGCATACATTGTCAACCCCGGTCACACTTGTGACAAAGCCGGAGACCGTAAAGCTGCCGGGCACTGCGCGCAGCTGCGCAGCGGTATAAAAATCCATGTTCCAGCCGTGATCCCGGCAAAACGCCGCAAGGCCCGGCTCGTCCCGCTTCAGGTCGATGCTTGCTGCCGCAGCCACCCCCTGCGGGGCCAGGCCGCTCTCACGGCAGAAGTCTGCAAAGGCAGCCTCCAGATGCTCCGCTGTTGTACCGCGCCGGCAGCCGATGCCCAGCACCGCAATGCGCGGCACAATGTGCAGCGCCTGCCCGGTCGGGGTCAGCGTCAACGCAAAATCAGCGCAGCCGCCAGCTGCAGGCAGCACACCGGCGGGCGGTGTGCCCTGTATGGGCCAATCGGCGGTAAAATGCACGCGCTTTCCCGCCAGCAATGCGCCGCTGACCTGCTTGATGCGCTCCGGCTCGGCCACAATGCAGCCTTGCCGTTTGGCCCACTCGTCCACCGCAAAGAGCCCATGCAGATCGGTGGCGGTTGTGATGACCGGCACCGCACCGCACACCGCAGCCAGCCGCCGCGCCAGCGCATTGGCCCCGCCCAGATGGCCGGACAGCAGCGGAACAGCAAACCGCCCGCACTCATCCAGCACCACCACGGCAGGGTCTGCCGCCTTGCTGCGGCAGTGCGGCACAATGGCCCGCACTGCGATCCCCACCGCGCCGATGTAAATCAGCGCGTCCGATGCCGCAAACTGCGCTGCCGTCCATTCGTCCAGCCCCGGGCCGCCTGCACCGCACCGCGCCACCGGGCCGGGGCACGCCGCCGCCAGCTGCTGCGCCAGCGCCAGCCCACGCTCCGTAAAGGCAAGATAGGCGCAGCTCATGGCTGTGTCCCCCTGCGGTACTCGGTCGTAAACGCCGGGTCGTACAGGCAACTGCGGTCATACCGCGCAGCGAGGAAATCCCCCACCACGATGAGCGCTGTCTTGGTAATGCCTGCCGCCTGCGTCTGCGCGGCCAGTGTACCAACGGTGCAGCGCAGAATTTTTTCCTCCGGCCAGGTAGCCTTATACACGACCGCTGCCGGGGTCGCAGCGGTGTAGGCCCCCTGCAGCAGCACGGCCTGTACCTTGTCGATCAGCCCGATGGAGAGAAAGATCACCATTGTGGCACCGTGGGCCGCCAGCGCAGCCAAGTGCTCTCCCTCGGGCACAGGGGTGCGGCCCTCCATCCGTGTGATGATGACGGTCTGGCTGACGCCGGGCAGCGTGTACTCGGCATTCAGCGCCGCCGCCGCACCGCAAAAGCTCGACACGCCGGGCGTATCATCATAGGCGATGCCCCACGCATCCAGCAGATCCATCTGCTCGCGTATCGCGCCGTACAGGCAGGGGTCCCCTGTGTGGAGGCGAACAGTATCCTTGTGCGCCGCCTCGTTCTCCTTCATCACAGCTGCAACCTGCTCCAGCGTCATTTCCGCGCTGTTGTAGATGGCGCAGTCCGCCCTTGCCAGCCCCAGCAGCGCCGGGTTTACAAGACTGCCTGCATAGATGATGCAGTCCGCCGCCTGCAGCAGTGCCGCACCGCGCTGTGTAATAAGATCCGGTGCCCCGGGCCCGGCCCCCACAAAATGTACCATCTCAATTCCCTTTCCACTTTTTCAGCAGTGCATCGGCGGTTTTTGTCTGGGCGAGCGGGCCGCTTTGGTTGGAGAACAGTACCGCCCCCACCGCAAAGGCCCCCGCCGCGCGGCGGTCCAGATGCAGCTGCACAGCCTCGAGCAGACTTTCCAAAACGGCGGCGCGCAGACCGGCCTCGTCCAGAACAGCAAGGCAGGCATCGGTCGTGGCGGCATCCATCAGCGCCCGGCAGACCGACTGCGGCGCACCGCAGAGTGCTGCATGGGTGCAGAACAGCTCGGTCCGGCAGTCGGCCTGACGGGAGTGGGTATTCATTATACCGCCCGCCAGCTTGACCAGCTTGCCCACATGCCCGACCATAAGCACTTCTTCAAAATGCTCGGCCGCCGCCATATCCAGCGCATCACCGATAAAATTGGAGACCTTCACAATGGGAATGTCCGCCAGCTCCGGCATATTTTGGGCAAGATAGTCCAGCCCGTAGTTGCCGGGTGCCAAAATCAGGCGGCGGCTCCGCAGCGCGGCCTGATGGATCTCCAGCTGCAGCGTGTCGAGGATTGCCTGCTGGCTCATCGGCTCCACTATGCCGCTGGTGCCCAGCACCGACAGCCCGCCCTCGACCCCGATATGGGGGTTGAAGGTGCGCCGCGCGGCTTCCTCGCCGCCGTCAATGCAGATGACGACCGCAAAGCCGCCGGTATACCCGGCCGCCTCCGCCTCTTTTGTCAGCGCCTCGGTGATCATACGGCGCGGCACATGGTTGATGGCCGCCGCGCCCAACGGCTGGTCCAGCCCCGGCTTTGTCACGCGGCCTACACCGTGCCCGCCGTCAATCGTAACGGTGCCGGGGGCATCGGGCAGCAGCGAGACCTCCGCCACCACCGGCAGACCGGTCGTGGCATCTATGTCATCGCCGCCGTCCTTGACGATGGCACATTCAGCACCCTGCGCTGTCAGGCGGCAGCGCTGCGGGGCAACCTCCACAACAAGGCCTTTGGGTGTGCGCAGCCCGACTGTCTCGGGCGCACGGCCGGTCAGCAGCAGCCTTGCCGCCCCCGCCGCACCCAGCGCCGCACAGGTGCCGGTGGTGTAGCCGCACCGCAGCAGCTTTTGCCCGCTGCGGATGTAATGTTCAAATTTTGGCTTGGCATCGTCTTTTCCGTACAGGGCCGCATATTGCTCCGCTGTCAGATCAAACAGGGTGCGGATGTTATCCTCGGCAAAGGCAGCCTCGGGTGAAAGCACTTGTGACACTCCTTTCGGGGATACACAGACCACCGCGTCCGCCAGCTTGCGCGCAAGCGCAAGCTCATGCAGCGTCACGATCACGGCAACCTGCTTTTCCCGCGCCAGCGTCCGCAGTATCGTCAGCAGCTCTGCTTTACCCTTGACATCCAGAAAGGAGGTCGGCTCGTCCAGCAGCAAAATTTCCGGCTGCTGGCAGACAGCGCGGGCAAGCAGCACGCGCTGGCGCTGCCCATCACTGATGCAGGAAAAATCACGGCCGGCCAGCGTATCCGCCTGCACAAGGCGCAGCGCCTGCCATACCTGCTCCCGGTCCGCAGCAGACAGCACGCCCAGCCGCCCTGTGTAAGGGTAGCGCCCCGCGGCAGCGACCTCAAAGCAGGTGGTCAGCTCGGTGCGGGCCGTGTGGGGCAGCATCAGCGCCAGCTTGCGGGCGCGTGCGCTCGGTGTATAGGCGCTCAGATCCTGCCCATCCAGAAGCACCGCACCGCCCTGCGGCTTCAGCTGCGCCGAGAGTGTTTTCAGCAGGGTCGACTTGCCCGCGCCGTTCGGCCCGATAAGCGCAAGGATGCTGCCGCGCTCTGCCCGCAGAGCAATATCCCGCAGCAGCGGTGCGCTGTAGCCGACCGCAAGCGCGTGTGTCTCACAATAACTCATACAGCCCCCTCCCTGCTGTGGCGGCGGACGAGCAGCCAGATGACGATCGGCGCGCCGAACACCGCTGTGACCGAGCTGATGGACAGCTCGGTCGGTGCAAACAGGCTGCGGGCGATCAGATCGCACAGCAAACAGAAGGCGGCTCCGCCGAGCGCACAGCCCGGCAGCACATACAGCGGCCTCGCGCTGCCCAGCGCCTGCCGAACCAAATGCGGCACCGCAATCCCCACAAAGGAAATCGGCCCCGCAAACGCCGTAACGCAGGCCGCCAGCAGACTGGACAGCAGCACCAGCGCTGCCGAGAACGCCCGGACCGGCACACCCACACTGCGGGCGTAGGCCTCGCCCATCTGGTAGGCGGCCATCGGCTTGGAGAGCAGGAACGCGGCCCCCAGACAGGGCAGTACAATAGCGGCCGCGGCCTCCACATTGCCCCATGTCACACCGGAAAAGCTGCCCATTGACCAGTTATGCAGGTTGACGATGTTGGAATCCTGCGCAAAGGCCACCACAATATCGGTCACAGCCGAGCAGATGTACCCGATCATGACACCGCAGATGACAAGGATGCTCATGCGCTGTACGCGGCGGGCTACCGCCAGCACAAACGCCATCGCCGCAAGCGCCCCGGCAAAGGCAGCAAGGATCAGGGTCAGTGAACTTGTCAAAAGCCCCCTGTTCAAAAACACCACCATCGTCAGCGCCACGGCCAGCTTGGCACCGCTTGAGATGCCCATAACGAACGGCCCGGCGATGGGATTTGCAAAAAATGTCTGCAGCAGATACCCTGCAGCCGACAGGGCCGCCCCGAGCAGTGCGGCCATCACAGCGCGGGGCAGCCGCAGCTGCCAGACAATGCTGCCCGCCAGCGCATCCTGCCCGCGGCCCAGCAGCGCGGCTGCTACGGCCCGGGGCGTCAGCGCCACGCTGCCCCAGAACAGGTTGAGCGCAAACAGCGCCAGCAGTGCGGCCGCCATGGAAAGATATGCGATTGTCAGGCGTTTGGCGGTGTGCATAATGCCTTCCTTTATATTGCTTGTTTATTCTATCTTCGTCAAAAAGTTCAGTTCGCTTTCCGGCGGATTATCTTGGGTAAACACCCGGTTCATATCCAGAATCAGATCCGGCAGCTCCATGCTCTGCTGAAAAAGGCTCTGCGCCGTACACCAGACATTGCCTTGCTGCACAGCCCTGCAGTCCGCCAGCAGGGGGCATTTCTCCAGCAGCGCCGCAAGCGAATCGACCTCGCCCTCAATGGTGCTGTTGTAGATCAGCACATCGGCATCCTTCGCCCCTGCGTAAAAATTTTCCAGTGAAAGGTTCACGGTAGCCAGATTGTTGCCGTTGTCAGTCAGATCAGCAAACACATAGTCCCCGCCCGCCATCTCGATCATTCTGGCAACATAGTCGTTGCCCTTGCGCACGGTGGCAAGCCGGTTCGATGTAATGGAGAAAAACGCCACCGTTTTGCCGGTGGACGGCTGCTCTGCCAGTGGGGCAATGCGCTGCTCGGCCTCCGCAAACTGCTGCTCAGCCTGCTCTTTTTTGCCGAGCAGCAAGCCGTATAGCTTGATCCACTCCATCCGCGCCAGCGGATTCTCCTCATAGCTGGAGCGCTCGACCAGCACCGGGATGCCGAACCGCTCAAGCTGCTCCTTGACCTCCGGCGTGTGGTAGATCATCGTATTTTCGATGGCAAGACCGCAGTCGGCAGTCAGGATCGTCTCATAATCCGGGGTGCTGTATCGCCCCGCATAGGCGATGCTTCCGTTTTCCATCGCCTCGCGCGCTTGCCTGAGATACCAGCCGTCGGCCTGTGTGCCGGACAGTGCTATGCTATCCAGCGCCCCGATGCTGATGATTGGGTCCATCACGGAGGTCGAGACCAGATAGATGTTTTCAATCGGCTGCTGCAAAATCGTCAGATCCTGCTCCAGCCCGGTCGGCAGGGGCGCGTCCTCCGGTACCACAAGATAGCGCTCCTCGCCGATGGTGACAAGGCTGTACCCGCCCGCGCACTCATCAATCGTGAACTGCTCGGCGTATTCCAGCGGATAGTGCCCTGTAACCGTCAGCCCGGCAGCGGCGGGTTCTGCCCCCTCTGCAGCACAGCCTGCCAGCAGCAGGGCGGGCAGCACCAAAAGCGCTACCCGCCTCATTCGGCGGCAGCCAGCGTGGCGCTGTCAAAGGTCAGGGTGTAGTCGATCTCATGCGGGGTGCTCATCGCAACGGTATCTGCCGTGACGGCCAGTGCGGTGTCGAGCGCCGCTACAGGAATCTCAAAGGTCGAGTTGCCCTCGGTGTTGGTGGGCATGTACTTTTCCCCGTCCACCAGCATGTAATCATAGTTCGGGCTGCTCCAGACGATGACGGCAGTCATTGCGCCGTCCGCCACCGTCAGGGCTGCGGGGCTCTCGACCGTGGCGCGGCCGCTGCCGCCGGTAAGCGTAACCGCACAGGTATAGCTGCCATCCTCCGGCAGCACGGCCTCGGCGGCGTCCTCTGCAGCGGGCACAGCGTCCGCCACGCTGACGGTATGGTCATACCAGGTTCCCTTGGTGCCGAGGATCGCCAGCGAAAAGTCGGTATCCACAGCCTCCACAGGAATGTCAAAGCCATAGACCTCGTCCGTGGTTCCGTCAGAGTAGGTCACGGTGTCCAGCGTCGGCTGCAGCCAGTCTGCCTCATGCGCGGGGGCATCAGCGGCGGTGCCGGGGTACAGATTTACGATCTTCTGGGACTGCAGGCTGACATGGAAAACCATCTTTCCGTCCGCCACCGTCAGCGTACCCATCCCCTCGCAGGCTTCATTTGCGTGGAACATGCTGCTGTCGGTCTTGAACTCGGCGGTATACACGCCGTCCGGCAGGGCAGCCGCCGGGGCAGCCTCGGCGGTATCGGGCGTTTCGGCGGCAGCAGCACTCTCGCTCTGTGCGGGGACGGTGCTTTCCGCTGCGGAGGTTGCGCCGCAGCCTGCCAGCAGCAGGGCCGCCAGCGTCAGGATCAGGAGCTGTTTCTTCATTTGTCTTTCCTCATATACTTTCTTTGTTTTTTGCGATACGGAAACCGCAATCGCACGCTTTCACCCAAAAACTGCCCGAAGGCAGATCCTTCGGGCAGAGGTGGCAAATCAACCGTTCAGGGTGTCGATCGCAGCCTTGGTATGCGCCACATACAGAGCCTGAACTGCATCAATCTCGCCCAGACCGGCAATCTGGGTGTTCACGCTGTCAAAGCAGCCCGCGGCATTAAACTGGCTCAGCCACGAATCCTCGTCCGCGCCAGCCATGTCATTGTTGGCGTGGTCACCGGCAACCACCATCAGCGGCCGCAGCACGACCTTGGTATATCCGGCCGCCTTCACAGCCTCGATCACAGCCTCACAGGCGGTATCCTCCGGCTCGCCCTCCACAGTGCCGACAAAGACATTCTCATAGCCGAGCGTCTGCATCGCCGTCTGCATCTGGCTGTAGCTGACCTTGGCCGTGTGGGAGGTGCCATGCCCCATAAACACAAAGGCGGTCCCATCAGCAGCGGCGGCAGCGGCATCCTCATATCCGGCGGTCTTGACAGCCTCCTCGGTGATGGCGGTCGCAACGGCCTCCTTATCGTCATTGATGACCGTGGCATCGCTGCCCACCTCGCCCAGCAGCGGCTCGGCGATAGCAACGCTCTCAAACTTATCCTTGTAGGCGTCAATCGCCTCGCACATCTCATCGTACTCCGCGCCGTGCATCAGATGCGTCGGCTGGACGACCAGATTCTTGACACCGTTGGCCACGGCACGGTCCAGCGCCTGCTGCATGTTGTCGATCTTCTCGCCGTCACGGGCCTGCACATGGTTGATAATGATCTGCGCGGTAAAGGCGCGGCGAACGCTCCAATCGGGGTATGCGGCCTGCAGGGCATCCTCAACGCCCTTGATGTCCGCCGCACGGCTGCCGTTGAAGGAGGTACCGAAGCTGACGACCAACAGCTCATTCTCACCGATGTCATCCGCGTTGCGGGGATCATCCAGCGCAGCATCACCGGTATCGCGGCCGAAGTAGTCGGGGTCGGCGTTCTCGCCCTCTACCATCTCCTTCTGGGTGTCGGTCAGGGCGTCCCACGCAGCCTTGGCGGCCTCGCACTGGGCATCGGTGTCCTCGGTGCGGGTCTGCACATAGATCGCATCAATCAAATCGGCACAATTCTGGGCAGCCATCTCGTCTGCATCCCCTTCCTCTGTGCTCTGGGCGGGGGCGGCCTCGCTTACGGCCACGCTCTCGGGCGTGCTGTCAGCGGGGGCGGTGCTGCCGCAGCCGGCCAGCAGTGCGGTGGACAGGGCCGCCGCCATCAGCGCGGCGGCGGCTTTCTTACAGTTGCGTTTTCTCATGGGTTCTGCTTCCTTTCTAAAACAGCCATTGCCGAGGAAGCAGCACACACCCAAACAAGCCCGAAAAAAACGAGGCCTTTTGCGTGCAGAATGGCAACACAAAAAGACCTCGGCTTTTAAGCAGGTTCCTTGCGGTACAACCAATTCCTCGTGATTTGGGGCGTTTAGCCCCCGTACCCGGCAGCGGGCAGGTTTCCTGGCTGAAAGCTCTGCGCCTGCCGCCGCCTTCCCGGGCTATGGCCCAGTGGCTGATGCTCCTGCATCGTGGCGGCAGACTCCCTTATCACAGTGACGAGATCGCGCGGGATTGACACCCGCTTCCCTTTTACCCTTTTCCATGCGCATACCGTGCATAAAAAGGCACCTGCTGTCGTATTCAGTTTTACTGTGTCAGTATAGCACAAGGAGGTAAGAAACGCAAGAATAATATTTTACGGCACCGGTATTTTTCTTTATATAATACAGATACGGCTCAGGTCTGTGCTGCGCCGTCAACACTGAGGATCTCACCGGTCACATAGCTTGCCATATCGCTGGCAAGGAAAAGGAATACATTTGCGACCTCCTCCGGCTCGGCCATGCGGCCCAGCGGGATCGGCGCACAGACGCGGCGGACGATCTCCTCTGGCAGATTTGCGACCATATCAGTGCGGGTAACACCCGGCGCAACCGCGTTGACACGGATGTTGTCGCGGCCAAGCTCCCGCGCAAGGCTGCGGGTCATGCCGTTGACAGCGAACTTGCTGGTGGGATACCCCACACCGGACGGCTGGCCGTACAGGCTGACCATCGAGCTGGTGTTGATGATCGAACCGCCGCCCTGCGCCTTCATACGGATCGCCGCCGCACGGCAGCCGTTGAACACAGCCGTCACATTCAGATCCATGATCCGCTGGAACGCCTCCGGCGTATACTCATACAGCGGCTCCCGGGCGGAAATGCCTGCATTGTTGACGAGAATGTCAATGTGCCCAAAGCGATTCTCCACCTCGGAAAATGCCGCATCAAGGGCAGCGTAATCGGTAAGATCGGGTGCCATACCGATGACCTCCCACGCAGGATTTTCCGACTTCAGCTGTGCAAGCGCCTTGTCAACCGTTTCCTGACGCGAGCCGAACAGTGCTACCGATGCACCGTTTTTAAGGAATACCTCAGCGACAGAAAACCCGATACCGCGCGTGCCGCCTGTGATGATTGCCTTTTTACCTTGAAGCAGCATAAGAGACCCTCCTGTTCCATTGACAGATTTGCCCCGCCCACAGCCGTCCTTGCGTCCGGCTTTCGATGCGGTTCACCTTTGATTGATGTGAGTATAGCATACTGGCGCAAGCTTGTCAATTTAACCATTTACAGAGTACTATGTTTATTATTTCTGTGTTATATTTTGGTTTTCCTAATTGTTTATACTCTCAGAGCCTGTCAAAACGCTATCCGGCAGATCGCATACAGTCTCCCTTACCTGTCGCGCGGCGGGGTGAGCCAGCCGTTGTATTTCAGGATGGAGGTGCTGCGCCCGGCACCCACGGTGCGGCGCCATTCGGAGGGGGAACAGCCCATGGCCTCGGCAAAATGGCGGTTAAAGCTGGACATGGAGCGAAAGCCGACCTGCTCACCCACAGTCAGGATGGATTCATCGGTCATCCGCAGCAGCGTGCAGGCCTTGGTGATGCGGGTATGGTTCAGATGCTCAAGCGGGCCGATGCCCATCAATTCATGGAACACCCGCCGAAAATGCGATTGGCTCATGCTGCAGGCCTCGGCCAAATCGCCTATGGTAAAGTTCTCCATATAATGGCTGTTGATGTAGCGCAGGGCCGGTGCAATGACCATGCTGCCGGTCAGGCTGCCGATGTCGCTGTGGGCAGGCAGACGCATCAGCTCTGTGATGAAAGCCACAAACAGCCCGCGCACGCTGATTTGGTAGTTCAGTCCTTTTTGGGTCATTTCGCGCAGCATCTGGCGCACCAGCGGTGCAAGGGCAGGGTTTTGCTGCGGCGAAAGCACCCGGCACCAGCCATGCAGCAAGCCGTCCAGCAGGCGGGCGTTAGGCAGGGTGTCCAGTGCAAAAAAGGGGCGCAGCAGTTCCTCAGGGTCGCAGAACAAATAGGCCCACTTGCTTGCCGTGCCCGCGTCCGACCATGTCGTATGGGGCACATCCCCGGCGATGACCGTGACATCCCCCGCGTGAAAATCCTCAACATGGCCGGCAAAATCTATCTTACCGCCGTCACTTTCGCAAAGGCCGATCTCCAGACAGTTGTGGAAGTGCAGCACCCCGCAGGGGACATCCGAGATACGCCAGTCCTCACCTGCGATGATGCGCATCGGGAAATGTGACGGCAACTCATAGCTGCGGTATTCGATTACGGTTGCCGGTCGGCGGCCCATGGCGCATCTCCTCCTGTTGGTGCTGCAAACGGTGCGACACCGCGTTTTTTCTTATTGTAGCACACCGCGCAGTAAAGCGCCATATGCTTTACTCAAAAACGACCATATCTGTGCAGTTTGCACAACAAAATTGCCTTTCGGTTGTAGAAGTGCGACAAGAATAGTTTCAATTTCATCTCAATTCATGCACAATAGGGCTTGATTTTTACACTATCGTTGCATGTGCCAAAACTTTGGTAAAAATTTGATGAGCGAAATTGCATAGTTTTCATGCAAAAGTGCATGGACAATAGTGTGGACAAAGTGCATAATGAAATCAAACAAAGGCGCTGATTTGTGGTGAATATGACAATCGTGCACCACACAACATCAACTGATTCGGGAGGAGCGAGTTTTTCTATGGGACAGAGCAAAAGCAAAATGCTCTCGCCGGATGCAATATCCGTCAAGAAGAAAGGATTTTTGTACTACCTCAAGCGTGACTGGCAGCTGTACGCACTGATGCTGCTGCCCATGGCATTCATCATCGTGTTCAAGTACTTTGCTTACACAGGCCTGTCGGTCGCTTTTCTGGACTACAAGATCGGCAAGGGCTATGCAGGCAGTAAATTTGTCGGGCTGAAGGTTTTTGAAAAGGTCTTTAAGCACCGCGATTTCGGTAAGGCTGTTGCCAACACGCTGCTGCTGAATGTGCTGGATCTTCTGTTCAGCTTCCCGATGCCGATCATTCTGGCGCTGCTGCTCAACGAGATCCGCGTCAAGTGGTTCAAGCGCGTTACCCAGACGCTGCTGTATCTGCCGCACTTCCTGTCCTGGGTCGTCATTGGCGCCACGGCCTATGCGATGTTCGCCACGAACTCCGGCGTTATCAACACGCTGATCGCCAATGCCGGTAAAAGCCCGATTCCCTTCCTGCAGGAGGACGCATGGTGGCTGTTCAGCTATATTCTCATCGGTATCTGGCAGACAATGGGCTGGGGCACGATCATCTATCTGGCCGCCATCACCAATGTCAACTCTGAGCTGTATGAGGCTGCCAAGGTCGATGGTGCCAACCGCTGGCAGCAATGCCTGCATGTCACACTGCCCTGCATCCGATCGACCATCGTAGTCATGCTGATCATGCAGCTGGGCAAGCTGATGGGCGGCAGCTTCGAGCGTATCGTGGCCCTGTCCAACGCCAAGGCGACCGAGTATACCACCACCATCCCGGTGCTGGTGTTCAAATGGTTCCAGGGCAACAAATTCAGTGAGTCCACCGCGCTGGGTCTGTTCCAGTCCGTGATCGGTGTCATTCTCGTGGTCGCGTCCGATAAGATCGCCAAGAAGCTTGGCGAGGACGGTCTGCTGTAAGGGGGTATATAAACATGACTGCTACCGCAGCATCTGCTGTTGAAAAACGCAAAAAGCCTTGGACCAAGGCCCGCGTCATCGACCTGCTGATCGACATTCTCTGTTTTGTGGTCGTTGGGGCCGCTTCGCTGACCTGCATCCTGCCCTTCATCCACATTCTGGCGAAGTCCCTTTCCGACAATGCCTATGTTGTGGCCAACAAGGTCCTGCTGCTGCCCAAGAGCGATGTCGGCGTAAACCTCGAGGCTTACAACAAGGTCTTTCACGATCCGACCATTATGCAGTCCCTTTGGGTCACGGTTCTGGTCACGGTGGTGTTTACCGCCATCGGCATGTTCCTGACAGTCTGCGCCTCCTATGCGCTGACCCGCCCGGAGCTGCGCGGCCGCAAGGTCATGACCTTCATGATCATGTTCACGATGTACTTCACGGCCGGCACGATTCCCGATTACCTGCTGATGAACCAGCTGCACATGCTGGATACCATCTGGTGCCTGATCCTGCCACTCTGCTTTGCACCGTACAACCTGCTGATCATGAAAAACAATTTCCAGGGCTCCATCCCTGAAAGCCTGATCGAGTCCGCCCGTCTGGACGGCGCATCTCACTTCACGATTCTCGGCAAGATCGTGGTACCGCTGTCCAAGCCCATTATGGCTACGATTGCTCTGTTCTACGCGGTTGGCCGCTGGAACGCCTATTCTGACGCACTGTACTACATCAAGCAGAATGTTGCGCTGCGCCCGCTGCAGCTCAAGCTCTACTACCTGATCGTTGCCGCAAGCGAGAGCTTCCAGACCGAGGGTGTTGCCACCGTTTCGATGACCAACCCCGAGGTGCTGAAGGCCGCCTGCATCATCTTTGCCGCTGTTCCCATCATCTGCGTATATCCGTTCATCCAGAAGTATTTCGTGCAGGGCACGATGGTCGGCGCCGTCAAAGGTTAAGCTGCCAAAGTCTTCCCCTGCGGGAAGCCTGCACCCCCAACTTTGTTACTGAATTTGTTTTTCAATAAGGAGGAAAACAATGAAAAAAACATTAGCACTTGGCATGGCTGCTGCCATGACCGCCACCCTGCTCGCCGGCTGCGGCGGGTCCGCCAGCTCCGCTGCCTCTACGGCTGAGAGCACTGCCGCTTCTACCGAGGCCACCTCTACGGCTGAGAGCACCGGCAGCTACACTGATTATTCTGCCGGCTTCCCGGAGAATGTCACCATCCAGATTCCCGTCTACGACCGCGGCTTTGAGGGCTGGAACCCCACTGACAACTACTACACCAAGTGGATTCAGTCCGAGTTCGGCGACAAGCACAATGTCACCGTCAAGTATGTGGCCATCGCCCGCTCCAACGAGGTGCAGGACTTCAACCAGATGATCGCCGCCGGCAACGCCCCGAGCATCATCTTCCACTACGACATGCCGCAGGCCGTCAACTACTGGTCTGAGGGTGCCATGCAGCCCATCGACCTCGATGAGGTTGCCTTCTACGCCCCCACCTACTGGGACAAGATGAAGGATACCATCGGGACCTACGGCAAGCTGAACGGCGAGAATGCCTTCATCTTTGCAGAGCGCGAGCCCATCTACTACAACTGGGTCACCCTGATCCGTAAGGACTGGCTGGATCAGGTCGGTCTGGAGGTTCCCACCAGCAACGAAGAGCTGATCACCGCCATGAAGGCCTTCAAAGATGCCGGCCTCGGCGTTGAGAACTCCCCGCTGATTACCAAGAGCTTCACCTACTTCTACAACTGGATCAAGGATGGCACCAGCGAGGATGAGCTGGCCAAGTATCTGGATCTGAATGTTGCCCCCTTCACATGGGACGCCACCAAGAACTATCTGCAGGATGCCAACACCAAGTACAACGAGGGCCTGATCGACCCCGAGTTCTACCTGACCACCGATGACTCCCTCGCTAAGGGCAAGTTTGTCTCCGGCCAGTGCGCCACCTACAGCTTCTACATGTCCAACGGCACCGATGTGTTCGACAGTCTGAAGGCCAACGATCCCAACGCTGAGGTCGCTGTTCTGGGCTCCACCGTTTCCAACACCGTGGCTGACGGCTACACTGCCCACTACTATGAGTATCCCAGCTACGGCATGATCATGGGCATCAACGCCAACGCCACCGATGAGGAGCGCGCCGCCACCTACATGTTCCTCGACTGGATGAGCCAGCCCGAGAACCTGACCTACCTGCAGCACGGCATCGAGGGCGAGACCTACACGGTTGACGCTGACGGCATTGCCACCCAGATTTCTGACTACAGCGGCGATGCCAAGCTGAGCCAGAACAACAACAAGGACTACTGGTGCCTCGTTCAGGAGGTCATGGGCTACGGCGACAAGGAGACCGACCTCAAGGCCAACAAGAGCCTGCTGGCCCCCGATGGCTATGACTGGATCATTGACGAAACCTACGACATCTGCGAGAAGGGCATTGACGGCGGTCTGATCACTCCCATCTTTACCAAGGCTGTGGAGTCCACCTCTGAGTACAGCACCGACCTGAACAGCCTGTGGCAGGAAGCCTATGTTGACTGCATCACCTGCAGCCCCGACCAGTTTGAGTCCAAGTATGCCGAGTACAGCCAGGAGTATCTGGACGCCGGCTACCAGGAGATCCTGGACGAGAAGCAGAGCCTGATCGATGAGGGCGCTGTTCTGGTCGTGAAATAAGCAAAAACAAAATCGCGTATACCTTATGCGCTGTTGGGGCCGCTGCCGGGCAGCGGCCCCACTTTTTATCAAAGGGGTCAGTGAATGTACCAGGGAGGGTACACCAATGCAATTCAGATGGAACCATACGCAGGGCGCGCCAGACTATGACCGCGAAACAGGCTTTGGCTTTGTGACCGGGGCGGTCTACACTGCCGATGCGGCGCTGCATATCCCGGAGACAAACAGCGGTTTTCTGCCGCTGTGGTGGTATGCGGGCACACCGATTTTCGATATTCAGCAGAGTGAATACGGCCTGCAGGCCACTGCTGCCGAGACTCTGCGGGCCGAGGACGCCGCTGACCGCCGCCTGCCGGTGTGGCTGCGGATTCAAGTCCCCGGCGAGGGCGTTTACCGTGCCGAGATCACCGTGACCGGCACGGACGGCGGAGAGGTGCTGGTCTTTACGGGGCGCCGCCGCCTTGCGTGGCGCGGAGTTTTGCCCGCGGGGGCACAGCAGATTGTAACTGCCTATTGCGATGTCTTTCCCATCGTGCCGCGCGGGCAGGCAGATGCTGTGGCCAGTGACGCCGTAAACATTGCCGTGGTGGGCGGCGCATTAACTGCCGTTGCACTGACAGAGGCACCCGACACCCGCCGCATCTGGGTCTGCGGGGATTCCACTGTCACGGACCAGACCGGTGAGCTGCCCTACGCCCCCGGCACCAGCTACGCCGGATGGGGCCAGATGCTGCCTGCCTACCTGCCGGAGGTCTGCATCACGAATCATGCGCACAGCGGCCTGACGACCGAGAGCTTTTTGAGCGAGGGGCATTGGGCCATCGTCAAGCCGCGCCTGCGGGCGGGCGATATCTGCCTGTTCCAGTTCGGCCACAATGACCAAAAGCTGGCACACCTGCAGGCCCGCGGCGGCTACAACGACCGCCTGCGCACCTATATAAAGGAAACACGCGCCGCCGGGGCCGTGCCGGTGCTTATCACACCGCTGGCCCGCAACAGCTGGAAGGACCCAACCCACTACAACGACTTCTTGGCGGACTTTGCGGACGCTGTGCTGGATTTGGGGAAAGAAGAAGCTGTTCCCGTACTGGACCTGCACGCCTACTCTATGCAGCTGATTCGACAGGAGGGGTTGGAAGCCGCCAAACGGTGGTTCTACCCCAGCGATTACACCCACACAAACGACTTTGGTGCCTACCGGATGGCCGGGTTTGTGGCCGGTGCCCTCGGTACGGCGGCGGGCCTGCCGGTGGCCGATGCCCCCGCATGGACGCCCGCACCGCCTTTTGTGCCGCTTACGCCCCCGAAGGACTGCACCCTGCCCGCGCCCGACACAGACCCCTTTGCCGACTATGACGCTGCCCGCCCGCAGGAGGTGCTGACCCGCGCCGAGGCACTGGAGCTGGCCATCAAGGCGCTGAAGCTCTTCCCCATCAATGTCTACAATGATCTGTATGCCGACATTGTCGGTCATGAGACCTATGCCGGCACCGTCCAGTGCGCTGCGCAGAATGATCTGATCCCCGCAGCGTGGGTTGCTGACGGCAAACTGTACCCGCAGCGCACGGTGACCGCTGCCGACTTTTTGGCCGTGCTGATGCCCGGCGCGGCCGGGCGCCGCCCGCTGGCGGCCCCCTCTCCCCTGCCGGATACCGTACCGGCCTACGCGCGCTTTGCCGCCGGGCAGGCCGTGGCGGAGCAGCTGATCTCCGCCGACAGCCTGAACACCCCCATGACCCGCAGCGATGCCGCAGCCCTCTGCCGGCGTCTGCATATTTGATAAGGAGCGAGTGTCTATGAAATTTGAGCATACAAGCGGCAGCTTTACGCTGCCGGGCGAATCCGGGCAGGAAAAGCTGACGCTGGAGCTGGCCGAAAAATGGGGTGCCGATGTCATCCGCGACAGTGACGGCACAAAGCTCTCGGACGAGATCCTTGACGCCGGGTACGACATCTACTCGACCCTGTGCATCATTCGTGACCACAACGAATGGGCGAAGCAGCACCCCGACTGCCTGCAGCAGAGCTTTTTGTCCACCGACCCGGTCATTGCCGCCGAAGGGCCGCTGACGGTCCGCCCGATGGCGGGCTTCTTTGCCGAGCAGTTTCGGATCAACGACCGCCCCGAGGCGATGCGCTACTGGCAGGTGTGGGACCGCACAGCTGATAAGCCGCTGCCCGCCGGGGCATGGCAGTGGGATGCCTCTGCCGGCACCGTGACAGTGGCCGCGCCTGTACCGTTCCATGCCTACACAGTCAGCTTTCTGGCATGGCGCCTGTGGGAAGAGATCAACATGTATAACCATGTGACCAACCACTGGACCAGCGAGCATCTGCTCCCGGTGGACCCGCGCACCGCCGAAGCGCAGGACTATCTGTACAACTGGCTGCAGGCATGGTGCGAGAGCCACCCCCAGACCAATGTTGTGCGGTTCACCAGCATGTTCTACAATTTTGTCTGGATCTGGGGCAGCGATGACCGCAACCGCAACCTGTTTACCGACTGGGGCAGCTATGACTTTACGGTGTCGGAAAAAGCACTGGACGATTTTGCCGCCGCCTACGGCTACGCGCTGACCGCCGAGGATTTCATCAACAAAGGCAGCCTTCAGGTCACCCACATGCCGCCCACAGCCCACAAGCGGGATTATATGGAGTTTACCCAGCAGTTTGTGGCAGGCTTTGGCAAAAAGCTGGTTGACCTTGTACACCGCTACGGTAAGCGCGCTTATGTATTCTATGACGACAGCTGGGTCGGTGTTGAGCCCTACGGCCCGCATTTCAGGGAGTTCGGCTTTGACGGCATCATCAAGTGCGTGTTTTCCGGCTATGAGGCCCGGATGTGCGCGGGCGTTGACGCCCCCGTGCATGAACTGCGGCTCCACCCCTATCTGTTCCCTGTGGGTTTAGGCGGCGCGCCGACCTTTGCCCCCGGCGGCAACCCCACCCGCGATGCTGCCGCCTACTGGAGCCATGTCCGCCGTGCGCTGCTGCGCGCCAAGATCGACCGCATCGGCTTGGGCGGCTACCTGCATCTTTTGAACGATTTCCCGGATTTTGTGGACTATATCGCCGCGATCTCGGATGAATTCCGTGCCATCAAGGCACTGCACACCCGCGGACCCGTGGCCACTCTGCCGCTGACTGTAGCCGTCCTGCACAGCTGGGGCGGCCTGCGCCCCTGGACGCTGTCGGGGCATTTCCACGAAACCTACATGCATACGCTGATCCACATCAATGAGGCGCTGTCGGGCCTGCCCGTACATGTGAAATTTATCAGCTTTGACGATGTGAAGAACGGTGTACCCGCCGATGTAGATGTGATCATCAATGCAGGCCGCGCCGGCACGGCGTGGAGCGGCGGCGATGCGTGGCGCGATGAACGCCTTGTTGCATCGCTGAACCGCTGGGTGTACAATGGTGGTGTGCTGCTGGGTATTGAGGAGCCGTCTGCTGTGGGCGGCTGCGGCGACACCTTCCGCATGGCGCGGGTGCTGGGCGTAGATGAGGATATGGGTGCCCGCGTCTGCCACGGCCGCTGGGCAGTAGAGGAACAGCCTGTGGATGGTCTGATCCCAGACGGTGCCACGCTGGAAACGCATGAGCATCTCTATCTGACCGATGGGGATACCCGCGTGCTGGCAGCGGTGGACGGCTCGCCCGCCATCGCTGCACACACCTTCGGCAAGGGGCGCGGCGTATATATGGCCGGCTTTGCCTACAGTCCCGTCAACGCACGGATGCTGCTGAACCTGCTGCTATGGGCCAAGGGACTGCCGCTGGACAGCGATCTCCTGCCTGATGACCCGCACACCGAGGCCGCCTGGTTCCCTGCAGACAGGACGCTGGTCGTCATAAACAACAGTGAGGAGCCGCGCACCACCCGCATCAAGACCCCCGACGGGGAGGTTACGGTATCGCTGGACGCGCTGGAGACAAAAATCATGCCGCTGCGCTGACAAAAGGAGGGCATCATGCCACATATCTTTATCAACACCAACCGCTCACTCGGCACCATTGACCCGAATATCTACGGTCAATTCTCGGAGCATCTGGGCCGCTGCATCTATCAGGGCATTTATGTCGGCGAAAACGCAGAGATTCCCAATAGCAACGGCATGCGCTGCGATGTTGTCAATGCGCTCAAGGCGCTTCACATTCCGGTGCTGCGCTGGCCGGGCGGCTGCTTTGCCGACACCTACCACTGGCGCGATGGTATCGGCCCGCAGGCGCAGCGCAAGACCATCGTCAACACCAACTGGGGCGGTGTCAGCGAGGATAACTCCTTCGGCACCCATGAGTTCATGGAGCTGACTCGCCAGCTTGGGTGCGAGGCCTATTTCTCCGGCAATGTGGGCAGCGGCACCGTGCAGGAATTCTCCGACTGGGTCGAGTACTGCAATATGGGCGGTGTCTCCCCCATGGCATCGCTGCGGCGCGAGAATGGGCGGGAGGCGCCCTTTAATGTCAAATACTGGGGCATTGGCAACGAAGCCTGGGGCTGCGGCGGCAACATGCGCGCCGAATACTATGCCGACCTCTGCCGCCAGTATTCGACCTATCTGCGCAGCTACTCGCCCGATCACAAAATTTATAAGATTGCATCAGGCGCGAATGTCGATGACTACCACTGGACCCGCACCGTGCTTGAGCGCGCGGGCCATGTCATTGACGCTGTGTCGCTGCACTACTACACACTGCCGCATCAGGACTGGCAGCACAAGGGCTCCGCGACGGAGTTCACCGAGAGCGAATACTATACCACCCTGCACAAGACGCTGCGCATGGAGGAGCTGGTGGAAAACCACAGCCGCATCATCCGCCAGTTTGCAGGCGGGCGCAAAATCGGTCTGGCTGTGGACGAGTGGGGCACTTGGTACGATGTGGAGCCGGGCACAAATCCGGGCTTCCTCTACCAGCAGAACACGATGCGCGATGCGCTGGTGGCAGCCATCAACCTGAACATCTTCAATAACCACTGCGACACCGTCTGCATGGCCAACATTGCGCAGATGGTCAATGTCCTGCAGGCGATGATCCTGACTGAGGGCAGCAAAATGGTGCTGACGCCGACCTACCATGTCTTTGCCCTGTATGCCGCCCATCAGGGCGCACAGCAGCTGGAAAGCTACGCGGAGACATCCATCCTGCGCCATGATGAGGAGGCTGTGCCGACGCTGCATGTCAGCGCCAGCCGCGCCGCCGATGGGAAAATTCTGGTCACGGTCGCAAATCTGGACGCAGCCCATCCGGCCGAGGCGCAGGTGCTGCTCGGCGGCGTGAAGGCTGCTGCCGTAGACGGCACGGTGCTTTGCGGCACCGCCGATGCCCGCAACACCTTTACGGCGCCCGACGCCGTGCAGCCCAAGGCGCTGTCCGCCGTGCTGACCGCCGATGGCTTTACGGCCGCACTGCCCGCCTGCAGTGTAGCCGCCTTTACGGTAACACCGCAGTGAGCGCGTCCAACCAATGCCGCCGCTGCCTTTTACAGGAAATGACGGACGAGAACGACTACTACCAAAGTGTGGTGCGATACCGCGCCGCACTGCCCGCCAAAAAGCGCACACCGGATGCGGCATACGCCGCCCGGCTGGCCTGCTGCAAGGCATGCGATGCCCTGAACGCCGGGACCTGTATGCAGTGCGGCTGCTATGTGGAGATGCGCGCGGCGCGGCTTGACATGCACTGCCCCAAGGAGGGGCAATGGTAAGCTTATGCGCATTACCGGAAGAATTTTGCGTTCCCATGTAGATATGGTCCATGGTAAGCCGCTGACAGTCATTTTTTCCTTCGCGCTGCCGCTGCTGGTCGGCAACCTGTTCAACCAGCTGTACAATGTAGTAGACACTGCCATTGTGGGCCGCGCCCTTGGGGCGGACGCACTGGCCGCCGTGGGCAGCACGGGCAACATCAACGCCTGCCTGTTTTTGCTGCTGGGCGGCTTGGCTACAGGTGTCAGCGTCATTGTATCGCAGTATTGGGGCGCGAAAAAATACGATGAGCTGCGCAGGCTGCTGGGTACATTCACGACACTGCTGCTGGCGGGGTCCGCTGTGCTGGCTGCGCTGGGTGCGGCACTGGCCGAGCCGCTGCTGCGTCTGCTGCAGCTTCCCACAGAGCTGCTGCCTACCGGTGTAACATACCTGCGCATCACGGCAGGGCTGCTGCTGGGCAATGCAATATATAACGCTGCCGGGGCCGTGCTGCGCAGCACGGGTGATTCCCGCACACCACTCGCCGCCATGGCTGCATCGAGCCTGTGCAATATCGCACTGGATCTATGGTTTATTTTAGGTCTGCACTGGGGTGTGGCCGGGGCGGCGCTGGCCACGGTGGCCGCGCAGTTTCTGTCGGCAGGCATCTGCCTTTGGGTTTTGTGGCGGCAGAACACGCCGTTTGCCTTTGCATCGGTGCATCCCTGCTTTGCCAGGGACGATGCCGTGCTGATCCTGCGTTTCGGCCTGCCCACCGCGCTGCAAAGCTGCATGATCACCCTTGGCGGCATGACCGTGCAGGGCATCGTCAACAGCTTCGGCAGCGTGACAATGGCTGCCTATACCGCCGTACAGCGCATCGACTCACTGACGATTCAGGTCGTAGTGGCAGTAAGCAATGCACTGGCCATCTACACCGGGCAAAACATGGGGCACCGTGATCTTGACCGCGTGCGGCTGGGGCTGCGCGCAACGCTGAAAGCTCTATGCGCAAGCTGTCTTGTACTGGCTGTAGCGGTATTCGCCGCACGGCGGCGGTTACTGTCAATCTTTCTCGACCCTGCCACCGATGCCGCCAGCATCGCACAGGGCGCTGATTTCTTGAGCGTAATGGTCTTTGCCTACATCATCGCGGCTGTCATGAACAGCTATCTGAATGTGCTGCGCGGCGCAGGCGATGTGAATGTCAGCCTGATTGCCGGTCTGTTTGAGATGGGCGCGCGGCTGCTTTTTGCAGGTCTGCTGGCCCCGCGGCTTGGCGTGTGGGGTATATGGCTGGCCACGCCGCTGAGCTGGGCGGCGGGCTGCATCATCCCCGTAGCGCGGTATCACAGCGGCGAATGGATGAAAAAAGCATTGCTGTAAAGCATTTCGTACAACAAAAGGAGGATTTCCTATGGCAAACCTGATTTTTGACAAGGCCCAAATTGAGGCTACCATCGACAAGATCGTGGACCGCACGATGCGGATGGACATGACATGGGACTGGCCCTGCGGTGTTGCCTACTACGGCATCTGCGAGGCGTATGAGGTCACCAAGAATGAACGCTACCTGCAGCTGGTCAAGGACCGCGTGGACGAGTATATCGAACTGGGCCTGCCGCGCTGGACGGTCAACACCTGCTCAATGGGGCACTGCCTGATCACCCTGTATGAGCATACCAGCGATGAAAAGTATCTGGACATCGCCAAAAGCAAGGTCGAGTATCTGGAAAAAGAAGCGCTGCGCTTCGGCGATCATGTTTTGCAGCACACCGTCTCGGTCAACAACGACTTCCCCGAGCAGGCGTGGGCAGACACGCTCTTTATGGCGGGCTTCTTCCTGCTGCGGATAGGCGTGCTTTTGAAGGACGAGGCTCTGATCGACGATGCGCTGAACCAGTATTACTGGCACATCAAGTACCTGCAGGACCCCGAGAGCGGGCTGTACTACCATGGCTACAATAATATTACAGGCGACCACATGTCGGGCATCAAGTGGGGCCGCGCCAACGCATGGGCTGCCTACA
>ERZ840517.25-NODE-25-length-244304-cov-9.148042_pt1 | contig 244304 bp, 221 predicted proteins | sample MGYA00519876_ERZ840517 | MGnify/ENA primary metagenome ERZ840517 (study PRJEB31850, sample SAMEA3708882) | human gut metagenome | biome: human gut; feature: human-associated habitat; material: faeces | place: China | collected 2014 ... | reverse complement strand
GATGTCCATGCCGTAAATATCCTTAATATGAGCCTGTATATCCGATGTTGTCATTCCCTTGGCATACATCGAAACTATCTTGCTTTCAATTGTTGTTGAAATGCTGGTTTGGTTTTTGGGTAGGATCCTCGGTTCAAACTCGCCGTTTCGGTCACGCGGGATATTGACATCTATCTTTCCCGCGCTTGTTTTCAGGGTTTTCCGGCTATGACCGTTTCTGCTGTTTGTTGTTCCCGATTCGGTTCTGGCAGCGTGGTCGTATCTCCCATAACCCAGTGTTTCTTCTAGCTCTGCGTCGAGAATGCCCTCCAGGAACTCCGCTATCGTTTCCTTGAACAGTCTCTGGATATCCTCCATCCCAGTAACATTCGCGTTGCTCAGCAGCTCTCGGATCAGCTCTCGTCTTGCCTCTTCCTCAGGTGTTCTTTTTCCTCCATTCGTTTGCTTTTATTATACACTGTTTATGGAGTTTACACAAGATTTGGGGTGGTCTCGGCTCAAACCCCTGATTATTCATCAAAATAATTATAAACCGCCGCTTTCCTCTGAAAACGGCGGTTTTTCACATTCAAGTCAATCACCAATCTATCGGCTTTATATACTCCGCATAATCGTGAGCACTGTCTTTAACCGCTGTGACTACTTGGTCGAATAGGTATTGTTTGTACGCTGTGGCAAAGATACGATTGCGTTCCTCCGAACCAACATCAATACAATCTTCCCACTCGTTATCCTGATACAAGCACTTATCAAAATAGTAGAACAGCGCACCGAGAATACTTGAAGCCAACTCCTCACCGCCGTTCTCTTCGTGGTTGTAGAAATCATAATCTTGACATAATTCAAGGAAGAGATGATTGATTATTTCCAACTTTGCGTAGTCCTTTTTCTTCACAAGCTCCGACAAATACTCCGCTGCACGGTCAGACAACCCCGTGAAATCACACACGGTTTTCATCTTGCCCTTTTGGGCAGTTGTGTTCGTTCTGCCGATAAGGTAATCGGCGTTAACATTCAGCACATTGGCAATTCTCGCAAGGATTTCGATGTCGGGCATACGCTTGTCGTTCTCGTAGTAGCCGAGTGTGCTTTTGGATATGCCAACCATATCTGAGAACTGCTCAATCGTGTAGCCGTTCTCCTTGCGAAGCTCCCTCAATCTTTTTCCAAACACCTGTTCGCAGGTGTTTTTTGCTTGTTCAAGCATAGTAAACCTCCTCATATCGTTATCAAAAAGACTATATTTGTGGAAATGAAAAAATCTTACCACAAACGGCTTGACAGGCTAATCGTGAAATGGTATAATCTCATTACCGCCCACGATAGTCGCCCTTTGCATTATACTACCACAATAGTCGCTGCTTGTCAAGCGGTATTTCATATCTGAAAGAAAAAATTTTCTTTTCAGTTTTGCAAACATCATACTCTATTGGAAGGGAGGATTTAACTATGATTTCTTACAGACCCTTTTGGTTAACCTTGAGTTGCGACAATGTATCGACCTACACGCTAATCAATAAACATCACATAAGCAGCAGTACAATAAACCGTCTGCGGCATAATAAACCTATCAGCACGGAAACTATTGACAAGCTCTGCAAAGTTTTGGACTGTGATATTTATGATATTATTGAGTACAACAAAAACGAGCAAGAGGCATAAGCGACGGTCTGTTCAACAGCTTGACTATATTGCCAACTTGGCTTGATTGAGCGTATGCTCCGCTTGTTGACTATTCCACAAACTTGACTTAAATATGGGTATGCTCAATATATCGGCTACAATGAACTTTTGGCTAAAAACGGGCATAGTCGATAAGTAGATTATACAGCAGATTTTCTTTGAAAATCAAACAGGGCATTCTGCCCGATATGGCGTTCCGCATAGGCTGATTAAGTACAGCGACTTTGGCGATTACAAGGGGTTTTAGGGGAGTTTCTCCCCTAACTCATACTATTTTGTTAATCTCTGATTGACAAAATAGGTAATGCGTTATACCTATTCTGCGGCGGCTTTCAAATATGCTTTGAACAAAAGAAAAATATAGCCTAAACAGCGACTACAACCGCTTTTTACGGCTTTGATAAAAGGAGTGTGAGATATGAGTAACGATGTAAAATCCCTGTCGATTTCCTTCCGTTCGGACGACGGGTGTGTGGAACATAACAATCGAGATTTCTTCACGGACAACGTGGATAAATCAAGAACGGCAAACAATATAACCTTTATAAAGCGTGACCTTCGTGAACTTTATCACGAACTTTTTGACGAGGCTCTTGCTGAGTACAACGCAAGGCAAAATCGCCCCGACCGACAAATTCCCGACTACTACGAACACATCAGAAAGAGCAAAAAGGAGAAGCTGTTTCAAGAAATAATTGTGATGTTCGGCAATTCCGAGAACTGCGGTGTTGGCTCTGAAAATTGGGAAACCGCCGTAAACCTCTTGGACGAGTATATGCGTGAATTTGAAAAACGCAATCCAAATCTGAAAGTGTTCAATGCTGTTATGCATCTTGACGAAGCAACTCCGCACCTGCACATAAACTTCATTCCCGTGTGCTATGGACAGAAGCAAGGTCTTTCCACTCGTGTGTCGATGAAGCGAGCAATTCAGCAAATGAGTTTTACGGCGAGCGGTAAAAAGGAGACAGAAGCAATTTTATGGGGCAGCTCCGAACGAGCAAAGTTGACGGAAATTCTGAATAACCACAATATCGTGCGGCAGGTTGTCGGTGCATTTCACGACCATAAGAGCGTTGAGGAGTACAAGCGGTATGCTCAAATTATCGACAGCAAGAATGCACATATAAATGCTCTGAAAAAAGAAAACCCTGTTGATTTGAGCAGTACCGATGTGGGCGATATTCTCAATCAGAATGATTTTCTGCGTGATGCTGTTACAAAGAAAAATAAAGAAATAGCGCAGTTAAAGGCTATGACTAAATCTCAATTCGTGCCGATTGAGATTTACAACGACGAGAAGCGGCAGTACATAATCGAGCAGTTACAGCGTGTGAATTGTCCCTTTATTGAGGAGGTTAACTCAATCTATATCCCCGAATATTATGAGCAGTCGATTAGGAAAGCGCTTGCCGCATTCAAGCCGATGAATGGGCAGACTTACAGTGAACGACTGAAATTCTTTATAGACCGACTTATATATTCGGCAAGGGACTTTGAGCATTTCATTCAGCTTTTGGAAGCAAATAAATATGAAGTGCGCCGAAGAAAGTATATTGCGGTTAAGCCGCCGTATGCGAAAAGACCGTTTCGTTTGAAATCGTTGGGAGCTGATTATACAGAGTGTTCTCTGAAAAAGAGAATTCAGGACAGAAACAAAATACCCGACAGCTTTTTGCAAGATGAATATGCTGCAAGCAAAATTGAGAAGCCGTTCTACGCAACGATAAATGCAACAGTTACTCTTGTGAGAAAGTTTGAGATTACCACTGCAAAATGGAAAACGCAACAGCCTTACGACTTTATGAACGACCTGACAATCGGGTGGTTGCTGTACTGCCTGAATACGCTATCCGAGTTGGAAATTAAATCCCGTGAACAGCTTTATGATATGGCTGCCGAGTTGCGAGAAAAAGCCGAGAACAACGCTGATGATATTGGCTTGAAAACACAGCTTTCACAAATTGAGAATGTGATACGCACTTACGAAGAAATCGTTGAAGGCAACTACATTGACAATCTTATCAAAGCCGAGCGTGAGCGCAGAGAAGCAGAGCAGAAAAAAGAAAACTCTCCCGAACAGCCTATGCAGACTGTTAATCGTAAGAATAGAAGATAAGGAAAGGAGGCAGAAATATGACGCAAGCCAAGAAACAGGATATTATCGCAAAGGTTACCTCGCTCCTAAGCAAGCTACTTGATGAGGAAGAAATCCCTGTTGCAAGTTCAGCCGAGCACCCCATCGAAATGCTGACTATAAAGGAATGCACGCAGGAAATCCGAGGGCTGAATGAGTTTACCATTCGGCAGCTAATTGCGAGAAATGAAATTCCCTTTGTCCGTGCGGGTCAAGGGAAAAACGGGAAATTTCTAATCCCGAAAGCCGCTTTGATTGCGTACCTCAATGGTATTGCATAGCGGCATTGATTGACGGTTAGGAGCGCCGATAGGCTTGTTAGTCTGGGCAGCCTGTTACGCTTCTTCAGATTGAGAAATTTGTTTACAGACAGAACCAACACAAACCAAAAGCATATTTCTCAATTATATCGTCAAAAAGCACTTGACAAATCACACTTTAAAGTGGTAAAATAGAGTTGCAGAAATATGCCAATGGTTTGACCGACAAGGAGGTAAACTAATGGCATCAATCGAAAAACGAGGCAACTCGTACAGAATTAAGGTATCCTGCGGCTACAAGGCGGACGGAACACAGGTTTTTCAGCGAATGACCTGGATGCCCGACGAGAAAATGACCGCAAAGCAAATCGAAAAGGAGGTACAGCGAAAGGCAGTTCTCTTTGAGGAGGAGTGCAAGCGTGGGCAAATCGTATCGGCGGTAAAGTTTGAAGCCTTCGCCGAGGAATGGTTCGAAGAATACGCAAAGCTCAACCTCAAAAGCACCACATACACACGGCAAAGACAGCTCACGAAGCGGGTTTATGCGGCAATAGGGCATATTCGACTTGACAAGATAACTACCCGACTTATTCAGAAATTCATCAATTCCCTTGCGCAGGACGGCGTGAACGAGATTACGAAAAAGCCGCTTTCACACAAGACAATGGTGCATTATCTCTCGTTCATTTCAACGGTGATTGATTATGCAATCAAAATGGATATGCTCACCGACAACCCCTGCCGCCGTGTTACAATTCCGAAAGGAAGCAAGAAAGAGCGCAAAATCCTCTCGATACAGGAAACGGAGGACTTTCTGAAACTACTTGAAACAGCTCCTCTGAAATGGCGGACATTCTTCACGCTGGACATTTACAGCGGTATGCGCCGTGGAGAAATGCTTGGCTTGGAGTGGAAGGACATTGATTTTGAAACAGGTGTAGTTCACATTCAGCGCACTTCAAACTACACAAAGGCGAGGGGCATTTACACGGACACTACAAAAACCGAGAACTCGGTGCGTTTCATTAAGCTGCCGCCCGAAGTGCTTGAAATCCTTGAGCAGTTCAGAGCAGAACAGGAAAAGGAGAAACAGCGACTCGGCAGTAAGTGGATTGAGAACGACCGTCTGTTCACAAAGTGGAATGGTCTGCCGATGAATCCGCAAACGCCCTACGGTTGGCTGAAAGAGTTTTGCGAAAAGCACAATTTCCCATTTTATGGCATACACCAATTCCGACATCTTCACGCGAGTTTACTGATAGGTGCAGGCATTGACCCGACAACCGTTTCGGGAATCCTCGGACATTCGCAGGTGAGCACCTCGCTGAACATATACGGGCATATGTTCCGAGAGAACCAAGTCAAGGCTTGCAATGCTGTTGCGGAGGTGCTGGATTTCAAGAAAAGAGGGGCTTGAAAAAAATAATACCCCAATAAGACCCAACGGCGGTTTTTGGGCAAAAAGAAAAGCCCACAAAAGGCTTTGTTAAGCCAAATGCGAGCTATGCTTATGGTGACCCGTACGGGAATCGAATAGAAAAATGTGGTGCAAAACTAATTTTACGGTATAATATTCTACACGCTTGAATCGTATTTCAGACACCTTATTCCATGATATTACCCTGGTAAATTAAGGAACTATAATATTATGTTTGGACAAAAATTGGACGACTTTTAACGGTAGACTGGTATGTCATACTCTGCAATCATTATTATATAAATACCCGTTTGTGTAATAATGACTGCAATGTATTTAGTCAGTCAATCGAAAAACTAAGTATATTCACAGGCAGTCATTATAAATGGCTGCCTTTCTTTTTGGTTAATTCTGCTGTGATATATTTGCTTTGCAGGTGTATGATTTCAGCAGTTTAACAAGCATAGATAGGAACGATCAACCGAACGGCGGCATGGTCAGGGTTCGTGCCGCCATCTATGCTATATCCCTCAGACATAACCCTGAACTGATTGATTGGAGAACCACAATGACCTACAATTCAATTCCCGTCTACCGGTGCTGTAAGGAAGCGAGGCTCTCATGAACCCGTTCTACCTTGTACTCAATCCGGATAACACAATCTCGTTCAACCGCCCTCTTGCCCATGCAATAGGACTCAGCGAAACGATTATCTATGGCGCGCTTGTCGCCAAATGGTATTACTATTCCGAGCGTGAAATGCTCGATGATGACGGTTGGTTCTACTCTACCGTCCCTGATTTGCAGGAAAGCACTTCACTTTCAGAAAAACAGCAGAAACGCTGTATCAAGGCGCTTGTTGACCTCAATCTCATAAAGTGTGAAACGCGCGGTATGCCTGCCCGAAGATGTTTCTACCTCATCGATGATTTTGAGAAAATACTTTCTCTTATTGAAATGGGCAAGAGCATTTCTGAAGAAATCAAGCCTGCCGCTTATGAGAAAAATCAGCTCAAAGTAATGGCGCGTGAGGAACGGAAAAGCACTGTTGAAAGTGTTGAAAACCCTATTCAAACTGAAAATGGAATTTCTTTTTTCAGCAATTCTGCATTACCCTTTTCAGCTCAATCTCAGAAAAATCCAAGCAATTTTTCCGGAGAAAACGGCAGCAAATGCGCGGAAACCGTAGAAGAAAATAGCTCTAAGACCGCATGGCTGACCAGTTCCGCCGAAAGGTCGGAACAAGTTCCGCCAAAAGGTCAGAACAAGTCCCGCCCAAAAGTCGGAACAAGTTCCGCCGAAAAGTCAGAACAGGTTCCGCCAAAAGGTCAGAACAAGTTCTACCAAAACGACGGAACAAGTTCCGCCCAAAGGGAGGACAAATCTAAATATAATCAATCAAAAAGAAAAAATCTTTATATGATTGAAAGGTCCACACCTGCTGAAAACTCAGCCGAACAGTTTGTTGAAAACTCGGAAGAACTGGCTGAAAAGGTTCGTTCTTCTATCGGGTATCATGGAATAATCCCTATTACCGGTCCAAACTTTGCAGATTGTGCCGTCAAGGCAATATGCGAACTGTTGACAACGGACAAGCCCGTTAAATTAGGCTCCTGCGAGGTCGCACCGAATGTGATCAAGAAAACGATCAGCCATGTCAACCGTGATATCATCATGCAGGTATCCGACAAGGTTTACAAGAAACGCGGAAAGATACATAGCCTGTCGGCATATCTGAAAACCGCAATATTTCAGCAGACCTGTGAATTTCTCATGCTTCCGCAGAACGAATTTGGTTTTGAGGGATATGCAGAGATGAGGGATTTTTGTAAGACATATCTCAGTATATAGGTTGATTACCTTAACAAATAGAAATTGAGGTGCTTATCGTGATTATGACAAAACAGCAAAAGGAACAGTTCATCTCATTAGTATGTATGTTCCTTGAAAGCATTATTAAAACGCCAGACGACATAAGCAAATCGTCCGATAGTACAATTCCGGAAATGCTTACCGTTCAGGAATGTTCATCGTTGGTACATGGGATTTCGCAATATACAATTCGTAAACTTATTCGCAGTGGTGAAATTCCCAGTGTCCGCTCTGGTTCAGGTCCTCATGGGAAATTGCTAATCCCTAAAAAAGCTGTTCTTGAATACTTCAATAACATGAACTCAAAGAACACCTAGGCTATATGCTCCCAAGAGCTTTAGCAAACGCATAGACGGACTAGCTACCCGACAGGCGGTGTCGGCGGTCAGCCGTGTCTTCCTCGCCGCCTTTCTATGCGTATATAACCACAAAGGAAGAACAACGATTTTAGGAGGAAACCACAATGAAAATAATCGCAGTTGCAAACCAGAAAGGCGGAGTCGGCAAAACCACTACCGTTGTTAATATCGCAGCAGCTATTGCTGAAAAAGGAAAGAAAGTTCTTTGCATAGACACAGACCCGCAGGCTAATCTTTCAGATTATCTCGGATATGATTTCGAACCTAACCGCCGCACACTGCTCCACATACTCAAGGGCGAATGCGAGCCGCATGACTGCATAATCAGCAATGCAGACGAACATATCGACTACATACCTGCTGATATCATGCTCTCCAGTGCGGAGATGTTCCTTGCGCAGATGATGTGCAGAGAACAGATACAGATACTTCGCAATGCTCTCATGAACGACAACTCGCTTGAAATCTACAACTACATTCTCATTGACTGCCCGCCATCTCTCGGAATGCTTGTCCACAACGCGCTTGCGGCAGCGGACGGCATAATCGTACCTGTTCAAACTCAAATGTTCAGCGTGAACGGTTTGATACAGTTTGAGCAGGTCGTCAACGCTATCCGCAAGAATACCAACAAAAATCTGACGATATGCGGAATAGTAGAAACAATGGTAGATAACACCAAAATGACCAAAGAGGTAGACGAAGTGCTTTCCAAAGAATACTCCGACCTGGTTTATTCCACGAAGATTCCCCGCCGGATCGAGGCGGCGTACAGCTCTGCGAACAGAAAATCACTTATCCGCAGCAAGAGCAGCAGTATCGGAAAGCAATACAGAGAACTTGTCGTCGAGATACTCGCAAGGGAGGGAGAATAATGCTGAACTTATCACGCAACAGCGGAACTTACGACGGAGCCGCGTTCTTTCAGGACGATTCCGGGATTGCTGAAAAGAAAATACCGCTGAACCGCCTTGTTTCATGGGAAAATCAGCCGTTCCAGCCATACACGGACGAGGCTCTTGAAAGCCTTGCGGCTTCAATTGAAGAAAACGGTCTGCTCTCCCCGATAATCGTCACTCCCGCCGGCGAGAAGTACCGTATTATCGCGGGACATAACCGCGTGAGAGCCTGCGAAAAGCTCGGTTGGACTGAAATCAATGCGGTAATTAAGGAAACTGACGAGGATCATGCACAGCTGATGATGCTTGATACAAACCTCTGCCAGCGGCACAGTCTATCGGTGGTGGAGCTGATAAAAGCATACAAAATGCAGTACGACGTCCTGGGCAGAATAGTCGGAAAGAAAAACGGCTACGGCGTCAAGAAAATCATGGCTGAACAGTACGGGCTGTCACGCAAGACCATTGAGCGATATATCAGGTGCGCAAGGCTTGAGGAATGCCTGCTTGAGCAGCTAAATGACGGCAGGTTCAATATTATGACTGCCGTTTACCTCGCTGACCTCTCCGCAGGTAATCAATCCGTACTTGCCGACTGGCTTAAAGATAATCCGAAAGCAACGATAAATGAAAAAGCGGCGCAGCGGCTTATCTCCCGGAACGGTTTCGGATTTGATGAGGACGAAATCTCCGGAATCATATCCGGCAAAGTTCCGAAAGCCAAGCTGCAGCCGGTCAAAGAACCCGAGGATAACGCGAGCGAACCGGAAACATCTGAGAAATTCGTTATTCCCGCTGAACCTCCGACCTCTGACAGCCATGTCCCAAAGTATGAGGTCGAATACGATGACCTGCCCGATGTTTCCGTCAGCTTTGACCGCGAAACGATACGCAGAACTATCGGCAAGGTCGATGACAGTACGGTGCAGGAATATCTGAACTTCTGCTTGCAGCAGGAGGATTTGTTCATCAAGTTTCTTGACATATATAAACAAAGCTGAACAGTTCCACTTGACGAACAATCTGATTTGTGATAAAATATAATTAGGACAGCATGGAGGTTCTATTATGGATGAAAATACCCATGAACTCAAACGGGCAAAGATAATCAGCAAAATCAAGGAAATGCGTCTTATGGACGATGATTTTATGACCGCCGTTCTTTCCGACAAGGCTTGCGCGGAACTGGTTATAAGGATCATTCTCGACAGGGACGACATAACCGTTAAGGAAACCAAGACGCAGTACACGATAAACAGCCTCAGAACTCATTCGGTCAGGCTTGACGTGTATGCCGAGGACACAAACGGCACCAAGTACGACATTGAGATACAGCGCAGCGATAGCGGAGCAAATCCCCAGCGCGCACGTTATATCAGCAGCATGATCGACTCTGATACTCTGCTGATCGGCGAGGATTATTCCAAACTGCCGGAAAGTTTCGTGATATTTATTACGGAAAGCGACGTGCTCAAAGGAAATCAGCCTTTGTACATCATCGACCGCATGATAAACGGAACGGCGGATAAATTTAACGACGGCTCACATATTATATATGTAAACAGCCAGATTCAAAACGACACCAAGCTCGGAAAGCTGATGAGGGACTTCACCTGTGTTGACCCAGACGCTATCAGCTACAAGGTCCTTGCGGACAGAGCCGGCTACTATAAGAATTCAAAGGAGGGCGTACAGACTATGTGCAGAATTGTTGAAGAATTAGTTAAAGAAGATAGGATCGAAACTGCTCTCAGAATGCTTGCAAAGAAAGTCTATTCCATTAAGGAGATAGCAGAAATACTGGATCTTGACGAAGAAGAAGTAAAGGAACTTGCCAAAAAGACTTCCGCATAATCAAGTCTACAACTGAACATTAAAAAGCCGATTACAGAGATGCAGTCGGCTTTTCGCTTTATAGAAAGGAAACCCCAATGCCCGAAATCCGAAATGAACTGCATTTAGGCGGTTCACAGCCTGACATTGAAAAGCTGATAAACAGCGTTGTGACACCGAATTATCCGATGTTGGATTTTTCAAAAATCCTCCCTGTGCCGGACGAGTTAGCCTCTCTTCCCGCAGGTATGTCGCGGGTAAAGATTGACTGCTATCTGACGGCGGTAAATCCCGGTACAGCAGACCATCACCTTGAAAAGCTGTCTAGCGATGAATATGACAGGCTGTTCAGGCTTGTCAAGGAATATTACAGCAACAATGACGGTTTCAACCACTGTATCACCGGCAGCTATCCCTATCCCGACGTCGGTTATTTTGCTGACGGAAAAAGAATGATAGACTGCCTGCAAAAGTACGGAGCGCCAAATTGGAGCGACTGGTGCGATCAGAACTGGGGACAGTTGACTAACTCCCATATCTACGAAATTGAATACAACAAATGGAGGTTCGTCACAACCGCCAATCCGTCAATAAAGGTGATCGGAAAGCTCGCTGAACTTAATCCCGCCGTTAGAATATATCACCGCTGGGCTAGTCTTGGCGGAAGAATAGCCGGTTCATGCCTGTACGAAAATGGGCAGCTTGTTGCTGAACAGGAGTGCGCTCCATTTTCAGAGGACGCTATAAGCATGGAGGAAGCGCTGTTCCCCGAAAGCATGACTGACTACTGTGAGCAGCAGGAGCCGTAGCAACTGAAAATCACCGAACGTAGTTCTCGGTGATTTTCTGTTCTAAGTGTTAAATGCGGAGTTGTTGTTTTCTTCAATCTTCACTGCTTCGGTTTCCACCCAAGAAGCCTTAAAACCGCTGTTAATTGCGATATTTTGTGACTGAATATTCGCAGTTGCAGTGCCGTAGAACGGAACGTCACCCATATCAATAATCTTGTTCTTCAACAGAGTCACAAGATAGGAACCAATCCCCCTTGAACGGTATTCCGGCAAGATATCGATTCCAATCTGTTGCCAATGTGGTGCATCTTCCGAACAGCCTGCCATCCCCATGATTGTATCACCATCGTAGGCAACTACAACAATTCTATCAGGGCGTACCGGACAGGGTGTAGGAAACGCAATTGCATTTGGAAACCGTGGATCACCGTAGAATGGGCTGATCTCACTCTCGTAAAGCCACTTTACATGGCAGCGTTCTTCTACATCAATATTGCAACAGGGTAAAAACATATGATGTGTTGGGTTCATCTGATAGCCATATTTTTTCAACTCTCTGTTTAGTTTCGTGAGATTATCAAATTCAAATAGGTGGTGTCCATCCACCGTTTGGATAAAGTTTTGCAAAAAATCATGCAAACATTCATCCGCCATAATTACAGTGTTCATTCCAAGTGTCACCATTTGCAGAAACGGCTTACCAGGACTATAGCTTCTTCTCCTCTCATTAAGTGCTGAGATTGTGATGATATTCTCATTCGCCTGTAAATCTGCTGGAGTACAGTTGTAATCAATAGACAACTGCTCCAGAAGTTTCTCATAGTATTCTTTGAATCTAATTTCCATACTTATTTCCCCCTTTACATATTTTAATAGGTCAATTTGTTATTGATTATATCATATCCGACTCCAAAAGTCAATCAAAGCATGAAAGAGGCATTGTATGTACAAATATAGCAAAGAGGATTACATGAAACTCACCAACGTGAGCTGCCTTGACGTTGCGCTCGCGCTCGGAATGACGATTGACGAAGGCGGCAAAACCACTGACAAATCCGTACATATAAAGGACAGCGGAGGGCTGTATATCTTCCCTGACAAGAACAATTGGTACCGGCACTCGGACGGTGCAAAGGGATTTCCCGTTGACCTTGTGGCGGACGCGCTAAATTGCAGCCGCGAACAAGCACTTGATTTTATTGCAAAAACGGTAGTAAACGGAGTCCATGCGCAGGAAAGCTATTATGTCCCCAAGCCAAAGCCAGAAATAAATCGAGCGTTTTTCTCCGTTCCTCCGCATAACCTATCGCCGTTCAGAGTGATCGCGTACCTCATAAAGACGCGCGGCATCGATAAGGACATTGTTCTTTCAATGATACAGCGAAAAATGATAGCCGAGGACGAGATCCACCACAACTGCTTGTTCTTTGGCAGGGACATTGACGGAAACGTCAGGAGCTGTGCCCTGCGTGGTACTACTCCGGTGAAATTTCGCGGAGAGGTTGCAGGCGGCGATAAATCCTACTCTTTCGTGATGAAAGGAAATTCGGATACGCTCCGCATTTTTGAGTCGCCGATAGACGCTATGTCCCACGCTACATTTTCCAAGCTGCTCGGAATTGACTGGACAAAAGACCACCGTATCAGCTTAAACGGCTGCGGGAATTTCAGCGCGGTTCAGCGGTATCTTACCGAACACCCGGAAATCCATAAGGTCAGCATTGCTCTCGATAATGACGCGGCAGGTAAAAAGGCTGCCGAAGAGCTTCAGCACAAGCTGAAAGCAAATTTTCCGAAAAGGGTTTTCGCTGTCGGATTTTCCTGCTCCATATTCAAGGACTGGAATGAAGATCTGCTGAAATTCCGCAGCCGTACGATACCTGTCGAGCAGTTCATCACCATGACCGCCGAAAATATAGATAACACTCCTGATGACAACGAACAGCAGGAGTGTTCTTTATAAACAATGGGACATGATGTCTCATTGTTTTCATTCCCGGAGGAGTTTCAGATGTTCAATGAAGAAATCAAGATAAATAACGAACCACCCAAAGAACCGCGCAAACCTCCCACACTGCTTATTTTCGGAATCGCGATGATAAGCGGTACTATCCTTGTGGCTCTCGGGTTCAGAATAATGATGTCCATGACAGGCGCGTTGTAGAGGTAGAACCATGATCAAAGAAATCGCAAAATACATCGTTGACGCAGGAATCAGCAATACCGAATCTGGAAACTGGCACATCACCTTTGACGAGGTAAATTCGCTGTTCGGAACAAACCTCCCTGAAAACGTGGATATGCTCGGAAAAATTCAGGATCACATCATTGAAAACTATCCGGACATGGTAGCCGACATTGACTGCTCCGAGGATTTTGACGTGATATTCTATACAGACTGCTGTCCGAACTACGTTGACGAACATGAGCCTTAACCGGCGGAAAGGAAATCCAAAATGGAAACAAACAAGTCTGCAATCCTCATTTCTGACGAACACTGCCGCGAGGTTATCGAAAAAATCACCTCAATTCTTGAAAAAGCCGGCGATGAGATATCCGCAATTATGAACGGTGAGAGCAAGGAAACTCGCGAAATCGTCGTAAACGCTCTTGTAGAGAACGCTCTGATGAATACAATCGAATAAGGACAAACTATGAATTTATCAAACATAAGCAAGCACGCGAAAGCCGCAAGAAATGCGGATATCAAGCGCCGTGAAAGCATAATTAAAGAAAATCCGCAGCCGGTCGAGCCTGTTTTAATTTCGCAGGAACCCATCATTACCGGCGAAGTTCATACCGAAATCCCCGACGAGATACTCATGGATATGTCCGAGCTTGACGCACGGGAGGCAAAAGAGCGTGAGGAAAATGAACGCAAAGACGCAGCAGAAACCGCACCAGTTCCTGCACTGCCCGTTGAACCGGCTCATCTTCAGCAGGATTTAACCGAACCTGCACCGGAAAAGGAAGAATACATATCCGCCGAGGATCTGATAGCATTTGTTGATAATTTCGTTGACAAATACTTTCCCGAAAAGGAGCTACGCCTTGAATTCTCACGGCTGATCCCGTACCATGATATGATGTTCGCACCCCTCGACAAGACAGCCATGAAACAGCTTTGCGATGATATTACCGACAACGGAATGAATGAGTCACTGCTTGTTGTGCCTGCTGATGATGGCGTATACAAGATAATCTCAGGGCATAACCGGAAGCAAGCGGCGGTCACGCTCGGCACATGGACAAAGCTTTATTGCAGAGTTGGCAGCAAGAGCGCCCTCACCGATGAAATCTGCCATCAGGTCATGGCTATAACCAACCTATTCCGTGTAAGGGACATGACAGCACTTGAACTCACAAAGATGATAGCTGTCCTTGACAACTGCGAGGAAATCGACCACAGGATAAGCTATTTCACCGGATTGTCCGAAGATGAGCTGAATAAGCTCTCTGTAATTTCGGATATGAACATGACGATACTCAATCTGATAGGTCCCGTGATCCCGCTTGATGTGGCGGTCACTATCCGCGACCTTGACCGTAAATATCAGGATATGCTTGCCCAGACCCTCATAAGGACTGAACGCAGGCTTACCGAAAAGGTCGCCGCAGAAATAATGGACGCTGCCCTGCATAAGCCTTTCGACAGCAAAGACGCGATAACCGCTCAGCTAATGGAGGACATCGTGACCGAAAAGCCGAAGCCTGCGCCGAAAATCAGGATCCCCGATTCTGTCCGTGAACGCTGGTTCCGTGGAAAGACCTCGGCTTTTGCTGAACGGATAATCGCGGAGGCTCTTGAGGAATACTTTGTCAGACATACAGATATTGAGGTGGAGTAATGCGCGGGAATAAAACATCTTTCATAGAAACGCTTGAAATAGTCAGTTCAGCAATGATAATCGCAGCCATTATTGTGGGAATACAGCTTTATTTCTAAACGAGGTAACATAATGTCATCAAAATACGATAAAGTCGAACAGCTCTACCGACAGCTTGTTCCACGGCTCTCCCGTCCGGAATACTGGGACAAAATGCTGCGGCAGATCGCTCCGTTCTGGAAACTCGCAAACTTCACCGAGGGTATGCTACTGACTGAACAGCTCCCCAACGCAACCGCGGTCGCTTCCTTTGAACAGTGGAAGAAAATGGGCAGATATGTCAAGTTCCGCGAAAAGTCTGTTATGATATTCGCAAGCGAATTTGACACATCGGTCAAGAACCTGTTCGATATTTCGCAGACCTACGGAAACGCAGTAACTCCCAAGTGGGAAATGAACGCTCGTTTGGCTGACAGCATAATAGCTAAATCAGAAGAATATTTTGGTGTAAATGTAACGAATTTGAACCAGCTTGTCATCAAAAGCCTTGACAACAAATTGATTAGTAGTTATAATTATATTTGCAGGAGCATTCCGGCGGCAGCGGCAGACCCCAGAGTAAGACAGCTGATCTATGATTCCGCAAAGGTTATCTGCATGACGCGCTGCGGCATAGCTTCTGGTGAGATACAGGCTGATTTCTCTAATATCGAATTGCTGAAAAAGGAAATATCGAGGATAGAGATAGGAAATGCCGGTTTTGAACTAGCCAGACAGGTGCTGAGAGAAATCGACAGAGCAGTAAGGAGTGAAATCAATGAGCGAAACCATGAAGAAAGTGATGTTCGCGGACGAGGTCTGCGAGATTCCCTACGAGGAGAAGAATGGGATTTATTACGCGAAAGCGGACAGCTACGGCAGGAAAGATATGAGCATACTGGCTCTGAAAGCCCTCGACCTGATGCTGGAGCTGGACAAGACGGTTCTTCAGTGCATAAACATGAGCGGACTGTACCGCACGATATGGGAGGAAATAGCCCGGAAAGCGGAGAACAGCCGCAGCGAAACGCTGGAAGCGCTGAAACAGAGAACGAAGTTCAGCCAGAACACCGAGATGAGGGAGCAGCAGCTGACGGAAATTTTCACGGCGGCACAGGATTCAGCATGGGATACGATCAGGAACTGCGTGAACTGGCTGAGAGCGGAAGTTCGGTCGAGGAACACGATAGCGGAATTGAGTACGATAACCCTCTCGATGATGACAGCAGCGTAACTGACACAACTGAATATGAGAACGAGGTGGATTTTTCAGACGAAGAATACACCTCGTTCCTTTCCGGCGAACAGTATTCGCTTTTTGAGACTGCGCCCACTCCCGCCGACACAAGCACGGACGAAAACAATGCCGCGCTGATTGACCTGCTGATGAGTGGTACAGGCTTTGAAGATGGAAAGTGGCGGATATATTCCTACTATGATAATGAGCGCCCCAATATAGACGAACTCGCCAATTTTCTGAAAAAGGAATACGGCATAGGCGGTGCGTCAAGCGCTTCCGACACTTATAAATTCAGTTGGTATGACGCCAAAGGCATAAAATTAACCATGAATTCGGGCGAAGATGTCCTGTTCAAGTGGAATGTCGCTGCAAAGGCTGCTGCCAGACTTCTCATAAACGACAAATACTATACCGAGAAAGATAAGGACGATCACCTTAAAATCTGCATTCGCCATGCAAGAGAGTGCATTAACCATGAGAGTCCGTATAACACACAAGTTGGAATTGACACAATTGCGTATCTTGATTCCATAGGATACGATTTTTCCGTTGGTCAGGAAAGCGGCACAGGCTACTACCTCTTTCCTGATTCCTTATGCAGTTCTACTCTCCTGCGGAAAAAACCGGCTGACAGATATGTTATCTGCGCTCCGAAATGTACGCTGTCTGACGAGTATCTGTCCGAACGACACATTACATTCCTGAAAACAGGTGAAGATGTCAGCTTTAAGAACGTAGAATATGATTCAGATGAAAAGCTGCTTGAACAAATAAAGGCAGCCCTGCGCAGAACAATGGGACATGATGTCTCATTGTTGCAGGAAAATAAACCAGACCCCAAGCGCAGTCTGTATTTCAGCGAGCTTTATGATGCTATCCGCAATGCCGATGAGATAACGCTTGTTGACATCAAAATGCACAGTGCAGACGTCCCTGTCCAGGACGCCAGCACTGTTCAGTTCGAGAACTGGAAGCTTGTACCTGATGATACGAATCTTATTCTTACCGCAGATCGCATAGATTTCGGCGGAGAGAAAACACCTGACTGCTTCATTCAATCCTTTTCAGAAATCGACGAGGTTATAGATTATCTCTTTGAAAAAGGTCTTGAAATAGAGATTGCTGAAAAAGAAAATGATTCTGAAACAATGGGACATGATGTCTCATTGTTAGAGGAAAATCAACCTGTCGAGAAGAAGCCCGAACCTGCCGATTTTGTGATCCCTGCTGATTTTGAATACTCACACGGCAAAAAAGCAAAGTTTCAGGACAACATAACCGCCATAAAGCTGCTGAATCAGCTTGAAACGGAAAAGCGCTACGCTACTCCGGAAGAACAGACCACGCTTGCCAGATACAGCGGCTGGGGCGGCATTCCGGAAGCATTCGACAAAGATAACGACAGTTGGAACAGCGAATACACCGAACTGAAAAATCTGCTGTCAGAAATGGAATACCGCAATGCTCGGTCGAGTACAAACACCGCGTTCTATACGGATCCAATAATAATTCGCTCCATATACAAAGGTCTGGCGCAGTTCGGGTTTAAGAGCGGTCGCATACTTGACCCGTCAATGGGAACGGGTAACTTCTACGGCAATATGCCGGAAGAAATGCGGAATAACAGCACTCTTGACGGCGTGGAAATCGACACTCTGACAGCAAGAATAGCGCACTACCTCTATCCCCGCGCCAATATTCAGAACAAGGGATTTGAGCGTGCAAAGCTTGAAAAGCCTTATGATATCGTAATCGGGAATGTTCCGTTCGGAGATTTCAAGCCATACGACCCGAAGTACGACAGCGAGTACCTTATTCACGATTACTTTTTCATCAAGTCGCTTGACCTGCTCAAAGCGGGAGGAATAGCCGCGCTCATTACCTCAAAAGGTACGCTCGACAAATATCTGACGCAGCCGCGCTTGGAAATGCTCAAACGCGCTGAGCTTATCGGCGCTGTCCGCCTGCCGAGCAATGCGTTTGAATCGGCTGGGACAGAAACCGTCACGGATATTCTCTTTTTTCAGAAAAGAGAGAATGTCCTCACCGATGAAGAAATCGACAGCATGGACTTGAACAAAACAGCGCCGTGGATCTCAATTGGCGGCAGTCTGCGCGTCGGCGATGTGTGGTATCAGGGAAACCAATACTATGCACAGCACGTCGAAAATATCCTCGGCGAACTGAAAGAGATAACCGGTCGTTTCGGTCGGGAAATAACGGTAGTTCCAAACGGTAATTTGCAGGAGCAGCTTGACGCGGCGATTTCCCGAATGTCCGCGACATTTTCCGCAGAACCTACAATTGAAGAAATTGACGAGGACGAAACAGAGGTGTTTTCTATTCCGGACGGAGTAAAGCCGTTCACATATTATATCGAGGACAACCGGCTGTACTATGCGGATAATCATACAGCGAAACCATTCTCCGGCGATTCCAATTCCACAAGGGCGATACGCATGATGGTCGATATTGTCCAGAAATACGACCACATTATTATGAGTCAGCGCCGCGGCTGTTCGGACGAAGTATTTGAAGCAGAAAGGTTTGCACTCAACAGCGCCTATGACGATTTCGTAAAAAGATATGGTCCCCTGTCATCGGCGGCAAACCAGCGCCGTTTTGCAGATGATGTCCGTAGTCCCAAGCTGTTCTCCCTTGAAATAGAATCACGCGGCGCGGATAACAAGCCTGTTATCAAAAAAGCCGATGTATTCCGCGAGCGTACCGTTAATCAGTACCGAAACCCCACTCACGCCGACAGCGCCGTTGAAGCAATGCACCTATCCCTCAATCTCAAGCAGAAGATAGACTTGGCATATATGGCTGGGTTATGCGGCAAGACCGAGGACGAGATAATTGATGAGCTCGGCGACCAGATTTACTGTGACCCCGCACGAAACGGCGGCGATAAATACAGCGGCTGGATAACTGCCGAGGAATACCTCTCTGGCAGGACCCGCGACAAGCTCGGACTTGCGATAGTCAAAGCTGAAGAAAATCCAGAGCGTTTCAGCCGAAATGTCGAGGCACTCAAGGAACACCAGCCTCCGCAGCTGAGCATTGCAGATATAAGTTTCCGTCTTGGGTCGTTCTTCATTCCCTCGGAGATGTTCACTCAGTTCATGTACGACACTTTTGAAACGAGTATGTGGGCGCGTAATTCTGCTTTGCCACGCGCGGTGATCAGCTGTGAATATATCCCCGCCACAAACGAATGGCGCATTCCGAACAAAACCTCGGAGCGCAGTGTAAAGGTCAACGAAGAATTCGGTACAAAAAGGCTGAACGCATACGAGCTTACCGAACTTGTTCTCAATCAGCGCAAAGCCGAAGTCAAGGATAAAGTTACCTACCGTGATTCTGACGGCGTGGAGCGTGAAAAGTATGTGCTCAACCGCAAGGAAACCATTCTCGCCCGTGATAAGCTGGCAAAAATCGAGCAGGCATTCCATGAATGGATTCTCGCAGACCCCACGCGAATCAAAACCATCGAGGAGATATACAATAACCGTTTCAATGCTATAACTCCGCGAAAATACGATGGCAGCTACATTGAGATTCCCGGCATGGCAAAGAGCCTTTCGCTCCGCCCGCACCAGAAAGATGTGATCGCCAGATTTGCGGCGACCGGCGGCGGACTTATGGCTCATGAAGTCGGCGCAGGTAAAACGGCAGCTTCCGCAGCGCTTGGAATGTACCTCAAATCCATAGGCGCGATAAGCAAACCACTATATGTTGTGCCTAATGCGGTTATTGGTCAATTTGGTGAGGAATTTCAGAGGTTCTTCCCGCAGGCGAATATCCTTGTGGCAACCGAAAAGGATTTCCAGACCAGCAACCGCCGACGGTTCCTTGCGAAAATCTCATCCTGCAACTTTGACGCGGTTATAATATCGCAGTCGCAGTTTGAGAAGATACCAGTTTCTCTTGAAAGGCAGGAGGAATATTATGGACGAAAGATAGACGCTCTGACCGTATCCATCGAGCAGATGAGGCAAGATCAGGGACAGCGGCTTTCAGTAAAGAAACTTGAAAGCATGAGAAAATCCATAACCACAAAGGTAGAAAAGCTCAGAGCAGCATTCAAAAAGGATAACCTCATTTGTTTTGAGGATCTCGGCTGCGACTATCTTGTGGTTGACGAAGCACACGCATACAAGAATCTCGCGATTTTTTCAAAGATGAACAATGTCGCGGGCGTTAATGTCAGCTCAAATTCACAGCGTGCGTTCGACCTTGAAATAAAAATACGCTACATACAGGAACTGAACAACGGCGGCGGTGTCTGCCTGATGACAGGTACACCTATCTCTAACGCAATATCAGAAATGTTCGTGTGGCAGTATCTTCTGCAATTTCCTACGCTGCGCGATCTCGGTATCGAGTATTTCGACAACTGGGCTTCGGTTTACGGAGAGATAACACAGGCTATGGAAGTCAAGCCCTCCGGCAGCGGTTTTCGTATGCGCACCAGATTCGCGAATTTCGTTAATCTGCCGGAACTTTGTAATCTGTTCGGCGAGGTCACTGACCTTGTAAAAACCAGCGACCTTGACTATCTAAAGCTGCCTCAGATAAGCGGCGGCAAACCAGAAATGATAATCTGCGAACCTTCTCCATCGCAGGAAGAACAGCGTGATGAGGGCATGGAGCGGGCAAAGAAAATCGAATCGGGCGCAGTAAAACCCGAAGAAGATAATATGCTTGCAATCTGTACTTACATGACGAAGGTAGCGCTGGACGGTCGTATACTTGACCCCGAAGCCGAGGATTATGAGGGTTCAAAGATAAATCAGTGCGTAAAACGAATCCTTGAAATCAACCGCGAGAACCCTAAAACTGCACAGGTAGTGTTCTGTGATACCAACACCCCAAAATATGACGGTAAATTCACCGTTTATGAGGATATCAAGCAGAAACTCATTGAAAGCGGTCAGTACAAGCCGGAGGAAATCGCCTTTGTCCATGACGCGAAGAATGACAAGCAGCGCATAGAGATGTTTGAAAAAGTGAACGAGGCAAAAATCCGGCTTATCATCGGTTCGACTGGTAAGCTCGGCACCGGTGTGAATATCCAGAGAAGCCTTATTGCCATGCACCACCTTGATGCCCCATACCGTCCGTCCGACATTGAACAGCGAAACGGTCGCGGAATACGTCAGGGCAACAATAATCCCGAAGTGACCGTAATTTACTACGCAACTAAAGGAACATTCGACACTTACCGCTGGCAGCTTCTTGAGAAGAAGCAGGAAACTGCTTCAAAGGTGCTGTCCGGTAAGCCGGTTTCCCGCAGCTGCAAGGACATTGACGAGGTGGCTCTTACCTTTTCAGAAATGAAGGCTGCAACTACCGATAATCCGCTGGTAGCTGAAAAGCTCACGGTGGATAATGAAGTCGCAAGGCTCTCGCTGCTTGAAACCGAATACCTCTCACATCACAGGCAGCTTGCCCACGATATTCAGGAGGTGTACCCGAAAAACATTCAGAGTTTCACCCGTCAGCGCGAAAACGCTATCATAGATATTCAGATGCTGAACAGCAATCCATATATAGATGAATGTTTTAGAATAGAGTTTGACGGGCGTATGATTACTGAAAAAGAAAAAGCCGCTGCCGAATTTGAAAGCAAGGCACGCGCTTATATGATCGGCGAGGCTTTCCGTGGAGGAGAGCCTGTTTTCTTTGCCAAGTATCACGGCTTTGAAATAGGGCTGCGCCGTTCGGATCAGTACAGCTGCAGCATTCTCGTCAAGGGGGCAAATCTGTATAAATCCGACTACAACAACAGCGGTACGGGTGCTATCACCCGTATCGACAATATGCTTGAAAGGCTTGCAAAGCAGCCGGAGGAATTCTCCGCAGCTATTGAAAAAGCAGAAAAGCAGCTTGCTAATGCACGATCTCTTTACGACCGTCCGTTTGAATACGCCGCCGAACTGAAAGAGCTTATCGAAAAGCAGGCATACCTTAATGCCCAGCTTGAATTCGGCAGCGACAGCAACGATGACCAGTTCGTTGATGATAACGATGATGACGAGGGTGAAAGTGAAGAGATGGAAATGTAATACTGGAGGTGGTTTGTCTGACTACGGTTAACGCTTTCTCTGCTGAATATAGGCTGTATGAAATAATCGGACAGACCGCTATTCTGACAGAAGCGCTCATAGACAGAAGCTCTATTCCCGAAGGATTCTACGCCTACGATTTCCGCGACCCTGACGGAAGCAGAGAAATTTGCGAAATACGCAACTTTATTTCTGTTGGGCGTACCGGAACTTTCATTATGTGTAAACCGATTGCTGACGCGGATTGTGGAATCATTATAACTGATGAAGAAATGGTTCCGTTGGAGAAAGCAATCACGTTCAGCGGATATGAAAATATCATGCTGCCGATAGAAGAAAGGCTTATCAGGGAAACAAACAATGAGACATAACGTTCGCATTATGTGTTTCGCACAAAACTCTATTGTTTAATCGCAAGGAGGCACAATGGCAAAAAATAACGTATATAACTTTATCCGAGTCAAGGGCGACGAGGAAGAAGTAAAACGAATGATGGCTGCCGTGACTGTTATGACAGACGAGGGCATTCCGTGCTTTGATTTCAATAAGGTCATTCCCATGCCCGAAGAACTCAGAGTAACCCACGATGGAATATCGGCGATCCGTGGTCACATCAACAATTATCTGACAATGGTCAATCCTTGCACACCTGTCTACGACTCAAGCTTTGAAAAGCTCAGCGATAAGGATTTTGCGGAACTGTACAAAGCGATATTCAAATACTACAACCAGGAACGCACCCATCTTGTAAACTGCTATCTCCCCTCGCCGGACGCAGAGGAAGCGCGGGTCGGAGAAAAGCTTGCCCATAATATCGAAAAATACGGGCAGCCAACATGGTATGAATGGTCAATTCAGAATTGGGGAACAAAGTGGAATGCCTACTATCCTGCCTCCACTGACGAGAACACACTTGCATTCTGCACCGCATGGGCAAGCCCGAATCCCGTCGTTGACAAGCTCGCCGAAATGTTCTCCGCGCTTGAATTTGAACATAGCTGGGCAGACGAATGCTTTGGCTGTAACCTCGGCAGAAACACATACAAGAACGGTAAATTCGTTGAAAGTTTTTCGCCGGAGGAAGGCTCAGAAGAAGCGTACAAATTCGCCGCGGAGATAATCGGATATGATCCCCGCGAGGAAGAATCGGCAGAGGACAATGAAGAACAGCCGGAAATTTAATGAAAGGAATACACAATGGACATTTACAAAAACAGCTTTGAATATGCCAAAGAAAACGGTGAAATCGAACAGTACCGTGAAAATTTAAGTCTTTGCGAAAAATGCGGAACAAAAATACACCATTCAATCGCCGAGCATTTCAACAATAATCACCTTGATGTGAAGAAAATTACTGCGGAACTCACCGAAGAATTCGGCTTTGAAAGAACTATGCTCATGCTCGCGCTCCGCGTTGACAGCCTCAAATCTGACGGTCGCGTGGATATTACCAACAAGGAATGGGCAAGTAAGTTCCTTTCAGCATATCCCAATGCAGATAAACTTCGACCGACAGCCGACCGGACGCTCGGAACTACTCACCCTGTTCTCCTTGACGGCGTTGCAGAAGAGGTAAGGTTCACATTTCTGGAGATGAACAAAAGCACAGAGCGTGAAGTCGAGGGATACCGCATAATTCAGACGGTTAAGACCCCTACCGCCGAATTTCTTCTCGGACAGAATAAAAATATGCCGAGCAGCTATGTGACCTGGCTTAACGGCAGCCACGACGGTGGAATATCCGCAGTATGGGGACATTATTTTACGTCCAACGATTCGCAGAAGAATCTCCATTTAGCATATCAGGACTTGTTTACCCGCGCGCTTACTGATGTTAATCAGCATACCAGATTTGAAGAACTCGCTCCGAAGATAGGTTCAATTATCCGTAATGTCAACGGCGAAGATATGCGGTTTGAACTGACTGACGAGGAGTGCAACGGAATCTGGAATATGGTCGATCAGCAGAATGTCGAAGATCATTTCAGAGATTTGCTCAGTGCCAACGGATATGATGTCCGATTACCCGCTATTGACAAGATAGTATCTGAAATGGCAGCTAAATACCGCGATGATTTCGGTTTCGGCAACGATGACGAGTATGAAGAATACATCGACGAATGTGAAGATGACCTCAGAGAAATTCTCACCTCCGAGATGTTTGGAGATGTGTCCGTTGACAAGGATGTTTCAGATTATACAGGGCGGATCATGATAATACGTCCTGAATTTTTCACCCCAAGTAACTGCACTCCAGAAAATCAGCTTTTCCTTGCACAGTCAGGAAAGGGCTGCGATTCTACAGAGTACGGCGGTGCAATAAACGGAATACTTCTGTACGACCGTGAAGAAACCACCATTACCAGCGACAACTTCCTCGGAGCCATGCGTGAGGAACACATTCCCAATTGGGCAAGAGAAGCACGCGAGGATATTGCCGAGGAAAGCAGCGAGGAGCAACCGAAGATATAAACAATGGGACATGATGTCTCATTGTTTGTGCATATTTCTCTTTTCAGCAATCCTTTACGCAAACGTTCTGTGACCCGGGCAATCCCAAATCTCATTTGGCAGGAATAGCGTGGTTCACCACGCTACCTAACACCGCACCGCCAAAGGCGGTGCATTTGATTAAAGCAACGATCTCATGGTGAATTTGTTCACCACAGGCTTTTGAAAGGATTTTCGATGAGCGATAATATCAGAAGATCAATTTACCTCACGCCGGAAATGTCAGAGCAGATAGAAACATACGCCGCTGCAAAGCATATTACATTTAATCAGGCTGTACGACAGCTTGTAGAGAAAAGTCTTACGCTGACTTCATATGCTGATGGTGAAAGCATGATCCGGCAGTACATTCACGAAGAAGTCAACAATTCCCTCGGTCCCTATATGAGCCAGATAAATGGAATTCTCGAAAGGCGCATTATCCCTATCTGCGCGAAAGCAAGCAGAACATCAGCAATTACTTTTGCCGTGGTTATCGGTATGCTGACCGAAAACTACACCGATGGCAGAACACACGAGCAGATCCTCTCCACTGCCATGAAATACGCCGGTCAGTACCTTAAAGACAAACCACGCGCCGAATCTGAACAGCTCGCCTCAGCCAGAGAGCTGCTGAACATTGCATACGGTTTAGGTAACGATGGTGACGGAGTGTAACAATGGGACATGATGTCTCATTGTTTGAAAGGAGAAAACATGGATACCAACAATACCGCTGAAAAATACTGCATAGCACTCCACCCACACCACAATGGCGAATTAATTCTGACCGAAACATCCACGGGTGGGGTTCTGAAAACCGGAACGCGCGATGAGATGATAGCTTTCTGCAAAGAAAAACTCGCCGCCTCTGTCAGCATTCCGGAACTTGAAGAAATAATCGATAATGCAGCGTGCTATATAAACAATGAGACATCATGTCCCATTGTTGAGGAGAATTCCAAACAGACATATTCAATCTCCCGCAGCTACGAAGGCGTTTCTCTCAGCATTCAGCTTACCGCTGGTGAACTTGAATCAGCATATCGCGTACAGGAAATGAATTATCTTACCGAAGATGTAGAGAACTTCCTTGAAAGCGAAGATTGCGGATTTTCGATCTCTGATTTCGGCAAGAACGGATTACAAGATATTGCGCTGCTTTTCAGAGATAAGTACAATGACTGCAACATTCCATACTGGACAGGTATTAGACACGCAGTTGAACGCTATGCAAAAGAGAACAATATCGAGCCACACTTTGATGATGAGGAATTCAACGGACCGGACAATGAACCGTAAACAAGATATATGTATGCGTTATGCGACTTAAAGGAGGAATGCAATGGACCTGTTATCTGAACTTGAAAAAGATTTTGCCCGATGGGATCACCTTTATCAGCATGGCGGGCAGGATCCCTGCTGGGCAGACGGCGTAAATCTCAATCTTGTCCGCGCTCACATAATCAGACGCAAACAGCAAATTGAAGAAGAATGCCCGCTCTTTGCCGGCATGGGAATATGCACCCGCGAGGTTCCGCCGGTAGTTCCGGAAGAATACATGGCGCGGTCGGACGAGATAAGAGAAAATGCCCGAAAAGCTCAGGCGGTGTTTGCTGCGGATACTAACCTTGCATGGCTGCGCGAACATCGAGATGAACTCACTCCCCGCCAGCGCAGCCAGACCAGCATTGATAATGTCATAGGATATTCGGCAGGTCTTGATCACGCTGTCGAACATGACGACCTTGTAGCAATGCGGCGCTATGAACAGCCCGACCGTTATCTCCAATCCTTTGAGAATGCTGTGCAGCGTGTTCTCTCCCTCGACAAAAGCGGTGTCCCTTATGAGGACGATGACGAAGATTTCGATATGGAGATCGAGGTGTAACCCCTAACAATGAGACATCATGTCCCATTGTTTTCAACCCAGAATACAAATAGCTTTCCATGTATTATTATAGTGCTGTAATTCGTAGATGTCAATATGCACAAAATCGTTTTCCCTTTCTTGTAAATGATTTCGCATACAAACTAATTGACAAAATGCAGAATATATGGTATTATAAATACAAGGAAATATATGCCACCAGTTTATTGGAGGAAAAACTCATGAAATCTAAAACTAAAACCGTAATTATTATACTTGCGATCATCGCGGTTCTTGCAGGAGCAGTATCTTTGATAATAAGACTAAATGCTCCGACTGACGCAGACAGACTCAATGACCAGATCGGCGCGATAGGGGATCTGCCCTATGTCACCAAAGACTCCGATGACGGTGAAATCTCAATCAACAGAGGAACCGCAAGCGAGGACAATACAACCGCAGAAAACGAGCCTGTAGAATCAATTACCCCCGCGCAAACCACAAGTACCCGTGATGAATCAACAACCGTTCCCATAAATGATAATGCTGATAAGCCGGATTCCACAACCACTGCCGTCACTACTACCCGAAAGGAAACTACCGTTTATGAGCCGGTCGGTGACGATACGCCAAACGGAGTCAAGCCTGCTGTGACAACAGGTGCAGCCACCACTACAACACAGAAACCTTCCGATACCACGCCGCCTGCTGAGCAGAAGCCTGCCGATAACGGTTTCCCCAGCAATCCTTCCAGCGGCGACGAGTACGTTGACGACAAGGGACAGACGTGGATCTATAATGGTATCGCAAGACGGTGGATAGAAGGCGGTCCTACCAATGTGGAAACTGCTCCCGATTTCACCCCGTCAGGCAATGTAATACTCAGCTGATACATACAACTGAATAACTTTCGGGCAATCGCGTAAAAGCGGTTGCCTTTTTGTTTTCCGGAGGAACAATGAAACTGAAACGAAAAATAATTGCAGCCGCACTTGCTGCTTCAACTATGCTGCTCTGTTCAGCGGACGCTTTTGCCGGAGTGAATTTCGGAAACGGCGACGGCTCCGATTTTAAGCACGGCACGGAAGATAACGGCTGGCTTCTTAAAAAGGACAACGGCAGCAATATCTATGATGGACCTTATGCCGACCTTGAGGCATTGCGCCTGACTTTCTATGAAGCGGAAACCCAGACAAAGGTCTACCGCACCCTTGACGTAACAGGAGAATCGTCGATTTCATCAATAAGCAATATCATGCACTTTGCGGACGGCACCGAGCTTATTCCCAAAACAACATGGCTTTCATCAAGCTATGTCGGTACTACCTACAATGCGGTTGACGCGGTATCAGTAGGCAAATTTCAGCGGGCTACCATTGATTCATCAAGGATTCAGGGCAGCGGATACACGGCTGAATATGTCGTCGGTCTGTCGGATATAGACATAGTATCTGCAAACAACACCTCAAACTATGAAGCGATAAAGGCGTATATCGGGGATGAACAGTTCATCAAAAATGTGATCTGTCACTTCATTCCCGAACTTGAATACGACGATTTCGTGGACGGTAAATACAAGATAGCGTTTGAGCCTGTTGCTTATTTTCGATATGACGGAATGAACTGGGCGCTTTCCGCCACCGAATGCGGAATTCTAAATCATTACGACAAGGTTACATACAGCGCCGCGTGGAATTCCACCTGCAATATGCGCAGCCTTATGGGACCGCTGACGCACTCAAATCTCCCGCGTTCTGCGTTTTTGGTTGAGCCTGACCTCGGAGTAAGCGTTTACGCTCCGACCGAAAGCGACTATTACAGCTCATATCACATAAACAGCTCCACCGGACTTGACGATCATGACAAATACAACTCCGATATCTGCATTATCCGCTGCATGGGAATAGGCACTCTAGGGAATGACCCGCCCGATAATGACGAGGAAGAGGTCATTGGCAATGACGTGGCGGAATACCACACCAACATTTATGTCTACACCTCTTTTAATTTCGTCAACAACTCATCGGACAATATGGTTTCTTCCGCACAGTTCTCAATTTTTAATTCTGACGGAGATACTCCAAAACTCAGGGAGCAGCTCTGCGATGATAACAGATACGTTATCAATGCCGGTGCAAATCTCATTCACGATGCTGACGGGAATGTGACCGGAGCTTCGCCGTACACCGTTTACGGCTACACCTCTGACGAAACAGAGATAAAGTATCAGGACAGCAACGCCAGAATCAAGGTGTTCATTGAGAACGACTCCACAAGCGAATATCACTCTCCCTACAAGCTGTTAGGCACATACAGGGACGGTGATTTTGTACAGTCTGGCAGCAATGATTTTTCATATACCATAACCTCAAAATCCACCGGCAGAACCATTGCAACAGGCAGCGTCGCATTCAGCTGTCCGGCTAGTGAGGAGGCTATGGGCTGGTTCAAGTGGCGTACTCCGACCTCTGCACAGGACATTGAAATCAAGATAAAATCCAATAAATCCGGAGTTTATCTGCTCGATAAAAACGGCAGCGAATGCACGACTCTCGTTATCGACGCCGCTATCTCAAAGGTGGAGGAAATCACACCGCCCGACCCGCAGGTATCCGACACCCGCCCGTCATGGCACAGAAACTATTCGCTGTCCTCTGTTGAAGCGAATATTTCCAACTATGCACCGCGGAACAATAATCAGAGTCTTGAATGGTATGTCTGGACTTACGACTGGTCGCAGGAATCACTGGAAACGGCAAGCGTTTGGTATAATCTGATAACTGACTATCCCGATTACAGCAACCCAAGTGGTCCCTATTTCGGGGCAAGCTATGAGGACAGGCAACTCATCTTTGTGAAACGATGGGGAATAGACAACAGATATTACCCATCTGCGCAGGCAGAAAAAATGATCGGCAGCGTTTATGAGGGTGCAGTCCTGCTGTCGGGAGAAGCACACAAGATAACATATTCCGTTTCTCTTGACGCAGAAATGGCGATAACTCCGTCAACTAGGTGCCACACCGCAACATACTCTGATTCAGACGAACTGTACACCATGAAATCCGGATACGGAATTCAGATAAAGGTAACGCCTACCATTACCGGCGATACCGAATACTGCACAGACACACAGAAAGTCAATACGCTGTTTTCGGAATTCAATTTCAACCGCCAGTCCTCTGCAAAATACAACCGCCTTCTTGAAAAAATAGGCGGCGCGTATGTGTTCAAAACGAACAAATACAGCACCTACAATGACCGAGTGCATTTTACGCCTATATGGTATCCGGACGGAGCAAACTATACAGTATATGCCGAAGTTTTTGATATATGGTGTCCTGCCGGTCAGCTTTCGCTGCGTCTTACGGACCACATGAAAATCAGAGGAAATGTCTACGACGACTGGCATATTGCCCCTACCCGCCCGCAACTACAATATACAGATGATTGGTGCTGCTGCTATACAAGTAATAGCGCCGATTTCTATTTTGAAAGGAGTATCCATGAACAGCGAATACAGGTATCACGGACAGTTCTGCGATTTTGATTTCTATGTAATGTCGCTTGACACCAGCCAGCATTACACCACACATGAACCTACAACCGACCACATTACCCTCGACGAAGCAGTTGCAGAATACAAGCGCAGAGACCCTCTTTCTCCAGATAAAATTCTGATTGTCCTCGGCGTGAATTTCAGAATAACTGCTCCCGAATACATGGAAAGCGCCGTTAATCTCGGCTCTTTCGACCTGCTCCAGAGAGTGAACAGCGAACACCGCGTCCCGAACGATTTTATGACGGATAAGGCGCTCAATGCTGAAAAGCTCATTTCCGTCAATGCTATCAACATTATCAGGCAGCTTGCCGATGAGCTTTCCGGAAAACCCTGCAATCACGGACTTACCGAAACGGAAAGCAAGCTGCTTCACGAACATCTTGTCACAGCAGACGAAACCTCGCTCCACGAAAAATCCGCCGAAGTCGCCGCTGAAATCGTTCATCACAACGAAATGGAAAACAACGGAGATGTCCCCGATGACGAGCTGTCGCTGTAACGGAGAACGCTATGAAAAATAAATACAAAATTGCGATGTGCGTTTTCTATCTGGTCATAGGACTGGCAGCGTCGGTAATCCTCACAAACCTTGTGAACTCAGCGTTCATGCATATTCCGCTTGATCTGTCGCCTGAACCATTTGTGTGGATAAGCGGTGTGTTCGCAAATGGACAGTCAATAAAGCTGTTCGGAATATTCATGATGTTGGTACTGCTGCTTTGTGTGATGTACTTCTTCTGTTCGCAGAAACCATACGAAGCCGACCTCATCACCGTCACGCCGAAAATAAAGATACCCGCACCAAGCGGTCAGGCTCAGCACGGTTCTGCCAGTTTTATGACCGAGGAACAGAAACGCCGGAAGTTCAACGGACTGGTACTTTCATCCTCATCACCGGAAGTAAAAAAGCTGCTGGACGAAGGCGAAAGACGGGCTGCCGCAGTTGACGGCGGACAGACTTACACCCCGAACAAACTCAATATCGAAAATCTGTTCGATGAGGCAGGAATCGTAGTCGGAAAGCGCGACTCCGCCGGGAAAGAATACATCACCTGCCTCACAGATGATGTGCATACCCTCACGATAGGAGCGACCGGCGGCGGTAAATCCCGCCGCGAGGTTTTGCAGACCATATGTATGCTTGCGCTTGCCGGCGAGGGAATCGTGGTCAGCGACCCGAAAGGCGAACTGTATCATTATACTCACACATTTCTGGAGTCTGTCGGATATACCGTTCATGTTGTTGATTTCAATCAGCCGTATCGTTCCGACAGGTACAATCCGCTTCAGCGCATTATTGACGACGTCCTGAACGATGACCTCACAAGCGCCAGTGAACACGCGTGGGACATTGTAAATATTCTCGTTGAAAAGAACGAAAAGTCTGAACCTATCTGGTCAAACGGCGAAATGGCGGTCATTGTCGCCTCGATACTCGCTGTTGTCTATGATAACCGCGATGATCCGCAATATCAGAATCTCACCAATGTGTATGAGTTCATATCCAATATGTCAAAGCCCTCGCCGGGCGAAAAGGAGATACGCTACACCAAGTATCTGCGCACTCTTCCGGATAATCACCCCGCGCGGCAGACTATGGCAATAGCACAGGTAGCGCCCGATAAAATGGGCGCTTCTTTTTATACCCAGGCGCTCACTACGCTACGGCTGTTTGCAAATCCCAACACCTACCGCATAACCTCCGCGTCTGATTTCAATATGACCTGTTTTGGCACAGAGCCTAAACACGCTCTGTTCTTCATTCTGCCGGACGAGCGCCGCACGTTCTACCCGATAGTAACGATCCTTGTTGTACAGCAGTACGAACAGCTTGTTGTTGCGGCAAAGCAATCCGGAAACAGGCTGAAATACCGCGTCAACTATGTGCTTGACGAGTTCGGCAACTTCTCGAAAATAAACGAGTTTGAAACTAAGCTGACGGTTGCACGCGGATACGGAATACGGTGGAATCTGTTCTTGCAGAGCTTTTCTCAGCTCACTCTTGTTTACGGCAAGGAGATAGCGGATATTGCAAAGGGCAACTGCCGATATTGGCTCTATCTCCAGACTAACGATATGGAAACCAACAAGGAAATATCCGAAATGCTCGGGAAGTACACCACATCGACTTATTCGCTTGGCAGTTCAATGCAGAAATATTCCACACCGTCAAGCTCGGCAAACATCTCACTGTCAGAGCGCAGTCTGCTCACTCCCGATGAAATACGGAGTTTTGAGCGACCGTATGCGCTGCTGATTTCACCCGACCTGCCTGCGGTTATGAGATCCCCTGATATTTCGGAGTGGCTTTTCAACCGTATGTTGGGATTGGGTTCAAAACAGCACAACACCGACCTTATCATGCAGGACGAAGATAATCGCCCTGCATTCAACGGGAAGGTGCAGATAAAGCTATGGAAACCGTGGGAAAGGCTCGAAGAACAGCCACCTGCCGGAGTGCGGACGGCTCGCGTCGTTCAGCGGGAACCGGGAGCCATGTTCCATAAAGGAAAGGAGGAAAACCCTTGAAGAATAAACGTTCAAAGTTCAGAAAGCGTATCACCGCAGTCATTACTGCCGTTATCGCTGCGCTTGCCGTCAGCGTGACAGCATTTGCGGAGGGAGATCTTGGCTCGTCCACACTTGCAACCGGAATGTCCAATCTTCTTAACGACGCTTCGACCGTGCTGCTCGGACTTGCCGCGGTAGTCGGTACGGTATGTATTATCTACTTTTGTATTCGCCGCAGCGCCGCCGATGAGATGGATCAAAAGAAATGGAACAATCGCATTGTTACCGCAGTTGTATCAACTATCGGCGCGGTAATTGCGACATCGCTGCTGTCCGTCATCACCGGATACTTTGGAGGTACCTGACCTATGCAATGCACGTCCGGCATTCCACCCTAGCAGATATCTTTCCCATCATCACCAACACTAACACAAAGGAGGCTTTCCATGAAAGTAACTTGCGAACCCAAGCATATCAGAACCGTGAACAGCGATAAGACAAGCAAGCTCGCCTATGCCAGCATTACGCTTGATGACGCATTCGTAGTCCACGGGCTTTCCATCATCAACGGCAGAGAGGGGCTGTTCGTTTCCATGCCGCAGCAGTCCTACGTTGACAGCGAAGGCGAAAAGAAGTATTCCGATACCGCTTTCCCGCTTTCCAAGGACCTGCGCGACAGCATTTCCTCTGTCGTTATCAAGGCTTACCGCCAGAAAATCCGCGAAAACGCTGCCGAGAACACCGCCACGAATACCGCTCCCGATTACGGCAATGCGCCTACTCCCACAGACGCGGACGCGCCGCCGGAGAATTCCGACTATGATATGCCGGAACCGTTCTGAACGGCAAAACTATCCCATTCCAACCAAACCAATACTTAATTTCAAAGGAGAACAAATATTATGAGAAAGCTTATCGACACAATCAGGGACGCCAAGAACAAGGTTATGGCAAAGGCTATGACCGCCGTAAATACCGCAAGGGAGAACGTCGCAGAGAAAATCGAGGACACCCGCGGCTCCGTTTCCGAGCACGCTATCGTAATCATCATCGGCGTTGTACTCGGCGGCATTCTGCTGGTAGGACTTATCGCCCTCATGAACAATGTCATCATGCCCTCCACTGAAAGCAAGGTAACGTCCATGTTCGGCATGGGCTGATACCGCCGGCATGATTTCCGCATAAAAACAGCCCGCAGGACGGAGTGTTCTGCGGGTTTGTTTGAGGAAAGGAGTCAGCAGTGACTTTTATAATCATTACCCTTTGCGTAGCGCTGATAAGCGGCATAATCACCACATTCATGAACGAAACCATGCTCAATGGACTTTACGACATTGTGTTCCACGGTGATATAACAATGGCGCAGAGTACGGGAGCGAATTTCTTCACGACCGTCACGGGCATAGCATTCACTTTTGCAATGTCGCTTATGGTGCTGAAATTTCTGAAAAAGGGTTTCGACATATATGTTTTGTGGACTGACGGCGACCCGGACGCAGACCCCATGCTGCTTCTGATAAACTTTGTCCGCGCTGTTGCAACAGCACTGCTATTCAGGTGGGTCTACGATATTTTCGTTGATGCCTGCTCAGTAGTTACAAACACCATTCTCACAAGTATCGGTGCGGAAACCAACTACACCGCAACGCTTGTGACAGGATTGTCCTCGCTCGGAGTGGTACCCGTTATTGCCTGCCTTATTTTCTTTATCTTCTATCTTATTCTTCTCTTTCAATTCATCGCCCGCGGAGTGGAAATGCAGGTAATGCTCTGCGGAGTGCCGTTAGCCTGCCTCGGACTGCTTGAAAACGACAAGGGAATATTCCGTTCCTACACAATGCAGTTTGTCAAGGCATTTATCACAACGGTATCCCAGGTCATGCTGATGAAGATAGGACTGGCGCTTCTGCTTTCAACGGACATCATAAACATGGCAAATATTCCGTGGGGAATCGCCTGTATGCTTGCAGCAACATCAATGCCGAAAATACTCCGCGAATTTTTCGTACCCACAGGCGGCGGTGGAAGTATCACTAACACCGTATTCCAGACCGTCCGCGTTGCTCAGATGGCAAAGGGCGCATTTTCAAGTTGAGGTGCAGACTATGGATACAAGCCAAATCGATCAGCTCAGCTATATTCTTCAGGGGCTCATAAGCACGGGACTTGGTATGCGCGTCGTTTACCTTTTCATAAAACTCATGCACGAGGACGAGGAAGCTGCAAGATATCGCAAAAGACTGAAGAACACGGTCGTTTTCGCGATAATAGCGCAGGTGCCTTTCGTGGTAAGGGACATTATAATCAGCTATCTTTCATGAACGGAGGTCGCAAATGGAACAGGAACACCGCAAGAAACTCTATATCCCTTATAACCTGAACTTCGACACCGAGTATTTCACAGGCTTTGGAAAGCCGGAACTAAAGCAGTGCGCCGTTGGTATAACCGGCTTCGGTATTGCCGCGGCGCTGCTTATGCTTGTCACAGGCAATCTCGCCGTGCTTGTAATAACTCTCATGACCGGAGCCGCAGGCAGCATAATGATGACGCGAAAGGACCCTGTAACCAGAATGTCCGTTATCGGGCAGATATTCGACATGGTGAATTTCGCAAAATCGCAGAAAACTTACAGATACATCTATAAATCAAAATGGTTCTGACGGTAGCTGTTATCATTGCAATATACCTCACTCATATCAGCATTGAGGATATAAAAACGCACACCATCAGCAATTTTGCTCCGATAATCATTTTGCTGGCAAGCCCATTTCTGTCATGGATTTCATTCAAAGACAGGATAATCGGCTTGCTAGTCGTGTTTTTCGTTCTGCTTGCCGCAAACTTTATTGCCAATATCGGAATGGGAGATGTTAAGCTGTGCGCTGCTCTCGCTTTCGTAATCGGAGCAATACCCGAGCTTATGGCGATACTGCTTGCACTGGCTGCTGCGAAAATTATCGGAAAGAACAAAAACGAGATACCGCTTGCGCCTTATCTATGCGCTGCAAACGCGGTCGTCTACATTATGGAGGTAATCCTACATGGCTAAAAACAGAACTTTGATAGGCATAATCCTTATCGTTATTGCGATAGCCTTATGCTTTGGAATTACGCCGCTTTTCAGCGCGATCCTTGAACAGAAAACAACGGTGATCCGCTTAAAGGAGGATATTCCACAAGGCGCGCAGGTACAGCCGTCTATGCTTGAGGCGGTCGAGGTCGGCACGCTTAATCTTCCCGCAGATATGCTGACAGACCCCGAACTGATAATCGGGAAGTACACCGTCGCGGCAATGTTCACGGGAGATACATTCTCACCCAGCAAGCTGTCTGATACCATCGACAGCTCCGACACGCTGCTCCGTCAGCTTAATCTCAACGAAACTGCGATGTCCGTGACCGTCCGCAGCTTTGCAAACGGTCTTTCCGGAAAACTCCAGCAGGGCGACATCATTCAGATTGTTTCCGTTGACGAGGAAAACGACGATAAGGCTATCATCTATGATGAACTTCAGTATGTCGAGGTTCTTGCAACCACGGCAGACAGCGGTTCTGACGATACCTACGATGCTGATGAGGTCAACGCTGCCGAAGATGAGGATAATCAGCCGTCCCTCTACGCAACTCTGACCGTGATATGTCAGGACAGGACGCAGGCGCTCCGCCTTGCGCAGTGTGAAAACACAACGCTCCACGCAGTATTTGTGTGCCGCGGCGATTCCGAACACAAGGAGGAATACCTTGAAGCACAGCGCAGCGTTCTCGGTATTGAGCAGATAGTCAATCCCGATAATGCCCCGAACATTCCCGAAGAAATCCTGAATGAGGATACCGAAATCGGAACAGCAGATACTCCGGAACTCGATTTAAGCGCACCTGTCGTGGAAATTCCTGCACTGGGGGATAATTCTACACCGGCTGAAACAGCCGACAAGCCTGCAATCGTGATTTCCGGCGGCAGGGGGTGATATGCTATGGCAAAGATTTTCGCGATTTACGGCAGCAGCGGTGCTTACAAGACTACCACCGCGCTTGCCCTTGCAAACCACATTTCAAAAACTCAGCCCAAAGCAAACATAATCGTTGTCGGAACTGATGTTACAAAACCGATAATTCCCATCGTAGCGCCGAACAACAAGGAATTCACCGGTTCGCTTGGACGCTGCCTTTCAGACGTATCATTTGAGGAAACAGACCTCCGCAGGAACCTGTTACCCATAACAGACCGCATATTTGTTCTCGGCTACAATATCCGTGAAAACGCGAATACATATCCACGCCCCGATGATACCCGTCTGGCGCAGGTGTTCTCATATCTCCGAAATTCCGCTGATTACATCATAGTTGACTGTATGTCCACGGTCATAGGTTCAAAAATGACCTCATGGGCGATAATCAACGCAACAAGAACCGTCGAACTGTTTACCTGCGACCTCAATGGACTTGTCTTTGACGGCTCGCAGGAGCCTGTCCTCAAAAGCGAGCAGTATCAGTACAAGAACTTTATCCGTGCGCTTGCCCTCGACAATCGTTTCTCGCAGGACGAAGCCTCAATGCGCAACGCTCTCGGTTACATTTCTGGTGTTATCCCGTTCTGTACAAAGGCTGCGGAAGCCTACAACCAGTCTATTCTGCTCCACAGCGGAGTAAGCGACAGCGAATACAACAAGGCTATAAAATCTCTTGCAAATATGCTGATGGGAGGTAAGGAATAATGCCGTTTTTCAAAAGAAAGAGGAATGCCGCTGCGGAGGAAAATCCGTCCGCCATTGGCGAGAAGAAAGCTATTCCCCGAAAGAAAGCCGCAAAGGGCGAGTTTATCGAAGTCGCCACCAACAACATCAAGGAAATCGAGCGTATCCATATACCTTTTGACGAGCTGCTTTCCAAGGTTCAGCAGTATATGTCAACGAAATATTCTGTTGATCTGTACCGTTCCGACAACAGGGAGCTGATGAAACAGCTCATTCAGCAGTATATGAAGGATAACAATTACTATGTCCCCAACATGATACTGAAAGAGGTTTCCGATAAGCTCTACACGGAAATGGCTGAATATTCGCTGCTGACACAGTATCTCCGCAACCCGCATATTGAGGAGATCAACATCAACGGCTGGGACGATATTACCGTAATTCCTGCGCATGGTGAACGTTTCAAGGTTCAGGAGCATTTCCGCGACGCCTCCCATGTAGTCGATGTACTCAAGCGGCTGCTCCACCACAATCACATTACATGGGACTCTGCAAAGCCCATTGCAACGGGTTTTCTCGGCTCCAATATCCGTATAACCGCTGGTTACACCGACATCTGCGATAAGGAACGCGGTCCCTGTGCTTCTATCCGAATCGTCAACCCGATGAAAATAACACGCGAGCAGTTTATAAAATCGGGAACCATCACCGAGGAAATGTACGATTTCCTGCTGACCTGCTTTATACATGGAATTTCACAGTGCTTTGCCGGTGAAACAGGCTCGGGAAAAACCACGATAATGGCGGATATCATGAGCAACTATCCCAACCACAAGCGCCTTATCACGCTTGAAAAATCCGTTCGAGAATTCGACCTTGTAAAGCGTGATGAAAACGGTCGTGTAGTCAACGATGTGCTGCACTTAGTCACAAAGGAAACTGATGATCCTGCCAAAGACGTTACGCTTTCCAAACTCCTTACGATGTGCCTGACCATGCACCCCAATGCGATATGTGTCGCAGAAATGAAGAATGACGAGGCTTGGCAGGCGCAGGAGGCGGCGCGAACCGGACATACGGTACTTACCACCACACACGCAGGTTCTACAGAGGGTATCTACCGCCGTCTTGGTACGCTCTGCCTTCAGGCTTATCCGGCAATGAGTTTCAGCGTTATCCTTGCGCTTGTAACAGAGGCATTCCCGATAGGCATTTACATGAAGCAGCTTGACGATGGCAGCCGCCGTATTATGGAAATAGCCGAGTGTATCTACAAAGGCGGCGAGAGCTATGAAACACGCTCTCTGTACCGTTACGATATTCTCTCCGAGAAAAGAAACGAGGACGGCACCGTAAAAATTGAAGGTCAGTTCGTCAAGGTGAATGCACCGTCCGAAAGTCTTATGAAGCGCCTGCGTGGAAACGGTGTACCGAAATCCAAACTTGAACTTTACGGGAGGGTCCCTGCATGAAAATAATCTGCTTACTCGGCGCTTTACTGATGACCGCAGCGATAATCATTCTGCTCGGTCTGACGCCGCAGCGCATAAGCGATGATATTATGTCGCTGCTCCACCGCGAAAAATCTCTCAAGGATAAGGTGTTGACAGCACAGGGAAAGCGCAGGAAGTCAAGGCTCCAGCGGCTTTTTGACAACATGACCAACGCCCTCGCTGCAACACATTCCGAAAACAAATTCACGCTGCTGATAACAGCGGCGGTGATCGGCGGGTGCGTCGGTGTGCTTTTCGGCGCGCTGTTCAATAATCTTCTTGTTTCAGTAATTCTCATTGCCGCAAGCCTTGTCGTGCCGTATGTATACGTTAAGCTGCTGCTTTCCAACTACAAAAAGCATATCTCCGAGGAACTTGAAACCGCGCTTTCCATCATTACCACTAACTACATCTCCAACGGTGATATCGCATACGCTGTTCAACAGTCGATAGACCACATCAACCCGCCGGTGCAGTTCGCGTTCATCAATTTTCTTGCCAGAGTGGACATGATCTCCTCCAATGTCAAGCTTGCCATTGAGCTGCTCAAAGACGATATTGACAACGAAATCTTCTGGGAATGGTGTGACACGCTCATTGAGTGCCAGGACAATTCCACGCAGAGAGTATCTCTCCAGCCGCTTGCTGCAAGGCTTTCCGATATTCGTATCGTAAACGCAGAACTTTCAAATATGCTCATGCAGCCGCGCAAGGAGGTTTTCACGATGATCGGGCTTGTTCTTGCAAACTACCCGCTGATTTTCTTCCTCAATGCGGACTGGTTCTCCGTTCTGACGGATACGCTGTTCGGGCAGATAGTCAACTGTATCGTTGCCGTAACCATAGTTATCGTGATAGCGCTTACATACAAGTACACGCAGCCGATAGAATTCAAGAGGTGATGACATGAGCTTATATGATATTTCGCTAAAAGCCTCTGTATTTCTTGTGTGCGCGCTTTTCTGCGGAGGTCTTTATTTTCTTGCGCTTGTACTTTTCAAGGTACCGTCAAGCAAAACCACCCGTGCGATACGGCAGATAGGACCGCGAAACCGTCCCACTCCGGACGGAATTTCACAGCTCTACAACAACGCTGCACAGTTCCTTTCAAAGATACTTCCTATGAGCAAATACCGCGAACAGCAGCTTGAACAGAACCTCAAAATAGCGCATATCACCATGCCGCCGAAACTCTATGAAGCCAGAGCAATCGTGAAAGCCGCCGGTTATGCTCTGGTAGGAGTTCCGGTGTATGTACTGGGCTGGCTTGCTACAATGACATTTGACAGCCCGTACATCAAGGCAGTTCCCGCCGTTCTGGCTCTGATGTTCATTGTGGTTGGAATATTGCAATACACCAACGCGCAGGAGAAGATAACTGAGGCAATCAAGATGAAACGCGAGCAGATCGACTTTGACCTCCCGCGGTTCGTATATGCGATTTCACAGGAAATACGCATTGAGCATAACGTCCTCGCCATTCTTGAAAAACACAAAGACAGCTTTTCCGACTACTTCCGCGAGGAAATAGAAATCACCATCGCCGATATGCGCTCGTCAAACTGGGAAGCTGCGCTGACCAGATTTGAGGGCAGAATAGGTTCGACCCATCTCTCCGAGGTGACGCGCGGACTGATCGAAATGGTGCGCGGTTCGGACACCTCGGTATATTGGGAAAACCTTTCGATACGCTTTTCTGAATATCAGAAACAGCAGCTTCGCACGATTGCGCTTAAAATTCCACCCAAAATCAACCGTATGTCTATGGTATTGCTGTTTGTAATGCTGCTACTATATGTTGTGGTTCTCGGCACTACGATGTTTGACTCCTTCGGCACCCTGTTTGCGTTTTAAGGGAGGGACAAAATGAAAAAGCGAATAAAACGGCTCAAAGCCAACAAAGGCAGCACTTACATCAGCGTCACGATTTTCGTGATGATAATGATGATCGTCTTTGTGTTCATAATGTCCGTAGCGCCTGTATTCCTCACGAAAATGACCCTTAACAACTACGCAAACGAGCTTGCGCGCGAAGCGGAGATAGCCGGCAGGATAGGCACGGAAACCACGCACCGCCTTGACCGTCTGAACGAATCCAGCGGACTTACTCCCACCGTAACATGGTCAACCTCCGGCAGAATACAGATAGGCAGGTCGTTCACGGTAACGGTATCGGCGGATGTGGACATATCGTTCTTCATTTTTCAGGGACACACGCTGTCGATAAGCTCCACCGCAGAGGGAACATCGGAGGTGTACTGGAAATCATGAGAATACTGAAAAGGCTGCGCAGCAACCGTGGATTTTCCTATGTCATGACCTCGGTTATGATGATAGTCGTACTGCTTATCGGTACGGCTGTCTTTGAGATAATCAGAGTGAATGTCGAGGCTTCCGCAGTACGCGACAAATTTGAGGACGCGATAATCTACGCTTCCGTTTCCAACTACTCAAATATGTACGCAGACGTCCGCGAAAGTCAGGCGGCGACATGGAGGTTCAATGGTCTGACCTGGACGCAAAGCAATACTACTAATCGCAATCAGATACTCAGTTACATGAACCGAGCTATGTCAAACGGCGAGATAGCGCAATGCACCATCGAATCCATGAATTTCAACGTAACTCCTGCGCCAAGAGCGCCGACCGATACGGACACGGCTGATAAATTTGCGGTTGAGGGTACCATGGTTATCACTATTCCGCACGACTTTGCGTGGGGCAGCACCGCGCCAATGCGCTTTACGCTCCATGTTAAATCCAAATGGGTGGCTAAATTCTAACGGAGGTATCACATGAAAGACAAACCCATTTTCACGCACCCTGTTACTTTTACGGGCATTGATTTTAATTGGGGAACGAACTCCGAAACGGTGTACGTCCCGGCTTACGCTATGGATTTTGACTCGGTCATATCCACGGATTTCTTTGACGATGAAATAGCAGACAGCAATGAAAAGGTTGACGCAAGGTGCTGCTACTGGCAGTACGATGAAACCGATGGCGGCGAATCCGAATATGCCACCGATGAGCAGCTTGAATATATAAAAGTGCATTGGGACGAGCTTGATGATAATACTCTCACGCTTCTTGAAACCTCCCGCGTTCTCATTGAGCCGGAGGAATACTTCGAGGAAGAGGACGAGGCTGAATGCGAGCCGTAAAACAAGCGGGATTACAGAATCAGCACCGAGCATTTTGGCTCGGTGCTAGGGGTTGTTGTTAGAGAACTGATCGATAAACAGGAACAGTTAAGATAATTTTCTCTCCATATATCCACAGGTAAAAGGAAAAAAATCAAATTTTCTGGTTCCAGTATGTATGAACCCAAATATCTCATACCATTTTCTTAGCACTTTGTTTTCTTCAACAATACCTATATTAATCTTGGAACAGCCTAATTCTTTTGCAGAATTAAAAGCATGAATCAAAAGTTCCTGACCAATTTTTCTATGTCTATATGCCGGAAGCACACACAAATTATTTAACTCACATTCACTATTATCCTGCAATAACAATGAATAATATCCAACTATTGTACCGTTATCATAATAAGCATACATAGGTCTATGCTCGCCAAATAAATGCCACTTTAATCTATCCTCTGTTGTTGCAAACGCAGTGAATTTTGGGGCGTTTTCAGCAGTAAAGCCAAATTCATCTGCAACCGTGGCAAAGCTATCTCTGATTACCCTTACACATTCAGAAATATCTTTTTCATTCACTTCCTTGATCATAATTCTTACCTCCATATTTCGATTAATCGAGCAGTCTTGCCCGGAGAGTTATTACATAAATTATATCACAACCACCGTTCAAAGTCAACCATGCCATTTAAGACAATGGTTGTTTTCATAGAAAGGAACCATCATGACCTACTCAATCTCAAAAGCTATCTCCCTCGTCAACAAGGAAATCGACAAGCGCTCCGCCGGAAACGAAGATTACTACTTTCCCGCCGATTTTTACGGCGAAAGCAGCACTGAAAATTTCGTGCGGTTATGCGTAAAAAGCAATCACCTTGACCGCGTGCTTATCGACCAGTGGAGCGATGGACAGCAGTACATCTATATCCACAATATTCTCCACTTCTGGTACGGTATGCACCCCGAAGAAGCGGATGAATTCCTTAAAATGTGTAATACCCGCGTGCCTGTTGCGCAGCTGTTCTCTGTCACGGAAAACGGTGTTACCCAGCATTTCTATGCTCCGGAACTTGACCGAACGGAGATAATCAGGCACGTCCTCAAATCCGATGATATGCCCTTTACGCTCCGCTGTCTGGGCAAGCTTATGACCAAAGAGGAATACGACAATACTCTGAGCGGCACATCATGGACGCGCTCCCTTGAATTTGATATGGACAAGCAGGTAATGAATGACGTTGAAGTGCTGATGTATGAGGACACAGGTCCGCAGAGATCCGTAACTCCACACAAATTTTCAAGCCTGCCCGCGAACTACGATACAATGTATTATGCCCGTATCGAGCCGCCGGAGCTTAACGGCGAGAGCGTAATAATGCCGAACGAACTCGATGGCGAATGGCAGATAGTAGACGCGCGGTTCCTGCTTTCCGAAAAGCCGCTGTACCTCTTGGAGAGCCTTAATTACGGCTTGTCAGACAGCGTGAAATACTGCCTTGTCGATAACGAGGAGAACCTCATTGCCGACGACATACGCAGCATTGACGAATTCATCGGCGAAAGCTGCGAAAGGATGATACGCGTAAGCTACGATACCGCTAGCCGCATGGTGCAGTCCGGATATAATGTGCTTGGACCAGACGGCAAACTTGCCAAGGGAAATCCTCTGCCCATCGGTGAGAACTATATGTACTCCGCAAAACCGACAGACATTTTCAAATGTCTCGGAATTACAAAGGAAAGACCGTATCGCGGCGTGTTTGTAAAGGAACACCCGAAAAATCCGGTCATGTTCACAGTCGCGGAGCTTTTTCAGAACAACTGCAGCAACGCTTTTGTGCTTCCCGGTCGAGTTACCGACCTTGAGCAGCTAAAAAAGGGAGATACCCTCGACAGGTTTTTCAGCCTGACCGGTAACGACTGGGAGTTGGTACAGGCTTATTTCAGAGTATACTGCTGGGGACTTGGGTATTTAAAGGCAGCCGAACCGACCGCAGAACAGCTTAAATTCATCAATAATAATCTTCAAGAAGTCAAATGGGAGCCGGACGTGTTCCTCATCGACGATTTGAGCAGTCAGTTCACCCCTAATGCGTTGATCCACGACAACAGCGAGAATATTACTCTTGACGGATACGAAGATACTTACCATGTTATCAACTCTGATATTATCGAGTATGAGCAGGTGTACCTCCTTGAAAGTGAAACCCGCGGCGAGGACGCTCCGCACATCGTTATCAACGCCCACGGAGAGGTACGCGCAGACGATATGTATTCCCTTAAAGAATATAAGCAGGCTATCGACAATCTTGAAATCGAGATCGAACGATAACCGCGGAAAGGAGCATTTATGCAGATAGCCATTGCGCTAATCACACTTTTTGCCTGTGGCGGATTTCTCTGGTGGTTCAAGCGCGACCAGAACAAAAGCAGGCTCAGCACCGCTGACGAGGAAGAAGAACGCGCACTCGCAGCCAGAGCCACCGCACAGGAATTTGTCAACGCCCGTGATGTGGGCGAAAACTGCCTTTACACCAGTGATGACAATATCATGGCAGCCATAAAACTCGACGGCTTGTCCATTGAGTTGTACAGCTTTGCGGAACAGGAGATAATTAAAAACAACCTTTCTGCGCGGTTGTCCTCGATACGCTACCCGTACAAATATATCGCTGTATCCCGTCCTGCGGATATTTCTCTTGCTCTTCAGGAATACGGCGACTTATATTCGCAGGCGGTAGGCGGCAGAAAAAAGCTTCTCAAATCCGATATGGACGAAATCGTTGATATGGTCGTATCCGGAGAAACTCTTGAGCGGCAGTATTACATAGTTTTGTGGAACTCCATCAGGCGCGAGGACAAGCGCACTATCACCGCCAGAGCCGAAGAACTTGCACGGATATTCAGCGAAAACCGCGTCAAAGGTACCGTCCTTGACAAGCGAGGATTTGTGAGAATGTGCAACCTCGTCAACATTCCCGCTTATGCTCACATAGAGAGCATGAATTTTGAAGAAAATCTCGCAGTTCTAAAACAAAGATAAAGGAGAACGTCATGTCATTTTTCAAGAAGAAAGAACCCGCAAAGCCGCAGTTTGAACAGAACAACGTCAACACAGCATTGCAGGCTGCGATAACTCCGATAGGTCTGGAATTTAAACGGAATGAATTCCTGCTCGGCGAGAATTACTGCCGAATTTACGGAATAATCGGCTATCCCGCCGAGGTGGACTACGGGTGGTACGCTAAGCTGACGAACATTCCCGGCACTATCGTCACGATAAACTCGCAGCCCCTTGATAACGGCGCAATGCTCCCGACAATGGCGAAGAACATCAATACCGCAAGAGGTATCGAGCTTTCCACGAAGGACGCGATAGAGCGTCAGCGTGCAAAGAAAACCGCCGACGATCAGGAGAAAATGATACAGGACATGGATCAGCGCAACGAAAGCCTCGGTTCATTCTCCACGCTGATAATGGTGCTTTCGCAGAATGAACAGGATTTCCGCGACCGCTGCACAAGGGTCGTATCCCTGGCAAATTCGATGGGCTGCCGTATCCGTACGATACCCAATCTGCAAAAAGAAGCCTATCAGCACCTCTGCCCGACCTACCCGCCTAATGAGCGTATCAACGAAATCACTCGCAGAGCCTTTCCGATTTCATCTTTCGTCGGAGGATTTCCGTTTGCATCCTCCGGTTTTAACGATGGGACAGGCTTTTATCTCGGAAAGGACAGCGGCGGAGGAATAATTCTGCTTGACCTCTGGAAACGCGAAAAGAGCCGCACAAACTCCAACATCACGATAATCGGCGGCACAGGCACAGGTAAATCCACCGCTACAAAGCACATCGCAGCCTCCGAATATGCCCGCGGAACGAAGGTGATCATAATCGACCCGGAGGGCGAGTACAAGGAAATGTGCCGCAACGAGTACATGGAGGGCGACTGGATAGACGTTGCCGGCAGCAGGGGTGGTCTTATCAACCCATTGCAGGTGCGCCCTGCACCGAGGGACGATGACGATAATTCCGACGACGGAATAGGCGACCTTGCGATACACCTCAAAACCCTTGAAACCTTTTTCCGGCTGTACATTCCCACTATGGACGACCGCCTGCGCGCACTGCTGAACAAGTCGCTTGTTGAACTGTACGCACGCTTTGGAATTACATGGAACACAGATATCCGCGCTTTCCCGAACAACAGATTTCCGACGATCGGCGATCTTTACAAACTCATTTCCGAAAAATGCGTGAATGACAGGAACAATTCCGTTTACTATGAGGATTTGAAAACCTACCTCGAAAGCGCCGCCAACGGAGCCGACCACGGTCTTTGGAACGGTTACACTACGATCAATCCACAGAGCAGCTTTGTTGTCCTCGATACTAAATCCCTAGTCCAAATGTCGGGTGCGGTACTCGCGGCGCAGTATTTCAATATTCTGTCGTGGTGCTGGGAACAGATAACCCGCGACCCCATCGAGCGCATAATGCTTGTAGCGGACGAGTGCTGGACGATGATTGACCCACAGGTCCCGCAGTCGCTTGAATTCCTACGGAATGCGGAAAAGCGCGCCAGAAAATACGAGGGCAGTATCGTCGTGGCAACGCAGTCGATAACGGACTTCCTCGACCCTTCGATACGGCTTTACGGACAGGCTGTACTCGACCTGCCGTCATTCAAGCTGCTGTTCGGCGTTGACGGCGATTCTCTCCGCGAAACACAGAATGTATTCGGTCTTAACGAGGCGCAGTATGAACTCCTTGCCGCAAAGCAGCGCGGTATTGCGCTGATGAAAGTCGGCTCTCAGGCGGTCAAGGTTAAGTTTGAATTCAGCGATAAGCGCCTTGCGTTGTTCGGAAAGGGCGGAGGAAGATGATTTCCATTTCTGTTATCATCACCGCAATTCCCGTATCGTTCGCCATACTGCTCTTATTGCTTGGCGATGGACTTTAATAATACCGGCAGGCTTCACCGCCTGTCGGAATATGCGCATATTCAGCTAACGACTTGATATTCGCTACCAAAACGGAGGTTATTATGGCAGTAAATCCGAAAATAATAATGATGGTCGTAGATACCTTATCCACCGAAAAAGGACGTAACACCGTGCTGAAAATAGTAATGGTGATACTCGGTCTGATAATGATAATATTCACGGTATTTGCGGGACTTATCAGCGGTCTGATTGATGTAGTGGAAACCACCGACCTGCAAAACCACTGGCAGTACATCAAGAGCAATTTGAGCGATATATTCAGAGGAATGGAAACCGAAATCGACGACGATGTGAGAGCGGAAGTCTATGATTTTATGCCAGATTTCTCAATAAATCTATCCAAAGCCGCGATAAACAGCGAATTTGACGGCAGCTCACTTATTCTCTATGACAGCGAGGAAATAGAAAGCGCCAAAGCTGTCATGCTGCAATACGCAGAGGAGCTCCGTTCGATTGGCACGGAAAGCGAATTTCAGCAGTACATAGCAGCATTTGATGATACGGATATTTCTTTTTCAGACATCACCGATGTTCATTTCAGGGAGGACGCCAATCTCGATAAAATCTCCGAATACAAAGACGGAGTTAAGCGTTTCCTCTACACCCGTGCCATGGAAATCATGCCGAAATATGAATATCTCTATGAAGAAACCGTTACCGAGGACGAGCGACCATGCACTGTTCAGACGCTAAATGTCACGGATTCAACTGGCAGAGAACAAACTGTTGAATACACCTGCATTGGCGGCGGCACGATTTATCTGCCGCGCTTTATCGCTTTGTATAATGTCCGGCAAATGCGGGAGTATCTGATGAGTACGCAGAATGAATCACCGGCGATGGAAAGCCTTGACGCGCAGCTTGCCGAGGCAGTCGGGAATATCCCCGAAACTGCGGAGGAAGCCGAGGAATACATACAAAGCGCATGGAGCGGAATTATCGACGGTCACGGTGCGCTAAAGCTCAATATCTTTGAGGTGTCTAATCTGACTGCGCTTATGGAGAACTCCGTTTATGACGGCAGCGTAACCATCACTACCGAGCTCGCCGACAACAAGCTCTCAATAACGCTGGAATCTCCCGCCGAAGATACGTGGGTTGAGATTTTCGGTATTGACGAATCCCTTGCACAGTATGTGGAGGAAGCGCAGAGCGCAGTCGAGCTTGCTCTCCGTGACGCGGATATTCCCGAAAGCGAATGGACGCTGAACCTTGACGGAATGGTGCAGGCTGCGCTGTTCGTATATTTCGAGGGTTTCTTTGAACTCCCGGTAGACCGTTCTGAAATTGCTGCGGGAACAAACGGCATAGTCAACCAGCTTGGCGAAACCAGCAGAATACACAAGTACAATTACGGCGGCGTTCAGCATGATCTTCCGGAAGATGGCGTGACACTCTGGCTTGAAAACGGCAGCGTTCCCGTTTACGCAAATCTGCTGAACTGCGGCGATTGCGTACAGTACGCTTATATCTACGGTGTGTGGGATATGGAGAACGGCGGTCATATTGCAAGCGCTGATGTTACAAGCAAGGTGCTGAATTACAGCGCTGTCACGATAGCCTATGTGATAGACACCAACCAATTTGAAAAGGACTACGGATTTCCGTTCCCGGCGATAGACGGAGTGACCTCAAACGGCACCATCACGCTGTTTGTAGAGTATAGCTGCCTGTCAAGTCTTGATGGAATATCCGAGGAACATGATATCGGTAAAGATCTGTTCGACATTTCGGACGGCAGTATCTGCATAGGTTACAGCCACTCAGGAAGGACTGATACAAGCCGGGATTTCATAACCGGCACGAACACCTATTACCACTCATTTCCCGTTGGCGAGGAAATCCCCCATGTGACGATAAAAACCAGCTTTATGAGCGGAGAGGTGTTGCAGCCGCAGTATTCCGCACCGCACTACTACCGGGGACTCAGCGCCGCTGACCTCGGTGTTGAGGTAAATCCGCGGTTGTGGTTCAAGGGGTTCAGGTCTAATGTTGATGATGAGCTGTTCAGGACTATTGCGGCAGTTGAGCCGTAAAGATAGAAAATACCCCGTATGGTAACGGGGTAGTCTATTCTTAATCTGCGCGACAAACGGGTATTTGTATTACAACAGTTTTTCTAATTCTATTAGTAGCTTTTCTTTCAAATCTTCTAATTCTATCTCCGAAGGACGGTTATCATCGCTATACATTTTCTCCATAGGATACCACCAAACTGGTCCTTTCCCATTGTTGCCGTAGTTTTCTATATCACCGCTTTTTCTCGGAAACAGATGCCAATGTAGATGAGTATCACCATTGCCTAATAATTCATAGTTCATTTTTTCAGCCCCAAAAGCATTTGAAACCGCTTCTGCAACTATGGACATTTCCTCCAAAAACTTAATCTTTTGCGAATGGTTTAACTGAAACAATTCCGTATTGTGTTCTTTGCAAAGGAATAATGTGTATCCCTTAAAATGTTGATTGTCACCAATAACCACATATCCTGTTTCCAATTCTTTAACGAAGTATGGGTTTGTTCCATTGATAATCATTTTAATTCTATCACATATAAAGCACATACACTAATCCTCACAATTTCGATAAGTCAATCATATTCTCCATTCATATTATATCACACAACTCAAACTCTGTCAACGAGGTAGATTTTCATGCCCCCCAAAATCATATTCAAACAGCGCCACCGCGACCCATGCAGAAAAGGCAGACCCTACACTACCACAGCCAACGCCGAACATTTGAAATATATCGGAACCCGCGAGGGAGTGCTGCCAACTGACGAAACTGCAAGCCATCTGAAATACATAGGACAGCGCCCAGGAACGCTTGAAACTGGGAATGCCGCGAATGGACTTTTCGGCTATATTAATGGCAAATTCGCTCCAAGCACAGAAATAACTGCGGCGCAGGGGTATATCCGCAATGTCAGCAAGCAGCACGATATATTCCGCTGCTGCTTTTCCTTTACTCCGGATAGCGCTGCGGAAGCAGGACTGCACGCGCTTGCGGACTGGCAGCGTTTCGTTTCATCTAGCATGAACAAAATCGCAAAGTATATGGAAATGAAAATCGAAAATATCGAGTGGTACGCAGCCGTACATCTCAAGGAAGGACAGCCGCACGTTCATATCATGTACTGGGACAAGGAGCAGAAAATCAGGCGAAATAAAGTTGACCCTAAAATCTGCGATAATATCCGCATTGATGTTATCAGGGACACCTACCATTCGCAGTTTGTTCAGCTTCGCGACAAAGAAAATCATCTTACATCTGACTTGCGGGCAGAAGTAAACGCCATGGCAAATAACGCTATGCTCCGGAATGCTTCAGACCAAAGTGCTGAAATCGTTCTGCAAATGCTGAACAGCCTGTACCGTAAACTGCCCTCCAAAGGTCGATTAGCTTACGCTTTTATGCTGCAGGAAATCAAAGAAGAACTCAACAGACTGACTCATTTCATCATCGACAGCAGCGAGCAAGCCACGCAGATTTATTCAGAACTGCTGCACACACGACAGATTTATAATGAAATGCTGCACAGCTCCGACACGAATTGGGGCAGGTACAATCTCGCCAAGTACAAGGACAAGCTATGCGAGGATATTGAGCAGCAAATGGGAAACGTAATTCTGAAAGCGCTCTCAAAAGAAAAAAAGCAGAACAAAACCATTCTCGACAACGATATGTTCAACTCTGGGAGCTATGAGCCGCCTGCCCAGTCAGATGAACCTCAGGCAGAGGAAACTCCGCCGCCCGCAGAAAAGCGTTATTATATCCGCTGGAGCAAGGATTTCAAAGCCGCCAGAGCTGCCGCGCGAGGACAAGACATAGGAAAGGCGCTGCGCTTATACAAATCCGAAGCCTCCAAAGGAAATGTGCTTGCAATCTACGAAATTGCAGACATATTCCGTCGAGGTCTGGCGACCTCGACCGAAGAAAAGATATTTGCTCTTTTCAGCAATGCGCTTGAACGTTTTATGCAGGTGGAAACCACAGCCACGACCATGAAACCATATCTTCAATACCGTATCGGAAGAATGTTCTATGACGGCTACGGAACGAAAACAGATATGGAAACTGCTCTGAAATGGCTTGAACAAGCCGCAAACGGCAGCATGGATGCTGCAAAAGCCGAAGCCCAAAGCCGGCAGCCAAGCTTCGACACTGGCAACCACAACGCGCAGTATACGGTCGGGAAAATGTACCGTGACGGTACAGGCACAGCGCCGAACATGGAAAAAGCAATCCTCTACATAAGCCGCGCTGCTGAAAGCGGAAACGTCTACGCCAAGGCGGCACTAGCACGGCTTTATCTGCGGTCGGACGAACCTAGCCGGCATTACCAGGCTGAAATTGTTTTGAACCAGCTTATAAAACAATCGACCGGCGAACAGAAAAGCTACTTTGAAAGTATTCTTGGCGCTGCTTATTACTATTCCGACACGCTCCGCGATACAGCCAAAGCAAAAGAACTGCTTGAAAGAGCAGCACAGAACGGCAGTGAATATGCGGCTGTTCTTCTTAGCCGAATTGCCGGGCATGAGCGGAATGCAGTTGACAGCCTGCTTTGCTCGCTTATGGCACTGCTCAACAGCGCAGAACACTACTCCAACGCTGATTTACAAAACGCTTCAAAACTGTTGTTCGGACGCGGCGACCTCTCGAAAGAGATGATAGCCGAACTGATATACAAACGGCAGGACAAAGAAAATACATCACAACGATAATTGAAAGGAAATTTTCACAATGCCTAAAATCAAGTTACCTACCCTCTACGCCATTAAGAAGAACGGCGGGATCCTCGACAAGTGGAGCAGAGCTAACGGCGTTTCTGTGCTGTCTTTCATTTACTCCGAGCAGGTCAATCTTCGGGACATTATCAGCGCGGAATTCAAGACGGTCAAATTCCGCGACTGCTATGTTTTCGATGTGCAGGCTTGCAAGGGCAATGACGAGGAATTCCTTACCTGTATGCAGTCCGTTCAGTTCCAGACGGACGCTCGTATAGTTGTGTACGCAGGCGAGCATTATGCGGGCGACGAGCTCCTTGACAGGCTTGTTAAGTGCGGAATTACCAATATTGTAGCCAAGTATGACGATAAGGACGCCGCGGAAAATATGTCGCTCATGCTTGCAGACCTCGCGGAATGCATGAGCGAAGACGGCTTATCCCGCAAGAAGTGGCGCAGATACGAAAAGGGTTACGACCCGACATCCGAGGCTAGGTATGAGGAAGAATTGCTGAAAAAAGAAAGAGCAAAGCCAAGCTATGCCAATGCCAATCTGAAAATCGCAGTTGTCGGCGCGCAGGCTAGGATAGGAACGACCTCGACTGCAATACATATTGCGGATTACTTTGCCCATCACAAGGCAGCCGCCGCAGTAATATCTGCGGACGGCTCGGAGTACAGCGATGAACAGCTTGCTATGATCTGTGACGCTTACGACGGCGAGGACAAGGGAGATCACTACACTGTGAATGGAATAGATTTCTACCCGAACGGCTCACAGCCGGCTCTCGACTACAATGCAACGGTGTTTGATTTCGGCGTGCTGAATGAGGACAATGCCGAGTTGCTTTCCGGTTATGACAAGATTTACCTTGTCGGCGGCGTATCGTGGAACGAGTTACCGCTGACATACCAGTGCCAGACTCTCATCGGGCAGTACAACTATACGATACTCGTCAATTTCTGCGATAATGAACGACTTAACGCTCCTGTTCAGATTGACGGAGGCAGCAGTTCAAGCTACGGCAGGCTGCTGAGTGAGGTAAATATGCAGAGTGTTTGCTGTCTGCCATTTGCAACAGATCCTTTTAAATCAAAAATATATGACACCCTATTTGATAAAGAGTATGAAGATAAGTGTGATTTTGAATAAATGCTGATTGAAAAATATTCAGTTATATTTGCGTCACAATATGAAAAGAGCAGCGAATCACTCCGCTGCTCTCATTATTTTATTGCGCCGCAACCGACATGACCGTAGTCTGAAATGCTGCGTTATTTATAAGGTCGCGCATAGGACCATCAGCAAGTCGGTAGTATATCTGTTTTCCGTCGCGGCGTGCAGTCACCACCTGCTGCGAACGCATGAGATTCAGTTGGTGCGACACTGCCGATTTTGTCATGGCGAAATTTTCAGCCATTTCGCTGACGTAGCTTTCGCCATTTTGAAGGAGCAGAAGCACGCGGATGCGTGTCGGGTCGCTAATTATCCGGAAGAAATCCGTGATTTTCACGATCTCCGCAGAGGTGATTTTTTCATGGAATTTACTCCGTCCGCCATCAAAGCTTATGCACCCTGAGCGCGCGTATAGCGTTGAGGATAGCTATAATCATAACTCCGACATATGCGAGAAAATCTCGAACCACATATTTGCAATACCAAGCGCACCGAGCGCAAGGCAGGCGAACTTAATCACTAACACTAGCACGATGTGAGGTTAATTCTCACGCTCCGTAACATATTGACTCAGCGGTAGGAACAAACACATCAATCACATTGGTTTTATCGTAAGCCCGAGCTTCCATCAAGTGGTTGCTCGGGCTTGTACGTGGAGTTGTTTTACAGCCCTTGAAATTGTCTAAAAGAGCCGTTTGATTTGTCGGTGGTTTACCAACCATGTCGAGCAGAAATGGATATACATACCATTCGACTCAACAGACTGATTAGCAATCATAATCACATTTGTATACAATATCACACCATTCACACCAATAAGCAATCTTGGTTATATACCAAGCTCGCCCATAAACTGGTAGATATCGTATACTGGATTACTCATCTAAAGAAGTTCTACGGTGATATTTTGGGCTTCTAGCTTTGCAAGTATTGATGAATTAATTTGTCCATCACTTGCAACAACCTTTTTTAAACTTTCCATGGACAAAAGCGGAGTAAAATCGCTTATCGCCGTGCCAAAAACATGAATTTCCTCAAGATTCTTCAGCTCTGCCAACCGGTAAATGTCAGTAACCTGTTTACAACCACCTAAGGATAGGTGTTTTAGCTTTTGGCATCCAATAAGAGGAGAAATATCGTTAACAGAACCGCATGACATCTCTAAAATGGCTAAGTTGCTGAGTGAACCAATTGGTGATATATCTGTCAATTCCGAACTTGATATTGAAAACTGTTCTAATTTGCCCATCTGTTGCAACCCGGAAATATCTTGAACAGGATTTCCCGTAGAAATATCTAACACCCTCAATTCAGTATTTCTCGCGAAAATATTGAGATTTGTCAGATTGGTATGAAACAAATTCAGTATTTCTAATTTCTCGCAATTTTTAAGCAAATCCAGATTAGCTATATTTTGAGACTCAACCGAAAAAGATTTCAAATCTGTCATCCCACTAACGAAACTGATATCCGTAATTTGCGGTGCGAACAGCCATAAGCGTTCAAGATTGGATAAATATTTCAGGTTTTCAAGATCTTTGTCTGTCGCATTTGAATCATGATTCTCGTAGGAACGCGCGTTTGACAGCACCAATTCTCCATTGATCACAACGATACGATGACTGGCAAAAAGGAAAATACCGATTGCGATTATGGTAAGTCCCACTACAAAGAAAGGTAATTTTCTTATGAAATGCTTGAAATTTACGGAATGACTCTCCATGTTCCATCCTCCAGTTCCTGTACTGTTTCGATTATCAATGGGTCAACATTATAAACAGTGTTCAAGTGGATTTTTCTCACATAGTAGCCAGTATTCCATGGGTGAAATGACTTAAATTCAGAGCGGTTATATTCCATAAATGCTGTTGTGGTTGATAAATTGTAAATATAAAAATTAAATTTACCATCATACATAGCATCGATGAATTCTTGGCGTTTATTTTCGACATGAGCATTAAATAAATACGATTGAATCGAATATACCGCACTCACTCCACCAACAATCGTAACAACAGCTGCTAATTCCTTAGAAATTGGCAGCAGCAAGTAAACACCTGCAAGCGAAGCACCAGTACCGATAACACTGTTGAAAAAATCTGCCTTTGCATCACCATATGTTTGCGCTTTATCCAGAAATTCCACATTTTGAACACAAGAATTATAAAAAGGATTCCCGTCGTCTTTTTTGCCAGTATCCTTTTTACTTATGAATTCATCAAATGTAATACTCTCATCATAAGTTTTAGTTCGATAATCATTGATGATTTCATACAATGCTTTATCAGAGATGTAAATTGACTGATAGTCCGATGAGGCAAACCAGCCATTTTCTTCATGGGCTGTACACACTGCACCATACTCTGCATATTCCCAGTTATCTTGTTCAACAGTAAAGACATATTCAGAGGAAAAATCATTTTTAGAGGTTTTACAATTAATCTCAATGGTATACTCTATACCCTGATCCAGTAAATATGTGCCATCTGATTCGGGTTCAACATAAACAGTTTCAGAAAAAGGCCACCATCCTTTTTCATAACTTATGTCTATTGGTAAATTAAACTTATAAAACGATCTGCCGTCTGGCTTAAGAGAGAATCTATCGAACTCGTCTTGACGCCTTACAAAAGAATACCTGGCTGTTTTGTTCGTATTGCTAACAATAAGCTCTCCATCAGTGTATTTATCTGATGTTTTCCTCTCTATTGGATTTCCGTCATGAAACTTGTCATCATTTATTCCACCATCATAAATATACATCGGGTTACCTTCCAGTTTATTATCATCCACATTGTCAGGATAATAATCCATGTCGGTATCGGCAGAGAAGGGATTGGATGTTACTGGAATAACTTCGTAGCCACTCATGGTTTTGAACAGTGGATTCAATTTGCCATCAGTATAGGCGGTATCAGACCAAAGAAAGCCAGTTTGTTCACATAATTCCCTCCACGTGTAGAGCTCATATGTGCCGTCATCGTAAACTTTTTTGACAAAATCCCAATCAACTTCATCGCTGTCGCTAAGTTTATCGCCATCGGTATCACAAGTCCCGCCCTTTACAAGTGGTTCTTTAAAGAAACCTGACACGATGTTATTGGATACTACAACATTAGAAATAGGGGTTTTGCTGCATATAACCTTATACATTGCATCACAGAAATCATTGTTCATTGGAATAAATGTTCCCTCTGTTGTTTCAACCAAATATTGATATGTTTTGTAATATGAAGAATATGTCACCACGCTTGTACGAATGTTTTTCGAAAGCAACATATTGGCCATTTCTGTCATATCTGTTATGCCATGATTGTTTTGTTTTTTATAGTTTGCATCTGTTATAAGAAAAGCAAACTTTGCAGAACCGCTGTTATATCTTAAATTATAAGCTTTTGCCAAACCATCAATAGCAGTTTCTGGCGTATCTCCACCTCCGTTGGGAGACAAGCTACTAATCACTTTTGTGATGTCTGTAACAGAATTATAAAAATCCACACCTGAGTTATTATTTACCTTTGTAGAATACTTACCATCATAAGTTATATCACGATAATCAACAACTGAAACATAAAGCGAAATCCCATCATCTCTGAGTTTATAAATCAATGTGGAAAGATTTCTTTTTACTGCAGCAATCTGGGAACCCATAGATCCCGTTGTGTCTACTACAAGAACCAAATCCACTTGCCTCATTGCTGACGACTTAGTTGCTGAAGCTTTAGTAGCAACACTACTCGGAGTAAAGGAATATGTTGAGACATTTTGATCTTCTACGCCGAAATTGATAATATTTTCAATCTCTTCCAGAGACAAATCCTCAAAATTTGTCACTTCGTTTGAGGAGTAACCCGATTCAGCAGTAATGTCCTCTGTTTCAGCGTCATCAAATCCTTCTACCATAAATGATGCCGCCATAGGAGCGTCGTATGCGGCTACAATTTCCTCGTATGTAACTCCTAAATCGAACATGAGCGATTCATAGTCGATTATCATTAAATCACCCATATATTGAGCTTCGATAGTTATAGTGTTGTTTCCTTCATCATATTCACAGGGCAAGGGCACAATTGTCCTAACCTCTTTGTTATAACAGAATACGCCGTAACGCTCAATTTCCAATCCGAGTTCGGGATAAAAATGTGAATTGCTGTCAACGAATTTGTCATCAAGTCTGAATGAAATTGTACCACTTTTTATTGTTCCAGCATTATATTCAAGGCTAATCGGAAGACCTATAATTGACCTATTGTTCGAAAGCATACCGGAATAACGGCTGACACCCTGCTTGATGAAACGCTTAACATTATTGCTTGCTTCAACATCAATGCTGATTTTAAAGTTATCGTTATATTTGTTGACGCGCAGTTCGTCCTCACCTATGAACTGCTTTATTTCCGTATCGCCGTCCGTTGAGTCATTAGGGTCAAGACCAAGAAGAATTTCATCGCTATCAATGACTCCATCACCATCAGTATCATATTTCAACGGATCGGTATTGTAGATGTTGACCTCATCTCCATCGGTCAAACCATCGCCATCTGTATCAGCTTTGTACGGATCGGTACCAAAAATGTATTCTTCATAGTTGGTAAGATTATCGGAATCAAAGTCCTCCTCATCGTCAGTTGTACCGTTGTCATCCGTATCCTTTGATGCCGGATTTGTACGCAGTGTTATGACCTCATATCCGTCGGGAAGTCTATCACCGTCCGTATCGGGATTGTTGATATCTGTTCCATAAACATTTTTCTCATAAACGTCGGGCAAACCGTCGCCGTCAGTATCTGTTGTATCTTCCCAATCAATCTCAAGGCTGTCAATTTCAACAACAGTAAACACACTATTTATGATTTCAGGAGTGTTATTCTCTTCAACGGTAGCGATAAAACCAATCACTTTAGAATCACTGACAGCAATAGGATTCGTCCACATTTCACTCGCGATGGTATAGCGATTTGCTTTATCTTCAAGTATACGAGCGCCCCACAGATTGTTTATCGTAAAGTTACTGTCAAATGAATATGTCCACGCTTCAAGCGGTTTGTCCGAAGTGTTGGTGATAACAAGTTCTGCTTTGATTCCTGTGTTCCATTGCTCAACAATATTGAGTATGGTTTCGTAGCCGGTTGACACATCAACACGGTTTGAACACAATTCAAAATCATCCGGCGTTTCAAATTTGTCATCAACGAGCGTATACCCAAAGTTGACAGTCTGACCGGGAGCAATCTCGTAGTTCCAGCCGCTATTCTTGATAATGTAGTCCTCTCCTTGATTATCATAAACAGCAGCGTTCCAAAGGTTGTTGATCTTGCCCTCGGCATCATACTTAAACGCCCAGTTCAAAATAGAATCGTCACCCGTATTTGTTACCTTTACTTCCACAGTCTGACCGTTATCCCACTCGTTTAAAACGGAATACTCCACATCATAGCCGTCGTATGAATATGTAGTTGTTCCGGTTTCGGCAAATGCAGGAATATGTGGCAGCATGGTTATTGCCGTTGCCGTGGCTATTAAGCCGGATATAAATCTCTTGGCTGTTTGCTTAAAATTACTGTTCATTATTTCCTCACTTTCTGCAGTTATATTAGCCAGCTTTATCAACTGATATAAATCTGCCCATTGTTCAGGTTCTCTTTTAAGGGAGAACGGAAGTTCGTTCACTTTGACAATTCAAAGCGATTTTTTGCTTTTCCGGCAATAAGCATAAGACTCAATACGACGAACGAATACGCTGTTGCAATAAATAAATCGTCCAACATCAGCAGTTTGAGCAGCATGGCAAGAGTAAGTTCCACTGCCGATATGAGTATCGTTCGCCTTTTATATACCTTGTACTCGATTTCATCCAACGGCTTGTTTCTATCCTCCACAGGAGCGAGTATAAGCACCACTAATGCTGCCGCCGCCAGAATGACATAGTATATCCATTCCTCAATCGAAAGATATTTCATGCCAATAGAAACGAAAATTAACATTATTACCGAAAAAATGTAACACCTTAAAGGGGTTTGGGCATGATATCCGCCCGCAAACGATCTCAGCGGAATATATGCCGCCATGAATACCGCGATCTCAGGAAACACACCGAAAATCAACCCTATAATCAAAGCGGAAGACACGTTGAGCACGGATACAAGTATCTGGTTTATACCGTATATGTATATCTCTGCGTCCTCCTTCTTGATCACACCGCTATGAACAAGGTTGTTTCCGATTTTACCCGCCAGCCTTGCCAAAAGCTCCATAATCAGAACTTGCGGAGTTTCTTGGTGTCTTTAGGCAGCTTTGGCTGATGAACAACAAAAGCGCAAGTCGAATTAACATTAGCACTTGTCGCCATCTTTGCAACAGCAGCAACCGCTTTCTTGAACCCGTTGCCCTTAATGTGATTTTTCATATTGAAATACCTTCCTTTCTTGTTTTGACAGATAATAGAATCCGTCTTTTACAAATATCTTACATGGAAAATGTCAAAATTTCAAGTAGGCGTTCGCGAATTGTATATAAATCGTACGTGAAATGTAAAAACCAGGCTCTTCGAAAATTCCAAGAGCCTGGTTACTGATTTTATTCAACATACAAAATTGCTGTTACCACAAAAACATTATTGTCTGTTTTGATGTCAACGGTGCCATTGTACTTCTCAACAATCTCTTTAACGCTTCTTAATCCAAAACCGTGATTTTTCTTGTCCGCCTTGGAAGTTATCACCCTGCCATCAACTATATTAACCTCATTGTTAAAAGGATTAGATACTTTTATTATCAGCATACCTCTCGAATAATGCAGGGTTAAATCAATAAATCCATCTTCCGAAACAGAAAGAACTGCCAGAAGTGCATTGTCCAAAAGATTTCCCAAAATCACAGTCGAATCAAATGACGAGAAATTCAAATCAGGTGGAATCGATGAACTAATATTGACCTTTATCCCCTCCTGTTTTGCGGTTTGCAGTTTGAAATTGACTATGCTGTCAATTGAAGGATATCCGGTATGTATAATTTCTGTTCCAGCATTATAAACGTCAACTATATCGGAAATATGTTGCTGTGCTTCTATTATATTGCCATTATTAATGTCTGTAAAGATGGCATGTAAGTGATTCTTCATATCATGTCTTAAAATACTTGATGCTTCAAGAGAGGCGTTTATAATTTTTAATTCATTCTCATAATACCTGTTCTGTTGTTCAATAAAATCCTGTGTTTGTTTTTCCAGATATAGCTTTGCAAGACTATCATATAAAAAGAATACAGTAAAATTAATAAGCAGTACTCCCCCAATAGAAATTGATATTGGAACTGAACCAAGATCTTTTGATTGAAATAAAATTGCAAGAATAACCAATGACGCTAAAGGAACAACCATCAAAGTTAACCAATATAATATTGGGAATGCTGTTCCCTTTTTTATGTTCCTGGCTCCATTAACAGCCATTGAAACTGCAAATAATAAAACATTTACGGCAACTATTCCAAATACAGAATCGTAATTATTTCTTTCAGTGATAGGGAAATGAATATATCCTGTTAATGTAACAACGATCATTTCAGTGCAAGCCATAAAAATATAAGTTAATAACGCCGTCAGCAATTTTTTTCTTATAGTAGACGAATACAAAAAGGTCAATAAGAAAACGGCAATTAAATTTACAGCAAAATTAATCAAGGGTATATTTATAACAAGATAAATTAGTGAGGTAAGCACATAATACCCAACAAACGCAGTTATTTCAGTTTTCTTGGTTGCTATTCGTTCATTAAAGAAAGCACCGATCAACTTATAGACAGCATATACTCCTAGTGCTTGAGATAATAGATACGTTAATGTATATAGCGTGTAGTCATTCATAAGCTTGCCTCTTCCCATTTAGATATTATGTTTCTCACGTCTTTTCGTCTATCCCTGCTTATGGGAATAGCATCTCCATTGGACATTTGTATTTCTTCATATTTAATATGAGTTGTGTTGTCATAATTAATAATATAAGAACGATGAATCTGAATGAATCTGGAATTTTGAAGCTGTTTCATTACCTCTGAAATCGTTGATTTAAAATCATAACATCCAGCCTTTGTTACAATTTTCAAATAGTGATCAAAGCTTTCAAAATACAAAATATTATCGAACTTGATTCTGAATGAACCCTGTTTGTTTTCAAACACAAAGAAACGCTCATAATTGTTTGTAAGCTGTATAGTCAAATCGACCATTTTAAATAGCTTTTGCTTATCGACCGGCTTTGGAAGAAAATTAAGTGGTTGAATATCAAAGAGCTGTCTGTCATAACAGTCTTTTGCGGATATATACACGATTTTCGTAGAATAATCATTAAGTCTTGTACGAATTAACTGTCCAAGTTCAATCCCATTCATCTTAACAAGTTCTATATCAAGAATAACAAGGTCACAATGCGTTTTATTAAGATATTTCCATAGATCCTCGGCATTATAAAATGAACTAATATCAAGCTTGCAATCTTTCAGTTCCTGATACTCGGATAAATATTCATTCAACTGATCAACCACATCAGATAAATCATCGCAAACCGCTATTCTTGTCATAATTCTCACCTCATTTTACATTATACCATAATTTTTTTAATAAATCAATGTATATCTTGGAACAATAGGATTTATGAAGTAAAGATTTGCTTATGTAAATTTTCCCAATAAAGATAGAGTATATTAATTGGACTTTAAAGGTATTTCAGAAATATATAGAATCCTGTCCATCGGACAGAATGCCAGCTACATCAATAATAAAGGGAATGGCAAGGCACTGCCGTCCATGACAGGATTTTTCTATATATGCGAATATCTGAACATCACGCCCGGCGAGTTTTTTGACGCGGAAAACAAGAATCCGGAAAAATTCAGGAAGTGGTCGAGAACCTCAAAAAGCTGGACAGCGAACAGCTCGACAACATCTCGGCAATTATACGGGACCTTGCAAAATAGCGATAGGCGCGGCTTTACATAGCTGCGCCTTTTGGTTTTCACTTGATTCCGAGCAGATTGTTGATGGTCACGTTAAAGCACCTGCTTAATGCTATAATTTCTATGTCGGTCACAAATCTCTCGCCGGATTCTATGCGCTGGACTGCGTTCTTGTCGATATCCAGACCTACGACCTGCAATCTGTCTGAAAGCTCGCGCTGTGAAATTTGGAGCGCCTTGCGAAGTTCCTTTACTCTCAATCCAGATATGTTGTTGTGTCCGTCTTCGGTTCTTGCCTTGAACATTTACCTTCCTCCCTTGTCACTCTTGATATGAATCTGTTATGCTAACCTGATTGGGGTAAATTCGAGATTCATTTTGCTCATCGCCGTTTCATTTCCCCTTTTTTGAATCTAAAATGCCGTCTATGTACCCGATAAGACGATTCTGCTCCTCAACATTTAATAGAGTAAGCTGCTTATTGATACAGTCTCTTGCCGTTTCTTTTGTGTTAATATCGCCAGAATTGATAGAATCCGTTCCAAGAAGATAATCAACTGAGACATTAAAAAAATCGGCAAATAATTTTGCAGTTGATGTTGGTATCTCACGACGATCATTTTCGTATAAACTTATCATTGACCGGTCGATTGAGATTGCTTCCGCAAGCTCTCGCTGGGAAAGACATCTCTGCATTCGTAGCTTTTTTAGTCTGGTGTTGTCCCCCACAAGCTGTCACCTCCGCATATCAGTATAGAGCAAAAGGTGATTTTATTCAATAGAAAACAAGAAATTGCAACAAATTGTGACACATTGAAACGGTTTGTTGCAGATGTCAACACATTGTGGCATGATAATGTGCTATAATTATTTCAGGAAACCTCTTACACTTTTACGGAAGAGAATGCCATTTAACTATGACAAGAGATAATACCAAAGCCCTTAGTGTGAGATATATTTCCGACCAGTTCATTGACAATTCAATAGCAGAGCGATAACAAAACCATCGACCGCAGCGCCTGATTGTGCGAAGATGTGCCTGTATTGATTCCGAGGGGTTATTCTTTATCCGTGACCACCTATTTTTTGCGCGAGAATAACAATAACTCCAACAGTCTGCCAATATCAATTCAAAGCGTAAACGCATACGCAGTGATAAGGTATGAGCGCGAAAGGATGAACGCTGCAAAGATGGTATAATGATACTTCCGGCGACGGCTATGCCACAGGAATGGCTAGAGGTGAAACTCCTATGTTCGGGTGCGGACTACCCGATGATCGCTCTGAGCAATACACATCAATAATGCAAACGGCTCACGCTGCAAGACATGAGCCGTTTGCTTATATATCGGCTGTATCAGCCGTCCAAAATTAGTATCATGAAAGGAGATGATTTGCCAGATGGTAATGAGTGCGAGCGAAAAAACAAAGTTCATTAACACTTTCTGCGAAATGCTCTCGGAATTCATTAAGACTCCGGAAGAAATTGAAAAGGCAAAAGCAGAAATTGAATTAAAGAATGATACTGAAATGCTGACAATAAAAGAGTGTTCCGTTATCATGCGTGTTTCAGAGCGCACTATACGAATGCTTGTCAAACAGAATGCTATTGGCAGCACAAGAGCCGGCTCCGGTTCCTGTGGAAAGCTGCTTATTCCACGAAGCGCGTTACTCAGATACATAGACACATTATAGCAGGTTTGAAAAAGTTAATAAAATTATGCGAAAAGGCTTGACATTTCAGTGCTTTAAAGTTATAATGTTATACGCAGTAGTATGTCATGCCAGCAAACCAGATAATGTTGTCCGCTGAATTAGGAGGATTCAGAACACCATGGCTTCAGTAAGAAAACGCGGCTCATCCTACCAAATCCGTGTCAGCTGCGGATTGAGGGTAGACGGCAGTCAGGTCATACAAACAAGGACATGGAAACCTGACCCGAATTTGACCGAAAGGCAGGTCGAAAAGGAACTTGCAAAACAGGTTATGCTTTTTGAGGATCAATGCTTTAAAGGTCACGTCACAGCAAACATCAAATTTGAAACATTCGCGGAGCGTTGGTTCGAGGAATATGCAAGGCTCAATCTCCGTTCGACCACGTTTGTAAGAATGCGGCAGCTCACGCAGAGAGTTTACCCCGCAATTGGGTATCTCCGCATGGACAAAATAACGGCAAGGCATATACAACAATTCATTACCGATATGGCTTTCAATGGTAAAAGTCAGGTGACAGGCAAACCCTTATCCCGAAAGACCGTTGTACACCATCTCAGCTTCATTTCTGACATTTTTGAGTATGCTATGAAAATGGATATGCTCATTGACAATCCTTGCAGGAGGGTGACCATTCCCAAAGGCGAGGTCGAGGAAAAAGACATTTACACACGCGAGGAAGCAGACGAGATAGTGAAACTCCTCATAAACGAACCTATGAAATACAGGGTGTTCATAATTCTGGCGCTTTGTACAGGGTTCAGACGCGGGGAACTTCTGGGATTAGAGTGGAAAGATATTGATTGGGACAACGACCTGATCAAAATTCGCAGAACAAGCAACTACACAGCCGAAAAAGGTATCTATACGGATACCACCAAGACCAGGCGCTCAAAACGAGTGTTAAAGGTCCAGCCGGAACTCATTACCCTTTTGAAACTCTATAAGGAAGAGCAGGACAGAGAGAGGGAAAAAATCGGCAGCAAGTGGATAGACCACGACCGTCTTTTTGTAAAATGGAATGGTATGCCTATGAACAACAATACCCCTTATGGCTGGTTCAGAGAATTCTGCGAGAAAAACGAGATCCGTTTCTGCGATATACATTCAATGAGGCACTACAATGCTTCGGCGCTGATAGCAGCAGGAGTGGACATCGTGACCGTATCCGGAATGCTTGGGCATTCTACGGTCAGCACAACGGCGAATATCTATTGCCACGCCATGCAGGAGGCAAAGGCGAAAGCCAATGCCGCAGTTGCAAGCTCACTTGACATGACAGCGATCTCAAGCGAAAGCAAAAAAACATCGACTTAAGTGCTCTGCACCCAAATCGCTCGTAAACAGCAAATGCCTACATAATGTGATCCGATCGTGGTTCAATAACATTGGACACGCATTGGACAAACGTATTTTTCCGTAAAAGAAAAAACTCCCAAACAGCTTAACAAAGCCATTTAGGAGTCTGTGGTGTGGTGACCCGTACGGGAATCGAACCCATGATTCCGCCGTGAAAGGGCGACGTCTTAACCGCTTGACCAACGGGCCTAAATAAAAAACCGCACAGCAAACGTATGCGGTTTTTTAATGGTAGCGGTAATCGGATTCGAACCAATGACACCCTGGGTATGAACCAAGTGCTCTAGCCAACTGAGCTATACCGCCATATTCTCTGTCGTTTTTAAATCACTCTTAACGACTTGATTATTATACCACGTTTATTTGAAAAAGTCAATAGCTTTTTCGGAAAAAATTTAAAAAAATCGAGAAAAGTTTAAAACATGCAAATAGATTCATCACAGCGCATGAAATAGCAGATCAAAACTACCGCAAGAAAAAAGGGGCTGCCAATCGACAGCCCCAAAAAGGGAAAGGGAGCGGGATATCTTAAAGCGAGAATTTACGCTTTAAGTCATGTGTCATTGCCGCATACTCTAGTTTTTCTGCGGATCATACGTTGAACAGAAGTTCATCGTATGTCGGGAACGGCCAGTAATCCTCGCCTACGATCGTCTCAAGCTCGTCGGCTACTGCACGGAGACTCTGCATTGCAACGAATACCTCTTCGCAGTATACCTTAGCCTGCTCTGCGTAGTCCGATACGCCCTGCGCCTTAACAATAGCTGCATTCAGCGCGTCGATCTTCTCGTTCAGTGAGATGGTCAGTGTATTGACCTTGTTTGCCATTGCAACCTCGACTGTCGGCTCTACGCCTACCGCCTTCTTGCTTGCAGCCATGTCGCAGACGTCCTTGGCAAACTTCATTACAGCGGGAAGGATCTCGGTCTTTGCCATGTCGCTGGTGGTCAGCGCCTCAATGTTGATGATCTTGGAGTAGTTCTCATAGTTGATCTCCTGACGCGCGTGCAGTTCGACCTCGCTGTATACGCCGAACTTTGTGAATACCTTAACGTTCTTCTCAGCAGTCAGAGCCGGAATAGCGTCCACAGTAGTCTTGAGGTTCGGCAGACCGCGCTTCTCAGCCTCTACGAGCCACTCAGCACCGTAGCCGTTGCCGTTGAAGATTATTCTCTTATGAGCCTTGATATTCTTTACAAGCAGATCATGCAGAGCTGCATTGAAATCGTCTGCCTTCTCGAGTTCGTCTGCGAATTCAGTCAGAGAGTTAGCAACGATAGTGTTCAGTACAGTGTTCGGACCAGCGATGTTCAGGCTGGAACCTGCGCTTCTGAACTCGAACTTGTTGCCGGTGAATGCGAACGGAGATGTTCTGTTTCTATCGGTGGTATCCTTCGGGAAGTTCGGAAGAGAAGATACGCCCACGTTGAACATGGAGTGTCCAGATGTGTACTCCCTGCCCTCTTCAAGAGCCTCGATAACGTTCTCAAGCTCCTCGCCGAGGAAGATAGAGATGATTGCAGGAGGTGCCTCGTTAGCGCCCAGTCTGTGGTCGTTACCTGCAGAAGCCACGGAAAGTCTCAGCAGGTCGGAATACTCGTCAACTGCCTTGATGATAGCAACCAGGAATGTCAGGAACTGCGCGTTCTCCATCGGAGACTTACCAGGATCCAGCAGGTTCTGACCATCGTCAGTGGACAGAGACCAGTTATCGTGCTTACCAGAACCGTTGATTCCTGCGAACGGCTTCTCATGGAGCAGACAAACCAGATCGTGCTCAAGGGCGATCTTCTTCATAAGCTCCATTGTGAGCTGGTTCTGATCGGTAGCGAGGTTTGCAGGCGCGAATATAGGAGCGTTCTCGTGCTGTGCCGGAGCCACCTCGTTGTGCTTTGTCTTGGAGGTGATGCCGAGCTTCCACATATGCTCGTCGAGATCCTTCATGTAGTTAGCTACGCGGTCCTTGATAGATCCGAAGTAGTGGTCGTCAAGTTCCTGTCCCTTGGGAGCCGGAGCGCCAAACAGCGTTCTGCCAGTGAAGATCAGGTCCTTTCTCTTATCGTAGGTAGCCTTGTTTACCAGGAAGTACTCCTGCTCAGCGCCTACGGTTGCAACTACTCTCTTTGTGGTGGTATTGCCGAAAAGTCTGAGTATTCTCAGAGCTGCGTCGGAAACAACGTCCATGGAGCGAAGCAGAGGAGTTTTCTTATCCAGCGCTTCACCGGAGTAGGAATAGAATGCGGTCGGGATATAAAGCGAACCGCCCTTTACGAATGCATAGGAGGTAGGATCCCATGCGGTATAGCCTCTTGCCTCGAACGTTGCTCTGATACCGCCGGACGGGAAGCTGGACGCGTCGGGCTCGCCCTTGATAAGTTCCTTGCCGGAGAACTCCATGATAACAGTGCCGTCGCCCATCGGGGAGATGAAGCTGTCGTGCTTCTCAGCGGTGATACCGGTCATCGGCTGGAACCAGTGAGTGTAATGTGTTGCGCCCTTCTCGATCGCCCAGTCCTTCATTGCGCTTGCAACTACGTCGGCAATGCTGCTGTCTAGCTCCTTGCCCTCGGCGATGGTCTTTTTCAGAGCCTTGAATACGTTCTTCGGAAGCCTCTGCTTCATCGTTTCCTCATTGAAAACGTCGATACCGAACTGCTCAACCACGTTAAAATGTTCTGCCATGTCCCTTTTCCTCCTTAGAGTTATGTTTAGTTCGCGGAAACAAAAACGGCGCTTCAGACAGGGGCACTTGCCCCGTACTCTGAAACGCCTTTGTTTCTTGATTACACTTATATTTTAGCCGAAATACGCCGATTTGTCAATCGCATATATGCACAAATACTTTTATGATTTCGCATCGATTTATAGTGCATATTGCACAATCCTGGCAAACTTGGCTGAAATATAGTTGATTTTATATTTCAATTAGCAGTTTCCCATCGCTTTATTTTGCTATTTGCGTTTGCAGATTTGCAAGTTAGAAACAGCAAAATTGCAAAATGTTCAATCAGGTGATATTTTCCAGCGACTTCTCCAGGAAGGATATAGTCTTTTCGCTCCTGGGACTGCCGAAAACCTCCTCCGGCGTGCCGTACTCCTCAATAACTCCGTCCGCCATGAAGATAACCTTGTCAGCCGCGCTCCTCGCGAAGCCCATCTCGTGTGTCACCAGGATCATCGTGCGCCCCGCGTCCTTGAGTTCCCTGATAACCCGCAGCACCTCGCCGGTGAGCTCCGGGTCGAGGGCTGACGTAGGCTCATCGAAGCACAGTATGACCGGCTCCATTGCAAGCGCCCTTGCGATCGCAACTCGCTGCTGCTGACCGCCGGAAAGCTCGCAGGGATAGTTCATCAGCTTCTCGGAAAGCCCTACGGAGGCAAGTATCGTCCTGGCGTTATCCTCTATTTCGCTCTTTATGCGCGCCTTGTCCGCGCGGGAGAGCTTTTCCGCGCTCTGGTTTATCCTCATCATCTCCGGAGCCAGGCAGACGTTTCTGAGCACAGTATACTGCGGAAACAGATTGAACGACTGAAACACCAGTCCGAAATTCAGACGCTTCTCGCGTATCTCCCGGTCGGTGTACTTCGCCTCCGCATTGTAGATCTCATCGCCGTTAAGAACTATCCGCCCCGAATCCGGCGTCTCAAGGAAGTTCAGGCAGCGCAGCAATGTAGTCTTGCCGCTTCCCGAGGAGCCGATTATCGCCAGCACCTCGCCCTTTTCCATTGAAAAATCTATGCCCTTGAGCACCTCGGTCTTTCCGAAGCGTTTGAATATTCCGTTGACCTCTAATAATGCCATTTTGCACCTCCGCTCAGCCCTGGTAGTAGTTCAGCTTCTTCTCCGCGTAGTTCAGCAGGAGCGTAACGATGCCGGTAAACAGCAGGTAGAACGCCCCGACGTAGAACAGCGGCCAGATGAGCGACTTCAGTGAAACGATGGTCTCCGCAGCCTTTACAAGCTCCACGACCGCGATAACGCGCGCCAGGGACGTATCCTTGACAAGCGTGATTATCTCGTTGCCCATCGGCGGAACTATTCTCTTGATGACCTGAAACAGCACTACCTTGAAAAAAATCTGCGCCTTGGTCATGCCCAGCACCTGACCCGCCTCGTACTGCCCCTTCGGAATGCTCTCGATACCGCCGCGGTAGATCTCCGAAAAATAGCAGGCGTAGTTGATAATGAACGCGAGGATAACCGCCAAAAGTCTGTCGAACTTCACACCCAGCCCCATCAGACCCGGCCCGTAGAACACCAGGATTATCTGAAGCATAAGCGGCGTTCCGCGGATTATCCAGACGAAAATCTTGAATATCCACTTTACCGGGGGTATCTTCGACATTGAGCCGAGCGTTATCAGCAGTCCGAGCGGGATAGCTCCCACAAGCGTCACGCCGAAAATGAGCAGCGTAGTGACGAATCCGTTCGCAAGCTGCGCGGTTACTTCAAGAAATGACATTTTATGACCTCGTTCTCTAAATAAAAAGCAAGGTGGGGCTTAAAGTCCCACCCCGCATTACCGATTTGGTTTATCAGTTATCGAATGCGTAAACGTCAGCCAGACCGTACTTCTCAGCAAGAGCCTTCAGTGTGCCGTCTGCAACCAGCTCATCAATAGCGCCGTTGACCTTCTCGATGGTCTCGGTATCGCCCTTTCTCATGCCGATCGCGTACTCCTCAGGTGCAAGCTCAACGCCCTCAACGATCATCAGGTCGCTGTAGTCTGTGCCTTCGCCAATGGAAGCCTTAGCCATTACATAGTCCAGAACGCCCAGCTCAACAGTGCCTGCCTTGACTTCAAGCAGAACGTCCTTCTGTGCGGAAGCGCCTACGAACTCGTTCTGAGAAAGAACGGAGCTTGTCTCGATAGCGGTCTGGCCTGCGGAGCCGCTCTCAGCCGCACAGGAAGCGCCAGCCATGGAAGCCTCGTCGGTGTACTTATCCTTGTTGTCTGCCTTGATAACTACGACCTGCTTGTTTCTTACGTAGGACTTGGAGAAGCCCATGTTCTCCTTGCGCTCCTCGGTAACGGTCAGACCGTTCCAGATAGCGTCGATAGTCTTTGCGTTAAGCTCGATCTCCTTCTTATCCCACTCGATCTCCTGGAACTTTGCCTCAACGCCGAGCTTCTCGCATACTGCCTTTGTGAACTCGGTCTCAAAGCCGGTCAGCTCGCCGTTCTCATCGTAGTAGTTCATCGGTTCGAACAGTGTGATGCCTGCAACGAAATTGCCCTTGTCGGCTATGTACTGCCAGTCGCCGCCCTCGGAAGCTGTGCTGTCGGTGCTGTCAGCCGCGGAGCCGTCCGCATTGCTTTCTGCGGCAGAGCTGCTCTCGGATGCGGAGGAAGTGTTGCTGGAAGCGCAGGAGCAGAGTCCGACGCTCATGATTCCTGCCAGAAGCAGGGCTGCTATTCTCTTGATTTTCATAGTTGTGTTCCTTCCCATATGTAAATATCTGTATTTATCTGCACCGCCTGCGCGGTACTTTACTATGATAGCACATTCAAGCGGTTTTGTCAACAGTTCCGCAAGAAAAATCTCATGCCGCGGCGCGGCGGATTTTGTTATTTTCTACAATACGAGGTCACTTTTCGGCGGCTGCGGTCTCTTTTGTTTTATCCGCGTCGTGGTTTGCGCTGAAAATATCCGCTACGTCATTGATGGTGATGTATGCAGTCGGGTCGACGTCATGCACTATGGAACGCATTTTTCCTATCTGGAAGCGGTTAACAACAAAGTACAGCACGGTTCTGTCCGTGCCGGAGTAGCCGCCTCTGGCGGGTATTTCGGTGATTCCGCAGCCGAAATTATCGCTGAGCGCCTTTCCTACCTCCGAGGGTTTCAGCGTGACGATAAACGCCGCCTTGGAACGGCTGATACCTTCAACGATGAAGTCGAGCGTTTTCAGCGCCGCATAGTACGCGATGATTGAATACAGCGGGAGCACCCAGCTCTCAAATATGAATCCGCAGGCTATGTAGAGTATCACGTTGTATATCATAACGAACGTGCCGACAGTCATGCTGAGTTTTTTCGAAAAAATTACCGCCAGAACCTCGATACCGTCCATAGCGCCGCCGAAACGTACTGCAAGGCCGCTTCCCACGCCGGAGATAACGCCTCCGAACAGCGAGCACAGCACGAGATCGTTCTCGGCAAGCGGCGAGGCGAGGGACACGTCTATCGGAAGCACGTCGGTGATGAGCCATGAGAAAAACGAGTAACACGCCACCGCGTAGCAGGCGTAGATGGTGAACGCAAGACCCTGCCGCTTCAATCCGTACAGGAACAGCGGGAGGTTCAGAACCAGCAGGAATATCGAGAGCGAAAGGTAATCCGGCGTGAGATACCCCAGCAGCATAGACGTTCCGGAAATGCCGCTGTCGTACAGATTCACCGGCATAAGGAACACCGTAATACCGAACGAGTTGATGAATCCCGCGATGGTCAGCATGATGAAGTTCTTGTAGTTGAGCTTTTTCAGTTCGTTTTTCATGTTATCCTCCTGTCTGCGTCGTTTCAGTTCCTCTTGTCAAGGAACAGTCCCCTGAAATTATCTGCGTCATAGGAATACGCAAGCGCCCACATTGCGCGCATTACCGCGTACTCCGTCGTCATGCCCTCTGCGGCGATAAGCCCCGCTTCCTGAGCCGCCCTGCCGACCTTGTACACCGACAGGTCGCAGCCGCCCTGGAACACCTGTGTGGTCATTATCACGCGAACCCCGCATGACGAAAGGTTCCGGAACACCTCGGCAAGCTCTCCGTTCCCGTAGTCCGGAATCCCGCCCATTCCGAAGCCCTCCACTATGAGCGCACGCAGGTGTATTCCCATATCGTGCACCATTTCCGCGGAAATACCCGGCGTGAGCTTCAGCACCGCCGCGCTCGGGTCAAGGCGGTTGTAGAAAACAGTTCCGCCGTCTTCACCCGCTTCGCCGGTGAGGAACTCCTCAACGCGGTGCTCGTCGTCCTCGGTGAACCCGCGAAACGCGTCAAAATCCCTGGTGTGCACCTTCCGGGCGGCATTCCCGGCTATGACCCTGCCGCAGAAGCACACCCACACTCCTGCCCTGCCGCGCTCCGCGCACAGCAGCGCGTCAGAGAGATTACGCCGCGCGTCGGTGTCCGGGGCGCTCATCGGGAGCTGCGAACCTGTCAGTATGACCGGCTTGCAGGCGCTCTGTATAAGGCAGGAAAGCGCCGCCGCCCCGTACGCCATCGTGTCCGTGCCGTGCGTAATCACAAATCCGTCGAAGTCCTGCCATCGGTCGCGGATAAGCGCTGCGACCTCCATCCAGTGCTGCGGAGTTAAATCGGTGCTGTCCAGCGCGAATGGCTGTATCGCATGTATCTCCGCGTCAGGAAGGTTCACACCGGAAAGCAGCTCCTCCGCAGACGCTTCCGGCGAAAGTCCGGAGCCGCTGTCGCCGCTTGCAATGGTTCCCCCTGTGGCTATAAACAGCAGCTTTTTCATGCGATCGCTCCTCTCCTTGTCGCCTCCGCTATGAGCGCGGGCTGTATCTCCGGGTATGTCCAGCGCTCGGGAAGTTCTTCAAGCAGCACTATCTCGGCTATCTCGCTTTTCAGCTCCCCGAAGCTGGTTATTTCGGCGCAGTAAAGCACTCCGAAGGTCTCTGCCCCTGTGGAATTCACGCGGTTCCTTCCGGTCACTGAATACACGCATACGCGTTTTAAGGTGAATTCCTCAGCGCCGGTCTCCTCGCGGAGTTCACGCTCGGCGGTCTGCGCGACAGTCTCGCCGGGTTCGCGGTGTCCTCCCGGGATCTCGAGCGTGCTGCGCTCCTTGTGGCGGCAGAATACCCATCTTCCCCCGCTGCGCGCGATTATCACCGCGAACTTCAGCTTTTCATCGTCCGCAATGTTGTAAAATTTAACTCTCACCGGAACCTCCGCAGTCTTCAGGCAACATAACACACAAGCCGTGCGAAGATTGCCTCAAATTTCCATGTAGTATCTGCAAAAAAGCACTGAAAAACCGCGCGCGGGAAAAGCACACCAACTGGTGCGCCATTCGCCGTTGAATGCGTGATGATCCAGTGCTGACATATTCGCCGGGACCTTATCATCTCGGCTCAACAATAAATTTCATAGCTGTACGCTCGTCGCCGTCTATCTCGACGGTGGTGAACGCCGGAATACAGATCAGGTCAACTCCAACCAGCGCCATGTAGCTCCGCGCGATCGCGATGGACTTCACAGCCTGATTCGCTGCGCCTGCGCCAACCGCCTGCACCTCGACTTCGCCGTCCTCGCGGATAACCGCTGCGATAGCTCCCGCAACTGATTTCGGTACGGAATGTGCCGATACCTTTACTATCTCCATATAGTCACCTTTCACCCCAGGGGTGCCTTTCGTTCTGCAAGTTTTCCGCTCACACTATAAGCTGTCTGTATCTCTCTATAAACGTGCATCTGCCGGTCTTTGTATCTATATCCAGCAGTACTCCGTTCATCTCTGTTTCGCCCTCGGCGAATCTGTGGCGCTTCGGGTAGTAGGTCAGGAAGCGGTCGATTATGATATCCTTCTCCACTCCGAGTATGGAATCCTTCGGACCGGTCATTCCTGCGTCGGTGATGTAGCCAGTGCCTTCAATGATCTGTTCGTCTGCGGTCTGGACATGCGTGTGAGTTCCCAGCACGGCGGACACCCTGCCCGCGAGGTAGTAGCCCATCGCGCGCTTTTCGGAGGTTGCCTCCGCATGGAAATCCACGATTTTTATGCGCGCGTCACAGCTTTCAAGGATCCTGTCCACACAGTGGAACGGATTTTCCAGCGGCTGCATGAAAGTCGTTCCCATCAGGTTGATGACCGCGATGGAATACGCCCCTCGGTCGAGCACGCACACGCCCTTTCCTATCACGTCGTCGCCGTAGTTCGCAGGACGTATTATCGTGCTGGAACGCTCCCACTCGGCTTCCATGGTCTTCTGGCGGAAGCAGTGGTTTCCGGTGGTTATGACGTCCGCGCCGGCTTCGAATATCGCGTCGGCGGAGGCGGGATTAATGCCGTTGCCTTCCGCTGAGTTCTCGCCGTTAACTATGACGATCTCAGCCCCCAGCTTCTGCTTCGCGCCGCGGAGCGCTTTTTTCAGCGCCTCGCAGCTTCGCATTCCCACCACGTCGCCGATGAATAGAATCTTCATTATCTGTAAATGATCTGATCCCTGCCGGGGCCGATTCCCAGGAACTTTATCGGGCAGCCGCAAAGCTCCTCAAGGCGCTTTACGTAAGCCTGAGCCTTCTCGGGAAGCTCTTCAAAGGTCTTGCATGCGGAGAGGTCGCCCTCGTAACCCTCGATCTCCTCGTAAATGGGGCTGCACTTTGCAAGCTCCTCAAGTGTCACAGGGAAATCCTTCAGGGTCTGTCCGTCTGTTGTCTTGTACGCTACGCACACCTTCAGCACGGGAAGTCCCGCCAGGGTGTCGAACTTGTTTATCGCAAGGGAGGTCAGACCGTTTACGCGTACTGCATGGCGCATGATAACTGCGTCGAACCAGCCGGTTCTTCTGGGTCTGCCGGTGGTCGTTCCGTACTCGCCGCCCTTTTCGCGGATATAGTTGCCTGTCTCATCGAACAGCTCGGTCGGGAACGGACCGTTGCCGACGCGGGTAGTGTAGCTCTTGCCAACGCCGATGACCTCGTCGATCATCTTCGGGCCGATGCCGGTTCCTACGCACGCGCCGCCTGCGATCGGGTGTGAGGAGGTTACGAATGGGTAAGTACCGAAGTCGATGTCGAGCAGGGTAGCCTGAGCGCCTTCGAACAGGACGTTCTTGCCTGCCTGATAAGCCTCGAACGTGATAACGGAAGCGTCCGCCATGTACTTCGCAAGCTTCTCGCCGTAGCCCTTATATTCCTCATAAATAGCGTCGAGGTCGCATGCTTCGCCGCCGTAAACCTTTGTAATGATGAGGTTCTTCAGTTCGCCGGTCTCCTGGATCTTCTTCTTCAGAACTTCCGGGTGAACCAGGTCGTACATGCGGATACCGATACGCTCGTCCTTGTCGGTGTAGCACGGACCGATGCCTCTGCCGGTGGTGCCTATGTTCACGCCGGTCTGCTTTGCCTTGAACTCCTCGGACAGCTTGTCGAGCAGTCTGTGCCACGGCATGATGATGTCTGCGCGGGCGTCGATGCGGAGATTATCGCAGGTTACGCCGCGCTCGTTCATGTTCTTTATTTCCTCAAGCAGCACTGCGGGGTCAACAACAACACCGCTGCCTATAAGGCAGAGGGTCTCGGGGTACAGGATACCGGAGGGAAGCAGGTGCAGCTTGTAAACCTGGTCGCCGTGAACCACAGTGTGACCTGCGTTGTTTCCGCCGCTGGAACGTACTACGACATCAGCCTTTGCAGCCATGATGTCGATGATCTTGCCCTTGCCCTCGTCGCCCCACTGGGTGCCGACAATAACACTTGATGACATTTGAATGATCCTCATTTCTGAAAATAGAGTAGTCGGGAGTTTTAAATATACCCCCACATTTTAATATTATATCACATACCATTTATGAATTCAAGGTCTTTTGAGAAATTTTTCTTGAATGCAAGAAAATTCCGCCCCTGGCGGAGCGGAAAATATATCTTTTTATTTGTTGGCTATTTTTGCCAGAACGCTTTCAGCAGCTAGCATTAATGTGATGAACACTCCCACTATCGAGAAGTAACTAAACCCAAACGCCAAAGGCAGCAGCGAAATGACCGCAGCGACCAGCGAAACTATAAACAGAGCCTTGCAAACCCTCTTTTGTTTAATTGAAATCAACGCAAGCAATAAAACTACGCAGGTGAGCATTGCAGTTATAAACGGTGCAAAATTTGCATACCCAAACGGCGTCAGGCTGAAATATGAAAACGTCTCCCTCACCCTGTCTGTTGGCGAAGGTGCAAATACCAGCACCGCACCGTAAGGCAAAATCTCCAAAACGATCGTAATAATCGGCAATATCAGCAATCTGATTTTTTTCATAGCCAGTACCTCCACAAATAATGTTTTACTTAAGGTTCCCCGCGCTATTATTATACCATATATTTGAATTGAAGTCAACAAAAAAGAGGGAAGCTCTCGCTTCCCTCTCGTATTCAGCTATCATCAGCCCTGTGCCTGAGCCTTTCTCTTAGCCTCAATATCAGCAAGAGCGTCCTTTCTGGACAGGTTGATTCTTCCCTGGTTGTCGATCTCCATAACCTTAACGATTATCTCGTCGCCTACGGATACAACGTCCTCTACCTTCTCAACGCGGTGGTTGTCCAGCTTGGAAATGTGTACCATGCCGTCCTTGCCGGGAGCGATCTCTACGAATGCGCCGAAGTTCATGATACGAACTACCTTGCCCTTGTAGATCGCGCCGACCTCAGGCGGGTTAACGATGGTGGAGATTACCTGAACGCAGGCGTTAGCCTTGTCAAGGTCAAGACCGCAGATGAATACGTTGCCGTCGTCGTCGATGTCGATCTTAACGTCGAAGTCAGCGCAGAGCTTCTGGATAACCTTGCCGCCCTTGCCGATAACCTCGCTGATCTTGTCAACCGGTACCTTGGTGTGGATCATCTTCGGAGCGTACTTGCCAACTGTCTTTCTCGGCTCGGGGATAGCCTTGAGCATTACCTCGTCAAGGATATAGTCGCGCGCCTTGTGGGTCTTTGCGAACGCAGCCTTGATGATCTCCGGAGTAAGACCGTCGATCTTGAGGTCCATCTGGATAGCGGTGATACCGTCGTGTGTACCAGCTACCTTGAAGTCCATGTCGCCGAAGAAGTCCTCAACGCCCTGGATATCAACCATTGTATCCCATCTGTCGCCCTCGGTGATAAGACCGCAGGAGATACCTGCAACCGGCTTCTTTATCGGAACGCCGGCGTCCATCAGAGCCAGTGTAGAACCGCAAACTGAACCCTGGGAAGTAGAACCGTTGGAAGAAAGCACCTCGGAGACCAGACGGATAGCATACGGGAACTCCTCAACGCTCGGGATAACAGGGAGCAGCGCTCTCTCAGCAAGCGCGCCGTGACCGATCTCACGTCTGCCGGGACCTCTGCTTGCCTTGGTCTCGCCTACGGAGTAAGCCGGGAAGTTGTAGTGGTGCATGTAGCGCTTGCCCTCTTCCTCGTCAAGACCCTCAAGCTTCTGGCTGTCGGAAACGGGACCCAGTGTGCAGATGGTCATGACCTGAGTCTGACCTCTGGTGAACAGACCGGAACCGTGAACTCTCGGCAGCATGCCGACTTCAGCAGCCAGCGGACGGATCTCGTCCATCTTTCTGCCGTCAACGCGCTTGTTGTCGTCGAGCAGCCAGCGGCGTACTACGAACTTCTGGAGCTTGTATATAGCCTCGTCGATCATAGCGATCTTCTCGGGGTAAACTTCATCGAACTTTGCGTGGATATCGTCAACGATGGGCTTCAGGCGCTCCTCGCGGATATTCTTGTCGTCGGTGTCCAGCGCGTATCTGATACGCTCGATAGCGAAATCAGAGATAGCGTCGAACATATCATGGTCAACTTCCTGGGACTCGAACGCGAACTTCGGCTTGCCAATCTGCGCCTGAATGTCCTTGATGAACGGAATGAGGGACTTGACGATCTCATTGTGACCTGCCATGATAGCGTCAAACATAACATCGTCGGGAACCTCGTTCGCGCCTGCCTCGATCATTACCACCTTCTTCTCGGAGGAAGCAACGGTCAGATTCAGGTCGGACTTGCCTCTCTGCTCGAGTTTCGGCATGAGTACGATCTCGCCGTCAACCAGGCCTACGGAGATACCGCCGATCGGACCGTTCCACGGAATATCAGAGATAGAAACAGCGATGGAAGCGCCGATCATGCCGAGGATCTCAGGGGAGCAGTCAGGGTCAACTGCGAGTACGGTCATTGTGATTGCAACGTCGTTGCGCATGTCCTTCGGGAACAGCGGGCGCATAGGACGGTCAACAACACGCGAGGTCAGGATAGCCTTCTCGGAAGGTCTGCCCTCTCTCTTGAGGAAGCCCCCAGGGATCTTGCCTACTGCATACAGCTTCTCCTCGTAGTCAACGGAAAGCGGGAAGAAGTCCACGCCGTCGCGGGGCTTTGCGCTTGCAGCTACGTTGACCATTACTACGGTCTCGCCGTATCTTACCCAGCAGGAACCATTAGCCAGGCCGCAGACCTTGCCAGTCTCAACGGTCAGCTCTCTGCCGGCAAACATCGTCTTGAAAACTCTGTAATTTTCGAACATTGCATTTATTCCTTTCAATAAACTTTAATTTACTGAAGGCACAGTGATAGCAATTAAAGTCAATATCCGGCTGCCCGGATACTCAATTTAATGCTAAGATCTGCGCCTTAGTAAAAAAGGCAGCACTGTTTCGTGCGCAGCGCTGCCCTTTACTCCATAGATTACTTACGGATACCCAGCTTAGCGATGATCGCACGGTAGCGTTCGATATCCTTCTTCTGGAGGTAGTTCAGAAGGTTTCTTCTGTGACCTACCATCTTCAGAAGACCACGGCGGGAGTGGTGATCCTTCTGGTGAACCTTGATGTGTTCGGTAAGCTCGTTGATTCTCTGAGTGAGAATAGCGATCTGAACCTCAGGAGAACCTGTGTCGTGCTCGTGAAGGCGGTTAGCCTCGATTACGGAAGTCTTTTCTTCTTTTCTTAACATAATAACACCTCATTGAATTTATTCCGGTATCGCAGCAGAGGGACTAGGGTGTATCTCCTGTCGGAGCATTATCCGCTCGCCGGGAATCCGGTATGGCTGTGCGCATTGCCTGCGCATAACAGTAGTATTATATCACACTTTTTTCGCTTTGTAAAGAGGTTTTTACAAAATTCTCAAAAAAAGTGCGATTATTTTTCGGCTTCGCGGAGCTTGCGGAAGTTCCATGCGTCGCGGCACATCTCGTCGAGGGTCTTTTCAGCCTTCCAGCCGAGTTCCTTCTCCGCAAGTGAGGGATCTGCGTATGTAGTCGCAGCGTCGCCGGGACGGCGCGGGCCGATGGTGTATCCCAGGTCAATGTTGTTCACGCGCTGGAATGTGTTCAGGATATCCAGAACAGAATACCCGTGGCCTGTTCCGAGATTGTAAGCGGGTACGCCTGTGATCTGGCGTGCCTTCCTTACTGCGGCAACGTGACCCTTTGCGAGGTCGACAACGTGGATATAGTCGCGCACGCAGGTACCGTCCGGAGTGGGGTAGTCGTTGCCGGCAACCGCAAGCACGTCGCGCTTGCCGGTAGCCTTATCGAGCACGATCGGCATAAGGTTGTTCGGAATTCCGTTGGGATCCTCGCCGATAAGGCCGCTCTCATGCGCGCCGACAGGATTGAAGTAGCGCAGCAGTATCATCGTCCATGTGTTGTCGGCGGCGTACATCTCCCGGCAGAGATTCTCAATAATGAGCTTAGTGCTTCCGTAGGGATTGATAGCGGACAGCGGAAAATCCTCCTTAACGGGAACGGTCGCGGGGATTCCGTAAACGGTCGCGGAAGAGCTGAACACGAACTTGGTGCAGCCGTACTTCTTCATCGTTTCAAGAATGTTGAACGTACCGCGCAGGTTGTTGGAATAGTACATCAGCGGCTTCTGTACGCTCTCGGGAACGCACTTGTAGCCCGCGAAATGAATCACCTGCTCGATGTCGTTTTCAGCGAATATCTGATCAACTGCGGCAATGTCGAGCATGTCATCTTCGTAGAATTTGAAGTCCTTGCCGGTGATCTTCCTGATCCCATCAAGGGCGCGTGAATTTGAATTGTAGAAGTTGTCCATCACAACGATATCTTCGCCAGCATTGAGAAGCTCAACGCAGGTGTGGGAGCCGATGAACCCTGCTCCGCCAGTTACCAGAATAGCCATAACCTGATCCTCCAATTGATGTCAGCCTTTTCTCCTGTCGGCTGAAAAATACATTTTTATTATAACGCTTTTCGAAGATTTTGTCAACTGGTTTAATCCCTGTAACTAAAAATTCCCCCGGAACTTATCCGGAGGAATTCAGGAGCCAACGTCTACGCCCTGTTCAATAAGGTACACCCGCAGATCGGCGCGGATACGGGAGAGACGTGTCTTGACCGCGGTTTCGGTCATGTCCATTCTCTCCGCGATATCCCGGATCGACATGTTGAAATAATATCGCGACGTGAAAATATCACGGTTTTTCTGCTTGCAGGAGTGCAGATAATCGTTGAGGTGCCGCGTTATTTCCCGGCAGTCCGCGCGTTCCTCGACCGCCGCCGTGTCGGGAATCACCTCGGCAAGTTCACCGTAAAGCTCCTCGCAGGAACGCCGCTTCATGCTGTCGCAGATATTCAGCGCCGTATTTCTGACTATCCTGCACAGATAGCCGCACAGCGACTCCGGGCGCTTCGGAGGTATGGCGTTCCAGAGTTTTATGTAGCTGCTGCTCACCGCCTCCTCTGCGTCCTCGTAGCGCTTGAGGATACCCGCCGCTATCTTGGTGCACAATCTGCCATATTTGTTCTGCGTTTCCGCTATCGCCTGTTCGTTACGCTCAAAATACAGGTCAACTATCAGACTGTCCTCCATCTGGCACCTCCAGTTCTATTGAAAAATTACCGCTGTCGGCAACCGCTCGTTCCGTGAACCAGCCCTTTATGGTGTTCGTTATGGTGTACGTTACCCACCTGTCCGCGCCTGTGTCCCTGTTGTATTCCTGGTATGTAAAGATGTATGAGCCGTCGCCGGTCTGGATCACCGTATAACCGCCAAAGCTGCTGACACCGGGCATGTAGAACGCATGGCTCCAAATGCTGTCGTATTTTTCCAAAATCAGGTCATTCATAACATCGCCAAGTTCGGAATAAGTGTTGAGGTACTTCTTAAAGCCGATCACTCCGAGCCTTGAACCAGCCGCTTCATCAATGGGCGTAAACTCTCCGTCACGGCGGGTGTAGACATTAGTGTACTCGCTGCGCTTTACGACATTGCCGCTCTTTTCGGTAGCCGCATACTGATACATCACGTCCGGCTCATCGTCTGGGATATAGTACGCAGTATTTCCCTGGGCGCCCACGCAGAACAGCGCCATTCCGTGATATATGTAGTATATAAAAATGTGGTCTCCGGGTTCAAACGGATCCTCGGTATAGTCCATCGTCAGCTCTGCTCCGGTGGAATTCTCCAGCCATGTCCCCGCGAACATATCCTCAAAGGTCTGGAACTTGTTTTTATCCAAGTATTCGTACGTGTCGCTGAACGGCATTATTTCTGAAACCGCATACCCTGTTGTCAGCCATTCGCCGCCGGAATATGTCCATGTGATGTCAAACCACTCCCCTGCTCCGGAGTTGGAATCCTCCATCAGCTCGGTGACAACCACCTTGTCGCTGGACTGGCTCACAAGCCGTATGTTAGTGCCTCGCAGTTCATAGGTGCGTACCCAGTTTTTGGCTGTCGAGCCGTCCTCGGGATATACCGATGTGCTTTCGCTCATGGCGGGTTCCTCGAACAGATACTCTGTCGTAAGCCCCATCTTCTGCGCGAGCTTCTCCTGCCCGAAGTAGCCGAGGGAGCCGTCCTCCTGCGGCTTTCCGGTTCCATATCCGGAAAATAATTCAGTGCCCGCGCACTTTATCATTGAGTCCTCGTAAACCACCTGATCGTCCACTATCTGGACATCACAGTTGACAAACAGGCTGTTCCGATCGTTCTCCGGTACGAACCACAGGTCGTACTGACCTCCGCCGACTGCCACCATGTAACATCCGTCGCTGGTCTTAATGGTCCCGAGGCAGGTGTAGCCGTTCCCCCTTCCGAAAATGCTGTTGTCGCCGTAGCCGAGTTCTATCTGTATCACTGTGTCGGAATCTTCAAACGTCATTTCCCACACGCCGTAGAAATACTCATCGAACAGGATAAAATCTATACCGTCCGTCTGGATCGAAACCAGCTCACTTTGTGTATCAGGAGCGGACTTCTCCACATATGCCACAAACGGGGTAGTCGCATATGTCTCGGCGGAGGAGCTTTCAGCGGTCAGAACCGGGTTCGGAGACATCACCAGCCCGGAATTGTTCAGCAGCACGAATCCCGCCACCGCCGCAGCGGCAGCCGCCGAGCCGATTCCGATATACAGCCCGCGGTGCTTCTTTCTTTCGGAAGGGTATTTGTATTCTGTGGGCTTTCCATCGTGAGTAAACGCTTCCATATCATCAACCGTGGAATGTTCCGGTTTACTCAGCCTTTCAGCGGCGGAGTCAACAATATCGTCGTCCAGGTCGTCGATAATTTTCTTCCAGGATTCAGCTTTCATAATGTACCCTCTTTCAGCAGATGTTTCACCTTTTGTATATTAAGACAGAAACATCGTATTAAAGGTTACATTTCTGCTTAAAACATAATTGCGGACCGGAGTGCCAGCCCGCAATTCGGATACGCTGTAAGTCTTACTTGCCGAGCGCTGCCTTTGTAACGGCAACGATGTTCTCTGCGCACAGACCGAACTCCTTGAGCAGGTCAACCGCAGGACCGGAGTGACCGAATACGTCCTTCACGCCGATCTTGATGACCGGAACAGGGCATTCCTCGGTAACAACGTCAGCAACTGCGGAGCCAAGTCCGCCGATAACGCTGTGTTCCTCAACGGTGATGATCCTGCCGGTCTCCTTAGCTGCCTTGACGATGATGTCGCGGTCGATGGGCTTGATGGTGTGGATATTGATAACGCGAGCGTCAACGCCCTGCTCCTTGAGTGCCTTTGCAGCCTCGAGAGCCTCGGATACCATCAGACCGGTTGCAATGATTGTTACGTCCTTGCCGTCCTTGAGCTGGATTCCCTTGCCTACCTCGAACTTGTAGGTTGCTGCGTCGTTGAAGATCGGAGCGGCAAGTCTGCCGAATCTCATGTAGGTCGGGCCTACATAGTCAGCCATTGCCAGGACAGCCGCCTTAGCCTCAACGTCGTCTGCGGGGTTGATGACGGTCATGCCGGGAATGGATCTCATCAGCGCGATATCCTCGTTGCACTGGTGGGAAGCGCCGTCCTCACCGACGGAGATACCAGCGTGTGTAGCGCCGATCTTAACGTTAAGGTGGGGATAGCCGATGCTGTTGCGTACGATCTCGAACGCTCTGCCTGCCGCGAACATCGCGAAGGAACTTGCGAATACGAGCTTGCCGGTGCTTGCGATACCAGCCGCTACGCCCATCATGTTTGCCTCTGCGATACCGCAGTCGAAGAATCTGTCAGGGTGAGCCTTCTTGAAGATGCCTGTCTTGGTCGCTGCCGCAAGGTCAGCGTCGAGTACTACTAAATCGGGGCGCTTCTCTGCGAGCATTACAAGCGCTTCACCGTAGCTGTCACGGGTTGCTTTCTTTTCCATATCTGTATATCCTTTCGAGCTGTAATTACTTTTCAAGCTGTGCGAGGTGGTCGCCCAGTTCCTTCATTGCGATAGCGTACTCCTCGTCGTTAGGAGCCTTGCCGTGCCAGCCGACCTGGTTCTCCATGAAGGAAACGCCCTTGCCCTTAACGGACTTCTGAATGATCACTGTGGGCTGGTTGAGAACAGTCTCAGCCTCGTTGAACGCAGCCTCGATCTGGTCGAAGTCGTGACCGTCGATGCAGATAACGTGCCAGCCGAAAGCCTTGAACTTCTCGTCGATGGGGTACGGAGACATAACCTCGGATATCTTGCCGTCGATCTGGAGACCGTTGTTATCAACGACTGCAACCAGATTATCAAGCTTATAGTGAGCCGCGAACATTGCAGCCTCCCATACCTGACCCTCCTCGATCTCGCCATCTCCGAGCACAGTGTATACCTTATAGGTATCGCTGGAGATCTTACCGGAAAGCGCCATACCACATGCAGTGGATATACCCTGACCGAGGGAGCCGGTGCTCATATCAATGCCTGGGAGCTTGCCCATGGATGGGTGTCCCTGGAGTCTGGAACCGATCTTACGGAGGGTCTTGAGCTCCTCAACTGGGAAGAATCCTCTTTCAGCGAGGACTGCGTAAAGCGCAGGAGCGGTGTGACCCTTGGAGAGTACCAGTCTGTCCCTGTCGGGCATGGTGGGGTTCTTCGGATCAACGTTCATGCGGTGCATGTAAAGATAAGTGAGTGTGTCAGCAACGGAAAGGGATCCGCCGGGGTGTCCTGCCTTGGCAGCGTGTACGCCCTCGATCACTCCCATTCTGACCTTTGTTGCAGCGATCTCAAGCTGCTTTTTCAGTAGTGCGTCCATATAGACCTCCTGTGAATTATGGGCTTTCGCCCGGTTTAACATTATACAAGCGGTTTCCCGCAGGTTTACATTTTTTCGATATGCTCTATGAGGCTTGCCATCGCTCCGGAATTATTGTCGCACAGCACGATATCCGCAGCTTCCCTGACCAACGGCTGCGCATTCGCGACAGCCGCGCCAAGGTCCGCGGACTGTATCATTGCGAGGTCGTTCATGAAATCCCCCGCCGCGACGGTGAACCTGTCCTCCACGCCTATCGCCTTAATAAGCTGCTTGTAGCCCGCCGCCTTGTCGATACCCTCCGGGAGACACTCGAAGAACATCGGCGCGGACCGCACCCAGTGAACTCCGCAGAACTCCGGCGAACGCTCGATGTAATGCTGAAGCTCGTCCATTTTCTCCGGCGGGTAGGCGAACAGTACCTTCAGCCAGCCGTCCTGTGGGATATTCTCGAGTTTGCTCCAGTCAGCCTGGACATTCTCAAGATTAAGGTGCCACTGCTCGGTGTCGTTCAGGAACGGAACGTGCACCACGTTGCCGCGCAGAACTTCTACGCCGATATCGGGATAGCGCTCTGCGACGCGCTTTATGATGTCCGCCGCGCGGCTCCCTATCTCGCACTGCCAAAGGAACTTCTCCTGCCGGAAATCGTACACCGCCGCGCCGTTGTAGACGACCGCCGGGCAGTCCAGCCGGAGCTTGTCGGCGATGTGCTTCGCCATTGAATAACCGCGCCCGGTAGCCATTGTGAAAAGTCCGCCGCCAGCCCGGAAGCGCTCTATTGCCTCAAGATCCAGGGGAAGTATCCGCTTATCGTCAGTCAGAAGCGTCCCGTCAAGATCTGTCATTAGTATGACCTTGCTGAAATCCATTCTCAGCCCTCTATGCTCTTTAAAAATTTCTGGAAATACTCCGGAAGCTCGCTGTCGAACTCCATATATTCCCCGGTGCGCGGGTGAACAAACCCGATCTTCTTCGCGTGGAGGCACTGTCCCTCAAGCCATGCGGGCTTCCCGTTTCCGTAGACCGGATCCCCGGCTACCGGGTGCCCGATGTACGCCATGTGGACGCGTATCTGATGAGTTCGCCCGGTCTCCAGGCGCACCCGCAGGTGAGTGTACCCCGGAAACCTCTCCATTACGAAGTAATGCGTCACGGCTTCCCGGGAATTTTCGGTTGTTACGCACATCTTCTTGCGTTCGGTCTTGTGCCGCCCTATCGGAGCGTTCACGATTCCATCTTCTTTTATCCCGCCGCAGACCACCGTTTCGTACTCCCTGGTGAAGCTGTGCTCCTTTATCTGCTCGGACAGACCGATGTGCGCCAGGTCGTTCTTCGCGACCATCAGCAGACCGCTTGTGTCCTTGTCGATACGATGGACTATCCCCGGGCGTATCTCGCCGTTGATGCCTGACAGGCTGTCTCCGCAGTGGAACATCAGCGCGTTCACCAGTGTGCCGGAGTAATGCCCCGCCGCCGGGTGGACTACCATGCCCTTCGGCTTGTTGACTACCAGCAGGTCGTCGTCCTCATAGACGATATCCAGCGGTATGTTCTCCGGCAGAATATCCGTGCTCTGCGGCTCCGGGAGCGTGATTTCTACTGCTGCCCCCGCCGCCGGAATGTCCTTTTTGCCAGCCGGCGAGTCGTTCACGAGTACGTTACCCTGCTCGATGAGCTTCACCGCCGCGCTCCTGGAAAGCTCCGTGCCATCGGCGATGAGCTTATCAAGCCGAACCCCTCCCGGAGCGGAAAGCTCAATCGTTTCCATTGCTCTTGGGCTCCTCGGTCTGCGCTGATTCCGCCTGCTGGGACTTCTGCGCTTTTTTCGCGCGGTTCTCCCTTATTTCGTCGATGACCACGGCAAGGCACAGCAGAACCCCGCCGACCACCGCGCATATATCCGCGAAGTTGAATATCGGGAAGTTGATGATCCTTACGTCGATGAAGTCCACGACGCTGCCGTTGTTGAAAAGCCTGTCTATAAGGTTCCCGGTACCGCCGCCGATTATCAGCGCCACCGCCGTGACGTACGTCCCGCGCTGTATACGCTTGGTCACCAGACCCACAATAAGCGCGACTATCACCAGGGAGGTTATGCCGATAAGGAACGCGGTCTTGCCCTCCATCATGCTGAATGCGGAGCCGTTGTTGGTGCAGTAGAAGAGATTCAGTACCTCAACGCCGTCTATCTTTATCAGGGGAACAACGTTGTACATCTCCATATTCGATACAACCAGCCATTTTGTGAGCTGGTCTATACCAACCAGCAGAGCCGCCAGCACCAACGCGGCGTACTGCCTGTATTTACTCAAAAAAGCTCTCATAAATCCTCTCTGAACTTACCACAAAAAGGCAGGAGAAGGGAACGCTCCCCCTCCCCTGCCGGAATAGCTTATCAGCCCAGATCGAGCTTCATAACTGCTGCACATCGTGCGCACAGGTGCGGGAACTTCTCGTCAGAGCCAACGGACTTGTCGTGGCTCCAGCAGCGTTCGCACATCTCGCTTGCCGCCTTCTCGACGGTAACGGAAACGCCATCGACAGCGCCCTTATACTCGCCGTCAGCGCCGTTCTTCACGGTAACGTTGGATACGGAGAACGCCTGAGCAAGCTCCGGATATGCGGACAGCTCCTTGTAGTTTGCTTCGTCAGCGTACAGGGTAACGTCAGCGTCGATCGGCTTACCGATAACGCCCGCAGAACGCTTCTCCTCGAGCGCCTTCAGAACGTCGTCGCGTACTGCGTGTATCTTGTTCCACTTTGCCTCGAACTCAGCGCCGAGAACAACGCCGGTCTTTTCGGGCATCTGGTTGAACGGAACGCCGCGAAGGTCGTCTGTGGACTTGTGCGGCATGTACTTCCAGATCTCATCGGAGGTGAATGTCAGGATAGGCGCGATGAGCTTAACAAGGGAATCCAGAATGATATACATTGTGGTCTGGACTGCCTTTCTCTCCTCGGACTTCTCAGCGGAGCAGTACAGCGTATCCTTGACAACATCAAGGTAGAAGTTGGACATATCTACAACGCAGAAGCTGTGGATAGCGTGGTATGCAAGGTAGAAATCAAAGCTCTCGTAGGAAGCCTTTACCTTCTCGATAACCGCATCAAGTCTTGTCAGCGCCCACTTGTCGATGTCGCTGAGCTTGTCGAGCGCTACCATCTCGGTATCAGGGTCGAAGCCGCTGCCGTTTCCGAGGTTGCCCAGGATAAAGCGCGCGGTATTTCTGATCTTTCTGTATGCTTCGGAGAGCTGCTTGAGCATTTCCGGAGAAACTCTTACATCGTTGTGGAAGTCAAGGGAAGCGACCCAAAGACGCAGAACGTCAGCGCCGTACTTGCTGATAACTTCCTCGGGAAGTACCACGTTGCCCTTGGACTTGTGCATTACCTCGCCCTTGCCGTCAACTACCCAGCCGTGGGTGCAGACCGCCTTGTAAGGAGCCTTGCCTGTGGTCGCAACAGAGGTGAGCAGGGAGCTCTGGAACCAGCCTCTGTACTGGTCGCAGCCCTCGAGGTAGAGGTCAGCTGGCCAGGAAAGCTCGGGACGCTCCTGGAGTACTGCCGCATGCGTACAGCCGGAATCGAACCATACGTCGAAGATGTCCATTTCCTTGCGGAACTTACCGCAGCCGCACTCGCACTTTACATCAGCAGGGATAAACTCGGAAGGATCCTTGGAGTACCAGGAATCGGAGCTTTCCTTGCGGAACATGTCGGATATCGCCTTGATGGTCTTGTCGTTTACGATGACCTTTCCGCAGTCCTCACAGTAGAGGATTGGTATCGGAACGCCCCAGCGGCGCTGACGGGAAATGCACCAGTCGCTTCGCATGTTTACCATGTTCTTGATGCGCTCCTCGCCCCACTCGGGAATCCACTTAACTTCCTCGATGGCCTTGATGGTCTCGGGCTTGAACATATCCACGTTGCAGAACCACTGGTCTGTTGCGCGGTAGATTATCGGCTCGTGGCAGCGCCAGCAGTGCGGATAAGGGTGGACGATCTTCTGCATCGCGAGCAGGGTGTTGTCGTCCTCAAGGCGCTTTGCTATCGCCTTGTTGGCGTCAGCGGTCTTGAGACCTGCAAAGTCGCCTGCTTCCTCGGTCAGCACGCCCTTTGCGTCAACGGGAACGATGATCTTGAACATTCCCTTGTACTTGTTGCAGACCTCAAAGTCCTCCAGACCGAAGCCGGGAGCGGTATGAACGCAGCCTGTACCACTGTCGAGGGTTACATGGTCGCCGACGATTACCGGAGACTTTCTGCCCATGAATGGGTGATTTGTCTCGATGAGCTCCAGGTCAGAACCGAGGAAGTTTCCGATGGTGGAGTACTTCTTGATTCCGACGGCTTCCATAACGGTGGAAACAAGCTCGGCCGCCATCAGCAGGTACTGGCCGTATGACTTGCTCTCCTCGTCCTCGACCTTTACGAATGTGTACTCGTAGTTCGGACCGAGGCAGATAGCGAGGTTGCCCGGAAGAGTCCAGGTTGTGGTTGTCCAGATTACGACGTAGGCCTTGGAAAGGTCGATACCGAGATCGTCAAACTTGCCCTTGGAATCGCTTATCGGGAACTTTACAAATATGGAGTAGCAGGGATCGTCCTGGTATTCGATTTCAGCTTCTGCGAGGGCGGTGTTGCAGTCTGCGCACCAGTAAACCGGCTTCAGACCCTTATAGATGTAGCCTTTCTGCATCATCTTGCCGAATACTTCCACCTGCTTGGCTTCAAATTCGGGCTTGATGGTGAGGTACGGGTCATCAAAATCGCCCCAAACGCCCAGGCGCTTGAACTGCGCCTTCTGACCGTCCAGGCAGGACAGTGCGAACTCACGGCAGCTCTTGCGGAGGGTTACGGGGTCGATCTTGCCGCTGTCAACGCCGAGCTGCTTGATAGCCTTCAGCTCGATGGGAAGACCGTGGCAGTCCCAGCCGGGAACATAGTTGGCGTCGAAGCCGGTCATGCTCTTATACTTAACAATGATATCCTTGAGCACCTTGTTCATCGCGGTACCCATATGGATATTGCCGTTTGCATAGGGAGGGCCGTCGTGGAGGGTATAGGATGGCTTGCCCTTGTTCTTCTCGGAAAGGGCGTAGTAAAGGCGGTCCTGCTCCCACTTATCCAGCATTTCCGGCTCTCTCTGGGGGAGGTTGCCCCTCATCGGGAAGTCGGTCTTGGGAAGATTTAGTGTGTTGTTGAAATCCTCTGACATCTGATGTGTCTCCTTGCTTTTTGTTTTATATCTGCTCCGGCATGCCGAAGCGGTGATTTACTTGTTTGAATTTCCATTTTCAAACGGAACGTCTGCGGTGCGTCTCGTCTTCTTCATGGAATTAACGCTGAAGAACGGCGAATCGTCCTGAGCCTGCTTGTCCTCCGGCATGGAGCGGAACGGCTCCTCTGCTGCGCCTGCGGTCACTGAGGCGGGCTGCTTTTCAGCCTCAGGCTTTGCCGGAGCCGCGGCAGTCTCGTGAGTCTCAGTGGGCTTTGCCGCCTTCGCAGCAACCTGCTTTGCAGCGGCGGCCTTCGCCCTTTCGGCTTCGCGCTTCTCAGCCTCTGCGGCGGTCTGCCTTATGTACTCGTTCTCGCACATCTCAGGCAGCTTCGCGATAAGATCCATATGTGACTTATATGCGGTCAGCAGGCGGTTTCTGTACTCGTCGGCTTCCTTGCGGGTCTTTTGCAGGATATTCTGCTGTATTTCGGTCTGCTTCTTCATCATCTGGTCGATTTCGTCCGCCTTTGCGCGGGCGTCCTTTACCAGCTTGTCAGCGCGCTCGTTCGCCTCTTTCGTCATACGCTTGGCGTATTCGTCGGCGTCGCTCGTCATCTTGTCGGCCTTCTCCTGGGCTTCCTTGAGCTGCTTCTCTACCGCAGCCTTCGTCTCCTCACGTAGCTTCTCAGCGGCAGCCTTAGACTCGTTCACGATCTGGTTGCCCTGCTTCTGTGCAAGCAGAAGGGCGTCCTTCAGCGCGTCTTCGTCATCGCGGTACTCACGTATCTTGTCGGCAAGCACCTCCAGCTTCCTTTCAAGCTCGTTCTTGTCCTTCTGGAGCTGCGCGAACTCGCTTGAAAGCTCCCTCAGGAACTCATCGACATCATCAGTCTTATAGCCGTTGAAGGTTGCTTTTTCAAAGCGCCTGGACAGAATATCCTTTGCATTCATGCTGATACTTCCCTTCTCTGAATCCCCGGTCTATGCGGGGCGGACATGCGCCGTAATATGGTCTCGTCTTTTCAGACGTATTTTTCGATAGTAATGCGGAGCTTCCCCTTGCGGGTCTCTCCGTTGATTCCGGTCAGGCGGTACCTGCCGCTTCCCCGGATTGATAAGATGGTGTTTTCCCTCACCTCTGCGCTTACGTTGGTGCAGGGAGTGTGATCCGCGCTCACCATGCCTGATTTTATAAGAGCTGCGGACTTTTCTCTGGATGTATTCGCCGCGGCAGCAACGATGCAGTCCAGCCTCAGCGACGAAACGGTAACGTCCCTTCGCTCCATTTTCTGCTCCGGGAGCGGCTTGGTAATGCCGACCTCCGCGGTAACACCGACTCTGCCTATCCTGTCCACGCGGGAGACAAGTTCAATAGCGGTCTCATAAACGAAAACCACCGCATAGCCCTCCGCGACAAGGATATCCCCGAGCAGCTCCCGCTTTATTTCAAGCGAGAGCAGCGCTCCGAGGAATTCTCTGTGTGTAAGTTTGTCGCTCTTTCGGAAAGTGAAAGTCACCGCCCCCACCGGGAACACGTCCTCCTGGGACATTTCCTGCGCGTACGTGCCTTCCAGCACTCCGCAGACAGTTCTTGCCGCACCGTCGTAGCCGCCGAAGAAAGCAAGCTCTCCCCTGACGGCGTACCTTGCGACCGCCGCTTCACGTTCGTTCAGGAACATGGAGAACCGCGGAACGCCTGACTTTACAGCCAGTCTCTGCATATCGGCGATGTGCGCGGAAAGGTAACGTTCTTCCTCGCTGAGCGTACCGGGGTTCATCAGAACTCCTCGCCGTCGAGCATATCTCCGCTGATCTCAACGGTGCTGGGTGTAATGGAATATGTGCACTCGGCAACTCTTACGATCCTGCCGTCGATAGCAGCGCATACGCCTGCCATGAAGTCAACGATCCTCTTTCTGGAATCAACGCTGTTTACCTTCTCAAGGTTGAGAATAACGCTCTTGTTCTCTCTGAGGAAGCGTACCGGCTCCTTCATGATCTCCTCGTACTTTGTGGGCTGAACGATCTTTACGGAAGCGTTCTGGAGAGAGTTGGAAGCCTTCAGGCTGATCACCTTGTCGCTTGTTCTTGGTGCTGAAAAACGAGGTGCATCAGCCTCAGCCTGAGTAACAGCGGAGCTGGAGGTGTCGTAGCCTTCGTCCTCGTAGCCTTCCTCGTCGTACTCGGCGTCGCTCTGTCTGAACCTCGATAAGATGTCGCTTAATGCCATAATAATTTCCTCCCAATTATAAATATTTTCTGTATCCGAACAGACCTGACCCTATCCGGACAATTGTGGACCCATGCTTTACCGCCGTTTCGTAATCTCCTGACATCCCCATGGAGAGAGTATCGAAACTGCCGTTCCTGTTGACCGCCTTATCAGCACGCAGGTCTCCGAAAAGGCGCTGCATAGCCTCAAAAGTGTCCTCGCCACAGCCAGGCGGCGGTATCGTCATCAGACCTCTCAGCCTGATATGCGGAAGTTCCCCTATCTGCGCGCAGAATTCTGCAGCGCTTTCCGGGGTTATTCCTCCTTTTGTTTCCTCCCCGCCGATGTTTATTTCAGCGAGTATATCCATGTTCAGACCGTGCTGACCTGCCCTGCGGCTGATCTCCTCAGCGAGATGAACGCTGTCCACGGAATGGATCATTGAAACCTTGTCTATGATGTACTTTACCTTGTTGGTCTGCAAACCGCCGATGAAATGAACCTCAGCCGGCGAATAGCTCTCCCGCTTGTCAAGAAACTCCTGTACGCGGTTCTCGCCCAGCAGGTCTATTCCCAGACCCACGGCATAATTTATGCGCTCCGGGTCGACCGTCTTGGTCACTGCCATCAGGCGAACATCGTCCGTCCTTCCCACGGCTGTCTTTGCCTTTTCTATGTTTTCACAGATCCTGGCATAGCTTTCTTTGATGTCGTCAAAGCTAGTCTGCGTATTACTCAACAACTTTTCCTTCATACAGATCCTTGCCTTCTGTTACAATTTTATCGTAGAGCTTCAGATAGCCGTCGTCCGCTTCCTGGGTGCAGATTATGTAATCCTCGCCCCAGTACTCAACGTTGACCTTTCTGAACACAAGCTTGCCGCCCTGCACGATGAAAACTCCGCGCACATCGTCGTCGGTATAGCGCAGAGCGCTCTTTGATATTCTCAGACCTCCGTAGCTGTTCACGATGTACTTGAACTGCGCGGTGCGTCCGGACGCCACCGAAGCGGTCAGCGTATCGCACTCGAAAACGTACACGGCGGTTCCGTCGCCGCGGCCGGAATCGGTTATCGACACCACCTCGGCGGTGATCGGGGTCGGGTCGCTGGAAACTCTCAGCGTGACCTCGCCTCCCTCGTTGCAGCCGAAAAGCTGCGACGAATCCATCACGGCGGCTACACGCCAGCGGTAGTCCGCAATGAGCTTCCCGACCTCGCTGGAGCTTGAACCGAGATCAGGCTTGTCAAGTATCTCCTCGATCCGATCCGCTGTGATAGTGGTGGAATCTTCGATGCTCAGCTTGTCCTCGTAGCCGTCAACGCTGCTTACGAAGTAGCCCGCGCCGCCCGCCTCAATGTCCTGCACATCGCCGGACAGCATGGCTTCAAGCTGTGACGCGCGGCTCCTCAGGGAGCTTATCTTTGATTCGTAGCTTGCAATATCTCCGCGGGATATCTCGCGCTTTGACAGTACGCCCAGCATCGCGTTTTCCTGTGCATGAGCCGAGGAATAATCTCCGTCTATCAGGCTTTCAAGTATCAGCGAATGCCGCTCGTTTATCTGGCTCGAAATAGTCTCAAGCTGATTATTGTCTGTGCCCGCAAGGCGCTGAGCGTCGGTAAGCACCGCTATCTGCTCGTTTATCTTCTCTATCTCGCTGCGGCGTTCTATATCCGCTTCGCTGCGGTAACGTCTCGCGATAACCGAGCTTTTTCCGACCTTGGAGCCGTCCGAATGCTCGTAATCAACAACGCCTGTGCCGCTGTTATGGATCACCGTCTCATCGCGCAGGAACACGCCCTCGAACGGTATGTCCTCCGTCATGCTGTAAGTGAACGCGGTCTCCGTGGTCACCTTTTCTCCACCGGCAAAAAAGGCCTGACCGACAAAGAAAATCAGCACGAAAACGGACAGCACAAAGACTATGATAGAGGTCCACGCGGAATCCATTACTCTTCTTCAGCCTTCTCGTAGGCGTCAAGGATAGAAATAGGCTTGAGGGGTGTTATCGTGGAAATAGCATGCTTATAAATAAGGTTCTGCTTTCCATCGGTGTCAAGAATGACTGTATAGTTGTCGAATCCCTTCACCACGCCCTTGAACTGGAATCCGTTAGTGATGTAGATAGTTACCGGGATCCTGTCCTTTCTTGCCTGATTCAGGAAAACGTCCTGTAAATTAATGTCCTTTGCCATAATTAACCACCTTTTCTTTCTCTGTAGTCAATAGGTGAAGCATTCCCCATGCTTCAATTGGTAAATATAGGAGCATAATATGCCACAAACGAGGTGCAAATGCGCATAGATATTCCTATATAGACTAGTATAGCATACTTTTTCAAAAAAAGCTATAACTTTTTTAACTTTTTTCAAAAAAATATAGAAAAACTTCGTTAAAATCCGCAAAAAACCGGAATAATGCCCTATGCGATACCATATAATGTATATTTCCGGTTCATTTTTCTCTTTCGATGATCTCGCGTGCCGCTGAAATCACATCCGGAAGTCCCTCCCCGGGTTGAATAATTATCCTGCTGAACCTGCTGTCCCGGCGGAACCATGTAAGCTGCCGCTTCGCATACTGCCGCGTGCGGAGCTTCAGTTCCTCAACGCACTCCTCAAGCGATTTTTCTCCGCGGAAATACGGGTACAGCTCCTTGCAGCCTATAGCCTGAGCCGCAGTGGGGCGGTCGGGCTGTTCGAAACAGCGGCGCGCCTCCTGCTCCAGTCCGTTTTTCAACATTATGTCAACACGGCGGTTTATCCGCTCATGGAGCAGCTCCCGCGGCTCAAAATCCAGGGTCAGCAGAATGAACTCATACGGCGACGGCACGTTCCTTGACTCACGCTTCGCCTGCGCGATGGTATGACCCGTCGTTTTGTAGACCTCCAGAGCGCGTATCACCCGGGACACGTTGTTCTCGTGCAGCTCCGCCGCCGTCTCCGGGTCGACCTCGCGGAGCTTTTCAAGCAGCGCCGCAGCGCCGTTTTCCTCCGCAAATCTGCGAAGCTCGCCGCGATAGGCGTAGTCGCACTCCGAATCGTCGAACTGGAGATTATCCACGAACGACGAAATGTAAAGCCCGGTGCCGCCGCATATTACCGGAGTTTTCCCACGGGCGAGGATATCGTCGGCGCATTTCCCCGCCATGCCGACCCACTCCGCGACTGAAAAGCTCTGCGAGGGGTCAAGAAAATTCATCAGGTGATGAGGTATTCCCTGCTGCTCCTCCGGGGTTGCCTTTGCGCTTGCGACGTCCATATCTGTGTAGATCTGCATGCTGTCCGCGGAGATGACCTCCCCGCCGTACAGCTTCGCAAGCTCGACCGCAAGAGCCGTTTTGCCGGAGGCAGTCGGGCCGCTCACCACTATTATCTTGTTCATACTGCCTCCCTGTTTATTATGTAACTCTGCCGAAATATCTCTCTATCTGCTTGCGTGATATCTGCGTCATGACCGGTCTGCCGTGCGGGCAGTAACGAATATCCGGGTTGTTGAATACCTCCTGAGCCAGCACCTGAAGCTCCAGGATATCGTTATCCTCGTTGCCGCGTATTGAAGCCTTGCAGGCGACGGTGTGCAGCATATCGTCGAAAAGCTCGCCCTCTGCATTGGTGTTGCCCTGAGAAACTATCTTCGCGATACACTCGACTATCTCGGCAGGAGGTACCTTGTCCAGCATCTGCGGAAGCCCGGTCACACGCGCTTTTCCGTCGGTGAATTCCATGATGATTCCCACCTGCGCGAGCTTGTCGGCGTACTCCGACATTCCATTGAACTCCTCTGGAGTGAGGTAGACCTCCTCCGGCTGCATGAGAAGCTGCGCGGAGCTGTCGAACCCCTTTTTCAGCCGCTCGAAATTAACACGCTCGTGCGCCGCATGCTTGTCAATAAGTATCATTCCCTCGGTGGACTCGCACACGATGTAGGTCTTGAAAAGCTCGCCGACTACGCGTATCTGCTCCTTCGGCCGCTCCTGCGGAATTTCCGGATCAGGCTCCTTCGGAACAGGTTCCGGCTTCTTCTCAAACGACTTTTCAGAGAGGAACGCGAAGCCCGGCAGGTCGGCAAGCGTAGTTTCCTTCGGCTCCGGCTTCTTTGCCGGGACAAGCTCCGGCATGTAGGTCTGTTCCGCCGCCGGAAGCGGCTGCGTGAACTGCGCGGGCTGCGGAGTTTCCTGGCGGAGCGTGAATTTCGGAGGCTCCCGCTTCTCCTGCGGGTAGATCACTGCGTCCCGTCCGGAGGGTATCGGCATGGTTTTAGGCGGTTCCTCTATGACCTGTGCGGAAGCTGTCCGCAGCGGCTCCGAGGTCCTTGCGCGCTCCGGCTGCGGAATATTTTCGGCGCGGGCGGGGGCTGTGTTAAGTTTTATCTCGCGGCTTTCGTCGTAGCCCATCAGCGCGTTCTTCACCGCGAAGTACACCGCGTCGAAAACTATCTTCTCGTTGGTGAACCGCACCTCGGTCTTGGTCGGGTGGATATTCGCGTCCACCTGCGACGGGTCGGTATTAACGCAAAGCACGCAGGACGGAAACTTCCCCACCATGATCGTGTTGCGGAACGCTTCCTCAAGCGCAGCGCAGCACAGCGGACTTTTCACGCTGCGCCCGTTCACGAAGAAATTCTGCATCGAACGGTTCGCCCGGGTGAACAGCGGAGAGGACACGTACCCCGTCACCGCCGTGTTCTGGTAGACGTTCTCCACCGGGATAAGCCCCGCCGCGAACTGCTTCCCGAACACCGCGTATACCGCGCTGTAATACTCGCCGTCGCCGCTGGAGAGCATGGTCTGCCTTCCGTCCCTGATGAACCTGAACGATATCCCAGGGTGGCTAAGCGCCAGCTTCTCAATGACCGAAGCGCAGTAGTTTCCCTCGGTCACGTCCTTTTTCAGGAACTTCAGGCGCGCCGGGGTATTGTAGAACAGGTCGCGGATTATTATTGTAGTGCCGTCCGCGCAGCCAGCCCGGTCGTACTCCGTCGGCTCGCCTGCCTCTATGCGGTAAATGCTGCCTAACTGATCCTCGCGCTGCTTTGTCAGCAGCTCCACGCGGCTGACCGCGCATACGGAGGCGAGAGCCTCACCGCGGAAGCCCAGCGTATTTATGCTGTCGAGGTCGTCCTGCGTGTAGACCTTACTTGTGGCATGCCGCATGAACGCGGTCGGTATATCCTCGTGGGAGATCCCGCAGCCGTCGTCCGTCACGCGAAGGTAGGATATTCCGCCGCGCTTGATCTCCACGGTTATCGAGGCAGCCCCCGCGTCGATGGAATTTTCCGCAAGCTCCTTTATCACCGAGGAGGGGCGCTCTATGACCTCTCCGGCGGCGATAAGCTCGTATACGCTCTTGTCGAGCAGGTTGATTTTTGGCATTAGTGCTCCGTTCTAAGCCCGTTACGGGCAATACAAAATCGCTGGATCAAATACAGATCACAGACGCGCTTCACGGATTATTACAGCGATTACAGCGTGTCCTTTATGTCCTTGAGGAACATCAGCGCGTCCATCGGGGACATGGTGTTGATATCTGCGGCGCGCAGCTTCGCGATGGCGTTCTGCTCGTTTATCGCGGTGAAGCTGAACTGATGATCCGCAGTCTTTTCGATGGTCTCGGAAAGCTTTGTCCTTCCGAGTTTTTCAAGCTCCACAAGTTCCTCCTTGGCGCGGTTTATCACCTTCTGCGGAAGTCCAGCCAGCTTTGCGACCTCGATTCCGTAGCTGTCGTCCGTGCCGCCCTCGCATATCTTGTGAAGGAACCTCAGCTCGTCGCCGCGCTTGACCGCCGCAACGCTGAAATTCCGTATTCCGTCGTATTCCTTCTCCATCGAGATAAGCTCGTGATAGTGCGTCGCGAACAGCGTTTTGCAGCCGATAGCCTTTCCGCTGATGTACTCCGCGACCGCCTTCGCGATGGAAATTCCGTCGAATGTCGATGTTCCCCTGCCTATCTCGTCAAGAATGACAAGGCTCTTTTTGGTGGCGTTCTTGAGTATCTCCGCCACCTCGTTCATCTCTACCATGAACGTCGACTGCCCGGAGGTCAGGTCGTCGGACGCGCCCACGCGGGTGAATATCTTATCCACTACGCCTATCTTCGCGTACTCCGCCGGAACGAAGCAGCCTATCTGCGCCATCAGCACGATTATCGCGGTCTGCCGCATGAACGTGGATTTACCCGACATGTTCGGTCCGGTGATTATCATGAGCCGGTTGGAGTTCGTGTCGAGGTAGGTGTCGTTCGGAGTGAACGGGTGGTCGGTGAGCATTTTCTCAATGACCGGGTGGCGTCCGCCGCGTATCTCTATAACGCTGTCGAGGGTCATTTCCGGCTTCACATAGCCATTCTCGATGGATGCCTGCGCATAGCTGCACAGTACGTCCACCGCAGCGACCGCCGCAGCAGCCGCCTGAACCGCTTCAAGCCGCGTTCCGATAAATTCGCGCACCTCGCCGAATATCGCCTGCTCCAGCGCGAGTATCTTGTCGTTAGCGCCGAGTATATCGGACTCGACCTTCTTCAGCTCCTCGGTGATGTAGCGCTCGCCGGTGGTGAGGGTCTGCTTCCTTATGTAATGCGCCGGGACCTGGTCGAGCTGCCCCTTGGAAACCTCTATGTAATAGCCGAAAACGCGGTTGTAGCCGACCTTCAGCGTGCGTATCCCGGTGGCGGCGCGTTCACGCTCCTCGATTTCGGTCAGGATATCCTTGCCGCCGCCGGTTATCTTGCGCAGGCGGTCTATCTCCTCGTTGAAGCCGTCCTTGATAACGCCGCCGTCCTTGAGGGTCAGGGGCGGATCGTCGACTATCGCGTTTTCTACCAGCGAGGAAACGTCGTTCAGCTCGTCTATCTCGCTGTTGAGCTTCCGGAAAAGCGCGCTGTCCACCCTGGAAATGCACTGCTTCAATCCCGGAAGCCGCGCGCAGGTCTGACCCAGCGCGTAGATATCCTTCGGGGACGCGGATTTGTACATTATGCGGGTCATGAGCCGCTCGAGGTCGTAGATGCCGTTCAGCGCGTCGCATATGTCGTAAAGCAGCGCGGAATCCTTCGTCAGAGCCTCCACCGCGTCGTGGCGCTTGAGTATCTCTGCAGGATTTATCAGCGGCTGCTCCAGCCATGTTTTAAGCTTGCGCCTGCCCATGGAGGTCACGGTCTTATCCAGCACCCACAGCAGCGAACCTCGCTTTTCCTTGGTGCGCATGGTCTCGGTCAGCTCGAGGTTTCGGCGGGTCGTGAGGTTCAGACCCATGAACTCGCCGTCGGCATGAACGGTCAGCGATACGAAGCGCTTTACGGTCGCCTTCTGGGTCTCGCCGAAGTAGCGGAACATCGCGCACAGCGCCTGACGTACCAGCGTCATTTCGGATATTCCAAGCTCCGCGCCGTTTTCGAACTGGTCGGTGATGACCGACATATCCGAGCCGTCGAAGCTGCTTTCATCGAGCATTTCGCACAGACAGCGCTTGAGCCTGTCGCGCACGAAAGCATGAACCTCTTTAAGGTCAAGGAACGCCTGGTTTATAAGTATCTCCACCGGGCTGAATCTTGACAGCTCGGAAATGATATCCTGCTCAATGTCCTTGCCGTTCTTGCTGAAAACGTGCACCTCGCCTGTGGAGATATCCGCGAACACCAGAGCTGCGGACTTCCGCTCCTCATCGGGGCAGATGCAGGCGATGTAGTTGTTGGAATCCTCGCTGAGCATGCTGGATTCAATGACCGTTCCGGCGGTGACGAGCCGGATAACGTCGCGCTCCACCAGACCCTTTGAAGCCGCCGGGTCGGTGAGCTGCTCGCAGATAGCCACCTTGAAGCCCTTGTCTATGAGCTTCTTTATGTATATCTCGCAGCTATGATAGGGAACGCCGCACATCGGCGAACCCGCACGGGAGGTCAGAGCAAGCTCAAGCTCCCGGGACACGTTCTCTGCGTCCTCGAAGAACATCTCGTAGAAATCCCCCAGCCGGAAGAACAGTATATAATCGCTGTACTTCTGCTTGATGTCAAGATACTGTTTCAGCATCGGGGACAGCTTATCCGATTCCTGCGCCATTTTCCGCACCTCCCTGTGAATTTGCCTTGTGATTTAGCCGCAGCCGCCGCAGGTCGCGCAGCTTCCGGTGCAGCCGCTTGACTGTGTGGTCGGGCAGGTCATCGGGTCAGCGCCCTGGAGGGTCAGCGTGAGGACTGTGTTCACCTGGTTCATAAGGTCGTCCATTCCCTGCTTGGTAACGGTGAAAAGCGCCATGTTCTCGTTGGTCATGACCTTCTCGTATGCTTCCTGCATGTCTGCGTTCAGCTTCTGGAGCTTCTCCTTGTCCTGCTCCTCCTCCGGCTTGTTATACTCCATAGCGGCGTTCTGACGGATAAGGTTGAACTCGCCGATGAGGTTCTGAAGCTCTGTATCCTCGTCGTTCGCCTTCTTTGCCTTTGCGTACTCGATATAGCGCTCGTCCTCCTGGATAGCCTTGCCGAGCTCTCTTACTGCCTGTATTGCGTCCATAGTTGTTCTCCTTTACACTAGTTCTCCGATGAGCGCCCAGTTGAGCGCGTCGGTTATCTTCACATCGACGAAGCTGCCGATAAGCGACTTATCCCCGTCGAAGTCAACGATTATATTCTGTATGCTCTTTCCGGTGAGACAGCCGTCCCGGGTCCTGCCCGGACCCTCGCACAGCACTCTCATGGTCCTGCCGATGTAGTTATGATAGGAAGAGCAGCCTATCTCGCCCTGCACCTCCAGCAGCTCGCGGAACCACCTGCCCTTCTCCTCCTGGGAAATCGGGTCGGGCATTTCCGCCGCCTTTGTTCCCTTGCGCGGGCTGTAGATGAACGTGAACAGCGAATCGTACTTCACCTCGCGGATAAGGCTGAGCGTCTCCTGGAAGTCCTCGTAAGACTCGCCGGGGAAGCCGACGATGATGTCGGAGGTCAGCGCTACGTCCGGGATATGCTCCTTCGCGTAGTTTATCAGCTCCAGGTAGTGCTCCCGGGTGTAGCTGCGGTTCATCAGCTTCAGTATACGGCTGCTGCCGCTCTGCACCGGAAGGTGGAAGTGCCTCGTTACCTTTTCGCACTCGGCGATGGTGTCGATGAGCTCGTGAGTAGCGTCCTTCGGGTGGCTGGACATGTAGCTTATCTTGAACTCCCCGGGTATCGCGTTTATGCGCCGCAGAAGCTCCGGGAAATCAACGTCGGTGCCCCTGCCGTAGCTGTTTACGTTCTGACCCAGCAGCAGAAGCTCCTTGTAGCCGTCTGCAACGAGCTGCTCCGCCTCGCGGACTATCTCCTCCGGGTCGCGGGAGCGCTCCCTGCCGCGTACGTACGGCACTATGCAGTAGGTGCAGAAGTTGTTGCAGCCGTACATTATCGGAATGCTCGCCTTGAGTTTGCTCTCCCGGCGAAGCGGTATCCCCTCGGCGATAACGCCGTCCATCTGCGGTATTGATATCTGCCGCTTGTGGGTGGTCAGCGCCTCGTAAATTAGCTGCGGAAGCGTATGCAGGACGTGAGTTCCGAACACCATGTCCACATAGGGGAAGCTCTTTTTTATACGCTCCGTGATGTGCTCCTGCTGAACCATGCAGCCGCACACTCCGATGAGCATGTCCGGCTTGAGCTTTTTGTTGTGCTTGAGCGCGCCGAGATTTCCGAACACCCTGTCCTCGGCGTTTTCACGAACCGCGCAGGTATTGAAAAGCACGAGGTCGGCTCCGTCGGCGGAATCCGAGAATCCGTATCCCATCATCGCGAGCATGCCCTTTATCTTCTCGCCGTCGCTGACGTTCTGCTGGCAGCCGAAGCTGTGGACGTGGGCTATCGGAGGCAGCTCCCGGGCGGAATTGAGTTCACGCACCTTTTCAGCATATTCCTTCTGTGCCGCTGTTTCCGCGGCAGTTACTTTTGTCGTCATGTTTCAGTTCCTTTATATTTTCTGCGTTAAGATAATATTTTCAGCTTGTTGAAGAAAAAGTGTTCTTTGCCCGCATAGTGGGCATTTGAAATCCATTTTTTGACCTAGCTTTGCCGGGTCAAAAAATACCTCTATCCGCGCAAGTGTGCGGGTTGGCGGCAAAGCCGCCAAGACGTGCGCGCGGCGCGGATGTGCTGCGTAAAAGTCCCAACGGGACTTTTACGACGGTCTTAATATTTTATCACGTATGCTTCAAAAAATCAAGTCATTTCGGCTTGGGAGTTCTTGCAAACACCGCGGCTGAGACAGACTCTGCTCCCGCTTTCCGGAGCTTTTCAGCTATGCAGCTCAGCGTCGCCCCGGTGGTGCAGACGTCGTCGATGAGCAGTATTTTCCTGCCGGCTGCGCCCTCCGGGTCGGAAACTGCGTATGAGCGGCGGGCGTTCTCCCAGCGTTCCGCAGCGCTCAGCCGCTTCTGCTCGGATTTGTTCCCGACCACTTGGAGCAGGTCGAGGTAAGGTTTGCGGCATATTTCAGCGCACAGCTTCGCTGTCATCCGGCTTTGCGCGTACCCAAGCTCGGCACGGCGCGCTCTGCCCGTCGGGACCGCCGTTATCACGTCTGCGGTCTCTATCAGTTCCCGGGCATTCTCGGCGATAAGCACCGCGAATGCGTCGATCGGGTAGCGGTACCAGCCGTCCTTCATGCGGAGAACCGCGCTCCTTGCCCTGCCGGTATAACTGCACACCGCCGAGAATCCGTCCAGCCCCTCGGGAATATCTCCGTGGGAATCAACGAATTTCAGGCGGTCATAACATCCGGCACACCAGAACTCGGTAACTCCGATGATCCTGTCGCAGAACGGACAGCGGTTCGGAAGAAAGAACGCCGCCGCGCGCCTGCGCAGCTCCCAGGCTCTGAGCCGCTTCATACGAACATATCCTCAAGCATGGGCTTCAGGCAGGAGTACCTCATCATTCTGCGGTCGTTCTCCACCATGCTCTGAACCTTGCGGACGGTCCCTATCAGTATCAGAGTGCTTTTCGCACGTGTGACCGCCGTGTACAGCAGATTACGGTAGGTCAGCTTATCCATGCCGTTAGGGAGCGGGATTATCACCGCCGGATACTCGCTGCCCTGGCTTTTATGTATCGTCACCGCATAGGCGTGCTCTATCTTCTTCATCATCTCCGCGTCGTAGGTAGCCTTGCGCCCGTCGAAATCTATCTCCAGGCGGTTGTTGACCTTGTCTGCGGTGCGTATAAGCCCGATATCCCCGTTGAAGATACCGTGGGAAAGCTCCGCGCCCTTGCGCCACTCGACGTCGTAGTCGTTGCGGGTCTGCATTATCTTGTCGCCGTTGCGGAACAGAGTGTTTCCGAATTTCACCTCGGAACGCCCCTTAGCCGGAGGATTCAGGGCAAGCTGAAGCTCCTTGTTGATGTTCTGCGTGCCAACCACGCCTATCCTCGACGGACACAGAACCTGTATATCCTCCAGCGGCGAATAGCCGTAGCTTGCCGGGAGCCTGCGCTTGCACAGGTCGACTACCAGGCGCAGCGTGTCCTCCTCGGAGGCAGACTCCATAAAGAAGAAATCGCTGCGGCGGTCGTTCAGGATCGGCATTTCGCCGTCCACTATGCGGTGCGCGTTCGTGACTATAAGACTCTGCGCCGCCTGGCGGAATATCTCCTTTAATTCCACCGCCGGAACCCTTCCGCTGGAAATAAGGTCGCGCAGGATATTTCCAGCGCCAACCGACGGGAGCTGGTTGCTGTCACCGACCATGATGAGGCGCGTCCTCGGGCGTATTGCCTTCAGCAGCGAATCCATCAGCAGCGTGTCAACCATCGACATCTCGTCGATTATCAGCACGTCGCAGGTCAGCGGGTTGTCCTCACGGCGCTTGAACGCGTGGGACTTGGAACTGAAATCCACCTCCAGCAGGCGGTGGATCGTCTGCGCCGGAGCGCCGGTGAGATCCGCCATGCGCTTTGCAGCGCGCCCCGTCGGAGCCGCCAGCTTCATTTTCAGCCCGCGCTTCCTGCACAGTGAAATCACTGCGTTGAGCGTGGTGGTCTTACCGGTGCCGGGGCCTCCGGTAAGTATGAACACATGATTGTTCATGCAGCCGTTTATCGCTTCCCGCTGGAGCGCCTCGTACCTTATTCCCTGCTCCAGCTCCACGCCGGCTATCTCCTGCGAGAAATCCACCTCGCCGCCGTCGCTGCGCTTTATCATCTCGGCGAGCTTCTCGGCTATGCTGCACTCCGCGCGGTAGTACTCCGTAAGAAATACGTACTTGTCGTCGTATTTGTCGCAGCGGGTTATATCTCCGCGCTCATCCGCCATCATCAGACCGTTCCAGAACTGCTTTTCGTTTACCTGAAGCTCGTAGGTCACGCGGTCGGAGAGGTCGTTCTCCGTTATGCAGGTGTGCCCGTTGTTGGCGTTCTCGCGCAGGCACCAGAGTATCCCGGCTAATATGCGCTCCTCGCTGTCCATCGGGAAATCCATGTCCCGCGCCACCCGGTCGGCTTCCCGGAACGGCAGTTCGATCCCCATGCCGCACAGGCACCATGGGTTATCCTCCACCGCCTGGACGGTGTTCAGCTCGTACTTCTTCCACGCAAGAGCCACGACGGACGGAGAAAGTCCGTACCGCGCAAAATATGTGACCGCCTTGCGAAGTCCTGCGATCCTCCGGAAGTCCTCGCCTATCTTCTTCGCGCTTTCGGGGCTTATTCCCTTTATCGAAGAAAGCTGACCAGGGTCGTTTTCGATCATCTCAAGCGTCCTGCTTCCGAACGCGGTTACTATGCGCTTCGCCATCGCCGGACCTATCCCGGCGATAACGCCGGAGCCCAAAAACTTCCGCACGGCGCTCTCGGTGTTCGGAAGGCTCCGCTCGCAGACCTCCGCCTTGAACTGCCTGCCGTATTTCGGCGAGTTGATGTACTCCCCGAGCAGGGTGAGACTCTCGCCCTCCCGGACATCGCCGAGATTGCCCACGACGGTCACGAGTTCGCCGCCGCAGTCGAGGTCAACGACGATGTAGCCGTTGTCCTCGTTATAGAATACCACGTCCTCTACCGTTCCGGTGAGAGTTACTGCCGATTCCCTATCCAAATCCGATCACCGCTCCGTTGTGTTGTAAAAGCTGACGTTGCCGTACTTTTCGGCAAGCCGCACTGCGTCCTCGTCCCATTCGTTCCCCGCTGAAAGTATTACCACCCGCCGGACGTGCGGGTCCCTTCTCACCGACGCGACAAATCCGTCGAGATCCTCGCCGCTGCGCACGAATACGTCATGCTTCACGGAGCATCTAGTGAGCACCGCCCAGGCGATGAGCTTCACCAGCACGGTAAGCCCGAAAATCAGCAGGAACATTATCGAAAAAACATACAGGAACTCCATATACACCGCCTCCTGCGGCAGTATATGCAGCCCGCCTGCGTTCTGTTATCTGTGGAGGATTATGCAGTTCCAGCCCTCTTCGCTGCGGCTGTCCGCGATAACAAATCCGTTTTCGGTCAGGGCTGCGTTCACTTCGTCAAGGCGCTCGTCGATTATTCCGGAAACGATGAGGGTCGCGTCTGGCTTCATGAATCCTGCGAACAGTGGGCTCATGCCGATTATGACGTCTGCAACGATGTTCGCACACACTACGTCGTAGCCGGTGCCGAGCTTACTACGCAGCTCCGCGTCGTCGATGATGTTGCCGCAGTACGCGGTGTAGTGCTCATGGGTGAAATTGTTCTTTTCAACGTTCTCGGAAGCGGTCTTTACCGCGTTCTCGAAAATGTCGCACATCGTGACCTTCTCAGCGCCGAAAAGCAGCGAAGCGATGGACAGAATGCCGCTTCCGCAGCCGAGGTCGAGGACTTTTGCACCGGGCTTCACGATATCCTCGAGCGCCTCCATCACGAGCTTTGTGGTGTGGTGCTGACCTGTTCCGAACGTGGACGCCGGGTCTATCTCAAGGATACGGTCGCCGGCGGCGGGGATGATGTCCTCCCAGGAGGGCTTAACTACCAGGGTCTTTCCTACGCGGAACGGCTTGTAGTATTTCTTCCAGTTGTTCGCCCAGTCCTCTTCCTTTACGTTTGCAAGCTCCAAGCGGAGATTGCCGTAATAGCCGTCGGAATTGTTCTGCTTCCAGCTCTCGATGAGGGAGCGTATCGCCGCGAGGGTCTCGGCGCCCTGCGCGTTGTCATGGACGTACAGCGTGATGTGCGGCTCTACCTTGCTCAGCCCCATCAGCTCGTCGTCTACGTAGTCCCAGTTTGAGTTTTTGTCCGCGAGGAAGCTCTCAAAATCCGCGCTGTCGCTGATTATAAAGCCAGTTATGCCGTAGTCGGTCAGCGCTCCGGTGATCCCGTCTATCGCCTGGGATGCGGTGTAGATGTCAGCCTGTATAAAGTTATCCATATCTGTTCTCCTGTCAAATTCATATGCACATAATAGTACATGATACATTATACACTATTTTACCCGATAAATCAAGGGGGAATTTTACCGCCCGGACAAAAAGCCGTTGACAAACAGCCTGAAATATAGTAAAATATAGTTTGGACTAATTCCGCTGCGTTACGGAATTAAACTAAGGCAATACCGCACAAAGATTGTGCGTGTATTGCGCAGTCAGATTTTTCGTCAGATTGTACAATGAGGACGACGCAAGGCTGACGCCTTGCTAGGACGAATTGTGCAAGATGACGGAAAATATGCAAGCAAGACACGTGCAAAATCCTATAAATGGTCTTTGTGCGGTGTTGCCCTAACAGAACAGAAAGGAACTAAACATATGGCAAAGCTGAACGAAAACTTTTTCAACCTGAAAAAGAACTATCTCTTCATTGATATCGGCAAGCGCGTAAAGGCGTACACCGCAGCTCACCCCGAGGCAAAGCTCATCAGAATGGGTATCGGCGACGTTACGCAGCCGTTGGCTCCCGCTGTTGTGGACGCTATGGTCAAGGCTTCAAAGGAAATGGGCGTTAAGGAGACCTTCCGCGGCTACGAGGACAGCGGCGCAGGCTACGACTTCCTGCGCGAGGCTGTTTCCAACTATTACAAGAGCTTCGGCGCTGACGTTGACCCCGCCGTTATCCACATCAGCGACGGCGCAAAGAGCGACTGCGGCAACATCATCGACATCTTCGGCGAGGGCAACACCGTTGTAGTCACCGACCCGGCTTACCCGGTTTACGTAGACAGCAACATCATGAGCGGCAACACCGTAGTTTACGCAAACTCCACAGAGGAGAACGGATTCGCTGCAATGCCCCCAAAGGACGTCAAGGCTGACCTTATCTACCTCTGCTCCCCGAACAACCCCACAGGCTCCGTTTACACCAAGGCGCAGCTCAGGGAATGGGTGGACTACGCGCTCGCAAACAACGCAGTCATCATCTTCGACGCGGCTTACGAAGCGTTCATCACAGAAGCAGACCTTCCGAGAAGCATTTACCTCGTTGAGGGCGCTAAGAAGTGCGCTATCGAGATCTGCTCCCTCTCCAAGACCGCAGGCTTCACCGGAACACGCTGCGGCTACACCATCGTTCCCGACGAGCTTATCCAGAAGGACAGCAAGGGCAGCGACGTAAAGATCGCCGACCTGTGGAACAGACGTCAGGGAAGCAAGTTCAACGGCGTATCCTACCCTGTTCAGCGCGCAGCTGAGGCAGTGTTCACCCCCGAGGGTCAGAAGCAGACCAAGGCTACCATCGCGTACTACCAGGAGAACGCACGCATTATCGCAAAGACCTGCGACGAACTGGGAATCAAGTACACCGGCGGCATCAACTCCCCGTACATCTGGCTCAAGAGCCCGAACGGCATGGGAAGCTGGGAGTTCTTCGACTACCTGCTCAACGAGATCCAGGTCGTAGGCACCCCAGGCGCAGGCTTCGGCGCTAACGGCGACGGCTGGTTCAGACTGACCGCGTTCAGCACCCACGAACTCACCGCAGAAGCCATGGAGAGATTCAAGACCCTGTTCAAGAAGTAATTCTGATTTTCTTTCCGAAATAGCAAAAGGAGCTGTAATTTTACAGCTCCTTTTTTATTCTGCGATATGGCGCGGCATAGGTCACTTTATAGTCGGAATTTTTCCTATAAGACCGCGCCGGTTTTTTACCCCAAGCGCTGCGAAGGTGCGTTTCAGGCTGCTTTTTACGCTGTCCTCGGATACGCTGAACAGCCTGCAAATTTCTTTGTTCTCCAATCCGGAAGCCGCCATCACCGCATATTTGAACGCCGTTACCGACAGCCCCAGCTCCTGCCGCAGACTATCCGCAGAATCAAGCAGGCTTTTCAGCGGTGCCAGGTAGTGCTCCGCGAAGTTATCACGCTGAACGCTTGCGGCGTAGGTTATCTCGTAGGTGCGGACAGTCTCCACGCCTCGGCGGAACTCCGCTCCGAGCCGCTGCGCCTGATGGATTATAACGGAATACTTCTCCGGAAGCATCTGCTCTATCTGCCCGAATAGCTCCGGAAACGCCGCGCAGATCTCCCCAAGCGCTGACGGTATCCGGTTCTCCATTGCGATATCCAGTGCCCTCGTCAGCGCCATTGAAGCACGCTCGAAGCTTCCCAGCGAAAGCGAAGCCTGCGCCGTGCAAAGCCGCAGCGCAATGCTGACCGCCTCATTTTCAGCGCTGTCGGCGGCGTTAAAGAACTGCTCGGTGTGTCCGGAAAGCAGGTCGTATTTTCCGCTTCGGAGAAAATACATTGCCTTTACCAGCGCAAAATACGGCGCGGTATACCGATTGCAGAGCAGGTCGCTATCCTCGCTGCATATTGCGTACCACATGTCATCGAAACCGCCGCCGCGAAGCCCCCTGAGAAGCCCCAGACACAGTTTTGCGCACTCGCCCTCCTCGGCGTTGGCGTGCGCGTGTTCCGTGTCGTGGATATCCGTGAGTATTTCGTAAAATTCCTCGTAATCCCCGAGGTACAGGCAGCATTTCGCCGCAGAATAGAGCGCGGCAAGCCGGATTGCTCCCTGCTCCCTGACTGAGCAGAAAGAAGCCGCAGCGGAAAGCAGCTCAAGTCCGCCGGTAAGGTCGCCCTGGTAGTACTTCATCTCGCCGGTGAAGATCATCTGCGCATACTTGCCGTGGTTCAGCATTTCGGTGTACATGTGCTGATACCGTGTGAACTGCGCGTTCTCGGTCTGCATGGAATGCCCCCGCCGATGTATCAGGCAGAACACCGACGGCGCGTACATCGTCCACGGGAACTTCGGCGCTTCGTACTCCCGGCGGATCTTGAAAAGGTCGTAGGCGCGCTTGATGTTCGCGCCCATTTTATCAAGGGAATACAGGTCCTCGTTGGATTTCAGCGCGTACGCGTAGCTTATCAGGCGCCGCTTTTCCGCCGCGCTGTGGTCCTCCGAATCTTCTACCCAGCTTATTATTTCGTCGAATTTCCCGAGCAGCATGGGTCTCAGCGGAGAATGCATGAGCAGCGCGTTCATACGCAGTATCCTCGGAATAGCCGCCTTGCAGGATAGCGGACATTCCGTCACGAACCGCTGAAGCAGCTTTGAGGACCTCATCAGCATAAAATATGATACCCTGACCCGGGTGCGGACGTCTGCGGCAAGCTGATACTCCCCTGCAAGAAAGTACTCCAGGAATGACGAGAAGCTCTCTCCGATGCGGTTGAAATGCCGCGCAAAGCATACGCGCATGTCGTGCTGGACATTCTCCGGGAACTCGAAAAACACTCTGTATGCGGCGTGGATCATCGTCGGGTGGATCTTCACCGCGCTTGTGCGGCGGTCGATGTCTACAAGCGGGATCATCTGCCGAAGCCGCTCAAGCTCACGTATTATCCCTGCGCGGGTAAAAAGCTCCGCGCCGAAGAACTCGGTGACGGCGCTGAATGCCCGCAGGTCGCTCAGGAATTCTTCGGGAAGCTCCGGAAACGCCGCCGCTGCGGTCAGCGCGCCGTGAAGGCTCACCGGCCCCGGCTGGAGCACCGCACGTATCAGCCGCCCCTCCGCAGTGAGGTTCTGGAAATTCTCGCCGCGCTGCGCCAGCATAAGGCAAAGCCGCGTTCCGAGGAAGGAGCCGCGGCAGGCGCTGTACGCCTCCCTTGCATTGAAGCTTATGCCGCAGCGCCCGGCGTACTCCATCACCTCGGATATGTTCATGCTAAGGCTGTCGCGCTCGATGAGCGTGAACCCCATTTCATGCGCAAGACCCCGGTAAGCGGGCTTCATCGCGCTGGAAACGAACACGAACCGCGCGCAGCGGCAGTCCCGGAGCAGCTTTGCCGTGCGGTAGTTTCCCAGCGCTGTGCAAGCCGCGCAGTCGCAGTCAACGATTATCAGAAGCGGTTTCTTCGGACGCGCCGCCGCGAACTCCTGCGAAACCGCCATGAACTCGCGCTCAGAAAGCGGTTCCGCGAACTCCTGCCCAGTGACTATGGCGCATATCTGCGCGAAGCACTCGCCGGTATTCCCTGCACCAGTGATAGTCCGCAGCGATATTCCCGCCGGGCGGGTGCGCGAGGTGAACTCCCGCACCAGGGTGGATTTTCCGCAGCCATCGGGGGCGATGACGACCGTCACGCGGCTTGTATAGATCCCGCGGAGCATTCCGCTCACGCGTTTCGGAATGTATATTCTGCTGGTATCCGGCATGCTGCTCCCTCCTCTTAGTTTTAAAAAACAGAGCGGAATTGCTCCGCTCTGCTCTATTCTACGTTTAGTTTTCCTTAATGAAATGCGCTATATAGCTCTGGAAATCTCCCCACAGGGATGGAATGTCAAAGCCGCTGTTCATCAGGACTTCTGCGCTGTATACCTTTCCTGTCTCCTCGTGGCGGTAATAGCAGCCCTTCTCAAGACCTGCCAGGCGCACTCTGTGCAGGAATACGCTCGGTTCCTTCAGGACCTGAACGTACTCCAGCAGAGCTTCGCTCTTGTCCTTTGCAACGAACTCCCACGCGTCGAAGCGGTCGTTGTCGAACGGATTGCCGATCCTGTAGTGATCGCCGGTGCGCACCAGCGGGTTGTACTTGTTGAACTCCTCAATCTGCTTGCGGATATTCCATTTGTCGTCGTCGGATATCTTGGTGATGTCAAGCTCGTAGCCGAAAGTTCCTACCATCGCAACTCTTCCGCGGGTCTCGAACGGAGTGATTCTTCCTACGCAGTGGTTCGGGCTGTCGGAAACGTGCGCGCCGAAGCAGGAGCAGGGGTAGCACATCGAAGTTCCGTACTGTATCTTGAGGCGCTCAATGGCGTCGGTATCGTCGGAGCACCAGATCTGCGGCGAATAATAGAGCATGCCCGCGTCGAATCTGGAGCCGCCGCCGGCGCAGTTCTCAAGCAGAAGGTCGGGGAAATCGGTGAGCAGGCGCTCCTGGATCTCGTAAACTCCGAGAACGTAGCGGTGCCAGATCTCGCGCTGTCTCTCGGGCGGGAGCACTTCGTTGCCGACCTCGCAGAGCTGACGGTTCATGTCCCACTTTACGTACTCGATATTCGCGGAGGAGAGTATCTTGTACATCTGGCCGTAGATGTAATCGCGTACATCCTTGCGGGAGAAGTCGATAACAAGCTGAGAACGGCAGGTGGTGCGGGGACGTCCGGGGATATGTATGCACCAGTCGGGATGCGCCTTGTACAGCTCGCTGTCCGGGCTGATCATCTCCGGCTCGAACCAGATACCGAACTTCAGACCGAGCTTGTTTACCTCGTCAACAAGGTGCTTCAGACCGCCCTTGATCTTGTCCTCGTTCACGAACCAGTCGCCGAGGGAGGACTTGTCGTCGTTCCTGTGTCCGAACCAGCCGTCGTCCATTACCAGCATTTCAATGCCTGCCTTCGCGGATTCACGCGCGATGTCGAGCAGCTTGTCGGTGTCAAAATTAAAGTAGGTCGCTTCCCAGTTGTTGATGAGTATGGGACGGCGGATATCCTTCCACTTGCCGCGGGTTAGGTTGTTTCTCATAACGTCGTGGAAGGTGCGGCTCATCGTGCCGATACCGCTCGCTGAGAATACCATGATGACCTCCGGAGCCTGGAACTCCTCGCCGAGGTCAAGGTGCCAGCTGAAGTCGTACGGGTTGATTCCGGAGAACACACGGGTCTTTTCGTACTGGTTGACCTCGCAGCCCGCAACGAAGCTTCCCGAGTAGCACAGCGCAAAGCCGTAGCAGTCGCCGTAGTCCTCGGTAGCCTTGTGGTCGACTATCGCGATGAAGTTGTTGTGAGCGTGGCTGGTGGCTCCGCGGCAGCTATCTACGAGCTGCTTGCCGAAGTGCAGCGGATTGCGCTGTACGTGGCGCTCCCTCGCCCAAGTGCCGTAGAGGGTGATCATGTCGTAATCCTTGCTGTCAAGCTCAACGCAGGCAGAGAGCAGTCTGCGCAGCTCGATGGGGTCGGCGCCGCCGTTCTTCACCTTTACGGAGCGGGTGATAACGTCCAGCTTCTCGAACACGCTGTACTGGAGCGTGATCTCAAGCCCGTTGTGCGGATCCTTGCAGTATACCTCAAGGCTGGTAACTTCGTCGTCGGTGTTGGCGTAGGTCGCGGGGAGTCCCTCCAGCTTCTTCTTGCCCTTGTAGATGGCGTAGCTGTCGTAGTAGCACTCGCAGGCGCTCATGCCGTACTTGTCCATGAGCTGCATGCACGGCTCGCGGAAATCAGCGACGCCGCTTGTCGGGAACTCGATGGCAGCACAGTCGAAGGAGTGCGGTCCCATTCCGTCGTGAGTCGAGGGTACGAACGGCTCGTCGTTCGGGATACGCAGCATATGCGTGATGTCCGTCTCGGGAATGGAAGCGCCATAATAAAGGTGCAGCAGGTGGTTGGAATTCGTTACGTGGAAGGCGTAGGTGGTATTCGGAGTGTCAAGTTTGAACACCCGCTTCTTTTCGTCGTAGATTATCGGCATTTCATTACCTCTCTGGTGTTGATTTTCCGGTTTCGGATAGCTATAGTATAGCATATCCCGTTTTATTTTTCAAGCGGTTCAGCAAATATTTTAGTTAAAAAGTGCTCAATGTTAAGCGGATTTTACTTTGCAGGAAAGCAAGAAAAAAATTTCAAAAAGCCCTTGACAAGGCGGGAAATTTGTGGTATCATAATCACAACAAAAGAGCCTTCTGGCGTCCAAACCGGTAAGGTCTTACAATTCAATACGCCCTTACAAACCAAAGACGTGGAGATAAAAATGCTTGTGCACTCCCAGAGAGCGGTCGCTGCTGAGAATACCGCAGAACGCAGAGCATATCAAATGGACCACAGAGGGCGCAGTCAAAGGCGGTGTCCAAAGCCTGCCGAGTATTCTGCGACGTGTTGCAAGCGTTAATTGCAGGGATATGTTAGTATCCGGCGAGTGTGCGGCTTCGAGGCCGCAAATTAAGGTGGTACCGCGGTGTAGTGTATACTCCGTCCTTAGAAGCAGAGGTTCTCTGCGTTTAAGGGCGGAGTTTTTGTTTTGCAGGAAAGGAACATTATCATGCTGAAACCTACTCTTGAAAAGGCAAAGGAACTCACCGGATACAGCGTTATCCCGGTCTGCCGCGAGATACTCTCCGACTTCACGACCCCGATCGAGGTACTGAAAAAGCTCCGCAGAGTCAGCCGCCATGTTTACATACTTGAAAGCGTCGAGAACCAGGAAAAATGGGGACGCTACACCTTCCTCGGCTACAACCCCAAGCTGGAGCTTACCTGCACCAACGGCGAACTCACAGTGAAGGACGTCGTTACCGGAAAGACCGAGACCTCTCACCAGGCGCACCCGGCGGCGTACATCAAGGAACTCATGAAGAAGTACACCAGCCCGAAACTAGATGGCTTCCCGTCGTTCACCGGAGGTCTGGTGGGGTACTTCTCCTACGACTACATAAAGTACAGCGAACCCACCCTGAACCTCGACGCGAAGGACGAGGAGCGGTTCAAGGACGTTGACCTCATGCTGTTCGACAAGGTAATAGCCTTCGACAACATACACCAGAAGATAGTCCTGATAACCAACATCTCCACGAGCGACCTCGAAAACGAGTACGCAAAGGCAGAAGCAGACCTCGCCGAAATGGAGCAGCTCATCAGAAACGGCAAGCCCGCCGATATCCCGCACGGAAAGCTCCGCTCGGAGTTCCGCAGGCTGTTCAGCGAGGAGCAGTACTGCGCAATGGTCGAGAAGGCGAAGCACTACATCTACGAGGGCGACATATTCCAGGTGGTGCTCTCAAACCGCCTTGACGCGGACTTCGATGGAAGCCTGCTGGACGCGTACCGCGTTCTGAGGGCTACCAACCCCTCCCCTTACATGTTCTTCTTCTCCAGCGATGATATGGAGATCGCCGGAGCCTCCCCCGAGACCCTCGTGAAGCTCGAAAACGGAACGCTCCACACCTTCCCCCTCGCCGGGACCCGCCCGAGGGGCGCTACGGACGAGGAGGACAAGCGCCTCGAGACCGAGCTGCTTCACGATGAAAAGGAGCTTTCCGAGCACAACATGCTCGTCGACCTCGGACGAAACGACATCGGAAAAGTCAGCAAGTTCGGCTCCGTGGAGGTCGAAAAGTACATGTGCATCGAGCGCTACTCCCACGTAATGCACATCGGCTCCACGGTGCGCGGCGAGATTCTCGACAGCAAATCCGCACTGGACGCCGTGGACGCGGTGCTCCCGGCGGGTACTCTCTCCGGCGCTCCGAAGCTCAGGGCGTGCGAAATAATCAACGAACTTGAAAACAACAAGCGCGGAGTTTACGGCGGCGCGGTCGGCTACATCGACTTCCGCGGGAACCTCGATACCTGCATTGCGATACGCCTCGCGTTCAAGAAGAACGGCAGAGTGTTCGTCAGAAGCGGCGCGGGAATCGTAGCAGACAGCGTTCCGGTCAACGAATACAACGAGTGCATCAACAAGGCGAAGGCAGTCATGAACGCGCTCACCATCGCGCAGGAGGAGAACATATGATACTTCTGATAGATAACTACGACAGCTTTTCATACAACCTCTACCAGCTCATCGGCGGCATAAATCCCGACATCAGGGTCATTCGCAACGACGAAATGACCGCCGATGAGATAATGGCTCTGAAGCCCTCTCACATCATTGTAAGCCCCGGCCCCGGCAGACCCTGCGACGCAGGCGTGTGCGAAGAAGTAATAAAAACCGCCGCCGGAAAGATACCGATACTCGGCGTGTGCCTGGGTCATCAAGCGATTTGCGAGACCTTCGGCGCCGAGATAACCTACGCAAAGAAGCTCATGCACGGAAAGAAGTCGGTTACAACGCTGGATACGTCCAGCAGGCTATTCCGCGGGCTTCCTGAAAAGTGCGAGGTAGCGCGCTACCACTCGCTGGCTGCTTCCGAGGAGGGCTTCCCGGAGTGCCTTAAAGTCACCGCCCGCACCGACGACGGCGAGATAATGGCGGTGGAGCACAGGGACTACCCGATTTTCGGAGTTCAGTTCCACCCGGAATCAATACTTACAAAAGACGGAAGAAAAATGGCTGAGAACTTTCTGGAGGTAACATTTTGATAAAGGAAATGATAAAGAAGGCTGCCGAGGGCATTGACCTTACCTACGACGAGGCTGCGGAAGTAACCCGCGAGATAATGACCGGAAGCACGACTCCGGCGCAGACTGCGGCATACCTGACCGCGCTCCACATCAAGGGCGAGACCACCGACGAGATATCCGCTTCCGCATATGTAATGCGCGACTGTGCAGACCGTGTGAACTACCCCGGCGACGTGCTCGAAATTGTAGGCACCGGCGGCGACGGCTCCAACTCCATCAACGTTTCCACTATCTCCGCTCTGGTATGCTCAGCGGCTGGCGCTAAGGTCGCTAAGCACGGCAACCGCGCAGCCTCCAGCAAGTGCGGCACCGCCGACTGCCTCGAGGCCCTCGGGGTGAATATCTCCACCGACCCGGCTGGCAGCGTGAAGCTCCTCGACGAGGTGGGAATGTGCTTCCTGTTCGCGCAGAAGTACCACAGCGCAATGAAGTACGTAGGTCCCGTCCGCAAGGAAATAGGAATTCCGACCGTGTTCAATATCCTCGGGCCGCTCACAAACCCGGCTCACGCAAACGTGCAGCTCCTCGGAGTTTACAAGCCGGAGCTGCTCATGCCCATGGCAAAGGCGCTGACCAAGCTCGGCGTAAAGCGCGGTATGGCGGTCTACGGAACCGATAAGCTCGACGAGATATCCGTCAGCGCTCCCACTAATGTGGTGGAGTTCTCGGACGGCAATTTCGAGGAGTATGAGATAACCCCCGAGCAGTTCGGCATGAAGCGGCACGACAAATCCGAGCTTGCAGGCGGCACCCCCGATGAAAACGCCGAAGCAGCACGCTGCATTCTCTACGGCGAAAAAGGCGCCGGAAGGGACGCGGTTCTGCTGAACGCAGGCGCGGCGCTCCACATCTTAAAGGGGATCACCATTGAGGACGGGATACAGCTCGCCGCCGATACCATCGACAGCGGCGCGGCAATGAAAACTCTTGAAAAGTACATCAAAGTTTCCAACGAGGTCAAAGCATGATATTAGAGGAAATTGCAGCACGCACAGTACAGCGGGTCGCGGAGGAAAAAGCGGCAGTCCCGCTCTCTGAAATGAAAAAACGCGCCGAAGCGTTGGACGCGAACACAGGATTTCCGTTCAGGAAGGCGCTCTCCGGCGATGAGATATCGTTCATCTGCGAAGTCAAGCGCGCTTCCCCGTCCAAGGGGCTGATAGCGCCGGATTTCCCTTACCTCGATATCGCGAGGGATTACGAAAGGGCGGGCGCTTCGGCGATTTCCTGCCTTACCGAGCCGTTCTGGTTCAAGGGCAGGGACGAGTACCTCGCTGAAATTTCAAACGCGGTGAAGATCCCGGTCCTCCGCAAGGATTTCACAGTTGACGAATACATGATCTACCAGGCAAAGACCCTCGGAGCTTCCGCGGTGCTGCTGATATGCTCTATCCTCTCGAAGGAACAGCTTTCGGAGTACCTCGGCATCGCGCATTCCCTCGGGCTTTCCGCTCTGGTGGAAGCCCACGATGATGGCGAGGTGCGCACCGCTCTTTCAGTCGGCGCGGGAATAATCGGCGTGAACAACCGCGACCTCCGCACCTTCACCGTGGACATCAACAACTCGGCGCGGCTAAGGAAGCTGGTTCCGCCGGAGATTCTGTTCGTTTCGGAGAGCGGCATAAAGACCGCCGCGGACATCGAGGCGCTCCGCAGCAACGGTACTAACGCCGTTCTCATCGGCGAAACGCTCATGCGCAGCCCCGACAAGAAAGCGGCTCTGGACGAGCTGAGAGGTCACGCGATATGAAAATAAAGCTCTGCGGAATGTTCCGCGACTGCGATATCAACTACGCCAACGAAGCCAAGCCGGACTACGTCGGGTTCATTCTCGGCTTCCCCAAGAGCCACCGGAACATCGACGCTGAAACGGCGCGGCGGCTGCGCTCCCGGCTCGACACGGGAATAAAAGCCGTAGGGGTTTTCGTGAATTCTCCGGAAACCACTTGCGCCGAGTACGCAAATTGTGGTATAATAGATGTGATTCAGCTCCATGGGAACGAGGACGCGGATTTTATCCGAAGACTGCGTGAACTCACCGGCGCTCCGATAATCAAGGCGGCGAAGATACGCACCCCGGAGGATATCGGAAGGGTTCAGGCGCTCGGCGCGGATTACGTCCTGCTTGACAACGGCACGGGCACCGGCGAGATGTTCGATCATTCCCTGCTGGACGGCGCAGAGATACGCCAGCCGTTTTTCCTCGCCGGGGGACTTACCCCGGAGAATCTGCGGCAGGCGGCGAAAAGCGTACGTCCGTACTGCGTGGATCTTTCCAGCGGAGTTGAAACTGACAGACTCAAGAACCGCGAAAAAATGCTGGAAGCGGTCAGAGTGATACGAGAACTATAAATTTGAAAGGATAAATGATATGGCAAAGGGACGCTACGGCGATTTCGGCGGACAGTATATCCCCGAAACGCTCATGAATGAAATACACAAGCTTGAGGACGCTTACGAGTTCTACAAGAACGACAAGCAGTTCAACGACGAGCTGAACACGCTGCTGCGCGAGTACGCCGGCAGACCTTCCCTGCTCTACTACGCTGAGAAGATGACAAAGGATCTCGGCGGCGCGAAGATCTACTTCAAGCGCGAGGATCTGAACCACACCGGTTCGCACAAGATAAACAATGTACTCGGTCAGGCTCTACTTGCGAAGAAGATGGGCAAGACCCGCATAATCGCGGAGACCGGAGCAGGTCAGCACGGCGTTGCGGCGGCGACTGCGGCGGCTCTGCTCGGGCTGGAGTGTGAGATATTCATGGGCAAGGAGGACACTGTCCGCCAGGCTCTGAACGTATACCGCATGGAACTCCTCGGAGCAAAGGTAAACCCTGTGACCTCCGGCACCATGACCCTCAAGGACGCGGTAAACGAAGCAATGCGCGACTGGACCACCCGCGTTGACGACACGCTGTACGTACTCGGCTCGGTAATGGGCCCGCACCCGTTCCCGATGATCGTACGCGATTTCCAGAGCGTTATTTCCAAGGAAGCCCGCGAACAGATCCTTGAGAAAGAAGGAAAGCTCCCGACGGCCGTAATGGCGTGCGTCGGCGGCGGCTCAAACGCTATGGGAATGTTCTACAACTTCATCAACGACAAGGACGTCCGCCTTATCGGCTGCGAGGCTGCGGGACGCGGCGTCAACACCGGCGAGACTGCGGCTACCATCGCCACCGGAACGCTCGGTATCTTCCACGGCATGAAGTCCCTGTTCTGCCAGAACGAATACGGTCAGATCGCGCCGGTTTACTCCATCTCCGCAGGTCTTGACTACCCCGGTATCGGTCCGGAGCACGCTCACCTTCACGAGATAGGCAGGGCGGAATACGTTCCCGTCACCGACGACGAAGCGGTAAACGCATTTGAGTACATCGCCCGCACCGAGGGTATCATCTGCGCCATTGAGAGCGCCCACGCAGTCGCACACCTGATGAAGATAGCTCCGGCCATGAGCAGGGACGACATCATCATCTGCTGCCTTTCCGGACGCGGCGACAAGGACGTTGCAGCTATTGCAAGATACAGGGGGGTAGATCTTCATGAATAAGATACATAACGCATTTGAGAATAAAAAAGCATTTATCGGCTTCCTCACCGCCGGAGATCCGACATTTGAGGACAGCTTCAACAACATCATGGCAATGGTAAAAGGCGGCGCAGATCTCATTGAAATAGGCATTCCGTTCAGCGACCCCATCGCGGAAGGTCCCGTGATCCAGGACGCGAATATCCGCGCGCTCAGCCACGGCATGACCACCGACCGTGCGTTCGAGCTTGCCGAGAAGGTTCGCCAGAACACCGATATCCCGATATGCTTTATGACCTACCTGAACCCTGTATTCAAGTACGGCTACGACAGATTCTTCGAGCGCTGCCAGAAGATAGGCGTTGACGGTCTCATCTGCCCGGATATGCCATACGAGGAGAAGCACGAAGCCGCTGACGTGGCACAGAAGTACGGCGTTTCCGTTATCTCGCTCATCGCGCCCACCAGCGAGGAGCGTATCAAGATGATCGCAAGCGAGGCGGAGGGATTCATCTACATCGTTTCGTCAATGGGCGTTACCGGAGTTCGCAGCGAGATAAAGACCGATATCGGCCACATCATGGAAGCCGTTAAGAAGTACGCGAAGGTTCCTGCGGCGGTCGGATTCGGGATCAGCAAGCCTGAGCAGGCTAAGAAAATGGCTGACCTCTCCGATGGCGTTATCGTCGGAAGCGCTATAGTAAAACTCGTCTCACAGTACGGCAGCGACGCTCCCGACCACATCTACGAATACGTTAAGTCGATGAAGGACGCGATAAGGTAAATTTGGAATTCGGAATTCGGAATGCGGAATTCGGAATTAATGTGTTCCGCTTCGCGGAATGAATCACCAATGAAAAAGGGATTGCACAATTGCAGTCCCTTTTTTATTATAACAAATTCGGCGTTCTTTCGGTCATAGCCGTTTTGTAATTATCCGGCGAAGCCGGACACCATAATTCCGCATTCCGAATTCCAAATTCCGAATTTATTTCACCTGTTTCCTCTGAATTCGCTCGGGGAGCTTCCAACGTACTTTCTGAAAATACGGCTGAAATAGTTCGGATCGCCGAAGCCGCACCGCATTGCTATCTCAGTAACCGATAGCCCGCTGTCGCGAAGCATTGACGTCGCGTGACGTATACGGACGTCCAGCAGGTAGCGCTGCGGGGTCATTCCGTACGCCGACGAGAACAGCCGGATAAAGTGCCGCTGCGAGTAATGCGAACGCTCGATGACCTCGCTTATCGGCACCGCTTCGGCAAAATGAGTTTCCATGAACGCCGCCGCGTCCGCCATTCCGGAGATCTCCCGTGGCTTGGCCGGGCAGTCGTACAGCCGGGAGAGTATCACGGCAAGCTGCCGCACGCAGGCGAGCACCATCGTATTCCGCCCCGGTGAATCTGAGGTGTATTCCGACTCGGCGCGCTCCAGCAGCGGCATTACAAGCGCGAAATCAGCATGCGTCAGCCGCAGGCGGCTCTGGAAGTGCTGAGTGCTGCTGAAATACGGCTCCAGCAGGAAAAGCGCGTGGAATCCCGGTATCTTTCGGATATCCATGTCGCCGGAAAACAGCATTTCCGGGCGGTACATTATGTTGCAGACTCTCAGCCCGTGAGTGTTGTCAAATCCATGGCTTATCCCATTACCTATAACGAACACGTCGCCCTTGCTTATCACGCTCCGCTCGCCGTCTACGATGTGCTCAGCACTGCCGTCAAGTACGGTCACAAGCTCGTAGAAATCCTCGTGCCCGTGTACGAAAAGCGGGGTGTCATGCCCGCCAAACTGCACGAACAGCGGGAAGCTCTCGTCATTCGTGAAATAGCTGAGTTTCATGTCGTTCATTGCAGCACCTCCCGGATTTTCAACATTTTTTCAGCGGATAAAAGGGCGAAGAATCATCTCCGCCCCCAGTTTTATTTTATGTAGTCCCTGAGCGCGGAGATAAGCGCGTCTATTTCCTCGTCTGTGCCTATCGTTATGCGCAGGCGGTTGTCTATGCGCTTTTTGGAGAAGTAGCGCACGTAAATATCCCGGGTCTTGAGATACTCCTGGATATCCTTTGCGCGGTATTTCGGGTGCTCTGCAAACAGGAAGTTCGTGCTGCTGTCTGCAACGTCGAAGCCCATTGCGCGGAGCTCCTCAGTGAGCCTCCGGCGCGTTGCAACGACCTTCTGCACCGTTGCCCTGAAATACTCCTCGTCCTCCACGGAGGCAACGCCTGCCGCGATGGCAACGCTGTCCAGCGGGTAGGAATTGTAGCTGTCCTTTGCAGCAAACAGCGCGGAGATTATTTCCTTGTTTCCCAGCGCGTAGCCGATACGCATTCCTGCCATGGAGCGCGACTTTGAGAAGGTCTGAACCACAACGAGGTTTTCGTATTCCTTCAGCAGCGGCACGGAAGAAGTCCCGCCGAAATCAACATACGCCTCATCGGAAATAACCACGCTGTCGGGGTTAGCGTCGAGTATCTCGCGCATGAAATCCAGACCCCTGCCGATACTGGTAGGCGCATTCGGATTCGCAATAACTACGCCGCCGTTGGGGCGCTTGTAGTCCGCCGCGTTTATATTGAAGCTGTCGTCCACCGGGATAGTCTCAAACGGAATATGGAGCATTTCGCACCACACCGGATAGAACGAATATGTGATATCCGGGTAGATCACCGGCTTGTCCGAATTAAAGAACGCCCGGAAGCACAGTGCCAGAACGTCGTCGGAGCCATTGCCAACGAATACGTTCTCACGCTGCAGACCGAACCGCTTTGCCAGCGCGTCTGCAAGCGGCTTCGCGTTCGCGTCGGGGTACTTTTTCAGGCTGCCGCCGCGGAACTGCTCTATTGCCCGGAGGACTCCCGGTGCGGGAGGATAGGGATTCTCATTCGCGTTGAGCTTTATGAAGTCGGTCTTGTTGGGCTGTTCGCCTGCAACGTATGGTTCTATCTTTATCAGGTTGTCTCTCCAGCTCATAGTTATCTCCTTAAACAAAATCAGGCGAACGACCTAATAAGTCCCCCGCCTGATATTCAGCTAATTACTGATCACTCAGCGTCGTCCTCGTCGTCGAGGGAGAACTTGAGTGCTGCGCCGCAGTTCGGGCAGTCGATCTCGCCCTTTGCAGCCTGGTCGTAGTCGAAGCGGATAGTGTTGCCGCATGTAGGACAAGTGGTCTCGTACATCTCGTCGAGATCCTCGTCGAAATCGTCGTCCTCCATCTCGTCTTCGTCCTCGTCGTAGCCGTATACATCGTCCTCAAGGTCAGATACGCTCTCCTCGAGGTCGGTCATTACGTCTGCAACGTCGTCCAGCTCTTCGTCAACCTCAGCGAGGTTCTCAGCCATTTCGCCGAGTACGTCGAGGATAGCTGTGATGACCTTGCCCTCGTTGGTGGACTCGTCTACCTTCAGCCCCTCAGCCAGACCCTTGATATAGGAAACCTTTTCACCGATCGTCATAAATATCATTCCTTTCGTCATTCAGACGCAGACCGCAATAACGGAGCGCGCCCTTTTATCCAAAGAAACTATATGGCACTGAAGCGTAAATTACTTTACACGCTCCATGTACTCGCCTGTTCTGGTGTCGATACGGATAACTTCGCCCTCGTTGATGAACAGCGGAACGCGAATCTCAGCGCCGGTCTCGAGTGTAGCGGGCTTGGTAGCGTTTGTAGCTGTGTTGCCTGCGAAGCCGGGATCGGTCTGTGTGATCTGGAGCTCAACGAAGTTCGGAGGCTCTACGCCGAATACCTTGCCCTTGTAGGACAGAACCTTACATACCATGTTCTCCTTAACGAACTTGAAGTTGTCGCCAACATCGGAAGCGTTTACGGGGATATCCTCGTAGGTCTCGGAATCCATGAAGTGATAGAGCTCGCCGTCGGAGTAGGTGTATTCCATATCCTTTCTCTCAACGTAAGCGGTGGGGAACTTGGCGGTAGGGTTGTAGGTCTTTTCTACAACGGAGCCTGTGATAACGTTTCTCACCTTTGTTCTTACGAACGCCGCGCCCTTACCGGGCTTAACGTGCTGGAACTCGATGATCTGCATTACATTGCCGTCTTCCTCGAATGTCATGCCATTTCTGAAATCTCCTGCTGTGATCATAGTAGGGAACCTCCAAATTTTATTAGTTTATGCGGCGCTGTTCAATAATACGCGCCGGTTATCCGGAGGACCCAATTTCTGTAAAGCCCGTCCGTATAATTCTATCTCTATTATTGTACCCTATTTCGCTTGATTTTTCAAGACCTTTTTTCGAAAAATATTGAAAAATTATATGTGAATAAGGTTTTTTGTGGATTTTGTGAGATTATCGCAGCCATTTTCTGTAACAACTACCATATCTTCTATCCGCACTCCGAATTTCCCGGAGATGTACGCTCCCGGCTCGACCGTGACTATCATGCCGGGCTTGAGCATTGAACGGCTCCTCTGCGAGAGCGTAGGCTGCTCATGGATCTCAAGACCCACTCCGTGACCGAGGCCGTGACCGAAATACTTGTCGTAACCTCCCCACGCCGCGAGGGTAGCCCTCGCCACGCTGTCAACGACCTTGCCGTTGATTCCGGGCTTTACCGCCTTGATTCCGTCGAGGTTCGCGTAGTAAACCGCGTTGTAGAGCTTCTCCTGCTCCGGAGATATTGTTCCGACGGCGAGGGTGCGGGTCATATCGCTGTGGTAGCTGTCCACGACCGCGCCGAAATCCAGCGTAAGGAAGTCGCCTTCCTGGAGCTTCTTATCAGTGGGGACCGCATGCGGCGACGCAGAATTCACGCCGGAAGCCGCGATAGTCTCAAACGAAAGGTCGTCCGCGCCGAGATCCATCATGTAGTAGTTCAGCAGCGCCGCTACCTGTTTTTCGGTCATGTCGCGGTGAATGTTGTCGACCAGCCGCTCAAACGCTTTCTCAGCAATGCGCTGAGCCTTAACGATGAGTTTTACCTCCTCTGCGGTCTTGATTATACGCATGCCCCAGATGAAGTCAGAAAGCCATGAAGTCGCGTCGAGCTCCACGAAATGGAGCTGCTCCTTATATGCGGCGAACTCGCTGAGGGTCATATAGTCGCTCTCAAGCATGAGCTTCCTGATATCATGCTTTAAAAGCAGCTCGGAAAGCTGAGTGCGCATGTCCTCAAGAAGTATCACGCGGCAGTCGGTGACGCGCTGCTTCGCCTTGTCGAAATAGCGGGAATCAATTATCAGGTAGCTCTGCTCCTTTGTCACGAGTATAACGCCCGCCGAGGACTTGAAACCGCAGAAATAGCGCCTGCTGACGTCCGAGGTGATGAGCGCGCCGCACGCCTCGTCCGGAAGCTTCGCCTGGAGCGCTTCGATGTTACTCATTGCTGCCTCCTAAGATGTTGTCGAGGGCGTACAGACCCAGCGTGTAGCTGTAGCTTCCAAAGCCCGCGATAGTTCCCCGGCAGACAGGCGCAATAACGGAATTCCTGCGGAATTCGTCGCGGCTGTTGACATTTGAAAGGTGCACTTCGATTACCGGAATGCGTATCGCCGCGATAGCGTCGCGGATAGCGTAGCTGTAGTGCGTGTAGGCTCCAGCGTTGAGGATAACTCCGGCGCAGTCCAGGCGGGATTCGTGCAGGCGGTCAATGAGTCCGCCCTCGGAATTGCTCTGGAAGAATACCGGCTCGTAGCCAAGCTTACGCGCCTTTTCGTCGAGGTCGTCGTTTATGGTGTTGAGCGTTTCGTTTCCGTAGATGTTCGGCTCGCGCTCGCCCAGCAGGTTGAGGTTGGGACCGTTCATAATCAGTATTTTTTTCATATGCTTACCCCCGTTATTTATCTTTATTTTTCCTTGCCAGTTCACGCATGTGTCTGTATGCTGCGTCAGTGGAAGCCCACTTGTCCGAGACTGCGTTTTTCTGCTCCGGCGTGCCATATTCAAAGTAGTAGTTATCGCGGAACTCCTCGCCTATCGTCACCGGAACGCGGTGCGGCTTCACGCCCAGGTCAGCCGGGAAATACACCCGCTTCAGGAATGCAGTCAGCTTTGCGGATTCCTCCGGAGTGAAATTCACGGTGAAACCCTGCACCCGGCGGCTCCCGTCCGGAAGCACATCGTGAACAAGCTCCATCTTCGCGCTGAAGTTCATTCTGTCCGGCGAATGCTCTGGGTCGCACAGCACGAAATCATACACGATATCGTACCGCTTTACCTCGCTGCCGATGAAGAGAGCGCCGTTTTCAAGCCTGGGTCTGCCCAGTCCGAGCGCCTGCTGATTATACATGATGAACATGTACAACGTGCTGTCCATTATCTTTTTGTCGGCGGTCACCCACAGGGCTACGCCGCGCTGATATGCGTTTACGTCAACCAGCTCGTCCGGCTTAAAACCGCGTTCCGCGACGCGCTGCAGCGCCAGTCCCAGCCCATTGACGAGCTTGTCCTTGCCGACAAGGTACATTTCGCGGTAGTATTTCTTCAGGAACTGCGACAGATTAAGCCCGCCGTCCTGCAGGTCCTCTATCATGCTGAGAAGCCTGCCGCCCTCTGCCTGAACGGTTTTCGCGTCTTTGAACGGCATTGTTCCCGCCTTGCGGTAAGCGTCGCACAGAATACCCCTGGCAAACTGATAATTCGTAACATAGGCGCTGCCGTTATAGAACAGCCCCATCTGCCCCTGATTTATTTTCCGGGACATGGAATGCTCGCCGCCGTTCATGTTGTCCTCCGCAAGCAGTTCCTCCACCCTCGGGATAAGCACGCCGGTAATAGCGTCCTCGACCACGTTAAGATGGTGCTGTTCGTTCTCGCAGGCGGTGAAATACCGCAGAAGCTGCTGATCTATCTGGGTCATCACATCGTGAAGTTCCTGGCTGTTGTACAGACTCATATCAGCTCCTTACAGCGATTCATAGCAGCGCTTCATCTCTGCGGCGTCCTCAGCCTGTGTGCCCGCGGACTCGCAGATTATCGACGGGGTCATGCCGCGCTGCTTTATCTCCTGCATGAGCGGCTGGTACTCCGGACCGAACTGTGTGTCCTCAAACGTCAGGTGGCGCTTCTCGCCGCCTGCGGTGAACTCTATGCGGCTGAAATGGATATGCATGCTGTTAAGGCGCTCTGTTCCGAGCTTGTCCGCAATGAGATCCAGCATTTTTGCGTAGTCTTCGCGGCAGGTTATTCCACCGTGGGTGCGTGCGTAGAGATGTCCGAAATCCACCGTCGGCAGGAATCTTTCATCGACTCCGCACAGCTCCAGGACCTCCTCAAGAGTTCCGAGCTGGTTCACCTTGCCCATCGTTTCCGGGCAGATGATGATTTCGGAAAGTCCCTCGGAATCCAGCCGCTCCTGCGCCTTTTTCAGCGTATCCTTTGCAAGTTCCGTAGCTTCCTCGCGGGTCATTTTTGAGCAGCTTCCGCTGTGGACTACGATCTTCCTGGCGCCAACGGAATGCGCCGCCTGCGCCGACTGGAAAATATACTCCACGCTCTTGAGGCGCGTCTCCTCCTCCACTGAGGAAAGCGAAATGAAATACGGCGCGTGCAGCGTGACGTATATCCCGTGCTCCTTCGCAAGCCCTGGAAGCAGCGCCGGGGTCTTTTCCGCAAGGCGGACTCCCCTGCCGCACTCTATCTCGTAACCGTTCAGCCCAAGCCCGGAAAGGTACTCCGGAAGCTGCTCGGGGAATTTGCGTCTGCCCCAGCTCTCACCGTTTCCGCCGGGTCCGAATGAAATTTCCATTATTTTTCCTCCAGCTTTGAATAATCCCTGTGGAACACCACGCTCTCCACCCTGCGCTTGAGCCTGAACGTCCAGGTTTTCTCAAGGTGGAACGGCTCCACCAGCACGGTGCGGATCCCTGCGAGGTTCCCCGCCATCACGTCGGTGAAAATCTGATCTCCCACTACCAGGGTCTCGGACTTCGCGGCGCCCATCGCCTTCACGGCGCGGTTAACGCCGAAGGTCAGCGGCTTCGCGCCGTTCGCGGTGAACTCCAGCCCCAGCAGCGCCGCCAGCGGAGCCACGCGCTTATTCGTGTTGTTAGACACAACGCGCATTTTGACTCCCAGGGCGCGCATTTTGCCGAGCCACTCGTCGACGCCTGCCTCTGCGGCGGGGTTTCCGTGCATGGAAAGAGTGTTGTCCATGTCGAGGACGAGCGCTTTCACGCCGTTTTCCGTCAGGAACTTCTCATCTATCTGTAGTACGCTTTTCAGCCAGAATGTAGGCTTAAACAGCATCGACTTCCTCCGTTCTGGTTCCAGATAACAATTAAACCGGACAGAAACTGCCCGGTCTAACCGTTGATTTTTAAGTAGCAATCAAGCTCCGTAAAATCAGAACTTACGCTTGCGAGCAGCTTCGGACTTCTTTTTACGTTTTACCGAAGGCTTTTCGTAATGCTCTCTTTTACGAACTTCAGCAAGAACGCCGTCCCTTGCGCATGAACGCTTGAAACGCTTCAGAGCGGTATCAAGAGATTCATTTTTGCCAAGACGAATTTCTGCCATCTATATTTCCCTCCCTTTGCCACAAGGCATAGGTTATCTACATTTTATAGTAGTTATACAAAAAGTATATAATTAATTATATCGCAAAGACCCCGATTTGTCAAGCAGTTATCAGAAATTTTATTGGAAATTTTGATTTTCGTCATTTCTGACAAAACCCGGAACAATTTTTGGACGTTTTGCGGTAATCAATTATCAATCCTTAACGATACCGGAAATGTCGACCGGCGTACCATCTGCCCAAAGGCGCTCGAGCTGATAGAAGTCGCGGGTCTCCTCCAGGAATACGTGCACGATGATATCATAGTAGTCAAGCACGATCCATTCCTTGCTCTGGTAGCCCTCGATTCCCTTCGGCTTTACGCCCTTCTCACCGAGCTGGTACTCAACCTCGTCAGCCAGCGCCTTCACCTGCGTTGTGCTGGATGCGGACGCGATAACGAAGTAGTTTGCAAGGATAGTGAGATCGTCGACCTTGAGCGCTGTGATGTTCTTTGCCTTCTTGGAATCAAGCGCCTTTACCGCGATTTCCAGTTCTTCTCTGTCTGTCATAAGCTCTCCTTATTCTTGTTGTATTTCAGATAATAATTGTATGCTTCAAACGTGTATCTCGGGAGGTGTCCGCACTTCTTGCAGACGTCCCCGATATTGTATATCAGCGCCACGGACATCGCCTTATCAAGGTCGTCGCGGCAGATCTTCCTGAACTTGTCGACGTCCTTATAGCTTCTCTCCGCAGAGATCATATCCCCGAGGTAGACGATTTTTTCAAGCTTCGTCATTTTCGCGCAGCCGATCGTGTGGAAGCGTATCCCGGCAAGTATCTCCTCGTCGTCTATCCCGAGCCTGTCCCGGACGTACGCCGCGCCCGCCACCGCATGCCACAGCGCCGGAGTGTCGATCTCCGCAGGATCCGGGGACATTCCGCTGTCAACGGTCATCTGCCGCTGGCGGTCCGGGAGATCCTCCTTCATGATGTCATGCAGAAGTCCTGCGAGATAGCAGCGCTTCTTGTCCGCGCCGAATCTCTCCGCGAGGTCGTAGCATGCCTCGGCGACGTTCATGCTGTGGGTGAAGCGCTTTTTAGAAAGACGCTCCTTTATGAGTTCCTCGTATTCGTCGAATTCCTTGTATCTGCTCAAACAGAATTACCTCCACATTAGATTCACGGCTCTTTCCAGAAGCCGCCTCTGAAGAAATTCTCGCCGCCCAGAGGTTTTGCGGTCAGCCGGAACATCACGCAGCCGTCCGGACACACGATGGTCTTGCTGTACTTCCCGTCTCCCCCGAGATTTTCAAGGTCGCCGCCGCTGCGGACTGCCTCCATCAGCGGGTACAGCATCATCATGGTCTTGCTGCACAAATTCCATAGCCGTCGGCGTTGACCGGGCAGCCGTAGGTACAGCGGTATGTATCGCCGATCTCCTCGCCGTTTCGGCAGAGATGTTCGGTGTGGTCTCCGCGGAGATACCCGATGACCTCGACCTGGAATTCGTATTCCTCATCATACCACTTTTTCATGATTTATCACCTGTAGAGCCCCTTTTCACGGATATACTCCGCAACGCCCTGCGGAACCATTCCGGAAAAGTCCCCGCCATGTGCGACGGTATTTCTGACCTCCGTGGAGGACATCTCTATCGCCTGGGTCGGGAGCACCTTTATGCGCCCCAGTTCGTTGGCGTACTCCATCATGTCCGCGAGGCTGTCGCCGTCACGGGCTGCCGCGCAGACCTTCGTCTCCTTGAGCAGCGACTCGTACTTATACCACTTGTCGAAGCTGAACAGCATATCCCCGCCGATGAGCAGAAAGAACTGCTCGTTGGGGTACATCTCCTTCAGTGCGCGGACGGTGTTTATCGAATAACTCGTCCCGCCGAGCCTTACCTCGATGTCGCTGACCTCCACGCCCGGGATATGCCCGAACGCGCGGCGGCACATCTCCGCCCTGTCCTCATACGGGGCAAGATTGGTGTGCTTGTGCGGCGAAACATACGTCGGGATTATAAGCAGACGGCGCAGCTTGAGCTGCTTCACGGCTTCCTCGGCAAGGCGGACATGCCCGTTATGCACCGGGTTGAACGCCCCTCCGAAGATGCCAGTCTTTTTCACGCTGTCACTCAAGCTCTATCACCCGCTTCTTGGGATCCTTGTTGCGGCGGTAAAGCACGAACTTCCTGCCGATCACCTGCACGACCTCGGACTTTGTAAGCTCCGCGATCTGGTCTGCAGCTTCACGGGCGGTGAACTCGCAGTTCTCCTGCACGCCTACCTTTATAAGCTCGCGGCAGTTCAGAACGTCGTCGAGCTGCTTTACCAGCTCGTCGCCGATACCCAGCTTTCCAACGAAAAATATTGTATTGTAGCTCTGCGCTATGGAGCGCAGATGTGCTCTCTGTTTACTTGTCAGCATTAACTGAATTTCTCCTTTAAGATCTTGGCAAGCTCCTCAAACGCCTTGGCGCGGTGGCTTATCCTGTTTTTCTCGTCCTGGTCGAGCTCCGCCATGCTGTGATCCACGTCCACCATGAAGATGGGATCATAGCCGAAGCCCTTGTCGCCGACCATCTCATCGCCTATGTACCCCTCAACGGTACCGTTTACGGAATACTCGTCGTCCTCGGCGTAGATGAAATAGATCGAGCAAACGAAGCGTGCCTCTCTAAGGGGTCTGGACACGCCGTGCATCTCCTCAAGTACCTTCTCGCAAAGCTCCTTGTCGGTAGCGCCCTCGCCGGCATAGCGCGCGGAGTAGATACCCGGTGCGCCGTTGAGGAAGTCTATCTCAAGTCCGCTGTCGTCTGCGATGGTAGGGAGCTTTGTTGCCTCGAAAACAGCGCGCGCCTTTATGTGCGCGTTCTCCTCGAAGGTATCGCCGTCCTCTACGATCTCGTCTGTGAAGCCTGCCTCCCGCATTGATACAACGTCGAACCCGAATGGCTCGAGGAGCTTTCTGAACTCCATGATCTTGCCCTGATTGTTGGACGCGATTATCAATTTCTGTCGGACAGGCGACGAGGCGGCAGGTTTTTCTTCGCCCGATTTGTGAAGATGTTTCATAAAAAATCCTTTCCAATTTACTGCGCCTCATGGGCGCTTTATTTTACCCATTCATGGGAAAATTTCTTACTCGAACAGAGCTTTTACATAGTCCGCCGGAACGAACGGCTGGAGATCGTCGATCTTCTCGCCCACGCCGACAAGTTTCACGGAAATGCCGAGCTCATTCTTTATAGGTATTATTATACCACCTTTTGCAGTTCCGTCAAGCTTTGTGAGAACAATTCCTGTAATTTCAGCACTTTCACTGAAAAGTTTGGCCTGATTGACTGCATTCTGTCCAGTAGTCGCGTCAAGAACCAATAAAGTTTCAACCGACGCGTCCGGAACTTCGCGGTTTATCACCCTGGCGATCTTTTTCAGCTCCTCCATGAGGTTCTTCTTATTGTGGAGCCTTCCTGCGGTGTCGCAGAGCACTACGTCAGCGCCGCGCGCCTTCGCTGCGGTCAGCGCGTCGAACACGACTGCGGCGGGGTCGCTGCCCTCGCTGTGCTTGACGATATCCACGCCGGCGCGGTCAGTCCATACGTTGAGCTGATCAATAGCCGCCGCACGGAATGTATCCGCCGCCGCTACGACTACCTTCTTGCCCTGCGCCTTGAGATTCGCCGCAAGCTTGCCTATCGTGGTGGTCTTGCCTGCGCCGTTGACGCCTATCACCATGATAACAGACGGCTTTGTGTCAAGCTTCAGCTCGTTGTCGCCGGTGAGCATTTCCGCAATGATGTCGCGCAGGAGCTGCTTGACGTCCGCGGGGTCGGTGGCGCCAGTGCGCTTTACAGCCTGGCGAAGTTTGTCGCATATATTCATGGAGGTCTCCGCGCCGATATCGGAAAGGATCAGCGTTTCCTCCAGCTCGTCGAAAAAGTCCTCGTCTATCTTCGTGAAGCTGTTCATCAGCAGCTCCAGCTTGCTCATGAAGCCGTCCTTCGTCTTTTTCAGGCCGTTTTTCAGCTTCTCGAAGAATCCCTGCTTCTTCGGAGCTTCTTCGGACTCCTCGGTGAAATCCGGCTCGGAAACTTCCTCCTGCGGGACCTCCTCCGGCTCGTTTTCTTCTTCGGGGGCGGGAGCCTCCATAGCCTGCGGAATTTCCTCGGGCTCCTCCGCCTCCTCAGGCTCGGGTATCGCCTCCGGCTGAGTCAGCGGCTCCTCCGCTTCGGCTTCGGGAGCCTCGAACGCAGCGTAATTCCCGGATTGCTCCGGCTCCTCGGCTGCGGGAACTCCACCGTCAGGCTGAACAGGCGCTTCAGCTTCGGTATATCCGGAAGCTCCGATTTCGGCGCCGCCGCTTTCAGTACTGGTTTCGCCGGAGTTTTCATCGAGCACAGCCTCCTGTTCGTTCAGCTCTTCTTCCTGATGTTTCTTCTTTTTGAATCTGTCAAAAAATCCCATGTGACCTCCATTCCGGCATACTGAGTAAGTATGCTCAAAGCCGCGTTGGTTATGCAAAATCATTTAAGCTCTACGTCCAGCTCGTCGGCAAGCTCGCGGCGCAGAAGCCTTGAAACTCCCTTTTCCTGCATGAAAACGCCGTAAAGCACCTTGCAGCCCTCGATTGTTCCGCGGCGGTGGGTTATTACCATCAGCTGCGTCTGGCTGCTGAACTGGTTGAGGTAAGTTATGTACTTGTCTACGTTCACATCGTCGAGCGCCGCGTCTACCTCGTCGAGCATACAGAACGGCGTCGGACGGTGCTTGAGTATCGCGAAGTAGATCGTGATGGCGACCATCGTCTGCTCGCCGCCGGAGAGGGATATCAGGTTCTTTATGACCTTTCCAGGCGGTGCCGCGAGTATCTCAATACCGGAATTCAGAACGTCCTCCGGGTCGGTGAGCTTGAGTTCGCCGTGCGCTCCGTCGCCGAAAATGCTGACGAATATCTCCTTGAAGCTCTTGTTTATCTCCTCAAAGCTGTTGAGGAAGCGCGTCTTGATATCCTCGGTGAGGTCGGCGATTAGCCTTTCAAGCTCCCGCTTGCTCTTTTCGATGTCGTTGAGCTGCGCGGTCTGGAACTTGTATCGCTCCGACACCGTGCGATACTCCTCGATGGACTCCATGTTGACGTTTCCGAGCTTTGTTATCTGCTTTCTCAGCTCCTCGAGGTCGTTTTCCGCCGCCAGCAGGTTCTCAAGCGGCTTCGCCTGCTCTATCGCCATCGACACCGTCATGTCGTAGCTTTCGAGCAGCATGGAGACTATGCGCTCCTTCTCACGCTCCTCGCTCTTGCGGCGCTCCTCCAGCCTGGCGACTTCCCTTGCGAAGCGCTCCTTGTCGCGGTTCGCCTCGTTTATGTCGCGGTTCATCTGACCTATCGCCAGATCCAGGCTGTCTATCTCTGCCATGCTGCGGGAAATATCCTCGTCCTTGCCGGTAAGCTCCCCGCTGTGCTGCTCAAGCTCCATGCGGAGCTTCTCAATTTCAACGCGGATCTCCTCGTCGCTGCGGTCGAGCTCCGCCATCTTCCCGCGGAAGCTGTCGCTGCTCTGAAACAGCGCCCGGCGGTTCTCCTCACGGTTCCTGATCTCAACGTTGAACGCGTCGATATCCTTCTTCGCAGCCATCTGCTCGAGGTTTATCCGGGATATCTCCTCGGAAATCTCCTTGCTCTGCGAAGCCGCGGAGTCGCGCTCGCTGCCGGACTGCTTCAGCTTTTCTTCAAGCCCCTCAGCCTTTTTGTCGCACTCCTCGACCACACTGCGAAGTTCGGTGAGCTGCGCGGTGTAGTTCTTTATCTGGAGGTCGAAGCGCTCCAGAGCCTGCCTTGAGTGCGCTCCCTGCTCGTTAAGCTGCTGAACCAGAGTATTGAACTTCGACAGCTCAGCGCGGAGGTTGATTTCCTGAGAATCGCAGCTTCTCAGCTCGTCCTGCATGCCGTCGATCTCGACTGCGAATTTCGCTGCCTCCGCCTGGTACTGCTGGTACGCCTCTGTCTTTTCAACGAGGGTCTTTTTCATCTCGATTATCGAGGCGTACAGCGAATCCTTCTGCTGCTTTCTGGAAATGATACCCGTGCCGCTCGCCCGGCTTCCTCCGGTGAAGGAGCCGCCTGCGTTGACGACCTGACCGTCAAGCGTAACGACGCGGAATCTGAAATTGTATTTCTTACTGAGGAACGCCGCCGTGTCGATATCGTCCACGATAACGGTAAGCCCCAGCAGGTAGCTGATTATGTTCCGGTACTCCTGGTCGCAGTCCACGAGGTCGCTTGCTATGCCCTCGAAGCCCTGCTCTGAGCTGAGCCGCGGCTCGTTCAGGAAGCGCCCCTTCATGGTGGTTATAGGAAGCATGGTCGCACGACCGAAATTCGTTTCCTTGAGGAAGCGGATACAGCGCTTTGCTGTCTCCTCGCTGTCCACGATGACGTTCTGCATTGCCGCTCCCAGTGCGGTCTCTATCGCGAGGACGTACCGCTCGTCGATAGTAACTACATCTGCAACGGTGCCGTGTATACCGCTCATTCTCCCCTGCTGGGAAGCCTTCATCAGTTCCTTGACGCTTCGGTTGTAGCCCTCCATGTTCTTCTCAACGTCGTCCAGTACTTTATAGCGGTTCTGCATCATGTCAAGCTCGCTGCGTACCTTCTCAGCCTCGGATTTCGCCTCGTTCATGCGGCGAACCTTGCCGTCGTTGAGGCGCTGATATCCCGCCAGCTTGTTTGCCGTCGCGGAGCGCTTCTCGCCTACCTCCGCGAGCGATTTCCCGACCTGCGCGGCGCTGTCGGAGTACTCCTTCAGCTTCGCTTCGGAATTCTGCACGTCGCTCAGGAACGTCTGTTTCTGTTCCTCGGCTTCCGCTGCGGAACGCTCCGCCTGAACCGACCGCACGTCAGCCTCGCTGCGTTCGCGGTATATCTGGGCGAGTTCCTGCTCCAGCGCGGAATACTCCTTGTCGCTCTCGGCGTTCTGCTCCGCCATTGCGCTGAGCTTTTCCTGGAGGTCGGTCCGCTGCTTCTCAAACTGCTCCACCTCGGCGGTCTTTTCCTCTATTTTGCTGCGGAACTCCTTTATTGCGTCGTCGAAGCTGCGGCTGCTCTCCTCGGCGTTCGCTATCTGCTGAGTGAGTTCCGTGCGGCGCTCGTCATTGTGGCGGAGGTCGTTCTCGCGCACCTGTATCGTGGAGCGCTTCTCCGCTATCTCCGCGTTTACAGCCTCGCGGCTGCTGCGGAAACGTTCAAGCTCCGCCTGTATGCGCTGTTTCTTTTCGGTGCTCTCTTCAATGCTGTTCTGGAGCTTCTCCGCGTCCTTTTCGAAGTGCTCGCACTCCGCGCGGTTGAGCAGCAGGTCGTCGTCCAGCTTCTTTATTGCGGTGCGGCGCTCCTCATAGTGAGCCGCTCCTACGGATATCTCAAGCTCCTTCTTCTGGTCGAGAAGCTCCGCGGCTAGAACCGCCTTCTCCGACTGCTTTTTAAGCACCGGGAGGCGCTCCTCGTCTGAACGGATAATATCCTTCTGGCGGGTGATGTTTTCCTCGGCGCTCTCAAGCTCCTTCTCGGCTTCCGCCTTCTTGTGGAGGAACAGCGAAATGCCCGCCGCTTCCTCGAATATCTCGCGGCGCTGGGTACCGCGGGCGTTGACTATCTCAGCGACCCTGCCCTGTCCGATTATGGAATATCCATCGCGCCCTAGTCCCGTACCGAGAAGCATTTCCTGAATGTCTTTCAGCCTGGACTTCGCGCCGTTTATGAGATATTCGCTCTCACCGGTGCGGTAGAGCTTGCGGGAGATCGTCACCTCGTCCGCGTCCACTGCAAGGGCGCGGTCGGTGTTGTCGATGCACAGCGCGACCTTCGCGAATCCCATCGGCTTTCTGTCGGTGGTCCCGTGGAAGATTACGTCCTCCATCTTTTCGCCGCGCAGGGTCTTTGCGCCCTGCTCTCCCATTACCCAGCGCAGGGCGTCGCTTATGTTGCTCTTGCCGTTTCCGTTGCTTCCAACGACTGCGGTGGTCTGGGCGTCGAAGTTCAGTACGGTCTTGTCCGCAAAGGATTTGAACCCGTGTATCTCAAGTGACTTAAAAAACATTCACAAACCTCAATGTTTATCGCAGCTCGATGTACGCCCCTTCCAGGGGTTTCACATCGACGTCATACCCCAGCTCCCTCAGAGCCGCGATATTGCCGCGTTTCTGTCCGACTGCCCGGCTGATGTTCCGGCTGTCGGTGTATAAAATATAATGTCCTTTTTTCAGTGCGGAAAGCTTTTGCTTCGCGTCATTCAGAAACAGCCGGCTCTCCACTATCTCCCGGAATGCCGGGTGGTACACTCCGCCGAGCATTTCGCTTTCCACTTCGGCGGAAGCGTGAAGCCCCATTCTTATAACGCGGACTCCCGCCGCGGTGAACTCCCGCAGAAGCTCCGCGCACAGGTCTACGGTCTGCTCGAATCCGAAGCTCTGATACTCCCCGCTTTCAAACAGCCGTCCAAGCCGCGTGTGCTTCAGAATGACCGTCGGGTAAATGCGCACCGTATCCGGCTTGAGCGCGATGAACTCCCGGCAGGTGTACCTCACGGCGTCCTCGCTGTCGCGGTAAAGCCCGGTCATCATCTGTAAACCCAGCGATATCCCGCTTTCCCGTATCAGCCGGGAAGCCCTGCGGACGTCCTCGGCAGAATGCCCGCGCTCGTTGGCTGTCAGCACCTCGTCCGACATGGACTGCGCGCCAAGCTCCACGGCGGTCATGCCGTATTTTTTCAGTATCGCGATTATCTCGTCGTCAACGCAGTCCGGGCGTGTGGAACAGCGTATCCCGCAATAGACCTCCGGGTGCTTTTGTACCGCCGCATGTGCGCACTCCAGCAGGCTGACCATATAATCCCTCGGGACGGCGGTGAAGCTGCCTCCGAAAAACGCGATCTCCGCCTGCATTCCCCGCTCTGCGAGGTGCGGAGCCTGCTCCTCGAGCAGCGCCGCGACTTCCTCCGGAGATGGCGCGTGAGCCGCTCCGGAAATGCTCCGCTGGTCGCAGAAGCTGCACCGATGCGGGCAGCCGATGTGCGGAATGAAAACCGAGATGTTAGTCCGTTTCATAGCCCATCAGCCCGATAGCTTCCTTGGCGGCAGCCTGTTCGGCTTCCTTCTTGCTCTGACCCGAGCCGGTGCCTATGCTCTGACCGTTCAGCATAACGTCCGCGGTGAAGGTCTTGTGGTGAGCTTCGCCCTCTTCCTCGGTGACTTCGTAGGAGATATGCTCCTCCGGATTCTGCTGGATTATCTCCTGCAAAATCGTCTTGTAGTCGCCGAGCTTTACCTTTCCGCTCTTTATCGCCTCGATAGACGGCACGAATCTCATGATGAACTTCTGAGCCTCGTCCATGCCGCCGTCAAGGAATATAGCCGCGATGAGCGCTTCGAAAGCGTCCGCGAGAATGGAACGGCGCTCGCGGCCTCCGGTCATCTCCTCGCCCTTTCCGAGCAGAATGTAGTCGCCCAGTGAAATGCGCTTTGCGAAGTTGTACAGCGAATTCTCGCACACGATGGAGGCGCGCAGCTTTGTCAGCCCGCCCTCCGGAACGGTGGTCATATTCGTGTAGAGGTACAGCGAAACTGTTATCTGGAGCACGCTGTCCCCGAGGAACTCCAGGCGCTCGTTGCTGCCGTTGTTCTTTCCGCCGGAATAGCTGGAATGGGTCATCGCGCCGCGCAGGTACGACTTATCCTTAAAGGTGTATCCTATCTTTTCTTCAAGCTGACTGAATTCAGACATGTCAATCCTCTTCCTTAACTCCGAGAGCCGCAATAGCGCTCGTCATTTCCTCTATCGCGTTCTTCTCAACGAACATCTTCGCCTGGCGGAACGCTCCCAGGAACGCCGCCGCGTCGGAGCTTCCGTGCGCCTTGAATACCGGCTTTGCTGTTCCCAGCAGCGGAGAGCCGCCGATGGTCTTGTAATCAAGCTGCTTTGTTATGTCGCCGAGCTGCTTCTTTACACAGAGCGCGCCTATCTTCGTCTTGAGATTTGCGAAGAACATTGATTTCAGCGACTGCTTCATGAGTATTCCCATGCCCTCGCACGCCTTCAGGAACACGTTTCCGGTGAACCCGTCGGTGACAAGGACGTCCACCTTGCCGATGGGCGCGTCGCGGCCCTCGACGTAGCCGAGGAAATTGATGGAGGACGTATTTCTGAGGAGCTTCACGGTCTCGTGCTCAAGCTCCCTGCCCTTTTCCTCCTCGGTGCCGATGTTCAGCAGACCTACGCGGGGCTTCTCTATCCCCATGGTTTTCTCCATGAAAATGCTTCCCAGTACGGCGAACTGCTGGAGCATTTCCGGACGGCACTCAAGGTTTGCGCCGCCGTCGACTACCGCGTATCTTCCGCCGCCGAGGCAGGGCATGAGCGGAACCAGCGCAGTCCTCTTGACGCCCTTTATGCGCTTGCCGACCATAGTGCCGCCTACTACGATAGCCGCAGTGCTTCCCGCGCTGATGAACGCGTCGGCATTGCCTTCAGCGAGGTAATACAGCGCCTTGCCCATTGAGGTGCCGGAATTCTCCTTGATGACCGACTTGGGAGCGTCCTCCGTAGTGATAACGCCCTCCGCATGCACCAGCTCGAGGTGGCTGTCGGAGATATCCAGAGCCTTCATGCGCTCCATAAGTATCTTCTCATCGCCGGTTATCGCGATGTCGATTCCAAGCTCCTTAACCGCGAGAGCCGCGCCCTTTAATACTTCGTCCGGTGCGTTGTCGCCGCCGAATCCGTCTATAACTATTTTCATATTATGTATCCTCACTGTCGGAAAGAGCCTTGTCCAGGTCGGAAAGCGCTCTCTGTGCAAGCGCGCCGTAGCGCTCCTGCTTGCCTTTTATCACCCTGTCAAGGGACGGAAGTATGCCCATGCTGCTTGCCATCGGCTGAAAATTCTCAACGGTAGGGTCGCTGATGTAGCTGCACAGCGCCCCCAGCATTGTCGTCCTGGGAAGCGTCAGCGGCTGCTTTCCGCTGAGCCTGTCGGCAAGCGCCCTTCCCGCGATGATTCCGGAAGCCGCGCTTTCAACGTAGCCCTCCACGCCGGTCATCTGACCTCCAAAAAAAACGTTGTCAGAACCGCGCAGCATGAACCATTCGTCCAGCAGCCGAGGGCTGTCGAGGAACGTATTGCGGTGCATTACGCCATAGCGCACGAACTCCGCGTTTTCAAGCCCGGGTATCATCGAAAATACGCGCTTCTGCTCGCCGAATTTCAGGTTGGTCTGGAATCCGACCAGGTTGTACATCGTGCCGTCCCTGTTCTCCTTGCGGAGCTGCACCGCCGCGTAGGGGCGCTTCCCGGTGCGCGGGTCGGTCAGACCAACGGGCTTCATGCAGCCGTAGCGGACGCTCTCAAAGCCGCGCTTCGCGAGTACCTCCACCGGCATGCAGCCCTCGAACACCTTCATTCCCGCGGACTCCTCCGGGCGGTCGAACTCCTTTAAAGGAGCGCTCTCAGCGGTCACAAGCGCCTCGTAGAACGCCTCGTATTCCTCCCGGGTCATGGGGCAGTTGACGTAATCCGCCTCGCCCTTGTCGTACCTCGTCTGGAAAAACGCCTTGCTGAAATCAATGCTGTCCGCCGAAACGATGGGTGCCGCCGCGTCGTAAAAGCTCAGCCCCTCGCCGCACATGCCGCGTATTTTCTCGGCCAGCGCGTCGGAGGTCAGCGGACCTGTGCATATCACCGCGTTTTTTTCCGGAAGCTCGGTAACTTCTCCTTCTATCACCCGGATATTCGGAAAGCTCCTGACTATTCTCGTCACCTCGTCGGAAAACTCCGTGCGGTTTACCGCGAGAGCGCCTCCGGCAGGGACTGCGGTCTTTTCCGCAGCCTGGAGTATCACCGAACCGAACCGGCGCATTTCCTCCTTAAGCAGACCGCACGCGCTCTCAGGGCGCGCCGCCTTGAGCGAATTCGAGCAGACCAGCTCCGCAAAGCCCTCGTAGTGGTGCGCCGGGGAATATTTCTGCGGCTTCATTTCGTGTAGCTCAACGTCAAACCCGCGCCTTGCGAGCTGTACCGCCGCTTCGCACCCGGCGAGACCCGCGCCGATAACCTTAACTGTCATTGCTCTTATCCTTTGAATCTGCGCCGTCGAGGGGGCGTTCGTAGCCGCAGCCCTCCTTCGCGCAATATATCTTACCCTGTCTGCCGGTTTTCTTGAAGAGAGTAGCCCCGCACTGCGGACATTTCTCCGAAATCGGCAGATCCCACGTCATGAAGTTGCAGTTCTGATAGTCCTCGCAGCCGTAGAACGGCTTACCCTTCTTGGACTTCTTCGCAAGCATCTTCTTGCCGCACTTCGGGCAGTTTCCCTGGGTTTCAGTGACTATCTTCTTGGTGAACTTGCACTCCGGAAATCCGCTGCACCCGAGGAACTTTCCGAACGGACCTATCTTGATAACCATCGGCTTTCCGCACTCTTCGCAGATAACGTCGGTGGGCTCGTCGGGAACCTTCACGCGCTTGCCCTCCATATCGGCTTCCGCCTTTTCAAGCGTTTTCGCGAAATTGCCGTAGAATCTCCGCAGGATATCCACCCAGTTCACTGTACCGTGTTCGATGTTATCAAGTTCCGTCTCCATCTTAGCCGTGAATTTGACGTCTACTATATCGTTGAAGTGTTCCTTAAGCAGCTCGGTAATTACCTCTCCGAGCGCCGTTGGCTTTATCTGATTTCCCTGCTCGCGCTCGACATAGTGGCGGTCGATGATCGTGGAGATAGTCGGCGCATAGGTCGACGGTCTGCCGATACCGTTTTCCTCAAGCTCCTTGATGAGGGAGGCTTCGTTGTAGCGTGCCGGCGGCTGTGTGAAGTGCTGATTTCCGAGCACTTCCTTCGCGGTGAGCTTCTCGCCCTTTTCCAGCTTCGGGAGCGCTCCGCTCTGCTCGTTGTCGGCGTCCTTAGTTTCCTCGTAGAGCTTGGTGAATCCGTCGAACTTCACAGAATAGCCGCTGCTCTTGAAAAGGCAGCCTGCGGCTGTGATGTCCGCAGCAACGGTATCAAGGACGGCATTCTGCATCTGGCTTGCCATGAAGCGCTCCCAGATGAGCTTGTAGAGCTTATACTGGTCGGAGCTCAGCGAAGCCTTTACCTTGTCGGGCGTCAGGCTGACCGTGGTGGGACGTATCGCCTCGTGGGCGTCCTGCGCGTTGTTCTTCGATTTGAACACCCGTGGCTTCTCAGGGAGATACTCCGCGCCGTAAAGCTCCTTGATGAGGTCTGCGGCGGCAGCCTTAGCCTCGTCGGAGATACGCAGCGAATCGGTTCTCATGTAGGTTATCAGACCGACGGCGCCCATTCCTGCAACGTCGATACCTTCGTACAGCTCCTGTGCCGCCTTCATTGTACGGCGGGACTGGAAAGAATAGCGGCGGCTCGCCTCCTGCTGGAGGGTCGAGGTGGTAAACGGCGGAGCGGGCTGCTTCTTGCGCTGTGACTTCTTCAGCCCGGTAACGATGAACTCCGCACCCTTGAGGCGCTCAAGGAGCTTGTCAGCCTCCTCCTTGCTGCCGATGGACACCTTTTCCCCGTCGACCTCGCTGAGCTTCGCCGGGAAAGCCTTCTTTGAAGAAGCCGCGAGCAGCTTTGCGTCAACGCTCCAGTACTCCTGGGAAACGAAGCTGCGGATCTCGTTCTCGCGGTCGACGATGATACGCACCGCAACGGACTGCACGCGTCCTGCGGACAGACCGCGCCTTACCTTCTTCCAGAGGAACGGAGACAGCTTATAACCTACTATTCTGTCAAGGATACGGCGCGCCTGCTGTGCGTCGACTATGTTTGTGTCGATACAGCGCGGGGCGCTCATTCCTGCCTTTACGCCGGTTTTGGTGATCTCGTTGAATGTAACGCGCACCGGAGCCTTCTCGTCGATATTCAGAAGGTGCGACAGATGCCATGCTATCGCTTCGCCCTCTCTATCCGGGTCGGTCGCGAGGTAGACGATATCGCTCGCCTTAGCGTGTTTTTTTAGCTCCTTTATGACCTCCGCCTTGTCCTTCATATTGACGTACTGCGGAGCAAAATCGTGCTCCACGTCAACGCCGAGCTTGGACTTCGGCAGGTCGATTATATGACCGGTGGAGGCTATTACGTCATAGCCCTCGCCGAGGTACTTCTTAACGGTTTTCGCCTTTGACGGCGACTCCAGTATTACTAGATGCGGCACAGAGTTTCCCCCTAAATTTTCTGATTTGCGCCCATCAGGGCATTAGGCAGTGCAAAGCCGAAAGTCAGCTTATGGTTTTGCACTGCCTGCTGCGTCCCCGCAGCAGAACATACGCGAATAAGCCGGGCAGGTCATGTCCAGCTTAAAAAATATCGTTTCAGCGCCTGGAAATCTCCCAGAGCAGGATTGCGGCTGCGGCTCCAGCGTTCAGCGATTCCGCGCCGGATATCGGGATATACACCGCCTGGTCGCAGACCTCTGCGGTCTCCCGGGAGATCCCCGCACCCTCGCTGCCTATCACAACTGCGGCATGCTCCGGGAAATCAAGCGTCCCGAGCTTTGCGGCAGAGCTGTCCAGCATTGAACCGTAGACCCTGAATCCGCGCTCTTTCAGCCCGGTTATTATCCCCGGAAGCTCCCCGATAATACACGGTAGCCTCAGCGCGCTTCCCATCGAAGCGCGGAGCGTTTTCGGCGACCAGACATCGGCGCAGTCATGAGAAAGCGCCGCCCCGTCAAATCCGAGAGCCTCCGCGGTGCGCAGTATCGTCCCGACGTTCCCGGGATCCTGGACTCCGTCGAGCAGCACCAGCCGCCCGGCACCGTCCGGAATTCCGGAGTGCTCCGGCTTCTCCGCGACGGCGAACAGCCCCTGCGGAGCCTTCGTATCCGAAATATATTCCGCGACTTCCTGAGATATCACAGCGAACTCCCCGGCGCTGCGAAGCGCCTGAGCGGTCTGCGGATATTTTGAGATCGCGTTTTCAGTCGCGAGCGCGGAAATTATCCGGAATCCGGATTTTGCAAGCTCGCCGCAGAGATGGTCTCCCTCAACGGCGAAAACGCCCTCGGAATCGCGCAGCTTTTTCTCCCGGAGAATGTCGCGGAAGCGCCTTACGGCGTCGTTTTTTCTCGATGTAATGATCAACGGTGCAAATCCCCCTACATAGCGAAAAATCTCACGTCCCGGAACAGAACGTGAGATATTTGCACCTTAAAGCGCTGCCTTAGCCTTCTCTGTCAGAGCAGTGAAGCCAGCTGCGTCATTGATTGCGATCTCGGAGAGCATCTTTCTGTTCAGAGTGATGCCAGCCTTCTTCAGACCGTTCATGAAAGTGGAATAGTTCATGCCGTTGGACTTAGCAGCAGCAGAAATTCTGGTGATCCAGAGCTTTCTGAAGTCTCTCTTCTTGAGACGTCTGCCGATGTAAGCATACTGACCGGACTTCCATACAGCTTCCTTAGCAGTCTTGAAAAGTCTGCTCTTGCCGCCCCAGTAGCCCTTTGCCAGCTTTAATGTTCTATTTCTTCTCTTACGAGTTGCGAGTGCGCCCTTTACGCGTGCCATGTTACATTACCTCCTGTTATTTTTGTCTGCGGACTCATTCCGCGGTCGATTATTTATACGGAATAAGGCTCTTTACAGCAGCTACGTTGGTAACGTCTGCATATGCGCCAGCACGCAGGCCTCTCTTGCGCTTGGTGGACTTCTTGGTCAGAATGTGGCGTCTGTTGGTGTGACCCATCTTTACCAGACCGTTCTTGGTCAGCTTGAAGCGCTTCTTAGCACCGCTGTGAGTTTTGATCTTAGGCATTGTGTTATCCTCCTTGAGTTTTCATTAAAGTGTGCCGCTCGACTGCGCCTATCTTACTTCTTGGGGCTGAGAACTATCGCGTAGTTCTTACCCTCAAGCTTTGACGGCTTCTCAGAACCGCCGTACTCTGAAACGGCATCGAGGAATTTCTTCATCAGCTCTTCGCTGAGATTCATGTGCGACATCTCTCTTGCACGTCTGAAGCGGATAGTGACCTTTACCTTGTCACCGTTCTGGAGGAATTTGATGCAGTTCTTTACCTTGATGTTGAAGTCGTTGGTGTCGATGTTCAGGGACATCTTGATCTCCTTGACCTCAGCCTGCTTCTGGTTCTTCCGGGCTTCCTTCTCCCTCTTGGTCTGCTCAAAACGGTATTTGCCGAAATCCATGATGCGGCATACCGGAGGAGTCGCTGTAGGAGCGATGAGTACGAGATCGAGATCTGCTTCGATCGCCTTATTGAGTGCGTCAGCCGTAGCCATAATGCCGAGCTGCTCGCCGTCAGCGCCGATTACTCTTACTTCCTTCTCGCGGATATCCTCGTTGATGAGCTGTTCTTTCGTGCCGATATCAAAGCACCGCCTTTCTAAATTACGTTTCAGCCTTGAAATAAAATAAGCGTGAGTACACACGCTCACGCTTAACTGAAATGCCTCTCGGCTTATTCTCATTAAACATACCGCGCCTGACAGACTTAACGCCGGCGGGTGAGAGTGTGGTGGCTCTGCTTTATTACTTGAATATTATAACACCACAAACTCAATTTGTCAAGTAGTTTTCTGAATTTTTTCAGAAATATTCTGATTTTCTTTCAGGAACTCAAGATACTTATCAGCCGGGATCGGCTTCTGATAGTAGTAACCCTGGAGATAATCGCAGCCCATATCAATGAGCAGCTTCGCCATCTCACTGGTCTCCACACCCTCGACTACAATGCGCTTTTTCAGCGATTTCAGCATTTCAACGGTGTGCTTCAGGATCACGAATGCTTCTTCGTTCTCCATTGCCGGCCACAGGATACTCTTGTCAATTTTAACAATATCCATCGGCAGCGTTATCAGGTAGTTTGCAGTGGAGAACCCCGTGCCATAGTCGTCCATGGAGAATGTAACGCCCTTTGAGATCAGGCAGTTCATGTTCTTCAGCAGCGCGTCGTAGTTTGCGAGGCCTGCCGTCTCGGTTATCTCGAAATTTATCTCCTCGGGAGGTATTCCGTACTCCGCCATTATCTCCATAAGGCGGTCGGAAAGCTGTTCCTGCACACACTGGAGAACCGACAGGTTCACCTCGATGTATTTCACGCCGAGAGCCTGCGCCTGCCCGCTCTTCATGAACTCGCACACCTTGCGGAACGCGATCTCGCCTATCTCGATTATCATGCCGTTGGATTCCGCCAGGGGTATGAACTCCTCGGGGCTGACGTAGCCAAGCTCCGGATCCTTCATTCTGATAAGCGCCTCGGAACACACAAACCCATGCTCCGCCGGCTCGTAGATGGGCTGGTAGTACATCTCGAAGCTCTTGTTGACGATACAGTTCTTGATGGTGCTGAGAATGTGCATTTCGCGCTTTTTGGCGGTGATCGACTCCTTGCTTGCGACGAACACGCTGCCTTCCGCCTTTTCAGTGGTTCGCAGGGTGTACTCTATCGCGTCGCGGACGTCCTCCGCGGACTGCGCGAAATCCGGATAGCGCACGACGCATATCTTCGGAGTGAGATTCGCTTCTATTCCGTGGATCTTCACCGGCTTTGAGAATATGCTGAGTATCCTGTCGCTAAGGTATTTTTCGGTTATCTTGCGCTTTTCGTTAGTGAACATCGCGAACTCGCAGCCGCCGAGGTGGTACACCTCCCCGGTGCCGAATCCGGACATCAGCTTCGCCGCGACCGCTCTGGGAGCCGCGCTGCGCTCTCCCACGCTGAACAGCCCGTTTATATAATTCAGCCCGTCGAACCGAAACGCTGCGATGGTAAAAGGCTTACTTTCGTCAATGCGGACTTCCACACTGTTGAAAAATGCTTCGTCGTTGAAGCAGTCGGCGGCCTTATCAGTGAAATCGTCGGGGTTCTGTATAATTATAAGGAACATCACGAGAACCAGCGCAATAGCGTAGTTCCCCATCACCTGCTGTGGAAGAAGGAGCTGCACAACTGTAGCCGCGACGGTCACAACGAAGAAAAACAGCATGGAAGCCGCCTGGATAGTTTCGCTCTTGCGGCGGTACTTTACGAACATGAACGAGCCGAACATCATCAGCATCAACGCTATTACCGGATAGACATAGAACAGCGGTCCGTGGCAGTACTCCATATTGTCGTTAAAGTAAATTATCAGCTTCGTGAACGGCGTTGTTACAAGCAGCAGGGTTTCCGCTCCAATAAGCGAAAGCGTGAAAACCGAACTAGCCTTCGACATCTTGTTCCTCTTTGTTAGCGCAATAACGTACATCATATAGAGGATAGCTTCAATGTCGTAGAAGAGCAGGTACGATATATGTATGACGTAGTTCAGCCACAGTGGAAGCGACGACGCCACCGGCAGCGACTTCATCGCAAACACGTGGGTAAGCGACGAAAAGAACGTGCAGATAAGCATTCCGGCGTAGATACGGTTTGACATTCCCGGGTACTTTCGGCGGGCGCAGAAGATCAGCACCAGGACAGTGATAAGCCCCATCGCAGCGTATTCATATTCAACCACATAGCTGACCGTATTCATGCCGCACCTCCATTATTCCACATCTGTCAATAACATTGTATCACAATTTAATTAACTTGTCAACACAAAAAGGGCGTGCAGAATACTGCACGCCCTTTTCAAAGCCGATTTTACTTGATAACTCTTACGGAAACAACGCCGGAAACAGCCTTGATAGCTGCTTCGATTCCGGAAGCGTCGCCCTTTACGTCGAGGCAAGTGTATGCGTAGTCCTTCTTGGACTTGCTTACCATGTTCTCGATGTTCAGACCGGCAGCGGAAACCGGAGCGGTGATGTTGTTCAGCAGACCCTCTGCATTCTTGTGGATAACGCAGATCTTTGCATTGCCAGAAATTGCCATCTCAACGTTCGGCAGGTTAACGGAGTTCCTGATGTTGCCGTTTTCGATGTAGTCAACGATCTCCCTGACTGCCATAACCGCGCAGTTGTCCTCGCTCTCGGGAGTGGAAGCGCCCAGGTGAGGCATTGCAACAACGCCGTCCAGACCGATAAGTCCATCGGTAGCGAAATCGGTAACGTAGCAAGCCATGCCGCCGTTTGCGAGTGCGTCGATGATAGCCTTCTCGTCAACCAGCGTATCTCTTGCGAAGTTCAGCAGGCGTACAGTCTTCTTCATGGAAGCGATAGCCTCTGCGTTGATCATTCCCTTTGTGTCAGGCAGTGCGGGAACGTGCAGGGTGATATAGTCGCACTTCTCGAATATCTCCTTGTTGCTCTTTACGTAATGAACCTTGCCGGAGAGCTTCAGAGCGTTCTCAACGGAGAGGTACGGGTCAGCGCCGTAAACGTCCATGCCGAGTTCAGCGGCTGCGTTGGCTACCAGGATACCGATAGCGCCCAGACCGATAACGCCGAGCTTCTTGCCCATGATCTCAGGACCTACGAACTGGCTCTTGCCTTTCTCGACCAGCTTTCCTACCTCGTCGCCCTTGCCCTTGAGGGTCTTGATCCAGTCCATAGCAGCCGGGATCTTTCTGGAGGACAGCAGCAGACCTGCGATGACAAGCTCCTTAACGGCGTTTGCGTTAGCGCCGGGGGTGTTGAATACTACAACGCCCTTCTCGGTGCACTTGTCGATCGGGATATTGTTTACGCCTGCGCCCGCTCTTGCGATAGCGAGGAGGTTCCCGGGCAGCTCCATCTCGTGCATGGAAGCGGAGCGCACGAGAATTGCGTCTGCATTTGCAGCAGCGTCGTCTGTTACGGTGTACTTGCTCTTGTCGAGCAGGTCGGTGCCGCAGGCAGCGATCTTGTTTAATGTAAGAACGTTATACATATTAATGATGTTCCTTTCATTCGGTGTTTCCCACCGTGATTAAGTTTTCTCCCCCATTCACTGGGGGAGAAAATAATTTACTTGGGTAAATCGGTGATAACAGGCTTGCCGTCCTTACCGAGCAGGGGCGTAAGCCCTCCGCCGTAGCCGTCCCTGTGCCAGAGATAGCAGACGCCTGTGGCTGTATCAACAATGACCTGTGTGCTTGTATTCAATGTAGATTCCTTATGAATTACAACAAACCTGTCAGCCATTCTCAGACTCGAACTTCTTCATGAATTCAACCAGCTTCTCAACGCCCTCGATAGGCATAGCGTTGTAGATGGAAGCTCTCATGCCGCCTACGGTCCTGTGACCCTTGAGGTTTACGAAGCCAGCCGCGGTAGCCTCCTTGACGAACTTGGCGTCAAGCTCCTCGTTGCCGGTGACGAACGGAACGTTCATCAGAGAGCGATCCTGCGGAACGACGGTACCCTTGAACAGCTTGCTCTGGTCGAGGAAATCATAAAGGATCTTAGCCTTCTTCTCGTTGTGAGCCTTCATAGCCTCGAGGCCGCCCATCTTCTTTATCCACTTGAACACCTTGCCGCAGATGTAGATAGCATAGCAGTTCGGAGTGTTGTAGAGGGAATCGTTGTCAGCCTGGGTCTTCCACTTGAGCATGGTGGGTGTTCCGGGGAGAACATCGTCGGTGATGAGATCCTCGCGGATAATTGAAATAACGAGACCTGCGGGGCCTACGTTCTTCTGAACGCCGCCGTAGATAACGCCGTACTTTGTAACGTCAACCGGCTCTGACAGGAAGCAGGAGGACACGTCAGCAACCAGTGTGTGACCCTTTGTGTTGGGGAGGGTCTTGAACTTGGTGCCGTAGATGGTGTTGTTCTCGCAGATGTAAACATAGTCAGCGTCCTCGGGGATATCGAGGTCGGAGCAGTCGGGGATATAGGAGAAGGTCTTGTCTGCGGAGGAAGCCACTGCAACTGCGTCGCCGTAGATCTTTGCTTCCTGGTAAGCCTTCTTAGCCCACTGACCTGTGATTATGTAAGCCGCCTTCTTGTTCTTCATGAGGTTCATCGGAACAGCTGCGAACTGCTGTGAAGCGCCGCCCTGAAGGAACAGTACCTTGTAGTTATCCGGAATATTCATGATTTCGCGGATATCCTTTTCGGCTTCCTTGATGATAGCGTCGTATGCCTTTGAACGGTGGGACATCTCCATAACGGACATGCCTGTGCCCTTGTAATCAAGCATTTCGTCTGCTGCTTCCCTGAGGACTTCCTCGGGCAGCACTGCGGGACCTGCGCTGAAGTTATAAACTCTCATTGAATTGCCTCCTGTAATGTTTGCTGTCATATGATGACGCGCGGACTGCCAAACCGCTTTGCAGTCTGCATTGATGAATCAACACTTCTATTATAAGACAATTTTCCCGTTATGTCAAGACTGAAATACCCGTTATGCAAAATAATTTTCTCTTTTCTGCAATTTCCGGACTTGCTTCTTGCGGAAAACGGAGTGCGGCGGTGAATTAATTCTCATGCGTGTATCCGGGATTGACGGAGGGGCGGCGTGCGCTTCACGGCGCATGGGGGATTTTGGCTGAAGCTTGTGTTTATTGCACTATCCTAGATTCTAGTGCGCGAAGCGCTATTGTTTTTCGGTTACTTTTGTTACAAAAGTAACCGGGGCGTGGGGCGGAGCCCCACTACTCCGTGCGAAGCACGGTGACTCCGCATGGAGTGCGGCAAAAGAAAAAAGCGCTAAGGAGGGAAGAGGGGGGGAAAACAAGAGTTTTCCCCCCAGCAACACTACAAGTCTGTACAAATCTTACTTCAAAACAGTCCACTGGACTGTTTTTGAGGAAAGTCTGATTAAGTGGTGATGTTGCTCCGTGGAAAAACTCTTCGTTTCTCAGACAAACTCCGTTTGTCTCCCCGACCCGGACCCCTTTAGCGCTTTTTTTAGGGAGAATTTCGCGGTCTGCGGACGGCGACGAGGGCGCTGCCCTCGACCTTCAATGGGACGCGTCCCCTTGACCCCAATCAGGGGATTGTGAAGAATCTACATTATTATAGTTTCCCACCCATCAAGCCACAAACAGCCCCGATATCTGCGCGACTGCGAGGCACCCGATAACTCCCGCGCAAGTAGGCAGCAGGAACGCCGCCAGCGCCCACTTCCAGCCGCCTGCTTCCTTCCTGACGGTCAGCAGCGAGGTCGAGCACGGCCAGTGCATGAGCGAAAACAGCATAGTGCATACCGCCGTGCGCCAGGTCCAGCCGTTTTCCCCGAGGAGCTGCGCCAGCGCCGGGAGCGAAAGCTCCGTAAGGCTCCCCTGCGACATGTAGCACATTATGATTATCGGTATGACTATCTCGTTGGCGGGAAGTCCGAGAATGAACGCCATCAGTATCACGCCGTCCATTCCGAGCAGCTTCGCGAACGGGTCAAGCGCCCCGGTGCAGTACGACAGCAGCGAACTTCCGTCAACGGTGACGTTCGCAAGTATCCATATCACCGCTCCGGCAGGCGCGGCTACTGCGGCGGCTCTCCCAAGCACGAACAGCGTGCGGTCAAGCAGGGAGCGCACTATCACCTTCCCGAACTGCGGTTTTCTGTAGGGCGGAAGCTCCAGCGTGAAGCCGGAGGGCTGCCCGCGAAGTATCGTAGCCGAAAGGAATTTCGAAGCCGCAAAGGTCATTCCCACGCCGAGGATCACCGCGGCGGTCACTATCGCGGCGGACAAAGCTGATTCGCCGAACCCTCCGGCAGTCCCCACGAAGAACACCGAAGCGAGGGTAAGAATGAACGGGAACTTTCCGTTGCAGGGAACAAACGCGTTTGTCAGCATTGCGATGAGCCGCTCGCGCTTGCTGTCGATTATCCGGCAGCCGACTATACCCGCCGCGTTGCACCCGAAGCCCATCGCCATAGTCAGCGCCTGCTTTCCGCAGGCATTGCACCTCTGAAACGGCTTGTCGAGGTTATAAGCTACCCTCGGCAGGTAGCCGGAATCCTCCAGCAGCGTGAACATCGGGAAAAAAATCGCCATCGGCGGCAGCATTACCGCCGTGACCCACGCAAGCGTGCGGTAAGCACCGTCCACCAGGACGCCGCTCAGCCACCACGGAGCGCCGCTCATCAGCTCCGACAGCCGCTCTCCGAGCCAGCCAAGCCCCGCCGAAAGGAGCTGCGAGGGGTAATTCGCGCCGCTTATCGTCAGCCAGAACACCACCAGCAAAAGCAGTATCATCAGCGGAAATCCCAGCGCCCTCCCGGTCAGAAGGCGGTCGGCGCGGCGGTCGGCACGGCGGCAGCCCGCACATTCGCTGACGGCGCCGTCTGCAGCTTCCTCGGAGTTCAGCGTTATGCAGGAAACTATGCGGTCCCGGAGGATATCAAGCGTGATATCGTCCTCCGCGAGCCTCAGTCTGCCGCGCTCCACCGCCGCGCTTATCTCCGGGTCGGAGGCAAGGTCTGCGCCGAGGAACTTCCCCGCTTCTGCGGCGAGGGTCTTGTCGCCCTCTATGAGCCGCAGCGCGAGCCATCGCGGGTCGAGACGCTCCCCGAAGCGCTCCCGCAGGACTGGTTCGGCGCAGCCTATCGCGGATTCCACCGGCGTGATGTAGTGAAGTCGTTTCGGGTGCAGCTCCGTTTCGCCGCAGCACAGGCGGTCGAGGGCTTTCGTCAGGGCTTTCAGGGTGCGCTTGTCGTGCGCGGCGGTCCCGACCACCGGAACGCCGAGATTCTCCTCAAGCTGCTTTAGGTCGAGGGTTATCCCGCGGCGCTTCGCCTCGTCGCAGAGGTTCACGCAGACCAGGGTTTTCGGGCAAAGCTCCATGACCTGCAGGACAAGATTCAGGCTGCGCTGAAGGCAGGTCGCGTCGCAGACCACCACCGCAGCCTCCGCACCGCCAAAGCACAGGAAGTCCCGCGCGGCTTCCTCCTCAGCAGAATGAGCCAGCAGCGAGTAAGTCCCCGGGATATCCACCAGGACATAGCCGGAGCGCTCGGTTTCGCAGAACCCCTGCGCGGCGGCGACGGTCTTGCCGGGCCAGTTTCCGGTGTGCTGGCGCATTCCGGTCAGGGCGTTGAAGATGGTGCTTTTCCCGACGTTGGGGTTTCCCGCTATCGCGACTACCCTGTCGTCATGGGAGCGGCGCTTTATTTCAAGCGAGGTCTCAGCCGCCGCAAACCCGGTGGAGCTAGAGGTCAGTCCCATCTGCCGCCTCCCTCACAAGAACATCTCGGCTGTCAGCCGACCTGATTGCGATGACTGCTCCGCGTATGCAGTACGCCGCAGGGTCTCCCATCGGACTTACCCCAACGCACTCCACCCGGGTCCCCTCCACAAGACCTATATCCAGGAGCCGGCGGCGCATGCTACCATGAACCCTGAGCCGCTCTACCACAGCTGTTTCTCCCGGCTTTATCTCATTTAGGCATTTTTCCATGACCATTCCCCTTTACTGATTTTTCCGGGCAGAATGCACCCGTTCGGTACATTATATGAATGTTCGCAGAAGTGTGACACAAAAATCCCGTGCAGTCTCAGCAGGACTGCACGGGATTTTGAATTACATATATGAGCAGCTATTACTTCGCCGGGTCGATGAACTCCCTGTAGTCATACAGGTACTTCACGCCGGAAGCCACTGTCAGCGCCGCCGCAATGTACATCAGAACGTCGCTGATGATCTGTATCGGGAATGCCTCCGGGGAAATCGCGCCAAACTGCACCAGGATCCACATAAAAAGTATCACGCAGATAGCCACCATAGTCATTGCGGTCTTGAGCTTTCCGAGCATTCCCGCCGCGATAACTGCCTTCTTCTCGCTGGAAGCCGCCACAAGGCGCACTCCGGAAACCACGAACTCACGAGCCAGTATCAGCGCTGTTACCCACGCGCTGCACCAGCCGAGCTGAACGAAACAGACCAGCGCCGCCGCGACCAGTATCTTGTCCGCGAGCGGATCAAGGAACTTTCCGAAGCTGGTTATCATGTTGTATTTCCGGGCGATCTTGCCGTCCAGCATATCGGTTATGCTCGCTATCGCGAACACCAGAAGCGCCCACAGATAGTTCAGCGGGATCGCGTCGATAAGCATGAACGCCACAAAGAACGGAACCAGTATCACCCGCATAAGAGTCAGCTTGTTTGCAAGATTCATACCATTTCTCCCAACAGATTGTTGTCGATAACGTCATCGAAGCGTACCTTCACGAAGTCGCCGATGTGCGGCTTTTCAGCGCCCTTCGGAACGCTGAAATAGATCATTCCGTCGATTTCGGGAGCGTACATCGCGCTTCTGCCGAAGTACAGACCGCCCTCGGCAAGGTACTTGTCGTAGCCCTCGACTACCACCTCGTCGGTGCTGCCTATCATTGACTCGTACATCTCGGCAACGCGGGTGTCCTGCTGCTCCTCGATTATCTCCTTGCGGTGCTCGCGGACTTCCTCGTCAACCATATCGGGGAAGGAAGCCGCCGGAGTTCCCTCCTCCTCGGAGTAAGCGAAGCAGCCCATGCGCTCGAATCTCATCTCCTCGGCGAATTCGCCCAGCTCGTTGAACTGCTCCTCGGTCTCGCCCGGGAAGCCGGTGATGAACGTAGTCCTCAGCGTGATACCGGGGATCTCGCGGCGCAGCTTTGCGACAAGCGCGCGAAGTTCCGCGCCGGTGGTCTTGCGGTTCATGCGCTTGAGTATCTCGTCGCTGCAGTGCTGCATGGGGATATCAAGGTACTTCACTATCTTGTCCTGGCGCTTTATGCAGTCGATGAGCTCGTCGGTGACTCTCTCGGGATAGCAGTACAGCAGGCGTATCCACTTCAGCCCCTCGATCTCGCAGAGCTTGTCCAGAAGCTCCGGCAGAGCCAGCTTGTTGTACAGGTCAAGTCCATATCTGGTGACGTCCTGGGCGATTATTACTATCTCCTTCACGCCGTCCTTCGCGAGAAGCTTCGTCTCCTCCACGATGTCCTCCATCCTGCGGCTGCGGAAGCGTCCGCGTATCTTCGGGATAGCGCAGTAGGTGCAGCAGTTGTCGCAGCCGTCCGCGATACGGAGGTACGCATAGTGCGGAAGCGTGGAAATGATACGCTTGCCCTCCATGCTGTGGCTCTCCTTCCTGCCGAAGTAACATACCGCGGGAGTGCCTTCTTCGTGAGAAGGCTTCTCGAAATCAGCCAGTCCGTCGATGATATCCGCTATCTTTCCGTACTCCGCGATACCTACCACCGCGTCTATCTCCGGGAATTCCTCGGCGAACTGGTCGCGGTAGCGCTCACTGAGACAGCCGGTAACGACTATGCGCTTGATCCTGCCCTCGTTCTTGAGGTCGATAAGCTCCATTATCCAGCCTATCGCCTCTTCCTTTGCGGACTGAATGAATCCGCAGGTGTTGACGAGAACTATGTCAGCCATGCCCGGCTCCGCAACGAATGCGTATCCGCGGTCGGCTATCTTCGCCATCATCTGCTCGGCGTCCACCTGATTTTTGGAGCAGCCAAGCGACACTATGGCTACCTTTGTTGTTTTACTCATTATATTATCTCCTGGTTTATTCTTCAAATTCATCAGGGTCGAAATCCTCTTCATCGGCGAGCGCGGCTTCTATGCAGCGCTTCACCGCTCCGTAGGAATACCCCCTCCGGGCAAGAGCCGCGACAGTCCTGCGGCGGTCGTCCGGGTCTGACAGCTTCTCGGCGTATTTTGTCCGGAGCAGCCGCATTATCTCCTCGTCGATCTCATCGTCGGTGTATTCCGCGAGGATATCCTCGATAAGGTTCTTGTCAAGCCCCCGGGACTGCATCTCCCACCGGGTCTTGCTCATGCCGTAGTGCTTCCCGTGTATCAGCTTTTCGGCGAGCTTCCCGGCGTAGTCCGCGTCGTCGATGTAGCCGTACTCCTGCATGGCGTCAGCCGCCGCCCGTGAAGCTTCCTCGCCGTAGGTCGGAAGCAGCTTCTTGTACAGCTCATTATAGCTGTACATGCGGCTCCCAAGCAGGTAGAGCGCGCGTTTCTTCGCCTTGCGCATCTTGTCAGCATGCTGGAGCTTTTCCAGCAGCTCCGCGTCCATCTCGCCGCCCTCGTGCAGGTCGTAATCCGCAACGATGGCGCAGTTGATGAAAAAGGTCTGACCGCCCTCAAGCTCCAGCTTGTAGGTATCGCCCTTGTACACCGAAAGCTCCGTTATCCTGCCGCCGGAGAAATTATCCCCACACCAGTCAGAAAGCCGCTTCATAGCTTATTCGATGTCCTCCGGTGAGAACTCTGCGTAATCGTCCTCGTCGCTTTCTGCGGAGGGCTTCTTTGCGGGCTTTTCGGAGGTATCAGCGCTGTCTGCGCCCTCTGCCTCTATGCGCCCGGCTTCGTCCTCGTCATCGTGGCTGTCAAGCAGCGAGGAGTTCTTCGCGACCTCGTCGCGTATCTTCTTTTCGATCTCGTTGCAGATATCAGGGTTATTCTTGAGATAATCCAGCACCTTTTCACGACCCTGGCCTATCTTCATATCATTGTAGCTGAACCAGCTTCCGCTCTTCTTAATGATGTCGAAATCAACTGCGGTGTCGACAATCTCGCCCATCTTGGAAACGCCCTGACCGTACAGTATATCAAACTCCGCGGTCTTGAAGGGAGGCGCAACCTTGTTCTTTACGACCTTGCACTTGGTGCGGTTGCCGATTATCTCGCCGCCGTCCTTGATAGGCTCGCCGCGGCGCACCTCGATACGCACGGAGGAGTAGAACTTCAGCGCACGTCCGCCGGGAGTGGTCTCGGGGTTGCCGTACATTACGCCGATCTTCTCGCGTATCTGGTTGATGAATATTGCAACGGTGTTGGTGTTGCTGATTACAGCGGTGAGCTTTCTCATCGCCTGGGACATCAGTCGCGCCTGCACGCCTACGTGAGCGTCACCCATGTCGCCGTCTATCTCCGCCTTGGTGGTCATAGCCGCAACCGAGTCGAGGACGATGATGTCGATAGCGCCGGAGCGCACCAGAGTTTCAATTATCTCCAGAGCCTGCTCGCCGGTGTCCGGCTGGGAAACCAGCAGGTTGTCGATATCAACGCCGAGCTTTCTTGCGTAAACCGGGTCGAGCGCATGCTCAACGTCGATAAACGCCGCCATGCCGCCCGCCTTCTGAGCCTCCGCCACCGCCTGGAGCGAAATTGTGGTCTTACCGGAGGACTCAGTGCCGTATATCTCAATGATACGTCCCCTCGGGAGACCGCCTATGCCAAGCGCCAGGTCGAGCATGAGCGAACCGGTGGAGATGCTCTCAATATCCATGCGGCGGTTCTCGCCCATGAACATTACCGTGCCCTCGCCGAACTTCTTCTCAAGCTGCGCCATCGCAGTTTTCAGTACCTTTTCACGCTCCGCCGGGTCTACTATGCGTACCACCGGCTTGGGGGGCGCTGCCTTTTTCTTCTCTGCCATTGTGTGTTCCTCCGTTTATTGTTTTATTCCATAAATTACTCTTATAACGCCGCACAGATCCTTTTCGAACCCTGCGCGCAGACCGTTTTCCTCAAAAATGCGCGTTACATCGCCGTGCTGACCCATTCCTATCTCCGCCGCCAGCATTCCGCCGGGATTCAGCTTCGCGCCCCACAGCGGAACCATTCTGCGGTAGTAGTCCAGACCGTCATCCCCGCCGAACAGCGCCGTTTCCGGCTCGTGCGTGACCTCCGGCTGGAGCTCCCGCATATCCTGCGCCGTGAGGTACGGCGGATTCGTGACGATCAGATCTAACTGCGGCATTCCTGCCGCGGTATCGTCCGACAGGACATCGGCGTGCATCGCCTCGCACAGCTCCTCGGCGCCGTTGAGCGCGATGTTCCTGCGGAGGTATCCCAGCGCCTGCTCCGATAATTCAAGCAGCTTCACCGGAACTCCGGTGAGCTTCGCCAGTGTTATGCCGACGCACCCGCTTCCTGCGCACAGGTCGGCTGCTTCGGAGACTCCCGGGCGTTCCCGCAGGAACCTCGCTGCGGTCTCCACGAGCGTTTCAGTATCCTGCCGCGGAATGAGAACTCCCTCGCCGACGTAAAACGGCAGTCCGTAGAACTCCCACTCGCCCAGGATATATTGCAGCGGCTCTCCGGAATTCCTACGCTGTACAGCGCCGCGTACTTCCTCCGCCTGCTCAGCAGTTACTTCAAGCCCCGGAAACATAAGAATATCGCTACGTTTGACCCCACAGAACTTCATCACGAGCTGCTCCGCTTCGAAACGCGGGTTGTCGTTTCCTGCCGCCTCGAGGGCTTTCATGCACTCCCGCAGGAGTTCGCCGACCTTCACGCCGCCAGTGCCGTTAATTCCGCTCACCAGTTATCGTCCTCGCCTTCCTTGGGCAGGCAGGGAGTTACCGCCGCGATCGCCACTTCAATCATGGAATCGTCCGGCTCCTTGGTGGTTATGCGCTGCATCCACAGACCCGGCGCGGAGAATATGCGCGTTACGATGTTGTCGCAGCGCCCCGCGAGCTTTATCAGCTCATACGCGAACCCCACCACTATCGGAAGCAGCAGCAGCTTGCAGACGGTGCGCAGCATGATTGCTACGGTGTCGCTGCTGGTGTTCAGCAGATCCTTGAAAAGCTCCGGAGTTATCGGAACCACGCTGTAGACCAGTATGCTGACAAGTAGCGTGATTATAATAAAGCTGGTTCCGCAGCGCGGGTGGAATCTCGTCATGGGGCGTATATTCTCAACGGTGAGCGGCTTCCCCGCCTCGTAGCAGGCGATGGTCTTGTGCTCGGCGCCGTGGTAGCGGTACATTCTGTGCATATCCTTCGTGAGGGAAGTCACCCACATGTACGCCACGAAAATCACGATCTTCATAACGCCCTCGAACACGGTTCTCCAGCCGGAGATATCCACCGACTTCACCATTACATAGCTGCCCTCGGGAAGCCCGGGGAGCAGTCCGGAAAGCGCGTTCATCGGCTCCGTTGGGAGCAGAGACTCGATACCGGTAAAAATATAGCTCGGCAGCAGCAGGAACAGGAACACCGCCAGTGCAATACCGATAACCATAGCGATCGCCATTATCGCGCCGGTGAGCTTGTCGCCGAACTTATCGTCCAGCCACTTCTCAAACTTGGACTGCTCCTCTTCGCTGTCGTCATCCATCATGCCGCTCTTGTCGGCGGACTTCATCAGGCAGCTATACCCCTCCCGGAGCTGCTGCACGAAATTTATGCTTCCGCGAATGACCGGGCATTTATTGTACCATTTTTTAGGCTTGATGTCCCAGTCCTCCACATCAATGGAGCCGTCCGGAAGCCGGACCGCCATAGCGCCCTTCGAGACGCCCTTCATCATTATACCCTCGATCAGCGCCTGACCTCCTATCGAGGTCTTTTTTGTAGTATCCTTGTTTTTACTGCCCATCAGGGTCGCTCCTTTCGTTCATCTGCTTGAGCGGCAGGGTTATCGTTACCGTTGTTCCCTTGCCGAGAACGCTGTCTATATCCAGCGTTCCGCCGTGCATCGAGATTATCTCGTCCGCGACTGCAAGCCCTATTCCGCTTCCGCGGCGTGTGCTGTTCGCCTTGTAGAACTTTGCCTTGACCTTCGGAAGGTCGGCCGCCGAGATCCCGATACCGGTATCCGCGACGATTATCGACAGCGTATCGTCGTTCTTTTCCACCGAAATATCCACGCTTCCGCCCGGGTCGGTGTACTTCATCGCGTTGTCTATTACATTTATGAATACCTGCCTGAGGCGGTTCTTGTCGCCGTATACAACGCACAGCGACTCCGGCTCAGAATAGTGTATGGTCTTTTTTTCCTTGCGTGCCTTGTCGGTGTAGATCAGCAGCGCGTCGTCAAGCTCGGCTATGATGTCGGTATTTGCCATTTGCAGCGTGAATCTGCCATTCTGTATGCGCGAGAAGTCGAGAAGCTCCTCGACCATGCCCTCAAGACGCCCGGTCTCATGGGTTATGACCTTCATGCCCTTGCGGTAGGTCTCCTCGTCGTAGCCGGCTTCCAGGGTCTCGCTCCAGCCCTTTATTGCGGTGAGCGGAGTCCGCAGCTCGTGGGATACCGACGATATGAAATCGTTCTTTATCGCCTCGGAGTTCTCCAGCTCGTCCGCCATGTCGTTGAACACCCGGGAAAGCTCGCCTATCTCATCGTTGTTGCGTATTGCGATACGCTCGGAGAAATCGCCCTTAGCGAGCTTCTTCGCGGTCACGCTTATCTGCATGAGCGGCACACATATCGACTTTACAAAGTACATTCCGCTGAACACTACCACCAGGATAACTCCCGCGCTTATCAGCAGCGCCGTGAGCATTATTCCGGAAAGCTGGTTGTCGATGAGCTTCATCGAGGACACGTACCGCAGTGCGCTGTAGCTGCTGCTCGGCTGGGCTATCATTACCGTCACGGCGATGATGTTCTCGCCGGTCTCGTAGCCGTGGAAAACTCCCACGCCGTCCTCGGACTTCAGCGCGGCCTCGTAGTCGGGCATGTTGTAGCTCTCGTCCGGGGAGAATCCGCTGCTGCTGAGCGTGACCTCGCCGTTCTTGTTAATGGACATCATTTCCATCTTGTCCTTCTTATCGAAGCCCTCGATAAGCTCCCTGACCTCGGTGGAGTAGTTTACCGCCATGTCCTCGTACAGCCGCGTCAGTACCGTCGCCGTGGCGTTCGCCTCGGAAACGAGGTAGGTCTCCGCCGAGCCGTAGTAGTACTGCCGCGTGAAGTAATAAATACACACATTCGCGATGATCAGCAGAACCCCGACCACGCTCAGCGTGTTGAACATCCACCTTCCGGCGATGGAGCTGCGCAGACCGAAGTGCGCCTTCCTGCCCGTCACCCGTTCCATTTATAGCCAAAGCCCCAGATGGTCTGTATGTACTGCGGGTCGGAGGGGTCGTCCTCTATCTTCATGCGCAGGCGGCGTATGTTCACGTCAACGACCTTATCGTCGCCGTAGTACGCCTCGCCCCATATGTGGTGGAGGATAGTCTTGCGGTCAAGCGCCGTGCCGCGGTTCTTCAGCAGGTACTCCATGATGTGGTACTCCACCTGCGTCAGCTCTATCGGCTCGCCGTTTTTCTGCACCGTGCGGCTCTGGTAATCCAGTGTGAACGGCCCGGAGATGATGTTCTTCACCGTGTCCTGCCTCGCCTGAGTGACGTTAACGCGGCGGTAGATGGCGTCCACCCTGGCGACCAGCTCGGACGGCGAGAACGGCTTTGTAACGTAGTCGTCCGCGCCTATCATCAGGCAGTTAACCTTGTCCATCTCCTGGCTCTTCGCGGAGAGCATGATTATTCCGATCTCGCTGCTCTGCTCGCGTATCCAGCGGCACAGCGCGAATCCGTCCATGCCCGGCATCATGATATCCAGCAGGGCGACGTCAAAATTTCCGTTCTGCTCGGTGTAGACCTTCACCGCGTCTTCGCCGCATGAAACGTCCACCACGTCGTAGCCCGATCTTACAAGATTTATCACAACGAAGTCGCGGATAGCGTCCTCGTCCTCGCATACCAGTATCCTTTTCATGATCTCCCTTTCTCAGTCAAGGTCACAGGACTATCAGGCTGTTTTGAAGCTCGCTTTCGGTCAGCGCGAGCTTTCCGGTGAGATAGCCCGTAGTTTCCTTTATGCAGATTATGCTCTCGTCGCTCTCGCCTATCATGCGGTAGTCCTTTGAGTTCACCAGCGCCTCGGTGTCGTCCTTGGCGATAGTGCGTATTCTCATCAGCTCCGTTGTCTTGTCCACGGTGAATTTCTTCTCCGGGTCGTAGGATATGAACACTATCTCGTTATCCTGCGTGTTCAGCACTGCTGAGACGACCCCCTGCCAGCGGCTCGGGAACAGCAGCACGAAATTGTACTTGCTGCTGTAATAGCTGTAGTACTTCCGGGAATAGCGGTTGTTCTCCACCGTGTACCACTCCACCGCGCAGAGCTGCTCCGACCTCATCAGCGTTTCGTAGCCCGGGAGCGGCGTCATTGACGGGATCTCCACCGCGCCGTCTCCGTCGATGTCGATGCTGCGGATATCCGTCATGTAGTCGTTGGTGAACCTTGAGATTATGTTCCCCTGGGAGCCGTCTGCGTTGGTGACTGTGTTCAGCGGAGCGTACACGGCGCCGTTCCTGCAATAGAGCACATCGGTGCTGTACTGCCCCGCGCCGCGTCCGTAGTCAAGGAAAAGCGCGGTGACGTCCCCGTCGAGCATTCCCTTTGAAACGCTGACGTACTCCGCCGCGATACCGCTGAGCTGCACCTCGCTGAGCTTCCGGAACGTACCCTCCCGCTTTGTGAACATAACCGCCATAGAGGTCTGCGTAGCCTTGTCGGGAACCACCGAGACAAGCTCCTGCTGACCGTCGCCGTTGAGGTCGATGACCTCCATGCAGGAGTAGCTGCCGCTGTAAAGCTCGGAAATCAGACCGTCGCTGTAATTAAGCACGCTGAGGGTCTTTTCCGACTGGTTCAGCATGGAATAGCACACGAGTATCTCGGTCGTGCTGTCGTCGCCGAGGCTCGCAAAACTGATGGAATCCACCTCGCTGCCTACGCATGCAAGGTCGTACACCGCCTCCCAGGAACCTTTGAAATTATCCAGCACCTTCAGGCGCAGAGCGCTCTCGCCGGACTGCACCGACTGCGACTCGTAGAACACGAGCGCCTCCTGCGTGCCGTCGGAGTCGATATCCTGGAGCACGAATGCCGAGCGGTACTCGCCGCCGCGCGGATATTTCAGCTTTATCGAGCTGCCGCTGCTGTTTATCAGCGCCTGATAGATCTCGCTCTGCTCATGGGTGAGCTTAGGGGCTGTGAGGAGGTTCTCTATCGTCGCCTGACAGCCGGTCAGCGCCGCTATGGAAAGAATGGCAGCCGCTTTCAGGAACGCCGCCGCTTTTTTTATTTTGAACACGTTTCCCTCTCAGGTGTTGTATCAGTATTCGTCGTCAAGGTGGTCGGACTCAGCCTGCTGAATAGGTTCAGAAGGCTCGGAAATTCCGCTCTCCTCAGCCGGGAGAATGTTCCCGGGAGTCTCGGCGAAGCTCTCGCTTTCGGTAGTTTCAGGCTGCTGTGCGGGCTTGTCGGAAGGCTTCATGTAAAGCGCGACGAGCGCTGCCACGGCGAAAATGCCAACGGAGATCTCAGAAGCCGGAGCCCAGCTCATGTAGTACGCCTCGTAGCCGTAATTGAGCTGGAACAGCATCTCCGCAGCGGAATTTGAAGTAACGATGTGCGAAGCCACGTCGGCGGGACCCATCAGCGAAGCCGCGATAATGGCGATCGCGTTTCCGAGGATCATCGACACGGAGACCGCTCCGGTGACGGTGAGAACCTCGCGAGTGCGCTTGCCCTCGTTGCCGGAAAGAAGCTTCGCCATCTGCATGAAGAGTACCGCCGCAACGATGTCGGTCATGCAGTTTATGAGGTACTCGGGGCGGGTTGTGACTGCCATTCTTTCAAGGAACACTCCGATACCGCGCAGAGTATAGTAAACCGCCCCGCCGGTCATAGCGAAGCCGAGACCGGGCTTGAACTCCTTCTTGTAGAGTATCACGAACGAGGTTATCAGCATTACGGCTCCGAACACGAAGTTCACCACCATCATGAACGGAGAAGGCGAAATGTTGCTGCCCTCCGGGATAACCGCCTCGCTGTAGCCCTCGTAGAGCGCTCCCATAGCGGGGAGGAGCAGTCCGAAGCCTATTACAGCGGCCTTGTTATCGGTGACGCGCTCCACCGGGGTCTGGTAGTACGCGGAGCCGTTCCTGCGGTCGAAGAATGCTGCGGCTGCGGCTCCGGCGAGGGTGAGGATAACCGCGCCCCAGAAGCACGCGTTCATGAAGAAGCCGTTGTCGTATTTCAGGAAGCCGGAGGTCATATCGGTTCCGGCGCATATCTGAGCCATTCTGGCTGCAAATGCAAGTATCCACCCGGGAATGATCACCCACAGTCCCAGTCTGCTGTTGTTTTTCATATCTAAGATACTCCTTGTCAAATACAAAACTAGTAAGATATATCCTCAAAAACAGTAAAGTCGTTCGCAGACATATCTCATATTATTTTAGCACATATTCATATATAATTCAAGCCCTTTTTTGTCCCAGCAAGAGTTTTCACAAGAATTACATTTTACGCGGCTTAGCTTTGTAAATTATGCGATTTCGAACGCTGTGTTTTTGTCGCTGTCTGCCATTGACACGAAGTTAAATTAATGCTATAATATACCTTAAAAGGAGGGATTCCCATGAAAATACGCTCTGCAATTATGATTTCCGGCGCTCTTGCGCTTATGCTGGTTTCCGGCTGTCAGTCGTCGCCTGAGCCTGAGTCTACGCCCACGCCGGCGGCCGGACAGTCAGGCACAGTGGAAGCCAGCGAGCCGGAATACTCCGCCGACCTAGCACTGACCGTGACTTTCCCGGACAAGACCGTGTACACCAGCACCGACAACGGAGTTACATGGACAGCCGGAGAAAAAACCGTCAGTTATAACGATATGGCGGCTTTCCTTACCGTGATATACCCGGAGCCTATAAGCGTCACTGGAGAAATTCCCGTCGCAATGACGATACACAACAACAACCACAATACTGACATGCTGATAGGCGGCTCAGAGATAGAAGTGCTGCGCCGCGGAGACTCCGGCGAATGGACGCCCGCCGAGTACGCCGACAAGACGATAGAATACGCGTTTACGGCTCAGGCTGACCTGATATTCCTTTCAAGGGATTATTACGAGGATCTCTCGATATACGAACCGGTCGGCGGCAGGTACCGCCTGACTAAGAGCTTCACAATAGGCGGCGACGAAGCGTACGGCCTGCTGAATCCGAGCGACCCCGGCGGGAAATACATAATGAGCGCGGAATTCAATGCGCTGCCGTAACTTTACAGGAACTGAAGCGGTCGGTTCCTGAAAGACCGCCGCGACTTACATTTGGCTGTTAAAACCCATTTTGCCCCGGGGAATCCCCGGGGCAAAACCAGTTTATTCAGCAGTCAGACAAGGCTTACACGTTCTTTGACCAGACTGTATTTCCATCAATATCGACGATTGAAACAACGGACGAATCACCGGAAAGCGATACTACTAAGCTGGAATATACCGAAGGATCATACGCCCCGGTTTCTTCCTTTATGGATTTGTCCTTGTCGATACAAAGCAGCCTGCCGTCTGAGCAAAGGAAATACACATTTTCCCCATCTGATATCCCATCAATTATATATGAATCAAGCGATGAGGTCACTAAAGCCGACGTATTCTCTGCCGTATTCAGCTCGTATATCTCGAAGCATTTGGGGCTTACAGCCTGATTGACGCCATAATTTACGAAACACAGCGCTTCTTTATCCGAAAGCGCGAAGTACCTCGCACCTCCCCATACGACCATTTCAAGTCCGTCGTACCTGCCATACTGTTCATAATTGCTGATAAGCAGATCATATTCCTGCTTGTCAGAATAATTATCGCTCCCAGACAGCGCCTGAACCATATCGTCAGTATAGTTATCCTCCGGAAGAAGGCTGCTCAGATGATCCGGCGCTTTTGAAAACTGTTCCGCATAGCTCTGATTTTCCCCAAGCTCCGACCCCTTGTTCCACTGTCTGGAAGAGCAGCCACAGGAGAGTGCCAATACAGCCAGCATGAAAATAATGAATACATTTTTACGCATGAATTATCCTCCCTTTACGCAAGTTCTGATTTCCAAAGCCACCATTTTATAATGCTCAGCTTATATTCCGAAATATAGGAGCCTCCGCCACAACTTTCATATGGAAGCCTTATCAATTTGTTTTGTGTGATTATTATATCACGAATTTTAATTAAAGTCAATGCCTTTTAAAATATTTTCAAAATTTCTTTTATTCTGACAATTTGTGCAGACATGTATTTACTCAACGCACAATACCATGCTATCAAACAAAACCAAAGCGTATATAACGCGAAAGGGAGCGCACTCCACGCTCCCTCTGTTTTGTTACTTAAAGGTCACCTATAAAGCTTTTTTTAGACCATTCTGCGAAAACGTTCGGCAATTCCGGAATTACGGGTGTTTACCTGACCTCCTGGCCCCGCCTCACAAAACGGACGCCGAAATTACTTTCTTACAACCTTGTGGTAAACCTTCTTGCCCTTGCGGATTATTACCTCGCCATCGATCGTGATCTCAGCGTTCGGATCCTCAACGATAACATCGTTGACCGCAACGCCCTTACCCGCGATAAGTGTTCTTGCCTCGCGCTTGGAATTAACAAGCTTGGTGGCTACCATCAGGTCGAGAATGCCGATCTTGCCCTCGGGGAGCTCAAGCTCGGTAGTGGGCATGTTCTCGGTGTTGCCCTTGCCGCCGAACAGAGCCTTTGCGGCGTTGAGCGCCTTGTTTGCTTCCTCCTCGCCGTGAACCAGCTTTGTAAGCTCGTATGCGAGTATCTCCTTAGCCTTGTTGAGCTGACTGCCCTCCCAGCCGGACATAGCCTCGATCTCCTCGATGGGGAGGAATGTCAGCATGCGAATGCACTTCATTACGTCCGCGTCTGCTACGTTTCTCCAGTACTGGAAGAACTCGAACGGAGAGGTCTTTTCAGGGTCGAGCCATACCGCGCCCTTTTCGGTCTTGCCCATCTTCTTGCCCTCGGAGTTGAGCAGCAGCGTGATAGTCATAGCGTGAGCGTCCTTGCCGAGCTTCTTGCGGATAAGCTCGGTGCCGCCCAGCATATTTGCCCACTGGTCATCGCCGCCGAACTGCATGTTGCAGCCGTACTTCTGGTACAGCATGTAGAAATCGTAGCTCTGCATGATCATGTAGTTGAACTCGAGGAAGGTCAGACCGCGCTCCCAGCGCTGCTTGTAGCACTCGAAGGACAGCATCTTGTTTACGCTGAAGCATGCGCCTACCTCGCGCAGAACGTCGATGTAGTTGAGATCCATCAGCCAGTCGGCGTTGTTGACCATGATAGCCTTGCCGTCTGAGAAGTCGATGAAGCGGCTCATCTGCTTCTTGAAGCAGTCGATGTTATGCTGAATGGTCTCCGGAGTGAGCATCTTTCTCATGTCGGACTTACCGGAAGGGTCGCCGATCATGCCGGTTCCTCCGCCGAGGAGCGCGATAGGCTTGTTGCCTGCCATCTGAAGGCGCTTCATCAGGCACAGAGCCATGAAGTGTCCTACGTGCAGGGAGTCTGCGGTGGGGTCGAAGCCGATGTAGAAGGTCGCCTTGCCTTCGTTTATCATCTTCTTGATCTCTTCCTCGTTGGTTACCTGCGCGATGAGTCCGCGTGCTACTAATTCGTCGTAAAGTGTCATTGTTTTTCTCCTTGATATGTTAATTTTTCAACTTTGAACTGTGTATTATCCGGGAAAACTCCCATAAGCGATGGAAACCTTGATTTCCATTGATACCACCCCTTTCACCGCGCCTGAATCAGCGCCCGTCGTTCATTCTTAGCGAATCTCTCATCAGGTCCCTGCCGACCGTTCCATGGCTGAGAAGCTCCCGGGCTTCCTCCAGCCCGAACCACCCCGCCGTTTCCACCTCGCCGGAAAGCCGGAACTCTCCGTGCTTCACCGTGCAGAGATACCCAAGCATGAGATTATCGTGCTTCGAATAGTAATAGCTGCTGATATACCGCATGTTCAGGACTTCCAGCCCGGTTTCCTCTCGTATTTCCCGGAGAGCGGTCTGCTCGGCGGTCTCGTGCTCCTTGATGAACCCCGCAACGCAGACGTAATTCCTGGTTGCGTAGGTCTGGCGTATCAAAGCGTACTTCCCCGCGCCGTCGGTCAGCAGACATATCACGCATGGGTAGGAAAAACTGAACCACGGTCTGCCGCAGTTTTCGCAGAATGATGTCTCGCCCTCGTCGCCGATAGTCTTTGTTATTAGTTTCTCTCCGCACTCAGGGCAGAATTTGAACTGCATATGATCACCTCCCGGGTATTATTTCCGATAACGTCTGTACAATACAAAAGCCCCCTATGAGCAGAACTCACAGAGGGCGAATTATCGCGGTACCACCTCAGTTTGCGGGATCTCTCCCGCCTCTGACAGCTATAACGGGCTTACCCGTGCGGAACTACTTGCGTACGCTTTCGCACCGCCGCTCAGGGAGGTAATTCGCCGCACGGAAATCCTGCCGCTTCGCACCAGACAGCGGCTCTCTGAAAGGATATTCCGGGACTACTGGATTCCCGTCAACGCTTTTAATATTTATTCGGAATTTATTATCTCAGCTGGTCTGCTATCTCAAGAACCAGTTTTTCGCTCTTTTCCCAGCCAAGGCAGGGGTCGGTGATCGACTTGCCGTAAACGCCGTCGCCAACCTTCTGCGCGCCGTCCTCGATGTAACTCTCGATCATCAGCCCCTTCACCATGCTGCGTATCTCCGAGGAGTGGCGCATGGAATGGAGGATCTCATTTGCAATTCTGATCTGCTCGAGGTACTTCTTGCCGCTGTTGGAGTGGTTGGTATCCACAATGCACGCCATGTTCCTGAGATTCTTCTCCTGATACATATCATAGAGAAGCTTTAAGTCCTCATAGTGGTAGTTCGGGATAGTCTGGTCGTGCTTGTTCTGCGCGCCGCGGAGGATAGCGTGTGCAAGCGGATTGCCGTCAGTGTTGACCTCCCAGCCGCGGTAGATGAACGTGTGGCTGCTCTGAGCCGCACGGATAGAATTCAGCATGATAGAAATCGTGCCGCTGGTGGGGTTCTTCATACCGCAGGGGCACTCCATGCCGCTGGCGGTAAGACGGTGCTCCTGATCCTCAACGGAACGCGCGCCTACTGCGACATAGCTGAGTATATCGGAAAGGTAGCGGTAGTTCTCGGGATACAGCATTTCATCAGCGCACACAAGACCGGTCTCCTCAATGGCGCGTGTGTGCAGCTTGCGCACGTGGATAAGACCCTCAAGCATGTCCTCGCCCTTGGTGGGGTCTGGCTGGTGGATCATTCCCTTGTAGCCCTCGCCGGTGGTTCTTGGCTTGTTGGTGTAGATTCTCGGGACAATAATGATCTTGTCCTTGACCTGCTCCTGAAGTCTGGAAAGGCGGCAGGTGTAGTCCATTACTGAATCCTCGTTATCCGCGGAGCACGGCCCGATGATAAGCAGGAACTTGTCAGACTTCCCGGTGAAAACGTCCGCGATCATCGCGTCGCGCTCGGTCTTTATAGCCTTGATCTTATCATTGAGCGGGTAAAGCTCCTTTATCTCCTTCGGTACGGGGAGCTTCCTGCGGAAATTCATTGACATTTTATGTATTTCTCCTTTTTTGCAGTATATCCATGTGACATTATATCACCATCTCGTCCAATTGTCAAGCGCCTTTTCGTACTTCACAGCACAAAAATGCCCCTGATTTTACAGGGGCACTGATTTACTTATCTACGGAAGTTTCCTTTTCCTTAAGCAGATCGCGAATTTCCGTAAGCAGAACGATCTGGGGATCCGGCTTAGGCTCGGGCTTGGGCTCTTCTTCCTTCTTGCGGTGGAGCTTTGAGATAGCCTTCACAAGGATGAAAACAGCCAGCGCGATAAGAAGGAAACTTATAACCGACTGAATGAACGAGCCGTAGTTCAGCGAGATCTCAGCGACCGCAGGAGTAACCACCGCGCCGGTTTCATCGAGGACTTCCTCAACCGCGGGCTGAAGCACTAGCTTGAGCTGCGAGAAATCCATCTTGCCGGTAAGAAGTCCCAGCAGCGGCATCAGCAGGTCGCCGACCAGCGAATTGACGATGGCGGTGAATGCAGAACCGATGATAAGACCTACCGCCATATCAAGCACGTTTCCTCTTGAGATAAACGCCTTGAACTCCTTTGCCAGCTTGAATCTGTCCTTCTTTTCAGTTTTCTTTTCTTCTGCCATGACGCTATCCCTCTCGAATTAAGTAATATTTCAGGCTGAAAGCCTGTTGTGCATTATATTCTCTGACTGAGCGGTATGTAGTTCTTGTTGAGGTTTATCGCCTTGTAAGCCGGACGAATTATGCGCTTTCCGTTGATCATTTCTTCCATTCTGTGGGCGCACCAGCCGGAGATTCTCGCGCACGCGAACAGACCGGTGTACATCTCTACCGGTATCTTCAGCATCTTGTATACCAGACCAGAATACATGTCCACGTTTGCGCATATATTCTTGATATCACCGCGCTCGTCCGCGAATACTCCCGGAGTAAGTCTCTCGATGCTGTCCAGCAGCAGAAATTCCTTCTCAAACTCGGTGCCCTTAGCCAGCTTCATCGCGTTGGCCTTGAGTATCTTCGCTCTCGGGTCGGACAGCGTGTAAACCGCATGACCCATGCCGTAGATAAGCCCGGAATGATCTCCGGCTTCCTTGCGGAGCAGCTTGTGAAGGAAGTCGCTGACCTCCTGGTCGTTATCCCAGTTCTTGATACCCGCCTTTGCGAAGTCGAGCATTTCCATAACCTTGATATTAGCGCCGCCGTGACGCGGACCCTTCAGCGAACCGATAGCCGCCGCGTATGCGGAGTAGGCGTCGGTGCCGGAGGAAGATACGGTACGGCAGGTGAACGTCGAGTTGTTTCCGCCGCCGTGCTCAGCGTGGAGCATAAGGCAGAGGTCGAGCAGGTGAGCTTCCTCGGTAGTGTAGGAACGGTCGTCGCGCAGGGTGGAAAGAATGCTCTCTGCAAGGCTCTCGTCCTTGTTTATCTGGTGCATTACCATTGAATCGTTGTGGTAGAACCGGCGCATTGCCTGGTAGGAAGTTACCATGATCGCAGGAAGTCTGGAGATGATCGAAATAGCCTTGAGCATTTCGCTCTCAACGGACTTGTCCTCCGGCGCGGAATCATAGCTGTACAGCGCAAGCACTGCCTGAGCCATCTTATTCATGATATTCGGGGACGGATTTCTGATGATAACGTCCTCGCTGAAGTACATGGGAAGGTCGCGGTACTCAGCGATAAGGCGTGAGAACGTAGTGAGCTGGCGCTCGTCAGGGAGCATACCGAACAGGAGGAGATACGCGACCTCCTCGTAGCCGTAGCGCCCGGACGACAGCACGTCGTTCACGATATCGCGAATGTTGTATCCGCGGTAGATGAGCTCGCCCTCGATGGGCTGCTTGTCGCACTCGCTTATAACGTAGCCATGTACGCAGCATACGTTTGTGATGCCCGCAACAACGCCGGAACCGTCGGAATTACGCAGACCGCGCTTTACTCCGAACTTTCCGGGCAGGCTGGGATCGATAGCCGTAGTGCTTAAAAAATCGTCGCACATCTGCTTGAAGGTAGCAGAGTTCTTGAGCTGTTCCATTCTTTTCATTGGTTAGAAGATCCGCCTCCGTGCCATATTTTTATACTGGTCTTAATCGCCGTTCCGTCAGGCGGAATTTTTAAATTAAGAAATATATAAGTATATTGTAGCATATTTCGCCGTGATTGTCAAGCGTTATTCGCATTTTCTGAATATTTTTTATTTTCAGGTTGCAAAATTCTCGTTTGTGGTTTATTTATGGTAACCTCTAAAAACCGGGACACGAGCAGATTTCGTACATGACTTATATCAGATGCAAGGCGTTATACTAATTCCAAATACACATAATATGCACAACTGAAATGTGGTTCTGGAATTAGTATCAACCGCAGCGTTTTCCGCCGTAGGCGGATAATGCGTTTACTGTATGTATTTCAAGGTTTGACAACGAAGCAGATGATATAAGTCATAGAAATCTGCCGTGAAGGAGGTTTTTAGAGGTGACCTTTTAATGGAGGGCCGCTGCAATGAAGTTCCCGAAAACAGTACTTGCTTCCCTGCTGGGATTTTCAATAATGCTCACCGGCTGCCGTCGTGAGGCTCCATCGCCTGCGCCGGAGAACGTAACTCTGCTCATCGAAGACGAAAACCGCATACTCACACTAGGATTTTCCGAGTACCTCGCCGGCTGCATATTCGCCGCTGCTGACCCGTCATTTCAGGAGGAGACCCTGCTTGCGGCGGGAATCGCGCTTTCAAGCCAGGCGCAGTACTGCATGCAGAACTGCGAAGCTGATTTCGGCGCAGACCTCGCCGACCGCGGCGACATCTACCCGGACTGGCTTTCGCCTGATGAGCTGGAGGAACGCTACGCCGACCAGTATCCCGAGTGGCTGGAGCGCGTTTCCAGAGTTGCGGAGCGCGCGGCTAAGGAGTGCCTCTATTATAACGATGGACCGGCGTACACGCCTTGCTGCCGGGTATCCTCCGGCGTGACCGACGACGGAGGTTTCACCTACCTTCCGGCGCTGAAGCTCAGCCGCGACCCGGATTCACCGGAATACTCCGCCAGCTCAGAATACACCTGCACCGCCGTGCGGAAAATGCTGGCTCCGGTCACCGGAAGCGTAGTGCTCCCCGCAGACAAGGCGGAGTGGTTCTCCGAGCCGCAGTACACAAAAAACGGAACGCTGCGCTGTATCAGGTTCGGCGGCGTGGAACTTACCGGAGAACAGCTCCGGGAAGCGCTCGGTCTGCGCAGCGCGGCTGTTGCAATTACGCAGGAGCACGACTCGTTCATATTCCGCACCCGCGGAAGCGGCGGCGGTGTTGGCATGAGCGTCTACACAGCGGATCTCATGGCGCGCTCCGGTTTGTCAGCTCAGGAAATACTGCAGCAGTTCTACCCCGGCACGGAACTAATAGATTAATATAGGTAATCTGTTTTCTGTTTCATTTCATTTCCTTATTATATCACTTTTTCTTCTTTTTCAAAGAGGTTTTTAGAAGTTACCTATAGTTTATCTGCGATTCAAAAAGTACACGTACCCTGGCTTTAACCAGAAATGAAAAATGTAAAATTTTACAGAGATTTAACATACCCTGTCTTTTGGATTTAACATTCTCCTGATATAATATGCTTGTGACAAGGAAAGATCACAGCATAAGCGTAAATGATTACGCAGTATATTAAAGGAGAACAACATTATGACTACAAGAAAGATCACATTAAGCGCAGCCGCTCTGCTTATGGCAGCAGCATTTGCAGGCTGCTCCGGAAATACCACCAGCGCTTCCTCCAACAGCAGCTCCGCTGCTGAGGCAGGCTCTTCTGCCGCTGATACCTCCGCTGCTGACAGTTCCGCAGCAGATTCCACCGCTTCTGACAGCACCGCTTCCAAGCTTGACACCGACATCACAGTAGTATCCCGCGAGGACGGCTCCGGTACAAGAGGCGCGTTCGTTGAGCTGATGGGCATTGAACAGAAGAACGAAGCAGGCGAGAAGGAAGATATGACCCGCGGCGACGCTGAGATCTCCAACTCCACCAACGGCGTTATGATGAGCGTAGCAGGCAATGTCGACGCGATCGGATACATCTCCCTCGGCTCCCTCAACGACACCGTAAAGGCACTCGACGTAAACGGCGTTGAGTGTTCCGTAGCCGACATCAAGTCCGGTGATTACGTTGTAGCAAGACCGTTCAACGTATGCTATCAGCAGGCAAAGCTCGACGGCAACGCCGCAGCTAAGGATCTCATCGCCTTCATCGAGTCCGACGACGGTCAGAAGATCATCGCTGACAACGGCTACATCGCCATCGACTCCACCGGCGCATATGCTCCCTCCGGAGTTACCGGCGCGATCTCCCTGAACGGCTCCACTTCCGTAGGTCCGATCATGGAGAAGCTCTGCGAGGCATACAAGGCTCTTAACCCTGATGTTTCCATCGACATTCAGCAGACCGGTTCCGGAGCAGGTATCACATCCGCGACCGAGGGCACATGCGATATCGGTATGTCCTCCCGTGAACTCAAGCAGGAAGAGCTAGATGCAGGTCTGACTGAAATGAAGATCGCCGACGACGGTATCGCGGTTATCGTAAACCTTGAGAACCCCATTGAGAACATCACCTCCGACGAGGTAATGAAGATCTACACCGGCGAGATCAACAACTGGAGCGAGCTCGGCTGATTCAAATAATCTCACCTTTATAGGTTTCTCCCCGTTGTCGCTTGGATGCACGGCGTCCATGCCGTGCTTTTGGCGACAACTATGCGGCGTCCTGCCGCACTTCCCTTACGCGCTGCGCTGCGGCATTCCAGCTAACGTGCAGCGCACTTTTATGAGTATTAGAATGTAAAGTAACATTCTGGAAATTTTACAAAGAGGTATTATTATGCAGAAGGTCAAAGAAGGCATAATGCACGCGCTGTTCCTGATATGCGCATGTGTTTCGATACTGGCAGTGGTGCTGATATGCGTGTACCTGTTCGCTTCCGGCGTTCCGGCGATCGGTGAGATCGGCGTTACCGACTTCCTGTTCGGCACAAAATGGAAGCCCTCCAGCGGATACTACGGGATATTCCCGATGATAATCGGCTCTATCCTCGTTACAGGAATCGCGGTCGTTATCGGAGTTCCCATCGGAATACTCTGCGCCGTGTTCATGTCGCACTACTGCCCGAAGAAGCTCTACCGCTTCGTGAAGCCCGCGATAAACCTTCTCGCCGGGATCCCGTCCATCGTATACGGATTCTTCGGTCTGGTGGTTATAGTTCCCATCATGAAGGAACTGTTCGGCGGCTCGGGTAAATCACTGCTGACCGCAGGCATACTCCTCGGCATAATGATACTACCGACGGTGATCAAGACCACCGAATCCTCCCTGAACGCAGTTCCGAAGAGCTACTACGAGGGCGCGCTCGCGCTCGGTGCAACGCATGAGCGCAGCGTGTTCTTTGCCTCGCTGCCGGCGGCGAAGTCCGGTATACTTGCAGCGATAATCCTCGGCGTGGGGCGCGCTATCGGCGAAACGATGGCGGTAATTCTCGTAGCGGGCAACCAGACGGTCATTCCGAAGAACATCACCTCCGGCATACGCACCTTGACCTCCAACATCGTAATGGAAATGGGCTACGCCGGCGGACTTCACCGCGAAGCGCTCATCGCCACCGGAGTAGTGCTGTTCGTGTTCATACTTATAATCAACCTCTGCTTCTCTGCACTTAAAAGGAGGAAAGACTGATGACTGACGCTCCTACAGCAGCTATGACAAACGAAAAGAAAACCACCGCGCCCGAGAACTACATCAACCGCGTGACATTCGGCGCGCGCCTGAAGCAGTACGCCAGAAGCCCGCTTTCGCTGATCCTCATGATCCTTGTAATGCTGGCGGCACTATTCTCGGTCGGAATGCTCATCTTCATTATCGCGTATATTCTTATAAACGGCGTTCCGCACCTCACCGCGGAGCAGTTCGACTGGAACTATACCACGGAAAACGTCAGCATGATGCCGGCGATGATAAACACCCTAATCATGACCGCACTGACTCTTGTGATCGCCGTTCCGATAGGCGTTTTCGCGGCGGTGTACCTCGTTGAGTACGCCAAGCGCGGCAACAAGCTAGTAAAAATTATCCGTGTGACTACCGAAACGCTTTCCGGCATTCCGTCCATCGTGTTCGGTCTGTTCGGATACCTGATGTTCAATATCTCCTTCGGCTGGGGATTCTCCATGATGGCGGGCGTTATCACCCTCGCAATGATGATCCTTCCGCTGATTATCCGAACCACTGAGGAAGCGCTCCTCGCCGTTCCGGACAGCTACCGCGAAGGAAGCTTCGGGCTCGGCGCGGGCAAGATGCGCACAGTGTTCCGCGTTATCCTTCCCACGGCGGTGCCCGGTATCATGTCCGGCGTTATCCTCTCTATAGGACGTATCGTCGGCGAATCCGCAGCGCTCATCTTTACCTCCGGTTCCGGACACAGCATTCCCGGCTCGCTTGTCGGCTCGGGAAGCTCCGCTGCGACCCTTACCGTTCACATGTACATTCTCTCCAACGAAGGCCTGCATGTCAACGAAGCGTTTGCTTCCGCAGTAGTCCTGCTTGCGCTCACATTCTTAATAAACCTCGTTTCCGACCTTATCGAGCGCCGGATAGCGAAAAAGAAAGGATAAACCCATATGAAATTCGATATCAGGAACGCCGAGCTTTACTACGGCGACTTCAAGGCGCTCAAGGGTATCAGCCTTGAGATACCGGAAAACAAGATAACTGCGTTCATAGGGCCGTCCGGCTGCGGAAAATCCACGCTGCTGAAATCCCTCAACCGCATGAACGACCTCGTTGAGGGCTGCCGCATAACCGGCGAATTTCTGCTCGACGGCGAGGACATCTACGGCAAGATGGACGTAAACCTCCTGCGCAAGCGCGTGGGAATGGTGTTCCAGAAGCCGAATCCATTCCCGATGAGCGTCTACGACAACATCGCGTTCGGTCCCCGCACCCACGGGATTCACTCCAAGGTAAAGCTAGACGACATCGTTGAGAAGTCTCTGCGCGACGCGGCAATCTGGGACGAACTCAAGGACAGGCTGAAAAAATCCGCGCTGGGTCTTTCCGGCGGTCAGCAGCAGAGACTCTGCATTGCCAGAGCGCTGGCGGTAGAGCCTGAGGTGCTGCTTATGGACGAACCGACCTCCGCGCTGGATCCTATTTCAACTTCTAAGATAGAAGACCTTGCAATCGAGCTGAAAAAGGAGTATACTATAGTTATGGTAACTCACAATATGCAGCAGGCGGCGAGAATTTCCGACAAGACGGCGTTCTTCCTGCTGGGCGAGGTCGTAGAATACGCAGACACCGACAAGCTGTTCTCGACTCCGCAGGATCAGCGCACCGAGGACTACATAACCGGACGATTCGGCTGATCCAGGGAGGCATAATATGAGAAACCGTTTTGACGAGCAGCTCGAGCAGCTCAACGTAGGACTTATCAAGATGGGCGCGCTGTGTGAAGAGAGCATAGCCTGCGCCGTAAAGGCACTGTTTGACGAAAAGACCTCCGAGATGATAACGAAGGTCAACGACAACGAGGAAGAGACCGACCACATGGAGCACGACATCGAGGCGCTGTGCATGAAGCTTCTGCTTCATCAGCAGCCGGTGGCGAAGGATCTGAGGTGCGTTTCCTCGGCGCTTAAGATGATCTCCGACATGGAGCGTATCGGCGACCAGTCGCAGGATATCGCGGAAATAGCGGGATTCGTGCACTCCACCGAGCTTGCGGGCAAGGTGCATATCTCGGACATGGCAAACGAAGCCATCAGCATGGTGACCATGAGCGTTGATTCCTTCGTCAGAAAAGACGTGAAGCTCGCGAAGGCAGCCATAGAAGCAGACGATAAGGTAGACGCGCGCTTCCTTGAGGTAAAGCGCGAGCTTATCGAGCTGGTGCGCAGCGATTCCGGCGACGCCGAGTACTTCATGGATCTGCTGATGGCGGCAAAGTACCTCGAGCGTATCGCCGACCACGCAACAAATATCGCGGAATGGGTGGTCTACTCCATCACGGGAGAACGCTGAGCCCGGTTCGCTGAAAGAGAGGACAATCTATGATATACATGCTGGAGGACGACGCGAATATAAGGAACTTCGTGCTGTACGCGCTGAACAATTCCGGGCTAGAGGCAAAGGGCTTCGAGCGCCCGAGCGAGTTCTGGGCTGCTCTGAAGGAGGAAACGCCGTCTGTCCTGCTGCTGGATATAATGCTCCCCGAGGAGGACGGCATGCAGGTACTGGCGAAGCTGCGCTCCAACCCGGAGTATGCGGGGCTTCCGGTTATAATGCTGACCGCGAAGGGCTCAGAGTATGATAAGGTGATAGGTCTTGACAGCGGCGCCGACGACTACGTTGCAAAGCCATTCGGCACCATGGAGCTTATCTCCCGCATAAAGGCGCTGCTGCGCCGCACTACCTCGCAGGAAACAAAGGAATACGAGGTAGGCGGGCTTTACGTCAACACCTCGAAGCATATTGTGCGGGTCAATGGTAATGAAGTTCAGCTTACCTTCAAGGAGTTCGAACTGCTGTGCTACCTGCTTGAAAATATCGGCACGGTGCTTTCCCGCGAGAAGATAATCACGAAGGTCTGGGGTTACGATTTCGACGGCGAGAGCCGCACCGTGGACGTACATATCCGCACGCTGCGAATGAAGCTAGGAGACTGCGGCGGCATGATCGAGACTGTCCGCGGAATAGGCTACAAGGCAGTCGACATAACATAAGGAGCGCATATGACGAAACGAATTTTCGGCGGAGCGTTCATCGTTTCGCTGGTCGCTATAATTTCTGCTGTTGCAATGGTGCTCGGCGTAGCCTACACGAAGGAGCAGCAGCTTTTCAAGAGGCAGCTTGAGCAGCAGGCGATGCTTCTCGCGGCAACGATGGAGAACACCTCGCCCGACGACGATGTTGAGAGCCTCCGCAAGCTCAGCCATGATATCCATGGCACATTTGAGAACCGCATAACCTATATCGGTCAGGACGGCACGGTACTTTTCGACAACGAAGCCGACCCAGCGACAATGGAAAACCACCTCGGCCGTGAGGAGGTAGTCGCTGCGAAGCAGTCGGGAACCGGCACCGCAATACGCGAGAGCTACACCATGTCGGAGATGACGGTATACTGCGCCCGTGTCATCGGGTACGACTGCATAGTGCGCGTGGCCGGTACGATGGATACCGTGGCTGCGCGTATCGCAGGCATGTGGTGGGAAGTCCTGCTGGTTGTTATTATAGCGGCGATGGTGTCGCTGGGAGTTGCAGCTATAGTTGCGAGGGTGGTCGTTAAGCCGATAAACAGCATCGACCTCAAGAATCCCGACATCGGCGAGAGCTACAGCGAGATCGCGCCGCTGCTCCACCGCATAAGCGAGCAGAACCACGAGATAGATCAGCAGATCGCGGAGCTTACCCGAAGCCGGAAGGAGTTCTCGCTTATCACTGAGAATATGAGCGAGGGCTTTATAATCATCGACAGCCGAACCGAGGTGCTTTCTTATAACACGGCTGCGCTGAAGATCCTCGGCTCTGACTTTACCGGCTCCAGCCGCAGCGTGCTGGTCCTGAACCGCAGCGAAGCATTCCGCAGCGCTGTCGAGGACGCCCTCGCAGGCAAACGCAGCGAGACCGACCTCACGCTGTCCGAGAAGATATACCAGGTAATTGCAACGCCGGCGTTCACGGGAAGCAGCGTTACCGGCGCAGTCATGATAATCCTTGATATCACTGAAAAGGAAGCCCGCGAGGAACTGCGCCGCGAGTTCACCTCAAATGTTTCCCACGAGCTGAAAACTCCGCTCACCACTATTTACGGGATTTCCGACATGCTGGTCGGCGGTATCGTAAAGCCGGAGGACATTCCGGGCTTTGCGAAAAATATCCGCGACGAAGCCGGCCGCATGATAACCCTGATACAGGATATACTCAAGCTGTCGCAGCTTGACGAGAACACGTTCTCCGACCAACGGGAGAGAGTTGATCTATACGAGCTGGCTCAGTCCGCCGCAGAGCGGCTCCGCCCGCAGGCAGACGAGAAGCACGTGACTATCTCTGTGATCGGAGAGCGCTCCGAGTTTACCGGTATAGCAACAGTTCTTGAGGAGATGATCTACAACCTGCTAGACAACGCTGTGAAGTACAATAAACAGGGCGGCAGGGCGGACGTAGACGTCCGCAGCAGCGGCGACGATATCGTAGTGACCGTATCAGATACGGGAATAGGGGTTCCTGCGGATAGTATCGACCGAATATTCGAGCGGTTCTACCGTGCGGATAAGAGCCATTCCCGCAAGATAGGCGGAACTGGTCTGGGGCTTTCCATCGTAAAGCATGGAGTTTCGCTCCACGGCGGTTCGATAACTGTCAAAAGCTCCGAGGGCAGCGGAACTACATTCACTATGGCGCTTCCGAAAAATTGACAAAACTGGGCAGGCGGTGAGCCTGCCCAGTTTGTTGTATAACTTGTGCGTGAGGTTTTAAAACTTTCAGGATCACCCTATCGGGAATAAAGCGGTGGGGTTTAGAGGTTACCGTATATAAATATAGCCGCAGTGAAACCTGCGGCTCTGATTTATTTCTTGATTGAATCCCTGACCATTGAGTAAAACTCGTCCCACATTTTCGTTACATGCTCTCTTGAGTAGAAGTGATTTCCGCGCCTGGAAGCCTCGCACTGCTGCGCGTAATACTCCTTATTGTTGTGGAGCCTGTCAAGCTCCTTAACGAAGCCGTCAACATCGTCAGCCTTGCTGTAGAAGTCAAAAAGAATATCCGGGTAGATATCAAGGCCTCTCAGGAACACCGGGATATTTACGCACATCGCCTCGAGTATCGTCATCGGGAAAAGCTCCTCGAAGCTGGGCAGGAACATAACGTCGCCCAGATTGTACACCTCGTTCATGTACTCACGGTCGATTATTCCGAGCAGCTTCACATTTGCCGGCGGATTATCACAGATCTTCTTTATCTCGCCGTAGCCGTCGGAGATCTTGCCGAACGAAAATCCTCCAGCCCATACGAACTGAACGTCAGGCATGCGCTTAGCAACCTCGATGAAATCGAAAACTCCCTTGCGCACCTGGAGCTGACCCGCGCAGATAACTGTGAATTTGTCCTTATCTATTCCGTATTTCTCGCGCAGCTTTATCTTCTCCTCCGGGGAAACCGGGTGGAACACCTCCGAAGAAACGAAGTTCGGGATATACGTAACCTTCGATTTGTCAACGCCGTAGTGCGCCAGCCTGCCGATGAAATACGGATTTACCGTCACAAGATAATCCATGCGCTTGTAGAAGCTGATCATGTACTTATAGAATATCTGCTTCATGAAGCGCGGGAGATTCACGCTCGTCTCCACCGTTTCCGGCAGCATGTGGACATAACCTACCGACTTTCCCCTGCTAGTGAGTGACTTCATCGAAAGATAATATCCAAAGTTTATCGTGTGGTAATGTGTGATGTCCGCCTTAATGCGCTTGTTTATCGTGACCTCGAACTTGTCGGAAAGTTCGCTGCTCACAAGCCCGACCTGCTCTATATACGCAGAGCCTACGCCCTGACCCTTTACCGATGTGGCGCTGGACATCATGTTTATCGTAGTCTTACTCATGTATCTTCGCAGTCCTCCTGATCACAGTTTCTCAATGCGGGCGAAGTTCGCCATTACCTTCTTCACCTGACCGTTGTCAAAGCTGATCGTCAGCATGGTGTCGTTGCCCATGCGCTTTGCTTCGTCTACGGTTCCCTGGCCGAATACGTTGTGCTTCACGCGGTCGCCCGGCGCAAATACTATTCCGGATACTACCGGCGTCGGCTTCGTTACCATCTTCGCCGCTTCCTGAGCAAGGTAGTTCGGCTTCTCCGGCTTCTTCCAGGTCGACGCCTGCTTCGGACGGTCGCCGGTCTTTTCGATGTACTCCTCCGGTATTTCGCGGATAAACGTCGACAGGCGGTTTCTCATCGTCTGACCGTAAAGCACGCGGTAGGACGTGTGCGTTACATACAGCATGCGCTTCGCACGGGTTATCGCTACATATGCAAGACGGCGCTCCTCCTCCATCTCGGCGGGGTCGTTTATGCTGCGGTAGCTCGGGAAAATGTTGTCCTCGGCGCCTACAAGGAACACCGTGTCGAACTCCAGACCCTTCGCGCTGTGCATCGTCATGAGCGATACCCGGTCAAGGTCGCCGTCGTAGCTGTCAAGGTCGGAAACCAGCGCCACCTGCTCGAGGAAATCCGGAAGCGTGGTATCCTCGTTCTCCTGTATCATCGTCAGGGCGTTGGATTTCAGCTCGTTGATGTTCTCAATACGTGTGGAGCCTTCCTCGCCCAGAGCCTGCATTGCCTTGATGTATCCGGATTTCTCCGCAACGGCATCGATAAGCTCGTCCAGGCGGAGCGAATCCGCAAGCTCGTCCAGCTCGTCAAACAGGTTTGCGGCAGCCTTCAGCGCAGCCGACTTCCTCGAAAGCGACTCAAACTGCGAAGCCTCGCGGCAGACCTCCACCGGAGAAATATGCAGCCCGTCGGAGATACGGATTATCTCCTCAACCGTGGCGTCGCCGATACCGCGCTTCGGCTCGTTGATTATCCTGCGGAAACGCACGGAGTCATACGGGTTGTTTATCACCGCGAGGTACGCCATGATGTCGCGTATCTCCTTGCGGTCGTAGAACCTCAGACCGCCTACGATGGTGTACGGAATTCCCGAGCGCGCCAGGGTGTTCTCAAAGCTTCTCGACTGGGAGTTGCTGCGGTACAGCAGCGCGTAATCCGTGTAGTGCTTGCCTTCCTTCACGCCGTCAAGGATAGTGTCGGCAACGAAACGCGCCTCGGCTATCTCGCTCTCGAAATTGCAGCACTTTATCTTGTCGCCGTCGCCCAGCGCAGACCAGAGCTGCTTGTCCTTGCGCTGCTTGTTGTTGCGTATCACGGCGTTCGCAGCGTTCAGGATATTCTCGGTGGAACGGTAGTTCTGCTCGAGCTTTATTACCTCGCAGCCGGGATACTGCTTCTCGAAGCTGAGGATATTCTCGATAGTCGCGCCGCGGAAGCGGTAAATTGACTGGTCGTCGTCGCCGACCACGCAGAGGTTTCCGTTGTTCCCCGCAAGCAGCGAGATAAGGCGATACTGCGCAACGTTCGTATCCTGGTACTCGTCGACCATTATGTATTTATAAAGGTGCTGGTAGTGCGAAAGAACGTCCGGGAAATCCTCGAACAGCTTTACTGTAAGGTAGATTATATCGTCGAAATCCACCGCGCTGGCGCTCCTGAGCGCGCTCTGGTACTCGGTGTAGACCTCCGCGCAGCGCTTCTCCATCAGCTCGCCGGAAGCGTTAGCCATCGGCGCGTACTCCTCCGGGGATATCATCTTGTCCTTGCAGCGGGAGATCATGTTCTTGAACACCTTCGGGTTGAACACCTTTTCGTCGAGGTTCAGCTTCTTCATGGCGTCCTTGATGATACGCTTGGAATCATCATCATCGTAAATCGTGAAGCTCCTCTGGTAGCCGAGGTTTTCGATCTCACGGCGCAGTATCTTCACGCACGCAGAGTGGAACGTTGACGCGTTTATCTTCTCCGCGTCCTCGCCTATCATGTCGATAAGGCGCTGGCGAAGCTCCCCCGCCGCCTTGTTGGTGAAGGTTATCGCGAGGATATTCCAGGGCTGCACCGGCTCTACTGCTACGATCTCCGCAAGGCGCTCCGCATTCTCCGGGGTCTTTTCCATCGCGGGGAAATCCTGGAGGAACTGCTCCTGCTCCGGAGTGAGGTCGCGGACGGTCTCGTCAAGATACGCGTTGCCGAATCTCATCATGTTAGCAATACGGTTGCAGAGCACTGTAGTCTTTCCGCTGCCCGCGCCCGCGATTATCAGAACTGCTCCCTTCACGCGGAACACCGCGCGGCGCTGCATTTCGTTAGTTCTGGAAAAGAAGCTGGTAAGCGCGTTTCGTTTTAATGTTGTGTAATCCAATTCTGTTACCCTTCCTTTATAAAATGGGAAAATGCAGGGTGACAAACGCCGCCCGGCATTTCCTGATGATATTTCTGATGGTCCTTCAAGTTACTCAGCGTCCGTAGATACCTGTGCGGAAGCGGAGGAGCTGCTCTTTGCAGTGGAAGCCGCCGCGTCGATCCCGATGAACGGATTTACCTCTGTTCCGATCGCCTGCGGGAGAACTCCGTTCCAGTTGTTTATCTTGAGATAGTCGATGTAGTTCGGGCTTTTTGCGAGCTGCTCCTGCACCGCCTGAATGGAGTACGCATCAGCGTCCGCCTTTATCTTCTGGGAATCAGCCTCCGCCTGCGCCGCGATGACCTTCTGCTTTGCCTCTTCCTCGCGCTCAGCGGTCTTGTTCTGCATTTTGAGAGCGTCCTGCGCCGCTATCACCTTCGCCTGGATCGACTGCTCAAAAGCGTCCTCAAACGCGAGGTTTTCGATCGCGAACGCGGTCACGATGATCCCCTGCGGCTCCAGGGTCTTTTTGAGGGATTCGTAGATCGCGTTCTGAACGTCGGAACGGTTCTGTACGAGATCCTCCGCCTTTACCCTGCCTATCTCGTCCTTGGATATCTTCGCAACATTCGGAACAAGCAGCTTGGTCTCAACGTTGCTGATACCGATGGTTCTGATTATCTCGGGCAGCTTTGTGCCGTCGTAGTAATAGTTGAGCTTAAGACCCAGGTTGTCAACGGTCTGCGTGTCGCTGGTGTAGGCGTCGGTCTGGACGGAATATATCTGCTCGCGGGTGTCGACCTGCTGTATCTCCTCAATGAACGGCATATGCATGTTGAGACCTGCCGAAAGGTCGCTGGAAACTATCTTTCCGAACTGGTACTTTACTCCGATGTAGCCTTCGTTAACTACCGTGAAGCTGTTGAAAATAAGTATCAGCACCGCCAGGGTGATCACGATGATAAGCGCCCAGAAACCGAATTTCTTTCCGCCCTTTTCGCCGTTGGAATTAGCTGTGAACTGCGTGGAAGCCATAATTTAAATCTCCTTTAAGAAACGAATACCTGTACCCAGTAGCTGCCGTAACCCGAGCCGTCAGCGCAGTATCCCACGCCGATTTTCGAGTAATTCGGATTCAGTATATTTGCGCGGTGCGCCTTGGAATTCATCCAGCCTTCAACGACCGCCTCCGGCGTGCTGTAGCCTGCCGCGATGTTCTCTCCTGCGGCGATATAGTCAATATTTGCCTCCCTCAGCGCCGTGAAGCAGCTGCTGCCATCGGGGCGGGTGTGCGAATAGGATTCCGTAAGCTCCTTGGCGCGGGTCTGTGCAACGTCGGACAGCTTGTTGGAGGTCGTGAATTTGCTCAGACCGTTGGCGGTGCGCTGCTTGTTTACCAGTCTTATTACCTCGTCGGCGAAACTGCTGGTTTCGTCCGCCGAGTCGTTCGACTTGTTATTATCCGAAGCGGCTCCCCTGGCTCTTACAGTAATTACCTTTGAATTCCTCCAGCCCTTCTTGACGCAGACGAGCTTCGCGCTCTTCTTCGCGGGAACCGATATCATTCCGCCCTGCACAAGGTCGCCGTTGGACTTTGACGGCGTGGTTCCGTCATACGTGATGTACGCGGACGCTCCGTCTGGTATGGAGATAACGTAGGTGTACTCCTTGCCCTTGCTGGACAGCGAAGCCGTCGGCTTGCGCAGGCGCACCGGAATCTTCTTTGTAAGATACTCCACCGGCTTGCCCTTGACATAGCTTACAAGTCTCACTCTGCACGGCTCCGAGACCTTTATCCTTGTGGAATTGAGCTTTTTGGATTTAGATGTAGGCTTGGAGCCGTCGGTGGTGTAGTACACCGTGCCGCTCTTCTGGACGGTCACAACGGTGTAGCCGTCGTAAAGCTTGCAGCTTACGGAAAGCGCATTATCGGCAGCCGCGTAAGCGCCCACTGTCATGAGCGATAACACCGTAGCCAGTACCAGAAACAGTGCCAGTATCTTTTTCATACAATTACTCCTTTCAGACGTCCGGAAACATGAAGTCCGCATTACTTACGACATAAATACCTGCGTCCAGTAGTTGGCGTCGGTCGTATACGGATCATACACATATCCAACGCCTATCATGGTGTAGCTCGGATTGAGGATATTCGCGCGGTGTCCGGGAGAATTCATCCATGCGTCAACGACTCTCTCCGGCGTGCTGTAACCCTTCGCTATGTTCTCGCCGGCTGTCACGGTCCGCAGACCTGCTTCGTCAAGCGCGGTGAAGCATTTCGTTCCATCGGGACGGGTGTGCGAATAGGATATCTCTATTTCCTTTGCACGCACCTGTGCGACCTCGGTCAGCTTGTCGTAGGTGGTCAGCTTGTTGAGTCCGTTTGCAACGCGGATCCTGTTCACAAGGGTCACGACCTGCTCGGCGAAGTTGTTCCTGTCGTTCTTGTACGCCTGCTCCTCTTCGTAGGTCATGCCTGTCTTCTTGGTCAGGACATCGGAATCTATCCAGCCTTTTTTCACGCATACCAGATTAGCTTCTGACTGCTTTGGTATCTCAACGGTCTCGCCGGTGATGAGCTTGCCGTTTTTCGCGGACGGAGTGCTGCCGTCCATCGTCATGTACACATTCACGCCCTCCGGCAGATTCAGCAGCTTGTAGACGTATATCTCTTCCTGCTCCATCAGCATCAGATACGGCTGATCCAGCTTTATCTTGATGTTCTGCTTCAGTTCCTTGCCGCGCTTACCGTCGACGTAGTTCACTGCCCTCAGCTTACAGGGTTCTCTGAATATTTCCACAGCGCCCATCTTTTCCGACTTGTCCGTCGGCTCCGTGCCGTCGGTGGTGTAGTATACCACACTGTCCTTGGGCTTTTTCACGGACACCATTGTAGAGCCGGTGCTTACCTTTGTCGTTAAAGTGAACTTCTCCGGTTTCTTCTCTTTTATCTTGATAGTCTTGTTCAGATATTTGATCGGTTTGCCGTCAAAGTAGCATACGGTCCTAAGCTTGCACGGCTCCGTGAACTTTATCAGCAGCGACGCCTCCTGCGATTTGTCAGTGGGCTTCGTGCCGTCGGTGGTGTAGTACACCGTGCTGTTTCTATGGTCGCTTCTGACGTACACATTCGTCTTGCCTTCATACTGCGATACGTCGAGATAGAACGCTTCCTTGGCCCGTTCCTTCAGAACTTCCTTGTCGACTGCGAAAGTCGTGACATTCATCGCCATAAGCGCCATGACCAGAACCATCAGCAATGAAACCAGCTTTTTCATATAATTACCTCCCATTTTTATACAGATGTTCCCGAGGAAATAAGCTGAGAATACTTATCGTCGGTCTGTACCTTTACAACATCCCTTCTGCTTATACCCGCATTTGCGTAAGCCTGGGTAAGCATGAGCTTTATTCTGTTGACCTGGTTTACCTCGGAAGCTCCCGGGTCGAAATCTACCGCAACGATGTTGCTCTCCGGGTGCTGTCTGCGAAGCTCTCCGATAACGCCCTTGCCGGTAACGTGGTTAGGCAGGCAGGCGAACGGCTGCATGCATACGATATTCGGAACGCCCTCGCCGATAAGCTCCAGCATTTCCGCCGAAAGGAACCAGCCCTCGCCGGCGATGTTGCCGGGGGATACGATGGAGCGCACGGATTCGCGCATTTCGTAGATATCGCCCGGGCAGCCGAACTTGGTGCCCTTCACAGCCTTGCGGTAGCTGCGCTCCATAAAGCGGAACGCCTTTACCGCCGCGTCCTCTGCGAACGCCTTCGTACGTGTGGTATAGAGCAGCTCGCGCTTGGTCTTGCCGTGGGAGCATATGTAGTAGAAGAATCCCATCAGGTCTGGCACGACTACCTCGCAGCCTTCGTTTTCAAGCAGCCCGATGATGTTGTTGTTCGCCACCGGGTGGAACTTTACAAGTATCTCGCCGACAAGTCCGACGCGCGGCTTCTTGATGTCCAGCACCGGGAATTCCGAGAAGTCCTTGACGATGTTGCGGACGTTCTTGTTGAAGTTCGGCAGCGAAAGCGACTTCATGTCCTCGCGCAGGAACAGCCGCCACTTTTCGTAGAGCGCGTCCGCGCTTCCCTTTGTGACCTCGTAGGGACGAACCTTGTACAGGCAGCGTGACAGCACGTCGCCGTAGATTATCGCCATGAACGCGCGTATTGCAAGCGGCATGGTCAGCTTGAATCCGCTCTGCTTCTCAAGACCTACGACATTCAGCGAAATAAGCGGGATATCGCCGTGACCGGAATCCTTGAGCGCCTTTTTCAGCATGCCGACGTAGTTCGTCGCACGGCAGGCGCCGCCGGTCTGGGTTATCATAACGGAGGTGTTCCTGAGGTCGTACTTGCCGCTGTTGAGCGCGTGAATGAGCTGTCCAACAATGAGAATGGACGGATAGCACGCGTCGTTGTTGACGTACTTCAGTCCCTCGTCAACGACCGCCTTCGAGCAGTCGCGCAGTATAACGACGTTATATCCGGAATGACCGAACGCCGCCTCCAGCAGGTCGAAATGTATCGGCGCCATCTGCGGGCAGAGGATAGTGTGCTTCTTGCGCATTTCCTCGGTGAATTCCGGCTGGCGCACATAGCCGAGATGACCCATCACCGGCTTGTAGTGATGACGCTTGCGCTCCTCGACTACCGAGATAAGCGAGCGCAGACGTATTCTTGCCGCGCCGAGGTTGTTTACCTCGTCTATCTTGAGACAGGTGTACAGCTTTCCGAAGCTGCGGAGTATCTCCTGAACCTGGTCGGTTGTGATAGCGTCCAGACCGCAGCCGAAGCTGTTGAGCTGGACAAGCTCCAGACAGTCGTGCTTGCCGACTACGTGAGCCGCAGCGTACAGCCTTGAGTGATATGTCCACTGGTCGACGATTCTTATCGGGCGGACTACCTGCTCCATGTGTGCAACGCTGTCCTCGGTGAGAACTGCGAAGCCGTAGCCGGTTATCATCTCCGGAAGTCCGTGGTTTATCTCCGGGTCGATGTGGTAGGGTCTGCCGGCGAGCACGATACCGGACTTGCCGTTCTCCTCGAGGAACTTCACGGTCTCTTCACCCTTGCGGTGCATCTCAGCCTTGAACGCCTCGTCCTCGGCGTACGCCTTATCCAGCGCGGAAACTATCTCTTCCTTAGTGAAGCCGCCGTCCGGGAATTCCTTTGTGAATTCCTCGTAAAGGCGCTCGCCCATGCGCTTCTTGTGGAATATAGGCAGGAACGGATTCATGAACTTCACGTCCCTGCGAAGCTCCGGCACGGAATTCTTGATAACCTCAGAATATGTGGCAACGACCGGGCAGTTGTAGTGGTTGTCCGCACCGTTGTTCTCGCTCATTTCATACGGCATGGATGGGTAGAAAATGAACTTCACTCCCTCGTCAACCAGTGCCTGGATATGACCGTGCGCCAGCTTCGCCGGATAGCATACCGACTCGGAAGGCATGGTCTCAATGCCGCGGTCGTAAATCTCGCGGGAGGACTTCGGCGACAGCTTCACGGAGAATCCGAGTTCGGTGAAAAACTTGTGCCAGAACGGATAGTTCTCGTACATTCCGAGGACGCGGGGAAGTCCCACTACGCCGCGCTTTGCGGTGCTCTCCGGAAGGCACTCGCGGTCGAACAGCAGGTGATATTTATAGTCGAACAAGTTCGGCAGCTTCTCCTTGGTGGATACGTTGCCCGCGCCGCGCTCGCAGCGGTTGTTGCTTATGTAGCGCTTCCCGTCCGGGAATTTCGTGATGGTCAGCAGGCAGTTGTTTGAGCAGCGTCCGCAGCGCGCGGTGGTCTTTTCGACCGTGAAGCTCTCCAGCTTGTCCAGCGGAGCGATAGTGCTTCCCTTGCCGTCGTCGCGCTCGATGGAGATGAGCGCGCTTCCGTATGCGCCCATCAGTCCCGCCTTGTCCGGACGGATAACGTCCTTGCCGCAAATCAGCTCGAACGCCCTCAGCACGGAGTTATTCATGAACGTGCCGCCCTGAACGATTATCTTATCGCCCATGGTGGAGGTGTCGCGCAGCTTTATGACCTTGAACAGCGCGTTCTTTACGACCGAGTAGGACAGACCTGCGGAGATATCCGCAACTGTCGCGCCTTCCTTCTGAGCCTGCTTTACGCGGGAGTTCATGAACACGGTGCAGCGGGAGCCGAGGTCAACAGGATTCTCTGCGGTAAGTCCCAGCGTTGCGAAATCTGCGGAAGACATACCCAGCGCGTTCGCGAAGTTCTCGATGAACGAGCCGCAGCCGCTTGAACATGCCTCGTTGAGCAGAATGCTCTCTATCTCGCCGTTCTTGACGCGCATGCACTTCATGTCCTGACCGCCGATATCAAGGATAAACTCCGCGCCCGGGAGGATACGGTCAGCCGCCTTGTAGTGAGCCATGGTCTCGATCTCTCCGAAATCCGCGCCGAGCGCCGCCTTTATCAGATGCTCACCGTAGCCGGTGGCGCATGCCTTTGCTATGTACGCGCCCTCGGGGAGCTTCGAGTAAATGTCCTTCAGAATTCCGATAACGGATTTCAGCGGGTCGCCGCCGTTGCCGCTGTAGTAGGAATAGATTATCTCGGCGTTCTTGTTCAGCAGAACTGCTTTCGTTGTGGTGGAGCCTGCGTCCACGCCGAGGTAGCACGCGCCCTTGTGCTTCGCGATGTCCGCAGTGGGAATCACAGCCTTCGCGTGGCGCGCCTTGAACGCTTCCAGCTCGGCCGCGTCCTTGAAAAGCGGAGCAAGACGCTCCACCTCGCGCATGTCAGCCGTGCCGAGGCTTCCGGCTTTCTTCACGAGTTCGTCAAGGTCGGCTTCCGCAGTCTCATCAGAGAATGCGCAGCCCATCGCCACAAACAGGTTTGCGTTCTCCGGGAAAATTATCTGGTCGTCCTTAAGGTTCAGCGTTTCGATGAATCGCGCGCGAAGCTCCGACAGGTAGTGCAGCGGGCCGCCCAGGAACGCCACGTTGCCCCTTATCGGCTTACCGCAGGCAAGTCCGCTTATTGTCTGGTTTACCACCGACTGGAATACCGAAGCAGCGACATCGGAGCGCTTTGCGCCGTCGTTGAGCAGCGGCTGAATGTCGCTCTTCGCGAAAACGCCGCAGCGGGAGGCTATCGGGTATATGGTCGTGTGTTCCTTTGCAAGCTCGTTCAGACCGCCGATATCGGTGTTGAGCAGAGCCGCCATCTGGTCGATGAACGCGCCGGTTCCGCCAGCACAGGAGCCGTTCATGCGCTGCTCCAGACCGCCGGTGAGGTAGGTTATCTTAGCGTCCTCGCCGCCCAGCTCGATGGCTACGTCAGTGCGGGGAATAAGCTTCTTTATAGCGTTGGTGCCGGCCGCGACCTCCTGAACGAACGGGATCCCCAGCCACTTTGAAACGGAAATACCGCCCGAACCTGTGACCGCGATCATCATGCGCTCGCCCTTGAAGTGCTCGCCAAGCTCCGAAATTATGTCAAATACTGTCTTTCTGATATCCGAGAAGTGACGTCTGTACTGGCTGTACAGAAGCTCGTCGTTCTCGCCGATAACGGCCGCCTTTACTGTGGTTGAACCGATATCAAGTCCTGCTCGCTTCAATGTATCAAATCCTTTCCTCTGAAAAAACCGGAAAATTCACCCGGTACACATATTTTTATTATAGCACATCTGCCAGAGAATTGCAAGTGCAAACAAATGGTTTCACGGGCGGTTTTGTGATGGTTGTCTGAAAAAAGTATCCGGAATATACTGGCCGGCCTATTGACAAATGCTTCCGCAAAGCGTAAAATATAAACATTCAGAGAATCCAACCGAAAGGAATGGCAGATCATGACTATCAGACCAGCCAGAGAAAGCGACCTCCCGGAGCTTCTGGCAATATACAACTACGAGGTAGAGCACGGCGTTGCCACCCTCGACCTCAACCCGCGCACCCCGGACGAGTGGAAGGAATGGTTCAGCGCACACCAGACCGACTCGCATTTCATTCTTGCGGGTGAGGAAAACGGCGCCGCCATCGGCTACGCTTCCCTCTCGGAATACCGCCAGAAAGAGGCGTACGCCTCCACTGCGGAACTTTCAGTGTACATCTCCCCGGACTTCCGAAGGAAGGGCGCCGCCTCCGCACTGATAGACGCAGTGCTCGACCGCGCAAAAGAGTGCGGAACGCTCCACAGCGTTGTATCGGTGATAACCGCCGGAAACGAAGCCAGCGAAAAGCTTCATCAGAAATTCGGCTTCGCATTCTGCGGAACGCTGCATCAGGTGGGCTTTAAGCACGGGAAATACCATGATATAGACAACTTTGAGCTGATTTTTGACGGTCAGAAGTAAGGGAGTAAGAATGTTCAGTGAGATAAAAAGCGCGGGACTTTTCGGTCTAAACGCGTTCATGGTGACGGTTCAGGCGAGCATCGCGCCGGGTCAGCCGTCGTTCGATATCGTAGGAATGCCGGATATCGCCGTGCAGGAGAGCAAGGCGCGTATCCGCGCGGTGCTGGGTCATCTGGAGCTGAAGCTGCTTAACGGGAAGGTCACGGTGAACCTCGCCCCGGCGAGCGTGCGCAAGATAGGCTCCATGTTCGACCTGCCGATAATAACCGCGCTGATGAAACTGGGCGGACTCATCACCGCCGACCTGTCCGACAGCGTTTTCATCGGGGAGCTGTCCCTTGACGGCAAGCTCGCGCCGGTCAACGGAGCGCTCTCGATGGTGCTGACCGCCGCGCAGAACGGCGCAAAGCGCGTATTCCTCCCGAAGGCTAACGCCAAGGAGGCGTCCGTCGCCGACGGTATCGAGGTCTATGGCGTGGAGCACGTCGCCCAGATAATGGAGTTCCTGCGGCACGGAACCGGGCTTTCTCCGGAGGAGAAGTATGTCCCGAAGCGGCGCGAAGGCGCTCACCTGCTGGATTTTGCGGACGTTATGGGGCAGTCCCAGGCGAAGGCGGCGATAGAGGTCGCGGCGGCAGGCTCGCACAATCTGCTCATGCTTGGACCTCCAGGATCGGGTAAATCCATGCTTGCAAAGCGTATCCCCTCGATACTCCCGGAGATAACCTTCGCCGAGAGCATCGAGACCACCCAGATATACTCCGTAGCCGGTGAGATAAACCCCGCGGAGCCGCTCGTGACGGAACGTCCGTTCCGCGCCGTGAGCCACACCGCGTCCGCAGTCGGGCTGGTCGGCGGAGGGAGCATTCCCCGCCCCGGCGAGATCAGCCTGGCGCACAACGGAGTGCTGTTCCTGGACGAGCTTCCGGAGTTCGACCGCCGCGTGCTGGAAGCGCTCCGTCAGCCGCTTGAAAACGGCGACATCGTGATCTCCCGCGCCAGCGGCTCGGTGAGCTACCCCTGCCGCGTAATGCTGGTCGCGGCGATGAATCCCTGCCCCTGCGGGAATTTCGGCAGTCCGGTGAAGAAATGCACCTGCACCCCGCAGAAGGTCACGGCGTACCTCAACCGCATATCAGAGCCGCTGCTTGACCGCATAGACCTCCAGGTCGAGGTAAAGCCCGTCGAGTACGCCGACCTGAGCCGCCGCGCTCCGCAGGAAAGCTCCGCGGCTATCGCGGAACGCGTCCAGAAGGCGGTGGAGATACAGAAAAAGCGCTTTGCCGGAACGGATATCCGCAGCAACAGCGGTATCACCTCCGACATCATCGGGGAGGTCTGCCGGCTGACTCCAGACGCGGAGGAAATGCTGAAATCCGCATTTGAGAAGCTGGGGCTTTCCGCCCGCGCCTACGACCGTATCCTGAAAGTCGCAAGGACCTGCGCCGACCTCGCAGGCAGCGAGGATATCGGAAAATCCCACATCGCTCAGGCGATAAGCTTCCGCAGCCTTGACCGCAAGTACTGGAACAGATAGCACAGGGGTGACAATATGGAGCAAAGCATTACTTTCAGAGAGCTTGACAAACATGAAATCGGAATGGCTATGGAGCTGGCATGGGAAGTCTTTATGCAGTTTGAAGCTCCGGAATACTCTGACGAGGGCATAAACGAATTCTACCGTTCAATACACGACGATGATTACGTTTCCAGACTCAGAGTTTTTGGAGCGCTTTCCGGAAACGAACTCATCGGAATTATTGCCACAAGGAATGAGGGGACGCACATTGCCTTGTTCTTCGTAAAGGGAAGCCGTCACAGACAGGGCATCGGAAGAATGCTGTTTCAGACAGTCATGAAGAATCGTCCTTCTGGGAAAATGACCGTAAATTCCTCGCCCTATGCTGTCCCGGTGTATCACCGGTTCGGCTTCACGGATACGGACATAGAACAGGTGGTCAGCGGTCTTAGGTTCACACCTATGGAATTAAAGTAAATTCCTCTTCCGAAATTTCAACATTTTATTGTTTTCCACTTGAAAAATAGCGGAATTAATGGTATAATTAAAAATAATGCGGATTTTTCCGGTATATCAAAAGAAAGAAGGAACTATTTATATGGCAGACACAATGCAGGGTCTGAGAAGGACATGCTTATGCGGCGAAGTTACGCTGGAAATGGGCGAAGTCGTTGTAGGCGGATTCACACAGAGAGTCCGCGACAAGGGCAGCCTTATCTTCATAGATCTGAGAGACAAGTCCGGTATCGTTCAGCTCGTTTTCGATGAGACCACCGAAAAGAGCGTGTTCGAAAAGGCGGAGAGCGTACGCTCGGAGTATGTTCTGCTGGCTAAGGGTACTGTGCGCGCGCGTGAGAGCGTCAACACCGAGATAAAGACCGGCGGCATTGAGATAGTCGTAACAGAGCTGCGCATTCTCTCCAAGGCGCAGACCCCTCCCTTTGAGATAGTAAGCAACACCAAGACCAACGAGGAGCTACGCCTCAAGTACCGCTACCTCGACCTGCGCCGCGAGCCGCTCCAGAAGAACCTCATGATGCGCCACGAAATAGCAAAGGCAGCCCGCGAGTACTTCTACGCAAACGGCTTCACCGAGATCGAGACCCCGATGATGATAAAGTCCACCCCTGAGGGCGCACGCGACTACATCGTGCCGTCCCGTATCCACAACGGCAAGTTCTACGCACTGCCGCAGTCCCCGCAGATGTACAAGCAGCTCCTGATGATCGCGGGCATGGACAGATATATCCAGCTTGCACGCTGCTTCCGCGACGAGGATCTCCGCGCAGACCGCCAGCCTGAATTCACGCAGATCGACCTCGAGATGTCCTTCGTTGACGTTGACGATATCCTCGAGTGCCTGGAAGGCTTCGTAAAGCACCTCTACAAGACCGTTCTCAACGTTGATATCCCCACTCCCCTGCCCCGCCTGACCTACGACGAAGCTATGACCCGTTACGGCTCCGATAAGCCGGATACCCGCTTCGGCATGGAGATAACCGACATCTCCGATATCGTAAAGGACTGCGGATTCTCCGTATTCAAGGACGCTGTTGCAAACGGCGGCTCCGTCCGCGGTATCGTTGCAAAGGGCGCCGCTGCAAAGCTCACCCGCAAGGAGATCGACAAGCAGACCGAATTCGTACGCGGCATCGGCGCGAAGGGTCTCGCTTACGTAAGGTGGGTAGACGACGCTCCTAACTGCTCCTTCGCAAAGTTCATGGGCGAGGGCGAGCTTGAGGCTATCCTCAAGGCTCTCGGCTGCGAGAAGGGCGACGTTGCCCTCATCGTTGCAGATAAGGACAAGGTAACGCTCCCCGTGCTCGGCGCGCTCCGTCTCAAGATCGCAAAGCAGCTCGACATTATCCCCGAGGGCTGGAACTTCCTGTGGATCGTGGAGTTCCCGTTCTTCGAGTACGACGAGGAATCCGGCGAGTGGCTCGCTATGCACCACCCGTTCACAATGCCGCTTGACGAGTGTATTCCCTACCTCGACACCGACAAGGCAAGAGTACGCGCAAAGTGCTACGACCTCGTGCTCAACGGCATCGAGCTTTCCAGCGGCTCCATCAGGATCACCGATCCGGAGCTTCAGCAGCACATGTTCGAAATGCTCGGCATGACCGACGAGGAGATCAACGCGAAGTTCGGCTTCCTTGTCGACGCATACAAATACGGTGCGCCTCCCCACGGCGGCGCCGGCATAGGTCTCGACAGACTTGCAATGCTGATGTGCGGCTGCGACAGCCTCCGCGACGTTACTGCCTTCCCGAAGGTTCAGAACGCAAGCGAGCTGATGAGCGAGGCTCCCTCCACTGTAAGCGAGGAGCAGCTTAAGGAACTCGGAATAGCAATTACCAACAGCGAGGAATAATTCAACAGGCGGTGTAGTTATGGATAAGCGGGAATACAAGGAACTTTCAGAGCTTGCTGCAAACGGCGGCACAAAGGCGTTCGCGCGGCTCTACGAGACGGTCTACCGCGAGATGTACTACACCGCTTTTTATACCCTCTGCGACGACGCCGACGCGGTGGAGCTGGTCACAGCCTCCGCCCGGGACGGTATGACCACGGTAAATAAGCTGCGCAGCGAGGATGCTTTCCGGGCGTTCATGTTCCGGAACCTCTGTGCGCGGATACGTACAAAGCTCCGTGAATCCCCCGTTCAGCCGGTTCCGGAAAACGGCGGATTCGACATACGCGCTGAATTCTCCAGACTCAGCGACGCAGAACGCCTTGTGGCAAGCATGTACATCGGCGCGAAGCTCCAGCCGGACGAAATATCGCTTTTCACCGGTATGAGCTCCACGGCGGTAAACAAGACCCTTGAAAAGGTGCTGACCGCATTCGAGCTTGACTGAACGGCAAATACAGAACAGGAGGTGAACGCCGGTGACGGTTTCCGAAATACGCAGCCTTATGCTTGAAAAAGTTATCCCCGAGAGCCTGCTCCCGCAGAACATCGCGGTGTGCCTTATGGACGAAAACGCCGCCCCGCCGGAGCTGGACGCGTTCACATTCCTGAACCGCCTGCGCTCCCTCGGGATAGGCTCGGCGGACTTTCTGTACCTGCTCAAGGGCTGCGGCGCTCCCGAGGAAGCGGTCTCGAAAATCGAGCAGCACCCGGATATGAACCTGCAAACGCTCATCATCACGCTGGAAAGCTCAGGGCTTACGCCGAAGGACTACACCCGTATGCTCTACACGGCGCGTCAGCTCTGGGAGCACACCATAACCATGCGTATAGACTCCGGCGAACTGGAAGCGGCGGCTGAGTCCCGACAGGAAGAACAGCCTGAGCCGCAAGATCCGGCTGGATCTGAGGAATCGACTGTACAGGAAGCCCCCGCAGCGGAGGAATCCACACCGGAAGAGCCTGCTGAAACTACTGAGCCGACTGAACCTTCCGAACCGCCCAGACCTGTTCGGACAGCGCGTCAGAAGAAGCGCCGCACCGAGGAATCCTACGAGGACGAATCACCCGATCAGGAAGCTCCGGTGCTGACCGCACGGCAGAAAAAACGCACAATCGACGACCTCGCGGAGGAACTCGGAATAGCGGCAGAGATCGAGGACGAACCTGAGGAAAAGTACACCGCCCGGCAGAGAAAGCGCCGGAAAGAGGAGACGGCTCCAGAAACGGAGCCCGAGCAGCCGGCGGAGGTCAGGGAGGATTCCCCGAAAGCGCGCAGGAATGCGATCATAGCCGCAGCCGCCGGCGCGGCGGTTCTGTTCGCGATTGACCCGCTGATGGATATTCTCGGCTTCACAGCGCCTGGAAGCTCCGGAGGAGAGTTCCAGTTCGCCTCTGATAATGCGGCGGTTTTCTCGGAAATTTACACCGCGTACACAAACGGCAGAATAAGCAGCGAAAAAACGCAGAAGCTGTCGAAAAACGAGCAGATTTTCGGCGATATGCTGATAAACTCCGGCAAGGAGCTTGGCGTATTCAGCAGCGGAAACACGCTGTGGTCTGCGGAGCCTGACGGGATAAGCGTTTACGCGTTGGATTCCGGGGGGCTTGCGGCTCATGTGCTCCCGCCGGAGGGCGCGGAATTCGTTAAGGTCGTGCAGACTGATTCCGGCGTTACCGCGGTGTACTCCGGCGATGCGAAGTGCGGTCTCATAGGCGTGGACGGCAGCGGCGAAATCTGGAGCTGCGGGCAGTCCGGTACGCTCACGGATATTTTCTGCGGCGAGGACATCATTCGGCTCGGAAGCGTTTACACGCCGGGATTCACGAAGTCGTTCACCGTGGACGACGTACTTGAGTACCTCCCATACGGATCTAAGAACGGTCAGCTCACCGCGTTCTCCCCTGCTGAAATCGCGGTGAGCGGCTCGGCAGACGGTTGCAGCTACGCAGTCTGGGGCGAGTACGCCGCTGAAAACGGCGAGCAGAAAAAGCGCCTTGCCGCGCTCGGCTCCCCGATATACAGCGGCGCGGAGAGCTTCACCGCCGCAATGACCCGCGAAAACGGCTCCGCTGAACTCACATCTGACGGCGGCAGCCTTGTAAGCGCCGCGCTCCCGGAGATCACCGCCTGCGCGGCAGGAAACGGAGTCATCGCCGACGCCGAGATTTCTAACGGCGGCGTTACCGTGTACCTCAGGGACAGCGCCCTGAAGCCGCTCGCGGCGTTCACCACCGGCGGGGAGATAGATCATCTCCGGATAAGCGGGAATGTCGTGTACGTAGGCAGCGGCGGTTACACTGTTATGGCGGTGGATATCTCCGATACGTCCTCCCCGAAGGCGCTCGATCTCACATCGGCTGACGGCGTGGTAAGCGGAGATTACGCGCTCTGCGGCGCGGTAAGCAAAACGGGTATCACGCTGACCCTGTACAAACTGGAAAGCGGAAAGGCAGTCCAGGCGGACAGCTTCGCCAAGGCGCTGACCGCTTCCGAGCTGGAGAGCTTCCGGTTCAGCGGGACAAACTGCTTCGTGATAAACGGCACGGACTGCTCCGGCGCGGCATACCGCTACTTCGACGGAGTTTCAGTCGTCGACGAATTCGCGGAACTGGGACGTTCCCGCAGCCTGCACACCCTCTACGACGACAAGACAGGCTACACCGGCGCGGCCGTTGTTGACGGCAGTCTGAAGCTGCTCAGCGGAGATAAAATTCTGAATTGAACTAAAACCGGGGCGAATGCTCCGGTTTTTCTTTGAAATATTATACATAAGCGAAGGCACAGATTTTGTATATCCTACAAAAATATGAAATCTTGTTGACAGAAAATAGAGAATAGTATATAATTAGTGTATGAGAACTGATTTCCCGGAGGTGCTTTGTTGTGAAATTCAGGCAGATCTGCGCCGCGGCACTCGCAGCTGTAGTGCTGGTAAGCGGCTGCTCCAAACCAGGCACGGAAAGCGTTGATAAATATACCCGCGACGGAGAGGGACGCGTTATCCCGATCTCCGATGAATATATCCCCGCGAATTATACCCCCCGCTCCGACGACTGGAGCGTTATGCTCCGCGAGATTCCCGGCAGCTTCGGTCAGGAGACCGACAAGCTGATACCCGCAGTCTACCTCACTACCTCCGACCCGTCGGCGATCATCAAGGAGGATTACGCCGACTGCTCGCTCCAGATAGACGCCGGAATGACAAACGGAAGGTACGAAAGCACAGAAGTGCTCACCGGAAAGATACGCGGCAGAGGTCACTCCACCTGGGAATGGCCGAAGAAGCCCTACAAAATCAAGCTTGACGACAAAGCGTCACTGCTTGGAATGTCCGAGGCGAAGCGCTGGGTGCTCCTTGCGAATTACGCCGACGAATCTCTGCTGAGGAACACCGCCGCATTTGAAATGGCGCGTTCCCTCGGGAGCTTCCGTTTCGTGCCGCACGCTATCCCGGTGGACGTCTATATGAACGGGATATATCAGGGAGTATACACTCTCGGCGAGCAGCTTGAAGTCAAGACATCGCGGATTGCGATAGACGACAGCCTCGCGAATGTCGAGACCGGATACCTTCTTGAGATAGGCGGCGCAGACCCCTCCACCGATAAGGAAGGCTGGAATTACTTCAATCTGCCCTCCGGCTGCGGAGTGAACATCAAGATAAAAAGCCCCGACACCGAGGAGGACCCACAGGCTGACTACCAGTGGACGCAGAAGCACTTCGACTTCATCTACGACTATATGTGCAAGGCCGACACCGCAATAACCACCCTGGACGGCTACGAAAAGTACATCAACGTAGACAGCTTCATCGACTGGTTCCTGGTGCATGAGCTGAGCTACAATCTTGACTCCTGCTTCCGCCGGAGCTGCTACATAACAAAGCCTACCCTCAGTCGGCTTGAAATGGGGCCTATATGGGACTTCGACCTGGCCTTCGGCAATATGTACATGGATAACCCGAAGTACGACGACTGGGCTACGATAGGCAGCATGGACAGCAGCAGCTACATCGGCGTTACATGGTTCAACTATCTCATGACCGACGAGGATTTCCGGAACAAGGCGCGCACACGCTGGAACGATGTCCGCGACACGATGGTGAACGCAGCGCTCGGCACCATCGACGCCTACAAGCCGATGGTGATACCCTCTGCTGAGGAGAACTTCGAGATTTGGAACACCCTGGGCGTAGCAAACGGATTCCAGCCGCTGACGATGAAAAACTACAACACCTATCTTGACCAGGTGCTGTATCTCAGGAAGTTCATCAACAACCGCGCAAAGTGGATCGACGAAAATCTATAAGCATATCCCCGCAGAACACCTGCGGGGATAATTTGTGTATTTTTCACAATTGACAACCTCCGTATTGTATGCTATAATAAGCGACGTAAAATTATGATGTGGATTTTTCCGGACGCGCTCCCCTTTTCGCCACACAGCATATGCTGTGTGGTTTTTTTGTGCGATTTTCCGGGTAGGAGGTAAAATGGACAACACCTTTATGAAGGAAAAACCGGTGCTGCCGCTGCTGCTTTCAATGGCGCTGCCGATGGTAATTTCAATGCTGGTGAACTCGCTGTACAACATCGTGGACAGCCTGTTCGTCGCCAAAATAAGCGACAGCGCAATGACCGCGCTGTCGCTGGTGTTCCCGGTGCAGAATTTCATCAACGCCGCCGGGATCGGCTTCGGAGTTGGAATAAACGCCGTGATCGCATTCTACTCCGGCGCGGGCGACAAGGAGCGCGCAGACCGCGCCGCTACGCTCGGAGTGCTTCTTGCCGCTATCCACGGAGTTATACTCACCGTTGTCAGCATTCTGATAATGCCGCCGTTCCTCGAAGCTTTCACCAACGACCAGGAGGTAATACAGCTCGGACTTCAGTACTCTAATGTCGCGTTTCTGTTCTCAGTAGTGATAAATCTCGGCATGGCGTTCGAGAAAATATTCCAGGCGGTAGGCAGCATGAAAACCTCAATGGTGAGCCTGCTGTGCGGCTGTATCGTCAACATTATCCTCGACCCTATGATGATCTTCGGCTGGGGATTCCCCGAAATGGGTATCAAGGGCGCCGCGCTTGCCTCAGGAATCGGCCAGAGTATTTCTCTTGCAATTTATATCGTCGTGTATTTCCTGCGGCCGATAAGCGTGAAACTCAGCAAACAGCACCTCTCCCCAGACGGCAGAATGATAGGCAGGCTGTACTCAATAGGTGTTCCCGCGGCGCTGAACCTCGCGCTGCCGTCAATACTCATCTCAGCGCTGAACGCAATTCTGGCGGCGTTCTCCGAGGTGTACGTCCTGGTTCTGGGAATATACTACAAGCTGCAAACCTTCCTGTATCTTCCCACAAGCGGAATAATCCAGGGAATGCGCCCGCTTATCGGATACAACTACGGCGCCGGAGAGTATAAGCGCGTCAGCCAGCTTTTCCGCATTGTTCTGCTAATGAGCTGCGGTATAATGACGGTCGGCACCGCCATCTGCCTGCTGATACCCGGTCAGCTAATGGGAATGTTCACTGACAGCCCCGACGTCATCGCCGCCGGAGAGACCGCTCTGCGCATAATCAGCGCGGGATTTATCGTGTCGTCGGTGTCCGTTACGGCCTCTGGTTCGCTTGAAGGGCTTGGCAAGGGAGTTCCGTCGCTTATAATCTCGCTGTGCAGGTTCATTGTGGTGATAATTCCGGCGGCGTTCCTGCTCAGCCGCGCATTTGAAGCAAACGGCGTCTGGAACGCATTTTGGGTAACTGAGCTGATAACCGCCGTTATCTCGCTGTTCATTTATAGGAAGTCGGTAAAACTGCCGTCGGAAGCTAAGAAGTAAAGGTCACCTCTAAACAAAATTACAGGCAGGAGCATTATGGCTCCTGCCTGTTTGTCGTTTGATAATATAATTCCGCTCACTTGACCGGAAGCCCCGCCGAGCATTGCGTTATTTCTTTTCAGCGTCGCGGTGGAGAGTTCTGACCCTCAGCCCTTTCTCCCGGAGATACGCCGCGGTAAGCTCCGCAAATGTAACGCTGCGGTGCTTTCCGCCGGTGCAGCCGAACGCGATGACAAGACGGCTCTTGCCCTCGGTGACGTAATGCGGAATCAGGAAGGATATCAGGTCGAACAGCTTGTCCCGGAGCTCCTGCGACTGCGGGAAGCTCATAACGTAATCCTGAACTTCCTTTTCAAGCCCGGTCTTGTGCTTAAGCTCCGGAACGTAGAACGGATTCGGCAGGCAGCGGACATCGAAAACAAGGTCAGCCTCCTGCGGGGAGCCGTACTTGAACCCGAACGACATGCAGCTAACGATCATTCCGTCAGAAGCCTTCTCGAGGAACAGACCCGCGATCTGCTCCTTGAGCTGCCCCGTGCTGAGCATCGTGGAATCAATTATGTAGTCTGCATTAAGGCGTATCTTGCTGAGAAGCTCCGCTTCCGCGTCGATAGCCTTGCCGATGTCTCCGCCGGATACCTCGTCGAGCGGGTGCTTGCGGCGGGTCTCCTTGTAGCGCTTCATCAGCACCTCGCGGGAAGCCTCCAGGAACAGCACCTTTACGTCTATTCCGCGGATATGCAGCTTCGTGATGCACTCTTCCAGCTTGAAGAACATCGCGCCGCCGCGTATATCAGTGACTATCGCGACCTTTGTTATCTCGGCGTTTTCATTGCACATCGCGGCGAAATCCGGAATAAGCTGCGGCGGCATATTATCTATGCAGAAAAAACCGATGTCCTCCAGCGCCTTCATCACCGAGGATTTACCCGAGCCGGAAAGCCCGGTCACTATAACGAATTCCATCTGTTGCTCCTTTTCTGGGTCAGGTAACTGCTATTGAAGGATCAGCATTTCGCATTCCAGCTCAACGCCCTTCTTCTCGAGGACTACGCGCTTTACTTCGTTCACCACCGCCATCACGTCCTCAAACGTAGCGTGGCCGCGGTTGATAACAAACCCGCTGTGCTTCTCGCTGACCTGCGCTCCGCCGATGGTGAATCCCTTCAGACCGCACTCCTCGATAAGCGCGGCTGCAAAGTATCCCTCCGGACGTTTAAACGTGCTTCCGCAGCTCGGGAAGTTCAGCGGCTGCTTGTCGCGGCGGCGCTGCATAAGCTCCTCCATACGGGATTTTATCTCAGCCTTGTCGCCGGGGACGAGTTCCATCGTGACCGAGGTTATAACCATGCTGCTCCCGCTGAAAACGCTGTGGCGGTAGGTAAGCTGCATTTCCGCAGCGGACATCTCGTGTATCTCCCCGTCGCCGCCGACGTACCGGCATGAGGTCACGACGTCCTTCATCTCGCCGCCGTACGCCCCGGCGTTCATGTAGAGCGCTCCGCCCAGTGAGCCGGGAATGCCGTACGCGAACTCCAGCCCGGTCAGCGAGTGTTCCAGGGCTGCGGAACACAGCGCGTACAGCGGAACTCCCGCCCAGGCGGTGAGGCTGTTCCCGCGCGCCTCGACCTCCGGCTTCTCGCCGGAAAGCAGGATCACAGCCCCGCGCCAGCCTGCGGAGCTTACCAACAGGTTGCTCCCCCTGCCGAGGATAAAGTGCGGGATATTCTCGCTGCGGCACAGCCTGAGCACGGTCAGGAGCTGCTTCTCGTCAGCGGTTTTTACGAGCAGGTCGCAGGCTCCGCCTATCTTCATGGAGGTATAGGGAGCGAGCGCCGCGTTTTCCTCGCAGGGAATGCCGTCGTTCCGGCAGGCGGCGATCAGTTGGGAATAGTTCAAGGTGTGACCTCCGGTGTGTAGTAGAATTTTGCCGACGCCGCACAAACATGTCCTCCGCGCAGCGCTGACCTGATATAGATTATGCCGGTAAAGCTGCTGTCATTCCGCGAAGGAGAAAACTGCCTCGCTGTCCTCAATGGCGGCGTACACGCTGCGGAGCGCTTCCTGCGCCGCGCCGTAAAGCTCGAAATGTGCAAGCTCCACGTCCTCGCCGCCGTTTATCACGGCGAAGATGGAGCTTTCGTTTATGTAGAGGTGGCTGCTCTCGACCAGCCGCATGCCGTCCTGTGAAAGAAAGAACATACTGTCTCCTTACTCAGCGAGGGTATAGAGGAACGCCGCGCCGATTATACCTGCGTCGTTTCCGAGCTGGCAGATACCGAGCTTTGTCGACCTCTTGGGGTCTACGCAGTAGCTGTCCTCTGCAATTATCTTCTCAAGCGGCTTGGTGAGGTTGTCGCCCTCCTTGCAGATTCCGCCGCCGATGAGGAGTATCTCCGGCTGGAAAGTATTTACGATGTTTGTAAGTCCGCAGCCGAGGTAGGATATGTACATATCAACAACTCCGGAAGCGCTCTTATCGCCTGCGCGCCAGCCGTCGAACGCGGTCTTGCCGTCGACGTTATTGATATCTCCGGAGCATATCTCCCACATCTTGCTGGACTTGTCGGCTTCCATAGCTTCCTTGGTCATGTTGATGAGCGCGGTAGCGGAGGAATACGCCTCGAAGCAGCCCTTACGTCCGCAGTTGCAGGGTCTGCCGCCGTAGTGGACAACGGTGTGTCCCAGCTCGGCGCCGCAGTAGTTGAATCCGGTGTAGATCCTGCCGTCGATGATGATACCGCCGCCTACGCCGGTTCCGAGGGTGACTACTACAACGTCCCTGCAGCCCTTGCCAGCGCCCGCGAGGACCTCGCCGAACGCCGCCGCGTTAGCGTCGTTTTCAACGTAGACCTGCTTGCCGAGGCGTGCGCCGATGAGCGAACGCAGGTCGGTGTTGCGGAATCCGAGATTGCAGGAATACAAAACCACGCCCGTATCGCGGGAAGCAGTGCCGGGGGTTCCGATACCGATGGAGTTCAGCTCGTCGATAGTTACCTTCGCGTCGTTAAGAGCCTTCCAGACGGTCTCCGCGATAGAATCCGCGATCTCCTCCGCCGGACGCGGGAGATCGGTCTTGCAGGTTGCCTTGGCTACGATATTGTAATTTTCATCGACCAGACCGACTTTTATGTTAGTTCCGCCGAGGTCGATACCTATATTGTACTTCATTATAATACACCTTTCTTTTAAATTCGGAATTATGAATTCGGAATTCGGAATTTCGGTGTCCGCTCCGCGGACTGATTTCAATTATTCCAAAATCGTACAACAGCAAAGTAAGCGGAAATGTCCGTTGTAGATTGCTTTTGGAATCCGTCCCGCGAAGCGGGACACATTCATTCCGAATTCCGCATTCCGAATTCCGAATTAATTTTAAATGTTGAGGTCTGACATGATCTCCTCGCTGTCGGAGTCGATCCCGAGCTGATGGAGCAGGTCCTTTGCAGCGTTGTAGCCCATCTTCTTCATACGGTTGTTCATAGCGGCTACCTCGAGAATAACTGCGAGGTTACGGCCGGGCTTTACCGGGATAGTGAGCAGCGGCACCTTAACGCCGAGGATAGCCATATAGTGGGTATCCACGCCCATTCTGTCGTAGGTCTTTTCGGGGTTCCACAGCTCCAGCTCGACCACCATGTCGATCTTCTCGTTGAGCTTAACAGCGCCGACGCCGAAGAGCTGACGCGCGTTGATGATACCGATGCCGCGCAGCTCGAGGAAGTGACGGATATTGTCCGGAGAGCTTCCCACCAGGGTGATGTTGGACGCCTTCTTGATCTCTACCGCGTCGTCGGCGATGAGTCTGTGACCGCGCTTTACAAGCTCGATCGCGGTCTCGCTCTTACCTACGCCGCTCTCGCCGAGGATAAGGACGCCCTCGCCGTAGATCTCAATGAGAACTCCGTGGCGGGTGATACGGGGAGCGAGCTGAAGATTCAGGAAGTTAACCAGCTTAGATGTGAAAACCGATGAGGATTCGTCGGTGCGGAGCAGGGTTGTCTCATGCTCCTTCGCGCTCTCGACAAGCTCAGGGAACACGTCCAGGTCGCGGGTGATGATAAGCGCCGGGAACTTGTAGCTCAGCAGGTTGTCGATACGCTCGCGGCGTACGTTAGGCTCCAGGGTCGAGAGGTATGAATGCTCCGTTCTGCCCATCACCTGGATACGCTGCTTGTCGAAGTACTCGTAAAATCCAGCGAACTGCAGACCGGGTCTGTTTATCTCATGGTCGGAGATAAGGGTATTGCCGCCGTCCTCCGGCATGTATATAACTTCCAGCTTATATTCGTCGATTATTTTCTGAAGTGGGAACGAAAATTCCCGGTTGATCTCATCAAAAGGCATAAAAATGTTCCTTTCCCGTATTTTGATAGCGGCGCACAATGCCACGATTATATTATACAACGATTCGCTGATTATTTCAAGGTATTTTGTGAAATTTATATGCTATTTTCGCCGTCATCGGCGGGAATGGATTCCAGCCGTAGCTGAAGGTCGCACGTCTCGCGGAATGATGCGGTCTCGGGGATATCGTTCCCGCCTATCCGGAAATCTATTCCGGCTTTCCGCGCCTGAGCCTTCTGGAATTTCCGCTCGATGTTGTACAGCCTGCCGTCCTTGATGAAATGCGCGCCGGTCTGGTGGAAGCTGAACGGCACGTTGTTTTCCACGCACTGCCGCCGCAGGTCGAGTATCCAGGCGTAGTCGCAGGGACGGGCATTCGCTCCCGATTCCCCGCCGGCGGAGACTTCCTCGATACCGCTCCCGAGCCACTTTGAGAGGTCGACGCGCTCCAGCATCGGAGCCACTATCACCGAGCGGTGCTTTATCGGCAGCGACAGGAATATCGGCAGCCGGAAGTCGGCGCGCTCCTGATTTTCGACGGTGCAGCCTATCATAACGTTGTCGTAGCCCTCGCCCCAGTCCGGCGGGAGGCACTCGGCGAGACGGTCGATGCGCTTCGTGAAAAAGTAGAACCAGCAGTCGGTGCGCTCCCGCATCATGCGCCAGCAGTCCTGCCGCCAGGGGTCGGCGTCCTTCAGCAGGAAATCCGACGTGAAACAGGTCAGAATAATCCTCCCCGGCGGTATTTTGTAGCTGCCTCCGCGGCCTCGCTGCACCGGGAGGTCGAACGCCGCGTTTTTTGTGCACTGGCTGCTTGCGGTCGGATTCCCGTACATTTCGTCCTGCCTGTAGACGTAGCAGAATTTGCAGCCCGGACTTATTTTCGTGCAGCCGTGCCAGGGATTCCAGTCTGCGTATATGCTGTCTTTCATGGCGGACTCATTCCTTCCCTTTTGAATGATGAAACGCCTGCGAAAACAGGCGTTTTTTTGTTGTGTTCAGATCAGCGCGTTAAAACTCACTGACTGCTCTATTTACAGTATATCACAGTTCATGGCGAAATGCAAGCGTTCTTAACGGTATCTTAACACAGCTTTTCGACATATTATTGCATTCCGTTGATTTCAAGCAGAAAAACGCCCGCAGGCCGTTTTATAGGTCACAGATTCCGGTGGCGCTTTTTGTATAACATTGCCTAAATGTTATTATAGCTATTGACAAAAGATGTATAAAAATGTATAATTATAGCGCATGACAGTTGGCAGCGGTTAATTTAGTATTTAAAATTGTGTTAACGCTGTTAAATACGCGGTAATTTTGGTTTGGAGAAAAATATGAAAAAAAGAATGTTCATAGGAAGCGCTTTGTTAATAGCAGGGCTGGTTTCCGGCTGCACTGTGGACCCATCGGTGGTGGATTCGCCGGACAAGGTGCATGACCCTATCACGATTTTTTCGCCGGTCTGCGAGCTTGACGATTTCATTGACGAAGTGCACCGAAGCTACCCCGAAATAAACATCGAGATCCTGAACTACAACGGTCAGAACACCACCGCCTACACACAGGAAATGTTTGAAGCCGGAGACATTCCGGATATATTCGGAATGACATTCAACATGTCCAAACACATGGAAGTCAGCGATAAGCTGATAGACATGTCAGGATTTGCATTCACCGATAAATACAAAGAAAACTGCCTGAACGACGTGATCACCGAAAGCGGCGCGATATACGCCCTCCCGAGCCACTACCAGTGCCAGGGCATAACCTACAACAAGACCCTGCTTGAGAAGCACGGCTGGGAGCTTCCGCAAAGCCTTGACGACCTCCGGGAGCTTTCCGAAAAGGCACAGCAGGCAGGGGTGCGGCTTGCTCTGAACGAGCTCCAGTTCTCGGGCTACGGATTCCAGTACCTGTGCAACATCTGCGACACCGGGTTCCTGAGCACCCTTGACGGAAGGCGATGGCAGGAGGATTTCCTAAGCGGAAGGGCAAGCGCCTCCGGAACGCCGGAAATGCTCGAATGCCTCTCAATGCTGCAAAAGTGGCGGGATATCGGAATGCTCAATGGAGATGGCAATGTAATCAATGACAGTGAACAGCATGACGAATACGCTCTTGGAAACACTCTGTTCCTGCTCGGCAGCCATAATTCAATGGCGGGCTGCGAGGACGAATTCGGACTTATGCCCTACCTCTCTGAGGACGGAAAGCAGAATGTGTATATTCTGAACGTGCGGCGGTATTACGCCATGAGCCGCACTCTACAGCAGCCCGGGAACGAACAGAAACTCAGGGACGCCATGCATGTGATGGAGGTGCTCTCCACAGTCGAAGGAATGAACGCCCTCGGCGGCGACGCCTTGAAAAGCTCGTCGCTGCTGCCGCTGAAAAACGCTCCCATCTCCGAGGATAACTGCTATTACGCCATCACAGAAGAATTCAGCACCGGCCATACCGCTCCGTTCATCTATTCCGGCTGGGAAAACGCGATAGTCCCCGTTGGGGATGTCATGACCTCGTTCATTCTTGGCGACGCGGAACTTGAGGATGTTGTGAAAACCCTTGACGCCTCGCAGAACGACATCGTGAACGATATCACTGAGACCTACACGACCGTTACCGAGCACATCGGTCAGGAAGACTGCGCACGGCTTGTCGGCAAGGCTTTCGCGCAGGCGACCGGCTCCGACCTTGCCCTCGTATCGCTGGGCAAATGGATACCCGGCCATATCAGCACACAGAATACGCATGGAGTAAGCGGCTCGCTGTATCCCGGGGAGATCACTGAGCAGCAGCTCTGCGCGATAACCCCCACCGGTTGGAAAGACACCATAAAAACCGTGACGCTTACCGGCGCACGGATAAACGAGCTGGTTCGGCAGGGCTTCGACCTATACGGCGACGGGAAAACCTATCCCTATATACTGGTGACGAAGAAAGGCTTCAGTCTGGAGCCGGACAAGACCTACAAGCTTGCGATATGCGGAGCGACAGACGCCGTAGAAGCCGAAGGAAATATTCTGGACAGCGGAATCGCGGGGCTTGAATCGGTCGAGGAAATGATGTCGGCGTATGAATCGTTTTCGGCAAAGGATATAATCTGGGAATAATGCAGGAGGAAATATGAAGCATTTGTCCGTCAGACCCGCTGCCGCAAAACTGATGATCTCCTGCGAGGCGTTCGTTGCCGCTGCCGTTCTGGGAGTCGTTCTGTTTCTTAATTTCTACCACAGCTACAACGACGGAATACTCTACAGCGAACGTCTCAATCAGATGAAGGAGGTCACAACTCAGTTATTCGAGGGGCTCAACGATGTGCTTGAGCTTCGCTGGGCTGACGCTCGGTCCCACACGAAACAGCTAATGAGAAGCGGCATTCATACCTCGCAGGAACTTTACCAATTCATAAAGGAGCAGGAAGAAGTCTGTGATATGCCGCAGAAGGGAACGAGCCTTGTCGCCGTAGACACCCGCGGCAGATATTACACCAGCTCCGGCGCCATGGGGCTTACCGAAAATATAAACTATTTTTTCGATGAGCCGGAACATGTGAGCTTCGTTTCAAGCTCCCTCAACGGCGGAACCACCAACATAGTTTTTATGTACCGGCTCAGCTCCCCAATGAAGATCTCTGACGGCGACGACAGGATAAGCCTGATGTATTTCGGGACGGTCCAGGCAATGCAGGAACTGGGCCAGTATTTCCACTGCAAGGCGTACAATGACAACAACAGCGTGTACGTCCTCGACCAAAACGGCTCGAAGATATTCAGCTCGAATTCCATCGAGCTTATCAGCGGTCACAATGTTTATTCCGTGCTGCGGCAGATGGAGTACCTCCACGGCAGCAACTTCGAACAGACCCAGCAGGAGCTGAACTCAAATGGTATCGCGTATTCCAACGCAGTCCTGGACGGCGAGGAATACTATTACGCGCTCCGTCACCTGGATACGGCAGACTGGACGCTGATGTTCCTTATACCGTCGTCGTATGTGGCGGTAAATACGGTCAACCTCGTGGACACAACCGGTTCGATAATCATGACGTTCGCAGGGGTAATGCTGGTGCTGTGCGTGGGATTCGTATACCTGGTGCTGAGGAGCCAGCAGAAGGAAGCGCTCCGGGCAGAGCGGAACAACACACGCCGCATGGAGGAGCTTAATTCCATACTGGAAGCCAAAAACGAACAGCTCCGCCAGGCGAACACTGAAATCGAAAACGCGCGCCGCGCCGCGGAAGTCGCGAACAAAGCAAAAACCACGTTTCTGTCGAACATGTCGCACGATATCCGCACGCCTATGAACGCCATAGTTGGTATCGCAGACCTTCTCGGCTATGAAACGGAGAGCTCCGAACGCATCAAGGAATATACCCGCAGGCTTCAAAACTCCAGCCATCACCTGCTGGGGCTGCTCAATGATATTCTTGACATGAGCCGCATAGAAAGCGGAATATCGTCACTTAACCTCGAAAAGCTGGAGCTTTCAGAGCAGATATCGCAAATCGAAACGATCATCCGCACCAACACCAGGGAGCGGCGGCAGCAGTTTGAAATCCGCACCCGCATGATACGCCACGAGCAGATAAACGGCAACGGAACACACCTGAGGCAGATACTGCTGAACATTCTTACAAACGCTGCAAAATACACTCCCGACGGCGGAAGGATAATCTTCGAGATAACCGAGCTTGACAGCGAACCGGGCTATGCGGAATACCAGTTCACAATATCGGACAACGGCATGGGAATGTCGCAGGAATTTATCAGCACGATATTCAGCCCATTCACCCGCGCGGAGAATTCCGTTACAAACAAGGTCCAGGGAACAGGTCTGGGAATGACGATCACGAAAAGCCTTGTCGATATGATAGGCGGAAGAATAGACGTCCAGAGCGAGCCTGGAAAAGGAAGCCGGTTTACAGTAACGCTGAAATTCAAGGCTGACGAGAACGAATGCTCAGAGATAAACGGAATGCTGATGATCGGGCGGGACGATGACGTGACGGTCTCTGCGAAGGCTCACGGAGTAACCCCGGAAACAGTGTGCAGCATCGGCGCTGCGGCTGAACTTCTGAGCCGCGGCGCGTATGATGTCGTGCTTATCACATCGGGAATCTGCGAAAACATCAGCGGCGACGATATCTCAAGGCTGCGCGGAGCCTCTGAAAAGCCTGTGAAGATCGCCGGGATATGCAGCGACACACTGGCTCAGCGTTTTCAGGAAACGCTTGACTGCGCAATAGTCGTACCGTTTTTCTGGGGAAAGCTCGAAAACGGGCTTGCCGATGAAAATGAAAAAGAGAAGGCAGAATCCGGCTCGGCGCTCAGCGGGGTGCGGTTCCTGTGTGCTGAAGATAACGAGATGAACGCCGTGATACTTGAGGCTAATCTGAAATGGCGCGGGGCGTCCTGTCGGATATTCCCGGACGGCAAGTCGCTGGTAGACTATTTTGCAGCGGCGGATCCAGGCGAGTACGACATGATACTGATGGACGTGCAGATGCCGCTGATGAACGGATACGAAGCCGCCCGGGCAATACGAAAAAGCTCAAATCCCGACGGAAAAGCAATACCCATTATAGCAATGACCGCAAATGCATTTTCCGACGATATCCGCGCCTGTCTCAACGCAGGAATGGACGCGCACATTTCAAAACCGGTAGACATGTCCGCTTTTGAAAAGACTGTACGTTCGCTCAGGGAAGATAAAAAGCGTTTGGTACAGCGCTGTAAATCAGATCGCAGCACGTACGCTGACTCTTTTGCGTGAAATTTGATCCGCGCTTTTATTCTCAGCTTCAAAGAATAATCCGTCACAGAATGGGAATCATTAAAAGAGATATTTACTGAACGGAGGTTTCTTATGAAAGACAGGATCTTTGGAGTTCTCCAGAGGATCGGAAGATCGTTCATGCTCCCGATAGCGCTGCTTCCGGTCGCGGGGCTGCTGCTTGGTATCGGAAGTTCGTTCACGAACCCCACCACGCTTGAGACCTACGGTCTGACCGGCGTGATACATGAGGGCGGCGTGCTCTACACGATATTTGACATCATGAGCAAGACCGGCAGCGTAGTTTTCGACAACCTTGCGCTGCTGTTTGCAATGGGCGTAGCGATAGGCATGGCGAAGAAAGAGAAGGAAGTGGCCGCGCTTTCCGGCGCGATAGGCTATCTCATAATGAATGCCGCGATAAGCGCGCTTATCAGCGCCAAAGGCGGCGCGCAGGCAATGCCGGCGAACTCTCTTACCTCGGTACTGGGCATCACCACGCTTCAAATGGGAGTTTTCGGCGGCATTATCGTGGGACTTGGCGTAGCGGCGCTCCACAACAGATTCTACAGGATAAAGCTGCCGCAGGTGCTCTCGTTTTTCGGAGGAGCGCGGTTCGTCCCGATTATAACCAGCGTGGTTTACCTTTCAGTCGGGGTACTGATGTTCTTCATCTGGCCGGCGGTTCAGGCGGGAATCGCGCAGCTCGGTCAGCTCGTGCTGAAAAGCGGCTACGCCGGTACCTGGATATACGGCGTTCTGGAAAGGGCGCTCATTCCGTTCGGACTGCACCATGTGTTCTATATGCCGTTCTGGCAGACCGAGCTTGGCGGCGCGATGGTGATAGACGGCGTGACCGTCCAGGGCGCGCAGAATATATTCTTTGCGGAGCTTGCCTCCCGCAGCACCGAGCATTTCTCGGTTTCCGCGACCCGGTTCATGGCAGGTAAGTTCCCGTTCATGATCTTCGGACTTCCCGCGGCTGCGTTTGCGATGTACCGCGCCGCACGCCCCGAAAAGAAAAAAGCGGTCGGAGGCCTCCTGCTTTCCGCCGCGCTGACCTCAGCCCTGACCGGCATCACTGAACCGCTGGAATTTACGTTCCTGTTCGTGGCTCCGCTGATGTACGCGGTCCACTGCGTGCTCGCCGGGCTTTCCTATATGCTGATGCATATACTCGATGTCGGCGTTGGAATGACGTTCTCCGGAGGCGCCATCGATCTTACTCTGTTCGGAATACTCCAGGGAAATCAGAAAACCAACTGGATATGGATAGTGATAGTAGGACTGGCATATGCGGTGGTGTACTATTTCGTGTTCTACTTCATGATTACCAGGCTGAACCTCAAGACCCCCGGCAGGGAGCCTGACGGCGAAGAAACAAAACTCTACACCCGAAAGGACATGGAAGCCAGAAACGGCGCGTCCGGAGCTTCCCAGGGCAGTGCCGACCGTGTGAGCGCGCTGATACTCAAAGGTCTTGGCGGCAGGCAGAACCTCTCCGACGTGGACTGCTGCGCTACCCGGCTGAGGGTCACGGTGAACGATCCCGGGCTTGTGAGCGAGGATCTTCTGAAGGAAAGCGGAGCCTCCGGAGTTATCAGAAAGGGCAACGGAGTGCAGGTGGTCTACGGCCCGCAGGTATCGGTGGTGAGGTCAGACCTTGAAGCGTTCATTGACAGCCCCGCCTCCGACGACCCCGACAGTATAATAGGCGCGCTCCCGCAAACTGCTGAGCCGGAGACTGCTCCGGCAGGCTCCGCGCCAACGGTGCTTTACGCCCATATGACCGGAAAGGCGGTCCCGCTTGAGGAGGTCGGAGACGAGGTGTTCTCTGCGAAGGTGCTCGGCGAGGGAATAGCTATAGAGCCTGCGGAGGGGCGGCTGTACGCTCCCTGCGACGGGCGGGTCGACATGGTGTTTGACACGAAGCATGCCGTGAATATCGTATCCTTCGACGGCTGCGAGGTTCTGCTTCACATCGGCATAGACACGGTGAAGCTCGGCGGAAAGTACTTCGAATCCCACGTTGAAGCAGGTCAGCAGGTACGCCGCGGAGACCTGCTCGTGACCTTCGACATGGAGAAGATACGCCGCGCGGGGTACAAGCTCACAACGCCGATGATAGTCGGGAATACGGAGGATTACGGCAGCGTGACAGCGGCAGCCTCCGGCGAAGTCAGGGCGGGCGAAGAAGCGATAAGGATAAACTGAAAGGAAACGCAATGAGGACATTTGAATACACCATCAAGGACAAACTGGGCATTCATGCAAGACCGGCAGGTCTGCTTGTCAATGCCGTCAGGGCGCTGGACAGCGAGGTGACGGTCACAAAAGGCGCAAAGACCGTCGGCGGTGCAAAGCTTATCGCTCTGATGGGGCTGGGCGTAAAGTGCGGAGACACCATCACGGTAACAGTAAGCGGCGGCGACGAGAGGGCTTCGGAAAACACGCTGAAAGAGTTCCTTGAAAAGAACCTCTGAACGCGCTGAATCCCGGTGAATCGTGATAAAAAAGCAGGAGCCTGAATTTAAGGCTCCTGCTTGACGTTTATTTACGCCCATTCGGGCATTGTATATCTATGCCACCGGAGGGATCACAATGACCTTTTTGCCGAGCTGCCCCGCAAGGTCAACGGTGTACTTTGTGCCGCCGGATCTCCCGTCGTAAACCGCAACCATCAGGTCGCAGCTATCAATGAGGGCGCGGTTCCTGACGAACATGCAGTTGCTTGTGTAGACCGGAGACAGGCACTCCACACGGTCGCACCTGCTGAGTATCTCGTTGTAGCGGCGCTGGTCCGCATAGTTCCACCGGCTCTCCTGACCCCGGCAGGGCAGCAGCGCAACCAGTCTGACCTCCGGGTGCAGGGACTTCAGCTTCAGAACCGCCTCAGCGCACCACATGTCAACGCCAAGCGCCATGCCGGTGTAGAACTCCCCGGCGCCGTGCTCGTAAAGCCGCTCTATCTCAGCGTATATCCGCCTTTTAAGGTCTGCGCATGCGGGGTCGCTCTCTCCCCTGAACGGCAGCTTCTGCGGGCGATATCCGGTAAAGGAAACTTTGTACACACAACCACCTCCGAATGAATTACAGTTATATTCTATCACATTCCCCGAAAGAAATCAAGCACTTTTTCTAATTTTGACCTCTTTTTTTTGACAATTTTTTAAGAATCGACAGTTTTGCGGCGCAGAAGCTAAAATATTCGATAAACCATTGACCGGACAGCATTCCTGTGATATAATATATTAGCTACAGTTAACTTTTGTTTTGTGCGCAAAGAAACATCAGCTCGCCAGCGTACGAATATAATTCAGGAATATGAACAGGACATGCTGAAGTTTGTTTTATTCAGCGTATTTCTAGACAAGCCTATAACATAAAAGGATATCCGGGAGGAAAAAAGCATGACGATGGACGAATTAAAGCCGGGGCAGAGCGCGTACATAAGCTCTGTCGGCGGAAACGGGGCGCTGAGGCACCACCTGCTTGACATGGGTCTGACTCCCCAGACGGAAATAACGCTGCAAAAGGTCGCGCCGATGGGCGACCCGGTGCAGTTCCAGCTCCGCGGCTACGAGCTGACTCTCCGGCTAGAGGAGGCGCGGAAGGTCACGGTAGACCAGGTACATACAAAGCCCGTCAGGGCTTCCGTGGTGGGAGCGCGCCGGAACAGCAGCACTCCGCACCCGGGGGTCGGCGAGCTTGTGAAGGCGGGCGGGTACCACACCGTCCACGACGGAGCTGCTATCCCTAAAGGCTCCCCGCTGACCTTCGCGCTTGCAGGCAACCAGAACTGCGGAAAAACTACGCTGTTTAACCAGCTGACCGGCTCAAATCAGCATGTCGGGAACTTCCCCGGCGTCACCGTCGACCGCAAGGACGGCACTATACGCAGCCACCCCGAAGCAACCGTCACCGACCTGCCGGGAATTTACTCCCTCTCGCCCTACTCAAACGAGGAGATAGTCACCCGGGATTTTCTGCTGAACACCCACCCCAGCGGTATCATCAACATCGTTGACGCTTCGAATATCGAACGAAACCTCTACCTCACCATGCAGCTCATGGAGCTCGGGATACCGATGGTGCTCGCCCTCAACATGATGGACGAGGTACGCGCCAACGGCGGCTCTATCCTCGTCAACGAGCTTGAGCAGATACTCGGTATACCGGTCGTTCCGGTCTCCGCGGCAAAAAACGAGGGTATCGACGAACTTATCGACCACGCGATACACGTCGCGCGCTATCGGGAAGTACCGGTGCGCGTGGATTTCTGCCCCGAAAGCAGGGATTCTACTGACAAGGTGGGAGCAGTGCACCGCTGTATCCACGCGGCTTCTATGCTGCTCGCGCCGGACATACAGGCGGCGGGGCTTCCCGTGAGATTTTCGACGACAAAGCTGGTCGAAAACGACGAGCTTATCGGGCAGAAGGTCAACATACCAGACGAAAAGAAGCATGCGTTCGACCACCTTGTGAACATCATGGAGCAGGAGACCGGAATGGACCGCGAAGCCGCCCTGGCAAACATGCGTTTCACGTTCCTTCAGCACCTCTGCGAAAAAACCGTCGTGCGCCCCCGGGAGAGCCGCGAGCACAGGCGCAGCATGCAGATAGACCGCCTGCTGACCGGAAAATACACCGCTATCCCCTGCTTCATCGGAATAATGGCTATAGTGTTCCTGATGACGTTCAGCCTTATCGGAGCGTGGCTCTCCGACCTGATGAGCATGGGCGTGGAATTCGTTATCGACTGGATAGCGAAGGGGCTGGAATACCTCGAGGTCAACCCGGTGGTGCAGTCGCTGGTGGTGGACGGCGTGTGCGCCGGCGTCGGGAGCGTGCTCAGCTTCCTGCCGACTATAGTCACGCTGTTCTTCTTCCTGTCGATACTTGAGGACACCGGCTACATGGCGCGCGTCGCCTTCGTAATGGACCGCCCGCTGCGTAAGCTGGGGCTTTCCGGTCGGAGCTTCGTCCCCATGCTGGTGGGATTCGGCTGCTCGGTCCCCGCGATAATGGCTACCCGCACCCTCTCCAGCGAGCGCGACCGCAAAATGACTATCCTGCTGACGCCGTTCATGAGCTGCTCGGCAAAGCTGCCCATCTACACGATGATGATAGGGGCGTTCTTCCCGGCGCAGTACCGTGTGCTGGCAATGATCGGGCTGTACGTTTTCGGCATTCTTTGCGGAATGCTCTATGCCCTGCTACTGAAAATTACAAAGTTCCGCGGCGAACCGGTGCCGTTCGTGATGGAGCTTCCGAACTACCGCCTGCCAAGCGCAAAGAGCGTGGGTCAGCTCATCTGGGAAAAGGCGAAGGACTTCATACAGAAGGCGTTCACAGTGATATTCGCGGCGTCCATCATCGTGTGGATACTCCAGAACTTCGATGTTCGGCTGAACATCGTGGAATCCCCGGAGGACAGCCTGCTGGCTCTGCTCGGCGGGTTCGTCGCACCGATATTCGCACCGCTGGGCTTCGGCGACTGGAGAGCCTCCACCGCCCTGCTGACCGGCTTCACCGCTAAGGAGAGCGTGGTCTCCACACTGACTCTGCTGCTCGGCGGAGATACCTCGCAGATCACCACGCTTTTTACCCCGTTCACTGCAGCGGTGTTCCTCGTGTTCGTGCTGCTGTACACTCCCTGCGTTGCCGCGATAGCCACCGTCAAGCGGGAGCTTGGCAGCGCAAGAGCCGCCGCGGCTACCGTGCTCATTCAGTGCGCTATAGCATGGGTCATGGCGTTCCTGGTGAGGTCGGTAGGACTGCTGTTTGGCCTCGCCTGAAAGGAGATCTCCATGAACCTGGTAAGTATTCTGATACTCGCGCTTATCGCTGTGGGATTCTTCGCGGCGGTGAAGTATTCCCGGAAAAAGGGGTGCTCCTGCGGTCAGCACAGCTGCCGCGGCTGCACGCTTAAATGCAGAATGCCCTCGTCCCGGTCAGCGCTGGAGGAATCCGCGGCAGCGGCCTATTCTGCGGATACTTCTACAGAATCCAGGAAGCGCACGCAGCCCAAATCCCAGACAGAAAAGCAGCTCAGTCAGGCGGAGTCACCGCTGAAAAGCTCCAGACAACAGGGTCAAAGTATACGGAGCTGATTACATCACCAAGATCATACGGACATTCCCGCCGACGCCGGATATAACCAAGAACGCCCGACTACAACCATGCAGTCAGGCGTTCTTTCTTGCTCGAAACCAGAAGTTCAATCCCTTCGCGAAAAATGCTTTATATTTTGGGAACCTCTAAAAACCGGTTTGAAGAGGGAAAATGGGTAGAGTGCGCCGAATGCGATGAAAGCCGACGAAGTAAGGCTGTATTCCTTACGAGGAGGTTTGAAGAAGCAGGTGGTGTGCTATACACATTTTCACTCAAACAAGGTTTTTAGAGGTGACCATTACTATGTACCAACGAGGTGACTCTTTCCATGTCATGTGTGTGTTTTTTACAGCTACTGCTTCAATAAATTCTGGAGAAACTCTGTCAGGAACAAGCACTTCTGCACACTTATGGGATTCCTTTTTCAGATAAGCAAAATAATCATCGTCTGTCCAATTTTCGGCATATACTAATTTACAGTTAAACACTGATAAACCGTCAGCTGGTTCATTAAACTGGGCGTACTTGCTCGAAGCATTTTGATCAGTAACTACTGAGCCTGGCGTATATATTATTTCAGGATTAATTTTCAACACAAATATCCTCGTTTCGCCGTTTAAACATCATTGGATTGCGTGGGTCAAAATACAGGTTAGCATATTCGTGAAGTGATCTTCCGTTTGGAACCATCACCAGATCACGTCTTCCCTGTATCTCAGCCATTGCAACAGAACTGTGTTTTATACTTTTAGCTCGCTCTTTAGATAGTATACCGCTCCGGTAAGGAGTTCAGACATCATCGTTACATCGTGAACATTCGCCGGAGTGGCTTTAAAGGTATGCGTAAGCCCGCTGTCCTTATCAACTCCGATATGCGCTTTATAGCCGAAATATCACGTGTTCCCCTTGCACGTCTGATGTGCGTCAGAGTCACGTTTGCGTTCCTTATTTTTCGTGGAAGTCGGCGCTGCTATTATCGTTGAATCTACTATCGTTCCCTTTTTCAGGATCAGTCCTCTTGCCGTAAGCTGCTCGACTACCTGTGCAAAGAGCTTTTCCTGCAGCTCGTTTTTTACCAACAGATTTCTGAATCTTCCCAGCGTATCTCCGTCCGGTATCTGATTGCTTGATTCCACGCCACAGAAATCAGAAAACGCTCTGCTGCCCATTCGTTCCACGGAACTCGTACCTGTGACAGTTCGTCCTCCAGGTTCGATAAACTTATCTGCTTATTCACACTTTTGGTATACCATTTTTTGTTTTACTATGCAACCGGATTGTTTACTAATCGTGCTTAATCTCTAATTTGTGGGCTTTGTGCAGCGTTGCCATATTACATTTTTTTCAGTTCACTTTCAGGGCGGCAGTATCACTCAGTCTGTCATTATTTGCAGACGGTAATCACAGCCGCGGGCGACACGAAACACTACCCCTAAAACTGCCAAAAACGTCCTGCGTTTTTTGGCTAGATTGATGGATTTTCACAAATCTATTTTTAGATTGATGAATTTTCACAAATCTATTTACAATCATTCCAAACTGTGTTAAAATTGATGTATGGTGCCTGAGCCGCTGACAGGAGCGGCTACTATCATAGAGGAAGGAATGAACGCATATGTCCAGAAATATCCTTAGGGAACCTCTAAAAACCGGTTTGAAAAGGGAAAATGGGTAGAGTGCGCCGAATGCGATGAAAGCCTCCTCGTAAGGCTGTATGCCTTACGAGGAGGTGCAACACGATGTTGCAGAGCGAAATAACCGGGCGACGGCATGGACGCCGTCGCATCAGAAATTTCGCTCGTTGAAAGAAGCAGTCGGTGTGCTATACACATTTTCACTCAAACAAGGTTTTTAGAGGTGCCCCTTATTATGGGCGGCGCCTCCAGCGGAAAAATCCGCTGGGCGGCAACGTATTTCGCATTGCCCTGCGCGATGACACCGACGTTATCCTCATCGGCGAGATGCGCGACTACGAAACCATCTCCCTTGCAATGACGGCAGCCGAAACGGGACACCTTGTATTCGGCACGCTGCACACCTCCTCCGCTGCGCAGACGATCGACCGCATTATCGATGTCTGCCCCATTCACGCGCAGGACCAGGTGCGCAACCAGCTTTAAAATATGCTTCAGGGTATTATCGCGCAGAGCCTCGTTCCGCGCTCTGACAGGAAGGGGCGCGTCGCTGCGGTTGAGGTCATGCTCGGCACGGACGCGGTAAAGAACCACATTCGCTCCAACAAGATCCCGCAGATGGAAACCGTTATGCATGGCAGCACCCAGCTTGGAATGCAGACCCTCACCGAGAGCCTTGCAAAGCTCTACAAGACGGGGCAGATTTCCTACGAAACTGCGCTTGAATACAGCAACGACCGCACCGAAATGGAGAAGAAGCTCCTTTCGGGCATCTGAAGCATTTTTGTATTTACAAATGGCGGCACATACTTGTCGCCGTGACTTATTCATATGTCGTCAGAAGCATGACTAATGTCACTGTAAAGCACTTCTCGTTGTCTGCTTTGAAAAGAAAAAACAAAAGAAACATATGGCAACACCACACAATCTTTGTGCGGTGTTGCCATAGCAAAAAACATACCGAAAAGGAGATATTTCCATGATAAAGGGTTTCAAACACATGAAAATGGCAACCATAATTACCCTCAGCGTCGCTGTTATCTCGCTTCTGTGACTTTCGTGCCTGTACCTTGTAATGACTTCTTCAGTTACACGGACATCGAAGCAGGGCTCTATTGATAATATGTACACCGCTCTTGACGGTCAGGCAAACATGATAGGGCTGTTCGTACAGGAATCAGAACGGTCGCTGAGGCAGTATGCAACGGCGGACGAACTTAAAGAACTGCTGCTTGAACCCGACGACGCAGCTAAACAGCAGGCGGCGCAGGCATACACCGAGCGTTTCTTCGCACAGCTCGAATCATGGGAAGGAGTTTACCTCAGCAAGTGGGACACAACAGTGCTTGCGCATTCCTCCCCTTCCGTAGTGGGCATGGTTACGCGCAAGGGCGACGCGCTCGCGCCCTATCAGGCGACGATGACTTCCGCGCCGAACGGCTTCTACAACGGCGGCGCGTTCGTCTCTCCCGCTTCGGGTCAGCTCATATTCAATCTGCGTATGTCCATAACTGACGACGCAGGCACGCCCATAGGACTTGTCGGCGGCGGCCCGTTCCTTGCAGGACTTAACGACCTGCTCTCGAAGATGACAATTTCCGGCATGGAGCAGGAAAAGTACGCGATACTTGACACTACAAACCTTATCTACACCTACAACACCGACAATTCGCTGATAATGGCTGCCGTTGAGGACGAAGCCATGCTTTCAATTTTCAATCGCGTAAGCAGCGGCGAAAGCAAGGGCGTTGTTTACAGTGACGATGATATCATCGCATTCGAGTCACTGCCCGAATACAACCTGATACTTACCATGCAGGATTCCTCCGCAGAGATACTGGCGGCAAGCAACAGCATTGCCCGTACGAACATGCTGCTTACCGTGCTGACGCTAGTGATAGTAGTGCTTGCGGTATTTGCGACAGCACATCTCATCACAAAGCCGCTGCGCAAGGTGAAGGAGGCTGTAAATGAGCTCGGCGAGCTGTCTCTTGTGAGCAGCAAGAACATTGAACGCTTCGTCGGCAGGAAAAACGAGGTAGGCAACATCGCCACTTCTGTACACATTCTCACAGAAACGCTCCGCGGTGTTGTATCAATGCTCAGGGGCTGTACCGAGTCGCTCAGCAGCGGCGCGGAAGTCATGAACGAAACGGTCACTTCCCTTGTTTCCTGCGCGGAGGATAACTCGCGCTCTACCAAGGAACTTTCCGACAGCATTAGCGAGACATCGCAGACCATTCAGAAGGTCAACGCAGACATCTCTTCAATACATGGCATCATGCAAGAAAGCAAAAAAACCAACGCAGAAAGGATTTCGGTTGCCGATGACATGATAAAGAATGCGCAGAGTCTGGCCGACTCCATGAAAGACAAGGTCGAGCTTACCCAGGGTGATATCTCCGCCGCCATTGATAACCTTAATAAGCTTAACAGTATCAACGAAAAGGTAAAGCGCATACAGGATATCTCGTCGCAGACGAACATTCTCGCCATAAATGCTTCAATCGAAGCGGCGAGAGCAGGCACAGCCGGTGCGGGATTCTCCGTTGTAGCAGATGAAATCAAAAAGCTATCGGAGGACTCCGCAGACGCCGCCAAGGAGATTTTCGACGTGTGCGGCAGCATGAACGACATCATCGCAGGCATAGAGCATTGTTTCAAGGACATCACAGACTTTATCAGGACGGACATTGCCGACAGCTTCGGCGACATGAACAAGCTTGTTGGCAGCCTCAAGGATTCTATGGACTCCACTAACGACGAGATGGAAAACATCTTCAGCCTGCTTGAAAACATCAGCGCCGAAGCAATGCACTTTGACAGCATTATTCTCAATAACGAGAACAACATACGCAGCATTGACGAAAAGGCCAGCGTAACAAATTCGATTGCGCAGAAGCTCAATACCCTCACCCGCTCAAACGCACAGACTGCTGCGCAGATAAACGATGTCGTGGAAAAGTTCAACTGACACGCTCAAAAATATTTCGCTAACCTATTGAAAATCGAGAGGATATTGTATAAGGCAATACCGCACAAAGATTGTGCGGTATTGCGCAGTCAGTTTTGCCAATATTACATTTGTTGAACAATCATGTGATTTTTTGCGCCAAACTAGAAATATGCAAGCAAGACACGCGCAAAATCCAATATATGGTCTTTATGCGGTGTTGACTTATGGTAACCTCTAAAAACCTCCTTCACGGCAGATTTCTATGACTTATATCATCTGCTTCGTTGTCAAACCTTGAAATACATACAGTATTACTGCGGTTTGACGCCTAGCATCTGATATAAGTCATGTACGAAATCTGCTCGTGTCCCGGTTTTTAGAGGTTACCTTATACTTTTTTCTGTGGTGAGTTGTCAAGTGTTTTCCGCAGGCTTCAGTACTCACCCGATAGAAGAAAATCCGCAACGTGCATTGTTTTGATCCCCTCGTAGTTACCGTCGGCAAAATCATCTGTAAGCAGTACATATTTGTGGTAGTTGTCGTGAATGTCAAGCAGGCGCTCATACTCACGCTTTGCGGTTTTCCCGGTCTTTATCTCCTGGGTTACCTTAACATAGATTTTCTCGTTCTGGCGGCTTGCTGCGAAATCTATCTCACCGTCGGCGGTCTTTCCGATATTGACAGCATAGCCTCTGCGGCAGAGTTCAAGGTATACAACATTTTCGAGGCTTGCTGCCACAGTGTCGGAATTATAACCGAGCACGCTGTATCGCAGCGAAGTATCGGCAAGGTAGAACTTCTCCTGCGTTTTCAGAACTTCTCTTCCCTGGAGGTCATACCATGAACAATGGTGCAGAAGATAAGCCTTTTCGAGTTTTTCAAGATAGCTGTATACGGTTTCGTTATCCAGCGAGCGCCTTTCGGATTTCAGATAATCGGATATGGATTTTGCGGAGAGTGTATTTCCGACATTGCTGAAAGTATATTTCACCACACGTTCAAACTGGTCAATCTTACGAACCTGATTTCTTTTAACAATATCCGAAAAAATAGTTGAATTATAAATATCCCGGACGATAGTGTAAACCTCGTCCTGCGAATACTCCTGCAAGTGATTTGCAGGAAATCCTCCCAGTCTGATGTAATTGCCAAGCTCCTCACGGGGGTCCGACAGCACTGTATGTCCGCTTGAATGTCAGGTATTCCGCAAAGGAAAGCGTGTATATTCTGAAAGCAATATACCTGCCCGTAAGGTATGTGGAGATCTCCGAGGACATCATGCGGGAGTTTTAGCCTGTCACGTATATGTCAACGTCAAGGTCAGAAGCCAGCGAATTTACGACCTTCTCCCAGCCCTGAACCTCCTGTATCTCATCAAGGAACAGATACGTCTTTCCATCAGCGTACAGACGGGATTTGAGTTCATCATATATCTGCTTTACGGTCGCACCGTCGTACTCCATGGAGTCAAAGCGGTAGGACAGAATCCGCTCTCCCGGTACATTATGCTCGCTTTTCAGCCTTTCCATTATCATTTTCAGTAGCGTGGACTTCCTACAGCGGCGTACGCCGGTGAGTATTTTTACGAATGGCGTGTTCACATACGCCATGATTTTATCTGCATACATTGGTCTTTCAATCATTTGCAACACCACCATTGCGATTATTATACTACTTTGCCACAAAAAAACAACACTTTTGCGGTTATAAATCGCAAAAGTGTTCAACAAGAATTATATTAGCAGACTATGTTCGGCTTTTCGCAGCCTTTTTCTGTTGCTTTTCTTTTTTCATGCAGTGTTTCTTTGATCTTATTCATAGTAAATTCCCAATTCGTTTTATAAATCCATGGACGTTTCATCAAGCAAGAACTGCTCGATACCTATATACAGCACACCCTTTTCATCATGCCACGGAATGATCCTGTCCTTAACAACAACTATCTTTTTGAACGAGTCTGCCACACGGTACAGCGAGTTAGTTTCCTGCAGGCGCTTCTCTTCATCGGAAACGGAAAGCGCCGACTGCACATAGTATTTCTTGCTGCCTTTACTTGCAACAAAGTCTATTTCGAGCCTGGAGCGGACGCTCTTTCCGGATTCGTCCCGGTGGTTGTATTCCACAACGCCCACATCAACGTTGAAATCACGATATTGCAGCTCGTTGTAAATGATGTTCTCCATGATGTGGTTTTCCTCCTGCTGGCGGAAATTCAGCCGTGCATTGCGAAGTCCCACATCGCTGAAATAGTATTTGAGCGGCGAGCCAATGTATTTTCTGCCCTTGACATCATAGCGCTCCGCCTTTGAAATCATGAAAGAATCAATGAAGAAGTCGAGGTATCTCGCTACCGTTGCGGAATCAATATCGATCTGACGGACGCTGTGGAACGTTTTTGCAATATTGCTCGGGTTAGTCAGCGAACCTATCGAAGATGAGATTATATTCAGCAGTTCGTCAAGTACGGATTTCTCGTGAAGTATCTTGTTCCGCTCGACAATATCGCTGATGTAGATTTTGTCGAACAGATTCTGTAGATACTGCGCTTTTTCCTCATGGGTCTTTTTCCGCATAATAAACGGCATTCCGCCATATGTGAAGTACTCCTGCCATGCGTTATGCCTGTCACCGTCGTATGCGTTATAGAACTCGCTGAACGACAGCGGATAGACTCGTATTTCATCGCCTCTGCCACGGAATTCTGTCAATATATCTGAGGACAGCATTCTTGAATTACTGCCGGTCACATAAACGTCAATGTTATCGTGCTTCATAAGCCCGAGAACTACGTCAACAAAGCTGATTTTATCTTCGGCGTTTTCGATATATGGATTTTGCACCGGTACGACTTTTTGAATTTCGTCAAGGAACACATAATAATTCTTGCTGTCGTCGGAGGTTTTCTGACTGAGGTACTCTCCCAGTTCAATCGGATTTCTGTACCGGATATTTTCGATTTCATCAAGTGCCAGTTCAACGATCTGATCGTCGCTTATGCCCTGCGATTTCAGATGATCCTTGTAAATATTGAACAGCAGGTAGGATTTACCGCAGCGGCGTATTCCGGTTATTACCTTTACCATGCCGTTATCTTTTCGGCTGATAAGCTTGTCAAGGTACTTCTTGCGTTCTATCATCGCTTACACCTCTTTCGACAAAAATGCGTATTGATACAATTATATCGATTCTATTATATCATGCCCGTGGTCAGAAGTCAATATACATGGATGATTTTCTTTCGACAAAAATGCGTATTTATACACAAATTTCGTAAGTAACTTATTTCTTGCCGTTATCCTTGCTTTTGATATATTATTCCATTCGCCGGATATATTTTGCGACACTTTCTTTTGTGATCCTCCACTGTTTCCCCAGCCAGGCTGTAAGCATGATCTTCAAGTGCCTTGATCATATAAGAGAGGAGACGGAGATTGATGCCGAACCAGCCAAGCACACCGCTTAAAGCTGTGTCATACGCCCGATTCTCTTCTGATAACCAGCGTGAGGAGAGTATCGACGCACAGCAGCGGGCTATATCGGATTTCGCTGCCAGGAACGGTATTGAGATAGTTGCGGAGTACGTTGACAGGGCGTACTCCGCTCGTTCTGACCAGCGCCCGGAGTTTCAGCAGATGATATCTGACGCAAAATCCGGAAGGTTTCAGGTCGTTCTTGTACATAAGCTCGACCGGTTCTCCCGTGACCGTTACGACTCGGCGTATTATCGGCACGAGCTGAAAAAGCACGGGGTCACGGTGCGGTCTGTTATTGAAAATCTCGACGACTCACCGGAAAGCGTTATTCTCCAGTCCGTCATTGAGGGCATGAATGAATACTATTCCCGCAACCTCGCCAGAGAGACCATGAAAGGTCTGAAAGAAAATGCCTACAACGGCAAGCATACGGGAGGAATGCCGCCGCTTGGCTACCGTGTTGACCCGGAAACCATGAAGATAAGGATAGACGAAAACGAGACGAACGCTGTCCGGCTGATTTTCAGCATGGCAGACGAAGGGAAGAAATATCCCGACATACTCGCAGAGCTGAAATCCCGTGGATTCCGCACCAAGATGGGAAAGACGTTCACCAGCACCAGCGTGCACGATATACTCAGGAACGAGAAATACATCGGTATATGCGTGTATAACAGGCGGGTTTCGCAGTCCGTTGCGAACAACAGCCGCAAGTTCAAGGACAAATCCGAGTGGATAGTGCGTGACGACGTATATCCGCCGCTGATAGACCGTGAACAGTTCAACCGTATCCAGGAAAGAATGAAGCGCCGCCGAATAAGCAACCAGGCTCACCCGAAGGAAGTATACCTGCTGAGCGGCAAGATCCACTGCGGTTTGTGCGGCAGAGCTTACTGCGGGGAGAGAAAGACAAACGGCAAGGGTATCGTGTCCTACTCGTACTTCTGTAACAGCCGCAATCATGCCAAGGACGAGCGGTGCAGCAATCCGCAGGTCAACCGCTCGATTATCGAGAGCTTTGTGCTGGGGAAGCTGGCTGAGTATGTCTTTACCGATGGCATGGTTCCGAAATTAACGGAAAGCTACAATCAGTATCTTAACAACCGTGTCGGCTCTTCAGCACAGCGGCTGGCGCAGTGTCAGAGCAGCCTGAGGGAGGTGGAGCAGAGAATCAACCGCACAGTTGAACTGCTGATAGATGTCGGCTCGGTTTCGCTCAAAAAGAAGCTGTCCGACCTGGAAAAACAGAAAGCGGCGCTGGAAAAGGACATCACAGCCCTTACCAAGCTGCTCTCAGAGAATCGTGTCACCGAAAGGGAACTGAAATGCGCCTTTGCCGAAATACGCAGGGCGCTGACGGACGGAACGCTCGCCAATGCGAAGCAGCTCGTGGATACATACATTCACGATGTTGTGGTTTATCCAAACCGCATAGTTGTGGTATTCAACCTGTTTCCGCACATAAAGATAACCGACCGGCAGTCCGGCAGTGTAACCAACAGGGAGGAGTCCATTTCTGCTCCGGATATGCTGACTTTCAGGCTCAGCCGTGACATAGAGCCTGAGGACACGAGCGGCGCTGATATACTGCGCAGGCTGCGTGGGGACGATGATACGTCGGAATGAATTTAAGCCCGGGGAGGTCCTGGGCTTGTTTTTTATGCATTGAGGGTCAACGAAATGGTACAGGCAGCGCTGTTCGTATATTTCGTGGTTTTTTGGACTTCCGGCAGACTGTTATGATACCATAGCGGTGAATCCGTAATTAAATTTTGCTATTGACATTCTGATAAAATTATGATAAAATTTCAGTAAGGAACAGCAGTTTTATGAAAGGAGTTTCATTATGATCCAGATCAGACCGGTTTCCGATTTACGCAATAAATATCCGGAAATAGAAAATATAGTTGCTAACGGCAATCCTGTGTACCTTACCAAAAACGGCTATGGTACCATGGTTGTGTTAAGTCTTGAGGCATATGAAAGTCTTACTGAAAATCTTGAAATGCACCTTGACCGTGCCGACAAAGCCGCCGAGGAAACAAGTGTGCGGCTGACAGGAGATGAAGTGTTTTCAAATGTAAGGAAGAGGCTTAATAATGGCAAAGTATGAATTGCGTTTCCTGCCGGAGTTTGAATAAAACCTTTACGAATGTACCAGCTACATTCAGAATGTGCTACAAAATCCACAAGCAGCGGAGCTCCTTATATCAGAGGTGCAGAAAGCAATATACGACAGGCTTGAAATGCCGGAAGCCTTTGAAAAAGTCCGTTCAGGCAAACAGAGACAATATCCCTACTATCGGATATATGTAAAGAATTATACTATTCTATATGTTGTTATTGGCAACATCATGGAAGTACGTCATATGTTTTATAGCAGAAGGGATATTCAAAATCTTATATGATCATTGCGTCCGGTCGTGTGAGCGACCGGACGTTTATTTTATAAATGAATTGCATATCTGATTCAACAAGAAACGCCGGAGACCAATTCACTTGTACTTCTTGCTGAGCATGGAGATGGCTTCTTCAAGGGTGATTTCCTTTTTCAATACCCTTACCATAAGTTCACGCTGTTCCCTTGTAACAACAAAGCCTTCCATTTCCGTAGAAACGATGGCGTTTTCCATTGCACGTTCAAGGGACATTGTCTGTTCAGCCATTGTTACCTCCGTAGTATAATCAGATAACAAAAACACCCCGGAAACCGGGGTGTTCATCTTTTACTCACATGTCGTGAGCAATTCTGGTCGAGATGAATCGCACCTGCCTAAGGGCTCGCCCAGAATAATTTTACACGGACGTACCCCTGTCCTTTCGGTTTGCTATAATCAGAGTATCAAACCCAGACAGGAGGTAATTATCATGGGATTTTTTGATCAGTTAAAGGACAAGGCTTCGCTGGCAGGCGAAAAGGCGGGCGCGGCGCTCAAGGACGCAAAGTCCAAGATGAGCGAGGGAATGGCGGACGCAAAGGCAAAGATGGACGAGCACAAGGCGCTCGCGGCGGAAGCGAAAGCTCCCATCGAGGGCAGTATCGCGAGGTATCAGGTGGTGTACCTCGGGGGATTCCCGAAGAAGCCGAACGGCAAAATGGATCCTACCGCGTTCGGATTCAACATCATGCCGGACAGCTTCATTTTCAAGCCGGAGCTGGAAACCAAAAATTCATGGTTCGGCGACGAGCTGTTCACCATTCCGTATGACAGAGTAGTCAAGTTCGAGATAGTGAAGCGGCAGGTCAGCAACACGGAATTCCTGCTTTCCAGCAGCAGCGACACCAAGAGCCTGGAGCAGGAAAACAACATTCAGATAACCCACCTGGACGACGAGGGCAACGAGCTTATGACCCGCGTGGAAATGCTCACCGGAGTTTCGGTATACGGTCAGGCGCAGAAATGCCGCGAGCTGCTCGACCTCCTCCGCGAGAACAAGATACTCGGCAGGCTGAACAAGGATACTTCCAAGCCCGCCGCTCCCGCAGACGACCCGCTGGAACAGCTCAAGAAGCTGAACGCATTAAAGGAAGCCGGAATACTCTCAGACGAGGAATTCAACGCGAAGAAAGCGGAACTCCTTTCCAAAGTATAACGAAATTTCCCCCGATTATTTCTCGGGGGAATTTCTGTTTTCGTCAACCAGCGAAATATATTCTTTCACAAGCTGAATTATCCGTTTGATATCGTCAGCGCTCCGGTCTGAAAGCAGCCCGGCAAGCTCTGAGATCAGACGTTCCTTTTCCGTCAACTGTATCACCTCATGATAATGATACAGGATCACCCGGACAGACAACCGTCCGGGTAAAGGTCATTTTGCTTCGTCAACGCTCTCGAAAAATGAGCGCACCAGCTTCAGCGCGCTTGTGATCTCACGGTCGGTTCGCCCGGAAACCAGTTTCCGCCACTCCTTGACGTGCAGTATATCGTCCTCGGAGGATTCCCCGGTCAGCAGATAATCCGTTGAAACGCCGAAGTGATCGCACAGCTTCCCGAGAATTTCGGTGCTGGGATTCCGTTTGTTCAGTTCGATAAGCGCGATGTAGCTTTCGCTCACGAATATTTTTTCCGCAAGCTCCGCCTGTGTTATTCCGTTTTTGCTGCGAAGATCGCGTAGTCTTTCGCCAAGAGTTCCCATTCTGACCGCCCCCTTAATAAAAGTATAACATACTGTCTGATTTTGCTGAACTTACTCAAAGTAAAGGGTGTATTGACAAACAGCTATTGTTGTGATATACTGAGTATGCAGAAACTTTACATTTAGTAATGTTGGCATATCATAAAGATTTTATACGGACAAAGGCGTGTCCCTGTGGAATGGTACAATGTTATCAGAAATGGAGATGATTCGCATGAAGCTGCTGCCGATGATACCGCTCTGCTCCAACTGCGGAGCAAAGCTGAAAAGCAAAACCGTGAGGATATGTCCGAAATGCGGTCATATAATTATTTACCCAGTTTCGTGAAATGTGTTGAATAATTTCGGAAAATGGAGTAAAATGCAAACACGAGCTGAATGTGGAGGGTATATGAGCACAGAAAAGAACGAACGCTGCCTTGCGATATTCCTGCGGGGAATGCGCGGCGAGAAGATAACGGTCACGGAGCTTGCGAACGAATACGGAGTTTCCGCCAAGAGCATTGCCCGGGATATCAGCGAGATACGCTGTTTTCTGGCGGAAAACCGGGATCTGACAGGTCACGCGGAGCTTGTCTACGACAGAAGCGCAAAGTGCTATACGCTGCGGATAGACGATTTCCTGCGGGACAGCGAAACTCTCGCGGTGATAAAGGTGCTGATAGGGAGCCGCGCATTCAGCAAGCCGGAGTTACTGGAGATAATCGGGAAGCTCCGCAGATTTACTTCCACCAGGGATAAGGCGCTGCTTGACAGCCTTATTTCAAAGGAAAAGTACCACTACTGCGAGGTACGGCACGACTGCTCCGAGGGCGTTGTGGATATGCTTTGGAAGCTCGCCGGGGATATCCGCTCCCGCACGGAGATAACGATAACCTACTACAAGATGAACCGTGACCGGGTAACGCACACGATACGTCCCGCGTCGATAATGTTCAGCGAGTATTACTTCTACCTCATCGCGTACAAGGCGGAGGACGAGAGCTATTCTCCGGTGTATTTCCGTGTGGACAGGATCACATCAGTTATCGAACACCGCACGAAATTTGAGCTTCCGCACGGCGTGGATTTCGACGAGGGAGCGCTCCGGAAGAAGATACAGTTCATGTTCCCCGGCGTATGCAGGATTATCCGGTTCGAGTTCAGCGGACCGTCCTTGCAGGCAATACTGGACAGGCTTCCGACCGCAGTGGTGCTGGATATCAGCGGCGGTAAGGCGCTTGTCGAAGCGGAGGTCTACGGCACCGGGATAATGATGTATCTGCTCTCGCAGGGGAGCTGGGTAAAGGTCATAGCTCCTGATGATTTTGTTGAGGAATACAAGGCGGAGCTTAATAAGATGATCGGGCAGTATAAGTAACAGGAGGATAATTATGAGAAACACTATTGAAGCAGACGAGGAAATGCTGTACTCCGACAAGGAGATACATTTTGATGAATCGCTTACCATCGAGGGCAGAGCGGTATTTGAAAACTGCAAGATCTACTGCTGTGAAAACGGCAACGGAAGCAGTATGGAAATCGAAGAGGACGGAGAGCTTGAATTCATCAACTGCGAAATTATTTTCTGCGGCGTTGGGGTGTCCAAGCGGAAAAATTACGAGTTCTGTTTCATCACCAGCGATAACGGCTCGATGAAGATAAAGGACTGCAAGCTCTACAATCTCTATCATTTTGCGGATGGAAGCTATCAGGAGCTTGAAGTAACCAACAGCGAATTTACGAATTGTATGTCCGAGATTTTTGAGACGGACACCGATTATGATGGTACTATCAGCAATTGCCGCTTTATAAGCAGAGAGGTTCCTGAGTTTATAAAGAACCATGATGACGAAGACGACGAATATGAAGAGGTAAAATTTTATTTCAACAACGCGCTTATAATGGGCTATTTTAATATCTCTGACTGCACATTTGAGTTTGGCGTTGACATGGGTTTATACGCTCTGGAGCTTGAGGACATCAGCTCAGTTTCAAACTGCACATTCGTAAACGACGAACGGGTTCCGGCAGAACTGCTGCAGGACTATACCACCTGCATTCACTGTAAATTCACTACGTTGTGACCCTCGGTCAATAAATTACTGAAATCAAGAAACAGAGGTGCAATAACATGAGTGATTATGCGATACGCTCAGCAGAAGGATATGAACCTGATCAGGACGAAAATGTCCTGTCAAGTATCTTCAAGCAGTATGAATCGGTAATTGTCCAGAGCCTTATCACATCGTTCGGTCTGGATTTTCTCGTTACAGACCGTCACGGCGGCGATGTTGACACAATACATAATGTTCGTCAGATCGGGTCAGACCCTGAAATGCAGTACAAAAACGCCGCAAACAAGGCAGCTTATGATAACCGGGGAGAGTACAATTCCAGCGAATACCACAGCGATTCCAGATACATAAGCAAGAATAGGGAGGTCAGCGCGCAGAAAAAAAGCGGAGAGCTGTACGACTCCTATACCGGGGAAAAAATAGCATTCAATGAAAAAAGCGACCTTGACCATGTCGTTTCGGCAAAAGAAATACACGATGACCGTGGCAGAGTTCTCGCAGGATTAAGCGGTACTGATCTTGCCAACAGTGAAGAAAACCTCCAAGCTACCAATCCGCATACTAACAGAACCAAAAAAGCTGACAGCATGGATAAGTTCCTCGACAAGCACGGGGACGAATATACAGACGAACAAAAGGCTAATATGCGACAAAAGGACAAGGAAGCAAGGAAAGCATACGAAGCCAAGCTTGCAAAGGCATACTACACCAGTCCTGCCTTTGCAAAGGACGTTGCCAAAGCTGCTGGCACGGTCGGCGTACAAATGGGACTGCGGCAGGCAGTGGGCTTTCTATTTGCCGAGATATGGTTTTCCATTAAAGATGAGTTCGTCAAGCTTGATGTTCACCCCGGCTGGGATATGGACCTCGGTGATTTCTTCACAGCGATAGGCAACGGCGTTAGGAACGGCTTTAATTCTGCTAAGACAAAATATAAGGAAATGTTCTCAAAGTTCCTTGAAGGGACGATATCCGGTGCAATATCAAGCGTAACGACATCGATATGCAATATCTTCTTTACAACTGCCAAGAATGTCGTTAAGATTATCCGCCAGTCATGGGCGTCTGTTGTTGAAGCAGCCAAAATACTGTTTATCAATCCGGACGGTTACCTTTTCGGTGACAGGCTCCGTGTGGCAGTAAAAGTCCTGGCGACTGGCGCAAGCGTGGTTGTTGGAGGTATCGTAAGTACTGCGATCGCAGCTACGCCCATCGGAGCTATTCCGGTCGTGGGCGGTATAATTCAGACTTTCTGCGGCACTCTTGTGACCGGAGTCATGAGCTGCACCTTGCTTTATTTTCTTGACAGAAGCAAGATGGTCAACAAGCTTGTTGACTTCCTTAATTCAATCAGGACAATAGATCAGGATATCGCATATTACAAGCAGCAGGCTGTGTATTTTGAGCAGTACGCCGCCAAACTGATGGATATTGACATTGATACTTTTAAGCTGGAAACTGAAGCGTATTCTCAAGCTGTGAATGATCTCGACTCAGCGCGTTCTGAAAGAGAGCTCAACACGAAGCTGTATTCCCTGTTTGATAAGCAGGGTATAAAAATGTCCTGGCAGAGTACTCACGACAGCTTCGACAGCTTCATGCGCGACAAGTCTGCGGTGCTGAGGTTCGAGTGATGTTCAAATGCGATATGTGCGGGGAATGCTGCCGGAATATACGGCTTTCTCCGCTGTACAGCGAACTTGACGACGGTACGGGAGCGTGCAGGTATCTTGTCGGAAACAAATGCAGCATTTACAGCGCCAGACCGCTTCTGTGCCGTGTCGATGAAAGCTACGAAGCGTTTTTCAGCGAAGCCATGACAAAAGAGGAATATTACAGGCTGAATTACGAAGCCTGTGAGAATTTAAAGAAAAACAGGAGGAACTAGTTATGCCATTACCGCTTATTTTAGGTATCGCCGCAGGAATTGCGGCAGTCGCAGGAGTTGGCTCTGGAATCCACGGCGGCGTGAAGATGAAGGAAGCCAACGATACTATGAAATCTGCACAGAGTCAACATGAAGACAATATAAAGCGTTTTGAAACTGAAAATAAACGCACGACTTCTGCAATGGATTCTCTTGGAAAATACGAATTGGAAACAATGAAGCAGTTTAAGACTTTTTCTGATATATTTGAAAAAATTCAAAACAGACCGGAATTCAAGAGTATAAATATAAATGATGTTAAACTGCCTGAGTACAATGCAGAAGAACTGAGTAAAGTCTCTGTTGGAGCCGGAGTTGTCCTTGGAGGAATAGGCGGAGCTGCTGCAGGTACGCTTGGTGGAATAGCTGCTGGAGGAGCAACAACAGCAGCAGTAATGACATTTGGAACTGCTTCCACAGGTACTGCAATAGCAACTCTGAGTGGTGCTGCTGCTACAAATGCTACTCTTGCAGCACTTGGTGGAGGTTCTATTGCTGCTGGAGGTCTTGGTATCGGAGCCGGGACGATGGTTCTTGGAGGTGCAACCCTCGGAGTTGGTTTGCTTGTAGGTGGTGTAATATTCAATGTTACCGGTTGCAAGCTTTCCGAAAAAGCTGATGAAGCGTGGGCACAGATGAAGAAAGCCGAAGAACAGATAAACAAGATATGCAATTACTTAACTGAGCTTTGTAGAACGGCAAAAAGCTATTATAACTCTTTAAAGAAAGTAAATAATATTTATAGCAATCATCTTGAAAAGATGAGAAAAATTGTTGATGAAGAGCATAGAGTAGACTGGTATGAGTATAATGACGAAGAACAGAAAATGATTGAAAATACCACTTTGCTAACTCAGCTTCTATATTCAATGTGTAAGGTTCAGCTGGTTCTCAAGACAAAAGATAAAAACGGAATAAACAAGGTTAATTCAAAGGAAGTCATCAAGAGTCAGCAGAATGCAAATACTGTTCTTCGTGAACGTGGTCTTGCTGCTATTACTCCACAGCAATACAGTGGCGCTATGAAAGCCGGGGTTATTTCATTATTACCTTTTACCGGAGCGAACAAAGACGCTGTGGCATATATGATCAATCATAGAACGGGAATGAATGTTGATCAGGCAAGGCTGCTTCTTACCAACGGCGGGAAGATTTCAACTGATGATGTAAAAAGTCTTGCAGATGATCTCAGAAGCTATGGAATGGATATTACAATAGAGTAAATAAGAATCTCCTAACGCCGCAAAAGACGTTAGGAGATTTCTCATTCAGAGATAAAATAGTAAGTATGCCGATTAGACTTAACCTCAAAGCTGGTAATGCGCTTAAACTGGCATTCCCGGACAGCCTGCTTGAACTTACGACCAAGAGCGCGCCTTTCAGCATTAGACTTATTATTCCAGATACCCACAGGGAAAAACTCTTTGAGCTCATGAAGCTGATTTTTGGAGAGATTTCGCATAAAGCTGTATATTAAACGTTTGTCACTATTTGACATGGAATCATACCTTTCTTAAATGAAATTATGCCATAGAAATCTACGGCGTATCTTTATTTAATAAATTGTTAGTTGCTGTACCGTAAAACAGTATCAAAAAAGATTACAAGTATATATTATCTCCTAAATAACATAAGGAGGTAAACCCGCATGATTACTGAAACAACAGCCATGCAGACCACAGCCATTTACAGCGATGACAAAACACATCGCTACCTGCTCCGAAAGGAATGGAACAGCGAAAAGAAGTCAGCGGAAATCATAATGCTCTATCCGAGTTCCGCAGATACCGTCACGGTAGACCACACAACCATGTTCGTACTGCGTAATCTGGAACGACTGAATTACGGAAGTGTGAATATCGTAAATCTGTTTTCCAGCATGAGCGGCAAGCACAGTACGTCAGATATTGACGAGGATAATCTGGGCTACATACAGCAGTACGCTGAGAGTTCAGATATCATCATTTTCGCAACAGGCACAGGCGGTGACGGAAATAAAGCAGTCCTGACTATGCAGAAGAAAGTCCTGGATATGCTCGAACCGTATGCCAGCAAGCTGTACTGTATCGCAGACCAGAAAGGCAGAAAATTCTATCACCCTCTGTGTCCTGCGGTCAGATACTGGACATTAGCTACATTCGATTACAAGGAACTGAAAGCATATCAGGAAGAAAAGGCAAAGCCAAAAGAAATAGCGCCTGTAAAGCCTGATGAAGATATATCGGTTCCCGAAACGATAGCTGAAATTCCGGTAGAAGAAAAACCCAAACGCAGAAAGAAGAATACGAAAACAACGTCCTGATGAAACATTCAGGGCGTTTTTCTATTGAAAGGACATTTATGCTGTACCAACTCAGAACCCAAGCAGAAGCATTGACATTAGCAGACCGAGTTCCAAACTATGTGCTGAATCAGCTCTGTGATGTAGCCGGAATTCTTGATAGCTGCTATAATTCCCATGGCATTGACGGCGGCTATATTCTGGTAGCTGAAAACATTCAGGACGTGGAGGACATCAGGAGAATACACGTTGACTATTCAACCGAGCCAGTCGAGAACGTGAAGAAGCTGAACGATTACCTGAGCATTCTCTATCTCCCGGCTACTGAATACTCAATCACGGTCATACTCCCTGAATCCATAGCGCCAAAAGAAATGAAAGGAGATGAAGCCATATGTTCGACAGCAAGAACCGCTACATAACCAGCGGCATAGAAAGCTCCGTTCCTCTGTATCTAATCATGATACTATGGGAGCTGATAGACCGTGAAAAGCAGAATACCAAACTGGATTATCTGCAAATATTCAGATTAAGCAAAGAGAACGGCAAGCAGAGAATCGTCCATGAGCAGGAACAACCCAAGCCGTTCAAAAAGACATATGTGTATCGTATGCCGGAAACATTCACAGGCAAGATATACGTCATTGATGATGGCGACCACGAAACAATGCTTCTGGCTGAGGAATACTAAGGAACATAGCCTAAATCTATGTTCCGAAGGGAGGTGGGAATATGGTAGGATGGTACATAGCCGGAGTAGTCGCAGGACTGGCAGTAGCAGTAACAGTTGACTGCATAGTGAATAATACGGAGGTGAGAGCATGATACTCGCATTAGCGGCGGCAACAGCAACCATAGCGACCACAGTTGAAGCATTAGCGGCAGGGGTAACTACCGCTGTTGCTATCTATGGCATTGCTAAGACAGGCAAAAAGCCGAAATAACTGGAAGAAAGAACAGGATTTCACCTGTTCTTTTTTTATCTAAAATTCACGGACAACGGAACACAGCCCCATTTCTCCCGGATATCCGCCGGAAAACGCTGTCCGTGGGTAAACGGACAAAACGGAAACCAAAAAGAAAAACAAAAACGTGATTATCAACAATATCTAATCTATCACAATAAATAAAATATGGTAAATATACATAGCAAAATCACAACTGCGAATTAGATGAAAATGGAAATTTTTAACCATGAAAAATGACCACAGCCGGGTCGATGGGCAAAGACTTCTTTCCGAGTTGATTTTTATATAGCCAAAAAACGCATGCTTTTGCTCCCAGGGATATTATTACAAATCAATCTGCAAGACACCTCGATTTTACGCTCTTTCGATTTGACAAAAGCCAGGATGTGCGGTATACTGTAATCACACTTCAATTTTACGAAGTGTATAAAAAATAGTAGGGCTACTCTTGTGATCTCAAAGTATGTCACTGTGCAAGGTGGATGCGGTACGCCATACTTCGGTACTATAAACCCGAAGAACAACAAAATCGTTCCTGTCGGTAAAAAACAGTGGATTTTATAGACACAAAATGATGGAAGGGGTATAATTATGCATATAAGGATTCATAAGCTGATTTCTCTTATTTTATCAATATCTCTTCTTACGGGCTGCGAAAAGAGCGTTACTGATTATGTTTCGGAGTTTAAGTCAAATGCGTCAGATTTGGTTTCAGATATGGGTTCGGAAGCGTCGAATACGGTTTCGGATTATCTGGAGGAAGCCGCGAACAACACCCTGCAGCATTATGCTGTGGAAACATTCAACAAAGTGTTTGAGCTCTTGCAAGAGAAGGATTGCCAAGCAATTTTCGATATGTTCAGCGAGTATGACAAAGAAAACATTGATTTAATGCCTGAAATAGAGAAACTTGTTGAATTTATGGACGGAGAGGTGACCGAAATCGGTCATGTCACGGCATCGAATTTATATAGCTCAATAGTGGATGGAACAGCAATTGAGGCTGCTTACACTGCAGATAGCATTATAAAAACAGACAACGGGACTACATACTGGATCAAGGTAAGAGTAATTACCGCGTCTGATATCAACACAAAACTTGGACTGGACAGTATTTATATCCTTAACTGTGACGTTAAAAGCGCATATTCGAAGGAATGGGGCGAATGGAATCAAAGGCGAATTGACGGCTTTAAAGAAGACGAGCCGCAAAAGCCCGAAAATTTCTCCGCCAAGGTAAATTATTAATCCAACTGTGTTTAGCTATACTTAGATTGCCACGCCGATAATGTCGTTTAGCGCAATCGGCGTGTCTCAATATATTATGTGAGCCAATTGTTGATATGTGAGGGTTCTCATGAAAACTTTTCTTAAGCATTTGCTAATAGACTTTGCAATAGTATTTGGAAACATGTTTTTGTCGCATGGACTATTTGAGCTTGCTTTTGTTGTAGTTAATTTATTCCGAAGTATTAGGATAAATTTTGATATCATAGAGCAGCTAACGCTGTTTATATTGTACGCGATACAGATATTAATAAATATTCTGTTATACAAAATAGTTCTAAAAAAAGTCTTTTCTCCCCCGAAACAAAAAAGTCTGCCGGCGTATTTCCTGCTGCCGATAGCTGCCGCCGCGATTTGGATTGGTGTTTTAAAATTGCTGCTTGCTATTGAATATGAATTTGATTTTGAAACTTATTTTGGAATGATGCTTAGCTTACTTCCGTTATTCTTGCCTGCTGTAATTCTTGTCTCGATCATTTATCATTTATTATTTAAAAAACATGTTGGTGAAGTGTACTATGCTTATATATTAAGCGTTTGGTGTATTATTACCGTCCCATTGACTTTTTTTACAGCAGTGCCAATGCTTTAAGCTGCAAAATTTATATTAGCAGGATAAATATAAAATACTGACCCAACATAATAATTGACAGAAGCCGACTACATAACATTCCAATTATAGTCAGTGACCATCAGCGACAAGCTGATAAAGAAGCTATAAAAAATCAAGAGGGATAAGCCGCTCAGCTTATCCCTCATCTGTATATGGAAAGGAAAAACGATGTCAGAAAGCACTCTGAAAAAAGCTGTATTCTACGGCAGATACAGTTCTCATTTACAGCATGAAACCTCAATAGAAGCACAGCGGGATATCGTCACAAGGTATGCGCTCAATAACGGCTATGAAATCATCGCTGAATATATCGACCGTGCAAAATCAGGAACTACAACTGCAAGACGTGACAGATTCAACCAGATGATACTGGACAGCAGGAACGGAGAATTCCAGTATGTCATTACAAGCAAAATCGACAGATTCGCAAGGAACGTAAAGGATTTCTACATCAGTGAAAACAAGCTGGACGAGAACGGCGTAAAGTACATATCTGCTACGGAGTATTACGATGATAGTACAATGTCTGGTATCATAATTAAGGCTCTCGGAGTAGCGGCGGCAGATGGATACAGTAAGAACCTCGCTAACGAACTCGTCAAGGGCAAGATGGTGAACGCCAAGAGAGCCAAGCACAACGGCGGCATTGCTCCCCTGGGCTATGATGTAGAATTGTCCACCGGAACGCTGAAAATAAACGAGGAAGAAGCAAAGGCTGTCCGGCTGATATTCGATATGTACGTCAGCGGCAACAGCTACGGTGATATATGCCATAAGCTGAACGAACTGGGGTATACAACGAAGAAACAGAGAAAATTCGGCAAGAACTCCCTGTATGACATTCTCCATAATGAGAAGTACATGGGCGTATATGTATTCAACAAGCGTGCCGGAAAGAAAAACAGCCATGCCAGAAAGCCGGATAACGAGATAGTCCGCATAGAGAACGGCGTCCCTGCTATTATCTCTAAGGCGGTATTCGACAAGGCGGCAAAGCTAATGGAATACAACAAACGCAACTCCGGAGCAAATACAGCCAAGCATAATTATATGCTGAGCGGATTAGTCAGGTGCGGTCACTGCGGCTGTATGATGAGCGGCTGTGCAAAGAAGAACGGAAAAGGCATAGTGACCCATGTGTACCGCTGTGGACATAAGCCGGGAGAGAAATGCGAGAACCATGAGATAAACAGCGATAAACTGGACGAATTCGTCATTACTATGGTGAAGAAATACCTGCTCTGTAAGGATAATATTCCGGTACTGCTGAATATTCTCCGGGAACTCAGCGCAAAGCGTATTACAGGTATAAGCGATGATATCAGTGAGTACTCTCGTAGGCTAAAGGACATCAAAACCAAGCAGGAAAACCTGCTGAATGCCCTGGAAACAGGCGGTCAGATAGAGTCAGTAATCGACAGGCTGAAAAAACTGGAACAGGATAAAAGTACAGTAGAAAGCAAAATCAGCGAACTGGAACAGAAGAAATCCGTATCAGTCACGGAAGAACAACTGAACAAGGCGCTGAATATTCTCCCGGCATTCATCATGTCAGGGAGAACCCCGGAATGTCGGCTATTCATAAGGAACATAGTCGAACAGGTAATTGTGAGCAAGGACAATGCGGCTGTCACTCTGAGAGTGACAGCCGTTTCCTGTATGCGTAATCGCAAAGACCGTAAACATATATTATCCTCTGGGATAGACCCTAAAATATATCAGGAGGATAAACACCATGAACGAAAACAAAAATGCCGTGCTGTATGCAAGATTCAGCTCAGATATGCAGCATGAAACCTCAATTGAAGCGCAGGAAGAAGCTATCCGCAAGTATGCCAGGGAGAACGGATATACCATCATTGCGGAGTACATCGACCGTGCAAAATCAGCTACTACAACGGCAAAGCGTGACAGATTCAATCAGATGATAGAGGACAGCAAGGACGGCGGATTCAGTGTCGTAATAGTCCATAAGTACGACAGATTCGCAAGAAACAGGCTGGATAGTACGGTAGCTAAAGCTATTCTCGATAAGAATGGAGTACGAGTAATATCAGTACTAGAGCCAACTGACGACACACCAGAGGGCGAACTGATGGAGGGTATGTTTGAATTACTGGCGCAGTATTACAGCAGTAATCTCGGCAGAGAGGTCATGAAAGGATTCAAGGTAAGAGCGAAGAAATGTCTGCACAACGGCGGTATTGCTCCTCTGGGGTATGATGTAGACCCGGATTCAAAGAAACTCATCATAAATGAAAATGAAGCAATAATTGTCCGTAAGATATTCGATATGTACACGTCAGGCTACGGATATAACACCATAATAGCACATCTGAATGAATGCGGCTATGTGACCAAATATGGCAACGAATTCGCAAAGAACTCGCTGTACAGTATACTCCGCAACAAGAAATATGCCGGGTATTACGTCTATAATCAATGGGACGGAAAGCACAATCGTCACAGAGCCAAACCGGAAGATGAAGTAATATGTATCCCTGACGGAGTACCTGCAATAATCAGCGAGGAAATCTACGACAAAGCCGCTGAAATAATGGCAAAGCATAAGCTGTCACCGGGAGCAAATACAGCGAAAACTACATATCTGCTAAGCGGAATGATACGGTGCGGTCACTGCGGTGCTATCATGACTGGAAACAGGCGCATGAACGGAAAGGGCTATACATACTGCTCCTATCGCTGTCAGCATAAGCAGTCAACGGAATGTGCCAACAAGGAAATCCGGCATGATAGGATTGAAGAATATGTATTACAGGTGCTGGAACAGAACATATTCAATGAGGACTATATACCCGATATCATAGCCGAAATCAAGGAACAGGCAGTACAGCACAATACAAGCGTGATAAAGGAATTAGCAGACCTGACTATGAAACTGGAACGCATAAAGACACGCCGCAAGAACATTCTGAATGCAATAGCTGACGGAATTGCAGAGGACGACTGTAAAGAAATATTATCTCAGCTCAAATCCGATGAATATTCATGTATCAAACGTCAGAAAGCGCTCAGCACCACAGAAACTGATATAGATATATCCACCGCAGAACTGACCGAACGCATAAGCGAGCTATCCATATACATCTATGAAAGAAATATAGCTGAATGCAAGAAATTCATAGGTCAGTATGTGAAAAGCGTGGTAGTCTACGACACAAAGGTAGAGGTAACGGTCACGATACCATCTGAATTATTATGCGGCTGTGAATACTCATTGACCCGAAGCGTGGGAAGAAAATTCCTGCCTATGCCGCGATAACCTCTACTATTCTGACACCCATGCTGACACCCATACTCTCATATATACTCCAGGGAAAACACGAACAAGCATTCATTTAACATCTATAAGAGATAGAGCCGAATACAAACGAAAATCCCTCTCAGAAAGCATTCCAAGAGGGATTCTGTATCTCTACCAACACATGGGTAGAGAGCGTGATGGTCGAGATGACAGGATTCGAACCTGCGACCTCTGCGTCCCGAACGCAGCGCTCTACCAAACTGAGCCACATCTCGATACGTCAATCTTAATCGACTTATATATTATATCACGTGACTTCAGATTTGTCAAGGGCTTTTTGAAAAAAAACTGGAATTCTCTTATTTTGCAGATCGAACTACCTCACAGAAGACATAGAGAAATACTCCTGACCGCCGGACTATCGAAAATCACAGACCGCAGCCGACCGAGGAAAAACGACACAAATCCAAAATTCCGGCAGATCCTCGGTAACCCCGGACTTACAGGAAGCCGTCAACGGACCCGATCCCAGCCCGCTACTCCCCCCAGATGAACTGGCACGCCTGTTTGTACTCCATCGGGTGCTCAAGGCAGTGCATCGTTTTGGCGTCCTCGGGACGGCGGACATACAGCGCTTCCCTTCCGGCAAGATTCAGCAGCCGCTGAGTCTGCTTCGTGTCAAACTTGCAGTACACCGCAATGTGCAGTATCTGCACCCGCGTCGGTGTGCGCGTCCCATTCATCATCTGATATCCGTAATTACGGTCTACATTCAGTGCCCTGATCAGCGTCGACCGCTTCACAGACTTCTCCTTCAGAAGCTCCTGCAAATATATCGAGAACTCCGGCGGAGGATTGTCCGCTATCATGTTCATGTCAAGCCGCTTCGTGCGCCGTATACGCGCTTCTATTTCCTCTGTTTTCATATAATTCTCCTTCACCTGATGTCATATTTCAAGATCGGCTTCTCCATTGATAGTAGACCTGATATACTCGAGATCCTCCTGAGCGTACCCGTTTCCGTTCATCACGATGAAACCATGCACCGTGAGTCCCCGGAACGCCTCACTGTTGCCGTTCAGCTTATTCAGATCAAGGTACATCTCCGCAATATCACAGCCGATCAGCGGCGAAAGATCCGACACATTGTTCCGCCCGAGATACACGTTCCGCAGCTTCTTCCCGGAAGAAAGCGGCTGTATGCTCCACAGACCGCACCCCGCAAGGCACACCGTCTCAAGCTCAGTCATGCCCTCCAGGGCATCAAGCGAGCCTATCTGCAGCTCGTTACACCCGAGAAACCTCAGCCCCCGCGCGCTTTTCAGCGGAGTTATATCCGTTACAAGACTGTCGCCGATAAACACCGCTTCAAGCCGCAGTTTCCCCGCCAGCGGCGATATATCAGTCAGACCCGTGTTCTCAGCGCTTATCCGCCGCAGCTCCGTCATTCCGGAAAGAAAGCTTAGATCAGTTACGTTATTGTGGCTGAAATGCAGCTCCTCAAGCTGCGTCAGCCCCTCCAGGCAGGCGAGATCCGTTATGTAATTGTAGTTCAGATTCAGCACTTTCAGCCGCTTCATGTGCCGCAGGTTGATTATCTGCGCATTGGTCAGCTCCCTGTCGGAAAGGTCAAGTTCCACCGAATTTACCGGGAACATCTCCCCGCCTATCCTGACCTTTATAGGCGTTATAGTGCGGCTTATCCCCGAAAAGAATTCAGCCGCCGAACTTGCCGCAGACGTCAGCGCCGCCGCTGCGGTCGACAGGAACGTACCTCCGCGGGCAAGGGAGCCCTCCGGCGCAGCGCTGCTCCGCACTGCCTGCTGTATCTTGTCCGCAGGGAATCCCACCGGCTCCACTCCGCAGACTGACACCGCTCCCAGCATTTCCTCCGCGTTCTGGTAGCGGAGCTCCCGGCGCACATTGCAGGATCTCCTCAGTATCTCAGCCAGCGAAGGCGTTATCCCATGAAGCTGGAATTCAAAGTCGCTGTCGTCCTCAAGCCGCGTCAGCGGATCCTCCGGAGTTACAAGAGTCATGGCGTAGAACAGCGACGCACCAAACGAGTAGATATCCGTCCAGCCGCCCTGGGCGCCCCTCCTCTGGTACTGCTCAAGCGGCGCAAAACCCTGTTTCAGTATCACGGACATGCTGCACGTCCTGTCCTGGATATACCTCGCGGAACCGAAATCTATCAGCTTAACGGAGCCGTCCGCGCACAGCATTATGTTGTCCGGCGAAACGTCGCGGTGGATAACTCCGCGCTGGTGCAGTATCTGGAGCGACGGCAGCAGCTTCTGCGCTATGTAGACCGCCTGCGCCGGGGAGATCGCGCTGCTGGTCTCGGCGTAGCTTTTCAGCGAAGCTCCGTGGACGAACTCCATCGCGTAATACGCCGTGCCATTTTCGCGGAACACATCGTATATCCCGATAAGCTCGGAGCACTCCGGGAATCCTGAAATAATCTCCGCCTCGCGGAAGAAGCGCTCCAGCCCTTCGCCGTAGTTCTCCTGCTGGATCGTGGTCATAGGCTCTGCGGTGATGTTGTCCTGAGAACGGACCGCCGTACCGTCCGGGAAGAACTCCTTGACCGCGACAGTCTTGTCGGACTGCTCGTCGTAAGCGAGGTAGATCATTCCGAAACCGCCCCTGCCCATCAGCTTCCCAACCGTGTAACGTCCGCGGAGCTGCGTCCCCACCGGCAGCGCGTCATACTCCGCGCTGGTGCGGACATTGACATGACCGCATTTCCGGCAGACATTCCCGCTTATCCTTGAAAAACAGTTGCCGCATATCTTCTTCAAATTACCGCACCCCCTTTTATATTTTATCACATGTGTTTTGATTTTGCAACTTATCTCTATTCAATTGTATCACAAAACAGCATTGATTTGGTATGCATTTGTGCATTATTTTCTTAGATTCTGCATTTTTATGTGGGAACCTCTAAAAACCGGTGTGAAAAGCAAAAATGGGCAGGGTGTGCCAGATTCTAGGAAAGCCGACGAAGTAAGGCTGTATGCCTTACGAGGAGGTGCAACACGATGTTGCAGAGCGAAATAACCAAGTGACGGCATGGACGCCGTCACATCAGAAATTTCGCTCGTTGACAGACGAAGATGGCGCGCACTGCCCATTTTCGCTCACATGAGGTTTTTAGAGGTGACCTTATGTATTATCACTCTTTTTTCAACTTTTCAACCGAAAAAATCCATCACAGATGAAAGTTAAGTTAAAAGCAAGATACCTATTGCAATTTTCAGAAAAAAGTTGTATAATCGAAACAGAGGCGGCAGCAGCCGCTGCATTAATTAATTATCGGAGGAAAATAAAATGGCAGAGAATGAAGTACTTATCGAAACATCTGCAAGACACGTGCATGTGACACAGGAGACCCTTGAGGCTCTGTTCGGCAAGGGAGCTCAGCTCACCAAGAAGAAGGATCTTTCCCAGCCCGGTCAGTTCGCGAGCGAGCAGCGCGTTACAGTAGTTGGCCCGAAGAAGGAGCTTGCAAACGTAAGCATACTGGGTCCGTGCCGTTCAGCTGATCAGGTAGAGCTTTCCGCTACCGACGCACGCTCCATCGGTCTTGGCATTGCTATCCGCGAGAGCGGCGATATCGCAGGTACTCCGGGATGTACACTGAGAGGTCCGGCAGGCGAGGTAACGATTAAGGAGGGCGTTATCGTAGCAAAGCGCCATATCCACCTCACACCCGAGACTGCTGAGAAGCTTGGCGTAAAGAACAAGGACATCGTTTGGGTAAAGACCAACACCGACGGCAGAAACGCGATCCTGGGCGACGTAGTTATCAGAGTCAGCGACAAGTTTGCTGACGCTATGCATATCGACACCGACGAATCCAATGCTATCAGTGCTGTTCCTGGCCTGATGGGAACCATTATTAAGTCCCTGTAATTTTAAATCCCCCTTCGCTGGAAGGGGGATTTTTCTGTCGGAAACTATAATTTAGCGGTGTAGTGTGCTTCCGAAACAGTCCACCGGACTGTTTCGGAGGATAG